>Ga0308157_10000058_pt1 | contig 475499 bp, 550 predicted proteins | sample PhyBR1_FD_201035 | JGI IMG/M metagenome (GOLD analysis project Ga0308157, IMG submission 201035) | Phyllosphere microbial communities from UC Gill Tract Community Farm, Albany, California, United States - DLSLB.R1 | ecosystem: Host-associated > Plants > Phyllosphere > Unclassified | place...
ACAATAAAGTTTTCAAGTAGCCTCTTCGTTGCAGAGACCATGTCTGGTGTGCCTTCTGCGGTATTTTGGGATATGCACACATCCATCTACAATGCTGGTAGACCCGTAACAACCATAACTGGCGCGCCTGGCCAGGGGAAAACATTCGGTGGCCAAATCATCACTGCACTATCAGCTCTAATGGGGAAAACCACCATTGTCATCGACTACAAGGGGGACATGCTTCGCGTCGTGCCCCTAAAGGATGAGCTTGGAGTTCCTGTTACTATCTGGAACATGGCCGATCCAAAACAGAGGGGTATCCTAGACCCCTTCACCCTTGTGAGTTCGCCAGCAGAACAGCTCACCATGTCCACAGAGGTAATCAATCTTTTTGTTGGTGGACTTGAAAGATCCGATAGGCAGGCAATCACCCCGATTATCAAAGACGTCATCGAGGCCGGTGGCGCCAATATGGTAAAAGTCGTTACAGCGCTTCGTAGTTCTCAGAATGAAACTGCTAGACTAGTTGGCTCTGAACTCGAAGCTATCAAATCTATGGAATATGCGAATCTCTGCTTCTACGGTGGAACCCAGAGGCGCAAGCCGCCTAAGCTTGCAGATGGCGGACTAACTATCGCCACTCTATCTGGTATGGATCTCCCCTCCACTCCCGAAGAGGCCAGAGACTCCCAAACCGGTCGACTTGCATCGGGATTGCTTTACCTACTCACCGACTACATCAGGCGAGTGCTCAAGTCCGACCAGGTTGATAGACCAAAAACACTCATCATCGACGAGGCCTGGGCCATTCTCTCTACCCCCGCGGGGTCGAGAATCGTGGAAAGCGTCGCACTCTTGGGAAGATCTAAAAACCTCGCTATGGTGCTCATCACGCAAAGTCCCGAGCACTTTAAAGACGTGAACATCAAAAACACCGTAGGAACAAGATTTAGCTTCGGCGCCTCCAAAGAGGAGTCCCAAATACTCGTAGATGACATGGACCTCCCCAAGGGAGAGGGCTTTGAAAATCTTATTTCAGGACTTCCTCCCTATATCTGCATGATGTCAGACTACAAAAAGGACTACGGTCTCATCAAGTTTAGCGACTGGAAAAAGGATTGGGCTAAAACCTTTGGCACCAACCCTCGAGAGGCCATGCGAGAGCGGCGACGCCAACGGCTCGCCAAGGAAAAGGCCCTGGCAGCACAATAGGATGCCAGCCAGTTGATATAGCAACTATTCGTTTTACCCACATTTGAGTTTCAGAAGAGGAACAAGTAACTATGGCCAAAAAGCCTGGCAGGAACAACAACTTCCTTTGGGGACTAATTGCAGTTTTCAGCGTCGGCCTTGCCGGAGCTGCGCTTGCACTCTTCATGAACCTCATCCAAACTGAGACCTATTACATTCTCAATGAGGATGTGCCATCACGGGCTGCCATCTACCCAGAGATGCTCTCCCCAGTAACAGTCAGCAAGGGTGGCGCTCCCGAAGCGGCGCTGGGCATCCAAGAGGTTCAGGATGGCGCGGTCTTCTCCAACTATCCTCTCCTCGCTGGCGACATCCTCACAGCTTCTAACGTCGGAGCCCGTGAGGACATCTCAGTGGGTATCCCCGACGAATGGGTAGTTACCAATTTCTCAGTTCAGGCTGATGATGCTGTAGGTGGTAGGATCCAAAGAGGTTACTACTTCGACATGCTTGTAGTTGATGAATCAGGTGGCTTCTACCCCTTCGTCAACGTGCTAGCTTTGGACACAACAGTTGACATGAGCAGTGCTTCCAGCGCTGACGCTGCGGACACCGAAGAAGCAACTGCTGGAATGACCACCCAGTATGTGGTAGGCATGACCCCCGAAAATGCCGCTAAGCTCCACCAGATTGTGAACCAGTACAGCAACATTAAGCTCGTGCTCTCGCCGCGTCAGAACGAGTACAACGAACCTCGAATGGAAGACTACGAGGGTATCTTCTCTTACACCCCTGGCGACTCGCCCATTAACCTTGGCGAAGGCACCGACTACACCTTCACCGTCCTCCCCCGAGACGACTTCGGAAGGATTTCTCAATACCTCGTTAGCTGTGGAACCGGAAACGCTGTGATCTCCAAGGACAACTGTAGCGAAGAAGAGCAGAACTACCGCTATGTTCCTGCTGATCCCAGCCACGAGCGAGAAGAGACTAACTCCAGTGACTCCTCCAGCTCTGATGAAACAACAGGTGAGGAATCCACTACCACAAACGAGGCGGAAACTGAATAGCAGACAGCGGAATGATATTGATCCGCGAAAGGGCTTGAAAGCCCAGTCTCTGACTACCACCTAGAGAGATCGGTTGTACCAAATGGCAGATGAACAGACTATCCCCAATGTCCTCTTTGTAGGACCTACAGCGGTGGGAAATGCTCTGGCAAACATGAGGGGTGGGAGATGGAACTTCTTCCCTCACGTTCCTGACATCTCCACCTTTAGGGCTGGACTTGCCAACGGAACGGTTGACAACAACATCCAAATTGTCATCATTCCAGACAAGTTCTTCGACCCCCAGGCGCGGGACACCTCCTTCGAAAAGCTAGCCGCAGCTCTTTCTCCCTACTGCATGTTCCTGGTGATTTCCTACACGGATAGTCTTCGAGGACCCATCCAAGAGCGGATCGAACATGAGCGATTTGCAGCTTCTCTGCCTGATGGTAAGATATACTTCATTACCCAGCAGCACCCCAACGCGACTATGGATAGAGCCACGGATGACTTCCTGGCAGATCCTCCACCAGACGCCGAAGAGGCAGCCGCCATCATCTCTGGTGGCAGCTATGTGCCCCACGAGGCCCACGAAGCAAATCCAGAAGAGTCCACTCCGGTTAGGGTATCTGCAGCTCCCCTGCCCAAGAGCGACACTCTGGGTCAGGTCATTGCCGTAACCTCTTCCAAGGGTGGATCCGGTAAATCAACTGTTTCCATCACGCTAGCCACCTACTTGGCTCACGCTTCCATCAACTCCGTAAAGGAAGGATTGCCAGACAAAAATGGCAATCCCGTAAAGAAGCCCCTGAAGGTGCTACTGCTCGACCTTGACGTTCGAGACGGCCAGGTCGGATTCTTCACGGGTTTCTGGAAGCCCACGGTTATGAAGCTGCGCCGTTTCGGCATCAACAGGGAAACCATCGAAGAAACGAAGCTCTATGACGAGGGTCTGAAGATCGATGTGATCCTCGCTCCCCGCCGGCCACGCGCCGCAGAGGAGCTGCCTCCCGAGTTCTACGTGGAGCTCATCACCTATCTCAGAACGATGTATGACTACATCATTCTCGACACTTCTGTCAACTACCTAGACCCCCTCTTGGAGAAGGTCGCCTACCCAATGGCAGACCTCATCGTCATGGTTACGGAAGTTGTCTCCACTTCGGTCTACTCCATGGCCCGATGGGTCCAGGAGGTAACAAGCCCCTTGGACCAGAACGGCATGGCTATTCCAAAGCGCAAGATTGGCATTGTGGTCAACAAGTCGCTCAAGAGCGTCAATATGACCGGCAAGAAGATCGCAGAAAACGCCCAAGAAGTTCCCATCGTTTCGGTGATTCCCTCTAACCAGAGGCTCATTGCCCATGCCACCAATGTGAACAGCATGGAAGTACTATTGGAGCACGAAGATCTTCGGCCCTCCTTTGCAAGACTAGCAGAGTCCATTGTGGGTGACAAATACCCGCTCAGCAAGACTGTGCCCTAAGCCTCCCCGGAGGAAAAGAAAGGCGCCGAGGTCAGTGGTAGGACTTCGGCGCCTTTCCCATATGATCGTCTAATCGCCGCTAAAACATCTGCTTGGTGAATGTGTGACGCTAGCAATAAAGGCGCTCAGATCGTCGTCTATGGCCTGTAGCGACCGTTTAGATCACCACTCCATGTGGACGTGGGCACCCAACAGCTGAAGCTCTATCACCTCTGGTTGGTGCGCACATGTCTGTCCAATGAATGCAGCGCACTGTAATGCGCACACTTCCTTACTTTTCAAAAACTACACTATTGTGGCGCGACACAACCAATTAGATCCATGCGCCAATCGTCGCACACCACTAGGAAGATTCTCAAAGATTGGTGCGCACATATCCATTAGCCGACCCCATTAGCCATGTGTCACACATAGACTAAACCGCTATTGAAGACCCACCGCAAGGAGCGCCAAAACCACAAAATATGGCGAGCTTCGACGGGGTGATACACAAGACGCATTCCCGACGATTTTGGCGCATTTTCAACAAAAAATCGATCTAGAGCGGCGCTATCTTCGTCCCTCTAGACACGGCGCTGAGATCGCATTTTCCGCAACGTAGGAAGCTGCGAAAAGAGCTACAGCGGCGCTATGCGCTGAATTTTTCCGTGAACTCCTGAGCGGTGATGAATGTGACACCAAGCTGGAGCGCCTTTTTGATCTTAGCTGAGCTACCCGAGGATTCAGCAACCATGTAGGAAGTTGTAGCCTTAGGCCCGCTATGGAACTCTCCACCATGGGCTTCAATGAACTCCACCCAAGCATCGCGGTTGGCGAAAGGTGCTGGCACCGAGCCACTGATGGAGAAGCTCATTCCCTCGAGGGATGAACCAGAAGCGTCTTCCTCTTCTGCAGCGTCGGGCTTTGAAAACTCCACGCCAGCAGCGATCATGGCGTCGATGGTAGAAGACCGATGGCGCAACCCCTCCACGATAGCCTGAGCTCTCTTGGGTCCCATTCCATCGATGTGCGACACATCTTCGACACTAGCGCTTCTAATGGCATCGAATGTCCCGAAGTGGGCAATGAGAGACTTAGCAGCTCTATTGCCCAGGAACTGAACCGAAAGGGAAACCAGCAGTCTTTGCAGGGGTAGCGTCTTCGATTTCTGAATGTGCTCGTAGATGTGATGTGCGCGCTTCTCTCCAAGCCTGCGAGGATTGCCATTCGCAGAGAACCCCAGAGTCGAATCGGCGAGATCCTTTTCCGTGAGAGCATAGAAATCTGCAATGGTGTTCAGCTTGCCAGCCTCATGGAGCGCCTCAACTGTTGAGTTGCTCATGCCGTCGAAGTCGAGGCAACCCTTTCGGGAAGCTGTGAGAAGGCTCTCAAAATCCCTTGCCGGGCAGCTCATGTTCGCACACCTGATGGTTCGCGGTGGCCAAACGCCGTCTTCGAAGACGAGATCCGTGCCGCAGGCAGGGCAGCTCGTGGGAATGGGGACCTGCGGAGCGTCATCGGGATTGGAAAGCACGGCCTTGATGTAGGGAATGACCTTATTGGCGCGAGTTACGGCAACCTTAGAACCCACGCGCAGATCCCGCGCGTAGATCCAATCGAAGTTGTGAAGGCTGACAAAGGTGATGACAGTTCCCATGACATCCGTAGGTGTAATGCGGCCCCGCGGAGAAACTCGACCGGTCTTGCCTACAGAGTAGGTTACTTCGAGAACCTCTGCCGGAAAGGTGGGGGTGGGATACTTGTAGGCGATTTGGGAGCTGGGGTGGTGGTCGTTGGAGCCCATCTTAGCCTGCATGGAGCTCTCGTTAGTAGCCTTAATCACGACGCCATCATTGGGGGCGTCGAAGGAGTCGATGAGGGGCTCCAGGGCCTGCACAGTTGCAACGGTCTCATCCACACCAGCGAGTTCAGTGAGGACGATTTTATTGGCGCCAACTTCGCGGGCAGTGAGCTTCTCTACGGTGTCCAGTTTATCGCCACCATCGATGGTGGAAAGCTCAACGAGCTCTTCTCCGCGCCAAGCAGCGTAGGCAGAAAAGCTGAACTCCACTGGGAAGTCGAGCCCCTTGGCAGCCTTCTTCTGGAGACCAACGACGGCATTTCGAGAGTTCTTGAAGGGTTCGCCGCCAGCCTTCAGCCGAAGCTCACTCACGCTGGCGAATTGGCCCTCGGTGAAAAACAGCTCACCGCGAAGCTCCACAGTGTCCTTTGTGGCAATCGTATCCGGGAGGCCGACGATGGTGATGTCAGGGTTACCCATGAGATAGCTCAAGTTCTCCCCTACGTTGCCATCACCGCGGGTTGCGAGCCCCACGAGCTTGCCATCCTCGTAGCGAGCGGAGAGAGCAAAGCCGTCGAGCTTCACCTGAACTTTGAAGCCAGTAGCTCCAGCGCTCAAAAGCTTTTCAAGAAACTTCCTTAGCTCCTCTTCGGACTTGGCCTTCTTCAGCGACAGCATGGGCACGCCGTGGCGAACCTCGTCGAGGATCTCAATGGAGGCGCCGAGGTTTACGGAATCCGATTCCAGAATGGAAGACGCTCGAGCGCGGAGCTCACCATCGGAGATTTCATCAAGAATGGATGCTAGATAGGACTGCTTTTCATCGAAGTCCTGATCTTCCATGATCGGCTCATCACCCGAGTAGTAAGCCTCAGAAGCGGCGATGAGCTCATCTACTAGCTCGGAAGCGATGGAATCAGTGTCATTTGCCATGACTCCATCATAACACAGCGAACGGTCTGAAGCAATCAGCTCCATGGGAAATGCAGCTCAGAAATCTCCCCAACTAGTCGGATCTAATGGCCTATAGGAACTTGTCTCTGGAGGCGTAGAGCTCATTGAAGTACCTCACTTCTGGACTACGGCTCCGGGCTTCCTCGAGGGAACAGCGGCCAGCGAGAACAGCCTCCAAGAGCTTGTGATCCAGTGTGTTCTTTTTGTCCTCCTGGTAGCGGCGAATGGCCTTGTTGTCCCCCTGGGCGATGAGATCTGAAATCTCCCCATTAACTTGAAGGATTTCCCTGACCGCAAACCTACCATTGCCATCGGTAGTTTTGCAGAGCACCTGAGAGGCGAAGCCCTTAGCTATGGAGGAAAGATCATTGAGCACTCGCCTTTGCTCATCTCCGGTATACATGCCCTTAATGCGGTTGAGAGTCTCAGCAGCACCGTTAGCGTGGGTAGTGGAAAGGCTCAAGTGGCCCGTGTTCGCAGCGTAGAGAAGAGCATTAACCTCGACGGGGTTCCTGACCTCACCGATGAGGATGATGTCGGGGTCCTCACGCATGGCGGAATCCAAAGCCGCGGAAAAGCTCAGAGTGTCTCTGCCCACTTCCCTCTGGAGGATCATGGCTGGACCCTGATCTTTGTAGACATATTCCACGGGCTTCTCCACGGTGATGATGTTGTCAGCTCTAGTGAGCTGCATCTCCTGGATAAGACTAGCAAGAGTGGTGGATTTACCCGTACCCGTGGGACCGTTCATCATCACAAGTCCTCGGTTGAGAGTTGTCCACTCCAAGAGCTCATCCTCGATGGATAGCTCGCTGGGCCTGGGGATATCCTGAGAGATGATCCTCATAATCATGACGATCTCCTCGAAGGACTTTACGATGTTGACTCGAACTCTTCTACCCCTGTGAACACCTGTTTTGACCGTGTAGGAAGTATCCAACTCCCAGTTGTTCAGGAAGATGTCATCCGCCACGTTGGTGACGATTTTCTGCTGGATCCTGCGGGTAACCTCTCCCGGAATGGGCTCGAAGCGATCCGACTTCACCATGGAGCCATTTATCCTATAGCCGATCTTCTTGGCTGGATGGATGTGAACGTCGGAGGCCTTTTGGTCGATGCCATAGGAGATAATCTCGTCGATGTCAAAGCCCTGGAGCATCTCCTCGTCTTCATCTGAAAGCCTAAAGTTGCTGTGAAGACCCTCGTCCCCATCGGCCTCGGAGTCATCCTCGCCATAGCTGCTATTCCCCTCTATGGAGGAAAGCACCGCGGCGAGAGCATCCTCTTCGTCATCGTCCTCGTGTTCAACTCCATCAAAGGCCTCATCGGCATCAACGGCTTCATAGTCACCGAAGTCCTCAACAGCTTCCCCACCAAGACCATCTTCGAGGCCCAAGAGAATGGATTCCGCTATATCTACCTCATCGCGAGCGCTCAGCCCCTCATCCTCTAGGGATTCACCATGGGGCTCTTCCAGGCCATAGCCATCACCATAGTCGAAGCCCCCATCAGCTGGCAAAGCAGCATCTGTCGAATAGTATTGGTCCTCATAGGAGCCGTGAAAATCAGCGTGCTCGTAGTCCCACTCCTCCTCTCGAGGGTTGTAAACCTTGTCGATGGAAGGCAAAGGTTCATCCAGGGAAGACTCTTCTAGTTTCACATGCTGGATCTTTCCGGGGCTCAGGTAGTCGTCTTCTATGTCCGGTAGACCGATTTCTTCGCTGTCATCCCCGAGGGGAGGTATGCGGCCTATATTGTTAGCCATCTTATCCTTCTGTTCCTAGAGTAGTAAATGAAGCGACCCGGAGGGCTAGGTGATTCACAGAGCATGGAATAGGATCTATCGTCCGAGAGCGCATCAGAGAGACCACGGATCCTTGCCGGTGAAGGGTAGATTATCCTCCACAAAAATGGGGACAATGCCCAACTTGCCCGACTGCAGAAGCCCCTTCCTCATAGCGATGTCCTTGATCTTTTTAGCTGTGGCCTTCCGGCGGCAAACCCAAACCACCTTGCTGTAGATCCTTCCATCAGTCCTGTAGGCCTCGAGTGTTCTCTCGTAGGAGCTGCTGTTGGACTTGGTGCGAAGCTCCACTTCCACCGCAATGGACTGCGGGGAACCATCGCTAGCACGGGGCCGCGCAACCACAAGATCCGGAACGTGGTAGTGGAGTCTAGTGGACACTGGAGGATAGAGAGCCCACATGAACTCATTGGAGGGAAGCAACTCAGGAGAGAATCCCGAAGCCACACCACCCGCCCTTTGCCAAGCAGCGAACTGCGCATCTATGGTTTTCTTGATCTGTGGAATATAGATATCCGCCTTGCGAGTGCCACGAAGTTTAGCGAAAGAAGATTGGATTTGGAGCTCCGAAACGAGCTCATCCCCAAAGGCTTCTACCCCCTTGGAGTCCAACCTATTCCTCACCGGCCATTGCTTTTCTTTGAGGACATTGATGCCCGAAGATCTGAGCTGAGCCGCCACATGGTTCACCGTCATCTGGTGGGAAACCATCGAAAGAGTCAGATCAGCGGGCTTACCACGGGGGAGATCCAAACCGCTAATATCCATAGCCAACTGAGTGGGAACCCATAGGCCACCCTTGAGTCCCAGCACCGGAAAGTTGCTAGCAAGACCCATCTTGCGAAGCCTATTTAGCTTCTTGTAGCCAGTGATTTCCGACACCTGAAAGAGCTTCGCAGCTTGCCTCGAAGAAATGAACTTGAAAGCCACCATGAAGAGGATGAGTTCCCGGTCATGGTCCCGCAAGCTAAAATTAGAGCCCCGCTTACCCGAGCCACCGAAGCCGAGATTCTCAGCAATCCGCCGCTCCCTCTCCCTGAACTGAGGCTCAGCGAACAGGGGCAAGCGAAGTCCCTCTCGGATCTTCCTACCCTCTTCGCCCGCTATCCGTTCGGGTGGCACAGAGGAAATATCCAACCCCAGGTTCTCATAGAAGGCGAGCTCTTGAACTGTCAATAGGCCATTGGATTGGGGCAAAGAACTACCCGACAAGGACTTAGCGCGCTTCGATTCCGCCGGAGTAGCACCAGCTCCATTGACCCTCCTACCAAGGGACTTCTCCTGGGCCAAAGGATCAGTTTGCTTCCTCTCCGCTGGCACAGCTATGGAATCCCCAAGGAGCTTTTCCGCCGCAGAGGAGTCCATTGGCCTAGAAGCAAGGAACGGCAACCCAGCGGCGACCGCCTCCTTAGCGCCCTCTCCCCCGCTCCTAGCTGGCGGCTCTACAGTCGGTTCAGTGGCTTTAGTGGTGGCTCTAGCTGACCGCTCAGATGAGTGAGCACCGGGAGTATCTCTTCTTAGAGAACTGCCCCTGGCGGCATTTGAAGCAGCTTCAGAAACCGAAGGGCGCTTCCCTTTAAATTCCCGTGAGACACTTTCGGCCCCGGGGAGATTAGAAGAACCACTCGGCTCCTTCGGCTCGGAGCGCCTAGAAAGATCCGTGCGGCGAGCTTTTAGATCCCTGCGAACGACGGGCTTCTTAGCTAGAGATGGATCACTAGCCGCAATGCCACTGGGAGCTGAAGCGTCAGAGCTCACTCCCTCCTGGTCACTAATGGCGGAAGAACTGCCAGAAGAACTGTCAGCAATAGGGCCGACAGTTTCATCTCCGAAGTCCCCTCCAAAGAGCTCATCCGGCTCATCCGAACCATCAGCTTCATCCTCGTAGTCTTCTTCTTCTTCGAGAAAATTGGGAACCGAGCTATGGTCTTCCCGGCTACGACTTAAAGCGCCAGAAGTTAAAGAACCACTAGGGGGACCAGATGAATCCTCCCAGCGGGGATAGTAGCCACCCTCTTCCCCATCAGTGGCGTCGGCTCCATCGGCCCCATAGAACTCATCGGAAGCATTCGCTTCAAAGTCCTCTCCTTCCCCGGAGTCGAAGCCTATGCCATAGGAAGAGTCTCCAAACTCATCATCGTCCTCCGCCGCCAAGAAGGAATCCAAACCAGCAGGTTGAGACCCCACCCGTTTGGGGTTAGTTGAGCGGTAAGACTCCTCATAGTCTTCATCTTCGAGAAAGTTTTCAACGGCCACTACTGGATTCTCCTTGGGTTAAAGTCGTGGGTCTTCCAATGGATAGGGGGATGGTTCTCCAGCGGTTTGTATCCATCACACAAATAAAGACCCCACTATTCGTAGAACTTTTCCGGCTCCTTAGCGCAGCTTTTTTCAGCTAAGGAATTAGATCAATTACCACGGGCTTCCTAGGGCCTAAACCGTTCGCTTCGGTAGTGGAAACAGATCCAAAGGCGGATCATCCTTCTGAATATTTAGCTCAGGTGTTCATATCAACCAATTTGAATACCCTCCTCAAAAGCGCGATTTCGACTTATATTTCGAGTTAGATTTAACAGATTTCGCAATCCATTGTGAAAAGCGACCATCGTCTGTCGATAGCCACGATTTCAAGGACGCGCGAACATCCAAACTGGCCGAAAAATCAGCTAGGAGTGTCCGCCCCACGGGGTGAAGACACCATAGTTGCCAGTGTTGTTACCAGTGTTGGTAGTGGCACCGTGAGTAGTGATCCTGCTGCCAACAGTGCCAGTGCTACCTTAGCCGAAGAAGCAACGCTTGTTGCTGTGCTAAGGTGTGTGACACCACGGTGCTTGCCGCAGCTGCGCTGCGGGCCGCTCCCCGCTGGCGCGTGGATCGGCGACCGGGGATGGCCGCGGGGCGGCATCCCCTCTCGGAGATGGACCGCTGGACGCGCTCCCTCTCCTCACCATGGCATCGAAGATGCCATCCGCCCTCCGCGCGGCCGGGCCGACTCCCGGGCCGTCGGATGCCCAAGGCGTGAAAGATGAAGACTCGAAAACTGGTCCGGTGGATGCAATGTGAACACCGCTCGGTCCCCTCGCGGACCTGGCAGCCCCGCTGCACAGACCCTGCCACGAGATCCCGTGACCCTGGATGAGCTGGGGACCCGAGCTTGCTAGCACTCCTGCTGACAAGAGCTGCTAGCACTCCTGCTGACAAGGACTGTTAACACTACTGCTGACAGACTACTGCTGACACTCCTGCTGACAAGAGCTGCTAGCACTCTGCTGTAATCCTGGCTGCACTATTGTCTGAAGCCATGGGGAACTGCTGCTCACAGCTCAACCCGAGCCGGAGGCTCATGTGCGTCGCTAACCGAGCCAGCACCGAGGCCCCGGCGCGCCAGCGGTGGGGCCTGCCCGGCGGATGCGCCAGCAGCCGACGGGCTACGTTACCAGAAAGCCGAGCTGGTGTGCGTCGTATTGCTGCACTAGTCTGAGCCGAGGGGGGATGTGTGACATCACAATAGAGCCGGTGGGGAACTAGAAAGCTGAGAGCTAAGCTGATGTGCGCGCATGGGTAGCTAGAGCCAGGGGGAGCTGGTGTGCGATGATCTGTGGAGCTGACTACGCCTGCTAGAAAAGGGTGCTGAATGCTCATGTGTGACACATATCTTGTGGGAACCATCTGTGGGGACTTGGCGGAACGGGGCCGGAGCTGATGTGCGTCGTATGACTGTGGTAACGCAGGGGCCGAGTGGTGTGACATCACTCTATGCTGTGGTTGCGAGATCCTGGAGCGCGAGGGTCCTGGAATCATCTGTCTACAGAGGGGCCGGAGGCTCTGTCTGGGGGATGCCATCTAAAGGATGCTGTCTGGAGATGGTCGCTGGGAGCCTGGGGTGTCTGGAGGATGCTGTCTACAGAGAGCTGGGGGATGCTGTCTGCATGGGGCTGTAGAGTGCTGTATGAAGAGAGCTGGAGATGCTGCCGGAAAGGGGTGCTGGAAGAGCTGGGGGAAGAGCTGCGGGAAGTGGTGGATGTGGAGCTGGGGGAGTTGGAGCCGAGGACGGCGGAATTGGTGGCGGGCGCGGCAATGTCGGGCGGTCTTTTTTTTTTTGGATTTTGCTGGCCGGGATTTGCCTTTGGAAGTTTTGTGGTGTATGATTGTGATGAGAGCTTTAGATCGGCGAAGGGATCTGCGATGAGTGATGGCGTTGGCAATGCTGAGCCGAGGGTCGGGGTTCTGGGGGAGGCTGAGCTGAAGCGCATGTTTCCTGCTTGGGCTTCTCCGGCTGCTATTTTGGAGCGGCTCAGCGAGGAGTACGGAGAGGTCATCGGCGCTGATGACATCTATACGAATGATTCGGGCAGCGTTGTTGTGCTTCGGGACTTCGAGCATGTTGTGATTTTCCCCGATGATGAGCGACCAGGGCTCTTTGCCATGGGGAGGATTCCTCTGGTTGAGTATGCTTCGAAGTACGGGGATGCGAACAGCGGCTATGTGGAGTTTTGAAGTCTTTAGTGCTTTGAGCTAGCGCTGGGCTTTTGTTGATAGGTTCTGGTGTATACGATAGCCGAGCGGGGAGTTTTTCATGTGCGCCTGTCGACCTGGGGCTACTTGCTCCTACCATCTCTACGCCAATTGGCCACAGGCTCGCAAGGATGCTTGGAATGCTCGAAGGCGAGCGACCTATGCTCGCAGAAAAAATGGATCTTCTAGCGCTGGCATCTTAGGTGTTGGGGGAGCTTCGGGGAAGGCTCATCAGAGTGCTGATAGCTCTGGCGCTTCGGCGCTGATTGGCTCTGGAGTGGATAGCGCTGGGAGTAGTTCCTATAGCCGAGGTCCTGTGGAGCTGAATGAGATCACCGGCGCTGAGAGAGAATTTCTGGAAGAGCTCGAAGCAGCCGATTGGATGACTGAAGATGTGCTGGTGAAGGCTCGTGCTGAGGCTTGGCTCCGGCAGAGCTCATCGGGTGAAGCTAAAGCTGTGGATAGGAGCTTCTCGGAGGGGGAATTGGAGCTCTGGCGGGAGTGGACTGGCAATGCTGGTAGTAGCATGGTGGGCAAGGAGAAGCTGGCTGCGGGGCTATTGGCGCTCATCGGTGAGCACGAAGACCCCAGGGGCGCTGAAAGGACCTTGTATAGGCACATTGGCTTCCATGGGGAAGAAGCCCTCGAAGATTTTTTGAATAGTTTGTCAGCTCATGGGCCCGTGGCGCTGGGTGGCTCGAAGGCCAATCCTGTGAGCACCACGAGGGATGAGTCTTGGGCGCTGAGGGGCAATGGCTCGGGGGTTGTTTTTAGGCTGACGACGGCCCGGGGCGTGGAGCATCCGAATTTTGGCTATGAGTCGGAGGTGCTGTTGGCTCCTGACGAGTATGAGCTAGTGGGCCGTAGGCAATTGGTGGAATCTTCTCTGGGCCAGGGCGCGGTGTGGCTGGTGGATCTGCGGGAAAGGGCGGGGGGAACCTCCGGCGAAGGAGAATAGCTCTGTGGATTGGTGAGGCTCTGGTGGTTCCACCACTTTTTGTATGGAGCTTCGGCTATCTAGGATGCTACTAGTAGTTTCCTGTGTGGCTCCATACTTTCTAGGGCTGTTACTCCTAGTTTTCCGTGTGGAGCTGCTATGGTTCCCTGGGGATCCAGTAGTTTTTCGAGTCCCCCTCATGGATCCACTACTTTTTTGTGGTGGATCCCCATTGGTTCCTCGGCTAGGGAGGCTACTACTACTTTTCAGTGGGATTCCATATTTCTGGACTCCCCCCGGCTCTTGGCTTTACGGGAGCTTTGGATGGCTTCCATATTTTCAGATCCTACTACTCCAAGTTTTTCGATGGCTCCACCACTTCTCTCTATGGCTCCACCACTTTTCCCTGTGGAGCTAGTGGCTATTGGAGTGCTACTACTAGTTTTTCGGTGGCTTCCATATTTTCGAGAGGCTACTACTCATAGTTCTGTGGACTACTAGCGGCTTTCCGCATGGATCCATATTTTCTGTGAGAGGTTCCACTACTTCTCTCTATGGTTCCACTACTTTTCATAGCGCTACTCCAAGTTTCCCGTGTGGTTCCATATTTCTGGACTCCTCCCCGCTCTTGGCTCTACGGGGTTTTGGATAGCTCCATATTCTCTAGGCCTGCTACTCCTAGTTCTCCGCGTGGCTCCACCACTTTTTTGTAGTGGATCCAGTAGTTTTCTGTGTGGAATCTCGAGCGTGGATACTACTAGTCTCCCGTGTGGAGCTAGTAGCTCCTGGAGGCTCCACTACTTCTTTCTATGGCTCCACCACTTTTCATAGCGCTACTCCAAGTTTCTTGTGATGGATCCACATTTTCTGAGTTCCCTGTTCTTGGCTCTACTGGGGGCTTTGGATAGCTCCATATTTTTCAGACCCCTGCTACTCCAAGTTCTCCGCGTGGCTCCACCACTTTTCCCTGTGGATCTAGGCCTTTCGCGTGGTTCCACCACTTCCTGGGGTGGCTCCACTACTTTCCGAGCGGCTACTACTAGCTCTCCGTATGGATCCAGCAGTTCTTCGTGGGGATCCATATTTTGTGGGGAACGCTGTTCTAAGTTTTTCGTGTGGAGCTTCGGCTATCTAGGATGCTACTAGTAGTTTCCTGTGTGGCTCCACTACTTTCTTGTGGTGGTTCCACCACTTTTCTGTATGGAGCCATTAGTCCCCGCGTGGCTCCACTACTTACTGTGTGGCTCCATATTTTTAGCCCTACTACTCCTAGTTCTTTGCGGTGGATCCACTGATGCCACATGCTACTAGTAGTTTCCGACAGGTTTCTCCTAGTTTTTACTGTGGCTCCATATTTTGCCATTCGCCGAGGCGGAGAGCTACGAGCTTCTTTGTATGGAGCTAGTGACCCTAGAGTGCTACTCCTAGTTCTCCGCGGGGTTCCACCACTTCTCTCTACGGCTCCACCACTTTTCGAGTGGTTATTCCAAATTCTTTACGGGCGGCTCCATATTTTCAGATCCTACTACTCCTAGTTTCTCCGCGTGGAGCCACTACTAGCTGTGGTGGATCCAGCAGCCCTCAGCTGCTACTAGTAGTTTTTCCGTGTGGAACTACTAGTACCCGCGTGGCTCCACCACTTTCCGAGAGGCTAACTCATAGTTTTTCGTGTGGATTTGGCAGCTCTTCGTGGGGGTCCATATTTTCAGACCCTCTACTCTTAGTTCTTGTGTGGCTACTCCTAGTTTTCCGCATGGAACTACTAACCTCCAGTGTGGAGCTACTAGTTTCCCCTGGAGATCCAGTAGTTTCTCAAATCCTCCTCATGGCTCCACCACTTCTTTCTACAGCTCCACCACTTTCCGTGTAGCTACTCCAAGTTCTTCGCGGGTGGATCCAGTAGTTTTCCGTATGGAACTAGTGGCTTTAGAGTGCTACTACTACTTTTCCGCATGGATCCATATTTTTGGAAGATGTTACTCCTGGCTCTTCGCGGGATCCACCACTAGTTCTCGGCTGCTACTAGTAGTTCTGGGATGGTTTCATATTTTCTAGCTCTACTACTCCAAGTTTTCCGTGAGGTAGCTTAGTGGCACTTGGAAAGCTACTCCTAGTCTCCACATGGCTACTACCACTTTTTGTGGTGGATCCACTACTTTCCAAGCGGCTCCATATTTCCTGAGCTCTCCCGCTATTAGCTCTGCTAGGGGCTTTGGATAGCTCCATACTTTCTAGCGCTACCACTCCTAGTTCTCCGTGTGGATCTACTATGGCTCCACTACTTCCCGGCGTGGCTCCATATTTTTGAGGCTCTCAGCTCTTGGTGCTGCTAGGGATTTGGATAGCTAGATCCTACTACTACAAGTTCTCCGTGGACCTACTGCTACTTTTCCACTGGCTACTCCCACTTTTCCGCGGTGGCTTCCATATTTTCTAGGTGGAGAGCTGCGGGCTTTCTTCTATGGAGCTAGCGGTTCAGAGAGCTACTCCTAGTTTCCCGTGGGGTTCCACCATTGGACTCTCGGCTAGAAAGCCCAACTCCAAGTTCTTCGCGGTGGATCCACTACTATTTAGAGTTCCACTAGTAGTTTTCCTGTGGAACCCTTTGCTTTCAGACTGCCGCTAGGGCTCCCGGTGCTGCTACTCCTGTTTTCCATGTGGACGCCAGTGGGCCTTCGAGGATCTAGTAGCTCTCTGTGCGGACTATGGGAGGCTCCACTACTTCTCTCTATGGCTCCACCACTATCCGTGGGATTCCATATTTTTCGAGCGAGTGGCCGCTCCTAGTTTCTGCGAGGCTACTACCACTTTCCCGGGGAAGCTCCATGTTCCTGCGGGGGTGCCATTGGAAGCTCTTCGAGGGGGCTAACGGGTTCCGTGTGGAGCCACCAGTAGAGTTCCCGCCACCATGGGCTGAGGACAGCTGCAGCCAGGGCTGACTCCAGCATCCGAGGCTATTTTTAGCCTAGATGGAGACTTCGCTCACTGGGCTGGCTCTGCGATGATGGACTCGAAGAAGAAGTAGCGATCTTCGCTCCGGTGGGCGAAGCCGAGGATCGGTCCGAGGTAGTCTTCCCGGAGTACGAGCACTTCCTGGCCTTCGACCTCGCTCCAGCCATTGACGCCCAGGGTCTTCAGCACTGTCTCCAGGTAGCGCTTGAGCTGGTCGCCGCTCCAGAGCCGAGCGGACTCTGACTGCTGCCAGGACTGGCCCCGAAAGGTCAGGTAGGCGGTGAAGATGCCGTGGTCCTCGAAGCCGATGAAGCTCTTGCTGATGGTGGCGAGGTCTGCCTGGTAGTCCTTGCCTTCGATGGTGATTGTGATCTTGCGATCCATGGGAGTGCTCCTGTCTGTCAGTGCTGAAAGGTTGCTGGAAGGGCTCCAGGGGAGCCAGGTCTGGAGGGGTCGCTGAGCGACCGGAGCCTGCGCTCTCTGCGAGGCTGTGCTGGAGGCTGTGGACAAATGTCAACTCCTTTTACTACCGCCTGAGAACAGCGGCTAAAACTCTTGTGCTGATGCTCTATGCCGCTCAGTGGTGGTAGTCGAAGGCCACGAGATAGCCAGTGATGGCAGCCTTGGGCTTCGGGGTCTGCGTGGTGACCTTGAAGCTCACGGTGGCAGCTTCGGGCTCGGGCCGGGTGATCCTGACGAGGGCCGCGCTTCCGGTGTCCCGCTGGATGAAGGCTTCGACGGCGAGCTCGGAGCAGGCTGGGTGGTCCTTCATGTATTCGACGGCTGCGGAGCGAGCCTCTGCCTGGGATGGGTAGGAGGGCTTGAGCGCCCGGAGGGGGTAGCGGTTGCTGTCCACCACCTTGTAGAGAGTGGTTGCCTTGCCTTCGGTGGCCTCGGCCCGGGGAGCGCGAGGCTTGGGGAGCTGTACGATCTCAACGCCGACCACATTTGCGCCGAAGCGGCCGGCCTCGAGGAGCTTCCAGTAGGAGCCCCGGCGGAGCTCAGCGAGCTCGGCGGCGGAGACCTGGAGCCGGACGGTGGAGCTCTTCTCGGTGTAGTCGCTAGTGATGGGGATGATCCGAGACTTTCCATCTCCGATGCTCTCGCCGTCATCGATGAGGTTGGAGGCGGCTTTCCCACTGGCGATGGGGCTCAGTTCGGGGTAGGAGTGGCGAGCGTCTGACCAGCGCTCGGCCTCTTCCTCCTGCCACTTGCTCACTGCGGCATCCATGATGGAGCGGCTCGTGGGGTTAGCGGGGAGTTCAGTGGAGTCGATTTCGATGATTGCGGTTGCGTGGCCCATGGTTCAATGGTATACGCTGCCGGCAATCCTGTCAACCGCTCCGCCATTGGCGGGACGGCAGCTGAGGTAGCACTAGTAGTTTCTCCATGGAATCCACCACTCCGAAGCCCTACTACCGCTTTTGAAGATAGCTCCATATTTTTCTAGCGCTACTACTTCTAGTTTTCCCTGTGGAGCTACCACTACTTAGGATGCTACTAGTAGTTTTCCACGGGGGTCCATATTTTCGAGTTCCACCACTATCCATGTGGGCTACTCCAAGTTTCCCTGGGGGATCCACCACTTTTCTCTATGGCTCCACTACTTCCCTGCGTGGCTCCATATTTTTGGGAGCTCCCTCGTTCTTGGTTCTGCTAGGGGTTTCGTGTGGCTCCATATTTTTCTAGCGCTACTACTCCAAGTTTCCGGGTGGCGCGGGAGCCCTACTGGTAGTTTTCCCTGTGGAGCTACTAGCCCCATGGCTACTACCACTTTTTGTGGTGGATCCAGGAGCTCTCGACGACTACTCCTAGTTTCCGTGGGATTCCATATTCCCTAGCCCCACTGCTCCAAGTTCTCCGCGGGGATCCACTACTAGCTCGAGTTTTCCCTGTGGATCCACTAGACCACACGTGGTTCCACCACTTCTCTCTATGGCTCCATCATTTTGTGTGCTTCCACCACTTCCCAGTGGGGTTCCATATTTTGGGCTCTTTGAAGCTGATGTTTGGGGCGATTGAACATTAGATCGCCGCGGGGAGTCTTAGATTGCGATCTGAAGAGCTAAGAGCTCGAAGACATGTTGCGCTGTGTCAGAGAATTACCGACGCGTAGGCTGCGATCTAATAGCTCCGCTGGGCATTTGTTTCTACCTCTAGGGATATGGGAGCTAATAATCCCCTCAAGGAGGTAATGATGGGCTCATTGTTTGAATTGGCGGACCCTGCAGTCACTATTGTGTCGAAGGCTACAGATGCCATAGGGAAGAAAATCCTTAAGGGTAGACGAATCGTAGTGCTGACCGCTAAGAAAATCAATAGGATTAAGGCACTTAGATCGGAAGCTGGCGAGGCTGGCGCGGGCAAGGCATTCTATGAGACTATAGAAATCACGATAGCTAGCCAGTCTGATCTACCAATCACTCTTCGGGAAGTGAAATTATCTATCTATGGAGAATCTTCCGAGGGGCTCCATGAGCTCACTCTCAAGATACCACTCATTAAAGACCAGCTTATACCTATGCAGGGAATCTCAACTCTAGTTGTAGAGCCTTGGGGCTATCTCCACGGATTTCAAGCCGCTTTCAGAGGGGACGAAGAAAATGAAGATAAGTTTTCCTCAGACACTAGTGGTTGGTTGCCAAAGAGGAACCTAGCGATCAAGATAGAGGTTGAAATTTCCGACAGCCGCATCAAAGTCAAGAATAAGATACCTCTCTATAGGTATGATCCTAGTGTTTTCAGTTTCTTCGAGGAGAATGGTTCCTCAGCTAATCTAGAATCTGTAATTCTTAGAGATCTTCGAATGGTTTGTAGCCAAAGTTCTGGAAGATTTAAAGACAATCCGCTACCGGCTATTCGGCACGGGGAAGACTCTGAAGAACTTGAAGATCTTGCCATTAGCATAGTGAAAGCCCTAAGAATAGATCCAAGAATAGCTGATAATTTTAGCATAATAGGTCTGATGGAGATTCTCTCTAAGGGTACTGAAGGGGCCCACATTGAGCACCTAGAGCGGCATCTATCCAAAGAAGCCCCATCGGAGCTCTGGGGAACTGCCACGGGGCAATATCTATTGCTGAAGATCTACAACTATATCCAGTGGGAATCATTGGGTAAGGATAGAGTTCATAGGGATTTTGTGCTAGGACTTCGTAGCGAGCTTCGTAGCTACGGATACACTTATGTGAAAACTGATGATGGCAAGATATCCTTCATGCCTCTGGAGCTCTTTCAATTTATAATCGAATCCGATGAGGTAGAGAGATCTTAAACTAAGACCACTCTGGCGCGAGTTCATTGGATTCGGGCATAGTAAGGCTCTAGATCACGATCTGAAGAACTAATAGCCCAGGAACACATGTTGTTGTGTTCCTGGGCTTTTCGATTGTTAGAAGCGAGCTCGTCACAGACAGCCTTTGAGGACTATTCTGAGCTTCTGCTAAAAGCCCTGAATCTTTTCCACGGCGCCCCTATGGCTACTCCAAGTTTTTGGGTGGATCTCCATTGGCTCCTCAGCTAGAGAGCTACTGCTCCTAGTTTTTCGCGTGGCTATTACCATTCTCCCGTGTGGAGCTAGTAGTTCCCCTGGGGATCCAGTAGTCCCGCGTAGAGCCCTTCGAAGGTCATAGCTGACCCCTACGAGAACTAGAAGAGACGAGGGAAGCTACAAGTGGTCTCCACAGGATTGCTGGATGCCCACTCCGTCCTCGCCCCTAGGTGCTCACGTTCTGAACGCGATCTGAGACCCCTAAATCCCTTAGATGCGTCATCATTGTGCTTCCGAGCTTTCGGCTCGCAGATCAACGCCTACGAACGCTGAAGGGCTAGTGGAAACCTCACCGAGAATCAGCTACGCCCGAAGGGATTTCAGCAAATTGGATCAGAGAGCCTAGCTCGATTCCCGCTCACCCCCCTCCCTCCAAGAGAAACTACAGACATCTCCATCCGAGAAAACTAGGAGTAGCCACTGGGGACTTGAGGAACTGCTGGATCCACCCGACAGACTCTAGCTCCACAGGGGAGAATGGTGGTAGCCATGTGGAGACCAGTGAGGTCCACACGGAAAGGTAGTAGTAGCCTCCTAGATAGCAGTGACTCCACACCAAAAACTATTAGTAGCCACACGGGAAAGTGGTAGTGACCATGTGGGGACTGCTAGCAGCTGTTTAGCGGCCATCGCCCATTAGCGGGTAGGCTTCGGGAGACCGGCGAGCGATCCCCCTGGCTGCTTCTCGGAGAAAGCTGTCTCCACCTATGGGAACTACCTAAAGAACCGCTGGGATTTAGAGGGCCTTGGCTAGATCATAGGCCAGGGCAGAGATCTTGATGGGGCTAAGCTCCCGGGCGGCGGGGTGGCCCCTGAGAATGCCCTCGATCTTGCTGAGCTTGTCACTGGGATCGGTGCCGCCGGCAGCCACGGTGAGCTCGTTGACCCAAGCCAATCGGTCGCCGCCGAAGGTCCCCCAGTGGGCGAGGGCAGCCCTTGCGGCCTCCGCTGGGCTGAGCAGATAGTTGCCGAAGGTGTCCTCTTCGCCGGGCTCCAGTGCGATGTAGCGGTAGCCCAGCGCCGTTTCCTGGATGAGGTAGCCGAGGCCAAAGGCGGAGTAGTCTGCAATGATGCCTCCGCGGAGGGGCTCGATCCAGCGCTCCCCTCTCCGTGGAACTACCTTGAAGAGCTCGTAGTCGCCGGCGTTGGGAATGTCCTTGGAGTCCGCGCTAACACGCACGATGGCTCCGAGGGGAAGATCGGCTGCATCGGCATAGCTGCTGACTGTGGGGTGGTTGCTGTCTGTCGCCATAGTTTCCATCGTACAATCCCCAGTCCCCAAAGTCAACGCCCGAAGCCAACATGGTGGCCCGACAGGGCCAAAGGCTGTCGGGACTCTAGAGCTGGGACCCATCAGTCCTAAGCCGATGGGCCCCAGCCAGTCTCGCTCATTCGAAGAGCCTTTCAATCTTGTATGCCTTGTTGCAAGCGATTCCGAACTGTGTCGCCATGGATCCAGCCAGGCGGTCGTTTTTGTGGAGCTCTCTGACCCACGTTTGATCTACGTAGTACACCTCCTCGTCGCCGAGCTCGTCAACTCCTTTGAGTAGGTGATCGATGGTGTATCTCGTGATCTCGCTTGTGAAGCTGTAGAACTTGTTGCCGCGCCAGTGGAAGTCAATAGTCCATTGCTTGAGATTTGTGAAATGCACTGTGATGGTACCCAGGGGCTCATCTTCGGGGTCAATGGGAATGCCACCCTCCCAGAACTCAATCGGTTTCGATTTGCGAATGAGCGCGAGAAGCTTTTTGTCCTCCAGGTGATCGAGGGACATTTCTTCGACGCTTTCGAAGGCGCGTGTGAGCGATTCGGCGAAGCTCTTTAGTTCTTCCATGTTTCTCCTAGCTGCTTGTGATTGTTGCCCCGGAGGTCAAGAGGCGACCTGCGATGGGCTGGTCGAGTTCAGGGCCTAGGGCTTACCCGTGAGCGCTTAGTCCTCGAAGCTGTTGCGAGCGAAGTCGTCGCGGTGGCGCCAGCTGGCCTCGGTGCGGACATGGTTCTCCCGAACCCACTTGGCGACGTGCAGGCCGTAGTCCTCGTAGGGGAACTCGCCAGCCTCTCGGATGACGAAGCCCTCGGAGCTCTCTTCCCTGTTGCCTTTTTTCTCCCAGGCGCTCATGGCCTCGGCGAAAGAGTGGCCACGGTAGAGCTGGGGCACCGTGTGCAGGTCAAGCAGCTCAGCCCATTCGAGAGTGTCGTCCCAGGAGAGGAGCGTATCACCCGACCAGACGGCGAAGAGCAGGAATGGTGCGGCGAGGCCATCGTAGGCGACGCTTCTGCGGCCATAGAGCGATTCGCCCGAGAGCCTAATGTTTTCGGGTAAATTCCAGCGAACCGCTTCCCAGAGCACTCGCGCGGGCATGTCCCAGGGATGATTGGTGCCGTCAATGGAGCGAGCGTAGGCCCGTTCGCGAGTCATGTTGTAGTTTGAGCCGTCCATCTTTTCGGTTACGATGAGCTCTGCTCCCGATTGAAGGTTGCGCAGGCCCTCCTCAGCAATCCACTTGTCATCCGAGGTGGCCGAGCGACTTGTGGGCAGGTGCGGGGTTCGCGGGAATTTCTTCAGCATGGGATGTCATTCTAGGTCAAGATTTTGACTTTAGTGGCGTTAGTAGCCAATCTACACGACTCCCCTTCGCCTGTCAACCGAAGCCCGAAGTACCTCTCTGGCTAGATCCTCAACCACACAATTGGAGAAAATCTGTGGTAACATGGCAACAAGATAGATCTGCAAATGAAGAGACCAACCAGAGAAAAGGCGTTCAACAGCCATGAGCCATGAAAACACCAATCGGCCGGGAGCTTCAAATCAGAGCACCCCAGAGACCGGCTCGGCGGGACCGGGGCTGAGCGAGCCAGCTCAGAAGGAACCGTCCGGAGCGGGCCAGATAGTGGGCTTCTTTATTCTCCTGGCCATTATTGCTCTTACCATATGGGGAATGGTGGCCTATGCTCGTGCCGCCAGTGGCCCCATGCAGTTCAAATACGACTGCACCATCAGCCAGGCCGAGGGCCTCACGCGCACCCACTACAATGGTCGGTCCTCTAGCACCCATCACTATCTTCAGATTCGAACCTATTGCGATGACTCACGCCACCAGAGAGAGTTCCTTCTACCCGAGAAGTACATTGGTAAGATCTTCACCGGAGACGCTGTGGATCTAAAGATTCAGTATCGCAATATGGGCATGCCTCTCATTGAGGCTGTCAATATCCGGGAAGCCACCACCGACGAGGCAAAGGCCGTGGCCCACGATCGGGAGGAAAAGATCATCAGACCTTAGCCCGAGGAGACATCGCCCTTCAGGGCGGTGAGGAATCGAGCGAAAAGCAATTGGCCGCGCGAAGCGCGGCAAGAGAATTTTGATAGAATGAGCCCATGAACTATAGGACCGTCAAATACGCTTACACAGCGTACCCCACCGCGCGACAAGCGCGGTGGCTGGCAGGCGCCTTCGGCGCCATGCGGACGGTCTACAACGACTATCTCTGGCAGAGAGAAGCAGTATTCCGCGGTGAGCGTGCCGAACTCGTCCCCCTGGACAAGTTCGGAAGACTCCCTGCTGACAAGGCTTGGATGCGAAGCTATCCCCAGAAGATGGCCGAGCAGGCTCGTCGCCAAGCCGAGGCAGCTTATAAGAACTTCTTCGATGGTCTAGCCGGCCGCCGAGCTAACAGGGTCGACAAGCCCCGGTTTAAGCGCCGCCGGGCTGGCGGCTCCCTCACCTGGAACGGCGGCTCGCTGCAAGTCAAGACCCTGAGCCGCCGCTGGGCGGCGGTCCGCCTTCCCAAGGAGGGCTCATGGCTCCGCTTCCGGCTCAGCCGGAAGCTCCCCTCGAAGCCCACGGGTGTCACCCTCAAACTAGCCGCGGATGGCACCTACACTGTGAGTTTCACCGTGCGGGAATCCATTGCTGGGCCGAAGACCAGCGGCCCCATCGCGGCCTACGACAGCGGTCTCATTGATCTAGCGGCCGTGGTCTCGGACGACGGCACGCGCTACAAGATACCGGCTCCGAAGCACTACCGCCGGGCCGAGCGGAAGCTCGCCCGGCTGTCCCGGGCTCATTCCCGGAAAGCTCGCGGTTCGCAGAACCGCGAAAAGGCTCGCCTGGCCCTCGCCAGGCAGCACTCGAAAGTGGCGCGTCAGCGCCAGGACCAGGCCCGCAAGCTCGCGGCCAGGCTCACCGACGAAAACCAAGCGGTGGCCCTGGAAGCGCTGAATCTGCGGGGTCTGGCACGGACGAAGCTCTCGAAGAGCTTCGCCGACGCTGGCCTTGGCAAGCTGGCCGCCTGCGTGGAACAGGCGGCCCAGAAGCGGGGGACCCGCTTCGTGGCGGTCAACCCCGCCTACACCTCGCAGGCCTGTGCGGCCTGCGGCGCCATCGATGGGCCGAAGGCCCTCGATGTGCGCGAGTGGCAGTGCGCCTGCGGCGCATTGCTGGACCGCGACTACAACGCCGCGGTCAACATTTTGTTGCTCGCCGGGGGACACTCGGAGAGGTTAAACGGCCCTGGAGGACGAGTAAGACGCTTAGAGCTGGCGAAGCCAGCTCAGAGTGCAGTGTCTGTGGAAGGGGCAACCAGCTACGAGATCCACAAGCCCCGTAGGCGGCGCACCCGCGCCAAGAGCCTGGCCCGGCGGGCCAGGCTCAAAGCTCACGCGTTAGCGTGAGTCGGGGATCATCGCCCTCCAGGGCGGTGAGGATGTCAATGTGAGACGCGATAGGGCAACTCCAACCCCAACCCCAAGCCCCACGAATTCCAACTCCACTGGCAGCACCGCCATCGAGCTGAAGACCGATTCAGACACCAACTAAGAGACCGACTAGGGGATCCAACTATGGACCATTCGCAGGAGCAGAGCAAAAAGATTCCCGAAGGGGCCAGCCAAGAGCTCGGGGAGGACCTTGGCCAGAGCCAGACCCATGAGTTACTGAGCTCTGAGAACTACAACCTCGATGACAATTTCAATATGGCTCTGAGCTATCTCCTTGCCTTCCTTCGGGAGAATGACGCCGAGGCTGAGCTCATCGGGGACCTCATGGGCTCAGAGAATCTAGCCACAGGTCTTCTTCAGGTCAATCTGCAGCTCCTCGATCTACTGGGGAGCCGCGGCCATGGGATTCCCCAGATTGAGCTGTTGGAATCCCTTCGGCTCATGGGCTAGGGCTGAACCGGCCGACTAGCGAGCAACTGCATTCCAGACACCAAAGGTAAAGCACACAGGGGAACATCATGGGGGAATCTGTTAGCCTATCCAAGGATGGGAAGAGCCTCGAGCTCAATGGCAAGAGCGTGGACAGGTACCTGCTTCGACAGCTTCGCGAAACGGGATTCTGGGCCCATGAGCTGGTGGAGCTGATGGCCTACGACCGGATCCATGAAAAGTACATTGTGGAGAAAGCCAACCTCCAGCAGCTCGAGGGCTCCGATCTGCGGGGAAAGACCCTGAGGGTTTGGGTCTCCAACTGGGAGGACTCCGAGTGGGTAGAGGGTCACCACGTGGCCACTGTGGGCCCCAAGGATGGCCAGCTCCAGCTCATTGCGGATGAGCCCATGGCTGCCCTCCTGGAGGCCGAGAGCGACCAGGAGTATGAGGCTGCCGTCGAGGGGCTAGATAGCCTTGGCTCCCGAGATCGTGGGGCCATTTTCTTCGTCCACTGGGAGACCCACTCCACCGTTGAGGTTCTTACAGCTCGTATCTAGTGGTTGGAAGTTCTTGGCTAACATGGAACTATGGCCACTCCAGTGATCCCTTGCTGCTTTCTGGAGTAAGATGTCTCCATCTAATTCCATATTTTCCATGGGGTCCGCAAAGCTCCAACGCCAATGGGCTCAGGCGAAAAAGACCTGCGCTACACCGATGGTGGCGAGTGCGATAAGGCCGACGAGCACTAGACCACTGGAACCAACTGCGAAGAAAATGCCTCCGAAGCCCGCGGAAGGTCCTTTGCCGTCGAAGGGGTTGATGGGTGAGAAGGCATAGATGAGCCCGAGGACACCGATGCCAATGAGTGCTAGCATGGCGGATGCTAGAATTACCATGGCTTTTCTCCTTCAGATAGTGCCTATGAGCCAATGGAGATCAGCGCCAGCTCTTCTCCTGGCAGCTGATGGTGCCCGATTCCTCTCGGAGAATGTAGTCGCCTACTTCGCAGCCCTCGTAGGTGGAAGCTCTCACGGAGAATTCCTCGTGGACCACTTCGCCGTCGAGCTGGTATTCGACTTCGAGGTAGCGCCTGGTGGTGGTCTGGGGCACCATCACCTTGCCCACGAGCACGAGGGAATGGACCTCTTCCTCCTGCTTATCGAGGATCCTACCGTAGACCTCTGTGTAACTGGCGCAGCCCGTGAGGGCCACTCCGATAGCCAGGAGCCCCATGCCGGCAGCTGTTAGCTTTCTCACCGGAGTCCTCGCTCCAGGAGATTGAGCTCCAGGCGCAGCGTAGCGCCCAGCAGCGCTGTTGAAATCGCCGCTGGCGCCGAGTGGAGCTGGCGGCGGATTGCTCCACTGAGCTCAGCAGCGGGGGATGGCTCGTGGGCCTCGGCGGTGATTGTGGCGACCATGATGGTTGGCTCTTTTCTTAGAGTTAGATGACGCTTCGGTGCTATTCTATGCCATTAGATGGACTATTGCAACTACTAGCATATGAGACCCCTCCGAACTGAGAGCTATTTGTGATAAGATAGCTATGCTATTGCTTGATAAATTTATCAAGATTCCCATTGGCTTTGGTAAATTTACCATCGTTCCTCTGAACATCGTAGGAGCGAAGGCATCCTCCGAGGGATCCTAATTCACCACTATCTCATCCAATAGAGCGGAAAGAAAACAATGACTAATAACACCAATGAGAATTCCGCCATTGGCAGCCAGAATGATCGGGACTCTAACCGATCATCGGTGATCTACAATTGGATTGCTCTAGTAGTGGTTGTGCTCATCTTTTTTTCCACAGTATTTCTCTTCGTAGCCGCCATGGGAGGGAAAGCAGAAATCAAGAGCAATTGTAGTGTCAGCGCAACCTTCGACACCGAAAGACCGATCCGCTACAAAGGCATGGTGCGTTTCCATAACATCGAGGCTCTCTGCGAAGGTTCAGAGGCGGAGGAGACCTTCGAGCTTCCCTACAGATACGCTGAAGAAATCACTGTTAGAACCAGAGTGGATCTGGAAATTATCCACAGGCCATTCGGTTTCCCCTCCAGTGTCCATGTGATCGGAGTTGACTCCTCCCAGAGAGATTAGCGCTATTTCCTAGCGGCTTCGAACCACATTGTCTCTCCGAGGGATCCTAGGCGCCAGTAGCACACCATGGATTGTGCTCTGTGCGCCTGCAGCTCCATAGATGCATCAACATGTGTTTCTAGTTTTCTAAGCGCTCAGTTCATCTCCTAGGCCTCCAACAGTCCAGCGACCATGAGTTGCGCTAGAAGAAATCATCGGCAACTAGCGCTCTTGGATAGGATAGCGCTACGCCAATAGTTCTGCGATTTGCCCCAAAGCAGTGATAGATCAATGTCTACTGGAGGATTCCCATGGTAAAGTCATCTTCGCTAAAGGCCATAGCTCTCTCTGTGGTCATTCCGTTGGCTCTCGGCGCCATTGGGCTCACCGTTCTCCGAGCGCCTGGTGCTACAGTGGAGGGCTACGGCGCTGCGCTGGGCACATCCGCACAAGCTCCGGGAGAAGAATTCAAGAGAGCTCTCGCAGACTTCACAGTAGCTGTAGGTGGTCAGAACTTCACGGCGGCTGAGCTCGGAGTTGGCGCAAAGCGGCTTCCCTCCATTCCCCGCGCCTGGTCCTTCGACGATTGGAACAGGGACTACCACGTGGAGCTCCAGGTGGACACCGAGAGGAGAGATGCTACCCTCGGAGCCCTGGAAGACTACGGCGCTCCGGTAGAGGGATCTCTGAGCTACGATGGCGCTTCCTGGATATCCACCGCTGGTGCTCCGGGTCTCCAGCTCTCCGAAGACCTGTCAAGCGCCGTAGCCGAAGCAATCGCCGCCGGAAAGGACTCCCTAGAACTAGAGCTCAAAGAGGTTCAGCCCAAAGTTAGCGGCGAAGATCTTCAGCTTGCGGCAGATGCTCTCAATGGGGCAGCTGTGAAGATCCTCGGAGGCTCTACGGAGCTGGCTATTCTGGATGGCGCTGAACTGGCCTCGCTCTTTAGCGTAGCTCCGAAGGCCGAGGGGCTATCCATAGAGCCCAATGGGGAGGCCGTGGCCCAGCTGGCGGAGAAGTATAGCTCTATGGGCCAGGAAAAGGTGGATGGGGAGCAGGTTGTCGGCGACGATGGAACTGTGCTGAAGACCATCACGGCACCCAGGGATGGCTTTGTGCCTGGATCCACAGAGGAGATTTCAGAGGCTCTGAAAACTAGCCTATCTGAACTGCTGGAGACACCTGCCGCTGAAATCGCTCTGCCGGGGCAGGTGGATCCCGCTGAACCCAAGCTGCTGAAAAGATCTGCAGTGGTGGATGTCTCTGACCACTACGCCTATTTCTACGAGAATGATGTGGAAGTGGCGAGGTTCCCTGTGGCGGTGGGTAAACCAGGCTATGAAACTGACAGGGGCACCTTCAAGGTCTATGCTCAGCTCACTAGCCAGCACATGGGTTCCTGCGATGCCGCTGGCAACTACGTGCCCGGTGGCGGCTTCGACTATTGCACGGCGAATGTGCCTTGGATCAGCTATTTCAATGGGGATGAGGGCTTCCACGGCACCTATTGGCACAGCAATTTCGGCAATGATTCAGCGAACATGAGCCACGGCTGTGTGAATATGACAGTAGCCGATGCCGAATGGACCTACCGATTCCTCCAGGTGGGCAGCACGGTTACAGTGCGAGATTGAGCGCTGAGGTTGTAGGAGTGCTCTCCACGGCGTTTTAGACGATAGTTGCCAGAGCTGAAAACAAACTTAGAGAATAGGTAAACACTATGTCTTCAGAGCTCAAGCTACGCCAGAAAACTGTGGTTGATCTCCTGGCATCCCACGGTGAAATCCTCAGAGATCTCACAGCTGATCATAAAGTCCTTCTCGAAGAGATCGCCGGCAGCTTCGAAGAGCAATTGAAGGAGCAGGGCGTGCCTTTCTATGCCGAGGAGGCTCTCGCTGCGCTCACGGCTCTGGAGACAGTGAGCGTGGCTGGCTCCGGAGAGGAAATCAGCCATGATGCTTCTCTCCTTCGCTTGGCTCTTATTTCGAAGCTCTCGGAGGCGTGGACGCAGAAGAACAAGGGATTCTTTGTGGATTGAGCCCTCACTGGGCTTCTGGCGCAGCTGGAAGCTGATTTGGAGCTTCTCTACGTGGCTAGCCCTAGAGAGGTCGATTAGATAAACCTCATCATTGGTTGTTTCAGTAGTTTTTGGAGAGTCCCCATGGCTGACAGATACCACATCAATCGTAGTGGTGAAGTAGCTCTTTGTAGAGCCCAGGTTAAGCCCTGCCCTCTCATCGGTGCGGAACATGGAGACTTCGAGAGCGAGAAGGAAGCTCGAGATTGGGCTGAAGGTGTCAACGCTATAAGAGCCGGGGGTGAGAGAAACTTCCTGGGCATTCGAAGGAAGAAAACTCCCCAGCAGGAAGCCAAGGAGAGAACTAGCGCCATTGACCTGGCAAATGTTTACTCCCAAAAGTCCCTAAGGGAAACCATAGCTAAAGAGCTAGGAATCTTTGAGCATGATGTCGTGGTATCTTCTTCGGATGAATACTCTCTGAACGAGGGAGATGAGATCTATGTCAATGATAGAAGCGGCAAGATCCTGGTGTTCACCTACGAGAACGGCTTCAAGGGCCTAAGCACTAATCTCACTAAGGAAGCTCGACCAGTCGCTCTGGTCAATAGGCAAGATTTCACCGAAGCAGTGCTCACAACGGCGAGGTTAGATCCAGGAGATCCCGCAGCTGATTTGAAGAGAGCCTTCTTCGTGGGGGAAGTTGAGCAAACCAATAGCCCCTCCAGGGGTAAGGTATATGGACTCCACGATGGCATCGAACAGCGCTACTTCGACAGCAAACTCAATGATGTAACCGAGGAAATAGTCTGGGAAAAGACAGAGCGTGAGCTCGCCAAGAGCTCCCATAGCCGGCTCCAGAGCAGAGCAAAGGCCAAGCCAAAATATGCTAGCAATAGTGCATCAGGGATAGCTGTGCCAGCGCCTCGGAAAAACACAGCTATGGCCAACGCGCGGACTAAGGCGCAAGCTAAGAAGCCCCGAAGAACTCTCAAGTGGCACGGAGAACAGCCCATTAGCGCCAGCGAAGCGGCGATCTACAACAAGGTTGCCAGAGTGGAGCTCGTCAGGGATCTCCCCAGCGCCGAAAGAGCGGCTTTCCTGGAGGCCCATGGAGAGCGCTCTAGCAGGGATCTCAGAACCATCACCCACTCCATGAAGAAGAAGCGGGGATCGGCGGGCGCTGAGAGCTGGGAAACAAATGATGCTGGCAGCTTCTTTGACCGCTCGGGTAGAGAGGTCCAAGCTCTTAGCTATTCTTCGGGAAATTCAGATGGCGAGCTCCGCTACAGGGACGGCTCTAAGGAAACTCTAAGAGCTGGTGAGAGAAAGGATCTCTACTACCTCCCCACGGGTCCTCGAGTGCTTCAGGCCATCAGAGATGGCTATGGAGACCAGATCAAACAGAACCTCTGAGCTGAAGGTTTTCTGCGGTGCTATTGGGGATGCTAAAAGCGATTCTCATCGCCATCGCTAGAGGGACCCTCTCAGCGCGTCTCTAGATCGAAGATCTGCGCATAGAAGCCAACCTTGGCTGGACTATGCATGCTTCGCATGATGATGCGTGAGATGCGATTCTAGAGGGAAACATGGCCGATGGTAATCATGTGGAGAGCTGTGGCTCTATGTGGCTCTCCACTCCAGCAAACGGCACCGAAAGTACCAAGGACTAGCCATTTGCCCTAGAGGGCTTTAGGACATACAATGGAACCATGAACGCCGCCACGTCCCCGCTTCTCTCCATCGACGGCTTCGAGCCGAACACCCTAGAGCGCTGGGTAATCCACTCTGCTCTGCTTGCCCAGGTGGATGACATGCACGCGGGAGGAGTCTACTCTTGGGGAGAAGAGCACCTGGAAGCTGCCCAGCGGGTAGTTTCCGTACTCACGGACACTCCCCTCGGCGAAGCTCCCGAAAGCTACGGCAAGAGCGTGGGCTCCAAGGTCATTGTGGCCTCAATCCTCGTCGTGCTCTATGACCTCGACCACCCCGATCTGGCCTCCGAAGAGTGGGCTGAAGCCGAGCGGCTGATCTCGCTCATGGCTCCTGAGTTCGGCCGTTGAAGCTCAGCCCCCTACGCCATGAACTGACCACAAGCAGCACGCCAAAATCCACCCAATAGTCACTTGGAGACCCCTATGGCTAGCAAAACCAGTAAGAATGCGCCATTGGAGACAATTGCCACCAATGGTGCTATCAGATGGCAGCCCATGCTGGCCTCGGGGGCAGTGCTCTCCAGGGGCCGCTTCCTGGACGAGGAACTCGGCTTCGAGCGCTGGGAGAAGTGCTGGAGTGACCGCACGGGCTCCTGTGGGCACCCCTACCCAGTGCTCTACCGGTTCAGATGGATGGCCACCATCGTCGCCAAGGCCGAAGAAAACCGCCGGAGGAGAATCCACAGGCGAGCAGAGAATCGGATGCTTGCCAGCTTCCATGGAGATAGCTGAGGCCACTGGTGATCTCTAGCTGACTGAATGACGTATGATGGAACTATGGATAACTTTCTAGATACGAGCATTAGCGGCATTCGCCAGCGGCTCGAAGAGGCAGCCCGCAAGGAGAACATTGGACAGGCCAAATACGCCATCGGCCTTCTCGCGGGGCTTCTCGTCAGCGCTGCTCCGGGGGAGCAGCGCTACATTCTGCTGAAAAGCGGCGGAAGCCTGCGCCGACAGCCAGGATCTCCAGGGCATCCTTGGGGATGGCTACTGGCTACTCAGCCGCGCCAGTGACTTTCTCTAGGACGCCGGCTGGCATTCTCTATGGCTCCACCGCTGGTGCGAATCCTCCCCTCCGAGCAAAGGAAAGCCAACCATGGCCGATGGATTGATTTTTAGCTATCTCCTTGGATTAGTGCTGACTGGGGTGATTCTCACTCTAGGATTCCAGCGCTCAAGCGCTTCGGAGCGCAGAGAGCTCAATCCAGAAGTGGGGGTCATAGCTATTGTTCTTTGGCCCATATTCTGGATCATCGTGGCCTTCGCAATGCGCAAGGACATTTAGAGCTCCGAGGGCAGCTGCGGGTCTTTGGGCGTTCAGTTCTAGCATAGCGGCCATTTTCGTGGCCACTGGGAAATCCCTAGCCGCGCTTCAAGGATGGATCTACGATAAGATCTACACCCATGGCCTCTAGGGGCTGCTGGAGCAAAAGGCCAAGCACTGATAGCTACACCGGGGAGGAAACAGATGTTTAAAAAGCTGGAAAAACCCACTGCGCTGCCACCTCTTCCTCCGCTGGAGTTGCTTTCTAGGAGCTCTGCACCGGGAGAGCTCCTAGACCAATGGGTGGAGCAGAGGGAAGAGATCCATCGGGCCAACGGTGAGCTCTTTGAGCGGGGGCTGAAGATAATGAAGCGCTGTGCCTTCATCAATGGCATGCTGGGGCGGCCGCTCAATCTCCACTTCTCCTGGTGTCCCCACTCCGATTGGGATGAGTACTGGCAAGATCAGGGCTGGCCTGCCCTGCCCGAGCTAAAATGAGCCTCCGCTCCGAGGGGTCTTTTTCTCGGACGTTAGAGCTAATAGCCAAAGAGAGCTATTCCTAGGGAGAGAAGATCCATGGCGACACGGTGGCATGTAAATCCCCGAACGGGTGAGACCGGCAAGTGTAGCGCCGAATACAGCTGCCCCTTTGGCGGTTCCTTCAACGGCCATCAGGACACCAAGAGGGAAGCTGCCCGCATGTATGAGCAATACCGCGAGGGACTCTTCGAGTCCCAAGGCGTATCCCACTTCTATTTTCTCAGCGACGAAGAGCACGAATGGTTCACCCAAGGGGACTGTGGGAATCTAGCTAAGGAGCTCAATCGTGTGACGGGTTACCCCATAGTTGCAGTTGGCATTCGCGGCAAAGCCATCGATGGCACTTCTTGGGAGCACGTAGCTGTGAGGGCACCCGACGGGAGGATTCTCGATGTGACGGGCATTCAGCCTTCGGAGGAAACCGAAAAGGCCTGGAGCAGCCATGGCCTCTATGAAGTTGTCTTCGAAGAGGTCGAGGACCACCAGGTGGACACCTATCTCAATAGATCCTCCGAGGATGACTTCAAAGAAGCAAATCCCCAGAGAACAGCGAAGAGAATAGTTGAAGCCCTCAGGGGCTGATGGCGAGCTCAGCTTCTAGGAGCATGGAGCAACAGTGGCCATCAGCTAATGGGGCTGTCTTCTAGGAACCAACAGCGCAGCGTCTTTTGCCGCTATCGATGGCCTCAGTGGTTTAGCAGGTCTCCGAAGGGAGTGTAGGCTGCGATTTCGGCCCTTTCCCGGTAGGTTGCCTCATCCATGGGCTTGGGGCGGTAGCCGCCTCCGATGTAGCTCAGGTCATCAGCCACCATGGTGAGCATCATATTTGTGTCGAAGTACTCATCGACCATGGCCTCGGGGAGTCCCTCGAAGCCGCCCAGGGGACGAAGCACAAGGGCCTCCATGGCCTCTTCTCGGGTGGCGAAGTCGTGGACGGGGAGGATGTTGGTGGTCATGAGTAAAAATGTATCACGAGCTCCTGGCTCTTTCAACTGCTCGCAAGCGAATCCAGCCACGGCAGGGCTGCGAAGGCCTGGAAGCGCTGGCTTCCATGGTGGGTTGCCTTCAGGTGTCCAGGAAGGTGAGGAAAGTGGCGGCACCGTAGACAGCCTCGAGGGCGCTGATGAGTGCTACTCCCTCGCGGGTGAGTGTGGAACTGTCCACGGCGAAGTACTCTCCGTAGCTCTCACTGAAGAGCGAAGCGTCGGTGGCCCCCAGGAAGACCACCACGGGGGTTACGGGCGCTGCCCGGTAGATCTCAAGCTCCATGTGGTCGAAGTCGGCCTCCCGCTGAAGCTGACCGTAGTCCCTGTTGGTCTGCTCGAAGTGGGCCGCCTCGGGGCCTCGGGCGGCTGCAAGCACGTCTCCGCTGAGGAGCTGTGGGAAGCTGTCGAGCACAGGGCCCGCCATGGACTCAAAGGCTTCGGAGAGACTCCAGACGGCATAGGCGAAAAGCCCACCCTCGCCGGTATCGCGGCAGCTGGCGTCTGAGTACCAATCGATGAGCTTGAGCTCGGTGGAGGTTTTAGGTGCGGTGGTCATAGTCCTATCCTATGTTGGCACCAATGGGGTTGTCAACTGCTAGGGCTAAAAGCCAGCGCCGAGTGGGCGATTTCAGGGGTATGGGAGAGCCCTGGCGGCGCGTGTGGGGCTGATATATACGGAGTGGGTGTTAGAAAATCTCTTCTAGTTCTATACAATGTTCCCCTAGGAGACACCATGGCCAAGTTTCACATCAATCCCGAAACCGGAGAGCCTGGCAAGTGCTCAGCAGCTGAAGGCAACTGCCCCTATAAGGATGTGAGCAATCACTTCGATAGCGCCGCCGATGCCCGCAAGGGCTACGAAGAGGAGATGGAGGCTCGGGCCAAATACGAAGAGCTCACGAATCTCGCCGGAGAGCTCATCGAGAAGACCCTAGCGCTTCGTGCTGTCCTGGATGAGCGCCAGAAGCACACTGCGAAGGATCCCGAGTGGGCGGACATCCGAGAAAGGGCGGCTGCCGCTAAAAAGGCCCACCAGAAAGTGCTCGCTAAGGTTGAACAGCGGGGGCTCAACGCGAGGAGTCTGATTCTCGGCGTGGACACCAAGGGGAACATCTTCAATAAGGACCAGCTCTACAGGGTCCGGCCCTATCCGGGAGAGGTCTACACGAAGATGGCCAATGTGCCTATCCGTCCGGGTTCTGATCTCCCCGTCCCCGGAGATGCGGCAATAGAGAGAAGTAAGAAGCGCTGGGAGAAGGAGAAAGCCAAGCTCGAAGAGCTAGCTTTCGGAAGTGCCGAGAGGGAAGCTGCCCGCAAGTCGCTCATTAGGCGGATAATCAAGGGAACCCCCGATAAGCATGCCATCACAGAGCTCAAAACGGATCTCTCCAGCTGGGAGATCCAGAAGCTAGCTAGTAGCACTCCCGGCGTGTTTGAGGTTTCAGAGATGCGTGTGAAGGCCGGCGTGGATGCCCGTGGAGATTCTGACGAGGCATGGGCTTTCCGGCAGAGGTCGCTGAAGGCCGCGCAGGAGTTCATCGACGGCCTCTAAAATAGCCCTCTCCCCAGCCGCAGAGAGCTTGGGTAAGGAGTACTATGAGCGCATTCATGGTGAGGACATCGCCGCCCAAATAAGGGAGCAGCGAAAAGGGACTGGCGCCGCGGATTTCCAAGAAAAGCCCAGCGGGAAGCCCGGCGCACACAGCGAAGAATGAGCGAAGAGTTCTGGCGAGAGCTCTCCCCCGAGCAGCAGTTCGAGCGGGGGCTTTGAAGGACACAGCATTTCTCCACAGCATGAGCTTTGTGGTGGCTGTCTACAATGTGCCCAGTGAAGATATTCTCCTAGGATTCCGTCAGCTCATGTTTTCGAAATCTGCAGTGCTGCGGGAGCTCTTTGAGCTTCCTACCCCGAAGGCATGGCCGCACTAAGGCGCTATTGGATAAAATGTCAGAAATGCAGCCAATAACCCCAACAGGAAAAGCGAAACTATGACAAGCAAACACATCTTGAAATTTGATGGCTATGAGGTGGGAGATAGACTCCTCGAGGGAGTTGACTTCGATGTGGAAATCACAGATGAGAACAATGAGCTCACCGTCGGTGAAATTGTCCCCAGCAAAGATGCTTATCCCTACGTGGAAAACATCCGCTGGGAAAACTACATTGGTGCCATCAGAAAACAAGTAGAGAATAACATCGGTTACTTGGCGAATTGGCTCAAAGATCAGGAAGTAGAACGCAGCTTCCAAGAAGAATTCAAGCTCTTCGAGGAAGAGACGGGAGAGCCCGGTGTCCAGATGCTCTTGGAAGTTTGAGTCGAGCTCTTTGCCGCGCTAGAAGCTCATCGTGTGGAGTACCTCGGCGCCTAAGAAATTGTAGTCGGAATCGAAGCGGGATTCGGTGAGGGAAAGGTTGCTAAAGCTGAACGACTTGACCTTTCGCGGATTCCACAACTAGAGGGCTACTCTTAGAGTGTAGATAAGATGCGATATTGCCACTGTCCACCAAAGAGATGGACACTGAACTGGCAGACTCCAGACACCCCATTTAAGGAGCCACTCATGGCTAAGAAAGCGAAAAGCGGCAAATATCTCAATCTCGAAGATGTGAGAGTGAGCTACGATAAAAAGACGGACATGTTTTCCGTCACATCAGCTGACAAGGATCTCAAAGATCTAGGAGGACTGAAGCTGGATGTGGCCCATTCCAGCAGTGCTCACAGTGCGCTGAAAGAACTATTGAGGGCAAAGGGTGTCATCGAAGGTGATCCCTGGCCCAAGCTCGGCGCAAGGGAAGTTGAGCTCTTCGACGCCAATCGAGATCCTCGAAAAGTGCCCATCGGCACTAACATTAACGGAGAGATCGCTAGCTGGAACATCGATGAAGTTCCCCACCTCATGGTCTATGGTGGCACTGGCAGTGGCACCTCCATTGTTAAGAGAACGATTCTGGTTCACGGACTTATCCATGGCTGGAACGTACAAGCTCTAGATACGACGGGAATCGAGTTCCCTCAAAAGCTGCTTCCCGAGGGTACCCACTATAGCAGTGAGCTGAACTACAGTTTGATCCTAGATAGGATCCACGCTGTAGTAGAGCTCATGGGGCAGCGCTTCGAAGAGCTAGATAGGAATCCAGCGGTTGATAGCAAATCATTCAAGCCAACGCTTGTTGTAGTGGATGACATTGTGCCAATCCTTGAGCGTGCGGGCACAAAGAGCGTAGCTGCTGAGGTGTACAAGCACTCCGGTCTAAACACCATGGAGGCGCTGAGAAAGATCAGTGAGCTCGGAAGAGCTGTGAACATCCATTTAGTCATCGGAGTCAGCGACTCTGCCGAGTTCGTGGGCTACGAACTCAATGATCTATTGGATAAGCTGCTACCCTACTACAACTTTGGTGGTCATCTCATCATGGGTAGGCTCAACCACAATAGCCTTCCAGAGAAAATCCGAAGCCGCTACCAGCCCTTCAAGGTTTTAGTGAGGGGTAGAGCCCATCTCCTGGAATACGGTCGCCAGAGAGAACTACAGACCATCTATCTGCCCACTGAGAAGCTCACAGAGCTATTGGACTAAAGAGCCCTTAGCTCGTAGCTCCATCCTGCCAGCTGAACGCTACGGGATCATCGAGGACATCAGCGTTTGCGAGATCCACAGCGGCTGCTACAACTTTCTTCAGCTCTTCGAGATCGCTATGGACTACAGCTTCGCCTTCGATGCCTTCGGCTCCCGAGGGGAAGATGAATCCCAGGTAAAACTGAGGATTGGTGTTGTCAGCAGTGGTAGCCATTGCGTTCCTTTGGTCAATTGTGGCCCCTAGGGGCTTCAATCCCTACGAGCAGTTGTTACGTTCAATGGTAAACATACACCTCCTGGATGGAAAATATAAATAGATCTCATCAGTGAGCAGCTAGAAGAGAGGATCAGCTCTTCACCCTAAAACAACTGTGCTTTCTCGTCCATTGTGGTGTATCATAGCTCTATGAGTAAAAAGATCGAGTGGACTATCTATCCCGTTGCCTTCGATGATGAAGCCGAAGAGTACACCAACAGCGCTGTATCCATGACACCGCGGCTCTACTTTGGCGGCAGGACTTTCCCCAGTTTCAGAGCCGCCTACGCTGAGGCGGTTACCCGAGTGGATAGCTTCTACATTGGAGCAGAGCTACCCGAGGAAGTGGCGATGGAGCTCAGGGATCCTCAGGTTGCTAGTAGCTTCGCCGAAGCCAACGACATTCCACCGGAGATCATCGCTCCGGAAGCCATCTGGCTGGATGTTTCCTCTGCTGAGTTCGAGCGGCTTTTCTTGGGTGTCGGAAGTTCCTTCTAGAGTTCGCTAGATGCTCTTAGAGTGCCTAGCGAGTAGAGCCTGGGGGATAGATCTCACTGCGTTTGGCTCGATCCCGCTGGGACTCTAGCGTGCAGACCCCTAAGTAGCCCATGGGTGTGGCCCTTGGACAAAAATCGATATGTGGCCTTGTGCGAGCACCGCGCTAGCATAGTAGCCACCGAAGGCGGGAATATTCGGCCAATATCTAAGGAATAGCGATGAGCAAAAATACTCTCAGAATTTCGTCTTTTGATTGCCTATATGATTACCAGTCAGGGAACATCCAGCTCACATCAAAGGACAAGAAACTCAGGGGCAAGCCTCTGAAGATCACCCTCTCCAATCGCACGGAGGGCTACGACGCTCTCTATTCGGCTCTGGATGAAGCTGGTCTCGTGGACCACAGCCTTACCCTTCCAGAACTCCCTCTCCAAACGGATTTCTCCGTGCTCGAAGTAGCTGGCGAAGATCCTCGCTTCTGCTTCAATCTCGGTATGGGCTTTAAAGATCAGCCTTTCTCGGTGGACATGCGTCGCACACCCCACATGCTCATCACCGGCGGCACTGGCACTGGGAAGACGACACTTCAGCGCAGCATAGCACTCCATTGCCTGAATCACTCTCAATCCATGGACATTGAGCTCTACGGCGTTGATTTCAACAGAGTTGAACTTGAACCCTACTTCAGAGGCTTCGAGGAGCGGCTAGCAACTACTCTAGAAGAGGCCTATGAGCTCTTCCGGGCATTGGAGCTGAGATTCGAGGAACGCCTTACCGAGCTGGAATCGCTCGGCGTAGCCAATGTGTCATCATCTGATCTTCCCGCTATCTATGTGATTGTAGATAGTCTCTATGACATCTTTGTGGCTAAGGATTTCCGCGAGACACCTTTGGCTTCGAAGATTAAAAAGATCTACGAAAAAATCATTCAACAGGGAAGGATTGCCGGTTTTTTTCTCATAGGTGGCACCCAGAGAACTGATGTGATTTCTGGACTCATTCGTGCTAATTCTGCCGTGAAGATCCTAGTGGGGCGATCTACTCTTTACTATGCCCAGTCTGCCCTCGATCTTCCTATGGAAGTGGAGCCAATGCTGGGATTACTCAGGAGCAGAGGAACCGCTATTGCTAGTGTCTTTGGAGAGAAAAGCGCTTTTTCTGTCTACAGTTTTCCCCAGAGGCCTGACATCTGAAGCTCCTAGGCCCGTTGCAAATGGTGATTGCTTCGTTTATCATTGATCTATGGCCACCAATCTCATCCCTTCCTACCGCAATCTCAATGGCATTCGGTTCATTGAGATCGATGGCAATTGGATTTCCACAGCAGCCATCGAATCCATTTCCAAGCCCGAAGAAGGCTTTGTAGAGCTCCGGATGACATCGGGCCAACGGATTCCCGTAACCGGCGTCTACTCGGTGGAAACTTTCAGTCAGGCCGTTCTCGGCGAACGCCACGATCCTCCCTTCAGCCGCTAACAACCAACAGCCTATTGGCCCACAGACAGGTAAGCAATGACCACTGATTTTGTCGCCCCTTCCCCAGGAGATTCCGTCAAGGTGAAGGTCGCTAACTACTCCTTCGGCCCATCCTTTCTCGCAGGTGACGGCATCGTGCTCGAAAACCGAGACTTCATGAGCCGCCAGCGGGGTGAGATCGTGATCCACTTCCCTGAGCGCAATGTGACTGGTATTTTCAGGACGGAGAGGCTCAAGGAGCTCATGGAGGATACCCCGTGAGCGCTGAAAACTTTGCAGTCTTAGAAGGCAAAATCCAGGCAGCCATCGCCGATTATTCGCGGATCTTCCCTCCACCCTATGCCCTTGCGCCCAATCTGCAGCTCGCCTCCGAAGCACTCGCGGCGCTGGGAGAAGAGCGAAGGGAGCTCCGAGAGGCCCTCCGCGCCAAGGGACTTCCCGAAAATGCGGATCTAGCTACGCTCATCCATCAGCATCGGTCCGATGCAGCTCTAGCTGCTGCCTTCGATCTCATGGCTAAGGATTCATTGACATCCTCACCCTTCGATCCCCGGGATGTGAAGCTAGCCAATGGCGGCGATGAGCTACTGCTCTGGATCTATCTCCAAGGGGAAGCCGATGGGAGCTACTATGCTGAGCTCAAGGAAGCCACCTATGGCTCCACATCGAGTGCCACAGGCCAAACGATTCCAGAAGTGGTGCTAAAAGCCATCAGCTGGGCAGGAGTTGAGGGCTTTAGGCTCGACGGTGACATCTCATTGGCCCAGGTGAGAAAGGTCCTCAAAAGCGCTTCTAGCACAGTGGATTTCGACTTTGAAGTGCGGATCTATAGCGACTTCTAGTGGCCGCCGAGGAAACGGTGGAGATCCAATAGGAAAGGTCTCTCTGGGTAGACGAGCTTCGTTGCCCTGAGATCTTCGATAGATTGACCCTATGGGAAGTTAAAAGGCAATCTGTCGAAGGGAATTTCCATGATTGGTTTTAGCCTGAGCGTCAATGAGCTAAAAGGCAGCGTCACGGAGGAGCTCATAGCCAAAACCCGGAATGCCGGCTACAGGAAAGGCCTCAAATATCTCAAAGACGAGCTCCGAGGAAACCGCATTTTCCACGCTGAAAGGCTGAGCCCCTGGAGCTCCCTACCCGAGCTCATCAAATACCTCGAATCGGGCAATGGCAGCTGTCAGCTGCTCTACAACGGCGGCTACCCCTATCTTCTCATTGCCCAGGGCAAAGACATCATCCATCACATCGCAGATGCCCCTGGGAGCCAGCAGACAGAGCTGCGAGAGCTCCTCGATGGCGAAGCTTTCTACCTCCTAGAGGCCTGGGACCTCAGCTGATAGAATATTTTTAGCCATCTGTTGCATGGGCTCCCCCGGTGGTGTACGATGGCACCATGAACACCACCACTGACATCACCGCAAACCTCATGGACTACTCCGACGAGACCCACGTCTTCGGCATCATCCACCTCCGGCGCGACCTCGATGGGAACGGCCAGGTCGTCGGTGAGCTCGATGGCGCTGGCGGCCGCACCATCCATCGGGAGGGCCTGACCAAGGAGGGGGCCATCGCCTGGCTCCAGGGAGCCTTCGAGGATGGCGTGAAGCCCGGCGTCTTCGAGATCGTCGCAACCCCGCGGCCCCGCTGGGAGCGGATCGGCGCATAGCTCTCCCCGCATAGCCATTCCACTGGAGCTCAACAGCATAGCCACCACTCTCTAGGCAATGGGGATCCCAATGATGTTTTTGTTGGGATCCCCATTGCCTATTTCAGGGCCATGGCATACAATGGAACTATGAACACCACCTCAAAGCTCTCCAAGGTAATCCCCTCTGGCATCATGCTGCTCATCGGCGCTCTCAGCCTTACGGGCTGCGTTTCCTCCGACGCTGCACCCGGAGATGAGCAGGGAAATCTCGTTGTTCGCTCCGTAGAGCTTCCGTCAGGTAACTACGTGGACTGTGTGGCCTCCAACTTTACCGCCAATGCGGTTAGCCCTAGCTGCGACTGGGAGCACAGCTACTCTTCCTCTGAGCGCAGTCCTTCGGACAACGGGAATCTCTACGCCTACGCGGTAGAGATTCCAGCTGGAGGAGAGGTTATCTGCGTGGCTTCTAACTTCACGGCGAACATGGTCTACCCGAGCTGCGACTGGGACGCGGTGAAGCGCTAATCAGAACATTGCTTTTCCTCGTTCTCTGCAATAGGATAGAGCTATGAACACCACCGCAAACGCCAAGAAGGCCTACACCCTGCTCCCCACGCTGGCGCTCTACGCAGGCCTTTCCAGCATCTTCCTGGGGCTGGTCTGGTCCAATGGCTGGCTCTTCGCAGCCGGCCTCATCGTGGCCATCCCCTTCGGCCTCATCGTGGCCGTTCCCATGGTCGCCTTTACGGTGGCGCTTCGACAGCTGCGCAAGCACCCTGAGAACTACGAGACCGTGATCTCCGAGGACGCCCAGGGAAACATCACCAACGTCTCATGGAAGAGGATCTCCCGATGAACGCTCTCACAAGCAGCTCCCTGGAGCTATCCCTTAAGCTCCGATCCACCATCGCCGATTTCGGCGAAGAGTGGCTGAAGGATGCCGCTGAGCTCACTGCCAAAGAGCTCAAGGAGAAGATCGCTGAGGATCTCGAAGCCCACCACCGGGAACTGCTGAAAGCTAAGGATAGCTTCTGGAAGAGCTGGCTGCTGCTCCTCGCCGCGAACGCTAGCAAGAGCCCTTCCCCCAAGAAGATCGCAGAGCTCGAAGTTCAGACAGATGAGCTCCGCTCCCGCCAGAAGGCAGCAATGGATGTCTATCTGGATGCGCTGGCCCGAGAGCACATCGTGCGGCTGCTCCCTGACCTCGAAGATGGTGAGCTCTCCGAAGCTGATTTTGGCTGGGGGTGGATCCACAGGGAGCTCCGAGGGGTTCACAATTGGTCTCCCCTACTCAAGGGGAAGGGGAGCTAACCATGGCTAAGCTCAACGAGGGTTTTTACATCTCTCAGCAGGAGCACTTCGAGCGGGGCCTAGAGGCCACTATCTACAGCTATTCGAAGTCCGGCTGGGCTGTGGCTAACACCGGAAAGCCCGTAGCAGAAGCTGAGCTGCCCGAAGCTCCAGGCGCCATGTGGCCACTTCGACTTGTTCAGCGCTAAAAATAGGTTGCCCCACCGTTGCACTAGCGGCTCCTGTGGTGTATAGTTTTACTAACACCACAACAACACCACCAAAGCACTTGGAGCAAAACCATGTCCATCGCAACTGACTACGCTGACCGCGCCGCTGCCCTCACCTACCCCTCGGGTAGAGGTCCCGAGGTCACCGAGGCCCGCCGCGAGTACCAGGCAGCACAGGGCCAAATCCGAGAAGATTTCGCTGAAGCTCTCGCCGAAGAGTACCTCGTGGGAATCGAAGCCGGCGCTCTCGCTGAGATCGCAGCTCGAACCTTCGCCTTCGCTTGGGAGCAGGGCCACGCCAGCGGCTATTCCGATGTCGAGGCTCACTACTCGGAGGTCGCTGATCTCGTGATCGCTGCCTACCAGGCTGGACGCCAGGCCTAAGCTTTCAACACTAGAGCCCCGGGACAATGTGGTCCCGGGGCTTTAGGCAGTTGCAGATAGATGGGATTTTTAGCTCATTGCCCAAAGAGTAGCAATCAAGAAGGATCTTATGTAGTTGAAGATTTACCTGGTTATGTCATAGTGAGATTGCTGAGGTTAGTCGCGCTGAACGGCTCGGTAGCTGTGTCGTAAGATTTTTGATTTTCTGGAGGTTTAACTATGGCTGTTTTCGATGTGGCCGCTCATGTGGCGAGCAATGGCTATAGGAACGAAGCTGTGACTGAGGCTCCGGCTCATTTGACGGTGATCCACATGGGTATGTACTACCTGGAGCCGCTCATGGATGACGCTTCGCTTCTATGGGTTTACTTGACTTCGGATACCTTCGAGGAGTTCCTTCCCGGGTATGATTGGTGTGTGGATGATCCTGGTACTCTCTATCCTCAGACGACCCCGAGTGGCGATGAGCCCGATGGGGATGAGCCGGTGGTTCCCCTTTCGGAGATGCAGCCAGTTGCGGATGAGCTGCTGAACCGCTACCGAGCGGTGGTGGAGTATTTGCGGGCTCAGGGCCGCGAGATTCTTCCAGCGTAAGCGCTTCGATTCCGTTTGCTTCTCTCCTCAGACCATATATGATGGAACTATGACAAGGCGATCCATCCCCGGCCCCATCAAGAGCTTCACGAATCTGTCGGAAGTTCTCGACCTCATGCTCGAGCGAGGCTTCTTCGGCGGCTATCGGCAGCTCCGCGACGAGGCGGAGGAGCAGATCCGCGATTGGAGTCCCACCAGTCTCAATGCTAACGAGTTCTGGCATAGCAATGGTGTGGTGGAAGTGAAGATCTTCCGACAGCTGTTCGGCTCCTACGAGCTCTGCAACTACAGGGGCCAGAGCCACCCCGTGCTCGAAGAGCTCTTTGGGCTCGCCTCTACCCCAAAGATCGGCTGAAGATGCTAGTAGTATCAAAGGAAGAAAATTATGCTCATCATCTCCGATAGGGGTAGCTCTTCGGCTCTGGCCGGGGGAGAGCCCCCACAGATTCTCAGTCGAGGCTCAAAGTCCACAGCCATCGAGGGCCTCAAAAAGACCACCAAAATCATAAACAAAAGGTTCATGGGTTATACGAGAAGGGCCGATTTCCTGGCGTATACTCTTGTCATGTTGCCCCTTGGTCTTCTGGTTCCATCTTGTGGCCTAGCTGCCTATTTCGCTTGGAATGAGCCCGGATTGGCTCTGGCCATGGCGCTCGCTGGTCTTATCCTTTCTCCTCTCTCCATCATTATGCCCGTGGGAGCTATCCGCAATAGAAAGCTTTCAAAGAAGCTTGAAGCACTGCAAAAGCAGGCGCACATTGAGATCGAAGCCCTTGGTGATGAGCTCAAAAACTGGCTAAGGGAGCACTATGGTCTAGAGCTCACCCATCCCGAGAAGTTTGTTCTCTCAGCCCTAGAGATCTATGAGACCTATGATGCCGACAAGATCTGGGAGCTTAGGGCCGATACCGGCGCTAGGCTAAATGTTCGCATCAACATCCGAGAGGATGGTTCCCTGGAGATCCACCGGGCCGAGATTTCCACGCCCGGGGAGAGCTCGCTTCTGGAGCCGATCCGCTAACCCAAACGAAGCACTGTAAAAGGAAAGAAAATGGATTTTGTACCTCTCGGCTCTCCAAGCCCCTGGTCCTATGTGGCCATGATTGCAGGTTTTGCCCTATTCGTTGGCGCTTTGGCATGGATCTTCTATAGGCCTAAGAAGTTCTTGATATTCCTGGCTCCCCTGGTTGTGTTATTGGGCGGCATTGGGATAGTCTTTGGAACGACTTCCCTAAATCTAGGTCCCTTGGAGCATAAGCGGGAGGTCATTCGGGATCAGATTGAAAAGACCTACGGCCTTGAGCTCACCAATGGGGAAATCCGAAGCCTTGGCTATCCCAGCGATAGGCCAGAGACTGACTTTGAAGTTTTCGGAAGCTTCCATAAGAACCAGAAAACCAGTGATGGCTTTGAGCGCACCGAGGTCTTCCTCGTCTGGGACTCCGGCGAAATGCTGCTCGCAAGCTCCACCGATGGGGAGATCTTTGAGAATCTCGACCCACGCTAAATCCCCTGGATTCGCGGGCTCGGCTAGAGTTGCCCACTGGAGTCTCTAGATCGCTTTCTGGGCGAGTGTAGCCCCTGAGGGCATGATCTATGCAAATGGGAGCTCTAAAGTCCCCAAACTGGCATCTGGCATTTTAGCTCTATTCCTTAGGAGATCATCCCCTCGGCTACTTTGCCCAACCATGTAGCTAGTGGAGAGCTCAAAAGCTCTTCCCAGGGGGCTCATTCGCCCTGGGCCTTTCGGAATAGTTGAATATTCACTACTTTTCATATATGATGGCCACATCCAACTATTGGGTGGCGCAGCTCAAAAGCTGTGGCACCAGCGCTTTAGATGTTTGCGCTCGAGAAAGGCTGAAACATCATGGGAAGACTTTCCGGAATTTTCCGGCTATTCAGCTCTAGAAAGAAAGCTGCCCAAGTGGGGAACTCAACCACCACTTTGGGTAGGATCAAGAACCTGGTACGCGCCGAAGCCCACGGGTTTCTGACCGACGAGGCCAATCCATCCCGAGCCGCCAAAGAGCTCATGGTGAACTACGACTCTGCTTTGGCTGAAGCTCGCCACGCGGTTCAGGAGGCCATCACTAGCCTTCGTGTGCTCCAGGCCAAGCAGGCCGAGGACAGCGAAGAGATCGGCAACTGGGAGTCCCGCGCAGAGCTGGCCGCAGCCCGATCTACTGCCCTGGCGAAGAAGGATCCCGCTGGAGCAGCCAAGGCAGAGAACATGGCTCTCAAGGCACTCAAGAGTGGCCGAAATTTGGAGCTGCGAGTGGAGCAGAGACGGCCACTCATCGAGCAGCAACAGGAACTCGTGGATGGGCTCACCTCCGGCATCGAAGAGCTGGAGTCCCGCCGCTCGGATCTCCAGGATCGCTACGAGATCCTCGTGGGCCGCGAGAACTTCGCCAAGGCCCAGAGCTCTGTGGCCATTGCGGTCAAGGGCGCCGACTCTTCGGATTCCACTAGCCAGATGGCGGAGTTCGAACAGTCCGTGAAGAAGCAGGAGGCCATGGCCATCGGAAAGATGGAAATCGCCAATAGCTCCATCGAAGCCCAGTTCAGAGAGCTCGATGCCCAAATTGTGGAAACGGATTCCAAAAAGTCCCTGGAGGGCCTCCTAGCCAAGGGCATCACTCGTGGGGGCCGATCATGAGCCCATTCTCGCAGCTCTACACAGCTTTCAAAAACCGGCGCAGACGCGACGAGAGCGGCTTCGCTCTTCTAGATATTATTATCTGCCTTGCCATTATTATGACTCTTGCAGCGGCTGGGATTATTGCCTTCCAGGCAATTAAGCGCAACGCCGAAGAGCAGTCTCTCGCTAGAGTGGCCGAAAAAACTGCCGAGCCCAGCCCCATAATCTCGGTACCCGCTGTTGATTCGGCTCCGGTGGATCTCACGATCTTCTGGACCGTGCTCTCCGTCATTGGTGGAATCCTGATCCTCGGCGCTGTTGTCGCCGTTCTTGTCATGGTTATCAGGAAGGCGAAGATCAGCGGCCTAGAAATGCGTAAGCAACGGGAGGCCGCCGAAGAGGAGCGCCGCGAGGCTCTGGCAGTTTGGGGCAAGTTTACGAGCATTCATGGTGAGCTCAAAGATAAGGCTCTCGAGGTCGAAACCGATTGGGACATGCTTTTTAGCTACCCTGCTCTAGTTGACCCATCGGTGCCCCAAACGAGGGCCTTCCACTCTGCCCTCAAGGCCGCTGACCTGGCATCGCCAAAGCCACCGGCCGACCTGAACCTCTCCATGAACATTAGTGGACTAGAGTACCCAAGGCTCGTGAGCACAGCGGATGAGGCCTGGCAGGCGGCCTGGAGCTTCGCCAAGAAGACCGGACTCAAGCTCATCCCCAAGGAAGAGCGCAAGAAGATCGACCAGATCACCAAGCTGCTCAAGCTTGCCCGAGACGGCGGTGGCTCCGAGCACGAGCGCAATGTGGCCTACGAGCGCGCCGCTAAGCTCATCGGTGAACTCCACTTCGTTCGAGTGCCTGAAGTTGCTCTCAAGGCAATCGGCGCCGAGAAGCGACTCATGATCGAGGCCCTGGGTAGTAGTGCCAGCAGTGATGAAGTTCCTCTAGGTACAAAGGTTCTAGCGTAGGCAGATGAGAATGACATTCTCACTACCCTGAAGGGCGATGGCTCCTTGGGTTAAGATCCGATGAAGACGCCTTCCAAGAGCTCTCCAGTAGATAGGCGGTCAGCGGCGAGCCCCACCGCATAGGAGGCGCTCATAGCCCTAGGTGCTACGATCCCCAATCTGTTGGATTCTGGTGTCAGATACTCTCGCCTGGAGCGGAGCTCTTTAGGGCTATCCCTAAGAAACTGTTGCGCTCTAGCGGCATTCGTTGTATTGTGGATCTCACCACACCACACCGCATTCATCCTCTGGAGCCACCGCCATGGGTCAGAACATCCCGACTCTCATCCGTCGCCCCACCGCTCGCGAGATCGGCACTGCGGGCATGATGATGCACTACACTGAGCCCCGAATCATCGCAGAGCAGATCGCTGCGCTGAAAAACCTCGGGCTCATTGAGCTCGCAATGCCCAGCATCCAGCAACACAATCCGGTGCTCGCAGCTGCCATCAGCTCCGGCAAGGAGCACTTCATCGACTACGACGCCATGGAGGAGAAGCCACAGGAGTACCGCTATGAGGGCCCCAGCGGCGAGGGGTTCATTGGTCAGACTTACACCTGGGTGGCCTACCTCCACTACGAGCTTCAGACAGTGGCGCTCTTCGGTCTCCTCGATATCCTCGAGACCGGTGAGCTCCAACAGGATCAGATCGCCGACTACAGCGTTGCCCTCGGTGACACCTCGCTGAAGCAAAACGCTTTCCTCGCCTTCAACTTCAACCCGGATCGGCAGCCCTACGAACTCTTCGACGGGATCAAGGATCGCTTCCGCGCTGAGGGCTTCGGCATTCAGACTCGGGGCTATGATCTCTTCTACTCGATCCCTTCCTTCCTCTGGGCAGGGCTCAACTCTGAGCAGCGTGGCCGAGTAGCAACCGAGCTCATCCTCCGTCAGAACGGTCAGAGCTGGGGGAGCTTCGAGGATCGAATCCTCGGCCGGGAGTTCGGGAATATCCTGAGCTCGATCTTCGCCTGGCACAAGGATCTGAACCACCGAGGCGTCTCCGAGGGTAGCTCTCAGACTTTCCCTTTGGAGTGGGGCGAGCGCTTCATCCAGGGCCGCGTGGAGTTCACCGATGAGGGTTTCCTCTGGATCGAGGAGCTCCGCGGGCTGACCTCGGCTCGCTGATCCACCACCGCTTCGAGGTGCCGGAGTCCCTTTAGAGCTCAACTACGCAAGGATAGTGTAATCCATCCTTTCAACAAAACTGCACCAACAAGTGCTATCTATAGTGTATGATTGGGACTATGATCTGGTTCATTCTACTCTTCGGCGGCTTGACCGCCGCCGCTGGCTGGTTTTTTCACCGGCGGGGAGAGCTCGTCAACCTCACCGCCGCGCTCCTCAGCGGTTTCCTCGTAGCCTCCATCGGAGGCCCCCTCACCTGGGCAATCTCAACTTCCATCATGAAAGCCCAGGAGGAGACCTATCAGGAGTTCTGGGGTGGGTACGAAGTTAGCGCCGATTTCTCCACCCAGAAGTGTGAGCGCGATGGCCACTGCCGCAACGAATACGCCTGCGACCCCTACATCTACACCTGGACGGAAACCCAGACGGACGGCGATGGCAACGTGAAGGTGGTCACCAAGAGCGAGACCCGCTACCACGATTGCCCCTACTCCACCGAAGAGACCAGCTACACCATTGAAACAACCCTCGGGAAGACCTCTGTGGGCACTTACATGACGGGCTCCGAATACCGCGCTGGAAAGGCCATCCCCGGCGGCCGAGTAACAGAGCCTCCCGCCGAGTGGTCGGCAGCCAAGGCCCGCATAGCAGCTGGTGAACCCGGCGCCGCCTTCAAGCAGAATTCCTACAGGAACCTGCTCCATGCTTCGGAGTCCACGATCCTCAAGCAGTACTCCGAGGACATCGAAGCCTACAAGGATCAGGGGCTTCTTCCCACCATTGGTAAGGATCTCCACACCCTCTATCAGATGGATAAGGCCCAGTTCCCGAAGGTGAACAGCCTTTCGAAGGATCTCCGGGAAGAACTGTCAAAGGATGCCATGCAGCTGAGCGCTGGCTTGGGTGTGGAGCGCCAGGGTGATCTCCGTGTGGTCTTCGTGGATGAGCTCGATGTGCCAGCGGAGGAAGCTGAGAACTATGGCCTCACGCTCATGGCCTACTGGCAGAGCGCAGAGATGGGTAAGTTCGCTGTGCCGAAAAATGCCGTCGTGGTCATCGTGGGAATTGGTGGCACGAAGGCGGAGCCCGTGGCTGGCTGGGTCCGTGCCTACACGGGAATGCCATTGGGCAACGAAGGACTCGTGGCCGAAATCAAGTCCAAGCTCACTGGAGCCTCCATCGATGGAGATTTCCTCGGCAATCCCACGCTGAAGCCCGGCGCCGACACCCTCACGAGAACCGACGGGCTTCTCGAGGATTCCCTCTTCGGAGCTAATGGCTTCGAGCGGGTGAGCATGACCGGCAAGGACGAGAATGACATCGGCACGGGCTTCGAATACCTCAGCGAGGGCTGGGAGCCCGACGGAGGCCAGCAGCTGCTCATCTATCTTCTCAGCACTGTCTTCAGTTTCCTTCTTCTGATTCCATTTGTGTTCCTCGCCCGGATGGAATACTATGGATCCCGTAAGCACCACATTCTCGTGGATCCCCTGGGAGTGCTCTTCGGCCCGTCCGACAGCTGATCTCCCCTAGGTTCTCTCGACAATCACAAATCAGCTCTCAATTTCTTTCGCAGAAGGGTAACCCATGACCATCACCGCCGACCAGAAGAAGACCTACATTAAGTGGGGTGTGATTGGCGCAGTAATCCTCGCCGTCATCATCACAGCGCTTTCGATCTATGGCACCATCAACAATGCCCGTGGTGGAGCGATCACCCGAGAGAACGCCATCGTCGCCCAGTACAACGACAACAAGAACGAGCTCTCCAAGAACATTCTCATCATTAACGAGACCCTGGGCATCGCTGATCGCCAGAGCGAAGTGCTCAACGGAATCCTTGCAGATGCCGTCCAGGGGCGCTACGACGGAGATCTTCAGCCCGGCACCGGCGGCACCATGTTCTCGGCCATCGCAGAGGCCTACCCCGACCTCACCGCAACCACAGAGAGCTACGCGAAGGTCCAGGACGCCATCACATCCCAGCGGGAGTCCTTCAAGAAGCAGCAGTCGAAGCTCCTCGACATGATCCAGAACTACAAGACCTGGACAACTGCTGACATCTTCCGCAGCTGGGTGCTGAACACCTTCGTGGGAACCCCCACCGATCTCATGGTCATCGAGCACAACGGAGAGACTCTCCGCGGTCAGGCTGCACTGGACCAGGCTTCGAAGATCATCACTACTTCGGATGCCGAGGAGGCCTACAACACGGGCACCCAGGAGCCCATCATCAAGCCCAAGGGCGACGATTCGGCCGAGTAGCGCTGCCAGCGCCACCGGGGCCATCCAGCAATTGTAGACGCTGGATGGCCCTCGCTGTCTTATAGCCCCAAAGGGTAGTTGACGAAGATCCCCTTTGCACATATGATGGAACTATGAACACCGCCCGAAACCGCTTCCATGTCATCACAGCGACTGAAGCCGGAGCTGTCAGTCGAGATTCCGAAGATCCCAACTTCGCCAAGCAGCTCTACTTGGAACTGTTCTACAATCTTTCCACTACTCCCAGCCTGATGGACATCTTCGTTCTCAGACTCCTCGACGGGGAGACTGTTCTCATGGAGTCCACTCCCGAGATCCGCGCTGAGCTTCGCCATCAGGCAAACATCGAACTCGGTCGAGCGTATATGGCTGCCCACGGGCTCTAAATTGTGATTGGTACTTCACCATGGAAATCATTCTCGCAATCGCCATCACAGCCACGGCGATCTTTGGCGCCGGACAGGTGGTTCAGCGCTTTCTCGCCCGCCGTATCCAGAAGCTGGTGCTGGCGGGTTCCAGGTTCCATCTCGCGCAGAGCTCCAGTGGTGCCATCGAGCTCCGCTCGGGTGTTCGGCAGGAACCTCTCACCCAAAGGGAAGCGAGCTATCTTGCACCGGGGCTCAGGGCTCTTGTTTCTCAGATCCGCTGGAATCCCATTCTCGGGCTGAAGCTGCTCTCCAAGAACCATGGCTCCGTGGAGGCGCAGTCCATCGAAGATAGCTTCCTCAAGGCAGCTGTTGACAGCCAGCGGAGAGAGCTCATCCTCCTCGCTGAGGACCGCGGAATCAAGGGCCGAACCGTGGAGCTCATCATGGGTGTCGAGACCGACGAAGATTTCGGGAAGCTCCGGAAGGCAATCAGCGCTGCGAACTACGGCGATGAGCTTCCCGGTTACCTAGCGGGGAGCCTTCGGCTTAAAGATCACCGGCTGGTGGAACCGCTGGTGCTCTGGAGCTCTAATTCAGTCCCCAAAAAGATGACTGCAGCTCTGCCTGCACCTCAGATCACTACAAAGAAGAATGGAGTGGTAGAGGAAACGATTCCATCGCTTCCCGGCTACACCTTCCAAACGAGCCTCACCAAACGTGGTAGTGAGTTCGAGAAAATCGTGATAAAAATCTGCCGAGGTAAGGAAGTCCTAGGCACCGATGATGCCTACACAGAGATCTACTCTCGTGACCTCGACGGAAAGGTGTTGGAAATGAAGAAGCGTCTAATCAGCCGAACGAAGTCCCTAGCTAATATGGGCATCTGATCTAGAGTCCATAGTTGGCTAAGATCCACCCCTGCTGTCAACTGAGAGAAGACCCAGGAGTAAGTGAGCGCTTGCCGCTTCGGGCCCAGCCCGATTCCCTACAAGAAGAAATGAGCTCAAATGCTTCAGCTATTTTGGCCAAGCGAACTTCGAGAGGCCCACAAGATCGCCCTCGCCGAAGCCCAAGAGGTCTATGACCGCTACAAGGATGAAGACACGGTTATCAGCAAAGGCTCTGGTCCCGGCTACAGCTACATCAGCGCTGCCAGCCCCGAGCGGGAAGCCTGGGATGTCTACTTCGGCTCCATGCGGGAGCAGGGCCACAGCGCCTGGGAAACCAAGAAGGTCTTCGACCGCCAGCTGAAAACAAAGTAGGGCTCCAACGGAAACCCCCTGCAGTCGATCTGCGGGCATCCCAATGGCTACAGGAGGCGATCTGATCGCCGAAGACCCCGCTCTACGGCAATCATGCGTCTAAGGGATTTTCGGGCTTCAGATCACCGTCTGAAGTAGCGGCCTGGAGGACTTGACTGTGGTTGCTAGCTCCAATGATTTAGTATAGCATAGTTCCTATAGTAGGAGAAACCAAGAGAGCTCTAGGAGACCATCAGCATGACAAAGCGCCTCACCATTTCCGAAACTGGAGGAAACCAGCGGTCTCACTCCTATAATGTGGATGAAGATCTACCCCTTGGCTCATGGCCAGTTTCAGATCCCTCAAAGACCTACCCCGATGAGATCGCTGCGGAGCTTGAAGCACTGTTCCAGAGCGACTTCGCTCCCACGTTCTGCTATGAGCCCCATGGGGAGCTCACCGTAGAGGTGGCCGAAACGGAAAAGAAAACTTCGATCTTTGAACAGATCTACGCCACCTTTTTCGAAGGTGGCGAGCTCTCGGTGGAAAGCCGTGAGCTCAACGGAGAGCTCCAGCAGCGACCCGTACTTAGGGGTATCTGGCAGCCGGTGTCAAAGCTTAGCTGAATTGGACTATAGCCATGTATGAACTCAAGCCTAAAACACTGGAAGAGCTCAAAGCCCAGTCGCTTGTGAGAGTCGAAGAAAAGACCACAGAGTCTGCAAGATTTTTCGGACCCCAAGAAGATCGGCTCGTGCGGTTCGGTGATCGAGGGCTCCTCCCACTGACCGAGGGAACGATCTACAGAACTACCTACAAGCGCTTCAAAAAGCCCAATGCCGAAAGCGTCTATCTGGAGCTCTTCGGCTTCGATGAGCGCCATCGGGGAGAAGAGCTAGCAGTCGCTGGTGGAATGTGGGCGCCCGAATTCCTCAAGCACAAGGCCCGAGGTAGAATCAGCTACATGGGGACCCTAGAGCAGCTTCCAGAAGGTCTCCTAGAAGACGCCATCGCGCTCCTGGAGCACACTGGTGGCATCGATCTAGAACCCATGCCCTGGGAATCCAGCTGAGGACATAGCCCACTGGAGCGAGCCCATCATTTGAGCTCTGACCCCATGTGCTGTAGCCTTCAAGCGCCGATGGCGATAGGCTTGCCTATGGCATTGGACGCCGCTATCCTCTGAGCAACAACAGCTATCTTCCCCTAAACCACAAGGAGCTAAAAGCCGATGGAAGCACTTTCGGAACTACGGCACATCTCCAAGCATCTTGCCCAGAGGGACCGCACCGCTAAATCAGCGCTCGTCGAGCGGCGACGCAAAGCTGGACTCACCCAAAGCGCCATCGATGGAGCCCTAGGCCTCCCCGAGGGATCCACAAAAGAGCTCGAAGCCTACGACTCAGATCCCCGAGCTTCGGAACTCAGACGCTACGAGGCTCTGATCCGACTGGTGGAACAGCGGCCGGAAGTGGCCGCTGATCTCCTCGAGGGACCATCTGGCAGAGCAGACGACAGCGGACCCAGGCTCCGAAGAAAGAAGCAGCTTTGAACGCGAGCAGACTCAACGGCCTTAGGGCCGCCATTCTCGGCGCCAACGATGGCATTATCTCGGTGGCCACAGCTCTCATTGCGGTCCTTGGCGTTCTGGGGCAGCGAGAGATCACCATCACAGCGGGTGCCGTGCTCTTCGCCGGAGCGATTTCTATGGCCGCCGGTGAGTTCGTATCAGTGTCTGCTCAAATCCACAGAGAAAATGGCGAAAGCACTCTGGGTAAGGGCGCAGCAATCAACGCAGCGCTGGCCAGCTTCCTCGCATTCCTTGCCGGAGGTGTCCTCCCTGTGCTAGCAGCGATCTTCACTGGCCATGCCCTCTGGGTCGTGGGAATCTCCTTGGCGCTCCTACTCGTCACTGGGCTCATCAGCGCAAATCCCCACCAGAGGGTCAGAAGCACGGCTCTGCTGACAGCTGTGGGAATCTTCGCCTTCGGAGTGAGCTACGCGGGCAACCTATTGCTCCAAGCGTTGGGCGTCTAAACTGGAAACAGGGCCTAGTCCTATGGGCTTCAACTATCAGTATCTCTTTCTCCTTTTCTGTGTTAGCATAAACTAGAGCTCGCGGTTTGGGCTCCTGGTGCTCAATTCCCTGCGCGGATAGAGCTTAGCCCAGAAAGCTATTGGATAGTCAACCGCCTTTGAGCTCACAGTTCATAAACGGCCTTTTTGCCATGGATTTAACTAGTGAGTCAGCAGGCGCAGGCTGGAGACTCACGGAATAGTAATCCAATGACAGATAACACTAATCTCAAGCGTCGAGCTCGCGAGTTCGCTAAGAGCTACGATCTTTCCTATGCTACCGCACTCCGCGCAGTGGATGAGCCGCTTCACGGACTCCGAGATTTTCTCGTAGAGGTCGAAGCTCAGAGCGATTCAAATCTCCGACTCCAGTTTCGGCTCCACGGCGAACAGGGTATTTTCAGCGATGCCTTCTTGGTTCATCAGAGACCTCACCCTCACAAGTATTCCCCGGTCTGGGCTAGGGCCGGACTTACCTATGGCGAAGTGATGCCGCCTATCCCCAGTATTCCTACACTTCGTGGCTCTGATCTTGAGAGAAATGTGCGTGATAGGGAAAGCTTCCCCACCATCGATGAGGATGAGTTCATCATCGAGCTTGGCCAACGCGCTGCGCTTCTTCGAAAGCATGCTGTGAGAAGCATTTGGGAACTTCGAGCGCTTCAGCGAGCTGGCATTATTGACAGATCAATGGATCTTTCCCTTAGGCGCCATTACTACGGCACCAAAATTGAAGCTGCCTACATGCCCGCCATGAAAGTCGGCGCCAGTCTAGGTATTTTTACAGTGGCCATGGGCAACTACACAGATCTTCAAACAGCCAAGCAGCAGCTCATCCCCATTAGTCCAGTTACCTTAGATAACCTCTTTGCTGGAGGCTCAGGAATTAGTCCCGATTTCGGCTTTGCGAAGCGAGGGCTACCTAAAACTGGTGAAACAATCTATTTCCCCGATGGGCTTCAACTCTATGAAACCATGAGAGATCCCCACATGCAAGACAACCGGATATTTGTCTACGCTGCGCCGGGGATAGACCTAAAGGGGGCACTATTTAACCACGGACTGGATTCAGAGGGCTTTGTTCCGAGCAGCCGCTACGAAGAAAGCAGACCCTCATGGATCGCTAGAAGGGGATCGAAGGGCACAGACCTCGTTCACTTAAGCTGGCCTACGGCAGATTCTCCTGAGAAGCATGAGATCAGCGATGAATCTAAGATCCAAATTCCACTCACTCTCGACAGCGAGGGAAGAGCCATTGTTCACATGGGGATAAATCGCACCATCATTCTTTCCTGATCGAGCTTTCTCGCCTTCCTCGCCGGGGGGTGTATTTCCCGTGGCGGCTGCGCTCCTATTCCATCAGCCTTTGGCAGTTGCTGGCATAGCTCTGTTGCTGCTCATCGGGCTCAGCGCCATCAGCAGTGGCCCCAAGGTTCGCTGGCGGGCAACGGCCAAGCTGGCAGTTGTTGGCATCATTGCCTTCGGCGTGAGCTATGGCGCCAATCTCATTCTCTCGAGCCTGGGACTCTAGTTCCCTGGAAAGCGGGTTTAGAAAGCCTCTAGAATAACCCTTGCAGTTTGGAGTCTTCCAGTGTACCATGGAACCATGAACACTAGCGCCACCACCATTTCGGATCTGTCCCTTGCGGCTAGTGCCTTTCGTGGCACTCTCGGTAAGCACGAAATCTCCAAGGCCATCGACCTCCTAGAGACTCTCAACCTCGGCGATGAGGCCGAGGGCATCGTGCTGGAAATCATCGAAAAGGCCTTCGCCCAGGATGCCTTTGCTGGCTACCTTCGCTTTGAGGGCATTGCCAGCACAATCGAGGTCACTGCTCTACGCAGGGCCAAGTCAGCTGCCATCTAAAAACCAATCCAATCCATAGCAGAGGAATAATCCCATGGACAATGACATCGATGTCATTCGAGGCTATCTCGCCGCCGCCATCGGCAACATAGAGTTCAACTTGGCCCAGCACGAGGAGGGTACTCCCTGGACCTGGCCTGGAACCCGCGAAGAGACGGTGGAAAGGCTCAAGGGCTACAAAGATGCCCTGAGAAATCTGGATAAGACAGCAGCCCCAGTATGAGCACTCCAGCTATGGAGAAGCGATCCGGCTTTGGCTACAGTCTTTTCTACAGATTCTGCTGGCTAGCTGTCAGCATTTTGGGAGCTGGCTGGGGCCTGGTGGTGGGTCTCAGCCTGGCTGGCGGTGGGTTCCTCGGACCCGCCACTATTGTCAGTGGATCTATTGTGCTGCTGGGGCTCATGGTGACGCTTTTAGCTGCTGGCCGCAGGTGAGCTCAGCCTAGGCTCACAGCTTCGCAGTTGACCGGCGTGGACTCTCCATGTACGATGGAACTATGAACGCCAACGCCTATCCCACTGTCAGCACCTACTCCGACCTCGAGGGCCTTCCCGTAGGCACTATCGTAAATGTGCCCAGCGAGTCCGATGAGATTCTCAACGCCGCCAACTACGATGTCTTCAAGGTTGTCTCCACCTACGGCGAGTCTTGGCTGGAGCCCGTTCGGGAGAACATCGTGGCCGAGTACACTGAAAATGGCCTCGGCTATCTGATCCAGAAGAGCGGCGATGGCTACCGCTACATCGCAATCGAGGCCGGTGAGGAGGACGAGTTCGGGGAGGTTGTAGCCACGGAAAGCGCCGCCGCGAAGGCCGCCGTTGCCGACTGGGAGGCCGTTGGCAATGTCCACTTCGGCTGGGTAGACACCCTCTCCATCGCCGCGGGAACGGCCATTCCCGACTACGTTCTCGACAAGATCGAAAACTTCTTCAAGGGCCACGCCGCCACCAAGCACCTCAGCGCCGAGGAGATCGCTAACCTCACCAACGATCTCGCCAGGGCCATCTAAGAAACTGAAGCACCAATGCCAACAGCCGCAGAAACCGATCTCCAGTGGGAAACTCTCGCTGGCCGGCTAGAAGCCCTCGGAGTTGGTGATCTAGCGGAGCTTCGAGGGGACTATGAGGGACTCTGGAGCCGAGGGGCCCGGGAGCTGCCCTACCACAGCCTGGCCCACTGCTACCACACGGCCCGAGTGGCCATGGAGATCGGCGAGGCCATGGGCCTCCCCCGGGAGCAGCTGCTCCTGCTTGCAGCTGCTGGCATGGCTCACGACCTCGACTATCCTTGCCACAACGACGACGGAGCCAACGTGCTCCACAGCGCAGCGACCTTTGAGGCAGCTGCTCCCATCTTCGAGCCCCTGGTGGCTCCAGAGCTCAAGTTCGCGGTGGCCCAGCTCGTCCTCTCCACGGCCACCACCAGCCACTGGCCCCGGATCGGGCTCGAAGAGATCCTCCACTCCGCTGACATGCTGCAGACAGCTGCCGGCGGCGAGGACCACTGCCACCGCTGGACCGGCTGGCTCTACGAAGAATGGGGCCAAGCGCTGCCGGAAGACTGGGTGGAACGCTCCCGAAAGATCATCGAGCCAGCGCTCAAGCTCGAACCAGCAAAGCTGATCTTTAGGGGCGGCTATCTGGGGAGTCTTCCCTAGCAGCTCGTGGAAGATCCTAAGTCTAGATGGATCCAGGATTGCAGTTGCATAGAACGTAATATTGGTATAGCATAGAACCATGAACGCCACCCTTGAACTCCAGATCAGCATTGCCCGCACCGCCCTCGGCGAGGCCTCTGCCCAGAATCTTCTCGACCGGGCAAAGTTCGCACTGGGTCTCCTGGCTGGGGCCGTGGGCGCCGCCGTGGCGGAGGAGGATCAGCATGTGATCTTCCGAATCGCTACGGAGGCCAGCTACGAGAGCTCCGTGGACGCCGTCATCGACGCCGCCGTTGCCATTCAGCGCTACGCCTACGAGCTGATCTGATTCCCGTGAGCGTGCAATTGATCTCTGTAGTGGAGGCTCACAGCGCTTCAGAGGAAGTGGAAGTAGCCGACGGCTGTCCCCGCTGTGGCGCAGATTTTTCACACTTCCAGAACTACTGCTGTGGCTGCAAGTATCTCCTGAGAGTTAGCTGCTACCGGTGCGGAGAAGCCCTCGAAGCTCGGGGCCACAGCTATTGCCGAGCCCGAAGCGCAAATAGCTAGTGGCTCCAACGGCTAGTAGTTGCTTTTGGCAAAATATCTGCATAGAATGGTGCTATGACCACTCAAATTCGTCGCATCACCATCCTATGTCAGGCAGGTAAGCACAATTACTGCTTCCAAGGCTGCGAGTGTAGTTGCCACTTTAACTTGAAGCACGAGTCGGAGCTCACTGTGCTGATCTATGAGCTCTGGACTATTCGCACGGCCTTTGCTCTCCCCGAGGAAAATGCAGAAGCCCGCAGAAACAGGCTAGTGGATGTGATCAGCGCTGCTGAGAATGTGATGGACTTCAAGGGCTACACGGTGGAGGAAGTTGCTGACCGCGCTGAGCTCTCCCTGGCTCGGGATTACTGGTCACTCCGGGAAACAGCTGAAGATTTCAACTTGAACTAATCTGAAGGGAAATTTCATCATGGCTAGCCCTGCTCTTCGTCTTGGACTTCGAGTGAGAGTCCGCGACAGCCTCAACTACAGTGGCCGCACGGGCACTCTCAAGGCGAACTCTGGTGAGCTCGATGATCCCTGGGACTTCAATGTGCTTCTGGACGCCGTCGAACCGCCCATCAACGCCACGCGGATCACGCGCAAGCTCTCCGAGGCTCGGCTCATCGGAGTCAGCGCTTCGCAGGTAGTTCCGATCTAAAGTATAGGAGAATAGCTCATGGGGTCTTCACTAGTTTCAACGGGCTACATCGCCTATGGCGACTCTAACCAGTCGGATGGCATTGGACCACGAGTTGAGCTCGGTAGATTCCATGAGCTCGAAGATGCCATCGCCGCGACCCGGGGCAAGGGAGTCCAGGGAGACTCTGGCTATGTGAATGTCCTAGAGATCCACCTCGAAGAGGGAGCGCTCGAAGCAACCACTAGGGAAAGCCGGCTCATCGATAGGCGGCGCACGCCCGATGGCGCATACCTCGTGGGATTCCTCGATCTAAGGGAGTACGAGTTCGGCATTAGAGCTCCTGAGCTCGGTCCAATCCGACCCAAAACCTGTGGAATCTTCGAGCCCGACTTCGCAGTTCCCGAAGCTGAAAACAGCCATTTCCGAACTGTGGCAATGGAGGAACTCCCCGAGCTACTGTCTTCCGATGGAGCAACCGTTGGCGCCTGGAAAAAGCGGGGAGACAACCAGTGGCGCGGTGAGTTTGGGGCGGAAGTGCTGAGAGCTAACTGGGCACTCAAGTGGCTCCCCAGTGCCAACTGAAGCCCTAGGTTATTTGGTGATTGCTTTCCCCTATCTTTTAGCATATGATGGACATCGAACACCCCACCAACACCACACAAAGGGACTACCCACCATGTTTTTCATTGAGCCCACCCTCGAAGAGGTCACCATCGCGCTCCGGGAGAAGCTCGCCAATGGCGAGGTTTCAGCAGAGGAGATCAAGGCTGTTTTCTCCGCTGACGTTTCGTTCCTGGATGACATCGAAGCGATGAGCCTCTCGGATGCCCTGAAGGGCAACTTCACTGCGAACGTGGAGCCCGCCTACCTGGGCGCAGAGCGGATCAAGGTGGACAGCTACACCTTCCAGGTGACGGCGATCTTCAAAAAGGACGGCTACACCTTCTTCTCGGATGGAACAAGCGCCATTTCCATGCGGCGAATCTTTGAAACCCTCAAGGAGGCTGCAGCTGAGGCTCTCTGAGCCACGCCGATCCACTAGGAGTTCCCGAAGCGCAGCAGCTTCGGGAACTTTCTAGTTGCAAGAGCCATTTCAGCGATGTATGATGGAACCATGAACGCCACCAACATTGCCTTCCCCGAACTCGCCCTCACCGCCGATGACGACGTGCTGATCCTCAGCTATAAGGACGCCCTGGAGCAGTTCGTCTACGAGCCCATTAGCCAGGAGCTCGGCTACGACTTCGCCGAGATTCCCGTCACCTACGATGATGATCTGATCCTCTCCAACGTCGCCATCTATGATTCCATCAACGGCCGGGAGGGCTTCCGGCTCCGCCAGGACATCACCGAAGAGCGCTACTGGCAGCTCGTAGAGGCCGCCCGGATCTAATAGGAATCGGAGCTAAAAATGACCAACTCAAAGATCAACATTTCAGCAATCGCTACGATGAGCGACAGCTTCTATGAGAGCTATGGTGCGGTTCCCGTGGACAACCTCACCCCCATCAAGTTCGCCGCAGAGGACCAGAAGGCGCACGCCGAAGCACAAGCGATCATTGCGCTGGTGAACGAAGCAATCGAGCGGGGTAATCCCCTGGCGCTCACCGGCGGCTTCGTCTACGAGCGCAAGGGCTATTTCTCGGTGGATTCCCTCCACGGAAAGAGGAACACCTCCTACGGCTCCAAGACCGACGATGTAGTTCTTCAGCTCACAGTGCGCCTGCCTTCGGGGGTTGCGGACGCAGTGATTCGGGCTACCCAAGAGGCCCGCGAGGTGGAGGAGGCCCAGGCTCTAGCAGCCAAGAAGCGCTCCCTCGATGAGCAGATCGCTGAGCTCCAGCGCCAGCGAGAGGCCCTGGAAAACTAATGGCACTCTTCGAAGAACTGCTGGACAAGCTGGCTAAAGATGCGGACATCTCCGAAGGAGAGCTCCGGGAAGGAGTTGGCCAGCTCATCGGTGGCCTACCAAATGGTAAGATCACCGCAGATGAGCTCTCAGGGGAGGTTGAAAAGCTCAGCCTCCGGGGTGGCAACTGGCCGAAGCTCGTAGCGCAGCTGCGACCAAAGCTGCAGAAGCTCAGGGGACCGCTGGGATTCCTGGCCATGGCCACTGTAAACAGTGAGCTCGAAGAGCTGCGGAAACATCGGAGCGGCATCTAGCAAAGGCGAATCACCAGCCTCGGCCCATCGAAAAACTCGATGCTCAGCCGAGGCTGGTTTTTTGAATCTAGACGCTGTGTCTACAGCGGCCCACTGGGCGCCTCTGTGGGTCGACTTCAGCCCCTCTAATCCAAGGTTTTCTCGGCAACCGTCGCTTGTGCATGATGATGCGACGGACGCTGCTTAGACGCCTTCGGTGACCAATTTGCTAGTATGGAGCTATGAACATCGAAGAAAATGTGCTCACAGAAAGCCAGAAGCGGCGGCTACAAACCCTGAAGCGGGATCTCTTCGCAGACTACATGATGGGTGACCCCTTCGATGAGGATTTTAGCAAGGACTACTCGAGAGCTCTAGAGGAACTAACCCCCGAGGAGCTCGAATACTATAGGAGTCTAGATAGCCATGAGTGAAGTTGAAGCCCACGTGGGCACCCTTGTACCCGTTGATTTTGGTGGCGATCTCGATGGATGGATCCAAAGAGAGCTGGGGAGAACTGAGCTAAAGAGCTACGAATTATCCTGGCTCGAAGCCCTCGAAGAGGAGCGCTATAGGCGCTACCACTACTCGCCTTCGGAGGGAATCCTCTACGAAGTGAACTCTCAGAAGCTAGATCCATCGTCCTTCGTGCAATCCAGCCGCGGTGGGGATGGATCGGTGAGCTTTATAGTGGGCTACTACAATGGCGGAGCGAGCTTCGGTGAAGTGCTCGATGGGGTATTAGCTAAAGCAGATCAGAGCTCGTTGACCTAGGGCTTCGGGATGGTGTATCATTGAACCATGAACGCCATCACCATCGACAAGAACACGCTCACCATTCCCGTTGGGATCTTCCAGGACAACGTGGACAGCATCATCGCCCATCTCGATGCCCGGGGTGTGCGAGTGTCAGATCTCGAGATCGGGGAGGATGGCGCAGCTGTGGGCACCATTGAAGCACCCGTGGATGTGGACCTCTCCGAAGAGATCGATGCAGTGATTGGGGAAATCGATCTCGTCCCCTCCCTGAGCCTCGTCTAACCCAAGGAGAAAGTTGAAACTTTTAGATGGAAGTTCCCTGCCCTTGGGCATGGACGGCGATTGGTCTCTCGAGATCCAGCGTTCGCCCGGTAGAATCAGCGCAGTTGGCCCCGAAGGCAATGAGATCTTTCTGGATGGCGGCGGCACCGTCGGTGGCACCCATCTCGGCAGTGAAGCACATAGCCGCTTTCTCCGAAGCTTCCTAGAAGTGGCTGGAGATGAGTTCATCTGGCGCTGGCCCGAAGCTCCCGGCATTGTTGTGATCCGCAATGAGAAACTTCTCCCCCTGGGAGAAAGCCGCTGGGTTACCTCCTACGATCTTTCAACGCTCGTGGAGTCTCCGGGGAGCTGGTACTGCTCTGACCAGTCGGATCCTAGCGGTTCCAATCCACTCCACAGGGCCGCCCACGCCTATTTCAAAGCGCTGAAAGCGCCACAGCCGGACCCCATCGAAGAGGCCCGAAGGGTTTCCAAAAAGTACAGAGAGCTGGCTGAAAGCTCACTTCCAGGTCAGAGGTCGCCCTATCTAGAGGTCCACCTCTCCCTCGAAGGTCTCTTGGAGAGCATCGATAGCGAAGACGCTTCTATGAGCAACTAGCTCTATGGTTGTTCTGGAGCTCTAGGTGATGTATCATGGTTCTATGACCACAAATCCCAGCGGCAACTCCACTAGGCTGTCGGAGCTCGTCGCTCTCCTCGATGGCCATGGCTTTAGCTACGAGCGAAGCACCAGTGGCTACACCGTCACCATCAGCATCGAGCTCGAAGCGGAGCCCTTTGAGCTCCCCGAAGAGCTGAAGCCCCACGCCATTCCCGAAGAGGAACTCGAGCGCTACATGTGGAAGGGCAACAGCTCCAAGCGGAGCTATTTCGGCGCTGAGCTGGAGTATGCTATCCGTGGATGGCTTGAGCATCAGCTGGATCAAGATCCCCGCTCAAAGCCTCTCCAGGAACAGCTCGAAGAGCTCCTAGCCAATCCCGCCGAGACAGAGGACCAGCGGGCCCACAATCGAGAGGGCTACGCCCGCTACCGGGAAGAGCGCCGGAAGCTCTGGGATGAGCTTCAGAGCCGAGAGCCCGCCAAGGGCTGGCTAGAGCTTCTAGATAGCCTGGACTAACTCTAAGGATAGTAGATCATGGATAGTAGACCAACGCCAAGACCCGTGAGGGCTATCCAGTGGGCGCCGTCAGGCAATCCACTGGAGGGCGTTCCCAGCGAGATCTGCCGCTTCCTAGCTACAGCTGATGGCAGAACTTTTGGCTATGGCTATGGCGCTGGATGGTCCATGATCTTTGGCTCCCAACGGGGAGACATTAGCCTCAACGCGGGAGAGTGGCTCATCGCCAATGACGACGGCAGCTACGAGGTAGCCACCGCAAAACCACAAGCACTGGAGAGCCATGACAGTAACTGATCGAAAGACCTATCTCCCCCTAGCAGTCGCTCTTGGAATCGGCCTGGTAGCGCTAGTGCTCACAAGGCTTTTCCTCGTGGAGTCCATGGAGTTCGCCATGGCTCTGGCGCTAGCCATCGGTGGAGCCGCGGGCTACATTTTCCACAAGCTTTCTACGAAGGGCCACTCCGGAGAAGGGGAGCGCTAAATGGCTAAAAATTTCGCGGAAATGCTCACACTGGATCTCATCGCAAACTACAATCCAGTCTACCCCGAGGGTGGCACATGGATCGAAACAGCGGAGCTTCTCTACGCCGAAGAGTCCGACCGGATGAGAGAGCTCACCGAGAGCCTCAGGAAAAAGGGCTGGCGGGAGCCCATCTGGCTCTCTACCCCCGACGAGCTCGAAGAGGGCGCTTCGCCTAAAGTGTTCAACGGCACTCACCGGGTCTGCATCGCCCTCAGGGAGGGCGTTATAGCCCTCCCCGTAGCAACCTGGCATGATTTGCCCGGAGGCGAAGAACGACCCATCGCAAACCTGAAAGTAGAGCTGGTTTCCGGAGAGCTTCCTAGCCCCATCGGCACCAGCTACGAAGATGATCCCGACTGGGCTATCTTCGATCTTCTTCGGAGCTTCCCTCTGGACGAAGACAACTGGCTCAACTCTGACCTCTCCACGGGTGGCCAGGACGCCTGGAACTTCTTCTACGAGAATGTAGAGGAGTCCCAGCTATCCAAGCTGAAGACAGCTGTTCGCAGGCGGCTTAGGAAGAGCTTCCCTGGAGTGGAGTTCAAAGTTGAGGCAATCATGGAAGAGCTCGAAGCTGAAGATTCGGACAGCATTGACAAGGAGAACTGATTTTGAAGATCCTAACTACCCCTGAAAGCCAGAAAGAGCCAAAGACCAAGAAGCGCCGCAAAATCATCGATCTCGCTGATCTTGCCACCAAGGGTCTCTTTGCCGGTGGACTTTCCATCATCTGCTTCGCTCTGGCTATCGGCGTTTTCTTCGCCATTTTCGGGGCCACAGTGGCCTATCCTGTGGCTCTCCCCTTTGTGGTTGCCGGCTTAGGTGCCATCGGTTGGCTCACGGGTAGCCTCTGGCGATCCGTAGAGAAAGCACACCCTCGCCATAGGGCTTTTGCTCGCTCCATGCTTAGGGCTGCACTGATCATAGCGGTAGTGGGGTTTATACTAGGAGCACTACTCTTGCTCTTTACCTGGGGTATCATTGTTCCCGCAAATCCTGTGGCGTTCATGGCCATTTCTATCCCCATCCTAGCAGTTAGCCTATGCTCCATCGCAATCATGTGGGGCGTCAGCGTGGAGTACCACTAGCGACTCCAGCGCTGTAGCTGCTTAGCCCAGCATTCTGCTAGTAGACGAAGCACTACATAGTCGAGCGCTTAGATCGCCCTAGAGGGCCCGTATTGTAGCAACACATGTGTTTGTTCAAATGGCCCCATTGGGGGTCTCCAGATCGCCGTCTGTGGCCGCTGATGGCCATCATTGGCCCGAAGGGACAGCTATAGCTAGTGGAATCCGTCTGCTAGAAGAAACTAGCCGAAAACAGTTGTAGTTTCTTCAGCTGTGGCGTATGATCGAACCATGCTCCACTTTTACGCCAGCTTTCCCGGAACCCGCAAGTTCTAAGATAGGATCAAAATGACCACCTCGGCAACTACCACAACAGAGCTTCACCTGGATGAGCTTCGGAGCTACGCAGTCCGTGATCCAGAAAAGCTCCGTGCGGGCCAGCGAGTGATCCTCGCCCATGTGCCTCCCCTCGAGCGCCCTGATCTCGCCTCAAGCACAGCTCACCCCTACGGCCAGGAGCTCACGATCCTCGAAGTTGCTGAAAAGAGCTTCGCAGAACTTCATCCGAATCTCCGGCCAATCGCGGACGATGAGCCCAAACTCATCATTCGACACCGCTCGGACACCCATGAGAGCTACACCCACGCTTCCGACGCTGGTGTGATTCCCTACACCTGGGGAGCGTTCTACAATGACACCAACTTCCTGGTGCTCGTTGGCGAGCTCGAAGCCGCTGGCATCACAGCTATTCTCGAAGTGTCGCCGGACTACGCGGAGAAGCTCGAAGTCTACAACGCCTCGGTGGACACAAGCCTCGAGGACTATTTCAGCTCCGCCTTCGATGAGTGATGGCGAATAGGACCCCAGCGGGCAAAACTCCCGATAGGAAGCAGGGATAGCACCATGAAGAAAAAGCTTACCACCACAATCCTCGCAGTGGCAGCTCTGGGCCTCGCCCTCACGGGCTGTAGCGAGACCGTTGGCGACCGCGAAGGCGGAGCGGGCAAGGGTGCCGACAGCTACGAAGACGCCACCAATGTGGTTGTCTACAAGAACGCCGACAATGTGCCCAACGTGGCCCATTTCTGTCTGGGTGACTACGGCTGGGCCTCCACCCTCTCGGGTGGCGATTCCGGCAAGGACAAGGCATCTGCTCTGGTGAGGTTCCCGGAGTACGATGTTGTTTGCACGAGCATCGAAGAAGCTCGCTAGAAGAGAGCTGAAAAAGGGCCACGATCCCGGGGATCGTGGCCCTTCTCGCACATCCTGAACTTTAGCCGACTTTAGCCAACTTTTGTCGCTTCGGATAAAGCGCAGTAAAGATGCAAAAGCGCTACTTCTCCAGAGCCTGGAGGGGGCCGTAGAGGTCGAGAACAGAGCTCTCGGAAACGAGGGCAAAAACCGCCTCATCCGAGATTCCCAGGCTTGTGGGGTCTTCGATTCCATCCACAAAAACCATGAGCGAATCCTCTTCGACCGTGAGGGCGGCAATGATCTTTCGATCCAAGAGGAACTTCAGAGCGTCAGCGTCGATCTCGTCAGCCCGCTTCAGGGAAAGTCCGTAGTGGAATCCATGAGAGTGGCCTTCGAAGTTCGTAGCGTCGAGGATTGCGCAGTAGCGGTCGAAATCTTCGCGGTCGAGCACGGTGCCATCTTCGAAGCGGACTGGACCCGTCGCTTCGCCGAACCAGTCTACGGGCCAGTCCGAACCATCAACCACCATCTCTGTGGTGGGGAGCACATAGTAAGCCCCTGCGGGAATCTCTCGGAGAAAATCAGAGGGAACCCGGTCGAGAACAGCTTGGATGTTATTCATAGTTCCATCATACACAAGAAGCTGTTCTTAGGTGAGCTTATTTGGAGAATACTACTCCATTGGAATGCATTTGCTTTGGAGCTCTCTGTGGCATAACATGATCCCATGAGCGCCACCTACCAGCACCCGATTCGCACGGATATCCCGCTGATCATTGCCTACCCAACCAGCGGTCCCGCAGAGAGCTATGCTCAGCTCCACGCCGAGGGCTGCAGCCATGGGATTCGCTATGAGCGCCGGAAGCCCAATCCCTTCGCTGGAGATGAGCACTATTACTCGGACGATTTCTTCATGGTGGCACCCTGCGCGAAGGCGGCGAGGGGCCGAAAGAAGATTGGAAGCAACTGATGGCCAGTGGGAACATCTCCGGTGCGGATCTGAGCCTGGTCAACAGCCTCGCCCGGCGCTACCTCACTGGCCGGGACCCCCTGGGCCTCGACAAGGTCGCCGAAGCCCTGGAGCTCTGCCTTTCGGAGGAGGAAGAGCGGCGCATCCTCTGGTGGTGGAATGAGGGAATCCGCGACTACGCGAAGGACCAGGAGCAGATCGAAGAGCTCAATCGGCTCCTCCTCGACCGCCGGGCCGAACTCTACCCGAAGAACTAAGGATAACACCATGGCAGATTCAAGATCCTCGCTCTATTCGATCTCTCAGCTCAGAGAGCTCCTGAACATGGCTCGACAGCTGGGCTTCCAGGATGATGTGGAGCACTGGGAATCGGAGCTCAGGAACATGGGCGAAAAGCCCTAGCGGTCGGCTCACCTTCTCGCGCTACTGCAAACGGCTAGTTGCTTTTTAGAGGCGCTTGTGCTAGGATCGATGCGAAGGTGTCAGTCCACCGGCTGAAACCACCAACCACAAAGGACACCACCGTGAAGATCACCATCGATCCCGCCGACGAAATCGCCCTGCTTCTTTCCATTGGCGCCGACCGCAAGGTTGAGCAGCTGGACATCACCCCGATCATCGGCTCAGTGGCCAAGAGCCTCGACCGCGAGTTCCCCTTCGTGGTTAGCCTCCACGACTTACCCAATGGTGCCATCGCTGCACGGATCAGCATCGACAGCCTGGAGCTGGCTTCTGCTCTGACGCTGGATGTCACCAAGCTCCTTGGAGAGGTGAGCCGCTGGGTTGGCGCCGACAGGAACAACTTCGATTTCACTGTGAGGCTGAAGGGCTAATGGCCAGCGGCGGACCAGCTCCAGTAGGTACGCCGGCGCGGCGCCATCCCCTGGTGGCCGTGCTGGATCGATTCCCCCACGAGCCCTTCTCTTCTGGGTGGCTGAACGGCGAAACGGGCGAGGTTCTTCCAGAGTTCGTGGAGGCCTATGATCGCTACTTCCTGGCCTTCGCTATCCACAACTTCTACATGGCCACCACGGATGAGAAGCTCTCCAGCACCAAGGGCGCCCTCGAGTGGCTGAAGGAGCTCCGCAGGTTCCTGCTGAAATCTTCGGGAAGATCCTCGAAGCAGCTGAAGCTGGCGCTGAAGGCAGTGGATCAGGCCACCCGAGAGCTCTCGGAATAGGGTTTCTCTCCGCACTCGAGCTCAGGACGGATCTTTCCTATGGGATGGTTGCGTGGCTCTATCCCATGGCGTATGATTGAACCATGAACGCCACCACCGCAAACCACACCGAAGCCGCCACGAAGATCGCCGTCGGGGACGGCATGACGCTCTGCTACCCCCAGGACCGCTACCCCTACGTTGTTGTTCGGGTCTCCGATTCGGGCAAGACCGCCTGGGTGAAGCCCCTGGAGATCGTTGATCTGAGCACGGGCCACGAGCCCGACCGCTTCCACGGGAACTTCCCCGTCTGGAGCCACAGCTACACGGATGAGGAGCGCCAGTCCATGGTTCAGGAGGATGCTCCCGAGCGGATGGTTCGGCTCACCAAGCGGGGCTGGGCCTCCAAGGGGACGCCCTTCGCCGCTGGAGTGGCTCGCTACCACCGGGACTACTCCTACTAAGCAACCAACGAGCGGGGAGGATCGGCGCTTTAGGGCCAATCCTCCCCGCTTTAGCTCGCCGGCAAAGCCCCAGCTAAAATTGTCCTAGAGGCCCTATCCGCATATGATGGAATCACGATTTCAGCTCCACATGAGCCTGAGGAAAGGCTAGCCATGAAACGCCAGAAGAGGGCTAAGGGCCGCACGGGCGGCAGCTGCAAAAGCTGCGGAAAAGTGATCTTCCGGGATGAGCTCGCAGCTAAGATCGCCCTGGCGGGGCGGCTCAACAGGGACCGGGGAGAGGTCCGCTGCTACCGCTGTCCCCAGGGCCGAGGCTGGCATCTCACCTCCAAAAAGTAGCTATTCAGAGCCACGAGGTCGGTTTAGCGCTACAGATGGTTGTCTTTGTAGTCCATGTGGTGTATAGTTGAACTACACCAAGCCACACCTCACCAAAGGACTTCAACCATGGGAATCTACAACCGCTTCGAAGACCGCCTGAAGGCCATCGATCTCGCAGGCCTTCGCGGCTCAACGCGGTCGGCAAACATCGTGCTTCTGGATAACGAGGGCGCCGATCCCATCGTGGGCATCCAGTACCAGTGCGATTTCCGGGCCGAAGAGGAGATGGGTGTCGGAAAGATGCGGGAGCTCTTCGCCCGCACGGCGGCTCCCGAGAGCTTCATCACCCAGGAGCACATCGCCAACGGAGGTTCCACCATCGAGGGTCTCTCCCAGGCTCAGCTCGTCCTCGAAACCGATGACCTCATCTGCTTCGCCGCCGATCAGTACATCTACGACGTGGATCGAGAGCTTGAGAGCGCCAAGAGGTACCTGGCCGACGCGCGCCTCGCCGCAGAGATAGATTTCAAGGACCGGATGAAGCTCAACCGCATGTCAGTGGCCAATCTCAAGAGCCTCGCAAAGAGCCTCGGGCTCAAGGGCTACTCCAAGCTCTCCAAGCGTGAGCTCATCCCCGCCGTCGGCGAGGCCCAGAAGCAGGCTGCAAACAAGGCTGCTGGCATCGAGCCCGGAGAGGCCGTCGAGCAGCCGGGCTGGTTCCACAACGGTAGCCTGCTGGTCTTCGAGAAGCGGGAGGGGCTCTTCGGTGAGATCCTCGGCGAGCTGCTGGAGGCCGCCCGCGTGGGTCAGCTACTCGTGGGTGGCGGCAACATCGGCCCCTTCGGCTCGGGCTTCACTCTCCTGGATGCCCGGGATATGAGCGAAGAGCTCAAGGCAAGTGTCACCGCCGCCAACAGCTGGCGCCGCGAGCAGGAGAAGGCCCTGGAGCCCGTCGCCGAAATCGTCAAGCAGGGCCCCATGAAAAACAGCTGGGGAAGTGCCTACTACTTCCTCGGCAAGCCCACGAAGTTCGATGGCTGGGATGAGGTCAAGTTCTGGCTCAACGGCAATGGCGTCAAGTTCCCCAACGGCCGCACCGATCAGCCGTCGGGCTACTACAGCCTCCAGGAGCTCCTCGACGAGAAGTACATGGTGGATGCGGCGGAGCACTCGGATGAGAAGTTCCTTCGATTCGATGACAAGGGCAGCTACCGCCGGGAGGAGCTCACTGTGGAGCAGGCCGCCCAGGAGCTCGCCAGCCGAGGTCTCACCTGGGCCTCGGAGAAGTACCGACAGCTGGCAGCAACCGCAAGCGTCTGATTCCATTTGCCAAAAAGCCCAGCAGAGGAATCCAAGGAAGAGCCATGAAGATCTTTAAGCAGTCCCCCTACATTGCCGAAAATGGCGAGGCTAGGGTAGCCAAGCCAGATAGTGCTGAGTCGACCGCCAAGGCCCCTCTGGACATGGGAGGGCTTTTTTGGAAATCCATGCTGGCCCTCGGCGGCTTCGGAGTGGCCAGTTTCGGGCTAACGTTTCTGCTCGTGGCTCTAGGTAGCCTGGCCTTTGGCTGGGATTTCGGCGCCATCATGGGTCCCGCCACTCTTGCTTTCTTCCTCTGCATTCACCTCGCTATCCACGGATTCTCAGGGATCATCGCCCTCGATGAGGCAGCCCATCCCGCTCGGCTCTGGACCATTGGAGTGCTACTCCTGTTGGGTGCCCTGCTTCTGGGTTCTACACTTCTGGCGGGTTTAGGAGTCTGGACTCCCTCCCATTTTGTTGGCTATTTGTGTTTTAGCCTAGTTATTGCCGTTTTTATGGCTATAGCTTCGATGAAGCTGAGCTTGGACTAGCTGATCCTAAGCCAAACCCAATGGCTCTAGACCAATCGCCACTCTAAACTCCCGAAGGGACCAGAAAATGACCACGATTCAAGGCCAAGCCCCAGTGGCCACTTCAGCCATTGGACGAAAACTCAGCAAAGCCCAGGAGCGGGCCGAAGCAGATTTCCGCGGAGCCCTCGAGGACCACTTTGGAGAAGGTGTCCTAAAGAGCGATGATCTGGAGGCCATCGTGGCCCTGGCTCGGGAGCACGTGGGACCTCCCTTCTGACTCCTGCTATCAGATTTTTAGAACCATGTGCTTCTGATGGATTTGTGCTAGGATTTCTCCATGGTTTTCTCACAGCCGCGAAAGCTCACCGCCTTTGTTCGGGTATTCGCCAACGATGGCACTAGCTCTGCTTCGGGGTGGTTTTCAGCTACCTGCCTCTCTGTGGAGGAGTTCCAGGAGATAGCCGCCGCCTCAGTGGCGGAGCTCTACGGCGCAGATGCCACCTACAAGCTCTTTTCCCTATCCTGGTCTCCGGGTCTTAACCCTTGGGAAGATAGAGCCTGACCGCCCGCTCAAAGCGGCCATTGGATGATCAGCTCTAATTTTCGGATAGTTGCTTCCAGCATCGCCAAATGCTAGGATCGATCCATGGCCACCTACTCCAATCCTCGCACCAACGGTTTCCGGCGGAGAATCTCAACGCTCTTCCGCTACTATGTCTTCACTGCCGAAATGGCCGTTTTTGCCATGGGCGCCCTCGTAGTAGTTGGTGTGAGCTACCTGGCGCTCGAGGCTCTGGGGGTCTTTGGCTGATGGCTACACAGCTCATCCTGAAGGCTCCCCAGAGGACAGTGGGGAAGGAGCGCCGCTCCAAAGACCGGGGAGGCCTTCGCAGAACGGTGCGAAAGCTGGTCATAGTCATCGGCGCAATTTACGGCCTCAATGCTCTGGTGCTTCTGGGCTTCCAGCCCCAGGGAAATGTGGTCCTCGAGGACGAGTTCCAGGGGGTTGCCGTGGAGTACGTGGACACCCTGGAGGTGGGCTTCCCCCTGCTGCACCAAGAGGCGGCGGGCTATGTGAATGTGCTTGAAGCCGAAGAAACCATCCATCTCTCCACGAGGGTCCTCGAGGTGGGATCGGGCCTTGCCGAATCCGTGCGTCACCATGAGTGGTTCCATCTTCGCCAGAAGGAAGTGGCGCTGAACCACTCGCCACTGGGTGGCCCATCCCTCTGGAATCCCCTGGGCACGGCGAGCTATCTCGCCACCCTGGGAGCGCTCAACTTCCAGCTGGCTGGCGCCATGCCCACCACGAGCTCCAGCCTCCCCCTCACTGGAGCACTCGAAGCTTCCGCCGACTGCTGGGTCCAGCTAGAATGGGACGGCGACTACGAAGGCTACGTCTCCGAACAGTGCTCCCCCGAAGCTCTTTGGATGGCTCAGGAGGTCTCCGAAGGCCGCTGGCCCGCAGCGCCGGGACCCGAGGACCAGCTACCCGAAGCCGCCGAGTACCCCTCCATCACTAAGAAGACCTCAGCGCTGCCGTTCGCCAAGAGCCCCCACACCAAGATGCTAGCTAACCTAGGGCTTAAGTCGCCTCAGAGTTCCTAAACCCATCGGCGCCACTGCTTTGGCGCCATGGCGGTTGCAGATTAGCCGGTCATGGTGTAGCATCGAATCGAATGCGGCTGACTGCAAAGCTCTAGCTCTGACCCGACACACCACAGACTCTTCAGCCGAAAATCCGAAAGGACACCATGGCCACCACGAACCAGAAGCCCCAGAGCCGTAGGCTGACATCCGAGGAGCAGGAGAAACTCGTCTACTACAGCGAAGTCCACTCCGAAAGCAACGGAAGTGGTCGGTGGACCGAATACGTGGACAGTGTAGTTCGTCACGATGATGGCTCATTCTATCGGATCTCCTGGCAGCGGGGACTCACCGAGAATCAGGAGGATGAGTTCTACGACGGAGAAGTTCCCGTGGTCTTCCCCCAGCGGAACACCAGCGTCAAGAGCGAGGTTGTCTACCTCACGGCGGATGAGATCAGCTCGAAGGAGCAGGCCCCTGGCCTCGCCAGTAGACTCCGGGAAGAGCTGCCCTCCTTTGAGATCGCAACGGGGCTGGATCCAAAGACTCTCATCGATGGCGAAGCCATTGCCACAGCTGCTAGCAGCTTTCTCGAAGCCAGCGTAGAGCTCGATGGGCTCAAGGCGATCCCCCTCTTTGCGGCCCACCTCGAAGCGACCCGCGATTTTCTCGAGGCGCTGCTGGAGCTCCAGAAGAACCCCGCCGTCGCCCCCACGGACTCATCACCGGCTGACAGTCCCGCAGAAGCCGATGAGTCCGATGACTACCTCGAAGGACTCTAAAATGGAAACCCGCTTTGGGGCACTCATGCCCACGGTTATCTCCACGTCGGCGATCTACAACAGCATCATCGCAGGTGCCCGCAAGGCCTGCGAAGGCCTCGGTGGTGGCTACACAACGCTGGTCCAATCCGACGGCTATTTCAGCAATGCCATCAAGGTTTACGGACCGCAGGAGTCTCGCCCCATCGAGGATGAGCTCTCGGTGAGCCAGAGTGTGGAATCTGTTAACCCCAGCCTTTGGGAGTTCCCCCTGAAGATCGAGTCCCTGGGGGAAACTAACCATCGAGGCCAATACAGCTCCCACGAGCTCTTTGCAGAGGAACCAGCGCGCTATTTCTTCGCAGATCCCGACGGAGCAGCGGCCTATCTCGAAGGCGTCTCAGCCCGAACGGAAGAGCAGATCTACCGCCGGGCGGAAACGGTCTCCGATCACCGAGAGGATGGCAACTAAAATGGCCACCGAAACCACTACCTACAGGATCATCAGATTCCCCAACGCTACCCTCTTCGAGCGGCGAAGCCTGGATGCTAGCTCAGCCAGCGGCAGGCTCCAGCTCTGGGATGGCGACCGGGAAGTGGAGCGGGACTCCGAGCTGCTGTCAGATGAGCTCAAAAGCATACTCTACAGGAAGGGCTGGGTCGCCTTTGGCCCAGCGGAACAGCCCCGAGCCACTGTCCTTGAGACCTACCAGGATGTGGACCACTACGAGCCCAAGAGCTCGGCGCCCCGGGGGCTCCGTCAGCTCTCTCCCCAGGAATTCGAACAGCTGACGGCATCCTTCAGGGCCCACTACGAGCTGGTTCGAGAGGCACCTCGGGAAGAGCTCGTGGAGCTCTCGGTTAGGATCGAAGATCGGCCGATGGAGTTGGATCCCGCCATCCTCGAGGGTAAGCGCTATCTCAACGAGCTCCACAATCGCCTAGCCAATGTGCCCAGCGAGGGTGGCTTCAATCGGCGAAATAGCGCCGAAGCGGCAGTGGATATCTCCAACTTCGAAGCAAAAGCTCTCAACCAGGAGCAGCTCATCCACGTGGTTTGGCAGCTCTACTCGCCGGTGACCCAAGGCCGCAGCCAGCGGGGCATCTTCGTGGGAGGATTCTTCGGTGGCATTCCCTCGAAGCCCGACTCCATTTCCATTAGGTTCTTTGAGACTCCCTACGAGGGTGCCATGAAGAAGCAGCTCGACAGGAAAAAGAACGGTCAGCCCTACGCGGATCGGCGGGGACGCATGGTGCCCGACTACCCCCAAGAAGCTGGGAAGGCCACCATCACGAGAGCTGAGCTCTGGGAATGGTGGCAGAACGTGGATGGCAACTCCCGCTCGGACGAGGAAAAGATCCAGCTGCTCAAGGAGCTCGTAGCTGCGGTGCTCCACGTGGAGAAGAGGGTCCGATGGGATCCCTCTTGGGGAAAGGCGTAAATCGCTAGACGACGATCTGGAGACATCTAATCCTCTAAACGTATCGTTGTTGCGATTTTGGTGGTTTGGGTCGCAGATCGTTTCCTACGACCGCTGAGAGGTATCTCCAGGCCCAACTGCGAATGGGAAGATCTGTCTGCTTCACCCATTCTCAGATCCCCTGGCAGATCACTGGCGCAAGATCATTGGTCCATGAGGCCAAACCTCAGACAGCAGTTCAGCTAGCCATCTCTCAGATGCCACCTCTGGAGTCCATGGGCTTCCCGGGCTTCGCCACTATGTAGCCATCTGTTATAAGAATGTCTATAAGACAGGATACTGTCTTGCGCCCTACGCCAACTTACAAGCTATATGATCTATGCTAGCCACGTTTTTGGTCGTAGTCGAAAAGTTCTGTTCTAGCTGGTGAACTTCGTTGTGTTCTCAATGTAGAATCGACCAAAACGCGGTCCCGGAACCGCGGGGTCTGCCATTTTCCGTCGAAAAGTTCTACATCGCCGTCGAAAAGATCTACGGTAAAACGTGTTCAATGGAGATGGGAGGGCTAAAAGCCCTGATCTGATGCGCTTTTTGACCTGAAACTGAAGCTGGCCAGTGGACTGAACTAGCAGAGTGGTCGAAAAGATCTACGCGGCATGTGGTCGAAAAGATCTCCAGCGCAGCTGAGGCTCGAAATCTAAGAGGATTGGCTTTGGAAATCCTTTGGATATTGGTGATTTTTGGTGGTTGCTCCGGGGGGAAGCTCTGGCGTATGATAGACCCATGACCACTCACAACAGCTGCCACGTTGCCGACATCGCCGAGGACGAGGTTTTCCTCCGCTCCATGACCACCGACGGCATGCTCAATGAGGAGCGCGCCGTTGACCGCGCCGAGGCCTGGGAGGCCTTCGAGGAGTTCAAGGCAGAAGCTGCGAGTGGAACCGTGATCCAGCTCTTCGAAGCCGACGGCACCATCATTGCCGAGGAGCTCATCGGCTGAGCTACCAGCTCGCTCGAGAGGTGAGCTAGGATCGATTTCAACCGTCACGATAGGATAGCCACTATGAATCGCTCCACCAGCTCTTTCCGAAAGCCTTTGCTGCCAGCTTTCCTGGCGCCCCTGGGTAAGGAGCTCAGTCGCCGCCAGGCCGATGGCTCCATCGTCCGCTTCCGAGCCGTTCAGCTGAAGACTGTTTTCGAAGAGGTCTACAGCGAACTCGACGGCTTTTCTTCGGATTGGGAAACCTATGAGAGGATGTGGCATCCCGTGACTAACCTCGAGGACGGGCAGTTCTTCGTTGCCATGCGGAGCTCAAAGCCTTCGGGCCTCGGCGCTAGCCACTATTTCCAAGAGCTCGTTCCCTGAGCTTCAGTCAGATGACAACAATGGTTTTTCAAAACTCTTGTCGATAGTACACAAACACAATAGAAGATCATGGAGTGGCTCTTGGGTCTCTCCGCTGGAGTTCCTAGCCGGACCAATGGCGGTTCGGCTAGGACTTTAAAATCAACCACTAGCTCACAGCTCTTCCAACAGGACTTCAAAAACTAGGAGATCTCCATGGCGACCACACCGGAGCGGAAGCTCGAACCCCAGAAGCCCACAGCTGCCTTTATCGGTGCCTCCTGGCTGGCGCTCCTCATCGGCATGGGCGCCTACCTCGTCGGGCTCTGGAATGCCTCCATGGAGCTCAACGAGAAGGGCTACTACCTCACCGTGTTGGTGTTGGGACTCTTTGCAGCCATCAGTGTCCAGAAGTCGGTGCGAGACAGAGCTGAGGGGATCCCTGTCACTAATCTCTACTACGGCATCTCCTGGTTCGTGGTGATTCTCTCCCTGGGTCTTCTCACCGTGGGGCTATGGAATGCGGAGCTTCTGCTTTCTGAAAAGGGCTTCTATGGAGTCGCTATGGCCCTTGCTGTTTTTGCCGTGATCGCCGTCCAGAAGAACGTCCGCGACCTCGAGGCTTTCAAAGAGGTGGAACTGGAATCGAAACCCAAGAACCTGCCCCTCAAGCCACAGGTGAACGCTGATGCTCCCAACTTCGGTTCAGATCAGCGCCTAACCTAACTAGTAGCTCAGGTGTTCCCATGGCCGATTCCAAACATAGAGCTCGTAGTACTTGGAGTGGATGGCTTCTGGGTTCTTTTGGCATTCTGCTGATAGCCGCTGGGGCTGCTGTTTTAGTGGCCCAAATGACTGCACCAGAAGTCCTCGAGCGGAGCTATGGCGCGGTAAAGCTCGCTGTTCAATCCAGCGCGGAGGCTATAGCCGATTCGGTGGTAGAAGCGAGCACGGGCGAGCGGCAGCTCCCAACAGCGACCCTGGGAGAAAGCTCTTCCTCCAATGGCATTCTCGATCTCTGCGGCGGAGAGTTCTACGGCATGCTCAGCTATGAGTCGGAGGATGCCACATGGCCTCCGGTTTTTGCTGCCCACAACAACTGTGGTGGAGATGTGGTCCTCTCCTGGAAGCTGGGCCAAGAGGTCTTCCTGGAGGAGGCTGGAGAGAAGACTGTCTACAGGATTGTGGACATCCGTGAGATCCCTAAGACCTGGTCCACCACTGCGGATCTCAAAGGTCTCGGTGGAGAGCTGGCGTTGCAGACTTGTCTCTATGGGGAGGATTTCATGAGGTTCGTGGGTCTTGAAGCCGTCAAGGGTGGGGGAGCTGAGCATTGACGGTGGATAGCCCATGGCGTATGATGGTTCCATGAACACTGATGAGATCGATGGCACAGACTTCCAGCTCAACATTCGCCTGGGCAATGCCGCCATGCTGACAGCTTCCGACATTGCCGCTGCGCTCCGCAAAGTCGCCGACCGGCTCGATGAGGATGGCGTCCACGGGAGCGCTGTCATCATGGATGAGAACGGCGCCCGCGTGGGCAACTGGAGCGTGCGCTGATGGTCACTCGAAATCAGAAGATCGAAGCGATCAAGAACTTCCTCGAGGTCAGCGCCTTCGCTCAGATCGATGGCCACAGCGCCCATGACGGCTTTGGCTGCAAGGGCCACGATGAGGCCTTCTCCGCCAAGGCCGAAGAGCTTCTTACACTCATCGAGGAGGAGAACTACGGCTATGAGCCGCTCCTCGTCGGTGCCCGTTCCTTCCAGAATGGCCAGGACTACGATAGACGGGATCTTAAATCCTTTCTCAAGGCCCTCGATGCTTCGCAGTTCAAGTCCTGGACTCAGCTCAAGAAGGGCCAGTGGATCACGCTTCTCGAGTACGACAATGGCTCCACCGCCGTCGAGGTGGATTCTCCCGAGGATTTTGAACTTCGGCAGGTTGAGCGTGCCCGAGAGATCCAAAAGAACAATGGCTGACACGGTGAAAGCAAAAGATGGGAAGCTCTTAGCTTAGCCATCCATCTTTGCCGTTCGATAGTTTGACACATGGACACTTGGATCACCGAAGCCATTGGCTTCTTAGCCTCAATAATCTCTTTTGCCATTTTTCTCCCCCAGGCCTTGAGAACCTGGCGGGTCAGAAATGACCCCATCGCCCTCGCGGGAATCAGCACGGGAACGCAGCTGCTCATCCTCTGCAACGCTACGCTCTGGGGAGTTTACGCTGTCATCACGGGCGCCTTCTGGGTGGGAGCGCCCGGTCTACTCAATGCGCCCCTAGCCGCCGCAACGATTTTCCTTATCCACAGATCTCGAAGGGTCTCCCCAGCAGTTCCCGAAGGCTGCAAGCTCTGCATCGATGATGTCAAGCACGAGATATTCATCACTGCGCCTCCGGGTTGGGGATCGGTGATGCCCTGCTCTGAGGCCACTCGGCCCCATGGAGTGGTTGTCATGGATGAGCTAGCCGTTCGCGTGCTCCGAGCCCCGCGAGGCTGAGGATCGATTAGAACGGCTGTTGACAAGTTTTAGCTAGCAAAGGGAGCTGATGGGGCCATGGCGCGATACCACGACACGGGAACGATCTGCGAGGCCACCAAGCGCTCCTGCCCGCTGGGGCTCTCCGAAGGGGACCACATCGAAGCCGCCTCTCCGGCGGAGTTCGAAGCCAAGCTCGCAGAGAAGATGACGGCAACTGCTGGTGCCTTCGGCACGAGCACTAGAGCCGCCGAGGCTAGGGTTGAAGCCCATCCCTGGGCCGGAGAGGTTCTCGGCTATGCCAACAGCGTGAACAGAGATCCCAAAAAGGGGGACTGGGTAGCCTACGAGGAGCCCTACAGTGGCGGAAGGATTCGCTCGGGTAAGGTCATCCGGATGGGCCGCCGAGGAGGGCTTCCCTATGTGATGGTTGAGTCTGACCCCTATGAGCCCACCGAAACCCTCTGGCCCGAAGGTAGAGCAGGTAATCCCAAGGGGAGGAATGCGGTGGCAGTCCGCTCCGATGGCGCGCTCCGGGGCGAGGACGATCAGAGCTGGCAGTTTCAGCTACCCAGGGAGAGCTTCGAAGAGACCGTGAAGAGCTGGGATCAGGTGGACTTTGCGCTCTTTGAGAGCCACAGGAATGCGCTCACCGGAGACCAGCGGCTCTACTGGGACAATCCAGCTGATGAGGAAGCCTATAAGGAGAGCTGGAGAGAGCGCTACGCTCAGGCAGATGCTGAAATGGCTGCCCGCAGGGAGTCCGGCGACCTCGGTCCCCGGAGAATCGTAGCAGATGAGGCCAAGCCCAAGCCTCGATCCCAGGGCCCCGCCAAGGGATCCATCTCTTCCTATAGAGCCATGTCGGATGACCAACTCAGAGCGGAATACCAGAGCCAATCCCGCGACTGGTTCGATGGCAAGGGCCGAAGGAATCTAAGCAAGGTGGAGAAAGCCATGGAGGAGCGGGGCCTCAAGGCCGAGGTCCAGCTGCGGCCCTGGGACTGAGCCCAAGAGCCTCTAGAAGAGAGCTCCCCGGCACCTTTTAGCGTGGTGCCGGGGAGCTCTCTCGCCTCTGGGTTCTTCAGCTGAGTGGAGGGTCTCGTAGGACGCTCCAGTGTGGAAGCTTCAACCTTGGTAGTCGAGCACGGCCCAGGGCTGGGGCTTCGGACGAGCGAGGAGTATCAGCCTCTGAACGCCGTTGTCCTCCTTGTACTTGGCCATTTTAGCGAGAGCTTCAGCCTCCGTGAGGATCTCACTAGCCGACGAGGGCTCCCCAAGGTGCTTGTAGAGCTCCTTGAATCCCAGGGCAAACTCGTGGGTTTCATCGGTGGGGATCTGGGAACCAGCGGCGAGAGCATCGCTCTCAGCCTGAGCAGAATCTCGCTGATCCTTGAAATGACCGAGCTCGAAGATGATCCTCCGGGCGACTGTGTAGGACCTACCCTTGCTCTCAGGAGTCAGGAAGCCATCGATGAGCGCACTGATCTCATCGGGCCAGATGTCGATGGTGCCGAAGATTCCCTCAGCCTCGAAGCGGTCGATGATGGCGTCTGCAGCCAGCTGAATCCAGTTGAGTTCGGTGCCCACAAGTGCGCGCAGCTGGGTTCCGATCACTCGGATGAGCTGATCTGCGAGAGCCTCCCTTTCAGTCGGGCCGAGGGGCGATGCGTTGGGCTTGGTCATGGGCCGCTTCTTCCTTTTTAGATCAGTCCGCTTCCTCGAACTCGCTCCCGATGGGGAGAAGCCCTTCATAGTAGCCGTAGTCGAGGGTCGCGGTTGTCACATGGCTCCATGCTATGACCTTCCATGGATCTTGTCAACATCAGTGGCCGAACTTCTCTATCTGGACCCCCGATGGGTCGCTCGGCCTACAGTATACTCTCAGAAGCCACAGGATGCCCACAGGGCGTCCAGGACCACCTCGATGATGGTGCGCTCATCTCTGGGATTTAAGGCGATCAGATCGCTTCCCATGGCTAGGTCCTCGAAGGTGCCAGAATGCTAGTCCCCAGCTGGAGAACTTGCGGATAGATATGGACTCCATCGCCCGTGTTAGGATGGTGTCATCGGAACCACCTAGCGCGGTTTCCATCCACGACTATAGGATCAGGAGTTTCCATGACCCATCAGACCACTAATCAGAAAACACAGTCCGTTCGCAAGGCAGTGATCCCCGCAGCCGGGCTCGGCACGCGCTTCCTGCCGGCCACCAAGTCCATGCCCAAGGAGATGCTCCCAGTTGTGGACAAGCCCGCTATCCACTATGTGGTGGAGGAAGCCGCCAAAGCGGGGCTTACGGATCAGCTCATCATCACGGGTAGGAACAAGAACTCCATCACGGACTATTTCGACTCCGTTCCCGAGCTCGAGGCCACGCTAGAAGCAAAGGGGGATCATGCGAAGCTCGCCAAGGTCCATGAGCCCACTAGTTTAGCCAAGATCCACACCGTTAGGCAGGGTAAGCCCTTGGGCCTTGGCCACGCCGTTTCGGTGGCCAGAGAGCACACCAATGGAGAGCCCTTCGCCGTGCTTCTGGGGGATGACCTCATCGACGGCCGGGATGAGCTCCTTACGGAAATGGTGGAAGTCCACGAGAGAACTGGCGGCACCGTGGTGGCGCTCATGGAGGTTCCCGAAGAGTCCATCCATCTCTACGGCTGTGCCGCCGTGGATCCAGGCTACCTCACCGGAGGAGATCCCGAAATGGAGCTCGACGTAGTGAAGATCACGGATCTCGTCGAGAAGCCCTCGGCGGCTGAAGCCCCATCCAATCTAGCGGTGATCGGCCGCTACGTGCTCACTCCAGAGATCTTCCCCGTCCTCGAAGCTACCGCACCCGGCAAGGGTGGAGAGATTCAGCTAACAGATGCCCTCAAGGCCATGGCTGGCTCCGAAGCCACACCTGTCTACGGTGTGATCTTCCGGGGCAGGCGCTACGACACGGGCGATAGGGCCGACTGGATCAAGGCTAACCTGCTCCTGGGTGTGGATCATCCTGAGATCGGTGCAGAGCTCAAGGATTGGCTCCTGGGTTTCGCGGGCTCCATGGGCGCTGATGGAGCCGTTTAGGAAAACTGCTAGAAGCTGGTGAGAACTGTGGCCGAAGAGAGCTGGAAGGACTTCGAAGCCCGGCACATGGCCGAGCAGGCGGAGCTTTTGGAAGATTCTCGCAGGCTCAGGGAAGCGGTGAAGGGCTTCGGCGATGGGGAGCTCTTGGCTTTCTACGTGGTTCTCGAAAAGCTGGGATTGGCTGAAGGTTCAACCGTGTTGGAGCAGCTTCGGCATCGGAATGCCGTGGCTATCTACCGGCAAGAGGTGATGGCGAGGATGGCCCGTGAATGAGAAGATCGGTGCCAGCGGGCTTTTGCTGTGAAAAGTTCTGAGCTTCGATAGGCTAGATCCATGTATCTCTTTAGGTCACCTCAGCCAGCGGCCAATGGTGTTAGCCGCGCTACTCAGCCCTGGCGGCCCTCCGACGAGAGCTATCTCCGCTCCGGTAGAAATCCGCCAAGTCATCGAGAGCTTCAGATAGCAGCTCGCATTAAAGTGCGGGCAGATAAGGCACGGAAGCAAAGGACACCCGACTGGATCGTGGCGTGGGCCAACTATGAGCTCTGAACTCCAGGGAGGGGAAAGCACGCTGATCTTCGGTGATTATTTTCTCCTTGTTAGCCCGTCGATAGTAATCTTGTAGCGAATCAAATCGGGAAGAAGAACAGGCAAAGCTATGGCATTCTTTAGCAGGAAATCTCAACCGGACCCTTCGGTCTCTCTGGAGGATTCTTGGCAGCCCTTCGAGGTCGTTGGCTTCGAGGACCTCCCCCAGGATGAGGCGAGCTACTACGCGGATCTCACCTCTGACGCCTCTGACCATTTTGGTGTCTACGTGAGCGACGGAAGAATAGTCCACTTGGAGAGCTCTAGGCGGCCCTTCGATTTGGCTACAATGGCCTTCTGGCAATACCAGGATGAAGCAACACAGAAGAGAGTCATGGCCCTCGAAGAGGCCACTCCACTGGCAACTCTAGAGCGCATAGCTGCCCAGGCGCCTGATCTCTTCGGGAACATCTATGAAAAGGCGATGGCGGCTGCCATCGAAGATCTCACCACAGCCCTGGAGCGAGCTAGCAGCTGGCGTAGGAGCGAGTTCCAAGCCGTTGACATTCCCCAGGCCGTGGCAGAGCTTTCGGGACTATCCCCTTCTGAAATCCTCGAGGAAACTGCTAGACAGACCTCCCAGCGGCTAGATTTCTACGAGTCCTTTCACAGCAGCCACGGAGATTTCTTCGAGCTCATTCTCGGCAAGGGAGAGCTCGATTTCATTCCAGAAACCAATCCCGAGCGTGCCTGCAGGGAAGCCATTGGCGCTGAAACCACCATCGGAGACCTCTACAAGGCAACCGTCGGGCTACCTTGGTTGAAGCTCCTAAGCTGCCTCAGGCAGCTTCTAGCGGGAGGCTTTGGTTCTATTCGCAGGGGCCTCCAAACGCTACCCATCAGCTCTCCCGTGGAGAAGTTCGAACCAGAGATCGAGGAACACCTCTTGGCTAAAGCTCGCTCTAAGAAGTCCAAGCAGCGACCCCATGAGCTATCTTTGCCAGAGATCTCCGAAGAGCCAGATTTCAGAGGGAATGCTACTAGCTCCGATGCAGACCCATTGGCTTTTATGTCAGATTTTTCCCAGAAGACAGAGAGCTTGCCCGATTTTGTTGGTCCAGTCAGCTCCATACGCCCCGAGATTCAGGAAAAACAGCTCTTGGAAGAAACAGACACCGCAGATCCTATCCTAGTGGAAGACCAATTGGAGCTCAAGGCCCCTGCCCACGCCGTGGACCTCATCGAGGCCTTGGATCCCCAAGTGGCCCTAGCCTTCGACCTCGAGGATTCGCCTGGATCTGAGCTTTCGGCGGCAGCTCGGGAGCAGGATGGTCTCCAGAAATCCATCTCTGAGCTCCAGGAGAGCTACGCCGAAGGCGATCCCCTTCCCCTGCCTATCTTCCATCAGCTGCTCGAAGTTCTGAAGAGACGATCCGAGCTACTCAGCAGAATCTACGATGACTCCATGGTGGCCAATAGCCTCGAAGCGGATGATCTTCGATTCTACGTGGCTCGAAAGCTCCGTGGCATGGCGGCGGCGCTCGATGGGGCGCTGCTCATTGAGGCTGAAGTTCTCGCCCGGGAAGAGGCTCGACGGAAAGAGATCGAGGAGAAAGCCGCACGGGAGCAGTTGGATGAGCTGGCTGACGAGAGCGAAGAGCTCGATGGTGAAGAGCTCACCGATGAAGTGTCCTCTAAGGAACAGCTCCCCGATCTTACTGTGGATGGAGTGGAGCAGCCGACCGAGGGTGATTCCATTGCCGAGGGGGAATCCGCCGAAGAGCTAGTGGATCCCGAGGCGGAAACCGAAGTTCTAGAGTTGCCAGCAGCTGAGGAAAGTGGCGAAGCGGTTGCCGATGGGGCCGCTGATGAGCCCTCCGAGGTTGCCCTGGATGAAAGCGAGCCTGATGAGTTCGAAGAGCCCATCGATGGCGGCGAGCTGGAATCCGCCGATTCCGCTGATGAGATCGCCGCTGAGCCAGTGCGAGATGAGGATCCCATCGGCGATGGATCCAAGAATCCCATTGAATCCTACAGCATTGGGTCCGCTTCTGAGCCTCCACTAGATCTCAATCTCTCTCCGATCTTTGACCGGCTAGCTCGCAAATGGGGATTAGATAGCTAGTCTGATGCAGATAGCATCTGCGCTGTCGTGATATGAGATCTGATCTCAGCGAATGGGTTTAGCTTCCTGCGAGTGCCTCGCGCTGTGGTTGATAACTTTTTAGGCAGCGCCTGCTACGGGGAGATTTTCTAGGGCTATGAAATGGAGAAATACTAGAAGGGCATTCAGATGGAGGGGCGAAGACGGCTTCTCCATGGTGGAAATCGCCTTTGCTGTTGGCATCATTCTGGTGCTCAGCTCTTTGGGGCTCATTGGCTATGGTTTGGTTCAGGACAACAGCGTTCGCCGAACTGTGGACTTGGCTGCGGAAACCGCCTATGGTTCTGCTATAAGCGCGATCCTCAATGATAGCCCCGATGGAGTCGAGGGCGCCTTCGAGAAGATTGACCAGCTCAATGGGCAGCTAGAGCTTTCCTACAATAAGGACACTCTTGCGGCCGCTAAAGCCAAGGAGTTCGCCGTCGATCCCAGGGACATTCTCTGTGTGGAGGCAAAGTGGACTGGCGAGCGGCTCAAGGGCTATTCGAGCACTGCGGGCAAGTGTGGTGAAATCGTAGAAAAGCCTGGAACTCTTCCTCCATCTGCTGGCATTGCGGATACCATCACTAAGCTTTCCTTTGTTTGCACCAAGGACACAGAAGACTTCCTTCCCATCTTCCTCCTTGGATCCTCCTACAAGGGAAATCTCGCGCTACACGGTAGCGATGGAACAGCCATAAGCGTTCCCCTAGAGAGCTACAATACTAGCTACAAGGGCTTCAAAGTTAGCCTCAAAGCTGGCGTGGAATACGATGTCACCTATGATGGAACTTACCGGAGTCTGACGAACTTCTCTTCGGGTTCCGCCCTAGCTGATCGGAGCAACTGCACCTACGCCATTGACAAGATGGGTGCAGATTCCGGGGTTACAACCCTGTCCTACCTGGGTAGCGCTATCACGGGTGTCTCCGAAAGCATTCCTTCGAGTGTTACTAGCATCACATCTGCTTTTAGGGATGCTCCCAATTTCAATGATCCCAATATTTCGAAGTGGGATACTTCGAACATCACTAATATGGGCTATGCCTTCTATGGTGCGGAGAAGTTCAACCAGCCATTGAATGCCTGGAATACGGGTAGCGTCACTACCATGAGTAACATGTTCAAAGACGCTTCTAGCTTCAACGGGAACGTTAGCTCATGGGACACCAGTAATGTCACTAGCATGCTTAGCATGTTCAACAATGCAATCAACTTCAATCAGAGCATTGGATCCTGGAATACTGGCAAAGTTACCACCATGGCTAACATGTTCTATGGAGCTACATCGTTCAATCAGAGCCTCGGCAACTGGGATACGAGCAGCGTTACTAGCATGTCCTACATGTTCCGTGATGCTGTCAACTTCAACGGTAGCGTAGCCAACTGGGACACTAGTAAAGTCACCACCATGAGCGGCATGTTCTATGGCGCTTCAAAGTTCAATCAGAATCCCGTCAAATGGGACACTAGCAGCGTCACAACCATGGCTAGCATGTTCCGCGATGCTTCGAACTTCAACAGTAGCGTCTACACCTGGGACACCAGTAATGTCACCAACATGAGCGGCATGTTCTATGGCGCTTCGAAGTTCAACAAGGCTCTCACTAATTGGAATACGAGCAAAGTGACTACCATGAACTCCATGTTCATGGATGCGTATGCTTTCAATAGCTCTGTGAGCATGTTTGATACGAGCAGCGTTACGGATGCGGGCTTTGCCTTTATGTTTAGTAGCGCTAAAAAGTTCAATCAGCCAGTGAACCATTTCAAGCTCACAGGCGGGGCTACCAGCCTCAGCAACATGTTCTACGAGGCTTATGAGTTCAACCAGCCACTTTCCAGCTGGAATACGTCTACCATAAAAGACTTCAACGCAACCTTCTCACGAGCCTGGAGCTTCAACCAAAACATCTCCAGCTTCAACACAAGCTCGGCTGAAACTATGGAGCGAATGTTCTATACGGCTCTGAGCTTCAACAACGGCCAAGCGAGAGGGGAATCAACTCGACCTCTGAATTGGAATACTGCCAATGTCATAAACATGGTCAACATGTTCAACATGAGCCAGGCTTCAACGCTCGAGACGCCCCCCGCCGCACAGAACATTGCAGCAGGTTCCTTCAACCAGCCCATTGGCACCTGGAACACCGGAAAAGTAACTAACATGCACCACATGTTCTACAAGTCCATGTTCCACCAGCCCATTGGCACCTGGAATGTGTCCCAAGTTACAAACATGAGCAGTATGTTCCATGGTGGAGATGTGGACTATGGAGAGTTGGAGGCACATTCATACAATAGTGACCTATCCAATTGGGACACTGGCAATGTAACTGACATGTCGCAGATGTTCTTCAATAGCATATTCAATCAGCCCATTGGAGCTTGGAACACCAGTAAAGTCACGGACATGTCCGAAATGTTCAAGTACAGTAGCAACTTCAACCAAAGCATCGGCAACTGGAACACCGGCAATGTGACTACCATGACAAACATGTTCTACGAAGCTTCCAGCTTCAATGGATCTGTCTACAACTGGAATACGGCAAAGGTCACGGACATGTCCTACATGTTCTACAAGGCCAGCGCCTTCAATAAGAGCCCCGGCAAGTGGAATGTTGGCAATGTCACCAATATGAACAGAATGTTTGCCCACGCCACGGCCTTTAACCAGGCTCTCAGCGGTTGGAACACTGCGAAGGTCACGAACATGAGCGCCATGTTCTATGGCACTAAGGCCTTCAACCAGAACATTTCCAATTGGAATGTGAGCAAGGTTACCGTGAAGGACATTTTCCGTACTAATTCGGCTCTGACGGCAGCTAATAGCCCCTTTGGATAATAGCCTTTCCGAATAGAGTGGATGCCGTGAAATCAATGGTTTTTCACGGCATCCACTCGTTTTGATATATAAAGCGTCTGCGATGTGCGGACATGTTTAACCACATTACACGAGGACACAAGTAAAATATGTCTAGAATCTCTTCTTTCTTCAAGCGCTCCAAGGCCCGTTTCGCTGAGATGCGCGAAGAAGGCTTCACCATGATCGAGATTGCCGTCGCAGTCGGTATTATCCTGATCCTCTCCGTTGCCGGTATCATCGGTTACGGCGTCATTCAGGGTAACTCCGAGCAAGCTGCTCTCGAGTCCGCCGCTCAGCAGGGTGTAACCGCTGTGCTCGCCTACTCCGCCGACGGATCCTCCATCGCGGACGCTATCACCGAGGCTGAGGGTGACCTCACCACTGATGACGTCACTGTCACCATCGATGATTCTGTTGCTGGTGAGATCACCGTTCTCGCCGAAGGCTACGACGGAAAGACTGCAACTCGGACTGCTGAGGTTGACTAATCCCAGCTGACCTAGAGGTCTAAGCATGATAGGGGCCCCGGAGTAAGTGCTCCGGGGCCCTTTTCAGCACAATGGGGACAGGAGCTATGAAAAGATTTTTTGGCATTAGAGCTGGCATCTCGAAGAGAGCCGGCTCTTCGCTGCGTTCCCGCCAGGGCGGCTTCACTATCCTAGAGCTCGCAGTGGCCATAGGCATCATCTTCGTGTTTTCCTCCCTAGGCATAGTCAGCTACTCATCTGTTCAGGAGAGATCCCAACAGAAAGCCGTTGTGGAAACTGCTGACACGGCTTCCTCTGCTCTGCTTGCCTACATGGCCGATGGTGCCGCAATCGCCGATGCGAAGAAGGCAGTCGAGGGGGATTTTGTAGAGCAGGTTGGTGTTTTTGTTGTTGGCTATCCCTACTACACCTACACTTCATCGCTGCCGGCTGGAATCACTTTCCCGTACGCTATGCGACCCCTCTCTAAAAATCAAGCAACCGTCATCACCTACGGCTACGATAAGGTAGAGATGCAGCGCATAGACTTGCCTGTGCTCTAGCGACGATCTACGCCCTTTAGACGCCCGAAACCCTCTGGAATGATGATCTCATCATCTTAGCTGTTCGAGGTCTTCTAATGGCCATCTGAAGCCATCCAGAAACCATTCCAAAGCCGATTCATGCTCTTTCCGATATAGCTATTAACTCCATTATTCGAGGTGAGATTCATGTCAGCTAAAAAGCTCCGCAGCCGTCGCTCCATGGGCGACGAGGGCTTCACTCTGCTGGAAGCTGCTATCTCCATTCCTCTGGTGGGGATCATGGCGGCGCTAATCATCGGCTTCATTGGCGTCTCCGTGGCACAGAATGCGGAAAACACTGCCAGGCTCGCAGGCATAGCAGAAGTTTCGGACATCTATGAGAAGGTCGGAGAAGCTCGAAGCTGCTACGAGCTCGGTGAGCTGCTCAAATCCCGGGAAGTGAAACCCGAGCGGGGCAGTGATTTCATAGTTAAGGGCACAGTTGCTAGCACATGTAAGCCCAACGAAATCCTGACCGTAAGCATTCAAGCTCGTAGCGCTACAGATGCTGATGCCGCAGGAACTCCCCGCTGGAGCTACACTAGCAGCCGGGACGTTGTGATCTATAGCGGCTTGGGGGCATAGCAAAATGATTGGAAGAAAGCTACTCCAGTGTAGGCGAAGAGATCAGCGGGGCTTCACTTTCTTGGAGCTCGTGGTTGCTATCGGCATCACTCTTATTCTCCTTCCCGTAGTTGGAAGCATGATCGTGGCAGCCCTGGTATCCCAGGATGCCAGCGAGGGACTCATGGACGCATCGGTGGCGGCGGTTCACGTTCGCAAGGGAATCACCGAAGACATCGGCTCTGCTTCGAGCGTCAAGCTGGTCTCCCAAAACGAGCTCTACATCCGCAAGGGCGCCAATTGTGTCGCCTGGGTCTATGATGAAGATCCAACTGGCCAAGGCCGACTGCTTCGCTATGGCTCTACTACTGGCCCCATTCCATCCAACTTGGAGGCCACTGGCTGGACGGTGATATCCGAAGAGGCCGCTCCAGCGCTCGAAGCTAACTCCACCAAGGTGGCATTTTCTCAGACCGGCGACGGCATTTCCTACGGATTTATTCTGGGCTCCGATGAGGACGCTCAGCTAGAGATAGCAGGTACGAGAGCTCCTAAAGTTGAGCTTTCGGGCCCCCTTAGTTGCTGGGAGGACACCCCATGAGAACTCAGCTCGGAAGCCTCAGAGATAGGCTTCGATCCAGAAATGAAAAAGGCTATGCTCTGCTAACTGCCCTTGGGGTCACGCTAGTGATTGGGGTCATAGCCAGCACCCTCGCAGCGTCCACGGCCTTTGGCGCTAGCTTCATCGAAAGAACCACTAGCCAGGAGCAGGCTAAAGACCAGGCTATCTCCCAGCAGAATACCATCGTTGCAGACATCCTCACCAATGGCTGCAGCAGCACTACGCTAGCTAAGTGGCCAGACGCTATCTACAGCTCCTCCGCAGCTGTTGCTCCCCAGAAGGTCTTCAAGGACGAAAGCAAGGAAAGTTCACTTCTAGAAACTGGAGTTTCTGCCGGTTGCCCCGAAGCTACCGATAAGTGGCTGCTGGTTCGAGCCCAAGGCGTATCCACCAGCGGCTTGGAAAAGGTCAGAGACATCGCTGTCTTCAAATGGGAGAAGCTCGATAGTGGCGTTATACCTCAGGCGCTCACTGCTGGCTCCACGGTCTATCTCAATGCCACATCTGTCTCCAAAGCCGCTGGAGTCTATGGCCCTACTGTGATTTCCGCCGGAAGTATTTTCCAGTGCTTTTCCGCCGGCAATGACGTAGTAGACGCCAGCGTAAAGACCACAGGATCGGCGTCCCAGACCACTACGATGTCGAACTGTAGCCTCAAGGGAAGCTTGAAAACTAGCACTAAGGTAAAGCTCACTGGCTCTAGCATCAGTGGAGACGCCTGCTGGGTTTCCACTGGAAGCACTGCCACCGCCGATCAGGTGAAGGGCACCATCACCGCTAACACGAGTGGCTGCTCGACGGCTGGAGTGGGCTACGGCTATGTGCCAGACAAGGGTGCGGACATCGTAGCTTCTGGCACTACCTGCACTCTCAGTGGTCTTGTTTCAACCATTGGGGCACTGACTGATCCCACGGTCGTGGATATCAGCTCCTGCGGCACTGAGCTGGAGGGGCAGCTGGCGAATGCATCCGTGGAGAAGAAGTTCTCGGTGAAGAGCTCCATTGTCCTTCTCGTGGGGAACAATGATTTTAGGAATGTGGACATTGTAAACACGGGCTCCACTCCCAGCAGGTTGAGCTTTGTCAGGCCTGCTAACACCCAGTCCCAGGATGCCGTGGCGTGTAGTCCATCTACAGTCAGATACTACAGCGATGTTCAATACGCTCCAGGAACTTCTGGCATCATCTACAATCCCTGCACGGTCTATGTGATGGGATCATCCACTATCCGAGGGCAAATCTATGCGGGTTCGAGCCTCTTTATGCTGGGAAACTCAGGGGTCATCTATCAGCCCGTTCCCCTGCCCAACACCACCATCGTCCCAAGGCTGCCCGAGGGCACCATCGAAAATCTTGTTAGAGTTTACTGAGAAAGAGAGATAGATGCCCATTCCCGTTGCGCACAAGCCCGAAACAGAACTACTTCCCACCATCGATGAGCTCCTCAAGCAGGCGGTCGGCCGCAGAGCCTCCGACATCCATCTATCTTCGGGCAATCTTGTGAGATTGCGAATAGATGGTGTGCTTCTAGAGCTCGCAGAGCTCCCTAAGGTTTCCGATAGCTGGCTTCGCCAGCAGCTTTCGAGCATCATGTCCACAAAGCTCTTGAGGGGCTACGAAGAGACCCATGAGGCCGACTTCTCCCATGCGGTGGCTGGCTATGGCCGTTTTCGTGTGAACGCCTTCCAGCAGCGGGGAGCTCTAGCCGCCGTCTTTCGAGTTATTCCTTCGAAGATTTTGACTCTGGAAGACCTGGGCGCTCCCCCCGTCTTCGAGGATCTCGCCAACCGCAAGAAGGGGCTTATTCTTGTCACGGGCCCCACGGGTTCGGGTAAATCCACTACGCTCACGGCTATCATCGACCACATCAACAGGACCCGCCGGGAGCACATCGTCACCATCGAAGATCCCATCGAGTTTACCCACGAGAGCAAGCTCAGCCTCATCAATCAGAGAGAAGTTGGCGAAGACACGAATTCCTTCGCAGAGGCACTCAAGAGAGCCCTTCGCCAGGATCCCGATGTGCTCCTCGTGGGTGAGCTCCGAGACCAGGAGACCATTTCTACAGCGCTGACAGCTGCGGAAACTGGCCACTTGGTTTTCGGCACGCTCCACACTCAGAGCGCCGCTAAGTCCATTGACAGAATCGTGGATAGCTTCCCCGGCGCCCAGCAGAACCAGGTCCGTTCGCAGCTCTCTGGTACGCTTCAGGCGGTGATTTCTCAGGCGCTGGTGAGGAAGGTGGGCGGTGGCCGCATCGCCGCCAATGAGATCATGATCCGCACCAACGCCATCGCTAACCTTATTCGTAAAGATGATCTTGGGCAGCTCTACTCTGAAATCCAAATGGGTACTCGCCATGGCATGCGCACTATGGACCAGCACCTCAAAGAACTAGCAACTAAGGGCCTTGTGGACAAGGATGAAGTTATGCCCCTACTCACCGATAAATCCGCCCTCGATGGAATCTCTCTGGTGAGAGATTCGGACTGGAGCAGCTGATGGCAGACGCTAAGAGCTTCAACTACGTGGCCACCGATGCCGCGGGGAAGCGCAAGAAGGGCTCCATAGGAGCAAGCACTCGCGAGCGAGCCTACCAGCTGCTCGTGGCCCAGGGTCTCACCGTAGTGAAGCTCGATGAAGCTAAGAACGACTTCCTCCACAAGGATGTCAGCATCCCTGGCTTCGAGAAGAGGGCGAAAGTAAAGTCTCTGGCGGTTTTTGCTAGACAGTTTGCTCTGCTCATCCGCGCGGGTGTGCCCATGATGGAAGCCCTCAAAGTAGTCGCTGACCAAACTGAAGACAAGGTGCTCAAAGGGGCGCTCGAGGGTGTCTCCGATGACGTGGAGAGGGGCATGTCCCTCTCCGTTGCTATGAAGAAGAGGGAGACTGCCTTCCCGGGTCTCCTCTCCTCCATTGTCGCTGTGGGTGAGGAGGGTGGTTTCCTCGATAGCTCGCTGGACTCCATGGCTAAGACCTACAAGTCGGAGATGGAGCTCAAGCAGCGAATCAAGTCGGCGATGACCTATCCTGTCATCGTGCTCTTTGTGATCTCACTCATCGTGGTGGCGCTGCTGATCTTCGTAGTGCCCACCTTCATCACCATGTTCGAGCGGATGGATGTGGATCTTCCCTTCCTCACCCAGATCCTCGTGACCGTTTCTCAGAACATGGTCTATATTCTTCCGGCTTCAATAGTGGCTATTCTAGCTCTTGTGGGCACCTATAGGCATTTCCGCAATGAGGAGTGGTTGAGGTCCCGAGTGGACAAGTTGAGATTCAAGCTGCCAGTTTTCGGTCCCCTCGCTGTCAAAGTAGCCGTGGCCCGCTTCACCCGAAACCTCTCCATGATGCTGGCCTCAGGTGTGCCTCTCATCGCCTCCTTGAAGCTCGTTGCCTCCACCTCCAACAACTGGCTCCTGGAGAATGCCATCGCCGACACTGTGGATCAGGTGGAAAATGGTAGGCCCTTCTCCACTAGCCTCGAAAAGTTCGACTTCTTCCCCATGATGGTTACCCAAATGATCGTGGTGGGTGAGCGAACGGGTGAGCTTTCCCCCATGCTGGAAACGGTGGCGGACTTCTACGATGAGGAAGTGAAGAACGCTTCGGAGAGCCTCTCCTCCGCCCTTGAGCCCATCATCATCCTTGTCCTCGGAGTCGTGGTTGGTGGAATGCTTCTCGCACTCTACACACCACTGTTCTCGCTCTTCGGCTCCATGTCTGGCTGATTGGAACACCATCATCTTCGCTACCATACTCGCAGCTATCTACGGCCTTCTCTTCGGCTCCTTCGCCAACGCCGTAGCCTACAGGGTTCCCCGCTCGGAGACCCTCATGACCCGTTCCCACTGCCCCAAGTGCGACAGTAAGATCACCGCCTGGCAGAACATTCCAGTGTTCAGCTGGCTCTTCCTGGGTGGCAAGTGCAAGAACTGCAAGCAGCCCATCTCCATCCAGTATCCTCTGGTGGAGCTGGCAACTGCTCTCCTCTTCGGAGCGGTGGCCTTCAAGGTGGTCTCCCTGGAGCTGGCGCTATTGCCGACAGTGCTGACAATAGTGGCCTACTGTGCGCTGGTTTTCTTTGGCGTGGTTCTCGCCATCATAGATTTCAAAGAGCAGCTGCTTCCTTCGAAGCTGATCTACATGGCTCTGGCGATAGTGGTGCCCCTGCTCACCATCTCCGCTCTGCTCATGGGGGATTACTCGCAGATTCTCACACTGCTGGCGGGAGCTGCCATCACTGCGGGATTCCTGTTTCTCATTTGGCTAGTGGCACCTGGAGCTCTCGGCTTCGGAGACGTGAGGCTGGGTCTACTAACTGGCGCAGCAGCAGGCTGGATGGGCTGGACTGCGATATTCCTAGCAGCGGCGGGTCCATGGATGCTAGCAGCTATTGTGCTACTTCCGTTCATGGTCGCTGGATCGATAAAAGCTAAGACTAAAGTGCCTTTCGGGCCCTGGATTCTTCTCGCCTGTTTCATTGCTATTTGCCTTGGAGATCTCATTAACATCATCACACCCACGTTTGGAGCAGTTGCGCTATGAAAAGCATAGTTTCCCTGGAGATCGGCGGTGGCATCGTCCGGGCGTCAGAGCTAAAGAACCCCTTCGGAAGCCATCCAAAGATTTCCAAGCTAACCTCCTTTGAGCTTCCCAGCTCCAAGGGCCTAGAGTCGGCAGTAGATAGCATGGAGGATCTGGGAGCCAGCCTCAAAGAGCTATGGGAGAAAGAAAAGTTTTCCACTAAGACAGTCGCGCTGGTGGTGTCGGGCCGGCGCTTCGTCGTCAGGGAACACGACACGGGCTATGCTGATCTCAACGCTCTGCGTAAGGTTATCAAGCTGGATGCGGCTGGAGTGATCCCCGAACAGATGGTGGATCCCGTTGTGGACTTCATACCAACCCACCACCTGGAGCTCAAAGGTGTAGCGAGAACGGGCGGGCTTCTCATCGCTAGCCCTTCGGATCCTCTTAAGACCCTAGTGGGAGGCTGCGTAAGGGCAGGGCTCCACGTGGAGTTCATAGAGCTTGCAGCCATCGGACTGGTTCGCTATGTGGGCTCTATGACGGAAGATTCCAACTACATCATCGTCAATGCCCGGGAGCAGAGCACAGACATCATCGCTGTCTACGAGGGCCAGCCGCGGCTAGTGCGAGTGGCTCCCCTGGGTGTTCCCGCCAGCGGTATTTTTGAGGGTAGCGACGAAATCGCAGGCGAGCGACCTGTTGTTGCTAACCCTCTCCGAAGGGTGGAAAGACAGGTGCTCGAAGGGCCACTGGGGGACTTCATCAGAGGTATCCTTGCCACCCAGAGATCCCAGGAGGAAAAGTTCTCTACGGAGTTCTCGAAGCTCTACTTTGCGGGCAATGGCTCCACCAATGGTAGGCTAATAGGTGAGCTATCGACCGCCCTAAAGGTAAAAGTTGAAGTGCTCAGCTGCGAGCAATTGGGCTACCAGGAGTCTGGCCCCTTAGGCCATGAGAATCTCGTCAGCGTTGCAGGGGCTATTGGAGCTAAGAGATGAGCGAAGAAGTGAGCGAAACCAAGAAGACCAAGAAGCCCTCACGGCCCACTAGGGATAAGCGCTTCATGGAGATCACTCGAAATCCGCGAGTGGATCTTCTACCCTCCGATTACCTCGAGCTTGTTGCGCTCAGGCGCATGAGGCGCTTCTGGATCTACATTTTTGCAGTGGTGGTTGCTGTGGCTATCGCCACCTCTCTGGGGTTCTATGCAATTTCCCTCATCGAGGGTCAAAAGCTCTCGTCGGAACAGGCCAATCAGAAGCTCATAGAAAGCCAGATAAGTCAATACGCAGAAGCTGATAGCCTGCTCAATGCTCGCAAGGAAGCCCGTAATCTCATGGAAAAGGCGGGCGGCAGTGAAGTCGATTGGCAGAAGTTCCTAGATAGGATCATCTCAAATCTACCCGAAGGAACTGAACTCCAGGCTCTAGATACTGTCGTGGGTTCGGGTAATCCCGATGAGGATGGCTTGGGTATCAGACTCGTCCTCACATCCGATGGTAGCTTTGGCTACTCGGATACTCTCAAGTCGATCCAATCCATGGGCGTCACGAGTGCGGTAGACATCAGTGGACTAGCCACATCCGGCGATAACCGCTATGACTTCACAGTTTCCTTCACGCTGGATAGCTCTGTGCTCACCGGCCGCTACATTCAGGAAGAGACAGAATAATGGCACTTCAAAAGACCTCCATCAGAGCCCTCGGGGTTCTAAGTTCCATCGCCGTCGCCGCTGGCTGCGCTTTCTTCGTGGTTAGCCCACTCATGGACCAGGCCGACGATTCCCGGGAGCAGCTCGCCCAGACTCAAGTAGCCACAAAGGCCAAGGAGAAGAGGCTCTCTGAGCTCAAAGAGGGCTCCAATAATATAGAGGCAGTGAAATCAGAAGTTGAGACCTTCCAGTCCGTTATCCCTAAGTTCAGGGACGTGGAATCCGCCTCAAGGAGCATCTCTCAGGCCACAGCTGATAGCAGTGGCATAAGTCTGATCTCCTTCAAGTTCGGTGCCGAGGAGAACGTAGAGGCCCTGGAGGAGCCCACTACCTCCCTCGATGGAATCCAACTTCCCTTCGAAGATGTGGAGTCTCAAGCCGAGGTTTCCTCAAGAGACGATGAGGAAGAGGCCACACTAGACGTATTCCGCAGAGTGCCACTGATTATCTCCGTGCAGGCAAATTCCTACAATGAGCTAGCTTCCTACTTGGATAACCTGGCCCACCAGAAGCGCTTCCTATCCGTTGTGAGTGTCAAGTCGAGTGGAGGTGCTTCCAGTTTCAGCGATGGCGCCAATCCCCTCTCTGTGACAATCTACGGCTACAGCTACGTTTACGGCGCAGGAGAGTAAACCAATAGCGCTCATCTGCGATATAGCTGGAGAAGAGAAAGCAGGGCATAGACCGTGAAGAACGTAGAAGAAGTCCTCGCAGAAACCTGGAAGATCCAGCCGTCTAAGCTTCGGGCTAGAGCCCAGATGGTGACCGAACCCGAAGATCTCTGGAAGAGCTTCGTCCAAGATGGCACCCTCACCGAAGAAGAGGTTTTCAGCTCCTACGCCCATCTCCAGGGTAGGGACTTTGTGAGCCTCAAGGGTGTTGTTCCCGCAGCAGACGCCTTAGCTGTGCTTCCTCCAGCTTTCTGTCAGGAAAACAGAATCCTCCCCTTGGAGCTCCAGGGGTCAGATCTCACCATAGCTACGGATAGTCCCGACAACTTCGAGGCCATCGACACGATTTCATCCCTGTCGGCGCTGACCCCCATAGTGAAGATAGCGGCTCCCCAAGCGCTTACTGAGCTCTTGGGCCGCTATCTTCGAGTCGATGACGAAATCGAGAAGCTCTCCGAAGAGCTCGAAGCTGAAGTCGAGGAAGCTGTCCCTGACATTGGCATGGTCGAGGACGAAGAAACGCCTGTGGTTCGCTTCGTCAATCTTCTCATCAGCCAAGCTATCCGCGACAGGGCTTCTGACATCCACGTGGAGCCGGGGGAGAGAGCTCTCAAGGTCCGCTACAGAATCGATGGTGTTCTCAAGAAGGTTCAGCAGGCTGAGAAAACCATTCAGAACGCTGTGATCTCCAGGATAAAGGTCATAGCGAACATCGACATCGCCGAGCGCCGCAAGCCACAGGATGGTAGGATCACCATTCGCCACGGTGGAAGCTCCATCGACATTCGTGTGGTTACTCTCCCCACTGCCTGGGGAGAAAAGGTGGTTATGCGAATCCTCGATAACCCCACGGAGAAGAAGAGCATCAGCTCTTTGGGCATGTCCGCCAAAAATGAGGAGCTCTTTCGGGAAGCTGTTAGTAGGCCCCATGGCATGGTGCTTGTGACGGGTCCCACAGGTTCGGGTAAGTCCACCACGCTCTACACTGTGCTGGATGAGGTCTCTTCCGATTCGGTGAACATCATCACCGTAGAGGACCCCATCGAGCGCAGGATCGAAGGCATCAATCAGATTCAGATCAACAACAAGGCGGGTTTGAGCTTCGCCTCTTCTCTGAGGGCAATCCTTCGAGCGGACCCCGATGTGATTCTTCTGGGTGAGATCCGTGACGAGGAGACTGCCAAGATCGCCGTGGACGCCTCCATGACTGGCCACCTCGTGCTCTCCACTCTCCACACCAACGGCGCTCCAGATGCGGCTGCTAGGCTAGCCGAGATGGGCGTAGCTTCCTATCTCGTTGGAAGCTCTGTTTCCTGCGTCATCGCCCAGAGGCTTGCGCGGCGGCTCTGCACCGAATGTAAGATACCCATGGATGTGGATCCTATACTGCTAAAAAGGCACGGCTTTGAAGGTGCATCCGGCAACTTCTATGGTCCCGTGGGCTGCGACAGCTGTGCCGAAACGGGCTACCGTGGCAGGGTGCCAATCACCGAGGTGCTAGGTGTAAATGAGGAAATAGAGTCCATCATCAACCACGGCGGCTCCGCTCCAGAGATCAGGGAAGCTGCCCGCAGGACCGCAGGTTTTAGAAGCCTTCTAGAAGACGGCTTCGACAAGGTGAAGGAAGGCCTTACTACTCTGGATGAGATTCTCAGGGTCACCGCCTAGTGTCGATATGAAGGCCATTGTTCTATAGGAGGAAATCCATGGCATTTGAAAATTCTGAAAACACCGCTTCGGGCATCCTGGAGCTCGCAGAGAAGCTCCACCGGGAATATGTGGCCGAGGGAGAGAAGCAGAGGGATAGGATCATCGAGGAGGCCCGCGCCGAAGCTGAACTCATCGTCAGCGAAGCAAAGGCCGAAGGCGAGGCTATCCGGGAAGAGGCAGATGAGCTTCGGTCAAGCATAGAGAGCCTGAGAGGCTTCGAATCCTCCTACAGGAGCACGCTAGCCCGTGATCTTGAAGACTTCCTGGCTAGAGTGACAGAGGGCCTACCTGCCCGAGGCGAGCAGACGCTCGAAGAAAGCGATGCTGATTTCAATAGCTGATTGCCGGGTTTTGCTTTCAGAGGCGTCAGGCATTAGAACTGATTGAATAGCCCCTGTTGGAACCTCAAATCGGATGTTTTACCAATGAAATCAGCTAGGAAACTAACTAGTTTTATCCTTTTCTCGACACTCACTATTGGACTCGTTGGTCCTGCAGTGATAGCTTCTCCGGCGATGGCCACCGAAGATGACTCCACAGTTAACCTGGAACAGGCGGCTAAAGAGAGCTATTCAATCACTACTGATGTTGCCAAAACAAATGTAGCTAGTGCATACGCTTCGCCGCTAACTGCCAAGAGCTACTGGATTTCCTCCTACTTTGGGCCTCGCTGTCCTGTGGCCCTTGGAGCTGGAGTTTTCCACGGAGCTGTGGATCTAGCTGCAGCCGAGGGTACACCTATCTATGCGACAACAGCTGGTAAGGTAACCTTTGCGGGGCTAAGGGGAGAAACGCCAACTCTTGAGATCGACTACGGTAAGGTCAATGGCAAGAGCCTGCTCATGTCCTACGGCCACATGAAGGATCCTGCGAAGTTCGTTCGCGTGGGTGACACAGTGGCAGCTGGTCAGCAGATTGCCATCGTGGGTCAGGAAGGACCCGCTAATGGTCCCCATGTCCATCTCCATGTGGCCGTGGATGGCACAGCAATAGATCCTCTTCCCTACTTCCGCAGCTTGGGGATTCCCCTCGAAGACGGCGCCACACGAATGGCGGAGAAGAAGGACTATAGTTCCTGCACTGTCTACGCTACGGCGAAGTCGGGTTTGAAGAAAACTGCCACCAATCTTGCGCCCACTCTTCGGATCATAGCCAAGGGGGAGAAGTACACCCTCTACCCCTCCATGCCAATTGGTGGTTCCTTCGTCAAGGCAAAGACAGCAGATGGTAAAGTGGGCTATGTCTTCGTGGGTAGAGCCTATGTGAACCAGCCGGGAGAAACTCAACCAGCGCTCAAGAATGTTGGTACTACCAAGAAGGCTGTCTACAGGATGGGAAGTGCGGCATCTCGCCACCTCTTCGACTACCCCACGGGAAGCACCTACCAAAAGGGCATCATAGACACCATCGGTCCCAATGAGCTCTTCTCCACGACGGGCAGATCGTATGGCAGCTATGCGGAGGTAGACTTTGGAGCACAGCGAGGCTGGATTGCCATGGATGGCATACTCTATAGCTCTTCAGCTTCCCCTCTGGGCTATGTTGATTCGGCAAAGTTCAACTCTTCGGATCAGCTGGTTATCTCCGGCTGGGCTCTAGATCGAGCGAATCCGAGTGCTGCTGGAAAGGTGAAGATTGTCATCGATGGCAAGAGCTACACCGTCCCCGCCACAAAAATCCGCGAAGATGTCCACGACAAGTACACCAAAGAGGTAGCGACTGCAAAGCTGGGCTACACTTGGACGTCGCCGAAGCTGCCCGCAGGTAATCACAAGGTTCAAGTGTATGCTGTGGGCGCGAAGTCAAGTTCGACTGTGCTCAATAACACAGCTGCCCTAAAGGTCTACAACCCCAAGGGAAACCTTGACTCCATTGGCTTCAATGGCGCTGGAAAGCTCACTCTCAAGGGTTGGGCCTTTGACAAATCCACTCCCAAGGACTCCATCAACATTGAAGTCTATGTGAACTCAAAGAAGGTTTCAACAACTAAAGCAAGCCTCAGCAGAGATGATGTGCTAAAAGCTTACAAATCCGAAATCAGCACCAAGAATGTGGGATTCAACTACACATCTGGTGTCTACAAGGCTGGCACCTATCGGGTGCAGGTGAAGCTCAAAAACACGCTCGGTGGATCTGATGTGTGGCTCGTGGACAAAAAGGTTAAGAACTCTCGAACGGGCGATCCCTCGGGTGGCTTCGAGTCTGCCAAGGTGAGTGGCAAGAAAGTCGTTGTGAAGGGCTGGGGTCTGGATCCCGATGCCGCCAACAAGAGCACCAAGGTCGTCATCTATGTTGACGGCAAAAAGCACGCCACTGTAACCGCCAATAAGACCCGCAATGACATCGCCAAAAAGCTCTCCTGGGAGAAAACTACAAAGATGGGGTTTAGCTGGACCTCTAAGAATCTCTCCAAGGGTAAGCACAAGGTGAAGGTCTATGTGAAAAATGTTTCGGTGGGTAGCGACAAGTACCTTGGTGAGAAAACCGTAACTATCCGTTAGTCCATAGGGGATTAGCCCATGGGGCGTGGAGATGCCGTCAGGTTGACCCACGCCCCATTTGCTATGGTGGCGCTTTTCGTGTATGATTGGTGCTATGACTGAACCTATCTTAGGGGTGCCTCTTGGTCACCTCAAGCCCATCGAAGTAGCCCAAGGCATCGGCTATCCCATCGAGGTGGTAGAGAAGGGCCAGCCCATTCGGGGCATCCTTCGGTCTCTCCAGCTCAATGAGTTCGGAGTAAACACCGTCGATGTTCAAGAATCTCATGGCAAGGTTCGCTGGATCGACAGCTGGCGAAACGCTGTTTTCCTAGCTCGGCCGCCACGTCGGCTTCTCCTCGCCTTTGGCCCTGTGAAGGCTAAGGATCTATTGGATGCTCTCCAAGAGGCGATTTCTCGGGCCGGCATCGAGCCCAGCTTCCCCGAGAATCAGCTGCTCTCTCCGGAATTGCGAGCTCGGCTCACCAAAGAGTCCATTGATAGAAGCGAAACTAACAGCTATTAGAAGGAGCGATAGATATGGCGATCTCACCTGAGAAGTTCAACGCCCTCATGGAGGCCATAGAGAAAATGGGCTTCCAGGAGGAGCTCATCACCATTGCGAATGGTCCCGATGGCCAATCTATTATCGCCATCAGCCTCTCCCATGGCGTGCCCGCTCTGGAGCTGCCACCGGAGCTTCAGCCCTTTGCCCCCACAGCCGAACAGGTGGAGGAAGCCATTCGGGCCGGCATAACCACGAAGTTGAGCCGCCGGGGCGTCGCCTACGAGATCGCTTTGGGTAGCTTCCTTCGGGACCGCGTGGAGTGGTCCCCCGAGAACGTGGAGCTCGAAACAAATCGCTCCGCTAGCTTCGAATCCCAGGAAGATGCTCTCAGCTATCTGAGCTCCAAGGGACAGGTCTTCCTCCAGATCTTCAATGATCCGCGGGTGGTTGAGCTCACCAACGATCTCCAGCTCCACTACATTTGAGGACAGCGTGCTCGCATGGCTCTCGGTGGCCACAGCATTCGATCTGCGAGCCAAAGGACTATCTTCGAAACAAATGATGTGTTCTAGAAAAACTAATGTCTTAAATCGCCGTCTGAGGATAGAGACATCCTAGGAGGAAGTCGAATGGCACAATCACTGCTCGTGCTTAGCCATGGAATACCGGGCTGCGGTAAATCCAGCCTCGCGGAAGCCCTAGAAAATCGATGGGAGCCTCTGGTTGCAGTTGCAGAGAGAGACAGGATCCGAGCAGAGCTGCTTCCCGCCGATTACCACTCTAAGGGACATCAGCCCGATGCGGAGCTTCTTGTGAGCGCAAGGCAGTTGGCACTTGTCGAGGAGGGGCTCCGAGAGCACAGGGTAGTTGTCTGCACCGATACGAATCTCATGGAATCTCGTCTTCGCCCTCTGGTTACTTTGGCCCGCCGCCACGGAGCGTCCATTTTGCAGGCCCACTTCGATGTGCCCTTCGAGATCTGTCTCCAGCGAAATCGCCAGCGCCGGGATGCCGGAGGCCGCTTCGTGGATGAGGCCATCATGGAGGAGTTCCGCAGAGATGGCTATTTGGCGAGTGGCCATCTCAAGCGGTTTGTGGTGAGCTCTCACGGCTCTATGCCCGAAGATTTTAGCGTAGTTGTGGAAGAGCCCGACTACGCCGATGCTAGCTACCATCCAGTGCGCAACTACGCCGAACAGAGTGATTTCGTCGGGTTGGTTGAAGCCCTACAAGGGAACGGAGCTATTAGTTGAAGCTCACCATCGCAGAATGTTCAGCCGTCTACAGTGGCCGGGGTGATAGCACTCTCGCTCGAGGGCTACGAGCCATACTCATCAAAAGCGACGGATCTGTCTCTATCCACAACGACAATAGCAACAAGCCTCTAAACTATATGAAGACAGCTTCTCAGACTATCTCTAGGAATAGCGAAGGCGAAGAGGTTTGGAGCTTCGATGCGAGGCATGAGACGCTGTCTATCACGATCCACCAGCTCTACAGCAGCTTCGAGGAGCAGCTGCTGGATAAGTCTAACGAGCCGGGGCTCAAAGCGGATGGCACCGAGGCGCAGCTCCAACAGTGGCTCTTCGAGAATCCCAGCGCTCTTGGTGATGGCATAGTGCCTATTCAGCGGGAGTTCCAAACGGGCGCTGGCGCTGTGGACATTCTCGCAGTGGGCGCGGATGGCCTACCCATCGCCGTTGAAATCAAGAGAACAGCAACTGCAGAAGCCGCCGATCAGGTGCGGCGCTACGTGGAGAACATGAGATTGCTTCCTCCAGCTAGCCTACCCCATCCCATCACCGGAGCTCCTATCAGCCTCGATTTTTCTCAAACTACTGGCATGATTGCTGCGTTGGATCTCCGGCCCAAGCTCCTCGATCTCGCAAAGCGCCGTGGCGTGGAGACAGTTCAAGTTCCCGCCTATTGGAAGAAACCCTAGTAAGGAGAGGGGGCTTAAAGGCCTCCCGCTACACCGTAGGGCATGATCTGAGCGATTTTCAGGGCTCCAACGTAAACACATGTGTATCCCCGGTTTTGGACGCTCAGATCGCCGCTTATAGCTTGGGCGATAGTAGCTATCCTGGATTCAACTAGAATCCAGAGAGGAGCGCAGAGCTATGGTTACTATTCAGACAACTGCCGCCAACCACAAGCAGCTGATTTCAGAGGGCACAGTAGTGCTCGACTTCTGGGCGCCCTGGTGTGGTCCCTGTATTAGCTTTGCACCAGTCTTCGAAGAGGCCAGCGAGAACAATGTTGGAATAGCTTTTGGCAAGGTGAATGTGGATGAAGAACCAGAACTTGCAGCTCAATATGGAATTCGTTCTATCCCCACTCTAGTGGTGCTCAAAGATGGTAGAATCGTCCGCAGAGAGGTGGGTGCGTTAAGTGCAGGCGCCCTCGAAGAGCTTCTGAAAAATTTTTCCAATTATTAATTATTAGAAAATCTTCCCACTAAGGTAGGAGGTTGCAAATGTCAAATGCACCACGATTTCATACTGGCCCCAATGGCCCAGGTCCGTGTCGCGCTCAATCTGGCGGTCGAGGTTGTCCCTTTGACCCCAACGCCACAGGAGAAAATCACTATGATTCTATGGAAAAGGCAGTTGCGGCCTTCGAAGATAAAATGGCTAATGAATATGGTTTAAATGTCACAGTTGAGAAGCCTGAACATGGTTGGGACATAAGTGAGGGTAAAGAGCTCTTTAGCTATAGCAATTCTATACATGGTACTTCGGTAGATGCTAAAGTTGCCAACATAGATGAAGATGGCACAGCAACTGTCGCTTTGGATTTTTATGCTATAGACGAGGGTGATTCTGACGCTGTAATAGATGATGTTCTTAGCAGACTCGATGAGAGTGGCTATGGAAATGATGAAGTCAATTTTGAAATCACCAGCAAGTATGGCATTGATAGATCTGAGGCAATCTATGATCCCGAATACGAAGATGATGAACCAGATGTTAAATATCCTCTAGAACTGGGTGGGGTTGGGAAAGCCTACGGCGTAGCAAGACGCGGGAGTGACGGGAAATGGGAAAACGCTAGTGAATAGATTTTGAACATCTAAAGGCATTCAACTTGCTCAATTGGGGGCGCCAGAAATTTCTGGTGCCTCCTTTTTGTGTTCAGATCTTTGTTAGACTGAATCTATGACACAATTTGAACCGGATCTTCTCGTAGTTGGTGCAGGCATCTTTGGCCTCACCGTTGCCCGCAAGGCTGCCGATGACGGCCATAGAGTGCTTGTGCTCGAGCGCCGAAGCCACATCGGTGGCAACTGCTATGATTACCGCGATCCAGAGACTGGCGTCATGGTACACAAGTATGGCTCCCATCTTCTCCACTCCCCCAACGCTGAAGTCTGGGACTTTCTAGGTCGCTTCACAGATTTCTCCAACTATGAGCACCGAGTTTTTGCCAACGCCGGCGGACAGGTCTACTCCTTTCCCATGAACCTGAGCCTCATTGCTCAGGTCTATGGTCGCTATTTCAGTCCCGAAGAGGCTAAGGAACTCATCACAGAGGAAGCTTCGGAGTTTAGCTCCAAAGAGGCAAAGAACCTCGAAGAGAAAGCCATCAGCCTCGTGGGTAGGAAGCTCTACGAGAAGTTCATCAAGGGCTACACCTCGAAGCAGTGGCAAACTTCTCTCACAGAGCTCGATCCCTCCATCATCACTCGTCTGCCGGTGCGCTACAGCTTTGACAATCGCTACTTCAGTGATAAGCACCAGGGGCAGCCAGCCGAAGGCTACACGGCCATGTTTCAGAAGATGGTGGATCACCCTCTCATAGAGGTTCGCTACGGTGTGGACTACTTTGCCGAGAAAGCTGCAGGAAACTTCGAGAACATTCCAACGGTCTACACGGGGCCTCTGGATGAGTACTTCGGCTACGATCTAGGTAGGCTCCAGTGGCGCACGGTGGACTTCGAGAACGAAGTTCTGGATGTGGATGATTTCCAGGGCACTTCGGTAATGAACTACAATGACGAGGAAGTTCCCTACACTAGGATCCTTGAGCACCAGCACTACGATCCCCAAGCCGCTGATAGCAAGGTCGCTGGCAAGACAATCATCAGCCGGGAGTACTCCCGCTTCGCTGAGCCCGGGGATGAGGTCTACTACCCCATCAATAGCGATGCTAACAGGGAGCTGGCAGCTGTCTACAAGAGGCGAGCTAAAGCCGAAGAAGAGCGGGGAGTCTACTTCGGTGGAAGGCTGGCTACTTTCACATATCTTGATATTTGGCAGGCAACAAATAGTGCTATGCATCTCTACGGAAAGAAGCTCCAGGATAAGCTATCCATTGCTGCCTCGGTTCCGTTGAGAGTGCAACAGCTCCGAGATCTCATAGAAGAGCTTGTGCTGATTGTTCGGGAGTTCGGCGGCGAGGGTCCCGGCGATGAGATTAAATACGAGCTCGTTAGGCGCACTGGAGTGGCTATGAGCGATGCTCATTACATCGCCAACAGTGCAGTGGCTGACCACAGGATTGAATATAGTCTGCGCAGCGATAGAATCAAGCTGATCGGAGAGATCGGGGACTAGAGCTCAGCGGGAGCCTAATTCCAATCTACCATGATCCCACGAGCTGCCATCCTGAAGGTCGATGTCTTGTTTTTCTAGAATCTGGCAAAACCGAACCTCATGGGTCTTTAGATATAGCTTTCACAGGGAATCTCTGGCGGAAATCTCGTTAGAGTGATCTCACTAGTAGCACCACCCAAAATAGGTTGTAGAGAGGGAAACCAACACAATGGCCGAAACACCAAAAAAGCCCAAGAGCAGAGGGCCGATTCCGCTCTTAGGCGATGGCGCCAAGAATAGGAATCGCAGGGTTAGCCTCCCCGCGGAGAGCACCATGGAGTTCCATCCGGAGTTCCCCATCGGAGACATCGTTCCCCGGGAGAAGGAAACTCGCTACCACTCCGAGGACACTCGCCAGGTGATCCTCGACCAGCTGGAAAACTTCGGCTGGGTTGCTCCCATTGTGTTGGATGCCGATCACAACATCGTGGATGGCCAGTATCGCTATGAGATCGCCCTCGACCAGGGCTTCAAAACGGTGCCCGTGGTGGTGAGCACGGGCGTCTCCAAGGAGAACGGCACTACGGACCTCTTCCACATGCTTGGTAACAGGATTGTGGAATGGGACAAGTGGAACTTTGCGGCAACTGATGCTGTGCTCAAGGAGCTCGATGGTGGCCTGACCACTGAGAAGCTCCTTGGCCACGACGTGCCCTCGGAGAAGGGCAAGTTCCGTGAAATCGCCAAGCGGATCGGCTGGTTTGTGGACATCGTCCCCAAGGTGCTCACGGGTTCCTCCGTAACGCTGGAGAAGCTGGCTCGGCTGCTCACCAAGCAGCTCGCTGGCAAGTACCACTACGATCCCGCACAGCTGCTCTTCATCGAGTCCTTCAGGGAAGAGCTCGAAAACACTCGCAAGGAAATGATCGCCAATGGCGATGTCGTGGGCGGTGTGGAGATGAAGCTCAAGAAGCACCAGAACGAAGAGGCCGATCTCATGGCCCGCTCCCAGAAGGTGGCCGAAGAGCAGGGCATCGAACTCGAGTACCAGTGGATTGACACAGACGCCACGGAGAGCACTCCAGCTGAGGATGTGGATAGCGGCGTTCGAGCCATCGAAGATAGTGAGGTTCTAGGCACGGCCGTCTTCAGCGCAGACGCTGAGATCCAGTACATCATCGAAAAGGTGGCCCGACTGGACAGGGAGGGCCGCGTCCAGGTGCAGACAGCTGCCGACATGAGGGCGCTTTTCAAGCCCCAGCCCGACGCCAAGCTCATGAACCTCCGGCAGTTCAAGCTCATGGCCTACCACTTCGGCGACATGGGTCTCCAAGAGGCGGAAGATTTCTACAATCTCCACTCCGCCGAGGCCTTCAACGCCAAGGTCGAAGAGATCATGGCCAACGGCAAGTCCATTCCGGCAGCCCGCTCAAAGAACTTCCCACAGAACGAGGAGGAGACCCGGGCGGAGCTCAAGAGGCTCGCCGAGGAGGATGAGGCTCGGCTCGCCAAGGAGTTGTCCAAGTCCAAGGCCGCTGGTCCAAAGGAGCTAACTGTGGCTCAGCTTAGGAAGCTCATCTCTGACAATGGCGCTAAGCCCTCTGGCACCAAGAAGCAGGAGCTCCAGGATCAGCTCCGTGAGCTGGGCTTCGATGGCTATGGGAACCCCATCGAGAAGACCGAAGAGCTAGCAGGGGGAGAAGAGCAGTAATGGATCACATCTACATCCCCTCTCGCGGCAGAGCGAAGACGGCCTCCACCCACAAGCACTTCGAGTTCTTCGGCCACCACGGCTGGACCTATGTGGTGGAACCCCAGGATCAGCTCAACTACATTCGGATGCTCGAAAAGCAGGGCATAGAAAACCCCTATGAGCATGTCTTTGTCTTCGACGTGGACATCTACAAGGAGGCCTACGACAGGGTTAACAATCCTCTGGGCTACAACTACTTCGATGACCTCGGTTGGCGCCCTGGCCTCACCACGGGCCCTGGCCCAGCGCGCAACGCGATCCACCAGCTGGCTCGGGAGCGGGGCCAAGAGCACTACTACATGCTCGACGATGACATCCTCAACTTCGGAGTGGATTCCTTCTTCTTCCAGAAGGGTGTCTACAGGCAGGCCACGAGCAAGGCGCCCGCCAAGGAGCGGATCAATCTCGTAAAGTTCTTCGAGCTCTTCGAACGCTGGCTCGATAAGTACGAGAACGTGGGCCTAGCGGAGTTCGAAAAGGCCGGCATGGCCATGAACCACCGTAAGAACAAACATCTTTCGTTCAACTCGAAAACTTACTCCTGCATTAGGATCCCCACGAAGATCGAATCTCCCTGGGAAGGCCGCTACAATGATGATGTCTGCGCGAGTCTCAATGTGCTGAGAAAGGGCTTCGTCAATGTGAGCTCCAAGATGGTGGCCTACCAGACCCCCGAGTCCCAGAAGCAGGCCGGCGGCATGACGGAAGCTTTTGCGGCAGTTGGTGGAACCTTCGACAAGGTGAAGTATCTGCTGAAGGCCTACCCCGAGGTTTCCGATCTGGCGCTGAAGTTTGGAAGAATGCACCATCAGGTTTCCTACAACCGCTACAACAGCCCCCTGATCCTCAAGCCGGGCGCCTCGCTGGATGACCTGGTCTTCGACCTCGAGGATGTCTTCGGCGACCAGTTGGCCGACAGGGTGCTAGCCGAGGGGAAGTTCTTGGATGGCATAGCTCTGGAGCATTTGCTCTAAGTTCTGGTTTTCTAGAGGGTGTCTGATTTTCATTGGACACCCTCTAGTTGTTTCCAGGTGATAGGAGAACGTAGTTGTCAGAACGGTAACTGTGGGATTTTTCCCAGTGCGATTTGCATTGGTGTTTAGACTATGTATGATTGTTCTGACACCACCCGTTCCCAACTAACAAAGGCAACGCTCAAAGTGAGTAAATTTATCACCACAATCCTCGCAGGTAGCCTCGTGTTTTCTCCCCTGTCGGCCGTTGCGGCTCAGGATTCTAGCGAAGAGCCTGCTCCCCTGCCCAGCTTCGAAGCTGCCATCCCCACTGCCCCTCCCGTGACCCAGATGCCTCTTCCCGTCGAGGAAGAGAACCCCACGGAGACACCGTCACCGAGCCCTTCTCCTTCGGATCTCCCCACTGTGGCGCCTCAGCCAAAGGCGGAGGTTCCAGAAGTTGAGCTTTCGGAGGTCGAGGAATCCCCTGCTTCCGAAGAGCCCGCCGAGGAGACCCCTGAGGATGTCCCCCAGGAGGACCTCGAGGCGGTTCAGGAGAAGTCTGCCGATGATCTCGAGCTCGATGCCGCTCTGCAGGCGAGCGCTAAGAAGGTGGTCAATGGTAACTATGTGCTTCCCCTGGCCTCCAAGAGCTACTGGCTTTCGAGCTATTTCGGTCCTCGCTGCCCCGTGGCTCCGGGTGCTAGCACCTTCCATGGCGCCATCGACATGGCTGCACCGCGTGGTACTGATCTCTACGCTATTACCAGCGGCACGGTTGAATCCGTTGACCGAGCCAACGGCACACTGAGGATTCGCTTCTCCAAGGATCTTCTCATTAGCTTCGGCCACATTGACAACCCCACGAAGTTCGTGAGCATCGGCCAGAAGGTCTCCAAGGGCCAGAAGGTCGCCGAGGTTGGCAACACGGGCATCTCCAACGGTCCCCACCTCCACCTCGCTATCCAGCACAAGGGCACTTGGGTTGATCCTCTGAAGTTCCTCGCTGATCGCGGCATCAATGTGAAGAGCCACGCTACTCGTGTGGCGGCAAACACTCCCACGAATTGCACTGTCTACACAACCGCTAAGACGGGGCTCAAGCAGTCTGCTAGCAATGATTCTAAGACCCTGCGGGTGCTCCCCAAGGGCACTCAGCTCTCCATGGCTGCCACTAACTCTTCGGGTTTCTGGAAGGTGAAGACAACCGATGGTAAGACGGGTTACATCCACGCCCAGCGAGCCAGCACCCACAAGAACCCGAACACTCAGCCTAGCGTTTCCTACGGTTCCCGCAAGGCCAATGAGAAGTACTCTCTCCGCTATTCGCGCCATCTCTTCGACTACCCCGGTAGGACCGAGTGGTCCCGAGGCATCATGGAGACAATTAAGGCCAAGCAGCATGTTGTGACCACTGGCCGCACGGCTAACGGCTACACTGAGGTTAAGTGGGGATCCCAGAAGGGCTGGCTGGCTCTGGATGCCGCTGATAAGGTCACGGAGAAGCCCAAGAGCGTGTCTGTCTACCGCTTCTGGTCTCCCAAGTTCGGCGATGCCCACTTCTATACCTCCAACAAGGCTGAGGCCGACAAGGTCCGCACAACTGACAAGAACTGGACTTACGAGGGCGTGGATTTCAAGATCTGGCCCCTCCAGGGTGGCAAGTGCGCTGAGGGAACTGCCCCCATCCATCGCTTCTGGTCTTCGAAGCTGAGCTCCCACCTCTACACTGCTAGCGCTACCGAAGCCAAGAATCTCCGCAAGGCTGGTTCGGGTTGGTCGTCGGACGGCATTGTCTTCTGTGGTGGCACCCAGGCGGCCAGTGGCACTAAGGCTGTCCATCGCTTCTGGTCCCCGAAGTTCAAGAAGTATTTCTACACCGCTAACCAGGCGGAGGCTAAGAAGATCCGCAGTAGCGACCGCAACTGGAACTACGAGGGTGTGTCCTTCTATGCTCCCAACTCCTAAGCGCTAAGCTGCCGGATTGCTCCGGTAAACCCTAGAGGGTCGGAACCATTTGGTTCCGGCCCTCTTTTGTAGCGCTGGAGAGGGTAGGGTTGGACGGGGCGGCGATGTGATATGCCAAAGAAATAACTAAAGATTTTCGGTGCTAAATTAGCGCGCGAAATGCCCCTTTGACATCTAACCAGAGCAGTTTTCTTGCCAGAAGGAATGTAATGTACAGAAAAAAGAAACCCACTGGAGATTCTTTCTTCAGGAAAAAAATAGTACCGCTTGCCCTCGTGGGTAGTTTAGTTTCCGGTGGGCTCATTCTCACCGCGGCTCCAGCTAATGCAGACATTCCTGGTGCCACTGTCTCCGGTTGGGATGGAGAGCCGATTGCTGTTGGGCCGAATGTTGAATCGGAAGTTGTTAGCCTCTCTGGTCTTCGGCCGGGAGCGGACGTAATCTACTACAGGAACATCAGCAGCACTGGCCAGCTGAACTCTTCTTTTACCAACGTGGGAGCTAGGCTAACGGTTGGCGAAGATGGCACCCTCGATGCGCCAATTGGTTGGTTCGCAGCCTCCTCTGCCCCAGCCTATAACATAACCCTTGGAGCAGACGGTAAAATCAACTGGGCTGCAAAAACAACCTCCGCGGGCAAGGTGAGGCTCGTTCAGGAGCAAGAGAGCGGCCAAACTAACATCAATAATCCCGACAACTACTTCGAGTTCCCTGTAGAACTAGAGGAACATGTGCCGGAAGTTGGAGAGCTTCCAGCGGATGGCTATGTGGGCAGTGAGATCACAGCAGAGGTTGGCAATGTTCAAGCGTCAGCTCGCACCAATCCTGTAAACACGGGTCAAGGACGTGGGAATTCAGCAACTGCGGCTGCCCTTGAGCTTCTGGACGCTTCAGATGGGAGTCTCGCCCGTAAGAACGTATCCTACAGTGAAACTGATGCCAATGGAGATCAGACACTCACTATTAGGATTCCCGAAAATGCACCAAGTGGCACTGCCACTCTCCAAGCCGGCGGCATGTCAAATATTGAAACATTGAATAGCCCTCTGAGCGATACCCGCTTGGCTGAAGCCGCCATGGAGAGGGTTGACCCCAGTGAGATCTCTCTGGTTGAGCTTCCCGGCGGAGATGATGAAACCTACGATCAAGTGGTAATGGACATTCCGTTCTCTGGTGATGATCTCCTCGGACTCGAACGAGATTTCACCATCTATACGGCTCTGCTGGAAAATGTAAATCCCGTTGAAAAGGGCGATTTCGTAGTTGTCAGCGGAGCCGACTATCGCCCCGGCGACGTAGTACTCGTTAGCGTGGATGGCGTGGGAGCCATTGAGGTTGAAGTAGATGCAGATGGCAACTACTTGGCGGAGATTCCAACCACAGAATCGACGCCCTCCGGTGAACACGCTGTAGTGGTAACTACTCCAAATGCCGATGCGCCTCGCCGCACAGGTGTGGCAGAGGTTGAGGGGGATGACTCAGCCCCAATAGCATCTGCAGAGCTTGTCGTCCCAACGAGGACATTCGATGTCACTGGAACTGGATTCACTCCGGGTGTTACCTATAGGCTTAATCTCGTCGATACGGCCAACGGAAATGCTCTTAGCTCTAGCGTTACGGGTAGATCCCTCATCACCAATGCCGAAATGGGTGCGTCAGTGACGGGGGTCGCCGACGATGAAGGGAATCTCACCATCACGGCGGCATTCGATCCCGCAAAAGCTCCCCACGAAGTGCGAAACGCAAATGGCGAGCTCCTCCCCAATAGGATGGCCATTACAGTGCAAGGAAGCAGCGAGATAGTTGCCGAACTACCCTTTACGATCTTCCATGCTGATCCCGCGATTGACGAGATTCCCAAGGAAGTCTACGCTGGCCAAGAAGTGGCTGTGGTCGGTCACAATCTGTTCAAGCTCGAAGGTGCTGGCGCAGGCATCTATGGCGGACTCGTTCGTACTAGCTTGGGCATTCTCGGACTTCCCGAAGACGCCCCCATCGATCTCAATGCTTTCCTCATCAATGTTAAGGACTTCGAAGCTGCAGGTCAACTCGAAGGAACCGTAGAGGAAAAATTCGCTGCGATGAGGGCGGCGGTTGCTGATCTGGGAAGCGCAGCCGTTGAAAACATTGGAGACAGTGCTACAATCGCCCTACGAGTGCCCTCCGATGCAAAGTCGGGCGAATACATGATTATGCAGCACGCCTATGCGAATCCCGCCTATGTGATTGGTTCGGGTGCTGTTGAATCTGGCGCTGGAGTCACCCAGGAGCTTACAGTTAGGACAGCAATACTCAATGATACAGACGCTGTAAAGCAAGGCGAAACAATCGTGGTAACCGGTTCCGATTACATCCCCGGTGACACTGTAACAGTTACCATCGAGGGCATCGGCGAAAGAACCGCTGTCGTTGCTGATGATGGAAGCTATTCCGTCGAGTTCCAAACTACTGGAGCTACTACTGTTGGAAATCACACTGTAACAGCAGTTGTTGAAAACGCTCCCACTCGCGAAGGCTCTGTAGAGGTAATTGCCGACGAGCAGGTCGTCTACGATCCCGTAGTTGAAGCTGGTTCCAGCGTGCCCGGTGGAGAACTCCCCGTGTCCGGTGGTGGTTGGATCCCAGGTAACGAAGTTGAGATCGTTCTTACAGATCCCGACGGTAACCCCGTGGGCGAATCCGTAGTGGTCACAATAGATGAAGATGGCAACATCCCCGAGGGCACAGTTCTTCCAGTTCCCGAAGGTGCTGAACCTGGAAGCTACACTGTGGTTGCCACCGATCCCGTAGCTGAACTTGTCAGGGAGGCTCCAGCGGAAATCGTTCCCTCCGAGGGTCCCGAAGTTCCCGTCTACGACCCCACAATTAGCGGAGAAAACGTCGAAGCAGGACAGCGTGCTGCTATCGAGGGTGGCGGATGGCCAGCTCTTACAGAGGTTGAGATCGTCATCCTTGACGAAAATGGTAACACCATCGGGGAACCCATCACTGTTATAACAGATGAGAATGGAAACCTTCCCGAAGGCACTTCCTATCTCATTCCCGAAGGCACTACACCAGGAAGCTACATAGTACGCGGTTCTACCGAAGAGGGTCTTGTGAGAGAGTCTACTCTCGCAGTTCTTCCCACAGAGCAAGAACCCGGTGAGCCTGGTGAACCTGGTGAACCTGGAGAGCCCGGTGAACCTGGGGAGCCTGGAGAGCCCGGTCAGCCCGGTCAGCCCGGTGAACCTGGTGAGCCTGGAGAGCCTGGTGAGCCTGGTCAGCCCGGGGAACCTGGTGAGCCTGGAGAACCTGGTGAGCCTGGAGAGCCTGGAGAGCCTGGAGAAACAGAAATTCCCACTCCCACAGATCCTGGTAAGAAACCAGAACCCCAGGAGAATGGCAACGAAGAAGGTCGTAACGGTGGCGCTAAGACAGATCCCGAAGAGGGCTCCCTCGCAAAAACCGGTGGTGAAGTTGCTACTCCGCTACTTGTAGGAGCTGGTGCTACAATCCTCGGAGGATTGGCGCTTCTCATTGGTGGTCTTCGCCGGCGTTTCCGCGCCTAAAAGCTGGCTATCATAGGTATGCTCTAGGATAGTTATTTGGGCATCAGAAGAGGCCTTGGACGCGCGTCCAAGGCCTCTTCTTGTTTGAAGCTGTTGGGGCTATGTAGCTGGTGAGTTGCCGAATGGCTTTTAGTGGTGTAGCATAGGTCTATGGATACCAATAAGGCTGTTTTCGGCTCGATGGTGTCTTTGAGGGCGTTCTCGAGGTTAACTTGAAGGGATTGGCTGATGGCCAACTGTGCGGCTTGTGGATTAGAGCTCAAAGCTGTGGAGCCTACCACTCCAGATTCTGAATCCACCTATCAGTTCGACAACGCTCTCTGGATCGGATTTTTCGGCGGCTACAGCATGTTTGTGGACGACATCGACAGGAGTTTTGGCCACAGCGCACCGATGCTCGAAGGGGCTGCAGAAGAGGCTGTGATTTGCCATGACTGCGCCCACGAACTCTGTGAGCGAATGCCTTGGATCGGGAATCTTCTCAAGCCCTGGCTTTCCCATGCGCACAGCAAGGAGTTCTGGGAGAAGAATCCCCACCACGTAGGCTGGGACAGGCCCGACCTCTCTGGCGAATCACCAACGGATGCTGAGCAGCGCTAAGCGCTGACTAGCGATGGAGACCTAAATCCTATGTATGTTTTCGAAGAGCGGGGCCAATCGAATCCGCAGGCCTCTTCTGTAGAAAAGCTTTCTAGCGATGCTGCTACTCAAATCAGCTATATTCCTCCGGTCTACGAAGATCCAGTGGCTGTTTTTAATAGGGTTCTCATAGAGGCCTACGAGTTGGGCCGGAGGCTCACAGCACTTGAGGTTAAAGAGCTCGCAGTGGCTGCCATCGAAGATGATTGGCCAAAAGATTTCCCCTTTAGGAGCCAGCTCCATAGGGACATTCAGCTGAGGCTCGATGGAAAGTTCATCGGTGTGGAGCGCGATGTTCAGGAGAACAAGAGGTGGCAGACACTTATCCCAATTGCAGGCGGCTCTGCTCCGGTATCCACTTACCCTAAAATCATGGCGGCAATCCGCGAATCGCTGTCCTACTACCCCAAGGATCGATGGCGGCTACTCCGCAAAAAGCCCCGCGTTCCGAAGGCTCATAGATAGCTGTTCCAATGGGATGCAGATTAGTGTATGATGGAACTATGAATAGATCAACCATCCCTCCAGCGCTGGGGCCTCGGATTCCTGTGCCAACGGGCAACTTCGTCATCCTCGACTTTGAGGCCACCTGTTCAGATAAGAACGAGTTCTCCCGCTCAGAGATGGAAATCATCGAGATCGGCGCAGTCGCCTACGATGATGATCTCAACTATCTGGAAAGCTTCTCTTCCTTTGTGGCGCCCGTGCGGAATCCCCTGCTCACAGATTTTTGCAAGGAGCTCACCACCATCACTCAGGCGGATGTGGATGCTGCCGAGCCCTTCTACCAGGTGGCCTCGGGTCTGAGCCTTTGGGCTGCGGAGCTGGAGATCAGCTGGTGGGGCTCCTGGGGTGACTACGACCGCAAGCAGCTCACACAGGATGTCCGCTACCACAGGGTTCCAGATCCCCTTCCTCAGCCCCACTTCAACATCAAGGAGGGCTTCTCTAGCCGCCAGGGGCTCAAAAAGCGGTTGGGCTGTGCAGGAGCGGTGAAGCTGGCAGGTCTTGAGTTCGAAGGCACTCTCCACAGGGGCGTAGATGATGCCACCATGATGGGGAAGCTGCTCCCGTTCATTCTAGGCGATCAGCGGGTTCCCAGCCGCGACTATCCCGCTAGCTCTGTGGAAGAGCGGCGTAAGTAGAACCCCAAAGAAAAGAGCGCAAAATGACCCCCGCAGATTTCCCTGCAGCCGACTATACCACCGCTATTGTCGTCGGTCTCATCTTTCTTGCCACAATAGTTGTGGCGGTGATTGGTTTTACGCTAACGATGGAGAACGCTGTTCGTCGGATTAGCTATTTCCTCGGCGTCACGGGAGTTCTAGTGGTGGTAAGCGCCATGGGTATTTGGAGCTATTTCCTTATAGGTGGCGCTGAAGACAGGCGCAATGAGCTAATAGGCTCTGCAGTGGAAGAATGGCTACAGGAGGACTACGGTATTTCTGCCTCCATTGATGCCAATGCAGGATTGCTGGATGATCCTAAGATCGAGGGCATGAGAGTGAGCGACGGGGAAAGAATGCTTACTATCGTGCTCGAAGGTGGAAGCAGCTATGCCCTTGTGGATGACGATTCCAAAGTAATAGAGCCCCACCAGTGAGCAGTAACGAGAAGATCGGATGATTCCATGATGTCCTTAGATAAAGTAGCCCCCTCCGAAGCGGAAAGTGATCTCCGCGGTAAAGAGCCTAGGCATGTTCGGGGAGCGAAGTTCCTGGATTCTGACACAGGAGAGATCTATGAAGCCATCATGGGAGAGCTTCCCGGGAGCGGCATGGGTGATAGGCCTCTGTGGCTCCGCCTATCGGATAGGAATCTTCTGAGATCCGTTGATCTTCCCGCAACTCTTGTGATGATCTGGGAGCCCAAGCTCAACTACGAGGATTCCCCTGAGTTTCAAGCTGCTGTTTACAGAGCTGTTAGCAGCATCCTCAAAGCTGCTCCCGACGGAGAGCTGCTAGATCGAGTGGCTCAGGGAGCGGGCTTGGACCATTCGACGCTAGAGAAAAGGGCTCAGCTCTCTCAGGCGGTGGTTCGGCAGCTCTCCCGGATCTTTGAGAGCTACGACAGCGCCTCTCCAACAGATCTTAGCCATCCAGGAAAGAACTAAAGCCCATGGGTTACTACTACCACATCACAGACGCCAACTTTGAGCCGATGCCGTTGAGATCTGAGCTGCAGTCCCTAGAGGAGATAAAGGATCTTCTGTTGTCCAACTCCATGGCATATGCGGATGGCGAAGAGCTGTTGGAGCACTTCCACTTTGCCCTGAACTGCGAAGTGGAAAATGGTGAGCTCCATTTGGAGCCCTTGGAGAGCTTCAAAGGCGAGCAGGCGTTTCTCGACAGCTTGGCTATTTTCCTGGAGGCAACCAAGGGGATGAGACCCAGGGAGCGGGGCGGCAATCGGGGAATGGTCTTCGACTTTACCCTCGTGGGGGAAGAGTTCCCCGATTTTCAAAGAGTGTCGTCGGACGGCTCAAAGTTCACCATCGCTCAGGGCCAACCCAGCTTTGGTGAGGCTAGGGATTTCCGGGGACCCCAGAGCATAGTTTGAGCGAACTAGAAACCCGCCTTTAGCACAGCTCCTAGTGGTATAGTTGCGAAGCTAGCACAGTTGATGTAGGATCATTCTATGACCACCACTGATACCACCGCCCCTGAGCTGATCTGCGTGGGCTGCTCGAAGCGCCCCGTGGACATTCCCGAATATGTGGGCATGGCGGAGCTAGAGGGACTCTCCAGCGCCGACGAGTTCGTTCGCCAAGAGGAAGGCACCCTCAACAGCTCCAACGGCCACTTCTGGTGCACCGATTGCTACATTGGAGCTGGCATGCCGTTGGGGGTGGCTCCCTGATGGCCGCGAAGCCGCTAACGGATGCGGAAGCCCAGCGGATTCTGCTGGCAGCTGAGAAGCAGCTCGACGCTATTCTTACGGGTAGTGATCCCGAGGATAATCCACGATTGCAGCTGCTCCTGGCGGCCCTCCGGGCCATTCGGATCTACTCCAAGAGTGGCAATGAGATTCCAGGCTATGGTGGACTAGGTCTCCATGAGGCCGTGGCCACTGCCCAATGGGTCCTCGAGGCACAGCCCCAATCCGATCGAGAAGTCTCTGTTTTTAGCTACAAGGGGATTTTCCAACAGTTTTTGGGCATCCGATGAGTGGCTCCATCTATGAGTTTGCGGGAGTTGCCGAGGGAGACCTTAAAGCGCTGCATAGTAGTGGTCACACGATTTGGGATTGCGGGCGCTGTGGTGCGGATCCCGAAGACTGCTATTGCGAGGATTTGAGCTAATTCAGCTGGTGATTCTGCATGAGCTTTTGCTCTAGATTCGCGTCTGTCGCATCATCATGCGAAGTGCACAGTATCCAACAGCTCTTGGTCTTAGAGCGTGGAGATTCGATCTAGAGATGCACTGAGAGGGCCGCTCTAGCGATGATATTCAGATTGCGTTTTTCTCCTCTCCGGATGGCTGAGCTTTTACTCTTAGCTCCACTTGGATTTCCATCCCTGCTGGATTTTGGTGTTAATCTCATCAGGTGTGAGATTAGAGCCGTGGCGCACCACATCCGACTTAAGTCGGCATCAGCATTTGAAGGAAATATGGTCATCAGCACTTTCGAAGCCGAAGCCTTTGGCGCCGGGCCCAAACAGGTACAGCTTAAGCTTTCGAAGATCTTTAAGCTTATGATGGGACTCTCCATTGCGGCGACATTTATCGCTATCAGCATTGGTTTGGGATCCACTGAAGCCCATGCGGCGGGTATCGCCACCGAAGCAGTTCCGGTAGTAGACGCTGCAGAGATCAGCGCAGATACCTACGAAACGATTTTTGGCGAATCTGAAGCTAGTGCTATCGCAAATGGCACAAAAGCTGACTCGATCTCTTCGGCTTCTCGCAAGGCTGCAGAAAATGAAGCCGCTCGGCTCAAGGTGAAGGTGAAGTGGATTCCCGACGGCCAGGGCTGTGGAAGCTTCAAGCATATCCTGGGCTGCTATATCCAGGGCAATGGCCCCGAGATTCAGCTCGCTATGCGAGCCCAAAAGCTACCCGCCAAAGATGCCCGCGATGTCGTGCGCCACGAGGCCGCCCACCATGCGATTGCGGTGATGTGTGGAACTTCGTCGCCGTCGATTATCCCCAGCGGCCGTGTCGAAAATGTAACCAATGCCTATGCCAAGATCTACTACGGCATGGGAGGCCGGGAAGAGCAGATCACGAGCACTGATAGATACGTAGCTCGCCAGATCCACGATGAGAAGCTCTGCACCAAAGAGCAGAAGCCAATGGTCGTTGTTGCCTCCGACGCAAAACTGCTGATGTGGTACGACAATAGGGACTACATTAAGCATGGCGCTGCTGTTCCACTAGCCAAAGGTTCAACCGTCACCTACTACCGCACAGAGATGGGATTCGGCTATGTGAAAGATAGCTCTGGCCGCAAGGGCTTCGTTCATCTTTCTGCACTAACCAACAGGGATTCCAGCACCACGGTAGCCTCTGTTCCGGTTCATCGCTTTTGGAGCCCCAAGTTCGCCAACGCTCATTTCTATACCGCCGATGGCGTAGAGGCCGAGGGAGTTCGCGCAAACGACAAGAATTGGACATACGAAGGATCGAGCTTTCGCGCATATCTCCCGAAGAACGGCACCTGTCGAGAGGGCACCACAGGTGTCTACCGCTTTTGGAGTGCGAAGTTCTCCTCCCATTTCTACACGAAGAATGCAAGTGAGATGAAAAATCTCCGAGCTAAAGATCCAAACTGGGCCTATGAGGGACTGATGTTCTGTGAGCCCACATCGGCTTCGGGAAACATTCCAGTTTACCGCTTTTGGAGCCCAAGGTATCAGAAGCATTTCTACACAGCCAATGCTGCTGAGATGCGTTCGCTGAAGAGTAACGACCCCGCTTGGAACTACGAAGGCATCGCTTGGTACTCACCGAAAAAATAGCTAACAGCAATGGCAATGCGTGTTGCATGTGGCGCTAATTCATGTATGATGGAACTACACCGCAACACCAAAGCTAAGGACTATCATGGCTGAGAACACCGCCGCCCACCAGCTGGCTCCGAGCATCACCACGATTTCCGAAGATCTCAGCCTCTCCAACATGGAGGGAACGGGAGTCTTCCAGTACTTTCTCAAAGATGGAAAGCTCGTCGCAGTTCACTACTCGGATCTTGGCGAAGTGGATGCCGCCTTCGAGCTCAACTTTACCGCTAGGGAGCTTCCCGTCACCGAGGATATTCTCGATGGAGCCCGAGAGGCTACCGGCTATTAGGCCCTAGTGACTCAAACGGGGAGCATATTCCCCACAGAAACTCAATAGACTTGGCGAGGGGAGTGGTGTCCCTGAGCCAACGGGTGCAGAGTCCATCGCCATTTTTGGTTGGTGTTCAGTGGGCGATGTTGACCGCATCCAAGGGGCCTCCCAGGTGTTCATAGCGGGAGGCCCCATTTCTTTTTGGAGCGGCAGTTTCAGCGGCTAGATAGCAAAAGAACGTCTAAAGCTGAACTCAGCTGTCTATTGGATGATGAGCTTGTTTTGGAATATTTCGGGCGTGTCGAGCTTTTTCCATGTGTATAATAGAGCTCGTATTCATATTCAGATGAATGCATGATCCGGAGAGAAGCTCTGGACAGACCTTTGGAGAATCCAATGGAAACCTCGAAGAGGAGACGACCCAATCACATCGTAGCTCTTCTGGCGGGCATCGTAGCGGTGCTCGCAGTTGCTGTACTCATTCTCAGCGTCGCTGTTGCTGGTCTTTCGGTCGGTCACAAGTCGACCGCAGCTAAGGCTGAACCTTCGAAGATGTCCCGGCAGCTCCATAAGATCCAGGACTCTTTGGTTCCCAGCTATTGGAGGGGAGACCTCGAGGGAAAGCCTGGCGCCGTCGAGCTCGAACTTCGCAGGGATGATAAGCTCGTCGCCGATGATGGCTGTAACAGAGGTTGGGGCTCCTGGAGTTCCTATGACGGTGTTCATATCCGCTTTGGCACATTTGTAAGCACCCTCAAGGGCTGTCCCGGCCTGGCGGATCTCTGGCTCTACGATGCCTCCTACGGGGAGGTGAGCGAGGATGGTTCCACCATGGATGTCTACAACGCTGACGGCAGCTTTTTGGGGCAGCTCCATCGGATCAAGGGAATCCCTCGAGACAGCGGTGACGAGGGGAGAGCACTGGGAATGGATTGGAAACTCCAAAAGGGCATCAAGTTTCGGCCATATTTTCTTCACCACTACCACCATCCCCGTCCTCAGCCAGAGCTATCCTCCAATCGCTGATTGCTGTAGCCCTGAAATTTTTGCCAGAAAAGAGTTGCGCAGCAGCTATTTCTCACATATTATGGAGCCATAAGCCAGAAGGATTCAAAAATCAGCCTGGTGGTGTAAGCTGAGCTTACAGAGCTCAATGGACAACTCAATAGCTGAGAAGGCGAAGATGGTGCTTCGCTTTCTTAGGGGTGAAAGAGTCCTCCGCCGGAGTTTGGTGTTCACATATGCCGGCGGGGTTGACCTACCCCAGGGCCCGGTGGGAAACAAATCCCATCGGGCCCATTTTCTTTGGACTTCGATATGCTAGCTCCGTGCGTGAACCAGCACTCCCATTCATCTGAGACTGTGTCTCCTCTCTCTAAGGATATTCCTCTACCGTGACTACATAGGCGATTCCGTTTACAGTTCACCGCCCTCTGGGCAAATCTGCACCAGCAGTGGATTTCGGTGAACTGTGGATAAGGAGAATCTCATGGTAGTTGTATATGGCCCCCGCCGCATCGTCCGGGTATTCGGACGGAACTCTCAGGCGGCCTATGATTTGGCCGCTAGTCTCATGGCCAAGGGGGTGGAAGTCTGGCTGCTAAGCCAGAGAGCCGCCCACTTGGCTGAGCTGGCCTAAAAGTTTTGGGGCGGAGCCCATTTAGACGGCTCCGCCCCAAAGCCCCTACCCCAGAAGTTGCGCTGCATCTATTTCTGTAGAATCGATAGGGTTAGCTAAACTCTACTTCTAGACTAAGAGGAACCCCATGAGCGCGAACTACCCCTCCTATGAGAATCCCCCTGGGGAAGTCCCCACGGCGCTCTCCCCCAGAAGAACTGGCTGGTGGCTGTGCTCCTATCCATTTTCCTGGGAACCCTAGGCATCGACCGTTTCTACTTGGGCCACGTTGGGCTTGGAATCGCCAAGCTGCTGCTTTCTTGGGCAACTTTTGGAATCTGGCAGATCATCGATCTCATTCTCATCTGTATCCGTAGGGTGGACTCCCGGGGATTCCGCTGGGACGATCAGCCTTACTAATAATCGACAGCCGTCCTTGGTCTAGCCCAACCATAGCGTAGTTGGTTGTTTTCAGCCAGGGTTCCACATATGATGGAACCATGAACGCCAGCGAAGAACTATTGTGGAAGAGGGGCTCTGATGGCTAGATGCTACGGCTGGGATACCGACTACATCTACAATGTTTTCGGGGCAGATGAGCATCTGAGGGTAAATCTCTACAAACTCTCTAAGAGCGGTAAGCACTGGAAGCCCATAGCCTCCTGGACATATAGCACCTTTATGGCTTCCAGCATTGCTCACATGAGAGCCGAACGGCGAATCCGGAAGCTCCGACAGACCTATAACGCAGAACCTATCTAAACCAGTTGGAGAATAGCAATGGGCGTAGAATCCATCAAAGGAGTAGCTGAAGCTCAGTTAAATCCTAGCGCTGAGACGCTTTGGCGATTCAGCTGGGACAGCCGCATGGGGCTCGTAGAGTCCTATTTCGTGGCCACCGCCAAAGAGATCCAAGAGGCCCTGGGCGAAGAGATCTATTTCGGCGAGATCCTAGGTAAGCACTCCGAGGTTCAGGGAATCCTAGAGGCGGGAGACTTTGAGCTCATCTCTACGGATCAGCGCTTTGTCAGCTCTTTCAAGGAGCTGGTTGGCTCAACGGGCCATTGCCCACTGGACTATCTCGAAGAAGAGGGCTAAATGTAGTTGACAGGCCCCTGAGGTTCAATGTATAGTTGAACTATGAACGCCAACGCTACCCCTGCTACCTCCAACATGAGCTATAAGCTCATCTCAGCCTACGGCAATGCTGCGGCCTATGTCTGCTGGATTGCCATGGCCCTCGTGGTTCCCGGCTTCTTCCTCATCCTCGTTAACTACGACAATGCCGTGATCCTCGACGCCATCCGGCCCTGGTTTGCTGGGCTTGCAGGCGTCTGGATCTTCTCCATCGCCTCTATGATCGCCTGCTGGAAGTTCATCCGGCGAGCTGAGGGTTGACATCTCCGGAAAAGATTGTTAGCATAGATTTGTGGGCTCCTAGAAGCATCTACTTATGAGAAAATAGTTCACGTATTACCCCCGATGTTTCGATTTTCCCACCTTTGATTTCAAAGCTCCCCGGCCCACAAGGGCCGGGGAGCTTTATGCTTTAGCTCCAAAACCTAAGACGGAGCGGCCAAAGTAGCGAGCCACTCGATATAGCTAACATTCGATGCTCAAACCGAGTGTAGATGTGGCACACATGCCAATAAAATAGGAGCTAATGATGGCGCCAGAAAGCATAGCTAGCAACTCCACGCGGTCCCGAAAAACCCTCGCTGGCATAGCCATGGGCTCCATCGCCATCGCGGGAGTGCTAGCGGCTGCGGCAGTTGCCCTCGGTGGAGACATCTGGAAGGCTTCAAGCACAGCTGGAATCATTTTCCTAGCTACTATGCTGCTTCTCGTCTCCTTCGTGGCTGTCCACCGCTGGCTCAGGGTGAGCCAATGGGTGCTTGCGCCGATAGTAGCGCTGCTGAGCTCAATTCAGATCTGGTGGGATGGGGACTATGGGGTTGAGCGGGTAGGCCCCACTGGAGAGCTCGCCTATATGAGAACTGATTATGGCATATTCTCAGACTGGTCTATGGGGCTCTGGTGGATAGTAGGCGCCTTAGTGCTGCTTTCTTTCTTCTCTCGGACCTGGGAGGCTCTAAAAAATAGCCCAAGCCATCGGGCGGCTATCTCTTTGGTCTACTACGCTGTATTTGCCATCACCTTGGTGGCCGCCACAGTCGCCCTGGTGAGCTCCGGCCTAGAGATCGAAGGCGATTCGGTCTATTTGCTCCAGAGCGTGCTTGCGATTCTGGGGCTCACGGGTGCTACTATAGTTATCATTAGCGCCTTCGTGAATAGGCCAAAGAGGCAGAGCCAAGAAATCCAAATCCCCGCCAATAGTCCTCAACTACCGGAGGCCGTCATAGCTCGGATTGTGGATGCGAGAATCGCAGAGCTCCTGGATAGCCCAGCCTGGAGGGATCTTTTTAGAGAGAAGCTCCAGCTAGAGCGCAGCGAAGATAGCGCCAAATCCCTTCCCGAAGACCTGGAGAAATAGTTCCTCGAAGTAGTTGCATTTGATCTGTTTCTGTGTTAGAGTAGGTATCACACCAAACCAACCACAGAGATGGAGCAACCATGTCTCAGATCACAGCCGCTTTCCGACAGGCAGCACTACGCCGAGGATTCCTCGTTACTCCTCGTAGGACCAAGGGTTCTGTCAACCCTGCCCTCAAGTTCGCTGCAGCTATTGAGCTCGCCAACCTGGGTTTCATCGTGGATCCCCAGGAACTCGCTGGTGTGGCCGGCAAAGATCTCTCTGCAGTGATCTCAGAGGCTCGCACTGTCATCGGCGCTGATCGGGACATGGAGCCCATCTACCCGGGCTTCCCCAAGCAGGTGGAGGAGCTCTCCACGCTCACTCTCCTGGTGGAGCAGATTCTCCACTACTGGACCGGCGGCGCATTCCTGCCGGATTACCCCAAGGAGGTCCGCGAAGGACTGCCCCTCGAGGACATGCTCCGAAACGCCCGTGAGCTCAAGGTGCTTCCCGCCGCCGATGTTGCCCGGGAGCTGACTAAGGCTCTCGTGCAGTCTCCCGTCGCGATTTCCGATGATGACCGCAACCTTCTCCTCGAGGGAGCTAAGCTCATCGATTCGAGCACTGTCAGCATCGTAGAGATCGCTTCTGGCGCGGCCAATGGAGAGAATCTCCAGGCCTTCCAGCGAGCGCTCATCGCTGCGGGTGTGGCGGACGGAGCTGACGTCTTCCTGGCTCTCGCACCTCAGGTCAAGACCCTGGATCACCTTCTCCGGCTCTTCCTGGGCAGCTTTGCTCTGCCCTCGGCAGAGAAGTGGCAGAAGAACTTCGAGCAGGCCGTTGGCAATCTCGCAGATCGCCACGCTCGTTCGGTGGCCTTCGGAGCGGTTCCCCGAGCTGCCCGCAAGGTCTTCGTGGAGCAGACTGGGAAGCTTTCCCGGGGTTTCTTTGCCGACAGCTTCATCGGTCGACAGGGGCTCTGGCGCCGGGCTCTGAAGGCCGTCCACTCCTTTGAGCTCGCAAAGGACGACGCGGGCCGCAGGGCTCTTGCCATCGTCCACTCCAACGTTGAGTACCAGACGCTCAACTCCCTCATCGAGTCCGCTAAGGCCCAGCGAGATGTGGCCAAGGCTGTAGCTCTTCTCAAGGAGCACCGTCCCGGTCAGCTGCTTCGAGAGGTCGTTTCTCTGCTCCGGCTCGTGGATTCCCACGCAGCGGCCATCGAGCTCGCAGAAGCGCTGCGGGCAACTGCAGGCAAGGCCCGCGTGGACACGCTTGTGAGTGCCTACAATGGCATTCTGAGCGCCAACGACGAGGGGCCGCGGGTGAACCGCGTTGCGGGTCTCAACAACACCATGCTTGATCGCTCCAACGTGGCCAAGGTGGACGAGGCCCACCTCGCCATCGCCCTGGATGCCATCAAGGTTGCCCTGGTGGAGGCCCTGGCTTCCAAGAAGGCCCCCGAGGGTCCTGTGGCTGTGGGTGGAGCTATGGCTCTGCCTCTGGTGCGCCGGGACGCCTCTACGGCTGACCGCCAGATGAGCCGTGGTGAAAGCTTCGGTCTCGTGGGCGAGGGAGATGTGATCCGCATCTTCGGCCACTGGAACAACAACATGGGCCGCCACGGCTACATGGACATCGGTGCAGTGCTTCTCGATGGCGACTTCAAGGAGCTGGCTGTGCTCACCTGGGACACATGGAACAACCACCGCTCCTGGGGAACCTACTCGGGCGACAAGAACGTGGCTCCCGGAGACTCCGCTGCTGAGTTCTTCGATCTGAAGCTGGCGGAAATCCGCAAGCAGAAGCCCGAGGCCAAGTGGATCGCTATGACGGTTCAGTCCTGGTCGGGATTCCCCATCGATGATGTGGACTTCATCGCTGGAGCTATGCTCCGGTCGAAGGATGGAGTTCAGAAGGGCGAGGTCTTCGACGCTCGGGCGGTCACTACCGCTTTCCACCCCACTACGAAGTCTCTCCAGGCCGTCCCCTTCGCAGTGGATCTCGAAGAGGGTAAGTTCGTTTGGGTGGATAGCTCCAACGGCTCCACAGAGACCGGAGTTTCTTCCTCCAGGGACAGCTCCATTGGGGCAATCGTCTACGATGAGATCTCCCGGCCTCGGCTCACTGTCGGAAAGTTCGCGGCGCTCTGGGCCCAGGCCCACGGCGCTGAGACCACCGAGGCAGAGGCCGACGTGGAGCTGCTCACAGGGCTGCTCTAAGCTCTAGGCAGCTGCCTCCAGGTGGAGCCCCGCACCGCGGGGCTCCACCTTTCCATTGGCCGGCTTTTGCTCTAGATTCGCGTCTGTCGCATCATCATGCGAAGCGCATAGTATCCAACAGCTCTTGGTCTTAGAGCGTGGAGATTCGATCTAGAGATGCACTGAGAGGGCCGCTCTAGCGATGGCGTTGAGATCGTGTTTCCCTGCTAGCGATAGCCAGCAGAAAACGGGTTTAGAGCAACCGTTGCTTGAACTTTCCCCCTGGTGTACTATCTTATTACACTAACCGTAAGGATCACCGTGCTTCAGCTTCATCTCATCATCGTGCCCCTGGTCTTTGCTGCGCTGCTGGCGGCCACCATTTTCTTCCACTCCAAGGCTCGCAAGAAGAGCCTCGAATCAGGTAAGGAATACACGGATTCAATCCATGCCCTTTTTGGCTTTATGGGTATGGTTTTCAGCGCTATCATGGGGATCGCTATTCTGATTTCCCTCATCCCCTTCCAGCCGAAGTTCTGGTTCGTCCACAGCGAGGCAGGAACCATCACGGAGATCGATTCCCGCAGCGCCTCCGACGGCAGCAACCTCATCACCGACTTCGCTATCAAGCTGGACAGCGTGGAAGATGTGCTGATTTCAAATGATCCCCGCTTCCTTCAGGTCGAAAAGGGCGATTCGGTGGATCTCATCTGCACATGGGAATGGGTTCCCTACGGCAAGGATATCTACAACTGCCAGCTCGGAGGCTAAGGTAAACTTCCCAGGGGGCCGAGAGAATATCTCGGCCCCCTTTTTGGCCCATTAGAGCCCAGTTGAAGCACCCGTTGAAAAATGGGAATCTATCATGTATGGTTTAACTATGACCACAAGCTTTGAGAGCCGACTGATGGTTTCCAAGGGATCCTTCGTTGCCCTGGAGGTCCCCGTCGAAGCCGTGGAGAGCTACAGCCCTAGTCTTCGGAGGGAACTCGGCAGCCGCTACGATCAGCTGGTCGCCAACAGAGATGCCCGTTCGGGAGCTGGAAGCTACCACATGACTGTGATCAAGCCCCGCGAGTTCCGCCAGCTCAGGAAGAGCCACGGGGCACTGGAGCTTCCCTCGGGGCACTTCCGGGTTGTGGTCCACGGAGTGGGCACCGTTTCCGACGATAGCTCACAGACTTGGTATCTCGTGGCGGACTGCCCGGAGCTCAACCAGTGGCGCCGTAGCCTTGGGCTGCCAGCCCATGATTTCCACATCACGCTCGCCTTCGAAGCCGGAGGGGATGTCCACGGGCCATCCAAGGGCATCGAGACTCTGCTCTAGGGCCCAGGTGGATAGGGATTTGGGAGAAGTCATGGATAACGGAGGAAGAGCCATCTCGGGAGAGACCTTCGAGGACGGAGCCAAAGCTAAGCCCTGGCGGGAAGCAGAGCCTGGCGAGGTCTGGCAGGTGGACTACGTGGATGATCTCTACGCCCGGAGTGGCTTTACTCACAAGTCAGGACTCCATGAGGTCTATGATGCCAATGGCGGCCAGCGCTACTTCAGCCGGTTGGTGGAAGACCGATCGGGCGGGAATCTGTCAGTTGGCAATGAGCTGATCAAGTCAGCAAAGCTCGTGGCTGTTCCATCGGATCATGGCGCTATTCTTGTGGAATAGTTGCGTAGTTCCACCCTGTGGCATATGATTGAACTATGAACGCCACCACCGCAACCCAGATCCTGCCGACTTCCGAGTTCAACCCCAGCCAGCGCCGGCTGGAGGCCCGCATGGAGACCGCCCGCGAGGGTGTCTATCTCTCCGTCATCACCACCCACACCAATGGCGCCTACTGGAGCCGTCTGGACCGAGTTCAGATCGAAGACGGCATCCTCACCATGAAGATCGACCGGGCCCGCTTCCAGGACATGGCTCCCGTGAGCCAGCGGAGCCAGGCCACGAAGCGCTATTCCGCAAAGGCTCTCCAGGAGGCCCACGAGAGCTTCCGCGCCACCGTGAAGGACCACCTCGCCGTCACTCTGGAGTGGGCCGAGCGCTACTGACCCAACGGATAGAAGAATCCCTGGCCGTGCAGTTGACGGCCAGGGATTCTTCGTATAGCGTGGAACTATGAACGCCACCATTCGCACCCGTCTGGCCCGAGCCGCCGCCACTATTGCCGCCGCCGCAGTTGCTTTCGGCATGCTGACGGCATGTTCAAGCGCTCCCGAGAGCCGTCCCGAGTCCGACCCCCAGGCTGTGGCTTCGGTGTTCGAGGCTCTCGATGGCGCCGATCAGGTCGTGGCCCAGAAGTCGCCGATCTCCTTTGGTGACAAGTGGACAATCACGGCCGACGGCCAGGAGATCGGTGAGATCCGCGGCGAGGTGATCTACCTCATCGGTGACACCTATACTCTCTTCGCTCCGGATGGTTCCATTGTGGCCTCCGAGGAAGAGCAGTTCAAGGTCGTAACCCGCAAGGCGAATCTCTACGACAGCACGGGGCAGATCTATGGTGCCCTCGACCAGCAGTTCACCCTGTTCATGGCGAAGTATTCGATCCTCGATGGCGAGGGTGTAGCTATTGGAACCGCTGAGCAGAAGCTCAACTGGACCATGAAGTTCGATGTGATGAGCGCTTCGGGCTCCAAGGACTACCAGATCAGCAAGGCCGCCATCTCGATGGGCTCCAAGGTGACTGTGGATCGGCTCACCACTGACACGAAGATCTCCATGCTGGACGCTCTCTGGGTGGCAGTTGTGGCCTCCGAGGTTGAGGACGCTCAGAGCGAGGATTCCAACAGCTAATTTGGTATTTACTACAGGTAGGATATCTATGAGCAACAACAACTCAATCGACAAACAGCCTTGGCTCAAAGTAGCGGATTGGGCAAATTTGCCTAGCTTGGGAGATGTGGCAGCTAGGGCCATCTCCAATTTTAATGGTGGCCTTCAAGGGCAACCAGCTGGAGCTTTGACCTATGGCAGAGACTCTATAGGAAATGTTCTCAACGTTGGTGATCTTGTAGCACCACTTTCTTCTGCTAGGAGCCTCGCTCGCGTCACTAAAATTGTGCCTCATTTCCAGCGCAATTCCCATTGGCGGCAGCGCTTTGGAGGTCGAACAGATCCTCTAGGCAGCGTAGAGCTCACTAGCAAACTCTACGTTTCGCTTCTAAGCGGAGAAGTTTTCATGGCCACAGATCAGCCCATTGAGCACTTCAACAATTTGTACCACTACAAGCGCCATGATGTGGATGACTCTTCCTTCGAGCTCTGGGAAGTGGATCCCACATGGAAGCTCGGTGCTTTCGTGGGTGGCTACTGTGAAGAAATGACCACCTATAACGATGACTATGCAACAGTTTCATCGCCCTTGGCGAAGGAATTTGCTATTCTGAATCTCTATGGCTCTAAAATCACAGCTAAATCTATTGTGCCATCGGAGCTTGGTAAATTTTCCTCTACCAGCTCTCAATCTAGCACCTATCTCAGCTGCGAGGGAGCGCTACAGCCAAATGAGCTGGAACTTCGACAGCTCTCCATGTCAGTGCCGCTAGTGGGCAACAAACGGCCGATCTAGCGCCCTCAAGGCATCCTGAAGCGAAGAAAAGTTCAAAGCGCATTCATCCTGTGATTTTGCCTTTGTAGTCGCTTAGATCGATGTCTAGCGTGTTAATTTGCCCACAGACTCTAAAGGACGTAGCGTAGGAACCATGACCAATCTCACACTTTCCCACGGCGAGCTCGTGCTGAAGAACCGAGTCGCAGCCAGTGCCTTCCTTCTGGAGGCCATTGAGAAGACCGGCGGCAACCGCAAGTTCTCGGGCACCATCGCAGAGCTGGAGCAGATCGCTGAGGTCAATCTCGACAGCTGGGAGCCCGGCACGGGTGCCGTTGATGGAGACGTGCGGCTACTTCAGGTGCCCACCGAGGGGTTCCTCACGGACATTGTGGAAATCACCGAAGCCAATCGGGATCGACTCGAGGTGAGCTTCAATGCCCGTCGAGATGGGGAAGCTCCTGTGCCCACTATCTTCATCCGTGGTGGCGAGCCATCGGCCGCGGCCCGTGTTCAGCTCGTTGTCTATCGGGCCGATGTTCTTGCACGGGACGAGGACCGCTCTTCGGAAGCCGAGTGGGAAATCGTCGCTATTCTGGCAGACCCCGAGCTCCCCGAGGGGCTTACGATGGTACCCATGAACCCCCACACCATGGCTCGCAATGCTGCCCACGCGAAGGGCGGCACCCTGCGGAGCTACACCAACGAGGAGTGGTTCCAAGCGGTGAACTTCTGGGCTAACCACGCTCGTGTGGTTCCCCTGGATGAGGAGCCCGAAGTTGGCTGATTATCTAAAAAGCCCACTAGCGGTCGCTAAGGCGGTGAAGCCAAAGGTTCAGCACCAAAGCTCCTCCTATGCCGATTCTGAAGCGGAATCGGAGTGGTCTCCTCAGGAGCGGCTAGCCCGTGAGCTCTGGGACGCCTTGTTGTATAGATCACACAAAAAGATTCCAGATCACTACGATTCCGTGCGCATTGGCGACAAAGTGATAGTTCGCAGCGCTACCCGAGAGGGTGGCTCAATCCTCGTGGGCGCCGATCTCACTGTGCTCTACTACGGCAAGTACCTCTCCGACCAGCGGGCGATAGAAGCCTTCGACGCGGGTAGAAGAACTCCGCTGAAAAAGTTTGGTCACCATTTTGCTAAGATGGAGCCACAAGCCAATCACCAACCAAGGAAAGAGGCCACCAATGTCCCACGCTCTAACCGATAAACAGATTTCCGCATTAGACGCTCTAGAGGTTAGGCTTGGAGATCTTGGAACTCTGATCCCCCTTTCTGCAACTGGCGGCTTCATTGCTATCTTCGATGTTGCCTCCATCAACAGCACTCTCTTCTTGGAGATCGATGAGGAGGCGCAGCTGCTGAAGCTCACCGAGCAGTCTGCCCACACTAACTGGAAGAGCTGGGAGTTCGAGCCCGAAAGCGCCTGTTTTAGGGCTGTGAAAGCCATCATCGATGGCACTCATGGATCCATTCCCTTCAAGGAGCTCGTAGGGAAGATCTTCGAGGAGGATCTCGCTGGAGCCAATAGCGAAGATCGGGACGAGCTCGCACAGAAGTTCCTCGATGAGCTCACGAGCTTCGGTTTTGGCCTTGTAGACAAGCTCTATGAAGCTGGCGACAGGCTCAGCAGCTGGGTAGAGGAGTTCGCAGAGGGCTTCGAGGGCAAGCTTGCGGAAGAAGGCAGCGAGGAAGCGGCTGAGAAGGAACCTCAGGAGTCTTCAGATAGAGCCGATGGAGCTAACTCCGGAGACTCCACCTCCGAAGAGAAGATCATTGAGTTCCTTTTGGGTGATGGATTTGTGGGTGGTAGCTGTTGCGGAAACGGCTGCTGTGCAGCTGCCGAGGAGGGCACCGATGAAGAGGCGAGCGAGCCCAGCTCTAAGCTGAAGAGCTCTGTGCAGGACTTCCTCAATGAGGCCTTCAAATCATTTCCCCAGGTTCCTGGAGTAAGCAATGTGAGCAAAGATTCTCGGGAATCTGTAGCTAAGCTCATCGACCTCCTTGGCTCTAAGCGCAGGGGCTAAAAATCCGACTAGGTTGAGGGGCTTCCATGGTGGCCTTTCTACTGACAGGCCGCCGCTGGAAGCTCTTCCCCTAGATTCCAAAGAAAAGCAGATAAACGCACTACGACAGCAGCCCAGATGGGCTGGAAGAACTACTGGAAGAAGCTGGAAGCGTGAAATCCGTTGCCGTCTACAAGGACAAGGATGGTAGGCTCCTTGAGCTCACCTCTCTCCTAGAACCTCGGAATGGGGGTCTAGTCCACGAGCTATCCCTGAAGCGAAAGCGCCGCTGGGCTGGAGCCTGGCTGCTCGAATCGGCCGTCCACAAGAAAAGCAGCTCCTGGGAGTCGAGCCTTCTCCAGCTCATGGTGGTTAGTGAGAAGAGGGAGCTCCTTGGTCGCCACGGCGTGGAGCTTCCCGAGTGGGGTCTCCCGCCCCAGGTCAGCTAGCAGTTGCCCAAATCTCTACTGCAGGATATGATGGAACTATGACTACTTCAGCAACCCTCACGAAGCCCGAGGCCGATTTCGCAGCTCCCGCCCGGCAGCTCCCGGACGGCCGAGGTCCGCTCACCAATCAGGACCGCTGCGACAGCTGCGGCGCTCAGGCCTACCTCGCAGCAGTTGTCAATGGCACGGAGCTGCTCTTCTGCGGCCACCACGCGAACAAGGGCGAAAGCCGACTTATCCAGCTGGCCACGAGCTGGCACGACGAGAGGGCGAAGCTCTATGGCTGACTCCGATAGTGCCAATGAGGCGGCGGTCGACTACATCGAAGCCAAGCTAGCAGAGCTTGAAGCTAGCAAGGCCCACTCTGACGAGTGGCATGAGGGCCACGCTATTGGCTATCAGGCCTCTCTGGAAGACACCTACGAGTGGGCCCAGGAGCTGGAGACCGACTGGTCGATGCTGGGAGGCTACACGGCCGAGGAGCTCGTGGCTTTCCGAAAGTTTTTGGAGGAGCTTCGGATCAGGACTTTCTACGTGCCACGGGAGACGACAGATGATTGATTTTGAAGAGCTGAAGCGGCGAACTCCAGAGGAGGGGCGATGAGCTGGATTCCTTTCCACGAGCAATCCGAAGCCCAGAGGTTCTTCCTGGACATCTACGATGGCCGCACTATGAGGGCTCGCGTGGATTCCCTGCTGGGAGATCTCCGCCATTTCAACAGCTGGACCTTTGCTTCGGTGGATCTTCCAGCCTACAACGCCAAGGCGCAGGACTGGATGGAGCGCTACATCCTTGCCCTCGTCGGCAGGATCCATAGGTCCAGCGGTGACGATCAGACGGACTATAGCCAGTGGGGCATGGATGAGCTCCGGGAGCACTTCGGTAGTCTACCAGTGCTCGATTACGGGCTGAGCTGGTGGCAGCTGAAGGAAAGCTGGGAGAGCCAGGAGGCGAATATGCTCTGGCGCACAGCGGAGCTCCTAGAAGCGCTGTCGGAATCCACAAAGCCCGAGGCCTCTTAGGATACCTTCTGGTCAACCGAGATATACCTGTTGTTCATTGGTTACAAAAAGTAGCCACTAGCTTTGGAGGTCGCCATGTTTGCAGACAGGGTTGTGGCCACCTACGGCACCTTTGATCTTTTCCACGAAGGACATCTAAATCTCCTTAGGAGAGCTAGAGAGCTCGCCGGTGGCATGGGCCGGGGCATGCTCTTTGTGGGCGTGTCCACCGATGAGTTCAACGCCACCAAGGGCAAGAAAGCGGTGGAATCCTTTCGGCAGCGGAAGCTAGCTGTGGAGCGAAGCGGCTTAGCTTCCGTGGTTTTCGCCGAGAAGAACTGGGAGCAGAAACCCCGGGACTTCCGGAGATTCGGCGTGGAGCTGCTTGTGATGGGTAGCGACCACGAAACCAATCCGAAATTCACCCATCTCGAAGACCAGACTGGCGTTCCCGTGCTCTTCCTTCCCCGCACGCCAGAAATCAGCAGCAGCCTGCTCCGTTCGCGGCTCTTGGATGCCCGCTTTGAGTCAGGGCTCCCCACGCTAGCTTAGGATAAGTTAGATATAGTGATGCTATGGATCATGAAGAAAAGCACCACTCCAGCGACCAAGGAACAGCAAGCTGGTGGCAACTGTGAAGATCGCCACTGACGGCAGCTGTCTGAAGAATCCCGGTGGTAAAACGGGTTGGGCTTGGGTTGCAGAGAACGGCCAATGGCAGTCCGGAAGCGTAGCCGAGGGCTCCAATAACATCGGTGAACTCATGGCAGCTATAGCTGCGCTCAAGGCCTCCAGGAAAGTGGCGGAAGTCCATCTGGAGATCGACTCCCAGTATGTGCTCAACATCATCCAGAAGTGGGGCAAGGCGTGGCGTCGCAGGGGCTGGAAGAAAGCCAATGGGGAGCCCGTAGCAAATGCCGATCTCGTGGCGAAGCTCATGGAGCTAGCCGATAGGCCGGGGCTGACTATGGAGTGGGTAAAGGGCCACAACGGCCACTGGCTCAACGAGTTCGCCGATGAGCAGGCGGGACTCGCAGCTCGGAATCAGACCCCGACGCTCAAAGGCCGCTACACTAGAGAGCAGATCGAGGCCCAGAAACTGGCCGACACAAAGAAGCGGCCGAAGGATCGCCGCACGGCCTCTGGCTTCAAGCCACCCAAGGGTAGGACTCCCAAGAAGAGCTGACATGGCCCCGTGGTTGCGAAAAGTCCATTGGTGGCATATGATGGAACTATGACCGCAAACCCTCAGCAGTTGCTCATCGAAGCACTCGCCCAGAGTGCAGCCGCCCGTGACGCCATGGAGAGCTACACTCTGGCTTTTCTGACAGATCCTGAGTTCTCCACGGAGTATGCTCTGGAGGCCGCCAACGCTGGTGGCATGCTGCAGACAAAGGGCTACTATCAGCTCCAAGATCTCACAGACGAGCATGATCGGCTGCTTCAGTTTCTCAGCGCCTTCATGGGCGACTTCTCTCAGGAGCTGGGAGCGCTGTTGAAGGAGAGCGATCTCCTCGGTGTAGCCTACAACCGAGCACTGGATAAGCTCAAGGCCATGGATCCCAACAGCTTCGATGAGAACTAGGAGGTAGCTATGAGCAGTTTCACTAGCCAAAATCTCTCCGAAGTAAGGGGAGAAGATGCTCCTGCGGGAAGCTACAAGATCACCACCGTCAATGGCTCGATCTATTTCGTGGAGGTTCCCGAAGAGGGACCTGCGCTGATGACTCGCTCCAAGGATGGCTTCCCTAGGGACCCCGAACACGGCGTTGCTAGTCTCGATCTTTACCGGGATGGAGAGGCTGTGGAGCTCATGGGTTGGTATGCCCACGTGGGTGGCTATGGCGCTCATTTCCTCTACTTTGATCCCGCAGCGAGGGCTGAGGTTTCGGAAGCCAACTACTCGGGAACTCGCCGTTGGACTTCTGCGGTTGTATCCATCGAAAAGGTTGCCTAAGATGAGCTCCAATGATCCCCTCCAGGGCCCCGACGGCTCGGCCGAAGAAAACGGCTTCCAGCTCACAGATGCTGACATGGCCTATGTGGCCAATGCCCGCGATCTCCACGAGCTCACCGACGGGGTTTTTCTAGAGCCCATGCTAGAGCTCATCGAGGGGTCTGCGTCCGTGATCTTTGCTAATCCAGCTATCGGTGCTTCTGTCATCAGCTCAATCCGCAAGCTCAGCGAAGAGGATCGTAGCAGCTCCTTCGCGGCGGGCTTCTCCAGTGGATTGGGCTACTCCAGGGAACTTCTTGACAGAGCTGTTGGCGAGTCTGAGCTCTAACACCACCCATTTTAGAAAATAGATTAGAACGGATAGATCATGGTAAACTCCAAAACTTCTGAAACCGACGACACCAAGCGCTTCCCCCGAGGTAAGGCCATCGGAGGGGTAGCCCTCCTGGTGGTCTACGTGGTTGGCTGCATGCTCTTCGATCCCGATGTGGATGCACTGAGGCTCTACGAAGGTCCAGGAGGAAGCGTTCTCACTGGAGTCTTCGCTGTAGCGCTTCTGGCTTCCCTCGTAGTGGCGGTAATGCTCCTGGCTAAGGTGGTTGGGCCACTGGGCACTAAGCTCTCCTCCTGGATGGAGCGGAACATGGCAGAGCTCACCGAAGAGATGGAAAATCAGGCCAAGAATAACCGCCGCTAGATCTTCTGCTAGCCTCGGCGGCATTGGAGTTGCTCCAATATTTCGGATAGTGTAGAGTGGCTTTCAACTACACCACAACCAAACCTAGAAAGTTGCCATGAGTAAGAAAATCTCAGAGCTCACCAGCGAAGAGCTCCAGGGCGCCAACCACGGAGCTCTAGCGTCAGCCTACGGACAGCTCGTCGGGGCCTCCCTCGCCGAAGACGGCAGCTATTTCACCACAAAGATGCTAGAAGAGTTCATCTATGCCCTAACCAAGGGCATGAGGCCTTCTCAGCCAAGTGGGCTTCCACCCCACTTCGACGCGATCATCGAGGAGCGCGAGCAGAGCCGCCACGATGTGGACAGCTTCTGGAAGAGCGTGTGGCTGAGCCGCATGGAGAAGCTCTTCCTCCACTCCGATGACTGGGAGCGGGGCTATGAGCACAAGACCTTCACCGCAACCACTCGCCACATCGAGACTGGACGCAAGGTGAGCACGCTCGCGGAGGGTACTCAGGAGTACTTCTACCGCAAGAAAGATGGGGCTTTCATCTCTATCCATCGGGATAGCTACGGAGATATCTACCTCACCGTTTGGCATGAGAGCGGAGTAGATTCCTCCGCAGCTATCGATCCCATCCTCGACTACGTGGAGGATCCTGACCCCTACGATGGAAAGGTGCTTCGGCTCTCAGCTTCGGGCATTAAGATCATGGATCTTGCCGAAGAGGAGCTTACACCCTACGATGAGAGTGTAGAGTCGGCTATCTCCTGGATGAGCTCCATCGGGAAAGAATCGGTGCGAGAGGCGCTCAAGAAGGCCAAGCTACCAGCCCGCGCGGGGCTTCTGCTCGATGGCCCTCCCGGCTCTGGTAAGACCACACTAGCCCGTCGGGTTGCACGGGACCTCTCAGTCCAGGGAACTACTGTCGTCTATGCAACGCCTGAGCTAGACATCGAAAGCATCTTCTCCTTCGCAGACAGCTACGAGCCCGTGCTCATCATTCTCGAGGATGTGGAGTCCTTCTTCGGCGAGCGGGGCATGAGTGATTTCAGCAGCTTCCTCAACGTGCTGGATGGCATGGATCAGGAGGGCGGCAAGATGGTGCTCGCAACCACCAACGATTCTTCGAAGTTCGATGAGGCCGTGAAGCGTCCCGGTCGCCTCGAGCGCCGAGCTGTTATCTCTGACATCAAAGCCGGAGCCCACGAGGAGATGCTTTCCACACGGCTTCCCCTCGAGGATGAGCTCACCATTAGCGCACTGGTGAAGGTCATTCGGATGAAGATGGAGGGCAAGACAATCACTCCAGCGGTGGTGGATTCCCTCGCACGCCATGCGATCATGCTGGGCATCGAGGGCGACGAACTCATCACCTACGCTTCGAAGGAATGGGAGCCCCACTACGATGGAGCTTCCTACATCGATTGAGCAAAAGGAAAACACTATGGCTGAGAATAGCCGAAATGTGCTAGAAGTTGCCGATGGTAAGTACACCATCGTAGGCATCGAAGATGGCAAGCTCCATGCCCTTCGCCACGGAGAGCCTTGGAGAGATCTCGTTGGAGACAAGCTAGTGCTTTCTCTGGCCCAAGAGCTCCTAGAGGCCAGAGAGGCCCTCCGGGAAAGGAACCACGTAGAGCCATGACGGAAAAGCGTTCAGCATCTGCAGATGAGGTTGCGCTTCGAGCGCTGAAGGCCACAGCTTTTAGGACCGGAGACTGGCTTTTCTATAGGTATTGGCCCGAAGGCTCCGATGAGCTAGTGCTCATGGTGAATGCCAGCGATTTCTTCCATTGGGCTAGCGCAGATGCCGTGGAGATCACGCCCGAAAACATCGAGCTCTTCGAAGCCACAATCGCCGAGGTTAAGGCGCTGGGAGCTAAGCTCGGACAGAACTTCGAAGATGATGATGTGCTCCTCTTCGCAGCTAGAGCCAGGGGCATGAGACCCCAGGGTGCCTACTATAAGCATCTTCCAAAGGAGCTCTGGAGTCTCTTTGATGGAGCGGGACCCGCCCGCGATGTGGACAAGTCTGCCTTTGGAAACCCCGTGGCGCAGCCTTCCTCCTAATCCCATGCAAACTTTCCTACCCTACAGTAATTTCCAGAGAACCGCTGAAGTTCTAGACGGGAAGAGACTGGGCAAACAGCGAGTGGAGACCTACCAGCTGCTTCTACAGCTCTGCGGCGTGAAAATGCTCGACTATCCCCACTGGGAACCTCGCCTGGGAGGATGGGATCATCCAGCTGCAGCTATGTGGGCTGGCCATGAGCGCTCACTATTGGACTACCAGAAGGCCATCTGCAATGAATGGACTAGCAGAGGCTTCCGGGACACTACCCTAGAAAAATCTTCCCTTGTCTTGGAGCTCATCGGTGAAAGCTCTTGGACCGAAGAACCACCTCCTTGGCTAGGCATAGAGGATGTCCATCGCTCTCACAGGTCAAATCTCCTAAGGAAAGACCCCGACTACTACAGCAAGTTCTTCGATGAATCTCCAGAGCTTCCCTACATCTGGCCCACAACTAGCTGGGATCTCTTGGAGCGAAAGAGAAGTAACTTCCAGAGAGCCAAGGAGCTCTTTGAAGATTTTAGATAGCCTAGTGCTTGTAGCTCCGTTGCTCTAGGATGTTAGAACCTATTTAAAGATTCTGGGGATCTTGTTTCCACTACCATCGAGGTTGTTTTGAGTGCTGCCAAATACCACATAAGCCCTAAAGTGGGCGTGGCTCTCTGCAGAGCAAAGGAACGGAAATGCAGATATGGGGAAGCCAGCGAGCACTATAGCTCCGCAGAGGAAGCCCTTGCGGCCTATGAGAAGCAGCAATCCGCCTCTCTCTTCCCCGAGCCAAGCAGCAGGAAAGAGCTCTGGGGAGAAGTTGGAGAAGATGGATGGCTCACAGATGAGTCCGCCCAGAAAGCTCTTCCCCACGGAGTGTACTGCCCCAGCTGCAATCAGACGCCATCTCTAGAAAACTGCCAACAGCTATTGTTGAATGATTATGCAACATGTAGCTGTGGGAAATGGTATGACATTGGAGAGGCGAAGGTTGAGCTGCTTCCAGACAACCCATCCCACAAATTCCTAAAGCCAGAGGCGGTCTACGAAGCAACTTGGTATCACGCTACTTGGAAAGATAATTGGCTTGAAACCAATGATGATGGGGATGAATCCTTCAGCATCCACGTGGGAACGGAACAGGCCTCCTATGATCGTGGAATTGGCGAATATGTGAGCAGGGTGCCAAAACACGACGGCGAGTTCTATCTCTATGAGGTGAGAGTGAAACCCGAAGCGCCGATAGCTAAGGACATAGCGGATGATGACAATGGGGTTGAGGCGGAAGACGGTGAAGTGGTCCGCTACATAAACCGCTGGGAGGACATGGCCTCTATCTCGTTGGCAGTTCCTTCTGACAAGGTGGAGATCGTCTCTAAGAAGGTCGTGGGTGGAGCCAAGGCGAAGACTCGGATTTCGCTCTACAATGTGCGGCCATAGGTAGCTGCTTAGTCCCTCGCCAATGCGTATAGATTGCGATCTGAGTGACTTTTGCCCGTGATTGCCACAACCCTATTAGCTGAGCATTCTGTCGTCTTAGATCGCCGCCATTGCCTTTCCGCTATCTTTGTGTAGCATAGTGCTATGGCCATATTAGATGTAGACACAGCTGACAAAGAGCTGCTCGAAGCCGATTGCGATCTCGAAGATCTCTTCGGCGATAGGCTCGCCTGTGAGCAAAAGGACCACGATGTGGACAGCGCTCACCACGATGTGGGTGCTCCTGCCACGGTGCGGGGCTATGCGCCTTGTGGCGACACCATGAACATCTGCGCAAAGTTCGCAAAGGCCTATCTCAATGACGGATGGCGAGTTGTAAGCTGCGAATGTGGCGCACGCCATCTCAGCAGCCAGTTCCGCTTCATAGCGATCTAAGGAGAGCCATTGTGGATGATCTCGTAAGGAGAATGCTTGAGCTCGCCTGGCAGCAGAAAATAGACAGTGGGCTCATTGCCCACTTGGACTTTCCCACTCCAGTAATAGATTCTGATTTGGGCGGCGAAGAGTAGCTGCACAGATTCTCCGTGTGAGCATTTTGCCCTCGGGCGCAGCGTGGTGTATGGTAAATCCATGCGCACCACCAAGCAGATGAGCAGCAAGGATAAGACTCTTCTCTCTCGGGCGTCTGAGCTCGCATCCCACTCCAGTGAAAAGTACCGCCACGGTGCTATCATCACCCGCGGAGGTAAGACGCTGGCCATCGGCATCAACAGGGCCATCAACAATCCCAACCACGTCACTGACCCTAAGACCGGCGCCTCTATCCATGCCGAAATCGCTGCTCTCAACGCTTGCCGCAAGTCCAATCTCGAGGGCGCTACGATCTACGTGGCTCGCATCCTCAAGGATGGCTCCCCGGCCATGAGCAAGCCCTGTCTGCGGTGCCAGAAGGCTCTCCGCAAGGCTGGCATCAAGAAGGTTTTCTACACCATCGACTCGGAGCTGGAGCTCTGAGTTGTGGTCAACTATCCATCATAGGTGATACAATCTAACTATGAGTCCGCGGATTGGGCTCGTGATTTCAGTGCTCCTGCGCAGCATTGAGCTAAATCGAAAGCTACTTGGTAGACAGCCGCCATCCATTTTTGTTGAGCTATTTGAAACATGGATAGTCTAGGCGCAGGTTGGCTGTTCAAGATTTGATTTCAACATGGCAAAAAACAACAAACTCAAGCGAAGTGCCCAGCTCTTTTCCAAGGAGTATGGCCTCCCCTATCTCGCCTCTTTGAGAGCTGTGGACGAGCCGCTCCATGGCCTCCGAGACTACCTCTCCGTTGGCTCAGCTTTGAAAAGCTCAATCTCTAGGGGCCACTTCCAGGTCGTTGGGTCTAAAAGCATCTACGCTAGGGGCTTCGAAGTTCCATTTCATCCCGCCGGTGGCAGAGGCTACAGAGGATTCATCAAAGAGCAAGATCTAACCCACTACTCCACAGACGGCGACTTCTTCAGAGACCTAGCTCGAAGAGTTTCCCTATTAGAGCGCTATGGCGCCAAGGATATATGGCACTATAGGACTCTCAGACGGGCTGGAATGCTTCCAGAATCTGCAGATGAACTTGAGCCATTCTTCGACCACTACGGATTCCATAGCTCTCGTCTAGAGGGATCCCTCTGGGGAGAAACCATGCGCGTGGGTATCTATGGAGTCAGTCTAAGCTCCTATCTTGAATCAGCTCCCGGTTCGACACTTCTTCCCCTAGAAATCAGCCAGCATGAGCTGCTCATTGCTGGCAAGAACCCCGATGGAGCTCTGAGCCGATTCTTGGAGCACTACAATAGCCAAAGAGAACTATTGGAAGACAGAGGAAGCGCCTATAGCCATCTCGCCACATCCCAGCCGAGTTCAGCTTTCTATCCCGGCTCAAATGTCCCTCGCCTTCTGGTGCTTTTCAGGGAAGGGGAAAATGCCAATGGAAAGTCCCCCGAGGAGAGACTGGAATCTCTGGGGCTAAATCCGAATAGCTTTAGAACGGAGAGATTCTCCAAGAACGAAAAGGCTGAAACTGCGCTCGTGAGGGGAGTGGCCACTCTAAGGGTTAATGGAGCTGTCGTCCGGCAGGGAGATCCCCTGGGGCTGCTCATAGCTTAGAGCTCTAAACCAGGAAGTGTGGCCATTGTTAGAACAGTTGCCACACTTTTCCGCTTCCAAGGAGCTCCCATGGCCAAGTGGCACTACAACCCGGAGACGGGCGACACCGGCAGATGCCGCGCTGTCTACAAGTGCAGATATGAGCTCTCCGAAGATGAGCACTACGGCTCCGCCCGGGAGGCCTCTCGGGCCTACGAGGAGCACCAGTCGGCAGCTGTTTTCAAGACTGTAAGCAAGCTGCCGGACTACCCCCAGGTGAGCGAGCCCCGAATAGCTGCAGAGAAGAGTTCTAATAGCTACCACTATCAGGAGCTCTGGCTGAGAGATGAGAATGGGAAGCCTGCGGCCTATGTGAAGGTCAATAGGCTCACCTGGGGTGAGCTCGCCGATGGGTCCTATGGCTACAAGCCGGGAATAGTTGTCTGTGACATCGAGATCAGCCCCGACCACCGGGGCCAGAACTACGCTCTAGCTGCCATACGGAAGCTCCAGGAATCCAATGGTGGAGAGCCCGTGGAGTTCACCGGTACTTTTTCGGAAGCTGGCTACAGGATGTACCAGCGGTTGGAGAAGCTGGGCCAAGAGGCGGGAACTCCCCTGGTGAAGATCTCCCACGGTGAGCGACTCAAAGAGCCAAGCCCTGGAGAAGAGTACAGCTTCGTGGACGATTGGGCAGAAGAGCGGGGCAAGTATCAGCTCTGAGTTGCATGGCTTGGCTGCTTGGTGTACTGTAGAACTACACCAACCAAACACGATCCTAGAAGGAATCATGAAGATCACTGTTGCTAACACTGTCGAGGCTGTCAACATTGTTAAGAACGATGATGGCACTGTGAGCATCGAGCTCAAGGGCGTGGACGCTGTCCGAGCTGAGGTGAAGCAGATCGCAAAGAAGCCCGCTGGCGGCATCAAGCTCATTCACAGTGGAGTTCGAGGCATTCCCGTGCTCTCCCGGGCCCAGAACGAGAAGATCACAGCCAGCAAGTGTGGCGTTCCCTTCATGGACAGCAAGCTTCGACAGAAGCTCATTGAGAACGGCGCCCCCATGCTCGTTCGCGTCAATGTCTCTGATGCTAATATGTATACCAGCCAGAAGTCCGCTGCGAAGCACGGCATTCAGCTTCGCTTTGAGGCCACTCACAAGATTGAGGGAGACACCAACGCTCGAGGTAACGTCTACGCTGAGCTCGTCTGGTAGAAAGCACTATAAGAGGGGCGCCGCTGCGGCGCCCCCTCTTATTAGCATGAGCCAATGTTTTGAAGTCTAAAAGCAGTCTAGCAATGTTGTAGATGGCGATCTATATGCCCTATGGTAGCCTTAGCAGCACGAGACAAATGAATAACATCATGGAGATTTTCTAGCGCCTCCTAGATGTTTTCAGCATCGAGAAATTTCTCCTCGCTTGAGAAAATCTCATTTATCTTCCCCTGGCTATCGCAGCATCTTTGTAGTTCACTATAGATTTGGTTCAATGTGGTGTAATTCTGGTTCAATATGGCGCATTATGCGACCATCTTCTAATCCGTGTATGCAAACAGAACTCGCTTTGATATAGCTATTGTCTTTATTTTATAGCGAGGTTAGCATGGACACCACATTTACCATCATTGAAGAAAATAAATCTACCATTGCTGGACTAGGTGATTTACAGCTCACAATAGAATTAGGTATTCCCTATTACTTGCCGTCACACCGGGGTGACTATCAGGGCCTCTGGAATCTTCTAGAGGAATTCGAAACCTTAGTGCTAAGCACCAAGAGAAACGAACTCTTAGAAAAAGAGAGAAATTTTTTGAGAGAGGCCAAGTCCAAGGGTTTCGTGGTGGTATTAGCTGGTCCAAGTCCATTCTTTTGGGAAAAGGGTGACGGAGAACTAATAGATCACAAAATATCTCTGGATCCATTCCAAGAACAAGATCACTCACCACAGAGAGATGTGGCTTTCTTTTTCGAAGGATCAGGTTTAAAGTCTGATTTCCATAGAAGAGATGTCCAAGTTACCATCTCTATATCTAAATTTCTGATTTCCTCTATGCGCAAATCTAAGAGTGAGATCGAAGAGGCTTCCTACGAAATTACTAAATATTTCCCCACAAGCGGGAAACTTTATATTTCAGAAATTGACTCCATACCTAATTGGCTTATTTTACAACTTTTGAAAGAACTTGAAAGTAAAAATACATCACTTGTGATCCTAAATGAAAATCGAAAGATCACAGCAAAGGAATTGGAAGAATTCAGAAATGAGATTAAGCGAAGATGGAGAGATAATCTTCCCAGACAAGTGATTGTTTTAGATCCAGAGGGCAATAGAGCTAGTAAATTAAAAGGCGCGATAGACGCAGCTAGTAGCTATGAAAATCGATCTGGTCATGTAGATGTAGATTACTACAAGGGTGGAGATGAAATCGGCTGGAAATGGGAAGGTGCCTTTGAAAAAGCTAGAAACACTCCTAATGTTTTTCTAGTTGTTGAAGATGGCTCAGTTCTTCAACGTAGAGCAATGGATATACGAAAATATCTCAGTGAAATAGAAGCACTTGGTGGAGGTCTGTCCTTTGCCCACCAATCTAATGCGCTTTTTCACCATTTGGGAGCAGGATTTTACATTCTAGCAGATGAACCTCTAGCTAAGCTTGTAGAGCATCTTAAAGTAGATTCCTATCTCGACGAAATGAGCCTACAGACTCCCGTAAACCAAAGCGCCCTTTCAGAATATTCCCAAAATGTCGCTGTCAAACTGAAAGAACAAGGGAAAACTATTCAAGAGACATCGAAGATCATGGGAGTCAATAAATCAACCATAAGCCGTTGGTTTAAAACGCTAAGAGGTCAACAAAGCAACCACGAAGATGAAAACTGATAGCTCCAATAACAGATAAACAAACAATTCACAGCTGTCCGAAATGCTCTCAATATAAGGAAATACTATGAAAAGTAAGAAGAAACCTATGAGCCAATTTGTGGCATCGACACTGATGGATCTGGATGAACTGATACTACGGCCACATTCGGGTTGGGTAGACGGAGCAGGCGTCCTCAACGAAGTTGACTGGTTCAGCACCGATGAACACAAAGCGAACAAGGAGAAAGGTCTATCCCACTCCTACAAGGAACCGTTCAGATCGAGAGGCTACCAAATAGCTCAGAGCCTGTCAGACAGCTCCTGGTGGGGAATCCGCTGGAACGATGCCTATGAGTTCATCAGCGAACACAAGGGGAAAGAAGCCGCAGCAAAGTTCGTTGAGATCAGGTTGGATCTAGCCGACAGGCAAGGCTGGTCTGGATATGGCCGGGACGGAGAGAGGCGACCACGAATAACTGTGTTTAGCGCTCCAAACATCGTCGTGCCTACGGAGGATGATGAAAAATCCTAAACTAGTGCTATAAAAATAGCCCCGAGCTTCAGCTCGGGGCTATTTAGTGATGCCAATAACAGAATATTTATCTTTGAAATTAACTAAAAATTCAAAAGTTTGCTAACATTCCCACTTATGAGTATCTAGATGCAAAATCTTATTTCGATTGATCTAAGGAACAAGATATTCTATGTCCTATTTTTAGCAATAGTTGCTTTGATATGGTAATTGATCGTTCCGGAAATTCCACGATCTTATTACATGGAGTAATTTATGTCCAATCAAAGAACATACGCCCTAGTAGTAGATAGCCAAGAAGAACTTCAAAGATTTATAGGTCTTAGAGGTATCATAAGTGATGCTGAAGGCATGAGCGGAATAAGAAATTTAGATACTCTACAAGCTCAAGGCAATTTCAAAATCTACGGTGAACTCGAAGAAGATTCTTTCGGTAAGAAACGCAGTGGTACCAATATAGCAGAAGCCATCAAATATGTAACCACTCATCGCAATAGTGTCCTAGGAGTCACCTCTATTGAACAAATTTCTAACAATATCCAAACTATTGTAGAAATACTGCAAGACATCCATGCAGCAGGAAGCGGAATCGTAATTAGATTTTCCTCCAGGGGCCTAGAGTTGAAATTTAGTCAGAGCGGTGAATACAATGGTTGGATCTGGATTGGTCAGGCTCTAGCCGATTTCATCGAACAAGTAAAGATTGCTGCCTACTTCGATGAGATGTTCCACCCAAGTGCTTGGGCTAAGATTCCTAATTCTAAAATGTATCAGGTTTGGGATCAGATCAGTGCTGAAAAGAGCAATGCAGCTGTGTCTAGAGCTACCGGCATTTCAGAAAAAACAGTAGCTAAGCTAAGGCGCCGATTCAAAAATTTGGAAACCATCTATCGGAATAGATGATGGTGCTAACACAAAGAAAAGAGTCCGCCAATAGCGATGCTGAATTAGTGGCGGTGGACTCCGCTACGGCTCTATCTTTTCTAGAAGAGCACTCCACCTCGGACAAAGATAGGCCAGGCAGCAATCTACGAAGCTGGGGCATAGAGGGGAATGGACAGCTCTTAGCAGTAATAGCAATCTGTAATCCTCGCACCCTAGAGCTTCAGAAAAGCTATACAACTGAGCTCTATGGACTAGCTGTCTCAAATCAAAAGGCCAGTGGAGAGCTGATCAACTCTCTCATGAGCATAGCGATGGAATCAGGCATTCCAGACCTTTTCATCCAAGGAGAACGAGCAAAAGAATATGGACAATACGGATTCGAGCGATCAACTGTTAGCAGTGATAATTCTGAGAGCTCAATCTATCATTGGCGTGATCCCTCAGTTCGATTTTACACCTACAAAATCACTAGCTCAAAGGGCAAAGGTTACTACATAGGCCGCCACAGAACAAGCCTGGAAACCATCGAAGAAATGGTCACCGATGGCTACATGGGCAGTGGGGGAGTGAAGTATAAAAACTGGATAGCCTCAGTTGGCGAAGAGACACTCTCCAAGGAAATTACAGGAGTCTATGGCACTTGGAAGGAAGTAGTAGCTGCAGAAGAACAGCTCATCGGAAATCTCTATAAAACAGACAGCAATTGTAAGAACAGCAAACCGGGAGGCATAGGGCTTACCAGCTATATGCCTGCATACACTATAGATTTTTGTCCCATACATGGGAAAACGAAGTTCAGAGGAAGGTGCCATAAATGCACAGTAGGTGATGCCCAGTCTCTGAAGGAATGCACTATACATGGACTCGTACTACATCGTGGTGATTCTTGTTTTACCTGCGTTAGAAGCAAAACTAACACTAAAAAGGAATGTTTAGTTCATGGTTTAGCTATCCACTATGGTGACACTTGTTCAAACTGCGCTAGCGCAGCAGCTAAACAGCTAGCAGAGTGCGAAATTCATGGATTTGTCATTCACCAGGGTAGCTCTTGTGCAACATGCGTAGCTGAAAAATCTGTTTCCCTTAAAATTTGCGCCATCCATGGAGAGACCAAGCATGTTGGCCAACACTGTCGTAAATGTCTTAATGGCAGCGTAATAACTGAAAGCAATTGTCCCATTCATGGTCTAACCTCTTTCAAGGGCGAGAGCTGCGTCAAGTGCTCTGCAGCAAAGAGTTGGGCTATCTTTGAGTGTCCTATCCACGGTCAGACCAAACATCGAGGCAACAGCTGTGAAAAATGCACTCAGCAACAACGAGCTGCAGAGCAAAGAGCCCTTGAAGTGGTTCAAAGCTGCGCCACGCATGGCGAAACCGCTTTTCTCAAAGGTGAGTGCAAGCGCTGCGTAGCTCAAAAGAAAATATCCCTGAAGAAGTGCCCCACTCACGGGAAAACCAAACACACGGGGAATACTTGTGGAAAGTGTCTGGTGGCAAAGGTATGGACCACCGAAGAGTGCTCCATCCACGGTCTAGTTAAGCACCGCTCTGGCAAGTGTCAAAAGTGTGCTGCTCTCGCTAGCTGGGCAAAGCGCAAAGCCAAGGCGAAGGTAGATTAGTTCCGTGATCTTCGTTAGAATGGTTCTGTCTCATTGAACACTAACTAGAGGGGCTGGTAACCTTGGCTGTAGGACGGATGTATCCACAAACCATCGACAACGCAATAGCGATGCTGGAAAAGGTCTTCAAGAATTTTGAAAAAGCAGATTCTGGAGATGAAGATCGCTTCGTGTCAATTCTCATTAGCCGCCCTGGCCTCGGGAAATCTGCAACCATCGCAAAGATGGCAAAGCGCATGGGCTATGATTTGGTAGACCTTAATCTTGCCCAGTTAGATCCTACTGACGCACTAGGACTTGGAGCGAGAGAAAAAATTAATGGCAAATGGGAAACTCACGTAGCTCTTCCCCAATGGGTTCATCGTGCAATGGCCGGAAAGTGCATCATTCTTGTGGATGAGTTCAATATGGGAACTCAAGATGTGCTTGGATCTTTCCAAAAGATGTTCTCGGATTTCGTCATCGATGGTGAAAAGCTCCCGAGGACTACCCACATCATCGGTGCCTGCAATCCTCCCGGCAAGGATGCTATCTTCGCAGCAAAGCGGCTCTCGGGAGCCTTCCGGCGTCGTCTTTGCATGATTCCCATCATCGATGACTTCGAGTACGTGCAGAAAAAGCACGGCTTCATCATGCCTCGGGGCTTTGTGAAGCCCAACTACGAGGACATCATCAACTATTGCAGCTACGATGAGATCTCCTCGGCAGTTGTGGATAATGTCTTCAACATCGCCTCCTACGATGGACTCAAGGACGCAGAGAAGATCTCCCTCGTGGCGGGCTTCGGAGAAAAGGCCTTGGAGTTCGCCCAGGAGCTGGACCTCTTCGCTAGCCACCTCTTCGCCTCCAGCTACAAGGCCACCAACTCGGAGCTCACCTACGTGGAGTGGAAGCGCAACCCCGAAGACTCCATCCCCGAGTACCAGCAGATCCTCTGGGGCCAAGAGTCCATCAAGAACAGCAGCTCCTACAACAACCAGAAGAAGTTCCTTTCCAGAATCGAGAACAACAGGGTCTATGTGGCTCTCTATGCGCTCGTCAAGGAGAAGTTCGATGTGGATTACGAGGTAGATGAGGCCAAGCTGCCCGACTCAAAGGAGGACCCCACGGGTCAGCTGTCTGCTGTCGGTTCCACTGTCGAGGAGCAGGGCTAAAATGGCGCGGCTCCAGAAGAACTTTTCCTACGGTGAGCTCTGGACTGATCAGCCCGTTCGTAAAAGCGAAGTAGAGGGACTCCACGGCAGGGTAGAGGAGAGCCTTGCAAAGTTCACCACCAATGACGCCTTTGTGGACTTCGCAGAGCAGCATGGCTACAGGTTCTACATCGACTACGACTTCGACGGCGTAGCTCGTACCAACGTGACTGCCCGCGAGATCATTGTCAATGGCAACTATCCCGATGAGCTACTGAGTTCCTTCATCCAGCACGAGATGGGCCACCTCATGCTCTTCGACGTGAACCAGTTTGTGACAGTGGGTAAAACCACCATGCGCTCTACAATCGCCGATGTGATCTACACGCCAGAAAATCTCTCCACCTACGGCATGAGGCAGCTGCTACTCCTGGAGAACATCATCCAGGACATCATCATTGAGACCGTTTCGGATGGTTTCTGCGTTTGCAGCAATAGCCTCACCCACCTGGGTGGCAACATGGGCGTAAAGCACCTCCCCAGCCTCGAAGACACGAAGATCATTGCTCGAGAAGCCGCCAAAACGGTTCTCCGGGTAGAGGACAACTCCGACTTCAGCTCCGAGGAACTCGGCGACCTTCGGGGACTTTTGGAATCCATGCTAAAAGATCTCGAAGCGGATATGGGCGAGATCGGCGAGGAGATCAAGAAGAATTCCACCACCAACAAGTTCTCCGCCGAGAAGAGTCTTCAGAGATTCCGGAAGCTCCACGCTAAGAAGCAGCAGCTGGAAAAAGTTGAGAAAAAGCTCGCTAAAAAGTGGAACTCCAAGCTCCAAGCTCTCGCTGACAGGTTGGAGGGGGAAATCGAAGAGCTCGAAAGCCCCGAAAGAATAGAGAAGGACGCCGAGGAGGCGGAAGCGGAGCGGGCCAAGGAGGGGAAGAGACTCTCGGATAAGCTCGAAGCTGCGGGAGAGCTTCATAAGGCCCTCGAAGAACAACTCCGCAAGGCCGAAGAAGCGGAGGCCGAGCGAGACGCCTCCGGGGAGGATAAGAAAGCTGGTGGCGAGGCGAGCAAAGAGCTCATCAAGAACTACACTGACCGCAACAGCTCCGACGATGAGGCCCCCGAAAATCCAGGCCACTCCTTCGATTGCGGGTTCCCTCATCCCGTCACCGTCGACCGCAGTGAGTCCCATGGGAATGAGCGCCATCTTCGCAAGATCAGTGGTGGCGTGAGAATCAAGACTTTGAGGCTCACCGAAGATGACGCTGATAACTCCATCGGCGGCAGAAGAAAAGCCCAAACGAGCGAGTACACCTATTTCAAGTCTGCCAAGAAGGAATTCGATGAGACAGACATGCTCAAGGGTAAGCGGAGGGAGAAGCTCACTGGCATCAATGTGCTCATTGGACTGGATGTCTCGGGTTCTATGACCAATGAATGGACTTCCATGTTCAGTGAGATCTCTAGGCTGGTGGAGGAACTCAAAGAAACTCTTGACATCGAAGAAATCATCTACTTCACCTACAACCATAGGCTCCGGCAGCACTCCAGGGAGTTCTCCGACCTGAAGCTCACAGCTAGCGGCGGCAACGCATTTGGCTATGTCTACCAGGATATGATGACGCGGCTCCCCATGCTCCAAAAAAATGAGATCATTCTGGTGACAGACTGTGGAGATAGTCTAGGGTTCAAGCTCAACTCTGTCTGCCAGGCGGAGCGCAATGGCGTGGAGGTGGAGAACCACATCTCCATCATTGACACGGAGGGCGCTGGTTTCTACGCTAAGAGTGACTTCCAGGCTGAAGATTGGGACATCTATTCGGCCAAGGACAAAAAGCTCTACAAGGGCATCAAGGATCGCATAGAAGAGCTCATCGAGCGATAGATTCGGCCACTAGAGGTGCCACATGGCGATCTGAAGAACTTTCAGCCAATCTAGCGAGGGATGTTGTTCTTCGCTATTCTAGGTTCTCAGAACACATTCCTCAGCCCTGTTGTGGAATCGCTGCCTTTAGCGTAAAATAGCTGCTATGAACTTTAGACGAATCCTTGGTGCAGCTGCGGTAGTGGTTTTAGGAAGCGCTGCGCTCGCGGGCTGCACGATGAGCCTCGAAGAGGTGCAGGAATCGCCTCACAAGGTCATTGAGACAGATACGGATTTCTGGGCTGGACGCAGTTGGAGCTATGTGTCCCCCGATGGTGCTGAAAAGCCTCTCACTGAAAATTGTGGTGGCTTCTGGGAGGGAAGATGTCTTTCTACTTCTGATGGCTCCGTTGAGTTTCGCTGGAGCACACGCAAGGGTGGAGTGATCGCCAATGAGAGACTCACCATCGATGGCACTGAGTATCCGCTTGAATGTGTTTCCACTGATTTTTGGGATGGAACCTATGTCTGCGGCATGGAAAACCACTAGCTCTTACATTTTTAGCAGTTGAAGAGAAAGAAACCTATGGAGAAGAAATTCCACGCGGCAGTTGGCAAAGTGAAGTCCAGCCATCCCCTCATCAATGAAGTTTACCACTTGATCTTCGTAGTAGCTGGTGGTGTGCTCGCGGCTCTGGGGCTCGAAGCCTTCCTCATCCCCCACGGCTTCCTTGACGGTGGACTCACTGGTATCTCCATCATCCTCTCCAAGTTCATCAACATTCCCGTCGGCGTATTCATCGCTGCCCTCAACCTGCCATTCATTGCCCTCACCTGGTGGAAACTGGGTAGACGCTCGGCCTTTAGGACCACCGTGGGCGTGGCTACCCTAGCTGTTTTTGCTGTGCTGCTACACCACATGGATCCCTGGACTGACAACTATGTGCTAGCGCTCTTCTATGGTGGTGCGCTCTTGGGCTTCGGCGTGGGCATCGCTCTGCGAAATGGTGGAGCCCTGGATGGCACAGAAGCCCTCGCCACCATGATCTCCAACAAGAGCCGCTACTCTGTAGATCAGCTCATTCTAGGCATTAACGTGGTGGTCTTTGTAGTAGCGGGCTTTGTCATGGACTGGCAATCGGCCATGTCTTCGGCGCTACTCTTCTACATCGTCGTCTCTACGCTCATCGACAAGATCGTGAATGGTACCCACGATTTCAAGAACGCTGTGATTTCTACAGTCCATCCCGATGAAGTGGCTGCCGCCGCACTAGCTGTCACTAAGCGCCATGTTCTCGTGGATCGCAAGAAGATCTGGCACCACGATGATAGGGAAGACGACTGTGTCTATCAGCTGCGCCTAGTCATCACTCGACTGGAGGCTTCGGAGCTCTCGGAGAAGGTCATCGAAGTGGACAAAGATGCCGTCATTGTCTTCAACGAGATCAGCTCTCTCCGAGGCGGAGTCTATGAAGATCTCAACAGTAGCCACTAAGAAGTAGAAAACTAGGAGAATAAAATGACCGCATTTGTGGAAAAGGCCAATCGCGGCGATGATCTGGTGCCTAACGAGGAAAGCGTTCCTGTGATCCAGACCATCGATCCAGAAACCCGCTGGGAAGATGGTGTGGACCACGATCCTCGAACCGAAGAGCTATGGGACTGGCTGCAGGAATATGATCGCAAGTTCTGCGGCTATGAGTACAGTGACCTTCTCAGTAGCGGTGGAGACGGTGATCCCGGAGAGGGAATCATGTATCTCATCGATGAGTACTTTGCTGCAAGGGGGGATTAGGCGTGGTAAATAGAACAACAATTGTCTGCCTGGACTGTAGAACTCAGAGCTGCGCCAACGAAAATCATCGGCACATGGCCTGGTCTCCCAAGCTCACGGTGCCAGCCAAGGGCAATGTCAGGGCATGGAAACTCATCGAGCAGGGCGACTACCACTGGGACAAGAGAAAGGTCTCCCGCAGGGCAACTAGGCGGGCGCAAATCATGGCGGCCAACAGACAGAGGCGAATCGCGAGCCGACGCCAGGCTGATTCGGGACTACTCCAATCCGGAAAATGGAATCGAGCTTAATCGATAGTGTGGCAAAGGAGGGAGAATCGACATGCTTTTTCTATTTGTGGTGGCGCTGATCGCTCTCAGTGGCTATCTCGTCTATCGGGGTAGGCGCGGCTTTGACCAGCCCACGATCTGGGAAGACATCAAAGCTCTCTTTGGCTTTGGCGAACGTAGCAAAGAGCCCCATCAGGGGCAGAAAGAATCCCAGCCACACCAAGAGGCAATTAGTTCCAGAGATGGCTACACAATAGAGGAAGACCCAGAGCTTTCAGACATTGACAGGCTCGATGAAATCATGAGCCTCAATGATCTCTGGAATCAGAGCCCCGAAGCGGAAGCTAATAAGACAGACGAAAAATGACTACAGCTACTCGAGATGTCAGGGAAGAACTCGCCCGGGCAATGGCTAAGCTCGGAGGCGTCTCCTATGCAAATCAATTGGACGATGGAGCTGAAGAGCTGTTCCCCTACTACAGCCAAGCGGATGAGCTCATCGAAGAGGGCTTTGGGAAACCCACAGAAGTCACCGAGGACCTCGTCTGGGAAGCCCTAGAACCTCACCTAGAGACAGTCATAGATCTAGATCTCAATAGCTACAAGGATAACAGAGCTTTTCAGAAGCTCGTGGAAGATGTAACTTTGGTTCTTCGATCAGGTGGCGAGGAACAAAGCACTATTAGCTTAGATAGCGCAAGACGCAGAGAAATGATTGCCCGCATTCTCCACGATGCTAACACTGGTAGAATCACTCCCGATCCAGATGATCCCACAAGATATGGCGCTATGGCGGATGCAATCATCGCTGCGGGGCTCTGAAGCACAGGAGGCATACGTCTATGGCTGAACACACCAAACATCTCACCATTTCCAACGCTTTAGCTGCTGATTGCCTCTATGGAGAATGCGAGCATCTCAACGAAGATGGTGAGCCCAGCGACTACTCTGCTTGCCCCTCTATCTCTATTGAGGTTTGCATTGATTGCATGGTAGAAAGAGGCCAAGGGAATGACCCTACCTATTGGGAAGAAGAGCTCATTTCTTGGCCCCATGAAGTTAGAGCAGTAGAGCCCGAGAAGGTGGCTATCCCAAAGTTGCTAAAAGCTCCACCAGAAAACATCCGCTGCGGCCACGGCTATGACCATCATTCTGGGCCACACTCCTGTGATAGCTGTGATAGGCAAGAGTGTGCCTATTGGGCATGGGTGAAAGACCACGAGAGAGCAGTAGCTCGGATAGTGAAAGATTTTTCAAGGGATAGCTAGTAGCTCTAAAATTAGCGCTCACCCTAGTTTACGTAGCGCTATTTGTGGTGTATCATTGACCCATGAACGCCAAGCGGTATAGCCTCAAGGACATCTCAGAGGATCGGCACTACTGGGTTTCGCAAGTGCTCACGGATGATGATCTCAATGAGCCCACTGGGGTAAGCTGCGACAGCTGCGGTGTTCGACTCCTCCTCGGCGCTTGGCTCGGCTCCGGCGTATGGAAGGAAGGTGACAATGCTGGCTGCAACGGCTGCGGACAGACTGTTTACCACGATGCTCTTGCCTGGCAGACAGAGGTGCCCCAGGAGCTGCTTGGCATTGTGGCGGCTGACGATTTCTGGCGCCAGCGCTGGTACCACGCAACGACGAATAGCAGCTGGGCCACCGACGCTAGAGAGGCAACCGGCCCTCTCATCGGGGACTCGGGCCTTCTGATCCATGCGGGCTCTCGGCTGGCCGCCCTCAATCGAGCTGATGACATCTACGGCGAACGGGGTGGCGCCGAAATCTATCTCTACAGCTTCCAGCTTCGAGGCATTTCCGCGGTAGCTCGCAACTTTATCCTCAAGGATGACAACAGCTGGCAAGAGTGGCTCTCTGGTTCCTACGACATGCCCATCGGCGCATCCAGCGGAAAGCACAAGGGCGGCGATAGGGCCCACCTCGAGGCAGATGGCCACAGGGCTGCAGCTTACTACAACTGCTATGAGATGCCCGGTGAGCTCTCGCTGATCCTCGACAGCAAGCTGGTTCAGCTCAACACTGTGACCCGAGAAAAGCTCACTCGCCCAATCTGACGGAACAGGAGGAAATGATGGTAACCCCCAATCTCGATCAAGTTGATTCTCCGGGCGCTTTGGCGATGATCCTATTTCTTTGCATCTCCATAGCGGTTGGAATCGCCTTGAGCTTTCTGGGCTATTTCCTAGCTAAGAGACTTCTGAAAAATTGGAATGTCACTGAGGGCTCAAATGCCAATGTGCCACCAATTCCCATGGCGGCTGAGTTTGATCCAGAGGTTTCTCCAGATCAGAGAGTGGCTGAGCTTCGCTGGCTTGAGGCGCTCATGGAGTCGCCCTCTAGAGGTGAAGACGTAGAGGGCCCCCAGAGATAGTAGCGCCCCGTTGCCTTTCAATGGACTATGGCATATGATAGCACTATGAACACCGCGACAGCTACCCTCAAGCTGAGCCACACGGGCCCCGACGAGGGGCTCCACTTCTGGCTAGTCGTGGATGGGGTTCCCGTGAGCTATGCTAAAATCTATGAGCGCACCACCGCCCATGGCACAGAGCTCACGCTCTGCGACATCGAAACTCGCGAGGGCCACAGGAACAGAGGCCATGCTCGAAGGCTTCTGGAGCTGCTCGCAGAGGGCTATGGCGTTGCTAAGGTTATCCACGGAGGAAGCTACACTCCAGATGGTTTCAGCTACATTTCGCAGCTCGTTGAGCGCAGGGGAGCGCCGGCCGTTGGACCCAGCTGTGGTCCCATGAACTTTGTCCACGACTGGGATTCGTTCCAGCCAAAATACGCTTGAGATCGGAAAACAAAATGGCTCAGAGTGAGTTCACTATTTTGAGGAATGGGAAGCCCATTCTCATCATCGTTGGCATTTTTGGCCCCACTTGGATCGATGAGCGCTACGGATTCCAACAGGACATCAACAAGATCGGAGCAAACATGGCGCTGCTCCAGGATGGGGTGGTCATCTCGCAGGATAGGGCACATATCCAAAAGCTGCTTTCCCACTGGAGGAAGATCCTCCGACGGCGGCTCAAAGCGCTGGGATCGGATGACCTATCCAGCATTGTGGACACGAGTCCCTTCGATGAAACTACCGATAGCTAAGGAATAGCAATGGATGAGCCAACAGAAAAATTCCTCATCGAAGTAGAGCTTCGTAGCCACCCCTCCAATGAAGCCAGCACTCTTGATCCCGAGGATTTTGTGGACTTTCTTCAGCGCTTTGTAGTTGACGCTGGTGCCTCTTACGGCCTCGACGCCTACAATAAAGATGCACCACAGCTCGTGGCGGGAATTAGGCTGCTGGAGAAGCCTAAAGATTCCTCTTCTGGCGCAGAGCCGGTAGATGCAGTAGAGGAACGCTGTGTGCCAAAGAAGGACGGGCTTGCAGCTAATGTGGAAACAATTCTTGCACGCTATCGAAAATGATCGCTGATCTAGAGAAGCGCGGTTGCCAGCTCTGAGCTTTCAGCGTATGATGGTGCTATGAATGCCACCACCCTAGAAGCGCAGGCCTATCTCGCAGCCTCCACCGGCAGCTACGAAAAGCGCTGCACTCGCTATCGGCTTGCTTCTCAGCAGCTTGGCCTTGGCCTCCACACTCCCCTAACGGATCTGGGCTCTGGCCGCAGGGAGCTCGAGCGCTACCTCAGGGAAGACCACGGCTGGCGAGGTCTCTACACTCCCGTCGATGCGGCCGAGGATGGCACTGATCTCAACTCTTGGCAGCCGAAGCGCCACAAGGGTCACCGCTACTATTCTGCCCTCGAGGTCCTCGAGCATCTTCCCAGCTGGCGGAATCTTCTGGAAAACCTCCGTGCAGCGGGTCCCCACACCCTCGTGGCGACTGTGCCCGACCCCGAACAGGTGGACATCTTTGCTATGGATGACACCCACGTTAGCGCAATCACTGCGGCCGATCTCCGCAGTTTGAGCTTCGAGGTTGAGCGGGTGAGCCTCTACGGTGGCTACTACGGTGGCGATGGCACGGACGCCCTTCTGGCTGTCTACAGGGGCTAACAGATTTCCAGCACAGAACTCTAGCTACAGGACTGAACTATGAGCAGCGAAACCACTTGGGGCTTTTCTCGGCCAGCAGCACTCCCCGCTATTCCCCTCGGCGAACGCCAGCGTTTCTTCGAGGAAGCTCCGGCGGGAACCGTGATCCGCAGCTATCCCACGAATCAGCCACTGAATCCCGACTGGACCGAGTACTATCGGCGCCTCGAGGATGGCAATTGGCGCCACTTGGATGAGCTCACAACGGTGGGGCCCGCCTATCTGAGCTACGAGACCTGGGAGACCAGCAGTCCCGCGGTCTTCTGGAGCTACCCCGGCAGCTCTGAATACACTATTTTTGAAGTGGTGCAGCTGCCCGAAGGTGTTTTTGGTGGCTGAAAAGACATGCTTTTTCTGGTGTTGACAGAGGGGTTCTCTGTGTGTAGCATTGAACTACACCAACAAACACCACTTGGAGAACTCATGTCTTACCACTGGGAAAATGTGATCTGGCAGTCCAAGGATGGTAGCTGGAACCGCGGCTACTACAAGAGGATCTCCATGGCTTCCACGGGTGGTTACTACGACGAAGAGTACGACTCCGAGTGGGATGACGACTTCGACTTCACCGGCTTCGACTACCTCCAAACCGGATTCCGTAGCGAAAATGACGCTGACCGCTACCAGCCCCACGGCAACCCCGGCGGCGCTACGGAGGTCTACCCCTACAAGGGCAACTCCAAGGAGTGCAAGCGGCTCGATCAGCTCGCCTTCTTCCACAAGTTCCCCGCTGAGAAGGTGAAGTTCGAGCGCAAGGAGCTCCTCCGCAAGAACCGCGAGCACTTCAAGAAGCTGGCGGAAGAGTGGCACGCTGAGCGGGTGGGTGAGGCTTCACGGAACATGCGGAAGGTTCGAGTGACGCTCAAGTCCGACGAGCGGGCCTACGACTACTTCGGCGCTCAGCTTATCCTCGAGGGAAACTTCCGAAAGAACGGCGACTGGCTCGAAGTTGAGGGCCGCCGAATCTACAACATGGAGACCAACAAGTTCGAGAAGCATGTCCACAAGCTGGAGGAAGTTGTCTTCCGGGCGCCGAGCTACTACGGCCGCCGCTGGTGAGGAGAGTGGTATGACGGCGAAGTTTGACGGGAAAGTCCAACCTGGCGAGTGGGTAGTGGCTATCCAAGGATCTCTACGACTTCGGGCTATGGTTCTCTCGGAGTTTCACGGAGGTCCCGGTCAGCTCTCAGCGATCTCTCTGGGCACCATCGAAGTTCAGATGGGGAACTTTCCCAGTGGCATCGAAGAACTCACCATCAATGCCAACAGCTGGGATATCTACCGAGATAGCGATGGGTCTGCTCCTGGGCTTTCCGAACTTGGATACTACGATGAGCTTCAGGTGGCGCTCTCTATTTTCAAGAGCTATGGCGGTTCCCAATGGCTATCGGCTGAGCACGATGAGATCCATGCTGGTCCCGATCCTAAGATCGTCTCCAAAGAGCACATTCGTAAGCTCGAAGCTCTAGGCTGGCATCCTGATGAGAGCTACGGTTCGTTCTACTATTTTACCTGAGCCTCCCTTTAAATACCCCATTGGAGTCCATAGCTATGCCCACAAGCACTAAGAGTGACAAGTCTAATAAGACAGCTCATCTCTTCGGACTCAATGGCTTCCTGAGGCGCTATGTGAGGCTCCGTGGGGTTTCCTGGCGCCGCTACTCGAGGCGCTCAAAGCTCACCGAAGAGTACGGAGAGCTGCTAGAAGCCTTGAAGCACTATGATCGCAAGCCCTCCCGGAAGAACTATCTGCATCTCCAGGAGGAAATGGCAGACGTCTTTTTCTGCCTTCTGGGACTATCCGAGCGCCGGGGCTTCGATCTCAATGATGCGGTGGAGCACAAGATCGCCAAGGACACGGGCCGCAACGGTGGCTCCGCCGAGTGATCTACTGGAGCTAAGAGTTAACTTCTTTGTCATCTGGGGGAATCGCAGCTTCGTAGCCCTAGCGATAGATTGGCTGAAACAGCCCACTGAGCTAGGGAGCCACCAATGAACAGTCGACCACTTCGAGTCCTTTCCCTCTATGACGGCTTTTTCGTGGGCGGCTCTCGCATTGTCCACACGGCCACAGTGGCGGGACTCCACCGAAGCCCGGAGTTCAACCAGGAGCACAGGGTGATTTCCCTCACCAACAAGGTCCAGAGGGAATACACGGTTCAGCATGCCGTGGACACTCCCTCCTGGAGCGAGCTCCAACGGGCCGGAGTCTCCATTCAAGCGCTAGACAGGATGCCCACGAGCCCCTGGAGCGCTACGGATTTCAACCAGCTACGAGAAGCCATCGAATGGGCAGATGTGGTTTTTAGCCTCAAGGAGCAGCCCCTCGTGGGCCTCAAGGCCCTGGGAGAGCCCCTCGAAAAGCCCCTCGTGGTTAGCCTCCACCGCTCCGACCCCGAAAACCAAGGCCAGGGCACCGCCGACCTCCTGGACTTCCACAGCTCTGGAGAGCTCACCCGGCTGGTTTCCTGCGCAGAGTCCGCTCGGGATTCTTACGTGGATATCGGATTGCCGAGGGAGCTCATCGAGGTGATCCACAACGGCGTCGATCTGGATAAGTTCCGGCCCTCCAATGATGGCTGGTCATCCCTGAGGGAGGCACTGGGCATACAGAGCCAGAGTCCCGTAGTCGCCATCGTTGCCCGCTTCGACGAGATGAAGAACATTCCCCTCTTCATGGAGTCTGCTGGCAAGTTCCTGCAGCTCCATCCGGACAGCCATTTCCTGGCGGTTGGTGCTGGCATGAGCAAAGAGAACGCCGCCTTTGGTGATCTCATGGAGCGCTTCATCCCACTGGAGCACTGGCCACAGATCCACGGATTGGGCATATACCCCGATGTGCCATCTGTCTACAGAGCTGCGGACATCGTGGCGCTGACAAGCGCCTTCGGAGAGGCTGCACCCCTGTGCCTCTTGGAGGCCATGGCCTGCGGCGCCGTTCCTGCCACCACGCCCGTGGGTGATTCCGCGCTGCTGGTGCGAAAGCCACAGTTCACCACAAACTGGGACTCTTCGGAGATAGCCCAGCGGTGGGGGGAGCTCTTCGACGCCAAGGAAGTCCATCGGGCCACCATCGCCGAGTTCAGAGAGGAGCTCGGTGAGGTGCCGATGATAAGAGCTTTCGGAAGGGTTCTCGAAGGGGCAGCAAGAGCCTAGCCTAGCGCGGGGCCGATGGGTGTTGGACGCTCATCGGCCCTTTTCGCATTTTGGTGCGCTTTTCTGGCGATTTTTGGTGGATGTTGTTAAAACGGTCCTGCACATACCTTGACAGGGTGAAAAACACGAAGGATCTACTATGACAGCTCAGGCTACCATTCGCTACGCCGATTCGAAGGATTCATCTTTCGTGGCGATTGCATTCCAGGAGAAAGCGGAAAGAGAAGCGCTGATCCACCTTCAAAAAGTTGACCTAGAAGAGCTCACTGATAGTCGCATCGAAGAACTTTTCAAAAAGTCTAGGATTTCGACGAGTCGTAGGCTCATTGCCAATGGCTCAGTGCGAGATATTTTTGGCGCTATTAATAGCCTTCATCAGGGAAAAGTTCCCGGCAACAAGTTCGGTAAGAAAAAACTCTCCTTTAAGCTCCATAGGGCACTGGAGGATCAGTCGTTTTCTGAGCTATCTTCCGATGCACAGCGCATTTTACGGAATTGGCACAGTAGTACAGGTTCTCTTGTGCCTCAGCATTGCAGCATCGAGCCGACACCCATTTCCTCAATCATCGAGCAGGAAAGCCAAATCATTGAAGATTCCGGCACAGACCTGTCCCGGCTCACGGCTGAGGATCTAAATGCCAACCTCACCAGCAAGAGATCCATAGAGGTGGGTTGCGGAGAGTGCGGCGAGTTTCAAAAAATGACTGTAGCTTCTTTCAGGAATGCCATTAGCTATGGCCTCAAAAATCGAACGCTACTCCGGTGCAGAGAGTGCGGTGTCTCCACGGGCAGACTCGAAGATGCGGTGGTGGGCTACTGCAAGGGTATCACCAAGGGAATGAATCTCAATGGTGGACAAATCGTTTTCAAGGCCCAATATACGATTCCTGGCTCGGAGCACATGCCCTTCGATGGCGCATTCATCTTCCCCGACGGATTTGTTTTCCTCGTAGAAGTTGACGGTGGCTATCACTGGAAAAATAGAAACGCCCATGCCCTAGCAGCTAAAATCTCAGCGGATCACAAGAAAACCTCGATGATTTTAGCCCGTGGCTGGTCCATGTTGAGAATCGATGAAAGAGCTTTTTCGGGGTTGACGGCCCAGATGGAGCGCGCCCTTGATTTGGCCGTTCAAAGAAAAGCGCCGCGCTACGAAGTTATCGGAGAAGAATGCCCCGGAGCAGCTCGGGTATCCTCGGCGCTCAAGGGCATCACTACTCAAAGCTTCTGAGTTGACTTTTAATAGCAGCTCATATAGCGTTCTTCCATGGACACCATCACCCAGAGCTACCTCCTCGAAGAGTCGCCCTGCGACAGCATCGACAAGGATACTTTCACCAACGGAGACTGCTGGAAGCTGGCGCGGCTGCTCCATGATCGCGGCGTAGGTGAGCTCGTCATAGTTGCCGACTTCGATGACCCCATCGACAGCTGGTGCCACATGGCAGTAGAGCTCCCGGATGGCAACTATCTCGACGTTCTGGGGGTCTACACTCGCCAGCAGTTTGAGGACTACTGGTTCCGCCACTGCTGGGGAAGCAATCCCGTCGTCTACAAGCCCGAGCTCACCGCGAATCTCTGGAAACGGCTCACGGACGACCAGGAAAAGGACTACACCAGCCCCGAAGATGTTGAGGCAACTGCTGGCACCCTTGTGGACTGGTTCGAGGACATCCTCTGAAAGCTGCCCCTAGCAGCTGGCCAACTTCGCCAGGGGTGAGGCTTAGCTAAAGCTCATGGGTTTGCTTTCAGAGCTGCTAATAGTGTAACATAGTTCTAACCCACCCATTGGGCTATAAATGTAGTGCTCCATCCTGCTGGAGCGGAAAGGATCCAATATGGGTTCCCTTATTCTTACAGTTCTGCTTCTAGTTCTGCTGGTGGCAGGACTCGTATCGGCGCGGCTAGCGTCTCGAAAGATCAAGGCAGCCAAGGCTCAGCTGAAAGCTCCAGCGCCCCAGGAGTCCTCTGGCAAAAATCGAGGCTACGACTACGGCTACGAGGAACAGCGCCAGGCTCGCGCCAAAAAGCTCAAGTCCAAGATCACTGTTCAGTCCTACGTTCGCTGGGGCTCTCGGGCGGTCTCCGTTCTTTCTCTAGCGCTCATCGCCATCATGTGCTTCACCACCGTTTCCGCGAAGAACGTGGGTGTAGCGGTAACCTTCGGTGCGGTTTCCGAGAACACTCGAGCTCCGGGTATCCAGACAAAGCTACCCTGGACGAAGATCATCGAGATCGATGGCACGATTCAGACAGACCAGTATAGTGGCGAGAACTGCATCGCCGTTCGCATCGGCGACGGAAGCCAGGCCTGCGCTGAAATCGTCAACCGCTGGCAGATCAACCCCGAAAAGGCCGCTGGCATCTACGAGCAGCACCGGTCGGATGATCCTACTCAGTCTTTCCGCTCCGCCATCGTTAGCACTCAGCTGAAGCAGTCCGTTCAGGAAGCTCTGAAGAACTACAACCCCATCGCTCAGCTCAAGGCTGTGGGAGGGGACGAGCTGTCCACCGATCTGTCCTTCGCTCCCGACTACGGTGAGATCTCCAAGGTCATCGAAGACGACATGAAGAAGCGGCTATCCGATAAGAACCAGGCTCAGATCGAAGGCATCACTTTCTCCTATCTGAAGCTCTCCGAGAACACCCAGCGCAAGCTCGATGACTACGTAGCTGCAATCGGTGAGACTCGCATTGCCACCCAGCAGCGAGAGACCGCCAAGGCTCAGGCTGAGGCCAACAAGGAACTGTCTGCATCTGTTAGCAACGACCCCAACGTGCTCGTGTCGCGCTGCTTCGACATGCTCAAGGATGCAAGCCAGACTGGCTACCAGCTCCCTGCGGGCTTCAGCTGCTGGCCTGGTGGTGGCTCGGGCGTGGTGATTCCGGGGGTTCCTGGAGCCTCCACTACCGAGTAAAACTGAATACGGGGAGACCTGCGCCATTGCAGGTCTCCCCCCTTTGTGTTTGAATAGCTCAAACTTCGAATGTGAAAGGACTCATCTAATGGCTAACCCCAATAGTGCCGAGCCGTCTCCCGACACCCTAAGAGGGGTGGGTGTCCAAGCTAACTCGGTTGCTGAAGTTTACAGCACTAACCCCTTTAGCTCCATCATCAGCGAAACGCTGGAATCTGTAGCTCCTGGTGCTGATACGAGCGATGATTTCAAGCGAGGCTTCGAGGCCGCTAAGGCGATCATTGAGCTCCGGGGTGCTGCTGTGCTCGAGGCATTTGTCGCTGCCCATGATTATCAGATCTGGGAATACGGCTGGCGATCATTCTTCGCCAATGGCGAAGAGTACGAGTGGCTGGCTACGAATAGCAGGGAAGAGGCTGAGCAGCAGATCAAGGACTACCAGGAGGAAGAGAATCGGAACTTCGGAGATGGTAAACTCACCTACAGCCTTTGGAAGAGACTCGTAGCAAAACCGGGGCCATGGGTCTCCGTGGAGGATTGACTTTAGCGATGAGTGCATTAGATTGCTGCCCTGTCCACAACTGTGATCTTCGGCCACAAGATAGCTCAAAAATCTAGAAAGACGAGTCAAGATGTCCAACGAAAAATCTCCAAGTAGAGCCGAAAAGATCCAGGCCATACTCGAAGCTGCAAATGAGCTGAGAGAGGAGGGAGAGGGTAACCGAGGCGCATTCTATGAGCTCTACGGTTCAGCAATCCATCCAAGTCTCATACCTCTCGCTGATCTTCTAGAGGCAACGGCGGAGAGCCACACTGATCAAGCCTTTGCGGTCGCTGTTGCTATCTGGTAGGATTCTCGGAAAAGCCGAACTTTAGCGATCTATTCGCATCTCTCGCATCATCATACGAAGCGTGCATAGTCCAACAAAAGCCGGTTTATCAGCGCAGATCTTCGATCTAGAGACGCGCAGAGAGGGCGTCTGTAGACGCGGCGCTGAGATCGTGACTTTTCATGCTCACAGATTGTGGACATTTGCTTATCCGAAGAGTCGATAGTTTACTTACTGTCCGATCCGTGCTAGGATCCAACTATACCCACTCTCAGAGGAGCATTTCCATGTCCGCCAAGAAGCCGCCTAGGCCCTATCGGCCTTCGGCTAATCCCGAGCTCGCCGCGGCCATGCGGGAGCTCCGGCGGTCGAGTGCAACCTCTAAGCACGATAGCAGGCCCCATCGGCAACGAAGCCGGTCGGACGCCCGCAAGGCTGCCATCAGGGCTGCCAGCTACTGACCTATTAAGCATTTGCCAAAGACAGCATAGGGGATATTCGAAGTGAAGAAACGCCGCAGCTCTATGAACCCTCTGGCCTTTTCTCCCGTGGGAGTGGTGCAGTTCGGCCAAGCCAACGGCCTCGGCCGCCGCTACGCCGGATCGGGAGACAAGGCAGCCCTTGCCAGCGCAGTTGAGCTCCTCGCTAGCTGCAAGAGTCTCCAAGAGGCCAGCAACCTCAAGTGGTGGTGGAACGAAGGAGTTCGGTCCTTTGCTGCCAATGCGGAAGAGCTCCGAGCTTTCAACGAAGCTCTTCTAGAGAGGTTCTCAGAGCTCTTTCCCCACAGTGCCCTCGCAGTTTAGCCGAGAAGCCAAGAGCACTAATAGCCCGAGCCAAGAGCGCCGCAAAGCGGTCGAGACGGCTATAGCCCTAGCCCGAAACAAGTGCTTTGAACCAAGGTTGACTCATCCCGGCGGCTAGTGTATAGTTGTACCCATGAACGCTTCGAACGCCACCACCGTCTACTCGACCTCCACCAACGGAGAGGTCGATTTCAGCAATCTTGACGAGGATCTGAGCCTTGACCTCGATCTCGTGGAGCCCGACTACTCGCAGTATGATCGGCACCTCTACGACGAGTCCGATTTCTACAACGAGTGGTGCTTCATCTGCTCCCGGCCCACTGACCACCGGGGTGAGCACGATGACCTCGTAGAGCAGGGCCTCGCCTCCTACGGCCAGGGCAATGATGCCATGGTTTACTCAAACCGCTAAGCTGAAAGGTTTATCCCCATGGCAACAATCGTGAAGGTTTCCCGCGACTTTCCCACTGACCGCACAACGGTTCGCAAGCTGAAGACCGCCGTCGTAGCCTCCCAGGGCCATAATCGCTTCAAGGAACTGGGCGGCGGCCGCTATCTCTTCCTCAAGCGAGAGCTTGGATTCATGGAGTCCATCTACCATGTGGCGCTCTACATTGAGAATCCCGGACTATTCCAGAAGGACCGACTTCAGATCATTGCCAACAAGTCCTTCGAAAATATTGAGGACGCGCTAACGCTCTTTGAACGAGTGAACTAGGCTGCACGGCTATGACTTTCCAAACCACTTCACCCATCATCCATCGATCCATGCAGGCCAGCGCTCGATCAGCGCGAGAGCTCGCTCGAATCTTCTCCAATGGCGAAGATGGCGACCTGAATCCCGAGTACCAGCGGGGCTCAGTGTGGACCAATGAGCAGCGCATCGGACTCGTGCGCAGCTGGCTCATGGGCGTCCCCATTCCGGCAGTTGTCATCAATGATCGGATCTTCGGTCCTTGGCCCTCAGATCGCAACGGGCCGCTCGGTGGCTACGCCTATGCTGCCATTGACGGTAAGCAGCGCATCGAGACCGCCATCGCCTGGTTCTCTGGAGAGCTCGCAGTGCCCGCCTCCTGGTTCAAGCCCGAAGACCTGGAGGTAACCGAAGAGACCGCAGATGGCCCCTACGTGCGCTACACGGGACTTGCGCTTGCAGAGCAGCGTCACCAGGGGACATCTTTCCAGCTGCCAGCAGTTGAAGCAAAGGTTGCTACGCTGGCAGAAGAGGCGGAAATCTACCTCCTGGTCAATGGCGCTGGCACGCCCCAGACCGAAGAATCAATGGCCAACGCAGAGCGAGTGGCCGCCACCAACAGAGAAAGCGACAGCTAAAATGAGCACTGATACCACCACTAAGACCATCACAGATCTCGACGACCTGGCAACGGCCACCGTGGTTGAGCTGCTTCTCAACCCCGAACTCGGAAGTCTTATCCCTGAGCTTGCCCGAAAGCTCGGTCTCGAGATCACCGAGGCCCAGGAAGACCTCGTGGACTTCTCGGTGCTGCGGCTCATGGATCAGCTTGCTATTCCCTTCGTGGAGTCCCTCCCCGAAGAGCACCGCGCAGAATATGTGGCAACCCTTGAGCGTCGCTCGAAGCTCCGGAAGATCTGAGGACCCTATGAGCAAGTTTACAGAATCCGATTTCCCGATGCTCCATGAGCTCTTGCTCTTGGAGATGACGGTCACCCTGGACTGTGAGAATACACCCGATGAAGATGATGACTCTGATGAGTACATGACTCAACTCTCCATTCCTGGGGCCAGCTATGAGGATGATGTATGGGGCAACTTTTTTGACTTCCATGTGAGGAGCCCCTCCTACATGTTTGATACAGAAGAGAGCAAGGTCGCCAACGAGAAGAAACTCGCTAAGGTTTTCAAGACCTTTGTGCAGCCCGATGGGGAAATTGGGCTCACTTTCACCTATCTGCCTGGCCCGCCCTGGGGTAGCTCGGAGCAAGAGCTTAAAGCTAATGCGAAGCTTATCTTCGGCGCTACCCGTCTCAGTGAGGCGATGAGCTTTGAAGAATTCCTGCAGGAGCTCGATGAGAATGCTCCTTGGACACAGGAGCTCTTCGGGGAGGGTGGGGAAATGTATGCGATGCTCTTCGAGGTTACTAAGGCTGGGCGAAAGCCAGTTCTTGAGGACTACATGGAGGTTCTTGAGAAGCCGCTGTGGTTCAGGCGCAAGGGTCAGCTCTACAACCTGTATGTTAGCGAGTACTCGGATTAGGAGATAAGAATGGCAACGCTAACAGTTTTTGGAAGCTCCGACGATCTCATTGAGGTGGACGGCGTCGAGGGCGCCGACGAGTTCAATGACACTTCAGGCCACTGGCGTGGGATCATCGAAGCGCCCGATGGGGCAACGGCCATTGTCTATGTGGATCTTCGCAGGAACGGCACTTGGACAGTCGCTCTGGGTCAGTACGAGGAAGACTATCCTCTGCCCAATTGGCCTGTAAGCATCACTGTTGACGAAGATCTTTGTGCATACTCTACAAAGGCCACCATCGAGGTTCCCGAGGGCACCACGATCCGCAAATACGAAGACTAGGGGAACCCATGGCCAAGACACTTGAAGAATACCGAACTATTCTGGCAAAGGGACTCGAAGAGCAGGAGCTTCTCGGAGACTTTGATCTAGATGGGCTCATCGATGAACTCTCCAACTTTGGTAGCACAGAGCTTCCCGAGATGAAGCCTGGAGCTCGCTATGTCACCGCCGCAATCGTGAGCTCCGAATCTGGAGACACAGATCTCTTCCTCGGCCAGGGGCTTCTGACAGCTAGAGACATAGCCGTGGATAGCTTTCTCCTCAGCCCCACCTGGTGGTACGGCTTTGAGAACATGAATGTCTATGATGTTAAGCACCTGGAGGTAGGGCCATGAGTGAGCTCAAAAAGCACGAGATCAGCATCAGCTACACGAAGAAAGTAGTTGAGAAGACCACTACTACAACCAACCAAGAGCTCACACCTAGAGAACTAGCAAAGCGCGCTCTCTGGAACTTCTTCGATAGCCGCTATCCCGGAGAAAACGAGATTCCGGAGACCATCGAAGTGGATGGTGTGGTGTTCAGCTACAAGGATCTACAGGCCCAGGAGTAAGCTAAAACCGCAACCAACTGTAGCAATGCCCACTCTTGCCACTAAAGCCCTCTAGCCCGTGTGATAGGATAGACCCATGAACCTAGAGAGCTCCAGAGCGCAGCAAACTAACGCTCTCCGGCCCGTTGTGGCCATTGACGTGGACGGCGTGCTGCGAATCCATGAGAAAGAGGGGCTGGATCAGCTTCATTTTCTCACCAGAGAGATAACCTACTACCGCAGCGAATATCCCGATCTCTTCCATGGCAAACCTCGCTGGGATGAGTCTCACAAGATTAGCCATGTGGACACATTCTCCAAGGAGGCCGTAGAGCTCATTCTGGAGCTCGCAGAAGATCCTCGAGTGGATCTCGTCTGGGCGACTACCTGGCAGCACTATGCCAACAGATACTTCGGACAAGCCCTGGGGCTGCCTCATCTTCCCGTGGCGGTCAAAACTCTTGAGCCCAGGGAGAGCAACTATTTTCACTGCTCTCCCGCTTGGAAAACATCGCAGCTAGCGCGGCAGTTCGATGGCCGCCCCCTCATCTGGCTAGACGACAACATGCCAGATAGGCCCGGAGAGGATCTTGCCGAACAAAGGCTACCCGAGGATCGAGCATTTACTCGCTCCTACGCAGTGAATCCCTTCGGTGGAATCACTAGTGAAGATCGGGTTGAGATCCTTGCTTGGATTGATCAGGTCACAAGTGCAGAGGGTAGGGCATATCTCGAAATGGCCCACGAAAACAAGCTCCAGGAGCAGCGCCGTTGGATGGAGGAGAGACGCCTTGCCCACCAAATATCCGAAGACGCTGTGGAAAAAGTCCTAGAGCTCTATCCGGATCAGCCCCATTTCGCTAGATCTCTCGCGGGAGTTGTTAGGCATAGGATGGGCTTGAGCATCCCCACCATCGAGCTCCATCTCAAGCGCCATAGCCTCAGAGGGGACGCAGAAGAGCTGCTGAGCACCCTCTGGATTGACGGCTACCACAGGGAAGAGGATGAGACCCCTACTGAGCCCATTGAACTCAACTTCTAGGGCCTAGGTCCGAAGTCGAGAATGGTTCACGGTTAGATCTAGCCATGGGGTTGACCTCCTTGGCGCTGATGGTTTATCATTGAACCATGGCAATGCGAGGCGCTTACATCGGTGAAGCACACATAGAGAACCGAGGCATGGTTCGGGTCTACCAGGATCTGGACAACAGCCAGTTCTTCTTCTGTGACCTGAAGCACAGAGACCAAAGCCTCTATGTGGCTCGGAGCCGAGTGAAGTTCCGCAAAGTCCAGGGGAAGCTCCCTAGGATCCCTTCCCCCAAGAAAGCTGCTCCAACCTTTGAGCAGCCCACGCTCTTCGACTTCTAAGGACTACGAGAACATGATGGTAATCAAGGTGGAGCTCTGGCCCGGAGGCCATGAGCTCGGCGCCCGCGAAATCGGTCGGCTTGGTCTTGCTAACGTCAGCGATCTCAACAGCGTTTCCAACTACGTTGGAGTGCTCGCAAAGGACGATGGCTCTTCGGAAAAGCTCTACGTGGCTGGCCACTCTCGCTCGGCGGGCTTTGAGCCCCTCGTGGCGGCGCTGCTCGGCGACGAAGCAAAGGACATCCCCGAAGCTATCCTCGAAAAGCACGCAGACGACTTCGAGAGCGTCGCTCGGATCATGGGTCCTCTAGCTAGCCGCCCCAGGTGGAGCTGAAACGCCATGAATCGAGCAGAGAGAAGATCTAAGCTGAAGAAAGCCAGGGGCTACGCTAAGAGCGAAAAGACCCAGGAGCTCCCCCTCCGCAGAGAAATAGGGGATCAGGTTATCTACGATTTTGGGAATCTTTCGGAAGATGATCTAGAGCTTCCTCCCAGCTCGGGCACCCAGGAGCTAGGCGGACTGCTCGTCGATGGAGGGGCTGCCATCAGCGACGACTACCCTCGGCCCAAGGGTAGAACCATAGCTATAGCGGCCAAAGGCGGAGAAGAGGCATTTAGGGCACTGCGTTACGGTAAAGATCCCGATGGTATCGCCAATAGCGGTGATGAGGCCATCGCGCTAGCTCGTAAGCTTTTGCCCAATGATTTCACATTTAGCCATTTGGATTTCACCACCCATAGCTACCTCGATAGCTTCAATGAGAAGGTCACCTGTGGTTGGTCAGTGCTATTCCACAGCTCAGCCGGGGCCTAGCCCAAGCTATTGACTTCTGGTATCTACTTTCATTAGGATAGGATCATGGCATCTAAAAAGACAATCGAAGCTCTAGAAAACCTCCGAGAGGCGCTCACTGCTGCTGGGCCCCGGCTGACTCCTCAGGAGTTCTGGGACCACGCTGGCCATCTCCCCACGAAGGTGGAGGAGGAGCTCAGGGCTCGGCTCTACATCGAGCGGCGCCACGAGCAGGATAGGGCAAGGGCCTCAGAGCCATGGGATCGAAAGATCTCCGTTCCGCTGGTGTTGGAAAAGCTCGAAGAGGAACTTCTCTGAATAGAGCCAGGGCGCACTCCGCTTTCGTTTAGAAAAGCATGAGTCTTATCATCTGCTAGAAATCGGAGGACTCCATGGGTGCAGGACAGGGCTACAATCCCTACAGGGATGGCAATGGCAAGTTCACATCCCCTGAGAATGTGGGCAAAAAGGTGGAGAGCGACTACCAGGAGGCCCTGGAGCAAGGTGATGAGCTAAGGGCCAGCTCCATCGAAAACTACGCCATGGAGAAGATGCCAGAATCTGAAATTGGCCGCAGGATTTTGGAGCAGAAGTATGGTGTTACTGCGGACCAGAGGAAGCCAGTAGCCAAAGCTTCCAGGGATCGCAATGACATCCTCAGGGACTATGAAGCCACAGCTAACAACCCCGGCCTACACCAGTATGGCTTCCCCGAGGATGAGCTCGTCCGCCACAATGTGGGCGAGAAGCTCAATGGCTACAAAAAAGAGCTCGAAGAGTCCCTCAAGGACACAGAGCTAGAAGGCCATGGTGGCTTCGTTGCCCACAGCCTCACAATCACTCCCCGGGACCGCCGCGAGGCAATCGAAGAACTCTCCGCCAAAGAGGTAGAGCTCAATATAGACTCCTCCTCATCGCCGAGCTCTTGGAAAGCAGTGATGGGTGACAGGCGAAAAACCGCTAAGGCAAGATCAGAGTACCGGAGCGCCATTGCGGGCGCCCTGGCTTCCTCCCAAGGGGAAAAGGTAGATGAGCTAGCCAAAGAAAAGGCCCAATTCAATGCCTTTAGCCGCACAATCGAAGGCAGAGAAACGCTGCCCGAGCCCTACCAGAAGGCATTCCAGGAGATCTGGGATGGAGATGGCTACGGAAGCAAGGCCCACACCGAAAAGGCGCTCAAGAGAACATGGGATCTCTCCAAGAAGCTCAAGGATGGAGAAATCGCTCCGTCAAAGATAGTGGGAACTGGCTACAAGGATAGCCGCAAAGCAGCTGAAGACTACCTCAGGAAAGAGGATGAGAGACTTTCGAGGGACCTCAACACCAATGGAACCTCCAATGCTGAAAATGTCAGAAAGGTTCTCAAAAAGGCTAAGAAGGAAGGCTGGCCTTTGAGTGATGGAAAGCTCCCCACTGATCTAAAGCAGCGGCCTCCCCGAAGGCTCACCGAAAGGGAAAAAGTGGCTGAAAACTACGGCCACTTGTCCGTAGATGAGCTCCACGGCATCCAGAGAGTCCACATCGATGACTACAACAGGATCAAGAAGGAACTCGACGCCGCCGGCGAAGTATACCGCTCGGGCAAAACCAACTCCCAGGAAGCCCGGAAGAAGGTAGAGGATCTCGCCCGCAGGAAAGTCGCTGTGCTCGAAACCATAAACAGCTTTGGGCATCTCATCGACTCCAAAGACGGCACGATTCGCAGCTGATCTCCGAAGAGCCATTAGCCGCCAATCGGAAAAGGGCCACAATCTCGACAGTGTTGGAGATTGTGGCCCTTCGCTTTGGGCAAGCAAATCATGGACTGTGTGAGCCAGCGTAGTTGATCCTCTAGGGGCCTTCGTGTAATGTGACTATCATGGATCCAAGCTATGACCCCTTCGGGGAGGACTCTAGCTTTCCCGATTCTAGCACCGTCGGGGAAGAGACTCGATTCAGCAGTGGACAGGTGCTCAAAAATGTCCACAGAGCGGAGAACTGCCACCAGGAGCACTGCCCCATCCACAATCCATCCCAGCACAAGCTGCGGAATCTTCCACTGGCTCTCCTGGGTGAGGTCATGGTGAGAATCGGAGGGGAAGCTCCAGATGTAGCTGTTGGGGTAGTGCTTCCCTGGTCCGATGATCCTAGGCCTCGCAAGATCTATCTGGATCCCGACGACTATCATTTCAAGACCCATGAGGTCTCCTACGCGCGCCATTCGAGCTATTGTGGCCGCTGCGAAAGCCATGTGGTCTACATGTGGAATAGGATCTACGATGGAGAAGTTTCCTGTATCTGTGGCAATGTCAACTATGGTTGGGATAGCGAACCATCTGTTAGTGACGAAAACCAATATTGGGATACGTCTATCTACTGGGTGAATGATAATTGGTGGAAATCAGAAAATGATCGGATCGCTAGCCAAGCATTGGATCTATTGAGATCCATCCATTCGAGGGGTGGGGTCGCTAAGACCCCAAATGTCAGCGTTCTCAAAGAACTTCTAAGAAAAACATCTGGAGAAAAAACCTAATTGGATTGCTTCAGCTAAAAGCGCTCTAAACCTATGCTGCTTTCAACGCATTGGAAACGCCCGATGGTGCTAAAATCATGCTTTCTGCACGATGGGTCTTCTTTTAGATAGAATCCTAGATAGCCAATAAAAATCTAGGAGAAGAATCCATGGCCAAGGCGCAGTTTCATCTAACCCCCAAGGGACCCGAGCGATGCCGCGTGGATAGCTCCAATCCTCGAAGCACGGGTTGCAAATATGGCGCTACGGGTCATTTCCCCGACGCCCCCACTGCACTGGGCAACTACGCCAAGCTCAATAGGGTGGACCCCCAAGAGCTTGCAGCTCTAGTCAAGGATGGAGCTCAGCCCCGGGATGCCATTGACCTCATCCGCCAGGGCTACGGCAGTGGCCACGTGGAAGCCCTGAGGAGAGCTGAAGAGCCACAGCGGAGCTACGAGGATGCCCTTGCAGAGCACATGGACTCCCGCCACCAGGCGCTCATCGAGCTCCGGGAAAAGATCACCCCCGAACTACAAATCAGCATCAAGGGAACCTCCCAAGAGCCCGAAATCTCTGTGGCCGCTATGGACCCCTCGAGGCTCCAGCGCTTCGCCTATGTGGTGAGAGAGAACCCCCAGGGTGGAGTAATGGTGCTCGAAGATTCTAAAATAAAGCTGGGCACCAGCCTCGAAGAGCTCCAGCGCACCATCACCAAAAGCCCAGAGCTTAAATCCAGCTTCGAAGCCATGCTCAGAACTTCTCGGACAATGCTCCGGGAGGAGGAAAACGGATCGGTCATCGAAGACTGAGAAGCCACCGGCGGGAATCGCCAGTAGAAGATAGGAATAGGGTAGATGAGACTTCAGAAAACCAACGCAGTAGGCCACATGGCAAGAGCGGGGTTTAGGCTCAGCTGTTCGGCCGCTGTCCACAGGGAATCCCATGGCCAAGCCCATGGAGGAACAGCCCCTGCAGCGCCTCTAGCGGAAGAGCCAGACCTCCAGGCGGAATACCGCTATGCTTTAGACTGCTATCAGGATGCTAAAACCCTTGCTCTGATTTCTCTCTGGGAAACCTATCCTCAGATCTCCATTGAAACAGCAAAGCGTAAAGGTAGAGTGAGAGCCAAGTTCTCTTTGGATGACGAGAGCTCCGAAGACATGAGCTTTGAGGTTAGCCTCACCTCTTCGGGGAAGCTCGCCTTTAGCGAAGTGCCAGAAGCCATGGAAAACCTGGCGAAAGGTCTTCGCGGCGTAGATGGTGAGCTCGTAGAGAATGTTATCTCCATGCTTAAAGCTGCTGAAGTGATGATTCATCTAGAGGAGATAGGCGTTCCCGACAGGGGATAGCTACCAAGATAAAAGAGTGGCTTTGGTTCTGGATTCGCGTCTGTCGCATCATCCATGGGAAACATGCATAGCTCAGCCAATCATGGTTTTCAGCCCTGGAGATTCGATCTGAAGATGCGCTGAGAGGGCGCTTCTAGCGTTGGCGCTGAGAATGCGATTCTCAGCCATGGAGATCTAACGATAGGGCACAAAATCCTTCCTCGAGTTGCCTCCACAGCTCCAAAGCAATATGATTGGAATCATGACACGCATTACCAACAACCTCACTCCCGCCCAGCTCGCAGAGCAGCTCTTCATCGAAGAGATGACGGAGGATGGTCACAGCGCCCAGTGGGCCGCTCAAGCATGGGCGGACATGACCTTCCCCGCAGATGATTGGTCCGATGAGGCACTCGAATACCTCTGGGAAGCCGAGGACATCCTCGAGGGTCGAGCTGAGCGAAGCACTCCCCAGACCAAGCCCGTTTCCTTCTACAGCTGACCCCTGGTCGATAGACCAACCAAAAGCTGCTAACAGTTCATTCCAGGAGGAGCGATTTCCATGGACATTATCTATCTGATTGTGCTCTTTAGTGTCGCTGCAGTCCTAGGGTGGATCGGCATTTCTTCCGCTTCAAGGAAGAGAGCTAAGGCGCCTGACTCCTTGGACTGGGAGCTGGAACAAAGGGCAATACGCGAAGAAAGGAGACGCTGACTGTGACGAATGAGAATCTCCGGGGACTTCGCAGGGAGCTCCGTAAGCTCATCGGAGAAACACAGTCAACGGACTCCACGATGGACATCGTCTATAGCCTCATAGATGAACTCACCAGAAAGCCCACTCCCGTAGATGTAGAACTTGTGAGAACCTGTTCTGCTTGTCCAGAGCAATACGATCTCTTCAGGGAAGGCCGACAGATCGGCTATCTAAGGCTGAGGCACGGCCGCTACACGGTGGCTTATCCGGACCATCTTGGGCAAACCGTCCATGAGGCTTACACTCATGGCGACGGCTCCTTCGAGATCCATGAAAGGGCAGAGCACATTTTCGAAGGCGTGGTTGCCGCCCTCGAAGCTGACGGAGTGGAAAATCCCAGTCCCAACTACGAGATTCCCGCCCTCGAAGAAGATGAGCCATGGGACTCAGGATTCCTCGAAGAGCTCGTTGAGCGAGCTAAAGCCCAGAAGGAAGAGCGCAGCCGCCAGCAGCGCCAACAGATACGCCAGCAGGTTTCGGAAATCCTAGGAGACCTAGGGCTCGACCCGGCTCTCACCCAGAGGGCTATCGCAGCCCTCGAAGATGGTGAGCTCCTAGCCACAGAGCCTCGGAATGGCATCTGAACTCTAGCTCTTACCGCCGGGCACCTGTTTCAGCCGCACCCTCTTTGGAGAGAATGTTAGGATGCTTCCAACAGTTCTAGGGCAACCACCTAGGGCGTGAACCGAAAGGCACTCCATGGCGACCACAGAGGATTTTACGGGCACTCAGAATGCCAACGCAAAGCTGCTCTTTAGGTTTTCGGTGATTCTGGGACTCCTGGGCTTTGCGCGAGCCATTCTCGGCGCTTGGCAGATCGGTTTGGGGCCCGACAAGCTCCACGAGATCATCTTTTTCGCGGGACTAGCAGTCCTCTCTTTGGCGCTCGTGGCCTTTTCCCGCAGGGAGCTCAAGCTCATTGCCGCCGACGAAGAATTCCTCCCCGTTTTGAAGCCCTAGCCAACCAATGCTCATTTTCCAACCTCAAACGCTTCCCGGCAGCAGCCGCAGGCTCCAAAAGGCCAGCCGTGAAGAGTTCGAACGAGAGCTTCCGCCATGGCGCTTCAAAGAGCATCAGATCAAATCGGGTCTCTACGATCCCAGCTTCTCTCTGAAGTTTCCCGGAGCTTGGAGCAGGGACGCCATCCTCGAAGCGACCTATCTAGCGCCGAGCTACGGATTGCCTCTGGATGAGGTTACCCAAGATCTGTTAGATCGAGCTGCCCATAGGTGCTTTTCAGAGCTTTCCGCAGGTGGAGGAACAGGTTATCTGAAGGCCGTAGATGGCCAATGGCATAGCCAGCCTTTGGAGTCTCTCTGGAAGATGGCCAATGAGCTTTTTCTTGAACATCGCCAGAGAAAGTTTCGGCTCATCATAGCTGCTACAGAATCCCCCATTGACTTGCTCTTGGATAGGTCCCTGCTCTATGATGGCAATCTCACCCTTGAGAAGCTCACCGGTGATCTCTTCTCCAACTACGTGGTTCCCGTGAGCCTTTCGGGGAGCCTCTGGAGTAGAGCTCGACTCAAGGGCCAACAGAGGAAAGCCATGAAGCACTTTGATAGGTTAGCGAAATCCATATTTGAGGATAGCCGTAGACGGTTGGAGCTTTTGAGCGCTATCCAGGAAAACCACCCTAAAACCGACGCGGCAGCTCTCACCGCGATATGATTTACTTAGAGCCCACTTAGTGAGGAAGACACAATGGTCCACATCGACGAACTGACTCTAGCCAACGCTCTTGAAGCTCTCGAAGAGTCGGGGTTTAAGCTCTATACGAACTCTAGCCACGCCCTAGAGGTGGGACGAGATGGGATGATCTATCAGGCCCTCATCCTGGAGACGGGCGAATGGAGGGTTTCCGCCATCGAGCGGGATACCAACGTCACACAGGAAAGCCGCGTGCTCCCCGAAGAGGGCGAAGTGGCCAAGTGGCTGCTGAAGCTACTTTAAATCTGCTCAGATTGCCCGCCTGTTGCGCTTAGCTGTGTAGCTTAGTGATTTCCGCGTGTTAGATAATCTTATAAGATTTTTACCATAATGAGCAGCGGAGATTCCCATGGCCACTAGATACCACATCAGCGATAACGGCATGCCCGGCAAGTGTAGCGCGGCATCTCCGGAGTCCTGCCCTAAGACCCAAGCGGGGGACTCTTTTCACGGTACTCTCGAGGAAGCCAGCAGTGAATCCCAAAGGCGCTTTGAGGAAAAGCTGGGCGGCTTCGTCACCAAGTCTAAGACTGACGAGCGAGTAGAGGAACAGAACTCTATTCGTGAAAGGCAAAACCAGGCCATACGGCAGGTTGCCAATGATGGTGACGAGATCTATGTCCACCCCCAGGGGAAAATCATCACCATTGACAGCCGTGGCTATCTATCCGCGTTCAAGGATGGCCGAGAGCTGGGCACATCTGCAACTGCAGAAAAACTCCGCAAGGGCTATGGCGCATGGAAGCGAGTAGACTACCCCTCTAGCGGCCCTGAAACTCCCAAGAAAGGTGCACTTGAACATCTCGACGTGCTCAATCTCAGCGAAAAAGAGCTCGAAGATGCACAAAGTAATCTCACGGATCTAACTAAAAAACAGATCGCCTATGACGAGCTCAATGCCGCCAAAGAGGGTAGAGCCTATTACTACAACTACAGTGTCCCCTATGGCCAACCAGGCTGGGGAGAAAAAGTCAAAGGAATAAGCCCCAGTGGCCGCGGAACTCGCTATGAATCCACCCCCGAACAGAAGCAGGAACTTCAGGCGGCAATGGATAGGAGAATAGCGGCTAGCGAAGCTCGGGATAGAGCCCAAACGGAAATGGAAGAAGCAGGCTACGGCCATTACATTCCCGAAAGTTTCCCCAACCACTTGGGAGAGAATGGAACTATTCGGGTTCGCACCCAAGCTCAGAAGAGGCTGCTCGAAGATGAACTCAAGGGGCAGATATCAGATGGCAAATGGGAGAACTCATCCAATACGGGTTGGGCCCAATGGACTTCCGCTAAAGTGGTAGTGGACCCCAAAAATGTGGGTAGAAACTTCCACGCTATTAAGGACAACTTCCAGCTCAACGCGAAGGATCTCCTCGATGTGGTGGGCGACAGAATGATCGAAAACGTCCGAGAGAAAACTGGCAACACTGCCTACAACGAAAGACAGCTCAACGAGGATCTCAAAGATCTTCGAACCATCTTCAAAACCAAGCGGTAAGCTCCAACGATCAAAACAGGAGAAAAATAATGGCTAAGAGATACCACGTATCCCAGGACGGAGTTTCGCGAGTTTGTGCCGCTAAAACCGTTGAGAGTTGCACAGCTATTGGTGTGGATGGTGAATCAGCTCCCCACGGAGAGTTTGCTAACGCCAAGGAGGCTTCGCGATTCGCTGAAGCTATCCTAGAGAAAAACTTCGGTGCCGATAGCCTTAGCAGCAAGGCCAAGCCGGTAGTTTCTGACAGACCTGCCTACACCACCGACATGAGTGACGATTCAGAATACCGGGTAGAGGGTGGTCGCCTAGTGGCCTATGCCGAGGGTGAGGACTTCGATCTGGGAGAGCTTCGGGAGATTTCCACAGAGGAAATGAACCGCTGGAGCCAGGAGACTTTTAGCCAAGATGCCAGCTTCCAAGACGGTGAGATCTTCCCCGTCTACGATGAGGATGGTGACGAGGCAGGAGCCTTCGCCCGCTTCGGAGATAAGTACTACCGGGCAGGAACTGGCAACAGCTTCTATCAGGTTGACGGAGAGCCTTCCAGCGCCGATAGTGGCTCTGCACCCCAGGGCCCCCTCGGCACCCCTACCAGCTGGCCTATGGGGAAAGAAGAGTTTGACAGTCGCTTCGATCAGGGAATGTTCTCTATGGCCTCCGAAGGTGACTCAGCAGATCAGTGGATCATAGAGGAGCGCGATGAAGATCTCATGGCGGAGCTCAAGTCCATTGAGGGCCTCCCCTCTGACAAAAGACAGGTGGAGTTCGATGAGATCATGGATGAATGGGGCGGCGGCTATCTTCTCAAGGATGGTAGAACCATTCGCTACAAGACTAACAGGTAGGGACAAGTAGCTCCCCAAGGGCTAGCTTCGCTGATTTTCGGTCGAAGCTAGCCCCTTCTGTTTTCACATTGTGGAAAATGTCCAAAAGGTGTATCGTAGTAATATGGACAACAGAAACCCAACCGAGAGCACTGCGCTACTCACCGACTTCTATGAGCTCACTATGAGCCTTGCCGCCCTCAATGCTGGCACAGCCCATCGACAGACAACCTTCGAGCTCTTCGCTCGCAAGCTGCCCGAAGGTCGTCGCTATGGCGTGGTTGCAGGCACCTCTCGGATGATTGAAGCCGTGGAGAACTTTCGATTCACGGAAGACCAGCTTTCCTACCTCTCCCGCCAGAAAGTGATTTCCCCTGAAATCCTCAATGAGCTCAAGAACTTCAGGTTCCGCGGCACAATCCACGCTTACCCAGATGGAGAGCTCTACTTCCCCTACTCTCCAGTCGTCACCGTGGAGGGCATTTTCCTTGAGTGCGTGCTCCTGGAGACACTTCTCCTCTCCATCTACAACCACGATTCGGCCATTGCTTCTGCTGCATCTCGCATGGTAGAGGCGACTCAAAACAAGTTCTCTCTCATTGAGATGGGCTCTCGCCGCACCCACGAGGCCGCCGCAGTTGACGCTGCCCGCATTGCCTATGTGAACGGCTTTGGAAGCACCTCCAACGTGGAGGCAGGATTCCGCCACGGCATCCCCATTTCGGGCACTTCTGCCCACGCTTTCACTCTCTCCTTCGGTGACGAACGGGAAGCCTTCGCTGCCCAGGTGGCCGCTCTTGGCACAGCTACCACTCTTCTCGTGGACACCTACGACATTCCCCAGGGCATTCGCAACGCCATCGAAGTTGCGGGCCCTCAGCTCGGGGCAATCCGCATCGACTCGGGTGATCTCGTGGAGGAGACCTTTAGGGCCCGCGCTCTTCTCGATTCCCTGGGCGCCACCGAAACGAAGATCATCCTCTCCTCGGACATGGATGAGTATTCCCTCGACAGACTTCTGAAGGCAGGCGCTCCCGTGGGCGGCGCTGGCGTGGGAACTAGACTTGTCACTGGATCGGGCCACCCCACAGCGAGCATGGTCTACAAGCTGGTGGAACGGGAAGCCTCCAACGGCGAAATGGTCCCGGTGGCCAAGAAGGCAGAGGGCAAGAAGTCCATCGGTGGCCGCAAGTTCCCCTACCGAACTGTGAGCGAAGATGGCGTCTACACTGCTGAAATCTTCCAGAATCGTGCAGAAAATGGCACCGAACCGGCCGGAAACGACATGGTGCACTTCCCCTCGAAGCCGCTGGAGCAGCTCGCTGAGCTCACCATCCAAGATGACCGAATCAATGCCCAGCGGAACCGCGACATGCTGCCTGAAGCTGTCAAAACTGTAGAGCCCGGTGAGAGCTATCTCGTAGCTCGCCCCCAGGGAGAGTGAACTTACCATGAGCCCCGAAGCTATTCTTATGGCCCTATTGGGGACTATTGTTCTCATTGCGAGCTATGTAACCTGGCGGATTAGAGACCTTCCGCGGCTAAGGAAGGAGAAGAACAATGACTCTCCAGATCAGCAATGACATTCCAGAGATCTTTCTTGAGATCGCAAAGGAAGCCATTGGTCTAGGCTTCTCCGAAGTCTCCTTGGGCTTCATGTATATGGACTCGGACTTTGTAAGTCCCATTGAGTGGGCACTGTGGCTCCACAAACGCGAAAGCAAGTCTAGCGCTCGAGAGCACGTAGTACTCACCATGGGCCGAAGTGACGAAGAAGAGAAGCCTCAGGCATATATCCCAAGCGCCACTGGCGACTACAGGGATAGCACCTATTGGGGTCCCGAGGGGGTCCGGCCCTGGATGAGAGAGCCACTGGAAGCCGAAGGCGAATATGTGGCCGCTTGGTCCCCAGTGATTGATCAGACGCTACGTGAAAGGCTCCTTGGCCACTGGGAACTTTTTGAGCTTGGGGTTCGGAATGGGTGGACCATGAAGCACAGAGTGCACTGGGAAGACCTCCACAGCATCAACCGAACCCTGGAGACCATGGGCCAAACTACTGAGCTGACCCCAAGAAGATCTCTAGAGTGGTCCATTTCCAACAGTTTCTACAATATTGCTGGCCACCCAGATCACCATAGCACTGGCGCTGAAGTTTCCCTGATGAGCTTCGGCTCCATCGGCGAAACCGAGGGAGAGAACTACTCAGTTCCGCGGCTGAAAGACGGGGTTGCACATCTTGTAGCCATCGAGCGCGAACAGGTTGTGAAACTTCTGAGTTCTCCCCATCGCTGGTTTGTTCGGGTAGCCTACAATGACGAGGAAAATGAGCGTTGGCTCCACTATCCCGAGGCGCTCAAGCCCGCTAGTGATACAATAGATTTCAAAGGAGGAGAAGGACTATGACAATTGGACATAAGCCCCGAAGGGCTCTCATCATTGTGGATGTCCAGCATGATTTTGTAGAAAACGGCGCCCTCGCAGTGCAGGGCGGCAATGAGGTTGCCCAGCGCATTGCAGCCGATCTTCTTGGGGAAGACTGCCGCTACGATCTCATCGTCACCACCCAAGATTGGCACATTGATCCCGGCAGCCACTTCTCAGAGAATCCCGATTTCGTGGACAGCTGGCCAGTCCACTGCGTAGCTGAGAGCCACGGTGCCGCCCTGCTCCCGGCCATCGAAGAGGCCTTGGCTCAAACCCCGGTTGCCCTGGAGCGGATCTTCAAGGGCCAGTACGAAGATGCCTACAGTGGCTTCATGGGCCACAACATCCAAGGCGATGCACTGGCCCACGTCCTCGACGGGAGGGGAATCGCCGAGGTGGATGTGGTGGGCCTAGCTGAGGACTACTGCGTGATTTCCACCGCGTTGGATGCGCAGAGAGAGGGCTTCCCCGCCACTCTACTTCGGCGCTACACTGCTCCCATCGATGCAGCCAATGCTGCAATCCGCAACGGAGAACTTCTGAAATTGGGCGGCGCAGTCGCCGTAGGACCTAGGAACTAATATGGGCATCGAATACCGCGCAGTTGTAGCCTACGGCTTCTATGGAGATGAGCCTTCTAGCGACCTCGAAGAGAGGATTGGCACTGTCCTTTCGGTGGATCCAGAGGATATTTCTCAGCTGCTCATGGAAGACCCCGAAAAGCTGCTGAAAGATCTTGGCGGCTACGATCTCTTGGGGATTGAGCCAATTCTCAACTGGTCTTCAGGTGATGGTTGGGCGATCTATGTAGCCACCTCGAAGCTTTCTTGGTATCCTCGAGAAGATCAGAGCTTTCTCCCCCTAGACGGCCAGATTTCAGCTGAGGCTCAAGCACAGCTGGAAGCACTCCTGAATCAGCTCTTCCCAGAAGCCATCGAAGACCCCAACGGCTGGGGGACCATTGGTAGTTCAGAGTCCCAGCCAACCATAGGTTGGTTCGCCACAACTATTATCTCCTAACCCACCCCATTCACTGAAAGAGTAACCCATGAGCTACATTTCCGACATCCTCGAATCCGATGAGGAACTCACAGCTCTTCTAGAGCGCTATTCCAAGATCGACCACAACGATGGAGATGGCCCTACGCCACTCCTCGAAGCCTCTCATGTAGCGGCTAACAGTTTCTACCACGATTTCACCAAAGACCCCCTCAAGGTTCTCGAAATCCTGCTCGCCATTGCCCATACTTTTGGCAATGTCTACGATCTGAAAATAGAGACGCTCTACTACGGAACTGGCCTTCTACCAGACATTGACACCAGCCGAGTCGCTATTCTTCTAACCACCTTTGAAGAAGAAAACTCGGTGAGCGCTGGATGGGACATCTATCTCGAAGATCTACTGCCACTAGATAGCGATACCGATTGGGAAGCTATCCTTGAAATGGCTCGTGCTTTCCATGCGCAGCTAGAGAGCATCTGGGACTTTTCGGAGACTGGAGTTTTCGTCTCCGATGGTGTTGTGGAAATCCATCTGGACTGACAAGTGGCTGACGAAAGCTCTCCCTGGGATGGTCCTGAACCAGAGTTCAAGGCCGTGCCTCAGACGAACCCCAAGACCAAGAAGCCCGTGGAGACAACTGTCTGCACCCTCTGTGGAGCTCTCGTGGTTTCCCGCAGGATCCACAGGCGATGGCATAGGAATCTCTCCTGGCGATAGTTGAATCCAGATGGATCTACACAAGACAAATGCCTTTGCTAGATAGGCTAACCTCAAGAACCCAAAGGAAAAGATGAGCACCATCACACATGCTTCCACCGAAAATCGCCAAGCCTATCTCGAGGATCTCGCCGCCTACGTGGCGGGTTCTGACGTTGGCGACCAACTTCTGAATGATCTCCAGCAGGTGCTTCCCGAAGATTTCACTCTCAGTGATGTTCAGGAGGCTCTCCCCAATCTACTTCTGGGCTTTGAGCCCGTGGGGGAATCCCCCGAAGCAGTGGTAGAACTTCTGGCTACTCTTGCCGTGGAATACCAGCCCAAGGCCAACCTAGAGCTCTATCTACCCGCCAGCGCCGATGAGCTGGAGTCGCTGGATCGCTTCCTCGAAGAGCTCTACGACTCTAGGCTCCTAGCGGGAGCTAAGCCCAGCGAGTTCATCGAGCTCGCTGATCCCATTCTAGCAGATGTTCGCAGCTACGGAGTGGCTGATCCAGGTGTTGTTGTTGCTCTGGAGAACCGGATCTGCCAGCGGCGTGTTGGTCGGGATTGGGACCCCTTCGACGGCGACCTGCGGCTGCTCATCGAGGATTGGAGCCACCGCCAGGAGCTGCTGCGAGACTCCACCGCAGCCGAAGAGTCTCCGGAGGAGAAAGCTGCCAAAACCGCCTTTGAGCCATTGGGCTCCACCGGTGAGTCGGCTGACCTTGCCAGCGAGGTGGGAGAGGCCGTGGAGGAGTCGCCAGACGGCGATCTGAGCGACTTTGGCTTCGAAGACGAATCATCATCAACGGATGAGTGGCTGGTCGCGGAGATCGCAAGCCACGACGATCTAGAGGGCGAAGAGGACCAGCCCTTCGAGCACGACCATCAGCTGCTCCTGGAGGACACCGAAGATCGGGAATCCCTCGTGAGCTCCGAAACTTTGAAGCTCATGGCGGAGGGGCTTATCCTCGCTCCCCTCAGCGAGGTCTTCTGGAAGGACCTCGAAGCTGAGTTCCGAACGGAAGAATGGCGAATCAATGAGAGCTATGAGGCCTTCGGAGAGGCAAAGCTCCTAAGCTCCATTCAGGACATCCTCCAGAAGGCCATTCTCACAACCCTCTTCGGTGGGGACAGGGAGCTCATGGAGGCGGAAAGGCTACAAGAGCTGACTCTAGCGGATCTAGCTGAGAGCTATCCACTGCGGCCCGGTGAGACCATCGCTGATGTCTTCAAGGATGATGGCGTTGACCCCAATGAGGAGACAGAGGAGGAATACCTAGCCCGCTACGACGCCTCGAAGTATCCCCCCATGAGCCTTGCGGCTGATCTCGCCATTTTCCGGCAGGTGGAGGGAGAGATCCAGGTGCTGCTCATCAAGCGGGGTGCCCACCCCTGGAAGGGCCGCTGGGCACTACCCGGGGGCTTCGTCGAGCCCACAGAGAGCCTCGAAGAAGCTGCGATTCGGGAGCTCCAAGAGGAGACTGGCATCGAAGTCGCCCCAAAAACCCTCAGCCAAATCGGCGCCTATGGCTATCCCGGCCGCGACCCCCGGGGCTACGTAGCTTCCGTGCTCTATGGTGTTTTTCTCGAAGATGGCCTAGAAGTTCAGCCTAGAGCTGCTGATGACGCTGCCCACGCAGAGTTCATCCCCCTGGAGAGAGCTCTGAACTTTGATTTCGCGGCAGATCACTCTGAGCTCCTTCGAGACGCTATGAAGGTGTGCTGCCTGCCCCAGGGGTTCTCCAACAGCCCTCGGATAATCTGATAGCGTCTTCTAGGGGCCTGGCAGCTGGGGTGTTGCCAGGCCCCTTGCTATTGTGTAAGATGGAACTATGTCTACGAACTACTACGCACATTTCAAGCTCGGTGACAGCCGGGACCACACGGGCGCTATCTACAAGATCCACATCTGCAAGGGCACCTGGCAGGGCGAGGACCACGGCTTCGCAGTGAGCACCATGGCGGGAAAGCACTTTCCCGATCTCGCCAGCTGGATTGGCTTCCTGCGCCACAATGTGGACTGTGTTGAGGTTGTGGATGAGTATGGCACCACTCAGGAACTCGAGGAGTTCATCGAGTTCCTCTCGAAGCCGGGATCGGGAAGCCAGGAACAGTGGCTCCGAGACCATGAGGCCGATGAGTCCCACCGGGGATTGGATGGCGAATCCAATCTGAAGATCTGGGATGAACCTCAGCCCGACGCCTGGCGAGCTCGCTACTGGATGGACAGCGCTTCCGGCAAGCTCTTCTACAGCGGGGAGTTTTTCTGATGGAGCCAAGCACATGAGCACTCCAGCGCTAGACATCTCCCCCGAAGAGCTCCAGGACATTTTTGAGCTACCCAGTGAGGATAAGGGCTATAGGCTCATCGCATTGGATGATGATCGCACCCTTGCGCTATATGTAGTGGAACTCTTCATGGCAGTTCTTGAGCTCTCCGGCAAAGAGGCCTTTGAGCTCATGAAGCAGATCCACTTCGGAGGCAGAGCTGAAATCTTCAAAGGAAGCTTCGAGGAATGCCAACATAAGCACGAACAAATCCAGCAGGCTAACCGCATTCACGGGCAGAATCTCTTCACTTTTGTGGAGAGAATAGCGTAGATCTAGCATCAGATTAACTATTTTGTTTAGATAGCTTCTGAAAGGTTAACTTTTCAGGAGACAATCATGGCTAGAGGACAACTGCACCTAGGCCCCAATGGGCCCGCCAAATGTACTGCGCAAACAGATGCTGGCTGCCCTTACGGCGGAGGAGGCCACTACGACACGGCTCTGGAGGCCGAAGCGGCCTATGCCGAAAAAATGGCCGAAGAGGGCTTTAGTGCAACTGCTAGTGTTGACCGATCCGAAGAAATCGAAGATGCGTTAGACGATTTTTCCTCCGATTACTACCAAAACGCTATGCAGGGAAGTAATGGTGGCCGCTTCGATGATCCAGCTGGCCTCACCACCTTGGAAGACGTGAAGAAGTTCGGTGCGATGTTGGAAAGCGATTCGGCCTACTTTAGGTCAGCTAGCCCAGAAAACAGGGCGGAGATGAGAGCCGCCATAAGCGCTATGGAAGATAGCGCAGTAGAGTTCGAAGAAGATGGATTGGAACCCGATGATAGCGGTTCTTTCGTCTACTTGAGCGCTCGACAGGAGAGGCTAATAAAAAATGCCGCAGCGAGCCTCGAGGAATCGGTGGCTCACAGGGGTAAGATGTCTGCCCAATCGCTCAGCGAGAGGATTCAGCGGGCTCACGAAGCCACCAAGAAAAACAACGAAGAGCGTGTGGCTGCCACATCGGAAATAGCCGCTAATGTGGCCGCTATCCAAGCGGGCGCAACCTCCAAGAGACCCCGCATTCAAGCTCCTGACTCTGAAACCGATGCCGCCATCAGCGAAGCCCTCCACTCGGGCTATAGCGAAGAGGGCCTCTACATGGCTAAAACCCAGGGGCAGATGAAAGCCCTCGCACTTTTGGGCGAAAGAGGCTACGCCAATTTGGCTCCCGGCCAAAAGGCGGCAGCCCTCAACGCTGCAAGCGGCGTGCATCTCAATGGACTCAAGAGCAAATACGGCTATAGTCCCACTACGGTGCGAGAGCTCAACCAGCTCAAGCGAGAAGCGGCAGAGGCGGCTCGCTCTAAGGATTTCAAAAAGCAGCTCGAAGTTCACAACAAGATCGCTGCCTTCGAAAAAGATAGCGCCGAGAAGCTCGAACGCCGAGAGGCTCTCCGTGTAAATAGGATGAAGAAAATCAACGAGAGCATCAAGTGGGAAGACGAATACGACTACGGCCGCGATGACAGGGCTAAGATGGCCATGGCCGATAGCTTTGCGGTGGCAAAAAACATCAGTGAATATCCCGAGGGATCCCTGGGTTGGCATGCCACCATCGAAGGAGTGGTGAAAAATGCCAGCAGGGGAAGCCTGCAGACACCCGATGGGCTAAAAATCACGTCCCGCGGTGCACCACCAGCAAAGGAAAATGAGTTTGTGTTCTTCATCAATGATGGTAGAACCAATGGCACCACCTATGGTACGGATAGGCTCTTTGTCATCCGAAAGAACGCGAAATCCATCTGGGGCGCTCCAGAGCCCTACAATCCCTAGAAGCCTTCAGTTGAACACCTAGAGCCGGCCTGGAAATAATCGCCAGGCCGGCTCTAGGCTTTCTAGGAAAATCGAGATGACCCTGGACCCACCATTGATAGGATGAGCTCTATAGCATCATAAATGCCCCAGAGAAAGCAAACCATGAGCAAGAGCCAAACTAGAGAGCTATTCCTACCTCTCGCAAAGGCCATTAGCGCCAATAGCGCCACCACGAAGTCTCGAGTGGGTGACGCCATGATCTATGTGCTAGATGAGCTTTCCCTGCAGGTGGAGCGTGTTGATGGGAAGGGCACAGCGATAGCGCTCGGCTTCCAGCTCTTCGGAGAGGGCTACACTCTTCTCCCCGGTGGCAGCATCTACATCAGCGAAGATCCCTCCACCATAGCTGGCCTCACCATGGATCTCGAATCGGGAGACGATCTCCGCTTCTTTCTGATGGACGAGAATGAGCGCTTCATGGCTATGGTAGCATCCTTTCTCAAATGGCGGCTTTCCGTAGCCAAAACCGAGCATTTTTAGGAAGATTTTAGCTCGGCTTTGAAGCGCTTCCAGCGGGTTCTCCATTGGTCAACTATCCCCTAGAAAAGGCCCTTGGCGCATCATCATACGAAGCGCATAGTTTCCAGCAAACCATTGGTCCAAGAGCCGGAGATTCGATCTAGAGGCGCGCTGAGAGGGCCTCTCTAGCGATGGCGCTGGAATCGTCAAATCCTGTCTCCATCGGATTGTCGGAAAACAATCAAAGAGCCTGACAGTCGGCTTCCCAAGGAATGAGTCTTCTTCCATCCAGTTGCGAGCTCTGGCACTATAGTGTAGCATAGCTCCATGGACACCACCCCAAAGACCGCTGTAGAGATCTTCGATGATCAGCTCACTGCGCTGGAGCTGCTCTTCGCCACCGATCTTCCGGGGAACACTCCAGGCCAAAGGCTCAACGCTCTGGGCGCAGCAGCTAAGGCTAACCCGCAGCTCATGGAGTCACTCAAGGGGTTCCTCGACAACCCTATCCACTTTGCGATGAAGTTCTCCAGCTCTGAGAGCAGCTTCAATGCCATTGTCCGCACCCTCTTTGCAACTGCTGCCCGTGGTGCTATCCACGACTACGGTCCCGCGGGTGCCCCCAAGAACCAACACTGGATGCCGGTTGCCTATCTGAGCCCCTTCGGTGAGCGCACGGGGTCCGGCAAAAACAACCGTTCGGTTCGGGTGCCCGGCGTGAGCTTTGCCGATGACCTAATCCTTGGCTTCGAGATCAGGGATAGCAACTTTATCCACGACAAGGTCAAGGGCGCGGGCTTCTATGAGGATGGCGCTGAGTTCTTCTTCTGCCTCGTAGAGAACCTCTACTCCCAGGGCCGCTCCCGCCGGGATCGCCCAATCGATAACTGCCTCGTAGCGCTCTTTTTCTTCGTGCAGTCTGTGCGCAACCCCCGCCGGGGAAAGCACTTTCTCCACAGCCGTCTCTGCGACATCGTGGATGCTGTGCTCGCCAACATCGACGCCGTGGGACCGAATCTCCACACGGAGTTCCTGAAGACCTCCGATGCCATGCCCTTCACCCCCTATGTGCCGCCCTTCGTGGATTGCTTCAAGGGCGCTCGAGTTTACAGCCTCCCCATCGAGCCTAAGATGCTCTTCAGCATCAGCACGAAGCAGCTAAGCGATGGCGCCTGGAGGCAGATTCCCGCCCGCTATCGGAAGGCCGTCATCGCTCAGGCCTTTCGCCGTGGTAAGCATGTTTTTGGCGTCCACAAGGATTCCATCATCGGAACGCTGAAGAAGCTGGGACTTACTCACTGATGGGCCCACTAATTTGCTAGGATGACCCCATGACCAAGCTACTCGTAACCCTCGATTTTGATGGGGTGATTTCGCCCATCGACAAGCAGCGGGATTTTGAAGCCGAAGAGGCATGGAAAGTGCTGAAGCTGGGAGCCTTTCCCTGCGCCATAGCGGAAGAGACCTTGGAGCTGCTCAATGAGCTCGCAGAGGTAAACTCCAAGAACCCCGCCATAGAGGTGGTCTGGGCAACGAGCTGGGAGGATCTTACCGAACATTTCAGCGAACAATCCCAGGGAATCATTCCCGATTTCCGATGGATTAGCACGCGGCCCTCGAAGGCGGAATCTATCTACGGTGAGGCCCAAAAGCTGGGAGCCGATGCAATCCTCAGCTGTGAGGATAGCGGATCGGTCCACCGGGAACTATCTAAGCTTCTCAATCCCAGAGTTAAAGGTGATCCCACCACTATCATTCGAGTAGAGCCAACCACGGAGCGGGGGCTCGAAGCCGATCATCTCGCCACTATCCGCTGGGCTGTGAGCAGCTTTGGCAGAAAGAGAAACTACTAAAATGCTCACAGCCCTCACCATTCGAGATCTAGGACTTATCCGCTTCGCCGAGCTGGAGCTCTCGCCGGGGCTCAACTGCATTTCAGGCGAAACCGGAGCCGGCAAGAGCCTGCTGCTTTCGGCCGTGGGGCTTCTCTCCGGCCAGAAAGGCGATGGTTCGCGGGTGGCAGCCGGGGCCAGTGAGCTCCGAGTGGAGAGCTTCTGGCAGCTGCCGCCCAACTTGTCCGAGGATCTGCTTCCCCCGGGACCCATCGAAGACCCCTCCGAAGATTTCCCCATCTGCCGGAAGGTGCTCCCAACCGGCAGAAGTAGAGCCTACGTGGGCGGGGAGTCATCCACCGCTAAAAAGCTCTCGGAGATCGCCCCTGAGCTCATCGAAATCCACGGCCAGGGAGACCAGGGCAAGCTCAGAGACCCAATCCAGCAGCTGTCCATGGTGGATCGGCTTGGTGGCGAAAGCCTGACCGAAGCCTTCGCCAGCTACCAGCGAGCCCACGAAGCCTGGCTAGAGGCTAAGCGCACCCTCGAAGATGTGGAGAAGAACTCTGCAGCTGCCCGCAGGGAAATCAGAGTTCTCCGAAAGCTCCTCGAAGACATCGAAGAGCTCCAGCCCCAAGCCGGCGAACTCGAAGAGCTCGAAGAGGCCGAAGAGCGACTCACCAACATGGAACTCATCGGCGAGAAACTCGTCACCGCCCAAAACTGGCTGGAGTCCGATGAATACAGCCTAGAAGCAGCTATAAGCAGTGCACTGGAAGAGCTCAGGAGCCTACCAGGTGGTGCTCCCCAAGAGCTGCTGAACACCGGAGAGGAGGCGCTCCAGCTCGTGGATGCGCTAACCAAGGGCATTCAGCTTCAGATAGACGAGCTCGAAGGAGATGACCTCGAAGAGCTGGCGGCGATCCAGAGCAGGGCAACGGAGCTCAAAGCTCTCCTCAAGAGATCCTCTATGGATTCCCTGGAGGACCTCCTCGAAGAAGAGGAGATAGCGCGAAGCAGACTCCAAGAGCTCTCCGCCTTCGAGGAGCCCAAGGAGCAGCTCGAAGAAGCTCTAGAAGCTGCCCACGAAGAACTTCTGAGCCGTGGAGCTTTGCTCACCAAGAGCCGAAAGTCGGCTGCCCGCAAGCTGGAGAAAGCTGTCAATGGGGAGCTCTCCGCTCTAGCTATGGGTGGCTCCACTTTTAGGGTGGTCTTCGGAGAAGAGAAGATCGGCGCTCTCGGTTTGGACAGTGTGGGCTTCATGCTCCAGCAGCGGGGCCAGCAGCCAGCGCCCATAGCCAAGGCGGCTTCGGGTGGTGAGCTCTCGAGGATTTCCCTGGCCATCGAGCTCTCCCTTGCCGCAGCGGGAAGTGCTGCGAAGACCTTTGTCTTTGACGAGGTGGACGCGGGCATTGGCGGTTCCACAGCGCTGGAGGTGGGCAAGAGGCTGGCGAAGCTAGCCCAAACCAATCAGGTGATCGTGGTGAGCCATCTGGCCCAGGTTGTCTCCTACGCGGATCGGAGCTTTCGTGTGTCCAAGGACTCCAATGGCGCCACTGTAGAAACAACTGTTGCGCTTCTAAATGCCGATGAGCAAGCTACAGAGCTTGCCCGAATGCTAGCGGGCATGGAGGATTCCAGTAGCGCTCGAGAGCACGCCCAGGAGCTGCTTGCAGCTGCAAAAATCTTCAAAGAGAACACCGGAAAGAAAGCATGACCATGAAAGAACAGGAAGAGGGGAGCCCTTCGGTGGTAGCCGCCGTTGGGCCCCGGGAAGCGGCGAGCTGGGATGAGACCTTCATGGGAGTTGCCCTCGTGGTGGCAAGGCGCTCGAAGGACCCCTCCACTCAGGTGGGAGCCGCCATCGTTTCGGAAGAGAACCGAATCCTGAGCCTGGGCTACAATGGCACCCCCAATGGCTGGCCAGACTCCACCTTCCCCTGGGGTAAGGAGGGCGATCTTCTTGACACAAAATACCCCTACGTGGTCCACGCCGAGCGGAATGCGGTGCTTAACTTTGGCGGAATCCACAGCCAACTCAGAGGTGGTAAGATTTACACCACCCATTTCCCCTGTGGCGAATGCGCCAAGGAGATCGTACAGGTGGGCATAGCTGAAGTGGTCTATCTCCACGACCATTCCATGGCTGATAGCTCCACAGCAGCCTCCCTGCGAATGTTCCGAGAGTGTGGGCTTACTGTTCGACAGCTCGAGGGCTATGGTCTCAGCTAACCATCGCGGATGGCTCCTGGCGCGGAGAATCGTTAGAAAAGGTGGCCATAGGATTCTAAAAGGAGCTCAGCACTTATGGCAACGAGATGGCATGTGAACCCCCGGACGGGGAATCCAGGCCGCTGTAGCGCAGACCCCTCCAATCCCCAGAGCAGGGGCTGTAGATTCAACCTCGGCGCCAACGACCATTACAGGACGGCCTCAGAAGCGGCACTAGCCTACGAAGACCAACAGCAGCGCTCGGGAGCAGAGCTCTTCGGCACAGTTTCGGCAGAGAGCTTCCAAGTGCAGACAGCGGTGAAGTTCAAAGCGGCTTCCCCCAGGGAACCCTTCTGGAAGCGGAATGCCCGCAGGCTGGGAGAAGCACTAGTGGCGGTCTTCACTGTGCCCACGGCGACTTCGCTGGAGGAACCAGCTGCTGTCGAAGATCAGGGTTTTTCTACGGAAGAACCCCTCCCGCAGTCTCCCGCTGACTCCACCGAAGCTGACACCAGTGGTGGCCCCTGGAGGGCCAGCTACGAAAATCTCACTGAAGCCTTCGAAAAGAGCAAAGTTGATCGGAAAGCCTTCGTGGATGAGTTCATTCGCTCCAGCGACCCTCTCCAAAAGGGCTGGGACGATGTGGAAAAGCTCATCGACCCCTACTACCAGGGTGAAAACGGCTCTGAGCTGCCCTCGGAAGTGGCCGATGGGGTGCTGTTTCAGGGTAAGTCCCTGCGGCCCACACCGGAGGAGATCGACGCGGCTCAGCGGCAGTTGGATGCACTTGTTCTTCGAAGGGAAAATCGAGACTACGTCTATGACCGCGCTGAGCAGTTCGGCAGGTCCTTCGACACGGGTCTCGTGGGTAAGCTCGAACATCGAGATATTACGGATGGTGTTTTCAGGAACCAAGCGGGCCAATCTCGAGCGATTGCCGGCAGCTTTATAGACCCCTACACCGGTGAGCCCGTGGAGATCGGGGTAGGCGAATTGAGCGCCACCAATGTGGACCACGTGGTGCCTCTCCACGAGGTGATCCAATCGCAGGATCCAGCCAATCCCCTCACGCCTCAGCAGCGCCATGACATCGCCAATGACCCCGACAATCTCCAGGTGGTTAGTGGCGCCATCAACCGCTCAAAGAACGATAGAGACCCCGGAGAATGGATGCCTCCCAATAGGGCAGCCCATGCTCGCTATGCCATTGCAGTTATCAACATAAAATCGAAGTATGGACTTTCGGTGGACCAAGACGAGTACGACGCCTTGGTTAGGGGACTGGATACCCGCCGCTAGAAATCCCACCCTTCGAAGCGGACTCCTAGAGCAATAGCTTTAGGATCACCTCCACGGCCAATCGGCCGCGGCCTCCAGAGATAAGGAAACGTTATTGGTAGCATTTCAGACAGCTGAATATGACCCCAAAACCGGCAGGGTTATGGCGCCCAGGAGAAACCTCATGGTGCTCCACTGGGAGCCCAATGGCACCTACAGCTTCGACAAGGGCTGCTGGCATCGCCAGACCATCTCCATAAAGCTCCATGAGCATCTGCGCCACAAGGTAGCACCATTTCGAAAGCTGCTGGAAGCCAAGGGCGCCGAAGTCTATGAAGTAGATCAGAAAACCTCCACAGTTGTGGACATCTTCTATTTCATAGCTGATCCAGTCGAGCAGGCTCTCGTGGATAAGCTCATCGGGGAGGGCAAAAAGCTCCGCAGACCCACCGATTCGGAGCTCACACCAAAGAAGAGCCCCGGCCGGAAATAGGGCTATCCTGTTTGCCGCTAATGGTGGTTGACCCTTTTCGTTTACTGTGATATAGTCAACATCGAGGGTCCCGGCAAGACCTCCGAAGGTGGATAGACGGAATCCACCGGGAACTCCCAAGAAGAGCTCCTAGCCCGTCAGACTTCCAGCACCTCCAGGTTCTGGTTGGGGCATAGGATTGCGGTCAGACGCAAGAGTTTCGACACTACAACCTAGTGGAGAAAACCTCCCCAACCCCCAACGGAATACGCCATGGAGAAGATAGCTGATAGATTCATAGAGCTCGAAGAGATAGTCCGGAGAGATTCCACGCTCATTGTGGATTCTTCCATGTCCTTCGTGGGAACAGTCAAGAAGATGAGGGCTGCAAACCTGATCCTCAAGGGGAAGGGCTATGAGCTCATTGCCCGCCAGGATAGCGCTGTAGAATCCAACTTCCTGACGATCATCGGCAATCCTCTCGTGGTGGCACTCAACCGCTACGTGCCCAAGAAGATCAGCGAAATCGATCCCGATTCCGTAGTCTCCAAGAGAATGATCCTCAGCAGGGATGGCTACATATGTAGCTACTGCGGAGAGTTTGGCAACACTGTCGATCACATCATCCCCAAGAGCAAGGGCGGTGGCTCCACCTGGGGAAACCTCACCACAGCTTGCCGAGACTGCAACGGCAAAAAGGGCAACGAATCCAACAAGGATGTGGGCTATGCGATGCCCAAGATCCCCCGGACCTACGTTCCCCGCAGGGACATTGAAATCCAGGCCGCAATCCACAAGCGTCTCGAGGACATGATGGCTCTCTAAGCCGAAGCCGCTCCATGGGTCACTTCGTGGGGCATCAAGGGGCTACAGCCAAGTCAGAGCGGCTGTAGCCCCTCCTTTTTGTTCGATAGGATGAGTTCATGAATGAGGACTTCGAAGAAAAATACAGAGCCCACATTGAGGCGCTCTCCTCCAAGGAGATCCTCGACGAGCTCCAGCGGAAGGCTAACACTGGCTCTATCGGCTACATAGATCCTGTCACCAAAACCATGTTAGCTATTTGCAAGAAAGAGATCCTTCGGCGGATCAAAGATGGCGAGGATAGGAAGCCCAACCCCAAAAAGACGCCCACTAGTGGGCTCTTCGGATAGGACAGAAACTATGGCTGAAAAGACCACACAGGATGAGCCCCTGAGGCGCCCTTGGATTTCTAGGCTCATCCTATTAGCGGGCGGTTTAGCTCTGGCGACCGCTATTCTCTTCGGCTATTGGTTTCCCCAGCAGGCAAGGCAATCAGAATGCAGTGACCTAGGAGGATCCCTGGAGTCCCAGGCTTTCATTCCGAGCGCTGTGGGGCTAAAAGGCACTCCCGGTAGGCTCTACAGCTGCATAGCTCCAGACGGATCAGTGCTGAAGGACTATGGCCTCATCTGAGTCCAAACGATAGATCTCCCACACCATCCCCCCAGCGGCGCGGGCAGCTCCGCGGCCTGGAGCTGCTCGAAGCTGTTGGCATTTCTCAGCCTAGGAGCATTCTCCCTTGGATAAAGCCGCAAGCGAAGGCCCGAAAGCCGTGAGTTCAGCGGGAACTGACGGCGAAGCTGTTTCGAGTGCAGCCGCCCCTGTGAGCACGAAGCGACAGCTGCGAAAAATCATCCGGGAAGATTCGAACTGGTCTCCCCGGGGCCTCATCATTGCCGCCCTCACCGGTGTTTCCGTCGCGGCGATCTCCACGCAGCTCACGGGGCTGCTGGGATCTACAGTGCTCATAGCGGTGATGGCAATGGTGTCAGCAACTGTGAGTGAGCTCTACAGGATCTTTCTCGCCCTCACGGGCCTAGGTGCCAAAAAGGCGGCGGAAAAAGCTGCTATCCTGCGCTCCAGGGAACTCTCGGGCGGGGAAGCCCCAGGCCCGTACCCCGAGGCTGCCTCGGAGCTCGACCCCATAACCGAGGCCATGGCCACCATCACCAGTGCCTACAAAATGCCCGAAAATGTTCCTCGGAAGAAGAGCGTCTTCGGCAGGTTTTTCCAGCGGCTAGCGAGCTATGGAAGAGCCAATCCATTCTTCTGGGCAGTGCTCGTCTTCGTGGGCATCGCTGGCTCCACAATCGCCGTTGTCTACAGCATCAGTGACGGGCAACCCACGCAGATCATCAATCGGACAGTGACGGTGGAAGAGTCCATGAGCCCCAGCGAGAAGCAGGCCATCGTGGATCAGACCGAAGAACAGCTCATGGAGGAACTCCAGAAGAGAATAGACTCAGCGATTAGCTCGGAAACTACTAGCCAAGCTAGCGACCTTTCAGAGCTAGAGGCGCGGCTTTCTGAACTTAGCCAAAAGGTGGAAACACTTGAGGCGTCTACAATTCCACCAACCACGCCACCGGCCACGAACGATGATTCGACTCAGGAGCTAGCGGAGCTCAGAGAACAGCTGGAAGCACTCCAGGCCAGCTACGATGAGCTCAAGGCTCGCTTGGACGCCATTGAAGCGGAGCCAGCCATCGAATCCACTACTAGCCCAACCGCAAATTCAACCGCACAAGCTCCAAGCTAGCAGTTTTCTCGGCTCTTCGTTAGGGTGGGAACCTATCCCAACTCGGAGGAACCCATGAGACCCATCGCCATTGAGATGCTCACCATCATCGAACAAAACAATCAGGAGTATGTGAGCCTCCTCAATCAGGAGTTCTTCGACCGCGCAGGTATCACAGACCCCCTGCCGGTCCTCCACTCTATGCTCACCATTGCTTCGGAAAAGCTGAGCCGGGAGATAGTGAGGGCTACGGATGAGGAGCCCCACCGAAAGATCGAGCAAACCAAACACAGGTCTTTCAAAACATCCGTTTGCAGCATGAGTTTCCTACTGGAGGAGGAGACAAATGAGCTGGTGCTGCTGAGCTATTTTGGCACAAAGACTCCCGCTAGCAGAGACTATGTGGATGGGCTCATCCATCTCCTAGAGGTGGTTTCTTGGCTTCAAAACAACACGGGGCCTCAGGCTTCTGATGGTTCCCTGCGAGTTGAGCGTCGATCTAAGTCCTAACTTGCTCTTCTCAAATCCCCTCTAGATCTTCGACTAACTCCTTCCCAATCAGTGCAGCGTAGATCACGCTCCATTGATATGAGGAGCGCTAGAGGAGGTAGCCCAAATGGTCAGAAAGCAGGTTGACCCACTCTTTGAGGAAACCTTCAGCCAAGAGTTTCCCGAAGACTATCAGCAGGCAGTTCAGGACAGCAGCACTCTCGAAGCGCTTTCCAAAAGGTCCCGCCACGTGGAGCCCGCCTCGGCAGTGAGAGTGGCCTTTTTCCCCACGATCCTCGTACGGCTAATGGCGGCTTTTGTCGTGATGGCCATGCTCGCTGCAATCTACGTCTACTCCCCCTTCCCTAAGGTTTCAGCGGGCAGCTGGAGCATCCCTTCGGGAGAGCGCTACATAGGTGACTCCAGCACTGGCGCCGTGGAGGATGCTTTGGGACTCGGGGGAAAGATCCTTGACCATCTCAAAAACGGTGGGAATCTACCCTCTGAGATCAAAGAGCGATTCTCTTAGAGCTTCACTGGCTGACGATCTAAGGGCAGCCAGGCCCGCAGATGCATCATCACCGCACTCTTGGCTCCAATGCCCTCAGATCGCCTCCTGCGGCCGCTGAGAGGCACCTCTTATCCGAACTCATGGGCTATCAAGACCCAAGAGGCAGCGCATATGGGCTCAGAGCAAATAGCGGCAGCCGCTAGAAAGCTCTAGGCTCTTACGGTGAGCATCAGATCCGCTCAACCACGCGCGATTGGACTCCAAGCTAATCCACTCCTAAAGTAGAACGAAAAGCGCCTCAGATCATGACTTTTACCCGCCGGATCCCCATTAACCACGCTCCACCGTAGATCTTTTCGACGGCGATGTAGAACTTTTCGACCCGGGATCGCGGAGAGGCCGCGCTAGAAGCCATGTTTTGGTCGATTCTACATTGAGACCACAACGAAGTTCACCAGCCAAAGCAGACTTTTTCGACCACACACCAAAACGTGGCTAGCATAGATCATATAGCTTGTAAGTTGGCGTAGGGTGGGAGACAGTATCCTTAGATACAGATTACTACATATACTACAGACAGCTTGCTACAGGGCGGGATTCCAGGATTACCTATGGACCCACTGCGAGCTCCATCCTAGTGGAGCTGGAAACATGCTACTACTGGATTAGATCTTGGGATACCTCTCAGCGGTCGTAGGAGACGATCTGACAGCTAAACCACCAAAATCGCAACAACGATACGTCTAGAGGATTAGATGTCTCCAGATCGCCGTCTAATCGCTAAATCCCGCCAGCGGATCTACGTGTCCTCAGGGAGGCCCAAATGGCAAATCCGAGATATGGCTAATCCACCGAAATATCTGCTGGCTAGAACTTGTAGTTGACTCCAACTACGCTCTAGTGTAGCATGGGAACTATGAACGCCGACTATTCTCCTACGAAGCCCATCCCTCAGATGAATATGGCTCCTCCCCAGCAGAGCGGCCGAAGAAAGCGCTCCTCCGCTCCCGTCTGGATCTTCGCCATCATCCTCGCTGTGCTTTTGGGCTTCGGCATTGCCCGGCTCACCAGCGGCGCGCCCGTGGAGACAGTGTCCGCCCCTGACCCCATTCTCAATGTCTCTGAGAGCTGTGGAGTTGACAGCACCTACACGATCCCCGAGGTCGAGGGCGTCAGCTACACCGAGAGCACCGATGGCACCCAAGTTACCATCACTGCCCAGGCTATCGAGGGCTACGAGCTTTCCCGCGATTCCGAAACTCGCTGGAGTTTCGATCTGGCTGGAGAGCCGTGTCCCGAGGACCAAGATGGTCTCGTTCCTCCCACCCAAGAGCAGATCGATCAGTGGATCGAAAACGGTGGACAGGTTGCGGGAGAATGGGCCCAGGGCACTAAGGACTGGTTCAAGGAATACGGTCCGGGCATCTGGCAGCGAGTTAAGGATGGCGGCGTCTTCCTCCGCGAGTGGATTGAGGACTGGGCCAAGGGGGCTGAGGTCCAATGAGCATTCCCCAGCCCCTCGGCGCCATCGAAGCGGCGCCAAAAGCCAGCCGAAGCTTCGGGTTTCTATCTATCCTCGGCGGTTTGCTGGGGCTCTATGGAAGCTTTAGGCTTTTCTTGGCCTACGTGACTAGCCTCAAGGTGGCCGATTTCGTGCCCTCCTGTGATCTGTCGGCAACCATCTCCTGTGCGGCAAACCTCGAGAGCAGCTATGGCGCTCTTCTAGGCTTCTCCAATACGGCTTTGGGGCTCGCGCTTTTCGTCGTGCCCGTTGTGATCGGAGTGCTGGTGCTCTCGGGTGTGGAGCTACCCCGATGGCTTAGCCTCGCCAATCTTGGAGGAAATCTCGGAGCAGTGGCGCTGATAACCTATCTCCAGTGGGCCAGCTTCACACAGCTGGAGACCCTCTGCATCTACTGCTTCGTCATATGGCTTGCAGTGCTGGCGATCTTCTGGAGCTCCCTGGCCTTCGTAGCTCGCCAGTGGATGAGTCCCCACCGCGCTGGTGGGCTTCTGAGCTTCATCTCCAGCTATTGGGGTATCCTCTGGCTGGCCCACCTGTTGGTTATCCTAGGCTGGGGCGAGCTCTCCATCGGAGCGGTGAGCGAGCTCCTAGCGACATTTTTCTAGCATGGCGGCCCTAGTAGTTTTCAACCACCATTTTTGTTAGCATAGAGCTGATCAGCATTGGAGCATTTTGATGGCAACTTCCTACGTCCACGCCCAGGCTTCTGCCAGGCACTTCAAGGCTGGGAAGCCCGAAGACTACTTGGATATCCACGAGTGGATTGATCGCTTCAAGAGGAGCAATGCTGATATTCGGCACAGAGCTTTCCTCCACAATAGCGAAGGACCCTGGATGGCTCAGGACGTTTTTGGCCCCGTGCGCTCGGTGGAGAAATGGCCTCTGGGTTCGGGAGAGATGGTTGAGATTTCAGTGAGGGAGATTGCAGAATCTCACATCATCGAAGATCTGGGGTGGATTCCATCTCCCGCTGACTGGGCTAGCTGCCTTTCCTGCAAAGTCTGGATGGGCGGTAAGCGTAACAAGTTCAGAGGCAGAGAAGAGCTCTTGGATGCCGAGGTCGAGATCTCCAATCCTTCCCGCAGCTCTGCTGGCATGGCCCCCATGGAGCCCTTCTCCGAAGGCGCAGACACGAACCGGCTGGCTCAGCTTGCTGGCCACTTCGAACCAGAGCTGGAGGAAAGCTGATGATGGAGTTCCCCAGAAAGCGAAATAAGGAGATCCTCTTGGATTTCCCTGCCCTTTAACCCTAGAGAAAGAACGGAAACATGGCTGTAGCAGAAGATTTTCAGATCAACCGATCCATCACCGGTGATCGGCCTCAGTTCGACAGCTCTCAGCGGGCAGCTCCCGCAACTGCTTCGGAGTTCCTTGCGGCTACGGACGCTATCCTTGCCCTGCCCCGGGTGGAGGCGCTCCGCTGGCGCCAGGCTACCCCCTACTTCAATGACGGCGATCCCTGTGAGTTCACCGTCCACGAGCCCTGCGTGAAGCTTTCGGGTCTGAACACGGACGAGGACGGCGACGAATACGGGGACTACGAGGATGGCTTTGTGAGCGGCTGGGAGCTTGGCTACTACGCCGAGAAAAAGAGCTTTGGCTTTGAAGAGCTACCCAGGGAGCTCATCGATGAGCTCAAAAAGGCCCTTGGTAGCTGGGGCAAGCTCTATGCGGAGGAAGTCTGCAAGCGGAACTTTGGAGACCACGCTACAGTTACAGCTACCACCGCTGGCTTCGAGATCGAATACTTCGAGCACAGCTGATGACACTACGAGTAAAGGAAGAGGCAATAATGGCCAGAGTGGTTGAGCTCACCATCGATGGAGTGGACAAGTCTAGCTCTACTGTGGATGGCGATGGAGCAGTGATGGGGTTACTTTCCCGGGCAAAGGATGCTCGAAAGATCAGCGGTCCAGAACACGATGGTGCTATTCATCTACTAGGCGTCAGCCGCTCCGATGGGGAGTTCTTCGAAGCTCTTTCCAGAGCTAATCCGCGGCTGATCTTCTCCGCCCGTCAAGTTGGCTAGCAAATCGAGAGCTGATCATCATGTTTCTTCTGGGGGATAGCGATCCAGAGATCCTAGGGGAGATAACCCAGGGAATGGGTGATCTCGCAGGCTTGGGTTTCGGCGACTATTTAGCAGCTGGGTTTAGCTGGCTTCTTGCCGTGGTGGGGCTACTTACGATTGCAGCTCTATATCTGTCTGCTCCCTTCCTGATACTCTATGTGAGCTATCTTTTCTTTCGAGGGCTTTTTGGGCTACCTAAAGTTTCAACAAGAAGGCTGGCAAAGCTCCACTCCTTAGCAGCCGCTCCAACCAATTCCGACAGCGCCGTGATTGCCTACAAGTATGCCAACTTGGCAACTGCGAAAACTTTCCGGGGAGTTTCTGGCGGGGGTTCCTACAGCGCAGTGGAGGAGAGCTCTAGCGGACCAGGATTCCACGGCTATAGGACGAAGGAGCTAGCTCAGCAGTCGCCCTATGGCGGTGATGCCCTTTTGGAGGTTCTTCTCTGGGGAAACGTTCAGGAATTGGAGCTGGGCTTTGTGGGGTCTAACCAGAGGGTGCTATCGGTGGCGGCTGCAGTCAGTGGCGCTAATGGTAGAAAAATAAGACGGCCAAAAGTCATGGTCGCCATAAACCGAGGCGATGGCAAAAACGTCTGTGGCCATTGGCTCAACAGGGAAGATGTGCTACTGCTGTCCGAACCCCAGCATAGGCGATTGGCTAAGAAAAAGCTCCGCGATAGCTCTAATCGGAAATGGCGAGATCTCAGCCTTGTTAGCCTCAAGGACTTCGTGGAAATCCACTGGCAGGATTGGAGCTGGCGCATGGTCTATCAGACAGAAGACAGCATGGCCTCTGCGAAGAGTCTTTCGGAGGCCTTGGAGGAAAGGGCGGGAAGCCATGTATCTAGGTAAACATATTAGGGACTTTGTGGCGGAAGATCCCTTCGAGCATTCTTCTGAAAATCAGGGGATGGCCTTTTGCTCTACTCCTAGAGCCGATGGAGCCGGAAAGGACGCTAACCTGGGAAGCCCTGAAGAGCTAACCGGGAAGACCGGCCGTCTCTGGGCCCTCGTGGGGCTCTTGAGAAGAGCAAACTCTAAGCTCAGGGCTTCCAATAGCGATCTGAAGCGCACAAATCGTCAGCTCTCCAAGGAGAATGAGGCGCTACGAAGCGATTTGCAGGATGGTGTTGTTGCTGTGGAGTCCGTCGAGATTCTAGCCGACCAGAAGTAGGATTTGGTCGCCTGGCGCTAACCGCACTGGGGCTCTAGGAATCATTTGCCAAGCCCCAGCTTCTGTGCTAGGATTTCTCCATGGACCCGATCTCCAGTGGCTACATTGCTCCCCTCAAGGATGTCGCCGATCTCCGAGGTAGGCTCTCTCGGCAAAAGTTCTACAGCGCTCCCTCGGGCTGTGATGTGACCTATTCTCGCCGGGAAAGAGCAATGGCGGCTCGCATCGCTAGCTCCACCCTCAGCGCTATTTCATCGGTTGCCATCAAGGCACAGGATGACCGCTTCGATCCCGACAGCTTGAGCACGGTGATTCGCTACCTCTTCGAGGATGGCACTGCTGGCTATTTCAAGCCCTTCAGCCAAAACGCCTGGAACGAATACGACTTCGATGAGTACTACACCAGTAGCCTTCGAGCTGCCACCAACGAGGTCCTCGCCCATCAATTGGCGAAGGCCATGGGTGGAGAATACGCCTCCATGGTTCCCGAAACCGCCTTCAGGATCATCGGCGAAGACATCGGCAGCATCCAGCGGGAGGTAAAAACAGTTGAGCGAATGAGCTCCAACTACTGGGGCAAGATGGAGCTCCGCGGCGACTACCACCGGGCGGCTGTCTTCGACTTTGTCGTTGGGAACCTCGACCGCCACAGCGGCAACTTTCTCTACGGCCGGGAAGCCAATAGCCGCAGGCTTCGCGTGAGACTCATCGACAACTCCTTCATCTTCCCCGCTAGGGCCAAAGATGCCTACTGGGGCATGGGTAGCTGTGTTTTTGCCGATAACTTAAGCATCGATGGCTCCTACTCCAGGCGAGAGCTGCTCAGTGGCGAAGAGCTGTTGCTTACAGCTGAGGATCGGACGGCTTTGGAGCGGGCTGGCCGAACTATTAGCGGTTGGATGGACCAGGAGTTCATCGGTAAACTCAATGGGAAGTTTGCCCTCAAGAGAATCAGCTATCTCTTGGAGAAGGGTTCTTTGGCTAAGTTTTCGAAGTTCCTCGACAGCAGCCTCTAGTCCTCGAGGGGCTCCCCGGTTAGCATTTGCCAATATTTTTGCTAGCATGGCGGCATGGATAGTTCAAAGCACTCAAAGACCGGTAGGATTCTCGTGGCTGGCGGCGCAGGCTACATCGGTAGCCACGTGGCGCTGACGCTGTTGGAGGCGGGCTACGATGTGGCCATAGCCGACAATTTTCGGAACAGTAGTAGAGCCGTTGGGGATGTTCTCAGGGATCTTTCCGGTGGACCCCTGGAGCTCCATGAAGCTGATCTCCGCGATGCCAGCAGAACGGCAAAGCTCTTTGAAGAGCCCTTCGATGGAGTGATCCATCTGGCGGGGCTCAAAGCGGTGGGGGAATCCATGGCTGATCCGGGGCTCTACTATAGAACTAATCTTGCCATCACCCTCAATCTTCTGGACTCCATGCGGGCCAGTGGCTCAGAAGCTCTCGTTTTTAGCTCTTCGGCTACCGTCTATGGCGCTGAAAATCCTTCACCCTATAGCGAACTCCAGGCCGTGGGCAGAGCCATAGCCAGCCCCTACGGTAGGACTAAAGCCATGGCCGAAGAAATAATCCGCGACTACGGCACTTACGCGAGCTCTCCAGTGAGATCCCTTTCGCTGCGCTATTTTAACCCCATCGATGCTCATTCTTCGGGACTTTTGGGGGAGAGCCCTCGGGGCATCCCCAACAATCTCATGCCCCATTTGCTTCGGGCTGCCTCCACGGGAAAGCCCCTTGCTGTCTTTGGCGATGATTACCCAACAGCTGATGGCACCTGCGAGAGGGACTATGTCCATGTGATGGATGTCGCGGAAGCCCATTTAGCCGCTCTGGAATGGCTGTTGGAAGGCCATTCCGCAAATGGCGGTGAGCTACTACCGGCCTACAATATAGGCGCGGGTAAGCCCACATCTGTGTTGGAGCTCATTGGGAGCTTCGAGGCCGCTACGGGTGCTAGAGTGCCTCGAGAGTTCGCCCCTCGCCGATCCGGAGATCTTCCCAGCTTTTTCGCCGATGTCTCCTTGGCTCGCGAGCAGCTCAACTGGAGCGCTCACCGATCCATAGCTGATGCCTGCAGGGATGCTTGGAACTATCAGCGAGCCTTAAGCGCTGATGGCGTTGGGGGTTAAGCTCTCTAAAGATTGTTTTAGGTAGTGGATCTGTGGAGATCTAGTTTTTAGAACAGCTTCGGAAAATAGTTTTTGAATATTTAGCTCAGGGAGCTCTCCATGGTAAGATACCACCCCGATGGTAAGCGCTGTCCGGCAAAGATCCGATGCCGCATTTTGGATGAAGCTGGCCACATCGAGGCGGACTCCAAGGCGGAGTTTGAGGCCAAGCTCGCTGAGAGAATGGCAGCCCAGGGCAATGGCCTAGCGGGCTCCTCCTTCTTCCGCAAAAGGGATCCCAAGAGGGATGGCTTCTCCGTTGAAAGCTTCTACGGGGATGTGCCTCCCCGCACTATTCAGATCGATGCCCTCAATGACACCGCTCAGGCGCTCATCGAGGACGGCAACACTCAGCTCGTGGCCGCTTGTGGAACGGGAAAGTCCTACATGGGCCGACAGCTCATGCGGCGAATGATGGAGGAAGAGAACGCCAACGGAGTAGCCATCGTGCTCACATCTTCCGTAAAGCTCGCCAGGGACACTGCGGCAGATCTTAAGCCCGATAGCGAGGGGAATTACGACCGCGCTATGGGCGAGCATGACGAGGACTACAACGTTCAGGTCATCGAGGTCCACAATGAGTCCAAGGGAGTGAAAACTAAGGGAGCCATTTCACCCGAGAAGATCGCCGAACAGTGGCAAAATGCCCTCAGTGAAGGCAAGCGGGTAGTGGTGGTCTCCACCTACCAGTCGGCAGAGCTCGTCCAAAAGGTCCAATCGCTCATCGGCGAAAAGGCGGAAGCCGATCTCCTCATGAACGATGAGGCCCACAACATCCTCGGCCAGAAAAAGTCTGTGAGCTCGAGCGCCGATGCTGAGAACTCTGGCTATCGGAGCTTCGCTAACGAGATTCCTGGAGCTATCCAGGCCAAGCACAGGCTCTATGCCACCGCTACGCCATCGCTAGCCGATTCTCCCGATGACGATGAGAGCTCCGCTAAGGGCGCTACGCGGGAGGAGCAAATCGCTTCGCTCCAGGCTCAGGCTGCAAAGATGAAATCCAACGGCCGGGAGCGGCTAACTGTCTACTCGGATGATGAACACATCGTGGGCAGAGTGAGTGGCGCTATCACCCAGCAGGCGGCCATCGGCGAAGGCTATCTCACAGAGCCTAACTATCAGCTTCGAGCTGCCAGGGTGAGCGTGGATAGCGCAGACAGCTTTGTGGATCACCGGGGTAGGCCGATCACCGCCGACTCTAAAGACTCCGAACCCATGACGGCGCAGACCTACAGCGCTCTAAGCGCCACGCTTCAGGCAATGACGGAAGATCCCCAAACGGATGAGGATGGAAAGGTCCGCAATCCCGTTCACAATGCTCTAGCCTACACGGGCTCCATTTCCCAAGCCAACGCCTTCAAGGCGAACTTTAGAGCAGTGGCCCTCGAGCAGAGTGGTGGCATCAGCCTCGAAGAGGCCCAGGCCAACAGAAATGTGACCACCGATCCCGATCTCCGCCGCCGGGCACGGCTTCGGCTTCTTGCAGAGAATGCAATCGCTGAAGCCGCCCATTCGGGCAACACAGTGGCTGAGAAGGAGAAGGCCTTCTCCATGTTCAGAGGCCACGCCTATGTTGCGGATACTAAGGGTGATTGGTCTCCCCACAAGCGGGTTCTCGCTAATGTGGACATCTTCTCTGAGGGGGTCTCCATTAATGAGATCGACACTGTGGTGATCGCTGATCAGTCCAAGACATCGGAAAGGGCCATGACCCAAGCTATTGGCCGCTCTCTTCGGACAACCGCAGGCAACACGGATAAGAACACTGGCCATGTCATCATTCCCCAGGTGGTGGGCAAGAGCGGCAAGGAGCTCAATGGAGGGCTCGTAACCGCTGCATCCTACGGGGCCACTCGGGTTGAGCGCGCAGTGTCCACTCGCAAGCTCAAGGGCGAGACAGTTGCCGCCGACGAAAGCACTCGGGTGACTCGCTACGGAGAGTCGGGTGAGGTTCAAGGCCGAGAGCTCGCAGCCTCCATAGCTAAAACCCATGTGAAGTCCTCAGAGGATCTAGTGGCCTCTCAGGTGATGGAAAGGGCCCACAACGCACTAATGGCGCGCACTACCCCAGAGAGCGCTATCCGAGCAGAGCGGTATGCTGCCATGTCCTCTTCGGAGAAAATCGTGGAACAGCGAAATCACATCGCCGAGCAGGCGGCAAGCACACGCACAAAGGACCCCAGCTGGGCAGTAGCTAACAAGGCGCTTTCTCGGATTGCGGCCAGCGACATGCCCACTGTTCGCCAGAGCGGTCGAGTTGTTACTGCGGCTCTTAGCGCGGGAGACTTTAGCGCCGTGCCCGATGACATCATCCAGGGGCTCACGAAAGCTGGCATCATAAGGAGAAAGAGCGGTTCGGGGGTCACCGATGAGCCCACAGATGAAGACAAGAAGGGGTTCCTTCTCAAAAATGCTGAAACTATGGCGCTCACCTGGGGAAGCCCTCGGGGCATGGCTGTAGACCCCAAGCTCTCCCATGAAAGCCTTGGAGGCATTGACTATAAAACTGCCTTCAAATATGCCGCTAATCCTAGGAATGGCGGCGAAGAGCAATACAACCTGCTTGTGTCAAACTACAAAAAGAAGGTGGAAGAGGATCCCGAGTTCCGAGCAAGAGCATTTGCCCTCACGTCGGAAATGGCCAATGCTCCAAAGCCCAAACGTGGAGCTAGTCCATCACCTCTACAGGCAGCCGCAGAGGTTCTTACGCAGTGGGACACAAGACGAAAGACCAATGTTTCGGCTGACATAGACTCTCTTCGTGAGCTTGCGAAGCAGCGCTCTGCAACCGCCGCTTCCAGTGGGGAGGCGGGCTACGAAATAGATCCATCGATGGTTCAGAAGAACGGAGTCCTAAAAGCTTCGGCTCAGAGAAAGCTCTCTGAGGCCATCTAGAGGCGAAAATCACCAGCCGGGGGCTACTGGATTCATCGATCTCAGCGCTGCGGCTACAGCGGCCCTCTCAGCGCATCTCTAGATCGAATCTCTGCGCTTCAAAGTCGTGATTTGTTGGATGCCACACACTTCGCATGATGATGCGCTACGGGTAAATCTAGGGCACAAGTTGACGCTTTGGAGCTACCGTGATATTGTAGACTCACAACCTAGTCTCCATAGCTCAACGGCAGAGCAGCGGCTTCTAACTCCGCTGGTTGGGGGTTCGAATCCCCCTGGAGGCACTCCGTGGAAAAGTTTTCTACGGCAAAGGAAAGGATAGGGAAATGGCACCCACGTAGGTTCAACTTCCACTCTACATCATCACACGCAGCGATCTGCGGGCGGGCTATCAGATAGCCCAAACGGCCCATGGAGTCGCTGCTTTTGCAGTTTCAGATCCAGAGAGCTTTCAGCTCTGGCACGAAGAAAGCCAATACATCGTGGCTCTCACCGCCAGGGATAGGGACCACCTCGAAGAACTCGGAGAGCGCGCAAGGGCTCACGGACTCCGAGCTGTGGCCTTTCGGGAGCCCGACCTCGGCGATGAGCTCACTGCTCTGGCCTTCGTGCCCCATGAGCAAAACCGCCCCTTCCTCAGAAAGCTGCCTCTAGCTGGTAGCACTGCTGGAACTATAGATAAGCACAAAGGGGCTGCTGAGCTCCAAAAGGAGAACGGCTGATGATTCCCACAAACAAGCGCCAGGAGAAGTTTGCTGAGCTCTGGAGCGAGCAGGAGAAAATCAGAAAGGAACAGAAGAGCCACAGCGAAAGATCTGCAGCTTTTGTCTCGGGCAAGATCGAATCATTTAGGGCAATAGCCCTCTCTGTCTTCACCAAATGCGTTCCCTCGTGGAGAACATTCAGCGCTGAGGAGAAAGGAAAGCTCCTTGGCGGTTTCGATTGGATTTTGAGAACTCTGCGATTCCGAGAGTTTAGCGCGGCCTTCGTGATCTTCGACGTGATCTCCTATAAGAATGTTGCTCCGAAAGATCTCAATGCCCGCTACGAATGGGTCCCCACCGGTGAGGATGTGAAGCTCGCCTATGAGCTCTTTTCCCTGTCGGATAGGGACTTCGCCAAGGAGGTTCGCCAGCAGGTTGCCCGCTACAAAAAAGGCGTAGCCCTCCGAGAGGAAGCACTAAGAGAGAAGGAAGTAGCTGACGCGAAAGCTAAGCTAAAGGCCTCCGAAAAGGCTTTGCTAGAAGCCCAAAAGAGGCTCGAAGAGCTGCAATCCTAAAATCTGAGTAGACGGTGCTAGCTGCTATTCCCGGTGGTGGCTAGCACCGTTTTACCGTTTGAATCGAGCTACGCAGTGGTGTATCATTGAACTATGAATAGATACTACTATCCACGGTCCCAGAGCTTTCCCGCCATTCTCAAGTTCACCGAGAAGCACTCGGATAGGCTCTTTCTCATCAACAGCGCCGAGGACTTCCAAAAGGCCTGCCTGAAGATCGCTCTGGAGCGGGTCAAGGATGGCTATTGGTATCCCAGCTCCGATGAGCTCAAGAAGGAGCGCGATCGGGCAGTCAACAGCGTCTCCATCGAAGGCGCGGAGCTCTATGAGTCTCTCACCAAGGAGGAGCTAGAAGCGCTTCCTGAGGCTATCCGCACAAAGGCAGAAGAGCTACTTCTCAAGCTCAAGCGCAAGCGCGCTGCAGTGGAGCGCCACTACGCCCAGGAGCTCGAAACAGCAGAGCTCGCAGAGAGCTTGCTGAAAAAGCCCGATCCTCAGATCGCCGCTGACCTCATCGCAGATCGCCGGGACTATCAGTACGAAGGCTATGAGTTGGAAAACTTCGAAAGCCTCGATGGTTGATCTTCGGGAGATTTTGGCGTATGGTTGAACCATGAACGCTGATGACACCAATGAAGCACCTCGCCGCCACGTAGGAGACCGCGTGAAGGAGGCCTTCGGCAACTTCGAAGGCACCATCACCGAGGTCCATGATGTTCCCGGCTATCCCGATCTCGCAGAGTACTCCATTGTCTGGGATGATGGCGAATATGCCGATGAGATCTGGACAGAGCAGGATCTCGAGCCCCTTCCCGAGGGGGATCTCCAATGACCGTCGCCACCCTTGCGCCACGAGTTCGGGCAAAGCTCACCAACGGCACATCTGCGGAGGTCTGGGATCTCCCCAACATCGTGGGTGTAGAAGTGGGCTTCAATGAGCCTCGCACCGTTGCAGAAGCTGATGGAATCTTCTACCTGCTTACAGATTGCTGCGGCGCTTCGGCCAAGGGTTCCTCCGATGCCGATGGCATTCCTTACCTCGTTTGCCGAAACTGCTATGTGGAGACCTGGGGAGACGAGGGAGCTCCGGTTCCCAAGAATGGCTTCATTCCCCTGCTCCCCGGCGGATTGTGGCGGTGGTAAAGTGGCCCTAGAGAGGCTCTTTTCGAGGCGTAAGCCAACTAGCACTTCCATCTGCACATGGGCTCCTTGCTATGGCCGAGCTACCCCGGCAGTTGCGGTTGTGAAGATCGCCTGGGGTTGTGGCCACATTGATTCCACTGCCTACGGCTGCCAATCCTGTTTAGAGGTTGTCCACGGCAACCTCGGAGAAACTCGCCGCGCGTCCCCCTGCCCCCAGTGCGGCCTATGGTCCTCGGCGAAGATAGTCCAAGTGTTGGATCTCCCCGACAGCACAGCAACTTCTCCAACCCCAAAGAGCTGAAAGAACCAATGGAAAAAATTAAGCCATCCGATACGGGAATCCTCGTAGGTCGCAGCCCCTTCTACGAGGATAACCAGCTCAAGCGCTATAGCACCGATGATCCCACGATCTATGTGGAGCGCTACTCGACAATCGGCGCAGCTGATTTCCAGAAGTATGCTGCTGCGGGGGAGGCGGCTTTTCAGCAGTACTTGGACACCTATTCAACTATGCGGGCGAAGCTCCTCAGTTTGGGGCTCGACGGCTATGTTCCCGAGCTCATCGACTTTGGCATCGATGATGCAGCTGGTGGAGCCGCTTGGGCCTCCTACGGCTTGCCTACGGAGAGCTGCTATAGCCTGAGGGAGGTGCTCAACTCCCATGAGGACGGTCTGGATGGTCGAGATTGGGGCTGGATGGCCAACAGGATTCTAGCAGTTCTTGCAGAGAGCTCCAGGAGCGCAGTAGTGGATCTCGACAACGTGCTGGTGGATCCCGAAGGCCATGGAGTGGTGCTTCTGGGGTGGAGGCCGGTTTCGGCAGCAACAAGCCCCATAGCGGGCCTCTACGAGACAATGAAGATCGTTCTGGCTGAAGGCGAAGACAGGGGTGTTCAGCTCAACTTCATGGAAGAGGCGTGTCAAGATTTTGCTCGGAACCGCAGGGGCTACACTGACAGCGGAGTTGTGGACTACGATGCGTTTTACTACACCTATCAGGATGCCGCCAGGGACTACAAGGCCGTGCTCAGAAATCTCTATGGCAAGCCCCAGTTCCGGCAGTTTTCTGTAGATAGTTCAAAGAGCCTCCCCTTTGGCGCAGTTCGCTGATCTAGGACTGTCACATGGCTTTAGATGGCTCTAGATCGCCCTCTAGGGAATCTTTAGCGATCTCTTGAGGGCATATGCGCTAGAAAGTTTTGGACGCTTAGATCGCTCCCCAGCGATTGAGCTACCACCAGTTGAGTTGCGATTTTCGAAGCCCCTATGCTAGGATCAGACTATGACATGGAGATACATGGCCGCCGTGGAGCTAGCCGGAGGAAAAATCGCTCCCGAAGAGGAAAGCTGGACGATTCGGGAGGTCTATTTCCAGGGCGATGAAATCCAAGGCTACACGGAATCCATCGCTCCCTATGGGGACAGCCTCGAGGAACTTCGGAGCTCTCTCGCCATGATGGTTGCGGACGCAGATCGAGGAGACTACTTGGATCTCAGGGGTCCAAAAGCCGTGATTCGCAGGGAGGTCAGCCATGATGCTGGGCAGGAAGCGTAGAGCTTCGAATGCGGTTTCAGAGCCGCCAGTGGGCTATCTTTCCACCCCCGCCTCAGAGAACCAGAACTTCACTGCGGCGGCTGATCAGCTCCTTGTGGAGCTTCTTCTAGAGCTAACCCCTTCCGAGAATCAGCTTTCCCGAGCACTCATTGCCAATGAGCTCGATGATGCCGATGAAAATCTCGATGAGCTCCACGCTATCCTGTCGGAGAAAATCTCAGAAGCCATTCGACAGTTCACTATTTCCAAGGATCACCATGAGTAGCCCCCTCGCTCTCCCCTTTGTTCTTCGCCGGGATAAGTCTCGCACCGATGAGATCAGCCACGAAGAATGGCTGTTCGCAGCCTTTGTCCACATGGCCAATCTCATGGAGCGGAGACTTCAGGGATCGCTTCCCAGTGAGCTGTGGAGCCAGCGCTGGACGGAGTGGGAGCGGGGGAAGTTTCGCAAGATAGTCAAGCGTGCTACGCCTCAGAAGTTCGATCAGTTGGCTTCCGAAGATGATGCTGTCCACACTCTCTTGGAGCTCCCCGGAGGCCCTCTAGAGCTACTTTCCCTGCCGCCCTACCATCTGGATGAGCCCGATCTTCGCGTGAAGCCCCTTCAGGTCTCGGGGCTCAACTATGAGCCCATTGGAGACTATGGCTCTACAGTGGTGAGCCACACCAACGCAGAAGATCCCGAAGGCGTGGCTCTCTATGAGGGCGATTTTGCGCCTAAGGGAAATCCCGCTCTTGTGGTTGCCTACGATGGACTTCTAGGGGCCTCTACGGGGAAGCTCATGGCCCAAGCTGGCCACGCTGCACAGTTGCTCAAGCGCAAAGTTTCAAGCTGGAACCTCGCGAGTACACCCATCGAGATCGTTGACAGCTTTGAGGCAGATGGCGTAACATGGCTACTTGAGGTTCGGGACTCGGGCTTCACGGAAATCGCTCCCGATAGCATCACCATCAAAGTAGGAATTCGTCAGTAGTTAGTTGAATGGTAAATCATGTCCGAAAAAATTCGAGAATTTAGGGGAAGCTATCGTTGGCTCTCCAACTTTTGGCCAGCGCCCATGGAGATTTTCTTCGGAGGTCAAGTAGCCACTTGGCCAGCAGTTGAGAATATCTACCAGGCGGCCAAACTAGCCCACTCGGAGCTCGATTTGGCGCGCAAGAAAACCCTCTTAGAGCTGCTCCTAGAGTCCACTTCTGGCCAAGCTAAAAAGCTCGGTGCTGAAATTCCGCTGGCTGTGAGCTCATGGAATATGGCGCGGATACCCACAATGACCGCCATCGTTGAGCATAAATTCCACTCCAATGAGGATCTCTTTCACAAGCTGCAAGAAACGGGCGATGCTGAAATAGAGGAAGGCAATTCCTGGAATGATCGATTCTGGGGAGTTGACCTCAAAACGGGCAGCGGCTCTAACCACATGGGAACTATTCTTTCTCAGGTTAGGAACCAGAGCTATAAAGGAGATCCTGGAGTTTTAGATTTAGATGAGGTTATAGCAAAGGCGGTTCATTCCGATGCCAACTAAGATCCATGTCTTTGGAGATACGGGTGGCCACGCTGTAGCTCTCTTCAAAGCGCTTGCGGAAATAGGTGTAGATCTAGAAAGCTGGACTATCCCCAAGGGGGTAGCCATTGTCCATCTGGGTGATCTCATCCACAAGGGGCCTTCCTCCAATGTTCTCGTGGAGAAAATCAACGGACTCTTAGAGCGCAATCCTGGACAGTGGCTCCAGGTGTTTGGCAACCACGAACTCCAGCATGTCGAAGATGGCATCGATTTCTGGCGCTGTTCTTGCAGCCCGGAAACGGAGCTTATCCTCGAAGACTGGTATGAATCGGGGAAGGCTCGGCTCGCTTGGGCTCTCGAAGATGTTCTACCTCAGAAGTGGACCAACGGCAATCGGCCGCCAGAGCAGGAACAGCTCATCACTTCTTTCCTGGCTAGCCACGGTGGACTCACCTATCCGGTTTGGAAAGCCCTTGGATCGCCCCTCACCGCAAGCCAGGCCGCTGACAGGCTCCAAGCTGATCGCCAGTGGTGGGCGAACTCTGCGGGGCTCATGATGGGTGGGAACGTTTACGGTCAAGTTGGTCCCGTCTGGGCCATGGCGGGTTCCGAAGTCTATCCCTACTGGGAGATGGCCCATCGGCTCGAAGGCGTTGCCATGCCATTCGGCCAGCTGCTGGGCCACAATGCCGCCTACGACTATGACCACAAGCGCTGGTGGCCCTCCATGCCACAGAGCTTCAGAAAGAACTCCAAGGTTCTTCTCAGCGAGCGCCGCACTGTAGGTTTTGTGGCGGATAGTGCCATGATCTGCATGGATCCCGGCTACGAAAAGGCCACACCCCAAGGACCTCAGCCCTATCTAACTTTTGAAATCGAAGGAGAACCACCCTCATGGAGCTAAAAATCGGTGAGCCCCTCAATGGAAACCTCAAGAACACCTACGCTGTCCACATCGATGTTTACAGCGGAGACGCCGATGGTTATGACAGCTTTCGTGTTCTGGGTTTTAAGCCCGGCGAAGACGAGGGGCTACTCAAAAATCTACTGAAAACTGTAGAGCTAGCAAAGAAGGCCTATCCCCGTGGCCGCGGTGGAGATGATGATCTTGTCTCCAAGGTTCCGGGTTTCAACTACTGGTTCGGCGATGAATCCCTAGAGCATGTTCTTGACTGGGACGACTACTACTATCGCGGCTATGAGCCCGAAACGGAAAAGGAGAAGAGCTATCTCCGCAAGTGGGCTCCGAGAGTGCTAGAGTTCAGGGATCGCACTGCTGGTCTCTATGAGAGATCAAACTATCTCGACATTACTAGAGGATGTTGGCCATTAGATTCCACCCTCATTGACTATTCTGGCTCTGAGGCGTCCTACGAGCGCCATCGGGTGACCTATTTCGATGGGAATGGGCTGGAACATGCTGTGGAAGTTACATTTTAAAGCAACCTCAAAATAAGCTTAAATCAGCGGGGAAGATCTGTGATATGATTGCTGTGACTGATCCAAGAGGGATCATTCTAAAAGCAGGGTTCCTGATCGCCTGCTAAACCAAAACAACGAAGGAGATCATCATGGGTGGTGGAGTTTTTTCACTCGATACCTACAACCAAGCTAAGAAGGCTAGAGCCGCTACGGGCCAGGCCGATTTTGGCTACACAAACAAGATGCGAAATCTTGCCCCCTCCGAACGCAAGGCTTCGAAGGTGCTCGATGTCTTTGGAGTCAACCTCCGAGAAGCTCGGGATTCGGACGAACACCCCAACAGCACTCCCGTTGCTGTGCTCTTCGATGTAACTGGCTCAATGGGTTCGGTTCCTCGGACCCTCCAGAAGAAACTCGGTGAGCTCTTCAATATTCTAGAGGCTTCACCTGATGTGGAGGATCCGCAGCTGCTCGTGGGTGCCATCGGAGACGACGAATACGACCGGGTGCCCATCCAAATCGGCCAGTTCGAATCGGATAACCGCGTGGATGAGCAGCTTCGAGAAATCTACATCGAGGGCGGTGGAGGTGGAGACAAGCGGGAAGCCTACGCTCTTGCGGCTCACTTCATGGGCACAAAGGTCGAGACTGACGCCTGGCAAAAGCGCCAGAAGAAGGGCTACCTCTTCATCATCGGCGACGAGATGAACAAGCAGGCACTCTTCGCCTATTCGATCCGCAAGTGGCTCGGAGATGAGGTGAATGAGGACATCGCCATCGAAAGAGTCTACGAAGTGCTCAAGGAAAAGTGGGATGTCTACTACGTCCTCCCCAATCTCACCTCCTACTACAATGATCCCCAGATCGAGAACCACTGGAAACCACTGGTGGGGGAGAGATTCACGAAGCTCCCCGATCCCGATGGAATCGCAGAGTTCATCGGTGAGACAGTAGCGGCCAATGAGCGGGCGTTCAACCGTCGCACCCAGATTCAGCCAGCAGTTGTTTGAGATAGCCTAACCGCTAAAAGCGCCCCGGCACCAGGCCATAAAGCACCTGGTGCCGGGGTTCTGTCGTTTTAGAAGCGTGGCCAGCTTAAAATAGGGAGCGCTTCAGCTCCAAATTGATAGGGCTTCCCACGGAAAGGACTAATCCATGGTGGACATCGATCTCAACTTCTTCCAGCGGCTGCTCTACAACAGGGGTCGCAATACTGTGAGAATCCTGTTGGATCTCGATGGGACAATCGTTCCCGAAGGTAGGATGGACGAGGACGACTACCAGGTCTTCCGATCCAACGGCTTCGAGCATTGGCGCATCCGCAATGAGGTAGTGGATTTCCTCAGGGACTACGGAGATGATTCGAGGGTGGAGCTCATTTGGGCTACCACTTGGGAAGAGTACGCCAATACTATCTTTGATGAGCTAGGTCTCGAGGACCGAGAGTTTCTTCGCTTCGATTCGACCTATAACGCTCCCCAGCAGTGGTTCAAGGAAGATAGAATTGTCGAGTTCCTCGAAGAAGTGGGGGATCCCGTTGTCATCGTAGATGATGAGCTCTCCGACCGGATTCTTGCCATAGATAATCCTCGGCTACTAGCTATCCGCACGGATTCGCTTTTTGGTCTTACAGAGGATAACATTGCCCAAATCGAAAGCTTCCTAGAGAGTTACAGAACTCGAAGCGATAGGGCACTACTTTAGCAATACTTTCGGGTGGATGTCCTGCCCAAACATGAACACATAGAAGGGGATGTGCCTGAGGGTTTCACCATGGTTTCAGCAAGCACCAGAGCGGAAAAGAAAAGAGCCAGTAGGCAGAGGGGGATTCGCTATTTTTCGAAGATCCTTCCCGCTGGCGCAACACTAAGCGTAGCAGCTATGGCGCTGACACCTTTGCTAGCAGCGGGGGCGCAGGCAAATGTCCACTCCGGAAGGGAAATCATTGAACCAACTGCCTATCAGCTGGCCCTCGAGGATACCCAGAACTACAAATCGTCTTCAGCTATCGTAGTGGAGCCGTTGGTGCGCGCTAGCTATAGCGCAACTACCGCCGAAGAAATCCAGGTCATCCAAGAGGAAAAAGCTCGGAAGGCCGCCGAAGCGAAGGCCAAGAAGGAGGCCGAAGAGGCGGCCGCCCGCATGGCCACCAGTCAAAATACCACCAGCGGAGTAGGTAGCCCAGCTCCTCGGATAGCTCCGGGCACGGGTGCAATCCGCTGGCCCCTACCCGATGGCTCCTGGCAGCTGGGTGATCGATTGGGCGCGGGGCGAAGCCACCAGGGCATCGACATGCTGGCAGCTGAAGGCACTCCTATCTACGCTCTAGCTGCTGGAGAAGTGGTCACCGCTCAAAATAACTTCTATGCCTATGGCACTGCAGTTCAAATCAGCCATGTGGTTGACGGAGCTAGTCTTAAATCCACCTACGCTCACATGGTGACTGATTCCTATGTGGTAAGCCCTGGAGAGCATGTGGAAGCTGGTCAGCTCATCGGCTACGTTGGTAGCACAGGCCGCTCTACGGCAAATCATCTCCACTTTGAGCTGCTCTACAACGGAGTTGCCATTGACGGCTATGACTTCCTCAGCTCCAATGCCGGCTGAGTTGCTAAAATACGGGTTTTAGCGTAGCATGGATCTATGGAATCCATTCTCTCTTCGGTGCCCTCCAATAGGGAGCCCGGCCAAAGCATCGTTCTAGTGGGCCTGGGCTTTGGAGATGAGTCCAAGGGTGCGACGGTGGACTATCTCTGCTCTCAGATTTCCGACATCCAGGGCGTTGTCCGCTGGTCAGGCGGCACTAACGCTGCCCACAACGTTCGCCACGGCCCCCGGCACCATACTTTCCGCCAGTTCGGTTCGGGCACCTTCCTCCAGATTTCCACTTATTTCCTCGAAGGTATGGTAGTGGATCCCTTCATGCTTGAACAGGAAGCTGAGGCCCTCGAGGCTCTGGGCATCGCTGACCCCATGGCTCTCATAACCGCAGATGAGCGCTGTCTCGTAGTCACTCCCATCATGGCTGCCCTCAACAGAGCCCGAGAGATCCTCCGAGGTAAGCACCGGCATGGCTCTACGGGGTCGGGCCAGGGGGAAACGGTGGCCTATGCTCTCGCTGCTGAGCTAAACCTCGAAGCGGGAGATGTCATTGGCAACTTTGAGCTACCCAATAGCGCCGATTTCGAAGCGCTAAGGCTGGGTCATCTTTCTTCGAGGCCGCAGATTCTCAGCTTTCTTCAGCGCCAGGAGGCCTACGCTCTACCTCTCATCAAGCGGGCTCAAAAGTTCATGCCCGAGCTCACCTTGGAGCTCACCTATCCCAGCCTCTGGGCCATGGCTACCCATCTCTATGAGATCGCCCAGCGGATCAGGATACTCCCCCAGCGAACCTTCCTCGAAGCGCTCAAAATGCTGGATGAACGGGGCACTCTGATCTTCGAAGGTAGCCAGGGTCTGCTCTTGGATGAGTACTACGGCTTTCACCCCCACACCACCTGGGCCACTATCCAACCCGGCGCTCTCCTCGCCCGACTTCGCGAGGAAGGCTTCACCGATCCCTACGTGCTGGGCGTCACGAGGAGCTTTCACACTCGCCACGGCGCTGGCCCTCTTCCAGCCGAAACCAATGGAGAGTTCCATCAGCTGGAACTACCCGAAGATGATAACAGCTGGGGGCGATTCCAAGGAGAGCTGCGAAATAGTCCGCTGGATCTCAGACTACTTCGCTATAGCGTAGAGCTGCTGGAATCCGTGGGTGCCCGGCTCGACGGTGTGGCGCTATCCCACCTCGATGTGCTGGGCACTAATGGTCGGCTATTGGTTGCCGACGGATCGCTGACCAAAGGTGAGAGCGGCCCCTCGCCCACCAATGTGGCCCTGCGCATGGAGAACATCCAAGATGCTCCCGAGGACAGCGCTTTGGCTCCAGTCTCCAATGCCCATGGGCTCTTGCGAGCCGAGGGGGAACGGGGATTCACGGTATTTGAGATTGTGGATGAAGTGGGCTTTATCCAGCTCGTGGAAACCGTAGTGGGATCACCGGTGGTCCTTGGGGCCTACGGAGCCCACCGCAGAGACAGGGAACTTCGATGAGTCTTTCTTTCAAGAATCACAGCAGCACCTATTTCGCTCGAATGGATTCCTCCATCGATCAGAAGTCACTCATGTTGGAGTGGCTTCAGCCCGGCGCTGCCGCTGAACTGGGTTCGGGTTCGGGGGTCTTCGCAGAGCTCATCGCGGCGTCGCCACTTGTGGACAGTTTGCTAGCGGTGGATGCCAGCACAGAGGCCGTGGAGCTCCTGGAGAAGAAGTTCTTCGAAAACGCCAAGGTCTCCGTGTTGAAGGCGGTTCTTGGCGAGGAAAAGGCTCTCCCCCAGGACACCTTTTCCACGATTTTTGCGAGCTCTATTTTCCATGAGGTCTATTCGTTTCTGGGCGGGAAAGCTCTTTTTTCTCTGCTCTTTGAGATCCTAGCGGCTCTAAAGCCCGGCGGCGTGTTTGTGCTGCGAGATGGCGTTGTGCCCGATGGCGCTGATAGCCCTGCGCGAATGGTGGTTGCTGACAGGCTGCTTTCGCTCGCTGAACGCTATGCTGCGGAGGGACCTGAAGGTCTTAGGCCTGAGCTCCAGGGTAATGTGGCCATTGGCAATCGCCATCAGATTGCGGAAATGGCCCTCACCATCACCTGGGGAGAGGATTCCTTTGGGCGGGAAGTTCAGGAGCAGTACCAGATCCAAACCCTGGAGGGCTATGGGAGCCTGCTTTCTAGCGTGGGCTTTGAGGTGCTCGCTAGAGAGAGTCTTATCCAACCTGGGTATCCCGAAAATCTCGCCGATTGCCCCATGGAGACGCTGGATAGCTATGGAACCTGGACTCCTTGGTTTCCCGACACCAATGCCCTCTGGGTAGCTCGAAAGCCCGAGCTATAGCATGAGAGAGCGGTTATTTGCTAGGATAGAGCTATGAGCGCAATCCATCAAACCCTAGCTATGGAAAATCTTCTAGCAGCTCTAGAGGACAAGCGGAGATCCCTCCAGGAGAAGCGCCGGAGCTACACTCGCAATCTCGTTGCCCAGTCCAACGACGAGATCCGCTCGGGAACTCCCTATGTTGTAGATGTGGCTAAGGTGATTTCTCAGGCCAATGCCACCGAGGTGTTCCTCGAGGGACTCATCAACGGCATCCAGAGTAATAGCATCACCCTGGGTGAGGGTGTCGCCGTAAAGCGGGCTCTTTCGGCCATTGCTGAAGCCATTAGAGGCCTGGGCACAGACGATAGGAATGCGGCATTGGTTCCCGCCGAGGAGCTCTATGACATCAGCCAGTTTATCCTCTCCGCCATCACCCTCGTGGTGCTCAGGGATGGAGAGCTCTAGAAAGGACTCCATGGAATCGCCAGAAGACCATGAAATCATGAGCGTGGAGATCTTTGATCGAACCACAGGGGAGATCAAAGCGGTGCTTGAAGTCCTCGAAGAAGATTTCCAGCGCTATGTTCTACTCGCTCAAGTTCAGGGTATCTCCATCGAAGAGTTTTTCGAGGAAGCTCTGCTTCCCCAGCTCACCGAAGCTCCTAGCCAGTGGGCCACACCCCAAGTGGGGGAAGATGGAGAAATCACCATGGAAGGCGCAGTGCCAGTGGCTATTCCCAGGAACTTTGGAGCGGCGCTTTGAGGCGGGGCGAGTTCCCTCTAGCTGGCAAGCTCGTCGGCAACAGCGTCATCCGCACTGTGACGGAAGATTTTAGCAGCTGCATAGTACGGGACGCCCTCAGCGCCCAGGGTAAGAGCGTCTTCGAGGTGGCCCTAGCGGATTACACTCCAGGCTGCGAACAGGAGCTGTGGCATCTCGACGGCTGGGGCGCCTTCGTTCACCGGTGGTGGAGGACCAATCCCCTGCTCCCCAACTTCATCGTGGTGCCCCGCAAGAAGATCCACTACTATTTTTGCTCCGCAGATGGTCTAAAAATAGAGGAGCTCTCGGATGGCCGGGGAAGAGACACCTTCAAAGCCGTGCTAGAGAGTCCCCACTACATACCCATGGACATGGAGTCCTATAACCTATGGGTAGAGGAGCATCGCCAATACACCTGGGGTGAAATGGACTCTGACAGTTATTACGATCACCAGTTCTACGAGGAAGATTCTGCTGAGGTCGAATCCTTTTCAGAGACCTCCGAGGAAAGCTACAGGGAGGATGAGCACCATGGCTCTATTCAAGACCAATGAGGAGTTTTTCGCACAGTTTAAGCGAGGCCGCTCCAATGACCCGAAAGCCCGGGAAGCCTACGCTGACATTGACTTCCCCAAGCAGGAAACTGGCCCCAGCGTTCTCGAAACTGCAGGACCAGGCTACAGCGTGGAAGATTCTATCAGGGATTTTTTTGATCCCTCAGCCACCTTTGAGGTTGAGGTGAAAAAGGATGCCGAAGGCAACTGGGTTCTTCGGAGAATACCTGAGCAGCAATAGCTGAATCTGAAGTTGACTCCGGGCCCACTGCTGGCGTATGATGGCAACTATGACAGCAAAGCTCATTGCATTCTCCGGCGTCCCCGGCTCGGGTAAGTCCACTCTCGCTGAGGAGCTCATCGGGAAACTCCGAGCGGAGGGAAATCGAGCCATCCGTGTGAACCGCGATGACATTCGGACTCTGCTCTTCGGCGCGGCCTACCACGATGGAGCGCCGGTTGGTGCTGCCGAGAAGCAGGTTTCGAGCTATCAGCAGCTCACCATCAACCACTTCCTCTCCCAGGGTTGGCATGTCATTTCGGATGACACCAACATCGGCAAGGGAGCTCTCAGCGGGCTCAAGAAGCTCGCTGAGGCCCATGGCGCGACCTTCGAGCACCACCTCGTCCACGTCGATCTCGAAGTTGCTCTTGATCGGAACAAGGAGCGCGGTGAGAGCGGTGGCCGACGAGTTCCCAACTTCGTCATCATCTCCATGTGGAATCGCCAGAAGGAGCTCATCGGAACCCCCGGCGCCGAATACACCAAGGTGCTGACAAAGATCGTTCAGAACTGACTATCCTCCTGCGCTAAAAACGCAATCTCATCGCTGCGTCTAGAGTGACCCTCTATGGGCCGTTCTAGACGCAGTTTTTGTGGCTACAGGTCACCAATGGCGCCATACTGCTCTAGTCGCATGATGATGCGCGAGCGCCCTATTTTGGCCCATAGTTGCCCTTTCTCAATTGTTAGCATATGATTGAACTATGAACATCACCCTACTCTCCTCCATCGTGGATGTGGATGGTTTCCTCGCAGACATGGCGAGGGATCTCATCCAGGAGCGAAAGCACCCCGAGGACTCGGATCTTCGGATCTACAGCTACACCAAGAAGGCTCAGTACGGTGGGCTCTGGACTCCCGCCGCTAAGCTCGCCCGCGGACTGATTCTGCGAGTTCCCGGTGGAGATTTCTCGAAGGCAGTGGTGGTTTCCCGCGGTCTGCCCAAGTTCTTCACCCTTGAGCAGATCGACTCGGATTGGGGTCGAGTGAAGCTCGTTGATGATGACGAGAATGTGGTGGTGAGCGAGGCTCCCGTCATTCCCTGGGATGCACCCGCAGTTGTTGCGGAGAAGATGAACGGCGCCCTGGGCCTGGGCTATGTGGACTCCACAGGAAAGTTCCGCATCTCCACCAAGGGCTCCTTCGAGTCCCTGGAGTCGACGGTCGCCAATCGAGTGCTCGATGGCAAGTACTCGGCTGTGCTCGATGAGCTGGCTGTGGACACTGGCTACACTATGCTCTTCGAGATCATCACTCCCGAGCGGCCCCACCCCGTCGACTACGGTGACCTCGAGGATCTGATCTTCCTGGGATCTGTCTCCAACGCCACGGGTGCTTGGTTCCCCTCGGAGGAGAACTCCAAGATGGCTGAGCTGGGCTTTCCCGTTGCTCCCCGAAAGAGTGTTGCTACGCTCCGAGAGGCAGTAGCGCTTCCCTACGCTGCTAACACCGAGGGCTTCGTCGTCACGGTGGTGGATGGTGGCCCTGAGGCGATCTACAAGATCAAGCCCAAGGAGTACCTCGATCTCCGTCGGCTTTTCTATGCAGTTCAGGAGGGCGAGCTCGTCAAGTTGGCGCTCACGGAGTCCTTTGCGGAGAGCGCTTTCAGCGCTAAGGGTCCCGATGACATCGATCTGTCGTCGCTGGTTGGCTCGCTTGCGATCAGCGCACAGACAGAGCGCCTTCTGGCAGCCGCCAAGGGAAAGCTCTACTTCGAAGTGGCTCTCCCCGCGCGCCAGCTGGTCTTCGAGGCAGTTGGCCGAATCCGCGCAGTGCTCCCGGGCCTCAAGAAGTCCTCCTCTTCCGACAGGGAGCTTCGGGCAGCTCTGGCAAACTTCGTGAAGGGCTCTGTTCCCAAGGAGCTCCAGGGTCTCCACTTTGCTGCAATGAAGTACGTTCTCGGCGGCGGTCTCGAAGTGGCCATGAAGCTCGGTATCTCCATTGTGGTGGCTGAGCTCTGATGGCTCTAGCGATTTCAGCTCTAGGGCTGCTCTTTTCCCTTTTCCTCGTCGCGCTCACGGTGGTGAAGGGCCAGAAGGCAATTGCTCTCGTCACCATGGCCCTCTCCGCTGTGGGTGTGATTCAATACGGACTCCTGGACCAGCTTCCCGCAGCTGCTCTCAGCGGCGCAGCCCTGGTAATCGCCGCGGGGATCTACTTTTCCGTGGGTAGCTCTAGGGCCGTCGCTCAACTGCTTCTGAGTACAGCTGGTAATCTGCTTGCTCTGGGATTCTATGTGGTGATCTTCGCGGTTACTAGCGGTGGTATCCATTGGAGCGTTGGTCTCTTGGCGCTTCTGGGCGGAGGCCTCACGGCTGCGGTGGCCATGGTGAAAAATGTCTGGATAGCGCGTTTGCTTCTTGGGCTCGCCGGAGTCGCCTGGTCTATCTTCCAGTTTTCCACGGGGGCCTACACCAATCTCCTGGGGCAGGGCTTCTATTTTGCAGCGCTTATCTGGATGAGCGCTAGGGATCTTCGGAAGAATGGAAGACTAAGGGAGTTGGCCGGAGCGCTGGCGCCAGCCCCGAAGATCCCCGTGGAGGTTGCTCGATAGCTATGATCAGACTAAGCCGCGGCGATAAGGCCATTGAGATATCCCTACTGGGCGGCGACCTCGCCCAAGAGGCTGCTGTGGCTATGGCGAAGGCCTCTATTTATTGGGGCTACGAGGGCTCTCCAGACAAACTACTCCAGGAACTGCTTTCAACCGCTTCTAATCCGAGTGGAAGTAGGATCTACTCGGATCAGCAGCTAAGTTCTATGAGAGCCAACGCCCAGAGAATGGTTGTTCTAGAAGAGCTCGCTCGCAACTTCCGGCAAGTTCTGGAATCGGAGGGGCCGGCGCTGCCCAGCTTTGAGCCGGGGGATCAGTGCCGGGAGGTGCTCATGGACTACTGCCATTCCCTAGGTGTCCATGTGGATTTTAGTGCGGAGGTTTCCAATGGCTGACTCATTGGCTAGAAAGCTCACGGTTGCTGATAGATGGCTATTGGCGCTCGCAGCTTTGCTTACCTTAGGCCGTTTCTTTGGCCTTTGCTTTGCTGTCGGCGCTTTTGCTGTTGTCGTCTTCACGGATAATTGGAGCGGCGGCTTGCCCTTTGTGCTATTGGGCCTTGGCGCCTATGTGGTAACTAGTTTACTCTTCTATCTCATGGCTAGGAATCGGAGAAATTATGGGAGAGCCAGCTAATAGCATTAGCTTAGAGCCCCGCGGACGCCTTTGGAAACTGAGCTCTTCTGCGGACATGGCTGTGGTTAGACACTTTGTCGCCTGCTATCCTCGGCTCTTCGGTGAGGCAGAGAACACTTCGAACGTCGGTCGAAGGAGCAGCTATGTGCTGCCGGGATCTAGCCTCGCTGTCGAGGAGTTCGGCATCAGCATTCCAGCAGGGGATAGTCATTCTCTACTATTGGCGTTTTCTTCCACGGTGCCAGATGGCGAAGCTCCATCGCCTTTGGATACCGAATATGTCTACTTGAAGTTCCTCGAGGGTAGCGTAGCCTCCGCCTTTAACGAGCTCGATTGGAGCTTACCCGGAAACCGCATAGCCTATTGGCTCACAGTTCACTCCAGCGATGCCGTAGAGCTTGCTTTTATTTTCTGGAAGCTCGTGAGAGAGCTCCGAAAAAGACGCGGCCAAGGTGTCTTTGGACAACCACTTCCCGAGCGGCGAGTTGAGTTCAGCTTTCCCGCCGAGAAAGCTGTTCTCGTCAGCAAAACAATGGCCACGCTAAAGCAACATTCTAGTCGAAGCTCCGATGGTGGGTGGGACACCCATGGCGAGCTCACCTTGGAGCTCATTGATCTTCTCTTAGCCGCGGCTTCGGGTAATCCTCTGGGGTTGGAAGCTGCTCGTAAGATTTTAAACATTTGAAGCGCTACGATAGGTTTGTTTCAAACCCATAGTGGAGAGGATCCCCATGAAGATTTCCCAACAGGTGGCCAAGGAGATCAGTGCCGCTCTTAGAGCCAATGGCGAGAAACAGGATGTGGATGGAACCACCATCTATATTCTCGAAGACATCAGCGTAGCTTTTGGCCCCAACGAGCAAAGCAAAGAGGTCTTCCAGGGAATCTCTTTCGAGATGATCGGCAGAGACTTCCATGTGCTGCCCAATTTAGATTTCCTCGTAGCAGAGAGCACCGGCGAGAACCCCCAAGACGATGAAGTCTACGTGGTTGAAGACGAGCGCTTCGTGGAGCTCGCCGGCGAGTATCTACAGTGGCGGGCAAAGCTCCTCACGGAGCTCAAAGCCTAATAGAGAGTTGGCTTTGCTCCATCGTTAGAACTATTGCCAATAGGGGCTGATTTTCAGCTCAACCACTCCAAGACCTGGGAGCGCCAATGGCAACCTACCATCTCTCCGTCCAAGGGCCCCGCCCCTGTAGCGCAACGGTTCGCGACTGCCCAGTGGGCGGCGACCACTTCGGTTCTATGGCGGAAGCTATGGAGTGCTATCAGGAAAAGCTCCGCGAGCAGTTCGGTGATTTTCATGTGCTCATTAGGCCTACTGCGGGGGAGCGAGTTCGAAGAGCTGGCTACAGCCTCCGCGACAAGGTGGAAGCGCGCCCCGCTGGCCTGGAGGCCCTAGAAGCACTGAGGCACATGCGAGAATCAGCTCGCCATGCTAGGAAGATGATTCAAGTCGCCCGCGGCAACCAGATTCAGCCAAATCAGGGACCGCAGCTGCCCGTTGCTACCAAGCCATTGGAGCAGCAGGTGGACACCCCCGAGGACCAAGAGGCCGTTTCCGCTAGCCAAGAGAGCTTCGAAGAGCCTTTGGATGGGAAAGCTTTTCTGGCGATGCTTGAAGAAAGTTCCAAAGAGCATGCTGCTAGATCAGCCGCAATGGGGATGCCCAAAGCTGACACCTCTCGGGCGGAGGCTATCCACGCCCAGTCTCAAAGGGCAGGAGCTGCTCTCAGGGCCCTCGAGAATCGCTCATCCATCGGCAAGAAGTTTGGCAGGAAAGCAGCGACCGACGCTAGGGCAGCTGTAGGAGTCCTCAGGGAAAGGGCGGCGCGAGCTACCAGGGCTATCGGGTTCCGAGCTCAGAGAAAGCTGGCCAGCAGCGTGGAATCGATGGCCGCTAGAAGTTCCCAGGGATTGCAGGCTGTGAAAACAAGAGCTATCGAAGCCGGGAATGGAATCCACCAAAGCTATGTGGACGCTTCCCTGAAGGCAACGGCAGCTCGGAAGGCGCTTCAGGCCCGGGCGGCCGAGGGGGCTAGAACAGTGAAGCTTCGAGCTTCTAGGATGACGGTTCCCGCCGGAAGCATTCGACCAGGAGATACTTTTGGTAACTCTCGAGTGAAGTCCGTAGAGGATCTGGGAGACGGCATCCGAAAGATCTCCTACACGGTGGGCAGTGGAGGCCCCGTGCTCTCCACGAAGGTTCCCGCCGACAGGAAGATGGCGGTGGATAGAAAGACCCGCCGGGAAGCCCGCAACTCTCGACTAGCTTCCCAGCTGAAATCCTCCCCGATCTCCCAAAGACTTTCAGAGGTCACTAGTGCAACCAGCCAGCAGCTCATGGCGATGAGAAGCTATTACCACCGGAGCGATCTTCGCTTCGACGGCTTCGAGAAGGCCATGGCTCGCGAAGACAGGCTACTCAAGCAGCGAGAGCTCATCGCCAAGCTGAAATCCACAAGGTCCCTGAGGAGCTCCGTTCCCGCGAAGGCCACTTCGGCACAGCCACGGCAATCGGTTAGCGTTTAAAGCATTCGGCTAAACAGGCGCCCAAATCCCCGGCGATCCTATGCTCGTAGGATCTTCCGTGATTGGATCTGTTGAAAGACGTTAGCATGCTTCCCATGATAGCAGACAAGAATCCCACGTGGCTCGCGGAGGCCAAAGCCCGCAGGGGTGGCTTGGCCCTCGAAGAGCTCAACAGGCGAGTGCTCATGACGGGCTCCAGGACATGGACTGATAGAGCCTCCATTGAGAAGAGCCTCAAGAGGGCCCTTTCCCTCCTGGGCTTGAACCCCACTGAAGCTACCCTGATCCACGGCGCAGCCAAGGGGGCTGACCTCATGGCTGCAGCTGTAGCCGAAGAGCTGGGCATGGCCACCGAAGCCCACCCCGCCCAGTGGAATGTCCACAATGTGGATTGTCCAACCGAGCCGCCCGTTGGCAACACCTGTTGGCAGGGCAAAGAGACCTGCAAAAGGGCGGGATTCCGCCGGAACCGGGAGATGATCGATTCTGGAGCGGCTATCCTGCTGGCCTTTATCCACGATGAAAGCGCCGGAGCCGGAGGCACTCTAAAGATCTGGCAGAGCTCCGGTAAGCCAGCTATCATCTGCCGCCAAAAAGGTTCCGGAGAGATCTCAGTAGAGATCATGGGAGATTAGAGCAATCTGTCGATAGGGAACCCTAGAAGATCTCAGCAGTAGCACCCCCTTCCACTCCGAGAGGAAATCATGGCCCGAGAAAATCGTTCAGTCTCCAATGGTGGAGGCGAAGAAGAGCTCTGGGCGGGTAGAACTCATTTCAAGATTCTTTTCAAACCTGCCTTCATACAGCTGGTGCTCATAGCCCTCCATGTGCTTGTGGCGATCTATGTGCCAGCTAATACCAATTGGCCTTGGTGGGATAGCTGGGGTCAGCTCACCCTGCAGTCCATTCTCATTGTGCTTTCCCTCTGGTACGTGGTTATCCCGCTACTCCGCTGGAGAAACAGCACTTTTGAGCTCACCAATAAGAGAGTTGTGAAGCACTGGGGGATCCTCTACAAGCAATCCCTGGAGATCCCACTGGAGCGGATCACCTCCATCGCTGTGGACCGGGGGATCCTCGACAGAATCTTCGGCTGTGGCACCCTCAACTTCCAGGACGCGGCCATGGGCAGCTACCCCACCAAAGGAGCCTGGAATAGGGATTCCTCAAATAGGAACATGGCTGGAGTTCGCTTCCACGATGTGCCTCGCGTCCTCGAAGTGAAGAAACTCATAGACAAGACACGCTACGCCAGTGGAGGAAGAGACTATTGAGCGCTTCAAGATTTTTTAGAATCGCGGGTGGTAAAATCATCGTGGAGAAGCTCGCCAACGGTGACTGGATTCGCCATGATCCATGGGATGGCCCTGTGCCTACTTCGATCTGGAGGGTGGACAATCCATCCCTCATAGAGCTCTCAGCTAAGGATGCCCAGGAGCTGCTTCCTCCCCGCAGCTGATTCCAGCTGTTTCCCTCCACGTCTCCACATGTTAGGATAAAATCATGAGGGAAAATGGACGAAAGCTGGGAGCGCTCACTCGAGATGAGTGCATCTCGCGAGCTCAGCGCTACATCAGTGAAGCCGGCATGTGTCTTCTCATCATGGATATAGTCCATTCTCGGAGCTACCCCCAAAGGGACTCAAAGCACAATCCCATCAGCCGACTCATGGAGCTGGCGGAGGAACTCAACAGTCGCTTCGCCGACCATCTCCCCGAGAATAGCCTCACAGTTGGTGAGAGCCGCATAGATCGGGGCTTCCAGGTTCAGCTGGGCGACGCAATGTGGGGCGCCATCGACAGTGCTGCCATCATTCCCGAAATCTTCGCCCTCATAGATGATCGCTATGCGGATCTGGAGCTCCACTATGGAGTTGCCCGTGATGGCTGGGATGAGGGAATGGTCCTCGTCAGATAGCGCACGGCCACTGTCAGATTGCTGGCCCAGCGCACCCATTTGCCCTGGTGGCACCAGTAGTGTACAATGGACATATGGAAACACTAAAGGACGCCCGCAACGTGGTGGACTACTACAAGAGCTGGGAGCTCGAAGAGATCAAGGCCGACCTTGACCACAATCGCACCTCCCTGGTCAACATCTGCATGAATCTGAGTTCCGATTTCAATAAGAGCAGCGTGATCAGGGCCAACAATGCGTTCCTCGGTCGCAAGGCCTACATCGTGGGCAGGAAGCGCTACGACAAGCGTGGCACGGTGGGAACCCACCACTACGAGCACGTGGAGCACTCCGAAGAGCTCGCCCCCGTTGTGGAAAGCCTGATCGCAGAGGGCTACACGGTCTACCCCGTGGACAACGTGGAGGCCTACAATCCTGTGAATGTCTTCTCCGTGGAGTTCCCCGAGAAGTCAGCTTTTCTCTACGGTGAGGAGAACTTGGGACTCTCCGAAGAGTCCATCGAGCTCTGCAACGGCCCCATGGTGATGATCCAGCAGTTCGGCAGCGTCCGCAGCCTCAATGTGGCCCAATCTGCTGCTGTGCTCATGGCGGAGTACAGCCGTCAGCACCAGCAGCTGCCCAGCCACTAAACTATTCTTCTACTAAGGAATCCATGACTATCTACTTTGATCTTCGCACGGGTAAGACCTCGGCGGAAGCAAACAGCTATACGGTGGACGTTCCCAGCCTGGAGTCCGCTGGAGATCTGCCGGGCATCTTTGCTAACGCTCCCGGTTCGCGGCCTTGTGGTTCCATTGAGACCGCGGATGAGAATGAAGCTGCGCTCGAAAGGCTGGCAGAGCTAACCAACAAGGCTGACCACGCGGCTCTCAAGGAGCTCGTAGCCCAACGCTCGTCAGCGCCCATTTACCTGGCGGCTCTGGAGAAGAGAAAGAGCTTCGAAGAGCAGCTCTCTGAGCTGGATTCTAAGATCAGCGCCTCGAAGAGTCGAGCTCGCGCCAAAGATCCGGCGAAGTCTCTAGCTGCCGCCATCGAAGAGCGCTCCCTCACGAGCGCCTATAGGGAAATCTTCGAAGAGCAGGCACTCCTGGATGCTCAGCTCACCGAGTACCGGGCGCTCACTGCTCAGGCTGCTGCGCTTTCCTCCATCATCCGAGAGGAGCAGGAGCGCGCTGCTGGCGTTTTTCTGGAATATTCCCGCAATGAGGTTGGAGATCTCGTCGAAGCGGGAACCTATGAGATTGGCACTGCGGAGTGGCATGAAGCTCGCAATGGCGGCATTGGTGGTTCCGATGTGGGCTCCATCATGAAGGTGGATGCCACCTGGGGATCGCTCAACTACGCTCGCACGATGGAGGCTAAGCTGGGTCTGGATCCAACCGGTGGCCATGTGGATGTGGATCGCATGGATTTCCGAACTGCAATCGGCCGAGGCAACGGCTGGGAAGAGTTCATCCGCCAGGACTTCCAGGATCGCCATCCTGACCTGCGGGTAGCCTTTTGCAAGACCTCCTTCGAGGGCCGCGAGCGCTCCTACCGCAAGGCCAACTTCGATGGTTTGATCCTCGACGCGAACGGCGATGTGGATGAGATCATCGAGATTAAAACGGGATCCAATCTCTCCAAGTGGGGCTCGGTCTCCGAGGGTTTCTCGGCGGTGCCCGAAGGCTACCGCAAGCAGGTGCTCTGGTATGCCCTCAATGCCCGTGCCCGCGGTGGCCGAGTGCTGGTTGTGCTCCATGATCGAGAGTACCGAGAGTACACTTTCTCCATGGAAGACCCCGCCATCATTGCTGAGGTGGCCACCATCATCGAGGCCACCGACGCCTTCTGGGAAGAGGTGCTTCTGGGCCGCCAGCGGATCGCCGATGGCACCTACATGGCCGCCAGCAAGCGGCGAGCCAAGGACTTCCGGAAGCCCGGCCAGCTCGCAACTGCCGCCAAGGTTTTGGCCGCCTATGGGGAGCTTTCGGAATCGCAGGCGCTGGAGCTGCTTCGAAGCGCCATCGCCGATGAGACCGCGAAGCTCAAGGGTGATCTGAGCGCCAAGGGCGCCCAGCGGGCCGTGGCGAAGGCCTTTGCCTCCATCGACCCCGCCTCACGGAAGAGGCCCTTCATCGGCATCGATTTGGAGACCTCCTCCGCTTCCACCAAAACCGGCCGAATCATCGAGACGGGCATCGGACGGCTGGAGCCTTCGGGGAAGCCCTATCTCACCTACTCTACTCGCCACGGCATTCCCGAAATCGCCGCTAAGGGCAAGGGCGTAGGACTTACGGATATCCATGGGCTCACAGTGGAGGACCTCGCGGGCAAGCCTCGCTTCGATGACCCAATCGAGCAGAAGAAAATCCTCGCTGAGCTCACTTCGGGAACGCTGGTTGCCCACAATGCCTCCTTCGAAGATCGGTTCCTAGCTGCGCATCTACCGGGCTACATCGAAGCGCGAGCAGCTGGGAAAATCCGCATTCTTGACACTCGCAGGCTTGCTGAGGCGCTCATGCCCCAAACCGATGGCGCCACCCTCGAGGAGTTCGCAGAGGCCACGGGTGTTCCCTACGAGGGTGAGCACTCGGCGCCCCAGGACACCCTCATGATGCTCCGGGCGCTGGGCAGATTCCAGAACACTCTCCATCGGGAGGGTGCCTTCCAGCGTCGCCGAGTCACCAAGGAGGAGCGAGAATCTGCTCTGAGGAATCTCGCTGAGCGCTAAACCCTCAATCGTAGCTGTGCTAGGATGGCTTTGAGCTCGTTCGCCATAGCGGCTACTAACAGCTTTAAAAAGGAGTACCACCAATGTCAATGCCTCAGGATCTTGTCCTCATTCGCCACGGCCAGTCGGAACACAACCTTCGGGTCAAGGCCTCCAAGCGGGGAGATAACTCCCTCTACACGGACGATCTCGTCACAGTACCTGACCGTTCATGGCGGCTTACAGATCGGGGAGCTAAGCAGGCCGCCGCTTCGGGAAAGTTTCTTCAGGAGAACTTCCCCCAGGGCTTCGACCGCCACATCGTGAGTCCCTTCATCCGCACTCGAGAAACTGCCGCCTGTTTGGAGCTCAAGGATGCTGTCTGGGAGGAGAACCGCATCGCCCGTGAGCGATCCTGGGGTGAGATCGATGGCATCACCTATGACGAGTTCCAGAGCAGCTACCGCCAGAACTTCCTCTACAAGTCGAAGGACCCCATCTACTGGTCACCTCCCGCTGGGGAGTCCCTGGCGGAAGTTTCCGAAAACCGTTCGAGTAACCTGCTCAAGGATCTTTCCCGGAACTCTTCGGGCGCTCGAGTGCTCATCGTTTCCCACGGAGAGTTCATCCTCGCCACCCGAATGCTCATCGAACAGTGGTCAGATGAGGAGTTCCTTCGAATGGACAGCGACCCCGGAGAAACTATCCGCAACTGCACTATGGTCCAGTATAGCCGCCGGGACCCCGAGAGCGGAGCCCTGGCCGAGAAGCTCCAATGGGTGCGATTGGCCACACCTGTCTACAATGTCGAGAAGGACAGCTATGAGGTTCAGCAGGGCTCGTGGCGCAGGTTCCAGGGAAAGCAGAGTCTCACCAATGAAGACCTACGGGTGCTCGTAGAGGCTCAGGATAGGCGATTCACCATCGATGGCATGCTCATCTAACACGGAGTGGCTCCTAAGGACCCTCTAGATCATTGTAGATTGCGATCCAATCGCCTAGAACCTCTGGACACATGGGGTTATGATGTCCAGAGGTTTTAAGGTCTTAGATCGCCGTCTGTTGAAAATCGCAGAAAGGAGATCCCGTGGCAAAGCCCAGAGCAGTGCTGATTCTAGATATAGATGGCACCATCAACCCATTCTATGCTCGAATGGCAAAGGAGCAGGGCCAAGCGGCCTTCGAGAACTTTTCGGAATACGCCATCGAGGATGGCGCTTTTGGAAAAGCTTCTGCTTTCCTCGAGGGAGAGCTTTTGGTGCGGCTCTTTGGAGAGCTAAAAGCTGCAGGGGTAGAGCTAGTGTGGGGCTCCGCTTGGAACGAGGGGTCCAACTTGGTGATTTCCATGTTGGGCGGCGAAGAGCGCTGGCCCACCATCCTTTTCTCCGATGGCGTCGATTTCTCCCCTTCCATAATGAGCTGGAAGCTCTCAACTGTACGGAGCTATGTGGAGACTCACTATGGAGGCCAAATGCCACTCATTTGGCTGGATGATGAGCTCTATGAAGATGCAGAATCTTGGCTGGCGTCTAGAGGTTCTGAATATCTTTTCATCAGCCCCGATAGCAACAGAGGTCTCACCGGAAGCCACTGGCAGCAGGTGTTAGATTTCGTAGCTTCTTTGCCGGAATCTTCGGAATAGCTAGTAAGACTCCAATCCAACGATAGGACAATCCATGGCAAAGAAAACTAATCCAATCCAAAAGCTCAGTAAGAAGCTAAATCGCTCCTCTAAGCGGCTCCGCCGGGAGGCCCGCTGGCTAGAGCTCGAAGCGCTTCAAAAGGCCCACGATCTTAACAGCCGGCAAAAGGTCTCCCTGGTGGCGACTGCTGTGCTCCTAGCCACAATCGCTGGAGCCTTCTTGGGTAATTTTGCAAGGCGAAGCTTTACCAGAGGTTCTGCGCTATAAGCTTGGTGCTATAGGCCATCAGGGGAGAGACCATGCTCGAGGAGCCTAAAAATCGCGGAGACCGAGTCGCCTTTCATAGGTTCTCCGAAGGGGAGCTCTATGTGGAGGGTGTGGTTGTCAAGGTCTATGTGAACGATGGCGAATACTACTACGAGGTAGCCTGGGACGATGGGAAAAACTTCGGAGAGATCTTCTACCAGGGAGAGCTCGATGAGGTGGACACCCTCGAAAGTGAAGCGCTAATCCGTCTAGGCATGGAGGAGTTCTTTTCTCGGGATGCCCTCGAAGAATGGTTTGAGTTTCCCAATGAGAATCTGGGGAACGAGACTCCCCGCGCTGCGCTACTCACCAAGGGCTTTGGAGCAGTTTCCGAAGTGGCGCTATTAGACTATTCTCGAAGCCTCGAAAAAGCTCTTTCTCTACAGCCGAAGGACGACGCCGAAGAGGAAGACCAGGACATCGAAGACGATGTGGACGAGCAGTTGGATGAGCTCTTTGAGGCCATCGATGCTCGAAGCCGCAAGAAGTAGTTCAAGTTAGAAGTCTATCCAGGAAAGTTGCTGATGGGGTCGTTCCATGCTAGGATCGAACTATGACAGCAGATAGTCCAAGAGAGCTGGTTCCCAGCTTCCGAGATTTTAGCAGTGATGGTGAGTTTGAGCTCGACTCCGAAGGATCCATTGTTTTCGTAGAATCCTCTGAACCTAAAGAGCCAGCTTCGCCCCTGACGGTCAATGAGGTGGCTGAGGTTTTGAAAACCAATCCCGTCGCTCTGCGCCCGGAAAACTGGCCTCGGCTAGAGGAATCAGCGAAAATCGCGGAGAAGATTCCTGGAATCCTGATCCACAGCTATGGCGGCTTTGTGCCATTCCAGGCTGATGGTGTTTGGGGACCCTACGAGTGGTACTACCGCGAGCGCGGTGGTTTTTCAAGCCTCGGGCTGGCTCCCATCGGCACATTCCCCTCGGCCACCGATGCGCTCTATTGGGCGAGTGGTGAAGCAGAAGAGTTCAAGGGATCTGATGGCTGGATTGATCGGTTCCTCGACCACTGGGTTCGGCTAGCGCCGGGCCCCGATGGCTACTGGTTTGAGGTCAATAGAGTCAAGCCCTACAGGGCAGAAGATGGGTCTATGCTCTTCGATGTGCTAGAAGGAGAGCGGGAAGAAATATTCGGCTGGGGCAATAGTGCCGAAGAGGCGCTCGAATACACTTCAAAGCCCAGCCCCTATCTCGAAGAGCATGGCTGGAGCGAGGATTTTCAAAGGAAAATCTGGATTGCCCAGGGCCCCACAGTTGAATGCGCTAGGCTAGCCGCCGTGAGGATCTACCCCACAGAGCATCCTAGCTTTGAAGTTCGAGGAGAATCATCGCTATGACAACGATTAAAAGATCCCAAAGAGGATTCAATGTGGGAGATTCCCTAGAGGGGCTCTACGGTGGCACCATTAGAGCCTACGAGTCCTCTGGAATGACACCCGCTATCTGGGTTCAGACCGAGTTGGATACCACTCCCAATGGAGAACCTCTGGCCTCTCCTGTGGAGACCACCATCCTCTTGGACCTCTCCGCAGCTGAAACCCTGAGGGATCAGCTTACCTACCTCATCGAAAATCATTTCACTCGAGACATCTATCCAGAACTCTACGAAAACAAGGAGCCCTCCAATGGCTAAGCTCAATCTCAAGGTCGGCGACCTCTTCGAGGCGCAGAGCGCTCCTTCCGACAAGGAAGGTGCCATCACCACCATCGGCCACGGCGTCAATGCCGACGGCAAGATGGGTGCTGGCATTGCCGTGCTCTTCCGCAGGAAGTTCCCTCAGATGTACGCACAGTACAAGCAGCTCTGTGAGAGCTATGGCGACTGGCTCGGTGGCCGCACCTATCTCTACTTCGATGGCGAGGGCTGGGATGGCCACATCGCTAACATCTTCTCGCAGCTCCGCCCCGGAGCCAATGCCAAGGTGGAGCTCCTCGTGGATGGGGTCAAGGATGCCCTATTCCAGACCTACGCCTCCATCGAGCGCTCTCCCCACCTGGCCATTCCCCTCATCGGTTGCGGCATCGGCGGCCTCGACTGGGCCACGGAAGTTCGGCCCGCGCTCGAGGATTTGCTAGCAGATCTGCCCGAAAACTGGCAGATTACTGTTTACAGCCTGGAGCCCATGGAGGACTTCGAGGGCTAGTTCTGAACCAATGGGCGATATGGCACGGGTTACGGACAACCATGTGGAGAAGAACTAATGGCGTTAGCTAAAAATCCCAAGGACCGTCAACCGGCTAAAGACAAGATTAGAAGTAGGCCCAATGGCGATCTCCCCGTTTGGGACGCCTCTTGGCAAAACGTGGCGACGGAGCGCGTAGACCGGCATCTTTCCTTCAAATCCGTTGGGTCGAATTCCAGTGGGTTTCTGGCCGTTCCGGCGCCAGAAGAGCTGCCGCCGGCTCCCACAGTGGAGGCTTCTGGCCACGGCTCCCCGAAGCAGAGATTCGGCGGATTGGCTACTTTAGTGATGGCCTTTGATGTTGCGCTAGTGGGGCTACTAATGGCTGTGGGGTCGGCTGTCTTCGTTTGAGCGCCAGTGGCTCCAGTTGATTTCTAGCTAGCTCTATGCTAGGATTACCTCTATGACATTCCATTACGTAGGCGATATTCACCTTGGCCACCAGCTAGTCGCAGATCAGCGGGGCTTCGGGAACACTGATGAGCACGATGAGCACATTCTTGAACAGCTCAGTAAGATTCCCGCCACAGATGATGTTGTCTTCCTGGGGGATAGCTCTTCTGGCCGGGAAGCGGCCGAAGAGAGGGCCCTGGAGCTGATCTCTGGCTTCAGCTTCGGAAAGCACCTCTTCGCAGGCAACCACGACAGCGTTTCCTCGATCCATCGGAATGGGTTCAAGCGCCAGAAGCGCTGGATGGAGGTCTTTGATTCGATCCGCGATTTCGGCGCCATCAACATGAACCGCGAGAAGGTGCTTTTGAGCCACTTCCCCTACCTCGCCATCGGAGATGGAGATGGTAGAGGACCCCGGGTTCGCTATTCGGAGTTCCGGCTCCCAGACACTGGTCTGGCGCTGATCCATGCCCACACCCACCAGAGCTTTGCGCTGAGCACGGCTCGGGAGAGCACGATCACAAAGATCTTCCACCGGGGCTACGACTTCAACTCGCTCTGCGTTTCCTGGGATGCCTTCAGGCGCCCCATTTCCGAGTCCGACATTGCTCTCTGGATGGATGCTCGGGCTGCCGTAAAGAGGGGCGACCTGCTCCACCCCAAGGTTTCAGATTTTTGGGATCTCCTGGAAAGGAACCGCTAAATGACAGCTATGGAAGCAGTGCCCGCAGAGGAGATCCGGGATATCTACGAGCGATCGGGTCTCACTATCCTTCAGCTCGCTCGGATTTTCAATCTCTCGAGGCGTAGCATGGCCACTAACATCGGAGGCCGCGGGCTTCTCCTCAGGGGTTGGCAGCTCCAGCAATTCCGAGAGCTCAAGCTCGCCATCGGTCGGGCTGAGTATGAGGCCACTCTCAAGCTGGGCACAGTTGTTGCTAGCCATAGCCCCAAGCTTCCCCAAGAGGTTGGTAGAATCCTCTTGGACTTTGTGGATGGCAAGGGTAGCCCCTTCGGCAACCTCTATAGAACCGCGCTCTCTAACCGCACGCCTAAGATTCAGATTTCAGATTTGGAGCTTCGGAGATTGGCCCAGAAGGGCTATTCGGAGCTCGAAGGAGAGGAAAGCTATGGCCACTAAACGCCGTAGAAACCGCAGCCGCAATAGAACTCGGAGGCTAGCGAAGGCAGAACACCCGGTGGTTCTGGATCCAGCCGTGGAGATGGCCTTCGATGCCCTCGATGAGCTCTATGCCCTACGGAGGAAATCCCATGAGAAAAATGGGCAGCTCGCTCCTAGCCATGAGCAGGTTCTTGAAAGCTACTTCGCAAACTTTCAAAGCCGCGGAGCTTCTAGCCGAACATTGGAGAGCTGCAGGCTCTATCTTAAGTATCTCACAGAGAAGAGCTTCCCCAACCTCGTTTTCTTTTCAGTAGCCTAAGGGAAAATCATGGCATCTTTAAACAGATTCAGCCGCTCGCAGTCCCAAGGAAATCGGCAGCACCAACAGTTCGATGGCCTTGCAGAATGGGAGCGAGAGCTCTTGGGTCTCAGCGTTAGCGCTCCTAAGCGCCACCGGAATGCGGCCAAAGCGAAGACAGCGAAAGACGCCGATCTAGCCAGGCAGCAGGCAGCTACCCACAAGAGCAACCCGATGAGCTCCACGAGCGCCGGAGAGCCGAGAAAGAGCCGCCGGGCCATCAAGAGAGAGCTCTACGGAAAGGGCTAGATCTGCCCTATTGCTAAATAGCTCCGCTTGGCGTAGCATGAGAATGTACGCTAAATAGAATGGAAAGTCATGGCAGAGGCAAACCTTCAGGTGGTAGGTGTCATGGGAGACACCCATGGAGACACCCAGTGGACCACTGCTGCTATCCGCCGGCTTTCGGAGCAGGGTGTCAACAGGATTCTCCACCTTGGAGATTTCGGCGTGTGGCCTGGGCCCTCGGGAGAGAAGTACCTCCGAAGAGTTGAGTCGGCCCTTGCAGAAACTGACTCTCTTCTCATTGTGACTCTGGGCAACCACGAGAACTACGACCGGTTGGACAGAGGTCTCACTCCGGCGACCCTTGACCTTGCCTTCCAGCAGCTGCCGGGCTATGACCACATTCTTTTCGCAGCCCGCGGCCAGCACTGGAACTGGGATGGGGTGGAGTTCTGCTCCCTGGGCGGCGCCAATTCCATCGACCGCTACAGCCGAACTCCCCACATGAGCTGGTGGCCCCAGGAGTCCATCACCATGGGAGATGTCTACAGAACCATGGAGGCAGGTTCTGCTGACATTATGCTGACCCACGACTGCCCCGAGGGGGTGCCCATTCTGGCGGAGCTCACTCATCACAGCGAGGATGCTGGCTGGTCCATGGAGGCTCTGAGCTATGCCCAGGAGTCGAGGCTCATGCTTCGACAGGCCGTCGATGTGGTTAAACCCGAGCTATTGCTCCATGGCCACTACCATGTCTATGCAGATCTACAGGTGGAGCTTGGGGTGCTAGGGGCGGATGAGGGCTACGAACTTCGTTCGGTGTGCCTCTCCGAAGAGCACACTGCCACTAACATTGCTCTGCTCTATCCCCATAGCCGCATTGTGGTAGTTGAGCGAGACTGGCATTTATTGGTTTGAGCAGCGCCAAGTGGGGAATGCCATAGCCAATAGCTCCACTGGATCTAGCGATCTCATCGCCGACGCTAGAGGTGCCCTCTCAGCGTGTCTCTAGATCGAATCCTGGTGGTTTAAAGCCAACTTTTTCTAGATCTGCGCACTTCGTATGATGATGCGCTAATGGTGAGATCAGGGCCAAAGTTGAACTTTCTCTCAGGATAGTATAGCATGGAATCATGACCGATCTCACCAGCAGGCCCGTGCTCTATTTTGACTGGGATGGCGTAGTCAACTTCTTTGGCAGCCGCAGTCAGCATCGCAAGCGTTCGGGACTGGGGTACATCCGCCGGAGCTCGGCCTCTCCACTGTCTGAGCCGTCGGGCGGTTGGTCCAGCTATCAGCCTGTCGGACCTTTCCCCCTCAACTGGTCGGCTGAGCTCCTCCGCAAGCTCGAAGCACTCCCTGTGGAGCTGGTCTTTTTGAGCACCTGGAGGCATTCCTTTGTGAATCTTTCCCGGGCTACCCAGTGGGATCCCGAAGTGCGTGTGCTCGATTGGGTTGATGGTCCCAAGGGTTCCACACATTCGGGCAAGGTGGATGCGCTCATCGCCGATCAGCTGGCCAATCCTCGGCCATTCATCTGGGCGGATGACGAGGCCATCCAGTTCTATACCCCTGAGAAGAGGGAGCCTCTCAAAGACATCCCTCAGCTGCTTCTAGAGCCCGATGAGGAGATTGGGCTCACCCTCGAGGATTACGAGAAAATGGTGGGCTTCCTGGAGGGTCTCGAGGGCTGACAATGACTTTCAGGATCACCAATGAGATCACCATGGAAAAGCTGCTGGAATCAGCCCTCAACAGGCCTGATTTCAGCTTTCTCCAGGGTTGGCCCGAAGGTGATTCTTTCTTTCCGAGGCTCGACGGAGCAAGGGTGGAGCGCAAAAGCTTTACGAAGCTCACCTACGGGAAGCTCAAAGAGGCAGTGGATCGTGTGGAGAAAATTGGCCCACTGCTTTCGGAGACTGCTCCCGAGCTCAAGCGCAGTGGTGGAGACTTCTCCAACTCCATTTCCGTTTTCCACAGGGATGGCAAGCCCTCCCTTGTGGCCATTCCCTCGACGGAGTCTACTCGCCGCGCTTTGAGGGGTTTTCTCCTGGCTAGAGAGCTCTTTGGTGGCCCGCGGGGAAAGCAGCTCATGGCTGAGCTCTCGGGGCTTCCAGTTCTTGCAGATTCCTCTAGGGAGCTCCTGGAGGCCGGCTTCTGGAGAAAGAGGCTAGCCAAAAGTGATCTTCTCTATCGCCGTGCGCGCCAGCTCATGCTCTTGGATTCGATGGATAGTGAGCGAAGCCTCAAGGCCCTGGAAAGCGCCATGTCCAACTATGGCGATGAAAGCCAGCCTACGGATTCCCAGTGGCTGAGAGCTGTGGGGCTTTTGGAGAGCCTCGAGGGCTTCGATGGTTCTGCCAGCGTTGCCACTATTGCTGAAGATGATCCCGAAAAGTTTCGGGCCGCCATGGAGGTCATAGCCAGCGGATTTCAGCAGCTGGACTATGCCCGCCAGGAGCTCAATGACGCCTTGGATGAGTGGAAGAACAGCGAGATCGAAGGTCTCGCTAAACGCACCACTCTTCGAGAGTTCGCTAAAAATATGCGTGGAACGGGATTCTCCCGCAAGATCTTTGAGGACCGCTTCCCCTATGTTGGCTCCCAAAGGGAGCTAACCCTTGCGGATGCCCAAATCATCGCTAGCCAATCCACGAATCCGCCATCGGATCTAGAAGCGAGGAGCATTGGGCTCATCAATGAGTATCTCGATGGGCAGAAACTGCTTTTGAAGCCTCCACCCCTGGGGTCCAGTGGGAAACCCTTTGAGAAGTTCCTGGAGGCAGCTTATCGCTTCGTTCAGCTCCAGCAGAAGCCACTTCCATTGAGGTCCCAGTGGGAGTTTCTCTGGAAGCTCTTTGAGGAATCGCCCGAAGAGCTGAGGCTCCTGGGCAGCAACACGCAGGAAATCTCTAAGCTCGTGAAGGCCGCCAACAGCTATCTCAAAGTTACTCGGCTTCGGGAGCTGAAAAAGAGCATCTCTAGCAGCTTCGAGGATGCTAACAGCTATTTTCAGGCAAACGCTGCAGCCTATCAGTCCCTGCTCTCCAACTTGGGGTTCAATGCTCTCACCCTCGAGCAGCAGTCGGGATTCCTAGGGAAGAAACTCAGCCGAGAGATCAATGACATCGAGCTCAACCTCGCGGGCCTCAAGGCGCAGCTCCGATCCTACCAGTCCTTCGGGGTGAAGTTCAGCCTTCACCAAAAGCGAGTGATCCTCGGAGACGAGATGGGCCTCGGTAAAACCCTTGTGGCTCTGGGCCTTGTGTGTCATCTAACCAACGAAGGAGCCTCGCGAGCGCTAGTGGTGGCGCCCCTCGCTGTGCTGGAGAACTGGCGGCGGGAAATCCTCAAGCACACTGAGTTTGAGCCCCTGGTGATCCATGGGAAGACCTTCGAAAAATCTGTTGAAAAATGGCTGGATCATGGTGGCTTAGCGGTAGCCACCTTCGAGAGCGTTCAAAAGCTCAATGGCCACCAGAGAATCGGCGAACTTTCCCAATTGGCACTCACTATTGTGGACGAAGCCCACTATCTCAAAAACCCCGCCACGAAGCGTTCCCAGGGGATTGTTCCCTGGCTAAAAGGTTCCCAGAGGGTGCTCCTCATGACAGGCACACCCCTGGAGAATAGCCTGGATGAGTTCAAGGTGCTTCTCTCCTATGTGCAGCCGCAGCTGAAGTTGCCCTCAAACACCTTCGCCTACGGTAGATTCCGCAAGGCCATTGCTCCCGCCTATCTGCGACGGAACCAGAAGGATGTGCTCCAGGAGCTGCCAGAGCTCACCGAAACCGAAGAGATCATCGAGCTCTCAGCGGCAGATAGGGAGTACTACAAGAGGGCCTTGAAAAAGGGCGATTGGCATGGCGCCCGGCGCGCAAAAGTGCTCTCGGGCTCCAAGTCAGCAACTGTGAAGAGAGTTCAAGAGATCGTGGCGGAAGCCAACGGCAATGGCCACAAGGTGCTGGTTTTTAGCTACTATCTAGATTCCATTGGGGCGCTGCGGTCGGCTATCGCTGGCGGTAAGCGCTATGAAGCGCTCACGGGCAGTTTGGGTTCTTTGGAGCGCCAGCGGGAAGTAGACAAGTTTACTCTGGCCGCCGAACCTGGGGTGCTCTTCGCTCAAAGCGAAACCGGAGGCACGGGGCTCAACATTCAGGCCGCCTCTGTGGTCATTATTTTGGAGCCCCAAGCTAAGCCATCCCTTGAAGATCAGATGGTTGGTCGAGTTCTGAGGATGGGGCAGACAAAGCCCGTGGAAGTCTTCAGACTGGTGGCCAAGGATACCATCGATGAGCGATGGTTGCAAATGCAGGAAGAAAAGCGTAAGATATTTGATGCCACAGCTGGCCAATCCGACGCCGCTGCGCTGGATGAGGCTATGGCTAAAGTGGATAAGAAGAACATGCTCCAAGAGGAGCGGGAAGCGTGGAAAGTATGAGTAAGCTAACGACAGTAGCTAAGCTGCTATTCTATGCCTACCCTCTGACAGTTCCAGTGGGCGTGCTAATGGCTTCCAGTGGGAATCCCCTTGCGGTCATTCCCGCCTCTGTGGCTTGGGTAGCTGGGCTCTTAGTTCTCCACCCTTGGAAGCCCAAGCGGAATCAGCTCTCAGCTCCGAGAACCGATCGGAGAAAGATCCTCGCGGCTATTCCAGAAAATGCCCGCAGGGAGCTCGAAGAGCTCCAGGGCATCGAGGAATACTACACCGCCAATGAGCTTCCTCTCGCCAAGAGCATTAGTGCTGTGGTTTCCTACGCTGAAGAGCTATTCCAGCGGATGGCTCTCAAAAACGACAGTCAGAACATTCGGATTTCAACTGTGCGCTATCGAGACATTTTGTCGAAGCTCAACCAGGCACTTGGCTTGAACTACTATGTGGATATCAGCAGAAATCCAGAGCTCTGGTCCAATCCCCAGGAGCGCATGGAAGCCGTAGAAAAGGCGCTTAGCGCCACAGGCGAAGAGCTACTGAGGAACATTCGTCAGATAAATGCAGATCAGGACCTCGCAAGTCAGCTCTCCCTGGATGGGCTGCTTGCCCTCGAAGAGAAGAACGCAAATAGTTCCATTATCAGCAAGTAGACTTCTATACCCCTAGCACTAACAGGCTTCGACACATCTAGGAATTTCCATGGATAAGACACCCAGTCAAGTTCTTCGAGAGCTATTTAAGGCCCAAGGAATCGAATCAGAGCCGAATCCGAAGGCTGAAGCCATATTCTACAAGTATACCCAAGCTGTATACGACCAAGCCCAGAATGATGCGAGATAGCTTGTCTCAACGGGGAATAATAGTGAGTTGCTCTAGTTCTCATCTTGGTATAGAGTTTTCTTACAACCACTATTGAAAGGTTCTGGCAATGACTGACATCCTCGCTGCACTGAATGCGGCTAAGGTAGCCGCGATGAAGGCGAAGGCCAATGGCCAAGACACCCAGCTGAAGCTCGACACGCTTCGAGGTGCCATCGGTGAGATCGAGCGAGACTCCAAGGAGAAGAAGCCCCGTGGCCCCCTGGCCGTGCTCAAGGGGGAGGTCTCCAAGCGCCGGGCAACCGCGGAGATCTACGAGAACGCTGGTGAGCACAAGCGAGCAGTCCGCGAAAACAGCGAAGGTGACATTCTCCAGGACTTCCTTCCCAAGGAGCCCACGGAGCTGGAGCTCCAGTATTTCATCGCCGACTACGTGGGCGCCAACGGCCTTGAGGGTGCAGGAAACAAGGCCATGGGACAGGTGATGGCTGTCCTCAAGGAGGAATTCGAGTCCTTCGATGGCAAGACCGCTTCGGCACTTGCCCGCAAGATTCTTGCATAGCGCTAAGCTAAGCAGAGAAACCGAGATTCGCCTTGGGGTGGGTCTCGGTTTCTTTTTCGATAGTTGTTCTAGCCCAATGGCGTCTCAAAGAAAGGTCTAGTAGATGGTGGAATATCAGCCCCAATGGTATGAGTGGTTCCTGGCGACTTCTACGGGACCCTTGGCGTTCCTTGCTATCCTTTTCGGCAGTGGACTGCTGATTTACGCCGCCCATGTGGTGCTTAACCGGTCCGATGAGAGCTATCTATTGAAGGCGGCGCTTCCCGCCATAGCCCTCATAGCGATCGGAGTCTATGGCTCTTCAACTTCCTTCGACGGTGCCCTCGGCCAATCCGTAAAGCCGGAAATAGAGAAAGCCATGGGGCTCCAGGAGCTGAAGATCGTCCATCTGGAAACGGTTGGGGACACGGCCTTTGCAACCCCAAAGGTGGCCTACACGGGGACTGCCAAGAGGTCAGATGGCTCCATAGAGCAGTTCATCTACACCCAATATGCCTCCTATGGCATCTATGAGAAGTTCGATTTTAGCGGTTTCCGCGACATTGAGTTAGATCGTGGATTCAAGATCTACAAAAGCGCGGACTCCTGAGTGGATCTCCTTTTCTTCCTCCTGGCCTTTCTCCTGGGCATAGCGCTTGCGCTCTGGCCCAGCGTTAGCCGCAAGCTCTCGACCTTTCTGGATACGGTTGTCCACGAGGCGGGCCACGGACTAGCCTCTCTGCCCTTCGGTGCTCCCCTGCCCTCCATCACCGTTCGCAAGAACACTTCGGGCGAAACCCTGTCCTCGATGGGCTATCTCCATCAGATCCTTCCCTTTGGCCTGGGAAATCTCACGGAGAAAATCGCCAGGTTTTTCAGCCTCATGGCTGGCTACCCCGCAAGCATCATTCTTGCATCCTTGCTGCTGGTTCTCGCCAGCACTCCAAGCCAATCCTTTGAGCTCTGGCAGATTGTCTTCCTCTGCCAGGTGGTCCTAGCGACAGTGCTCTGGACTGCTGTGAAGATCACGAGCTCCTTTTGGGCATTTCTGGCATCTGCTGCCGTAGCCTCTGCGGCCTACGCCTACTTTTTCCCTTGGGACTGGCGGATCAATCTAGCAATCCTTGGCGCTGTTGTGGTGTTGGGTTTCTTAGCTAAAGCCCTTCTCTCAACGGGCGCTTTGCTGCTGACCCTCACAGCTGTAGTGAACTTGGGTGTGGGGATCTTTGCGGGTGCTAGCCATCCTCTGACTACTCTTGTGGATGGCGAGAGCTTCAGCTTCGATTCCCTCTGGATAGCTCGGCTGATCTTTGGCCTACTGCTGGTCTTTGTGGTGCTCTGCTCCCGAAGTTGGCTTTCCCTGGCTCTTAGCGTGCTCATGCTGGGTGGCATTTTGGGGTTGCTGTTCTTGCCAATTCTAACCTATAGCTATGTGCTCACAGCTGTGGCTGCTGTGCTATACACTGCGGGTGCTAAGAGCTTCCTAGAGCTCCATGCCATCAGCTTTAAGCAGAGGCCTCGCCATTGGCAACAGGAGGGTCAAGACACGGACATGGTCTTTGCCGCCCAAGAGCTCGGTGGAGATCCTCGCTACTGGTATTGGATCACTGTAGCCGTAGCTCTTATTGCCTCTGCTGGCATTTTCCTCTGGGGCTATTTTCTCTAAGTTGCTTTTGGCTCTATTTGACATCGCCATTGTTGGTTGATAGGATAGCTCCAATTGAAAAACGCCACCTACGCTTAGGAGATGGTCCAATGTCCCGTACTTGGAAAGATGCCCCCTACAAAATCCGCGAAAAGCGTGCGGGTGTTGGCAAGGACGAGGACGATCTCGGCTTCCGAGATGGCTGTAATCTCTGCCAAAAGATCAAGGAAAATCCCGCCAGCCGCGTGGTGGAGCTCACCACCATTTTCTTCGCCCACGAAGCCAAGGCCCTCGAGGCGCTCAAGGAGGCCGCAGGGGAAAACGATTTTGAGGTAAAAATCACCGAAGTATCGGGATTCCTCGGTAGAGTTTCCAGGGAAAGCTATCCCTGGCTTTCCTATAAGTTCAACATGTTTGATGGGCTCTATGACCCCCAGCGTGCGATCTACAAGCATCCCCGTGGCGTGGAAGAGTTCTTGCTCTACAGCCGCTACGGCAAGCACGATCCCAGCAATAGCGCTGATAGATCCCAGCACCAGCGCATGGCGCTCTTCTCTACTCAGAGCTGGGCCCCCTCCACGCCGGTCCACCATGTGTCCCATAAGGCCAATATCTTCAAGGTTGTTCAGCTCTCCAAGGAGGTGGAGGCTCGCCACTATCGCTGGCACGATCACGGCGAGGGCGACTATCCCTACTGGAAGATCAAAGGTGGCCACCATCGCTCCTATGGAGGCAACGAGGAGTTTCTCACAGCCACCCAGGTTCGAGCCCTGGAGAGCGAAGCCATGAAGACCTTCAACGGCGAGGGAGAAGAAGCCCTCGATGAGATCGATCTCGTTACTGAGAGCCTCGGGGAGAAGGCACCTAGCCGCAAAAGCTGGTGGTGACTACTCAGCGATGATCTGAGCGACAAAAACCGCATAGATTGCGGGTTGTTTATTACCCACTCTAAACTCGCTCAGACTTCGATCTGAAGCCTCTTGAAACATAATCTACTAGCCGCTGGGAATCTACCACTTCCCAGCGGCTAGTTTTTTGGCCAGTTCTTCAGCCCAACAAAATCTTTGCTTTGTCACTGGTGGTGGTGTAAAATGGAACCATGACAACATCCGATCCCAGCGGCGAGGGCTTCGCTTCGATGCCCGATGGCAACATGGTGGAAGAGCTTCCCACTCGGCTCTCCAGCCACAGCTGCTCCTGTGGCCACAGCCAGTCTTCCCATGGCAATGTGGCGCCAAACCTCTGCCTCCAGGGCCTGTGGTCCGGTGGCAAGAACTTCGAAGGCGAATACCTGGGATTTTGCCCCTGCGAGGGGTATGTGGGCGCCAATGCCGACGGCTGGACCAAGGAACGGGAGTTCAAGATCGCCAACAGGCGGCTCCAAGAGGAGATCGATGGCGATCTGCTGGGCTATGAAACCGTTGGGGATAGGGACTTTTGGCTGAGCCTCATGGCCACCGGCTACGATGGTCCAGTAGCCAAGAGCTAGCCACCAATGGAGCTCTAGCTGATCATCTCAAACGTGTGGTGTCGCACCACTACTTCGTTGAAATCTAGGCAAAATCTCGTTCTTTTTGAGCTTTTTGGCTAGAATGAACTTGCCGCACTTCTGCGTGTGGAACTGGTAGCCGACCTTGCGGTAGCCCGTAATCAAAATGGAAACGCCATGGAGAAAAAACCAGCACCTCAAGCCCTTCCTCTGGAGCCCTACGACTACGCCAGCGAGCTTCTGAGACTAGCGCCGCCAGAGACCTCCACACCGCAGCACGTTGCTTCAGTCTTGGACTATCTCGAAGCGCGAATGGAAGCCTGGAAGCAGGAGCAAAACGAAAGGCTTCGGAAAGCCGAGAAGCGAATCAAGCTCTGCGCCAGCATCCGTGGCGCGATGGGTGTCTTGGGCTTTGACAGTGGCAGCCATTTTTCCTGGTGTCCCTACGACCACTGGATTTCCAATGATTTTCTCCCCAGCGAAGATCTGCAATCATAGATTTCTGTCGAAGGTCAACAGTTACCAAGCCGAATGCAGACACCTATGAAAAGTTGCTATTCGAAGAGATCTTGTGTATGGTTGGCTTTGAACACCCGTAAATCCGAACTCTAGGACTGACTCAAGAGGACTCCCATGGCCGACTTCTCAGTGGACACGCTCGCAAAATACATGGAGCTGGGGCTCAACATCTACATCTTTGGAGAGCATGGCACAGGCAAGACCTTTCGGCTCAAGGACGCTTCGAAGGCTGCTGGGCTCAAGCTCGGCTACATGTCTGCTCCCACGCTAGACGCCTACGTTGATCTCATCGGCATTCCCGTTGCCGAGGAAAACAAGGAGCTCAATCGAAAGGTCCTCGAGTTCATCCGTAAGAAGGAGTTCGATGACATTGAGGTCCTTTTCATCGATGAGCTCCCCCGAGGTGAGCTCAAGACCTTAAACGCTGTCTTCGAGGTGATCCAGTTCGGAACCATTAACGGAGATCGCGCGCTACCTAAGCTCAAATGTGTGGTCGCCGCCGGCAACCCCATGACCGATGAATACGTGGGCCAACAGCAGCTGGATGCAGCACTGATGGATCGCTTCCAGGTCTATCTGGAGACCAGCTCCAGCCCCGATTCTGCCTACTTCCTAAACCATTTTGGAAAGATCTTCGGCAAAGCGCTCATCGATTGGCATGGGTCCCACAATCGGGAAGAGGATGGCTATCTTTCCCCTCGCCGGCTCGAGGATATTGGAGACACCTGGAAGAAGATCTCAGAGCTCGCCACTATCAAGGCCATGCTTCCTCCGGGCACTTCCTACAAGGCGAGCCTGCTCCACACCCAGCTCCAGGATGCCGTTCGCCAGGAGCGAGTAGCTTCCGACCCCAACGCAAGTCTTGTGGATAAGATCAGCCTCTATTCGGCCTTCGATGTCCGAAGCGCTCGCGAGGAGATCATCGAGGCGCTTCCTGGTCTTGCCCCCAGCGATCTCTCCCACGTTGTGGAAAATGTCGCCAAGAAGCTCTCTAAGGGCATTTCCACAACTAAGCTTGTGGATGAGTGGGGTGAGTTCTTCGAATGGTGTGACCCCAGCGCCAAAACCATTTTCATGCGAGAGCTTTCCTCTTCTCGCACTGGAGAGCTACTCCAAAAGCTCAAGGAGAGGAACATTCGCTTCGGTTCGAAGTTGAGCTTTACGGAGAGCCTCCCCGATCCCGAAATCGACTACGGCTTTTAAGGAATAGCTCATGGCAACCGCCAACGATCTCCCCGGCTATGAAGCCGCCATGGATTGGCTCTATAATCACAAGCCCCACATGGCAAAGTACGTGGGCTCGCTGGGAACACCTCGGCAAAGCCCAGACTGCCCCAGGGCCATGGTGGTTGGTTCTCCTGAGCTGCGGCCCGTGCTCTACGCCAACGACGAGTTCCTCCAGGAAATCGGTCCCGCCCAGGCAGCGGGCGCCCTTGCCCATGAGTTCCGCCATGTGCTCATGGGTCACCTTGGTGAGGTCTTTAGTCCTAAGCCCGAGTGGCGCTATCCCGTTGTGCTTCGGGATGTCCACGAAGCCACCATCAATGACAATCTCGAATATACGGGCTATGAGCTTCCCGATGATGTGATTCGGGGCTCCAATAGGAGTGGCCACTTCTACGGCTACTGGACTACAGATGAGGCCTATGGCCCCATGGAGGAATGGTATCTCTCCCAGCAGCCGCCTAAAGAGCCTCAACAGGGTGAAGATTCTTCAGAGCCGAGCGAAGCTGCTGGCGACTCTTCGGAAACCAGCTCTAGCGGTGGTGGTTCAAGCCAGGGGGCTAGCTCAAACCAAGATTCTGGAAATGCTTCTAACAGTTCTTCTAGCAGTGGTTCTTCGGAGGAGGACTCCCCAGAAGATGGCGAAGAAAAGGCTGAACAGGGTTCAAGCTCTAGTACTGCTGATTCTAGCGATCAAACTGGCTCTGACAGGGATAGCGCAGGGGGAGAAGCCTGTCAGACCGGTGAAGGCTACATGGAAGATGGCACCGGTGGCCTTCGCAAGATGACCGACGAGGAGCTCAAAGATTTCAAGGATGAGCTCAAAAAAGCTGTCATCAATGCAGTAAAGCAAGCCCCCATGCCAAAGAATGAGCGGCCCACCGAGGAGGAGCTCGATGGCATGGATCAGGAAATCGCTGAAGCGGTGGATCCATCCCGAGCGGGAAGCTACTCCAAGGGCCAAGCGGGGAGTGGCCATGAGATTCAGGAGGTGCTTCGGGGTGGCAAGCTCACCATGGGTTGGCTGAAGATCTTGCAGAAGATCAACCCAGAAGTGGGCAAGGAAAGCGGAGGACTCCAGGCGCGAGCTTCCTACGATTGGGCTCGGCCACGGAGAACAACTTCGCTGGTGCGAGGCGCCATGTTGCCCTCCTTCGGCGCGCCCCGGGCAGATGGTTTTGGCGTTGGCCACAAGCCCGAAGTGCTTGTAGCTTTGGACCATTCTGGCTCGATTCCTCCATCCATGCAAACTGTACTCAGGGAGCTCGCTAGATCTATCCCCGAGGACAAGATCAGTGTCCACTGTGTGACCTTTTCGACCTTTGCCGTCGAGTTCGACTTCAAGGCCGAATCCTCGATGGTGGCGTCGGGTGGAACAGATTTCAGCTGCGTGGAGAGAGAAGCTCGAAAGATCATGGAGCGGACGGGCAAATATCCTGCTGTGATTTGCCTCACCGACGGCCAAGCGAGCTTCAACAGTGTAGCTCCCACCACTCAACAGCTCGATGCTAGCTGGATTTGGGTGGACATCGAAAGCGAGAGGGACGAAGACGCCTTTAGGCACAGTTCTGGCGGCTATGGAGGCTATGGCATTTATGGCCCTGCCTTTAGCTGTAGAGACCAGAAAAACAAGATCGCTTTGCCCTATGATCGCTCGAAGCTGCCAGCAGCTAGCCCACAAAGCCCCTGGTGATGGTTTAGATAGGTGGTTTGGGTGGTTGACGACCTGCGAGTTCATGGTGTATGATTGAATAGAAGCAACCCAACGAACACTAATAGCATGGAGAATGCCGCGTGAAAATCAACCAGAACCGGTTTAAGAACACCTCTGACTTCCAGGGTGAGAGTGGATCTGCTACGCTGAACATGGAGAATCTTTCCCTGTTCATCGACCACATGATCTCCAACTACAACAACGCGGAGCTTGCTACTCTTCGCGAGTGGGTTTCCAACGGCTACGACTCTCACGTGGCGGCGGGACAGACTGCACCGGTGGAGGTCAGTCTCCCCACCGCCCTCAATCCTACCCTCGCAGTTCGGGACTACGGCCTGGGCATGAGCGCCGAGGACGTGAAGCGAATCTACCTCGATTTCGGTAGTTCCACCAAGCGGGATGACAACACGGGCATCGGTGGCTTCGGCATTGGTGGTAAGTCCGCGCTGGCTATCGCCTCCCAGTACACCATGGAGGCCGTCAAGGATGGCCTCAAGAACACCTTCTTCTTTGAGCGCTCCCCCCGCGGCGGCGTAGATTTCAAGCGGGTTCTCAAGGACATCCCCACGGAGGAGCCCAATGGCGTTCTCGTCAAGGTGGCTGTGGACCGTGTGGACCAGTTCTCCGAGAAGAATGTGAACAGGGTTCTCGCAGGCTGGAGCAACAGCCAGGTGAAGCTCACCAACGGCAAGAAGTTCTTCTCCATTCCTGACAACTCCATCCGGTCGGAGTTCTCCGTGAACAACGGCTTCAAGCAGAAGCTGGACGAGCGGGGAGAGGCTGTCTTCGATGAGAGCGGCGACCCTGTTCTCGAGGAAGACATCCGCTCGATGGCTAGCTACACCCTCGAGAGCGGCTTTGATCTGAGCGGAGAGCGTTCAAGCATCCGCCGAGCAATGGATCTCAGCTATCGGGAGTTCGCAGTTCTCGTGGGTCCCGTGGCCTATGTTTTTGCCGTCGATGGAAATGACACTTACGGAATCCCCAGCATTCAGGACGCTCAGGACTACATCGCTCTAGCCTTCAATGTGGGAGATGTCACTTTCCCCTCCAGCCGCGAGGTCATCGAATCCACCCGCGCCAATCGCGAGCTTGCGGGTAAGGTTCTCTCCAAGGCCGTGGAGGCCTCAACGGCAATCCTTCAGAAGAAGGTTGACGAGATCTCCAGCCACCAGGAAGCCCTTCAGATCAAGCGCTCCCCCATTGCCCGGGTAGCTTCGGGCGTAGAGATCAACTACAAGGGGCAGACCATTCCCGACAAGTTCGAGGGAAATGGTTCGGATATCCTCTTCCGCTATGACATTAACCGGCGCTACGGCTACGGTAAGCCTTCGAAGTACACTCTTTCCCAGGAGGAGAAGATCCAGGGCAGGGTCTTCCCCCTCAACATTGAGCTGCTCATCCTCGATGACAGCGCCACAACGGACAAGGTGCTTACAGCTTCCATCGCCCGCTCCTATACGCGGATTCTTCACACCATCGACGAGGTGGATATTGCGGATCTCAACGGCTACTGCCTGGTGGCCAAGAATCCCACCGAATGGGTCCGCGCTGCGGCTCGCAAGACCGTGAAGTTCTCAGAGCTCATGGCCCAGGTCAAGGAGCACCGGGCGGAGCTGCGGAAGCAGGGTGCAACTACGACAGCCGCAGCTCCCAAGCGGACCATGAAGGACAAGGTGGGCAGCTACGAGTGCCGCTACTACCACTTTGTTGCTGATGAGAACGGCGAAGAGAAGTTCACTTCGGAAATCATGAATCTTACAAAGTTCGTGGATGAGCACTTCGATCCTTCGAAGAAGCTCATTCTCTCCACCCACAACGATGGCGAGAACATTCCCCAGAACTACTCAGATTTCATCAACAGCTACAAGGCCGTTCCCGAAGAGGGCGGATTCCTCTACATTTTCACTAAGGCTCAGGAGAAGACTCTCCGAATCGTGCTTGGTGATGAGGTAGAGATCCGGAGCTTCGATGATTGGCTCGAAAAGGACTTCGCTAAGCTGGCGCAGACCGGCCCTCGAAGCGCCAAGGATATCCTCAAGGAACTGCCCGTCTATGTGGATCGCTACAGCCGCGATTACTACCGACAGCTCCCGGATATCCACCCCGCGATTTTGAAGATCATGGATCTCTGCGACGAGCTGGACAGCATCAACCGTCAGACGAACAGCTGGGGAGCTACTTCCCGGCGGATTCGGACGCTTCTGGAGCTCGATGAGCAGAAGATCGAAAGCTCCACGCGACCTGAGTTCGCCATGTTCGGCCATGTGAACAGCTACGCATTCCGCAATATGGATGAAGCATCCAAGAAGGCCATGGCGCAGACCATCAACTTCATGGTTGAGCTCTGGCAGTCCAATGTGGCCGACGAAGAGGCGCTCGCCGAGGCGGAGGCCGAAGATGAGGCCCGGGCCGAGGCGGTAAATGCCAGCGGCGAAATGATCTCAAACTTCAACTGAGCAGTTGCCATCCGGCTTCGCTCGTGTTAAGATGAACCAACACCGAAAGGACTCAACCCATGTCAGCAAATGAAGCAATCGGCATCGCCACCTACTCCATCACCTCAGGCGATAGCGGCGAACAGGCTTCCATCTTCTTCACCGATGGAACAACTGAGACTGTCAATGACAGCCACCCCAACTTCCCCGAGATCGTTGGAGCGCTCATCTCTAAGCCCGAGGGCTATGAGGAGATTGTCTATGAGCTGGCCAACATTCCCGCCACCGTCGCTCGCAAGTTCCAGGACCTCAGCGATCGGGTGACCACAGACGGCACAGACATCTTCTTCGATGGCGATCCCGTCCACAATGCACTTTCCCAGGAGATCATCAAGCGGCTCCGCGAAGACGCGCAGCGAGCAGCTGACTTCTTCTCGGGCAAGGCAAACACCGATTCCGTGCGCTCCGAGAAGTCCTGGCAGGCCCTCGTAAAGTTCCTGGAAAATCTCCAGCAGAACCCCAACGAGAACTCCCGTGAGAGCCTCTACCGCTTCATCATCCAGCACGGGCTCACCATCGACAAGGATGGCTACCTCATTGCCTACAAGGGCCTCGAGGCGGACTTCGGTTCGGTCAACAAGGGCTACGGCATCGTGGATGGCGAAGAGGTCAACGGCACGCTCTACAACAAGCCCGGATCGGTGATCCGCTTCCCCCGCAAGGACGTGGACTCCAACAGCGCCGTGGGCTGCTCCCAGGGGCTCCACGCCGGAACCCACGCCTACGCATCGGGATGGAACCGCGGAAAGCTCGTGGCCGTTCGCATCAACCCCCGCGATGTGGTCTCGGTGCCCGATGACAGCAGCTTCTCGAAGCTCCGCACCTGCCAGTACGAGGTGCTCCACGAGGTCGATCCCCTCGAAGAGGCAGTCGCTACCACTGGCAGCGATTCCGCCACCTTCTGGGATGAGGACGACTACGATGACTCCAGCGAGTGGGAGGACGACGAGGACAGCTACGAAGATGACGAAGAGCACTACGGCTACGATGAGAGCGAGGCCAAAGAGAGCTACAGCTCCAGCGACTTCTCCGTGAACGCGATTGTTAGCTTCGGCTACACCTCTCTCGCGGGCGACTACCAGGAAATCGTAGACGCTCGAGTTGAGGAGATCTACCACGGAGACATCGTGGCCTTCGTGCCCAGCAAGGACGGATTCCGCACCTTCAAGTACGAGGGCATCACGGACCTCACCATCGGCGATAGCGCCGAAGAGGCCGAAAGCGGGGACGAGGAGGACGAGGCTCCAGAGATCAAGATCACTCCCACCTCCCTGGCCATCGGCGTGGGAGACACGGTGAATGTGACCCTCAAGAACGGCAAGGTCATCACGGACGCCAAGGTGCTTCTCGCCAACGGCCACGCAGTGACCCTTCGTAGCTCCGAGGGAAGCTACGAGATCGTCTCCCCCAGTGAGATCGCCACCATCGTGAAGATCTAAGCAATCTGACGATATGGAGGGCGGGCACAATGTGCCCGCCCTCTTTTTAGTTGGACGATGGGAAACAGATGACTTCAGGTGGAAGCCTCGAAGAGCGCCAAGAGATACTTTTTGGGAAAGTGAAGGCAAAGTCTACAAAGATCCGCAATCTTCTTGAAGCTCGCAATCCCAGCTATCCCTTCGTGGAAACCACCCATCTTCGCCAGAGAGCACTTGAGCTCTTCCCCGGCCACAGGAAGCTCGTGGGAGAGCTGCGGAGCCTCACCTATGACATGCGCTTGGGCGGCCATGAGGACTGCAAATCCATGGCCCACCGATCCAGTTGGATAGACCCCTGTGAAACTACCACCAATTGGACAGCTCGCTACGCAACGCCAAACCTCGAGTTCCAGAAGCTTTCTATGAGCCCCTCTTCGAGGATCTCCCTCGGGGATGACAGCTATTACAGGGGGCTCTGGCAGCTGCTAGCCAACAGCTTTCCCGATGGTAACCACGCCTTCGAAGCTTGGGTCGAACGGCTCCATGGGGAGCGCCGGTCGCTTCCACTGGAGGGCCACTGGCAAGTGCTCGAAGAAATCGGTGAACTGTTTAGAGGTGCGGATCTAGAGGGAACCCTAGCCGTCGACCTTGAAACGACCTCCCAGTCACCCATGGATGGGGAGATCCTCGAGATAGGCATCGTGGAAATCCGCGGTTCAAATCCCTTGGATTGGCCTCGATTTTCCCTGAAGTTCGGGCTATCTTCCGGCAGGGCTCGTCGCCTGGGCACGGGGCCTTCCTGGCTCCACGGCATTCAGATCGAAGACACCTATGGTAGACCCAGCTTTAGCTCACCCGAGGTGCAGCAGCTGTTGAGCGCCTATCTCTGTAGCGGCAAAAGACTGATTTTCCACAATGGTTCTTTTGAGTTCAAGTGGTTGAGCCATTACCTCGACGGCTTCTTTGAGGCCAACATAGATCACAGGGGATTCCCCCGCTTCTTGGATAGCTCCATTCTTTCTAAGGTGGCCTTTCAGCTGGGCGGCGGCCACGGCATTAGAGGCAACGGTCTGGCTACCATTGCATCCCACTTGGATGTGGACTATGGATCCTATGCCCACAGAGCTATGGGAGATGCGGCTACAGCAGCACTCTGCAGCACCCTCATGCTAGAAGCTGCAAACGGTGGTCCCAAAACCATCCAGACACCTAGAGGCGAGGATCTCAAAACTTTTCTCAACTCGGAGCTGGTGCCCGCCTAAGGTAGGTCTACGGGCAACTCAATCTCCAGAAGCGCAGTTGGCTGTGCTACGATATGGATTTCTGCTTCTGTACCTCTTTCAAAGACAGGATTTCAAATGGACTTTCTACAGGACAACCTAGTAGTTCAGATCATCATAGGTGTGGTTGGACTCGCACTCATTGGCTACTTCGGCTATCGTTCCGTTCGAGACCGCAGGAACAAGGCTAAATCCAAGAAGAAGTAAGCGCTTTTAGCCCAACGCCATCACCAGCTAAAGAGAGGAACAGATGAACTACGATCATTACGGCTTTTTGGACCCCAATTTCGGCTTTTTCATCATGGGCTTTCTGTTGGTTGCAGCGACAGTAGCCAGTTTGGTTTTCGTCGCTCTCTATGTGGTAACGAGCTTTTTCCTCATGAGATTGCTCACTAACGCTGGCCACAAGAATCCCGTTGCAGCTTGGGTACCCTTCTGGAATGTGGTTGCGTTCCTTGAGCTTGGTGGTGTGAGTAAGCCGTGGTTCTGGATCCTAGCTATCTTCGGTACCTCGTTCCTCGCTAGCATCCTAAGCATTCCCCTATTGAGCTTTGCTATCATGGTTGCAGTATTTGTGGTTTCCGTGGTGCTCACAGCCTATGCTGCTAGGGCGGCCCAAGCTGGAGTCGGCAAGGGAGGCCAAGGTGGAGCAGTATTGGCTGTGCTTCTGTTCCCCGTTTGGGTTATTTGGATGTCCATCGAATCATCGAAGCGGCCCTTCGATCAGAATGCCATGGTGGAGGCTCGCAGGCAGTTCCCCTTCGGAGACTGGTTCGGCGAAAGTGACCCCTATGAGCCCTTCCTCCAACCCGCTGGCACTTGGACTCCGAGCTCACCCGCCCAAGCTGCTCAGCAAGCGGCTTTCCAGCAGTTCCAGCAATGGCAAGCTCAACAGCAGAGCCAAACCCCCACTGCTCCATCAGCTGCCACTGGAGCTGGATCGGCTGATGGAGCTCCAGAGAATCCAGAGGCCGCCGCTTCCAATTTTAGCTCTGATGAGGCTAAACCGGAAGGGAATCCTACCACGGCTAACTAGCCGATTCTCCTCCTCGAGGGCCCATGCTATGTCGGCATGGGCCCTCGGCACCTTTAGATGGCCATAGATCGATCGCTGACGAACTTTTAGCTTCCGGTTCGACAAACACATGTTCCCGAGTTTCCAGCGCGTTAGATCGTAAGCTACGCCCTATACTTCAGTTTTAGCCTAGGAGACAGCTATGCCAACGGGACAGCTCCACCTAACCCCAGATGGACCTCGACCCTGTGGAGCAAGAACTTCTGAGAGCTGCAAGTATGGATCGACGGGCCACTACGATTCTATGGATGCGGCGGAAATGGCCTACGAAGACCAAATGGGCGGTGCGCTTCCTTTGGCTCAGCACTCAAACCCAGCCACCATAGTTCTTTCCAGCAACCTCGGAGAGGCCACCGTTGCGGACGGTGATCTATCGGATCCAAAAGCAAGGGTGCTACTGGCCTCTGGAAGATGTGGGGATCTTGCTCTAGCTATAGCTCAGAAAACTGGAGGTGCCGCCTACTGCGTGAGCGTCTTCGATGTCTCCGAGGAAAAGCTCCAGGAGGAGTTCGAGAAAAACCCCGACAGCATCAGCAACTATGCTAGCCATGTGGTGGTAGAGTCGCCCAGCAGAAAAGGCCACTTCCTGGACAGCTTTGGCCAGCAGGACAGGGAAGCTCTCGAAGACGGCTGGGAAGCTCTTTCGGTGGTGAAAATGACTCCAGAGATGCTCCAACATTTTGGAAACAGCGGGGAAGCCAAGAAGCTGGAAAACTTCGCAGAGGCGGCTCTAGCATTGGATAGGGCCAATGTGGGCTATGACTACTCTGACCTCGATGAGTATAGCGACGAAGACTCCGATGAGTGGCTCGAAGAAGAGGACTACGAAGAACTCGCCGAAGAAGATAGGCTGGATTGGGAAGCTGGCCACATCGAGCTACCCCTGGATTTCGGCAGCGCCAGAGTACGGAGCGGTGATCTGTCAGACGCTAAAACCCGCTTCTACTTTGCCAACGGCCTTTGCTTGGATCTCGCCCAGGAGGTTGCCCGGCAGAGCGGAGGTAGGATCTACTTTTCCGTTGACAGCTCTGTGAGCGAAGAGCAACTGGATGAGGCCGCTGCCCGGGGGGAGATCCAGGAGCTCATGGCCCACGCGGTGGTGGAAAGCCCCCGAAGGCCGGGTCTATTTCTGGATGCCTATGGTATCCAGAACAGGGAATCCATCGGAGCTTTCTTCGGCGCCGGCGCTGGAGCCAAGCTTCTGGAGGCCAAGGACTCGTGGATAGCCTCCTTCCCCTCCCGGGGAGAGGTAGATCTTTCCAGCTTTAGCCACTCTGTGCTGGAAATGGATCGGCTCGGAGTGAGCCACGACTACAGCGATTTTGGCCACTGACTTTCCCAATAGGCAATAGACCATCGCGCCCAATGCCCCTAGGATCGCCTCTGGGGCGCTTTTAGCGACCCAATGTGTTTCCCTATTAGTTTGGGGATTTGGGCGCTCAGATCACCTCCCAGCGATAGGAGCGCTTAGGCTGATTCCCTTTGTTAGGATGGAAATAGCTCGAAGCGCAATTCACACTAACAGATGAGGAAATCATGGCAGAATTTGAAGAGAACTTCGGCGACCTAGAGTTCGCAGAAAACGCAGACCCGCGCATCCCCGTGGTGCTGGTGCTCGACTGCAGTGATTCCATGATGGAAAAGCGGCCCGGCGAGGACCGCTCCCCCTTCGAGGCCCTCAATGGAGGACTTGACACTCTCTGGTCGGCGCTCCATTCGGATCCCCTCGCAAAGCGCCGCGCTGAAGTCTCCTTCGTGACCTTCGGAAGCGATGTTAGTGAGCCCACAGAGTTTGCAACAGTTGACAACATGGTGCTTCCAGCTCTGCAGCCCATGGGCGTGACATCGGTTGGTGAAGCTCTCGTCGTGGCCATGGATGCCATCGAAGAGCGAAAGGCCACCTACAAGGCCAACGGAGTTCAGTACTACCGACCTATTCTGATGCTGATCTCCGACGGCCTTCCAACATCTTCCACCGAAGAGGCATCCCGCAGGCTCAAGGAATACACGGAGAAGAAAAAGCTCACCTTCATGCCCATCGCAGTTGAGGGAGCCGATCTCGACGTGATGACTTCCCTCTCCGGCAAGCAGGCGCTAAAGCTCCAGGGCATGAAGTTCGATGAGCTATTCCAGTGGCTCTCCGCCTCTGCGGCCGCGGTTTCCGCTTCGCAGCCCGGAGATGTCGTCGCCGCTCCTTCTCCCGAGGGATGGGCAGAGCTCTAAACTCCAGTAAACAACTACTGGATAAGCTCCTAGAGGAGATCACAAGCTTGGAAAACTTCAGCCAGAAAATCGCCCACAGGGAACTGCAGATAGCTGCGGCAACTGCCACTGGCCCCCACCATCTCAAGAGGAATGAAGCGAATCAGGACTCTTTTGCTGTCTTTGATCACGTCTCGGGAGAAGATGCGGTACTTGGCGTGGCGGTCGCAGATGGTGCGGGCTCCCTTCCCCGCTCTGGAGATGGGGCCACAATCGCAGCAGAAATCGCGGCAGCCCATGGCGTGGACCTGGTCCTCGAAGCTCGATCCCATGGAACACCCGTCGATTTAAGATCCATTGCCCTTGAGGCCATCATGGAGGCCAGAACCTCCATTTTCAAGCTCGACTACTGGAGAGAGGCTGGCTCAACTCTAGTAGTTGCCCTGGTGGCTCCCGAGGGCTTTGTGGTGGCTACCCTGGGGGACTCCTTCGCAGTGCTGGAGCTCACCGATGGCGGATTGGAGCTCATCCAGCCACCATCGGTTGGAGAGTTCGCCAACATCACAAAGCTCCTCACTTCTGACAGCTTTAGCCTAGCCATGGCCAGCGGGCCACTTGAAGATTTCAGCGCCGTGGGACTTTGTTCGGACGGCCTAGAGAACTCCACGCTCCAACAGAGCCCCGAGGGGCCCTTGCCCGTGCGGGGATTCTGGGGGAACATTTTTAGCATGGCCTCGAAAGGCACCCTAGCCGTAGCGTCGCTCATCGAGTTCATGGACCGCCAGGGGAAGATCGAAGATGACACTACTCTAGCTACTGTCAAGGCTGTGGATTCGGAGCGCCATTCGGGGGAAATCACAACGCGATTTGAGCTCCTTGAGTTCGCAGACGGTAGATTCCTCCAGGGCGAAGAAACCGCAGCCCTGCCGGACATGGAAGAGCCATCTAAAGACAGCTGGAAGGACCAGTGGGATGGGTTGGATTCCTCGCCGTCCCTGCGCGGCTGATCGCAATGTTCCCCTGGCTGCATCTCGTAGCCGGATGTCTTGCGTTAGGATGTGGCCGACGATAGCAGAACCTTGTAGCACTGTTGGAACCGGGAGGAATGGATGCCAACTCTTGAGGTGAGGACCCTCTCTGGTAGAGGGCGGGCTCAGATAAGCGATTCTCCCCTGGGCCGTGGTGGGGAAGGATCTGTCTATCTCATTTCCTCCCATGATGTTCCGGGTCTTCCTCCCGCAGCTGAGCTGGTGGCTAAAATTTACCACAAGCCCAAAGAGGGAAACAGGCGAGATAAGGTCATCGCCATGGTCAGTTCGCCACCCAAGTCCACCATGTTTGCCTGGCCACTGGCTATTCTCGCCGATCAGTCCAAGAACTTCGTGGGCTACATCATGGAGAAGTTCGATGGCGCAACCATGAAAGAGTGGGCCCACTTGGCCCACACCAGAACCCGCAAGGAACTTGCTCCAGATTTCGATGTGAAATATGCCCTCGTCGCCTGCCTAAATCTAGCCATAGCAGGCGAAGCTGCCCACGAGGCTGGCCATGTGCTTGGCGATGTTTTCAATGAGAGCAACGCTGCGGTGGGTGCGGATTCCAGCGTGCTTCTCTTGGACACCGACTCCGCGCAGATCGCCACAAAAGATGGAAGAATATTCCGCTGCGAGGTGGGAAAGCCCGAATACACGGCTCCCGAACTCATCGGCAGGCCACTGAGAGATCAGGATAGAACCGAAGCCTCCGACGCCTTCGCTTTCGGTGTCATGCTCTTCCAGATGCTCACGGGTGGCGCCCATCCAACTGACGGTGTCTACAAGGGTTCGGATGATCCACCCTCGATCACCTCAAAGATTTCCCAGGGCATTCTACCGTCCCTGAGGGATGAGTCGGCTCGAGGCTTTGGCCCCGTGCCCCGCATCGCAACTTCAGGCATTCCCAGCAGATTGCGGAAGCTCATGGTTGCAACTTCAGCTCAAGATCCTAGCCATAGGCCACCCTTTGGCAAGATCATCGAAGTGCTGGAAGCTGTGGTGGAGGATCTCGTTCAGTGCCCCGTGGATAACCACCACTGGTTCGCAAAGGCTGATGGAACTTGTGGATGGTGTGCCCACGCTGCCAAAGGTCAGCTGGATCCCTGGGGTGAAGCGGTGGCTCCTAGCCGTAGCCAGAGCAAACTTCCCCCAGTGAGCTTCGGTCAGGCGAAGAAGCCCACCGGTCAAGCTCCCCGTGCTCAGATCAACGCTCCCAGGCACCAGTCGGGGTATGGACAAACCGCCGTCCAGCAGAGCTATCAGCAGTCCAATCCAACAGCTCGACAGCACACTCCAAGCACACCTCAGCCCATGAGCCCACAGGCTCAGCTGCTAGCACAGCAGGCCCTCAATGGCGCAGCAAACAATCCATCGGGCGGAGCTTCTCAGGGCTATTTCCCTCCCCAGCAGCAACAGCCTCAGCCCCAGCAGCAGATTCCCGAAAAGATCCGTGGGAAGATGACGGTGGTCTATCAGGATGGCTCTTATGGACCTCGACCCAGCTTGGGAGTGCTTTTCACCCAAAACAATAGGCTCTGGAGGCAGGCCATTGTGACAGAATGGCCCGATCTTCTCAAGTTCTGGTGGCCGCGGGATCGGCCCCTAGCTCAACCACTGGCCATTTGGCTCTCGCCCCTCATTTCGGGTGGCCTCATGGCGCTGGTTTCGTGGCTTTTGTTCACCTATGTTTTTGTGGCACCTACGGAAACCTGGATAGTCCAATTAGGTCTCCCCACGTTCCTCCTGGGTGCCCTCATTTCCGGCGCCATCTATCTCGTCTGGTGGATAAACTGCTGGACAGCCAGAGGGCGAGCGCGAAAAGACTATGGTTCTCTAGATCGGCTCAAGAAGGATCCGGTTGCACTCACCATCACTCGAGGTGCCTGCGTAACACTGGGCTATATCTTCACTCCAGTGGTGATAGCCCTTGTCTTTGTGGTCTCTATGATTAAGGCCGCCATTCGGGGAGATAGCCAAACTCGCCGGCGCTGGTAGCTCCACGCGCTGTTTTAGTTGCAGACGGAGCCGAAAGTCGCCCGTTTAGGTTTGACCCTCGATATTGTGGCCTCACACTGACCTAGCTGAACTTCGGGAGAAATCATGGATACTCTATTGTGGATCGGAGGAGTTCTTCTCTTCCTGCTTGTGCTCATGATTTCCGTAGGGCTCCACGAAGGTGGTCACATGGTTGTGGCCAAAAAACTGGGCGTGAAAGTGCCGGAGTTCTTCGTGGGATTTGGCCAGAAGATCTGGTCCTTCAAGCGCAAGGGCACCGAATACGGAATCAGATGGATTCCCGCCGGTGGCTATGTGAGAATAGTAGATGAAAACGTGGAGAAGGGCAAGCCCGAAAGGGAAATGCTCTCCTATGTCAAACCTTGGAAAAGGCAGCTGATCTTTGCCGCGGGGCCCGCCGTAAACATTGTCCTTGGGTTTGTGATCCTCATAGCCACCTTCATGATCTTCCCCTATGAAGTACCGAATACTACGGTGGACAAAATCAACACATGTTCCGCCGAAGAGGTCGCCTGTGGTGCTAGGGAAGCAGGCATTCAGCCCGGGGATAGGGTCATCAGCATAGATGGAGTGCCCATCAGAAAGAACGAAGATTTCAATGAGCCACTCCGAAATAAAGCCACTGCAACCATAACGGTGCTCAGAGATGGAGAGAAAATCACCTTCGAGGATGTGACTCTAGCTGACAATAGAATGGGCATTGATCTCAAGGTTGATGAGATCCACAGGGGCTTTGGCGAATCCCTGGCTGCCACTGGAACACTTCTCAGGATGACCGTCGAAGGCGTGCTCGCAATTCCGGAACAGATTCCTGCAGTAGTGAAGTCGATCTACACTGGGGAAAGGGATGCGGATACTCCAGGTTCGGTGGTCGGCGCGGGTAACGCCTATGGCGAAATCGCAGCCACCAATCAGCTAGACATCGGAGAGAAGATCCGCACTTGGATGATGGTGGCAGGTGGAGTGAATCTCTCACTGGGTTTCATTAATCTTCTCCCCATACCACCTCTCGATGGTGGCAAAATGCTCATCGCCCTCATGGATACTATCCGCAGTGGCTTCTCCAAGCTCCGCCGCAGGGAATATAAGCCCACACCCTACGGCCTAGTCAAGTGGATGACCGCCATTCCAGCTGTCTTCATCTTTGGCATCATGGGGCTGCTCATCCTGGCTGACATTGTGGCTCCCATGAGTTTGTTCCATTGAGCCGCTAGTGCCCATACCTCCCCTGGATGGTGACGATATGATGAATCATGGACACTAAACCTCCTCGAAAGATTCGCCTTAGCCGCTGTGAGCTGCTGCCAGTTGCTGAAAGCGAGGCCACAGAGTTCCTCAAAGCTCACCATCGGGCAGGGCCGGTTGCCATCAAAACCAAGGCGAAGAGTGTTGGCATCTACCTGGGGGATGAACTCCTAGCCGTCGCGCAGTTCTGTTACCCCCGAACAAATGCTAAGCGGGCTAAATACTCTCTAGAGCTGCTGCGCATGGCTTTCAAAAAGGATGTGAGAATCTACAGGGGCGCTAGCGCTCTCATCGGATTCTACATCGAGCGCTACGACCCCTCGGATTTCTTCACCTATCAGGATACCACCGGCGAAGCCACAGCTGTCTATGAGCACGCGGGCATGACTCTGGTTTCCCAAGCCAAGAAGAAGCAGTATCTCGTCGCTCCTGGGAAAACCCGTGAAACGGCGGGGAAGCGGGAGTGCTACTCCATGGCGTCGGTGGTCATGCGAGGTCCCGACGCGCTTCTGGGAACTAACCTCGGCGAGGTCTACGATGAGAATGGCAAGCGCAAATCCAATCCTCGGCTCTTCATTGAAGAGCTGGGATGGCACATAGAGGAAACCAGCGGAGACCGGGTCTACGAGTGGTTCAATCCTCGCCATAGCCACTATGTCTATAAAATCACCGCCGCAGATAGCGACAAATACTACTACGGAGTGAGAACCCTGCGGGACAATGGCGCGGCCACGGCGGAAGATTGCCTAAAAGACCCCTACTTCGGCAGCGGAGGAACCAACGCTTCCAACAAGTTCAGCAACTGGAAGAGAAAGCACAGAGCGAAGCTCCGCAAGGAAATAGTTGCGATCACCAAGAACAAATCAGAGGCCTATGCCCTTGAAAGAGAGCTCGTGGGGGATCTCTGGAAGACAGACCCTCTCTGTTTGAACTCCACTCAGGGTGGAAAAGCCATTGGTCAGAAGTACCAAAGCGACCAGAAGTTTCCTTTGGCAACTTGTGACATCCATGGGGAAACTACCCATTCTGCAGGTGGAAAATGTCTCAGATGCAGAACCAAAGCTATCTTTTCAGATGGGGATTGCGAAATCCACGGAGAGGTCAAGTTCAGAAAAGGCAAATGTGAGAAATGCTCTGGAGCGAAGCGGCGGGTTGAAAGGGACTGTGAAGTTCACGGGCTGACTCTCCACCAGGGAAGCAGCTGTTGCCTCTGTTCAGCGTCAAAGGTGAGCTATGGCGTAAAGCTCTGTGCCATCCATGGAGAGACCAACTTCAGAGGCGACTCCTGCACGCGGTGTGCTGCGGCTAAGATGGTCAACCAAAGAGCTTGCCCCAAGCATGGTTTTACTACTCATCTAGGCTCGAACTGCGGTAAGTGCCAGGGAGAAAAGCTGCTCTCCACTGAAAAGTGCCAAACACATGGGCTGACGATCTTTGTGGGCGGCACTTGCCAGAAGTGCCAGGCGCAAGCTATGATCCACGAAGATAGCTGCCCTATCCATGGCCAAACCACATTTATGGGTAGCAGCTGCGCCAGCTGTAGGGCTGAGAAGGCAGTCTCCAAACGGCAGTGTCCCGAGCATGGCTTAGTTTCCTTTGTGGGCAACAAATGCCGAGTCTGCATTAACCGCAGCACAACGAACATGAGAGACTGCGCGATACATGGCCGAACCAAGCATCAAGGCTCCACTTGCTCCTCTTGCTCCTCGATGAGAATTGCCCATAATAGGTATCATGGAGCCAAGCCGAACCTCAAAAACTGCTTTATTTGCCAAGAAAAAGCCGAAGATCCCTACTTGGAGCCAAATGATCCTCAAAGCTGATGCCCACATCGAAACGGCCGCGCCCCTTGTCTACTTCTCCTCCACCACGGAGAACACCAAACACCTCGTGGAGCAGCTGCCCTTCGATTCCGTAAGAATCCCGATCTCCAGACTAGATCCCCTGCCTCTAGCCACTGAGCCCTATGTGCTCTTCGTTCCTTCCTATGGTGGAGGGGATGGTATCCGTAAGCTCAGCACAGCTGTGCCGCGGCAGGTGGTGAACTTTCTCAATGTGAAGCAAAACAGGGATCTTTGCCTGGGGATCATCGCCAGTGGCAACATCAACTTTGGCTCTCACTACTGTATAGCTGGAGAGCTGCTCTCTTCGAAGCTCCAGGTGCCCCTTTTCTACACTTTTGAGCTCCGGGGCATGCCTGGAGATCTCGAAAGGATCACCGAGGGACTGGTGGAGGTATTTGAGCGGAGGAGCCGTGGTCTACTATTCACATCTGGAGAAACTTTGGCAGCAGTTACCGGAGGAAACCCTGGGACACTCCCGACACTTGGATGATTTGCCATACACACATAGGAAAGATATAGTTGTCATATCCTGAAAGTTTTCATCTTCAGCGACCCACAGCAATAGAAGATTTCACAGAAATTAATAGAGCCCAAAAAGACGTATAGAAAGATTCCCCATGGAAATCACAGCAAACAACCCCCACACAGAGGCCGCCGTCGATACCGAGCAGCTCTGGTCAGTGCTAACCCTTAGAGCCCTCGAAGAGCAGCTGGCAGCTAGCAAAGAGATCGAAGGATTCGTGGAAGTCAGAGCGCTCGTAGACGAGCTCAGCACCGAGTTTGCGCGAAGGGATCCTCTCTATATTGCCAACCTCTTCGAGGCAGTTCAGGCAGTTGCAGAGCTTCGTGGTCGCACCTTGGATGATGTGGAAGGTCCAGAGCTCACGGCGCTAACTTGAGCGCCATTGTTAGGATAGTCCCATGACAAACACCAGCTCCATGGAAAATCTCGTAGTTGTTGGCTCGGGACCAGCAGGTCTGTCTGCAGCGATCTACGCAAAGCAGGCGGGTTTCAATCCTCTGGTGCTTCGAGGCTCCGAAAGTAGCCTCATCGCAACCACTGATCGGGTGAACAACTACCTCGGCTTAGGTGACATTGGTGGATTAGAGCTTCACAGGCGATTGCAGAGCCACTACGAAGATGTTTGCGGCAAGGATCGCTCGAAGATCTTTGAAGTTGTAAGAGCCGAGAGGATCGCCGAGGGCTTCGAGCTCGAAAACGGCCAGGGAGAGATTCTCCACGCGAGAGCCGTCATTTGGGCAACGGGAGCCCAGCCCAAGAAGCTCAATGTTCCCGGCGAAGAGTCCACCGAAGCCGTTTCCTATTGCGCTACCTGCGATGGGGACTTCTACTCGGGAGACCCAGCCCTGGCGGTTGTGGGTGGTGGAGACAGCGCAATGGAGGAGGCGCTCTATCTAGCTGAACTTGTGGACCAGGTTCACCTTCTGGTGAGATCCACTGTCCGGGCGAAGGAAGAGCTCTACGCTAGGGTGCAGAATCATCCTAAAATCAGCGTCATGTTGGAAACCTCAGTGCTAGCACTGAAGGAAAATGAGGACATGGAGCTGGAGCTCCAGCTCGACGGGGATAGGCAGCTCAATGTGTCGGGGCTCTTCGGCGCCATCGGCCATGTGCCCAATACAGAGCCCATTCGGTCGCTAGCAGAGCTCGACTACCAGGGGTTTGTGGTGAAGCCTCTAGCTACGGGCTTCTTCTGTGCGGGAGATGTTTTCGGAGAGAACCACCGGCAGGCGATCATAGCGGCGGGTGACGGCGCCCGCGCCGGCATCGAGGCGGCTGAATATCTACGGGTTGTTCTCGGCTGATGTGTTAGAACCAGAGCTATCAAAGGGAGGGTCCCATGGCAAAATCTCGTTTTCACACCAACGATGAGGGCCGCACCCTGCCCTGTGATGCTGCTCCAGGCAACTGCAAGTTTATCCACGGATCTACTCCCGAAGAGGCTGCATCCAACTGGCAGCTCACCATGGCTTCCCAGCTCATGCCAAAAGCTGTGAGCAGATCAGCGGAATACAAGCGGCGTATAGAGCTTTCCGAGAGACCCCTGAAGTCCATGGATGATGGGGAGCTCGAAGAGGCTATTCTACTCGAGTCGAGAGCGCTAGAACTTGACACCCAGCGAATACAGGAAGCTGTTAATCTAGCAAGGGAGCTCCACGCCCACCAGCGCAGGAAGGGCAATCGAGGTTCTTTGGAAAATCCGCCCTACATAGAGCACCCCCTGAGAAACACGCTGCGGCTCATACGCATGGGTGTAAAAGATCAAGAAACCGTCGAAGGATCCATTCTCCACGACACCGTAGAAGACGGTTCAGGTGTCTTTGCTCGCAAGTACCACGGCTACTCTCGCCGACAAAGCACCGATGAGGAGCAAACTCGAAAGCTGCTCTTGGCTCATCTAAAACTTCGCTTCCAAGGCCGCACTGCTGAAATAGTGCTCGCAGTTTCCAATCCCATAGAAAATAATCGGGATCTCACTCCCGAAGAGAAGAGGGCCAACTACAAGCGCCACGTGGCGGAGCAGATCTCTCGGGATTCGGCTGTTTTTCTCGTGAAGACAAGCGACTTCATCGACAATGCCACTGGACTTTACCACGGCCAGGGCTCCATGGATCCTCAGAAACTGGCAAATCAGGCTCAAAAGTACTTGGATACTTTGGGTTCCTTTGAGGACGCCTACAATAAGCTCCATTTGCCCATTCCTGAGAGATCAAAGGTGCTCATTGGCAACGCCTTTGCGATCACTCGTAAGCGACTCGCTCGAATCATAGAGGGAAAACCCGCACGGTAATATACACGATATTATTGCTTTCCAGGAGATAGAAGCAGAGGAGTTTTCATGGTGAAGCGCTCTAGGCGATTCGTCGCGGCCATTGGAGTTGCGGCTACAGCTCTATTGGCTCTAACGGGTTGCGTGGAGGTGGACGCCACTATTGACCTCAACGGTGACGGCAGAACTGGTAACCTCAGCTATATGATGAGCTACTCTAAAGAGCAGCTTGCAGAGACTTTTCCAGTGGTGACGGATGAAGAGTTTGAGGCAATCGAAGGCGAGCCAGATTTTGGCGCATTGCGCGAAGAGGACCTCTGCAAAGAAGCCTTAAGCCGAATGGGGGTAGAAGAACAGCTGTCAAAAATGGCTGCGAACTTCACCCTAGAGGAAACTGAAACTCACTGCATAGCTGAAACTAGCACACCTATCTCCTATAGATCGGGAGCGGTCACCACAAAAATCAACGGTTCAGAGCAGCTCCTAGATGGCATTTCTCTGACCCAAAATGATGGCAAAGTGGCCTTCACCATGGATATTGCCAACATGGAGCTCTATGAGTCCAATGAGATTTCCATTGATAGCTTCAGAGTTGTAGTCAACTTTCCCGCCGAAGTAGTTGAAACGAATGGCACTATAGATGGCAACTCTGTCAGCTGGGAGATCGATGGTCTTTCGGAGGATGGTGAGCTCTGGGCTACGGGGAATCTTCCACCCTTCGGCGGGATTCCAGTTCTGGCTATCGCTGGCGGTGTGTTGCTCGCGGTCGCTATCGGCGCGGGTGGATTCCTGCTTTACAGAAGAAAATCTACAAGATAGATTAGCTGAGATTTTGCGTTTAAATCGCTCCCCGTGTGATGATGCATGGGGAGCGATTCCTTTGCTTTGTTGATCTAAAGCCTGGCATATTCGATCTACAGGGTCCCTCTCTGCGCCAGTGTAGCCGCGGCTCTGAAATCGAAAAATCCAGCGGGAGATCCACCACTTCAAAGGTGGTTTCTCGGCTTTAGAATGGACTCCATGACTATTCGGAAATACCACATGACTCCCGAGGGGCCAGCTCTCTGCAAAGCAGACCCCTCCAACCCCAGGAGCCGTGGCTGCAAATACAGTGGCCAGCATTTTTCGACAGCTGTTGAAGCAGAGCGAGCCTACGCTAAAATGATGGGTGGAGAGCTCCCCACAAGTGGCAAAAAGAGCGTAGGCCGAAGCGGCCATTTCCGAGGCGAAAGCGCTCTGCTCATGGATTTGGAGCTCACTCCGGATGAGGGCACTCAAATCGCTATCGGGCGATTGGCCCAAGCGGGGCTCACGCCGCTGGTGGTGGGTGGCGCCGTGCGAGATGGCATTCTCGGTGAGCACCCCAAGGACTTCGACATCGAAGTTCACGGCGCAGCGAACTTCCAGCAGCTCTCCAGAGCGCTGGGCAAGGACGCTAAGCTCAACCTCACTGGAAAGTCCTTCGGAGTGCTAAAAGCACAGTTCCGACAGGCTGATGGCAGCTGGTCTGCCGATGTGGATCTCGCTCTTCCCCGCAGGGACTCCAAGGTGGGAGATGGCCACAGGGGCTTTGAGGTGGAGGTGGACCCTACCATGAGCCTCGAAGAGGCCACAGCTCGCCGGGACCTCACCGTTAATGCCCTTTTCTGGGACCCCCAAACCAGGCAGGTTGTAGACCTCCACGGCGGACTCGAAGACATGGATCGCCGGCGGCTACGCCATGTTTCGGATGCCTTTTCGGAGGATCCCCTCAGAGTGCTTCGAGTTGCCCGCTTCTCAGCTAAGCTGGGCTTCTCCGTGGCCGAAGAGACCAATGAGCTCTCCCAGCGCTTGGCGCCGACATTCCACGATCTCTCCTCGGAGAGGGTTCGGGGAGAGCTTTCGCGGATGGTGATCCAGCGCCATTTCACAGAGGGCTACAAGTTCCTGGAGTCCAGCGGATGGCACCGCGAACTCGGCGATCTTTCCAGATTGTCCATGGAGGAGCTCACAGAAAAGCTCCGCAGGGCAGATTCCTACAGCCGCAGTGTCCAGAGTAGTCCCGATAGGGTAGCCCACCTGGCAGTGCTAGCAAGAGCTGTGGAAAAGACTGGTGGCAATGCTTCTTCTACTGTAGCCCACTTTGTTGCATCCTCCAGGGAGCAGCAAAAGGCCGTAGCTCTGGCTAAAGCTGAGCTTCCTACAAGCCACTCATCTGCGGCTCTGAGGCAGTGGGCCTTCGACCAGGGGAAGCTCTCGGGGCGAGCTATTTTGCTTTCTCGAGGCGAAGAGGATAGGGCAGAGCTCGAAGCGCTCCGAGGGAAGCTCGAAGCGTTGGATATTCTGGACGGCCCCGAACCAGATGGCTTCGACTCGAGGTCCCTCATTGCGAACTACCGAAGTTCTCATCCCGGCATCAAGGATGGTCCTTGGATTAGAGAACTTCTCCAGAAAGCCCGGTCGAAGCAATATGCTCGCTAGAGATATTTTGCTAGATCTTTTCTAGCACATTAGAACATCATTCCAATCATAGGAGGAGTGGACCAATGGCCATCAGATACCACATCAAGGACGACGGCACCCCCGGAAGGTGCAGCGCCGCGTCCCCGGAGTCCTGCCCTAAGACCCAGGCGGGAGATTCCTTCCATGGTACCCTCGCGGAGGCCACCGTTGAGTCCGAGCGCCGCTTCGAGGCAAAGCACGGTAAGGCGCCGGCCGCAAACCGCGAGGAAGTTAACTTCTCAAAGCTCGAAGCAACTAAGGTATTTTCCGATAGCCACACAATGAGCCCCCAGCCTCTAGATCTTTCCCAGGTTGCTCCAAGTCAGCTCTACTACGATTCCCGAGGCAATGTCTATCTCGTGGAAAGCTGCTCCAAGGGGTCTTTTGCCACCATGAATCCCGTGAACGAAAAGGGAGCTCCCGAGGGGGAGCCCGGCAACGGCTCTGTAAGGGTTGAGCAAAAAGATGCGGGCAAGTTCCGAAAACTAGAGCGCAAGGCCGATCCCCGCTACACGGACAGCGTTGGTGGCCACTCGGAGTCAAAGGCCGTAAAAGAGATGCCCAGAACGGGTCACCTAGACAGGGCTGTATCTGCTCAAGTTTCCTATAGGGACGAGAATGGCAATCAGAAATCTGTGGAGCTCATCGCGCCTGTCGGAAGATTGACAGATCAGAAGAGGATTGCCATCGGTAGGCAGCTCTTCGCCTTCAGTGGCAAAGACCCCAAGCGCTATGAGGATGCCTCGGACGAAGCCAAGCTCAACTGGGCTAATCAAAAGCTCATGAGAAGAAGAGATCTTCGCTGGACTGCCGATGGCAATGGTGACGTTTTCTACACTCACGATTTTGGTAGCGGTGGTTCCCATTCCGACAAGAAGGTTCTCTACCTAGACATCTGATTGTTGCATAGTAAACTCTGGTGTGATAGTGTTGCTTAGCTAATCAACATTGGAGAAATGATGTCCAACATCTTGCTTGTCGATGACCTTCGCAACTTCCGCGAGGACGTGCTTGCTCAGAGCGGCATTGTTGTGGATGATTCTCGCAGCACAAATCATCTTCTCCGAATCTGTCGAACCTCCCAGAGCGCTGTAGAGGTCTTGGGCACCTATGACCTCCATTGGGACCAGGTCTGGCTAGACCACGACCTCGGCGGCGACGACACCACGATGGCAGTAGTGGATTACATCATTTTTCGCCACGATGAGGGCAATCCTATCTCCGTGGGGAACTACATCATTCACAGCTCCAACCCCGTGGGAGTGCGGCGAATCGCAGCTGCCCTACAGTCCGTTGGCCGCAACTCTGTGATCGTGGATCCTCGAGATTTTTTCACCGTTTAAGCTCAGTCTATTTTAGGCGTCTTTCGTGCATTAGAAAAACTTTCACCATTTACTCAAAGTATGCGCGCACGAGGAGATTTCAGATGGCTAAGGGACAGTTCCACATCGGTAGGAATGGACCCGCTCCCTGTAGCGTAGATCCATCCAACCCCAACTCCGTGGGTTGCCCCTACGGTGCTACAGGTCACTATTCAACCCTCGCAGAGGCCGAAGCTGTCTACGCTGAAACACAAGCCAGCTCACTCTTTCCCACCACCACGCGAGCTAACGCATCAATCCGCATGGGGAGAAAGAGGGAAGATCTTCAGCACACTTTCGATGGCCTGGTAGCACAGCGCTGCTACGGCATTTCCTATGACAGTAGAGCCAAGAGCTACACAGCAGATGATTCCGAGAGCCTCCAGCGGTTCTGCAGTGAGCTCGAAGATAGCGCTAATGGGGAGCTCAGCGTCCACATCAGCTACGATGACGAGGCAGAAGATGTCATCATCAGCGTGGATGTGCCCGAACTCGAACTTGAGATCGAAAACCAAAACGCCGAGGAAGATCGCCGAGAGTACTTCCAGTGGTCTCAGGATAGGGCCTTTGAGAACGCCGAATACTGGCGCTCAACCATGTAGTAAAATCCTGCGGCTCTATTACCGCTCTCATATTGCTTCTTTGGTTCTATTAGTGTATGATGGCATCATAGAAAGGTGGGCAAATGAGCTCTTTACTACTGGAAGCTACCATCAGCCGCTGGGAAAAATGCCGCGAAGAGAACGAAGCTGACAAGCACCTCGCAACTCCTGAACAGCGGGAAGCTTGGGATAGGCTAAACCAAAGCACCACTCAGGAGCTTCTAGCTATTGTGGAGGGGTTTGATGGATCTCTTACCCGGGAAGATAAGAAGTATCTCATCGCCCTCAATGAGATGATCGACAGCGCTGAAAGAATCAGCCGTGAAGAGCTCGAAGCTGCGAAGGCCAAGCGCGACGAAGAGGAGAGGCTGGCTAAAGAGGCAGAGCGCCGCAGGGCGGCCGAGATCAACAAGACTAAGAAAACTCTGTTGGAAAAGCTGGCTCCAAAGCACTAGTAGAAAGAGCGACCACCCATGAGTTCCACCATAGACCCCTATGAAGATGCGAATAGTCCCATGCTCTCTGGGAAAATCACTATACCTTCGAGGCCCATCGAGGCGGGGGTCTATGGCTGGGGCTGGGTCAGCTATGGTGGCTACAATGCCTCAAGGTCTAGCGGAAAATCTTCACCCACAGAGCTGAAGCTCTATCTCCACGATGATGTGGTGGATCGCCGTAAGATCAAGCGGCTGCAAAAGCATTTTCAGCGACCCGAATGGCTTAACACAGCTCTGATCTACGCGCCAGTGGTGCTAGGTCTTATGCTGGCCGGCACAGCTGCTATGAGTCCCTATCTTCTGTTGGCGGGTTTCTTTCTCTCAGCTTGGGGCATGTGGAATCGCTATAAGCTCACTCAAACCAATTTCATATTTCTCCAGTTTGATCGCAGCGTAGAGAACTACAAAGTGGGCAGAGAGCTCCTCCGAGCGCTGAGCCACAAGGATCTGCTCCGGGATGATGTCTACGCTTTTTTCAATCTGAAGGCAACCGCCAGGGAGTTCCATAAAACGATGGCGGATCTCTATTCGGATGAGGACAGCTATCTGGATTGAAGCTTCTGAGCACCATGATATGTTGAACTCATAGGCTTACTAGCTTCAGGAGGATGCGCCCATGACTTCCACTAGGATCAGATTGCTCCAAGCGGGCGCTATTATCCTCATCGGTGGCTTCGCTCTTAGCGGCTGCACGGCTGGAGAAGAAATCGTTCCAGAGGGTCCAACTGTGATTCCGAGCACCACCACCCCAAGCCCCACTCCAGCTGCAGCTGATTCGAAGGCCACTGCGGAAAGCGCGGCCGCCACGGTCAACGAGTTCATGGAGCTCGCTACGAGCTATCCCACCGCAGATGACCTGGCGGTGCTGGGCCTGCCTGAAGATGCCGACATAGATACCACCAATGAGGCTTTTATCTCCATGGGGGAACTCAGCGCCGAGGATCTCGCCGAGAAGATGGAAAGTGTCTATGCTACCCATTCCATCGGCAAGCTACTCTACTTCGAAGAGGATAGCTCCAAGGTGCAAAACCAATACCAGGCCATCTATATGCTCGAAATGGCTCGCATTTCTACGGCTGAAATAGATGAAGAGCCATTTGCTCTCACAGCCATCGAGCCCTCTTCCATTGAAATCTCAAGCTCCGATGGGAAAACCATAGCCAGCGTCAAGCTCGGCGAAGGCACAGAGCCAGAGCCCGTCCTTGTCTTCGTAGACGGATCATGGAAGCTCATCGGTTCAGAGCTCATTCAAGCATCGGCAGAATAGCCACAGTCACCTAGGAGGAATAATGGAGCTAACCAGAGAAGATCTCGAAAGCACATTCCGAAAGATCGAGGAAGTGCTTCCCACAAGCGCAGAAGAGCTTCGGCACTACGGCCAAGAGCTCAGCGAGCTTTCCTATAATCCAGCGGGTCCCGACGAGCCCATCGGCAAGGCACTTGGAGAGAAATACCCAGGAGCCAGTTTCTACAACTGGGCGGATGGTGCTGGCAACAGTGACAGCCTCTATGTCTTCCCCGCCAGCGAGGGCCACGGAGATCGGGCTATTTATGTGATCTACGACCACGAGAGCGCCCTCAACTTCTACGGTGAAAAGGCTCCCACGGGCTTCAGGCTTCAGCACGTGCTCTACGAAGAGGTGCCCGAAGATCTCAAAGCTGCTCTCACGGGTCCCGAGGGCGAGCTATTGCTCATAGAGGATGGCTATGGCAGGTCTCTCTATCACGGCTCAGCTATGATCTACCTCGAAGACGGAGCATGGCATCTTCCCGAATCCTACGTGAAGCTGGCTCTCAAATACGGGGAAGACGGTGGGCTTCGCTACTTTGTTGATCTCGAAGAGCTTCGCAAGGAAGCAGAAAAAGCGGATTAGAAGTCGCTAGCGATTTAGCACCATTTGAGGTCCCAGTTGTATAGCTGGGACCTCTTGGCGTATGATCTACATATGAACACCACCTTTGACCTCAAGAGCTTCCTGCTTCGGCGAACTGCTCCCGCGGAGCTCCGCGCCATGCGAGCTGATGGCACACTGGCGGCAAAGCTTCCCGAACTTGCCGCCATGGAAAGCAAGCACCGGGGTCACAAGGACAATGTGGAGCACTCCATTCAGGTGCTGGAAAATGCCAGAGAGCTCTCGGAGAGCCCCGATGACGTAGTGCTCTTCGCAGCGGCGCTTTTCCATGATGTGGGCAAGCCCAAGAGCCTTTCCTTTGAGGCTGGCAAGGCCACCTTCCGGAACCATGAGCACATTGGTGCTAAAATGGCTCGCAAGTTCCTGGTGAAGTACGGCTTCACAGTGGATGAGATCCGCGAGATCGTAGTGCTCATCCGCGAGCACATGAGGGGCCATACTTTCAAGGAGGGTTGGACTGATTCGGCTATCCGGCGACTGGCCAATGAGGCTGGCTCTATCCAGCAGATTAAGCGCCTCGGCGTGATTTTTGGATCGGACGCCACCACGAAGCATCAGGCTAAGAAGCGGGCGTTCCGCGCTAACGCCTTGGAGCTCCGAGACGCCATGCTCCGCGTGCTCCAGGAGGATGCCCTCAAGGCTCGCCGACCAGCCATCGATGGCAATCGGGTCATGGAGCTCACGGGACTGACACCTGGCCGAGAGCTCGGATCCATCATGAAGTTCCTCAACTCCGAGGAGGGCTTGGCCCTGAATCGGGAGGAAGCCGAAGCCATTGCCATGGAAATGGCGTCCCTCGGGGCATGAGCTGAGTAGGCAGCTTTTTGGGTGATATGGAACTCTACAGATAGATAGACCCCAGGACTTTAAGCAGAGAGGAAGGAACTGGCTTTGCTTCATCTTTCTGCTGACACCCTCAAGGAGTTCTCGAAGGCCATCATGGCGGTGGGTGAGCTCGAAGAGTACCGCGACAGGGAAGGCAACCCCGTTCGGCGCTATGAATCGTCCGATCTAGAGGTGCTTTTCTCCCGATTGGATGGTAGCTGGAAGTTCACGGGGCTTTCCTTCTGGCTTTTTGGTGCCAACTTCATCGTGGATGAAACCGGCGCTGTCTACGCCATAGATGAAGATGAGGATATTGAATCTGTAGACTCGGTATTCATGATTTCAGATCGAGACATGAAGCTGGCCATTCGGTCCTACATCCAATGGCGAGTAAACGTGGCTAGGAAGCTCCAGTTCTAGGCATCCATGGATTCCTAAAAGCTGCATTAGAACAGATCCTATCCATGAACTAGGAGGAAACCATGGCAACATACCATCTCACCCCCACCGGGCCAGATCGATGCCAAGCAGATCCCTCCAACCCCCGCGCTCGGGGCTGCCCCTACGGCAACGCCGGAGGTCCCCACTTCGACAACATCGAAGACGCCCAGGCCGCCTATGAGGTGCAGATGGAGTCCCAGTATGGCCCCGGCGGCTTTGCAGCTGCTGCCCGCAAGCGCCACGAGCCTGCCTACAGGGCCTTCACACAGATGGAGAAACTCGAACGGAGCCACGAAGCCTACGCGATGGCTCAGAGCTATGCAGCAGCTCGAAGGGCGGCGCCAAGCAGAGGTTCCAGGAGCCGCTCTAGGAGCACCCAAGGAAAAATCTCTAAGCTCGCCATGAGGGGCGGGAAGCAGCTCTTTAAGGCTGTTGGACCCACGCCGCGAAATGTGAAAAGATTCCACGACATGCTCCACAGGGGAACACTGGATCTCACGGGTGGCCGCTAGGCGCTAGACTCGGAGTTGCTCTAGGGCGGGTCTCCATGATAGGGTGAATGCTAACTGATCCCTAGCTAAGGACTTCTCCCATGAAAAAACTTCTGGCGACCTTCGCCTTGGTGGGCCTCACGGTTGGTCTCGCTGCCTGTTCTCCCAGCGCCGATGATGGCATCGCCAATGACGGCTGCACCCCCATCGTAGTGGCTACCTCTTCCGAGAAGGTCAACCTCATGGAGGAGCTGGGCACCAAGTTCAAGGACTCAGCGGAGCACAAAGGCCTTGACAGCTGCGCTACGGTGGTAGCTTCAAATGTGGCGTCTGGTAAGGCTGCTGAGCTGCTTAACCAGTCCACGGCCGAGTGGCGCGGAACGACACCGGCTCCATCTGTGTGGTCTCCCGCTTCTACTACCTGGACAGATAACGTGGCGTCCATCGCCGGGGAGAAAGTCGTAGCGGGCGCTGAATCCTTTGCTAGGACACCCATCGTCTTCGGCATGCCCGAGTCCATGGCAACCGCACTGGGCTATCCCGATAGGGACATCTCTATCCAGGAGATCCATGATCTCATCGCTAGCCCCGAGGGCTGGGGATCCCAGGGTAAGGCACTTTGGGGATCTTTCAAGATCGCCAAAACCAATCCCAACACTTCTACTACGGGTCTCTCCACCATTCTCATGCAGAGCTACGCCGCTTCTGGCAAGCAGAAGGATCTAACAGTAGATGATGTGACTGCCGCCGAAGATTTCTCCCGGGTCTTCGAATCCGGAGCGATCCACTACGGAGACACCACCGGTAAGGTGCTTCAAAACCTCGCTGACAACGCTTCGGGAAGTGGCTCCTCCTACGTGAGCGCCATTGCCCTCGAGGAAACATCGCTCTACAACTACAACATTGGCAACCCCGACTCCCACACGGTGCAGCCCGGTGAGACGCTAACTCCGCCCGAAGAGAAGCTGGTGGCCATCTACCCCAGCGAGGGATCCATGTGGTCGGATAACCCCGCCGTTGTGCTCAATGCGAGCTGGGTAAAGCCCGAGGAAAAGGCAGCTGCTGAAGCCTTTGTAAAGTTCCTCCACACTAAGGCGGCTCAGGAAACCCTACCCTCCTACGGATTCCGCACCATCGATGATTCGGTGGATGTTTCGGATAAGCTCAATGGCACTGTTGGCATCGATGCCTCAAAGCCGGCTGTGACGCTACCCAAGCCCGATCCCGCTGTGGTCTCGGCCGCCATTGACCAATGGGCACAGATTCGCAAGCCATCGGCTATTCTTCAGCTCATCGACATTTCCGGCTCTATGGATGACAGCATCGGCAACGGCAAGTCGAAGCTCACCGCCGCCATCGAGGCAGCTCAGGGCACCCTCGAAGATGTCCGACCCACGGATGAGATCGGCGTTTGGGCGTTCACCACTGGGCTCACTTCAACCATCGACGGTAAAAACTCCAATGTGGCGGTGGAAGTTCGACCCTTCGGAGAGCTCGGGGACGCCAAGGAGTCCCTCAAGAGCGACATCGGAGACCTCACCCACACGAATCGCCAGGGCACTCCCCTCTATGATGCCGTTGATACTGCCTACAGCTACATGAAGAACCACGCAGAGACTGGTCGCATCAATGCCATCGTGGTGATTTCCGATGGTGCCGATACGGACTCTTCTAGCTCTGTAAACAGCCTCATCCAGAGAATCAAGGCTGACCAGGGCGAGGGCGCCAACACTGATGCGGTGAAGATCTTCGCCATCGGCTTCGGCGATGGCGCTGACATGGAATCGCTAGAAAAGCTTGCTAAAGCTTCGGGCGGTCAGGTCTTCGATGCCACCGACCCCGAGCGACTCAATGAGGTATTCCAGTCCGTTATGAGAAACTTCTGAGCAACTCACTAGCTCCGAAAGGACCCCAAGCCATGAAGACCTTTTCAAAGGTGTTGGCAACGCTGGGCGCGATCCTAAGCGCCGTTTTCCTCCTGGGCGCGCAACCCGCAATGGCGGCCTCCAGTAGCGACGCAGCGGCGTGTCTAGAGTCTTCTGACGTGTGTTTCCTCGGGGGAGCGTCAGTGGACAATCCGAGTGGACTCCAATCGGCAGTTGGTGACAGCTTTAAGGTAGTAGTGGCACCCGATGATGGCACCATCTCCGTGAACCCCAATGGCTTTGCAGCGAGCGTTGCCCAAGAGGCCGGGCTAAGCGATCTCATAGTGATCGTAGACATGCCAAAAGACCGCTTCGGAGTCTACTCCGAGAGCGGAGACACCACGGAGATTCTCACGGCTCTCAATGGCGCCAATCTCGCGGATGGTGGAGAGGCCATCCAGCAAGCAAATGTGGAATCCCTGCTAGCTGAAAAGCCCTCCACTGGTGAAGACCTTAACCTCGGTGGAGTCGCTGCTCTCGTTGGGATTCCATTGGTCTTGGCGATGGCTGTGGTGGTGCCTGTGGTGATTCTACGCCGGCGCAAGTTGACTGCTCAAAGCAAGAAAAACGCCAAGGTCGTTCTGGATCTTCGCGGATTGGAGCTTTCGGAAGCGCTTACCCGTGAGCTGAACCGCTTCAGCGCCATCATCAATGGCTACAGGGGTAGCTCTGGGGCTCTAGATCAGGCTTCCCAGATCGGGGCAAGCATCCAAAGTCATCTGGGACAGCTTTTTAGCAGGATCAAGAAAAAGGGCTCCGAGCAAAGCCGCAGGCTCGCCGATCAGAAGTACCAGGGAATCATGGCCAAAGCCAATGATCTCGCGGGCGCAGACTATCTGGGTGACATTGTGCTCCATCCTGACCTTTGGAATGAACCCCACCAGAAGATCTCTAGTGTTCTCCATGCCCTGGAGTCCGTCGACTCACAGATCGTGGACAACATCCGGCAGATAAACGCCTCCAAGGAGCTAGAGTTCCGGGTAGCTTTGGATTCTCTGCTCCAGGACGAACGGGATCAGTCTAAAAAGGCCTACGGAGGCTAGACAATAGCTGGATCTTAGCCCAAAACAGCTCTTTCAGGCTAGCGAAGATGTCATCCATGTACTTTCGCTAGGATGGCTACTAGCAAACCATAGAGATAGGATTTCCATGAAGTCACCAACCGCTAGCGGTGCGTCAAAGCGGGCCATCAGCTCCCCAGTGGTAAAGATTTTGACTTTCATGGGAGCCCTTTTTCTCTCCATGGGCATCGCAACAACAGCCCAAGCCGCCGATAGCACTCCCGCCACCCTCGATGCCATTGGCGATTTCCTCGAAGATTGCCAAAAACAGGGCTACACTTTCTGCAAAGATGACGGGGTGGAACTGCAGGCAGAGACAGAGCTTTCGAGGGAGCTATACGGGACAGCTAGCGCTATTGCAATAGGAGCGCCAACTGAAGAAAAGGACCCCGAATCCTGGCAATCCCTAGCAGAAGAGGTGGCTGAATCCACTGGCACAAAGAACTTCATTCTCATCGTAGATCAACCAGGAACCACTCCCGACGGTGTCTATCTAGCTGGCTTTGGTGGATCCCGAGAGGAGCTCAAGGCCAGCATTGCAGCAGCGCTTGAGGACAATCCAGATGGCAGCCTTGCTATCATAGGCGCTAACATCGGGGATACCCTGGGGACGATTCCTGCGGAAGCGCTTGAAGACACTGTTAGTGAAACGCTGCAAAGCGTTTTAGATCTCATGATGAAGTTCTTCCCCTACATGCTATTGCCTTTGGTGCTCATGGCAGTGGTGAAGATCACCCAAGCCATCATGTACGGCGGAAGCTATGGCTATTCTTCAACGGCCTCACGGAGCTATGAGTCTGGAGAAGCCAAGAAGGAGAGACTTGCGAAAGAGGCTAAAGCAAAACAGGCCCTAGAAGACGAGAGGCGTAGAGCAGCAAAGGCCCAGGCCAAAAAAGAGAAGGAAAAAGCTCTAAGAGAAGCTGCAGAGAGGCTCCAAAAAGAGAAAGAGCTCGCAAGTCAGGAAGCCTCTGACAGGGCCAATCAGATCGTTGGCATTAGCGCTGGCGCTCGTCGGGAATATGAGATCTTTGCCGCCACGGCGGTTCGCTATGGGGATTCATCCAATGGGGATCTCCAAACAGCGGCTAAAAAGGCCAAGAAGCTGTTGGAGAGACTGGATACGCTCTACGAGCGAGCCGGAATGCTCTCATCGGAGTCCGTGATCTCAAATCTCAATCGCAGCTACGCTAAAAGCATCAAGAATCTCAACAAAGTATTTTCTGAGAACTACTTCGAAGAGGTCGCCCTTGAAGGGGAACTCTGGCGGAACAGTAGAGCGAAAATAGCTCGGGCCCTAGGTATTTTGGACAGCTTTGAGGCTCAAGTGCTCAGAAACATCCAGCAGATCAATGAATCTCGAGAGCTGGAGTTCGAGGTTGCCCTAGATAGGCTTATCCAGGAAAGCGCAGATGATGTAAAAACTGCCTACAACAAGAGCTGATTGGATATGTCATGGGTAGGCAATGGTTAGCTAGAGTTGCCAAAGCCCAAATGTTCGTATAAAGTTGGAGCTAATCAGATCAGCTCCATTTGGGTCCCCGGGGAGAATAGTTGTGCTAGAGTTCATCATAAGCTCATTTGCTTTTTTGCTAGCCGCTGCGGTTCCCGCAATGGGGGTGCTTACTATCGCTAGGTCGCCCCGGGTGCGGTATGCACTAAGAGGCCGCGGGAAAGCAGCCCTTGGAGCCAACAGAGGAGCCTTGGATTTTTCCAGCTCCAATAGCTATGGCAAGGAAATGGCCAACCTCAAGAGTAGCACTTCAAAGCGCTACGAGGAAGAGCTAACAGTGCTTCGGAATAGAGCTGAAGAAAACAGCGGCTATTCAGTTTACGGCTATATTCAAGGTGTGCTCGAGAAGTTCAGCTATCTCCAAACCATCGAGCTGCCCCACCAGATTCGCCTAGCGGCAGAGCTGCGCTACGTGGCTATTCTCGAAAAGCTCAATCAGCTTCTAGCTCCCGATTACTACGCTGACTTCTTGGAAAATCCTAGCCACTGGGAAAGTCCTGATCGGAAAATCGAGCAGGTGGAGCGAGCGCTCCGCAACCTTTCCGCCAACTTGGATGCGGATATTCGGAGCGCCAATAGCTCAAGATCAGATGAGTTCGAAGTTGCCGCTCAGGTTCTACTAGGAGTAGAGGATAGCGAAAAGCGAGAAAGCCTGGAGTCTTTTAACATCATAGAAGAGCTCCAGGGTTACGATTTAGAGCTAGAATCCCTGCTAACAACATCAAAACAGGAACTCAAAGCCATTGAGGCCGCCACAAAGGGGGAGCTCGAAGCCCTCGATGGCGCACCACTGGACAGGCGAACCATCGCTTACTCAAAATATTCAAATGGTTTTCTCTACTCGATATGGGTGGATAACCCCAATGGAGAAGCGGGCTCTCATAGCTACGCGCTCCAGGTGGAGGATCTCATTGAGGGCACAATGAGATGGGAATCTTTTGAAGCTCTCCATTGGGCTGCGTCCCGGGCGGATGAGCTCATTACCGCCGAAGCTGAAAAACACGAAGACACCCACCGCTGCGCCTATTGCGCATTTGACTATTCTCCCGAAACATGACAAAATATATCCAAATGAGTGCCAACCTCACTAGCTAAGGAGCCCCATGGCCGCCGAAAACAACCCGCTTGAAACTCAGGTAGCGACAGCTGCCAGCGAAAGCGCTGTAGACACAGATTTCACCGCACTTCTCTCCATGGACGACACCCGCGAGGTAGGTCCCACCAACCCTCTGGAGACCGCTCTAGCTACTGTAGATAAGAGCAAGGAACTGGCCGCCACGAGCCCCCAGGATGCTAAGTTCCGCTTCCGGGAGCTGCTCACCCCCCAGCAGCGAGCTGATCTTGAAAAGGGTGCGCCTCTCGTGGCCCAGTCCTTCATCAAGGACGTGAACCAGATCATGGCCTTTGGTGGCGGCACCATCGAGAAGATGAAGCAGTTCTCGGTGCAGATGCTGGACGCTCAGAAGCGGGTCGAGATTCCCGAGGCTGATCGCATCATTGGTGATCTCCTCCGCGAAATGGATGGCTTCTCCAAGAAGTATCGCAATGCGAAGTTCGAGGACTTCGGCAAGAAGGTGATGGGCATCTTCAAAACGGCGAAGTACTCCATCAAGACCATGGCCCGAGACATGAAGCCCCTCGAGGAGAAGCTGGATCTCGTGGAGCTCAAGCTCGAAGAGATGGACTCTCAGCTGGCTGACAATGTAACTCGTGGACAGATTCTCCACAGCAAGATCCTTGAGCAGATGAAGGAAGTTGTTTCCGTACTCGCTGCCCTCGAAGAGATCATCGAGCTCATCCGCAAGGAATACGAAGAGGCCAATGGCGCCCTGCAGGAAGCTACAGCCATGGGTGAAGAGTTTGTGGTCTACAAGGGAGAGCGGATCACCACCAGCGAGCTTCAGTCCATCACCGAGAACATTTCCACCTCCCTTTCGGAGGCGGAGAAGAGCTGGCACGACTGGCGCCAGCAGTTCTTCATGGGCTGGGGTAACGCACCCGCCACTCGAAACCTGGTCATCACCACCATCGCCCTGCGCCGCCGGCTCAAGACCTTCAAGGACATGGGTATCCAGTCGGGTCGTCAGGCTCTCGTCACCTGGAAGCAGGCCGCTGAAGCCCGCAAGGGTGCTGAACTTGGCATGGCTGTCCAAGAGGGTGCCAACAAGATGATTCAGTACGCCTACAAGGAAGTTGCGGACACTACGAAGATGATCGCGGAGGCCTCTCAGGCTCCCATCATCAGCGAGGAAACCGTCCACGCAGTCATCGACTCGGTTCGGAGCCAGGCCAAGTCCATTGTGGAGGCCGACCGCCAGGGCCGCGCCCTCCGAGCCCGCAATCTCCAGGCGCTGGAGCGGGGCGAAGTCCAGATCAAGGACGAGGTTCTCGCCATGCAGGAGCAGCTCGCAGCTAACGCTCGCCAGGATCCCGGCATCATCCAGAGCCGCGGCGATGCCAAGGCCGTTGGCAAGGGTGATAACACTGATCTGATTCAGCAGCTCACCCAGCAGTAGCGCCACCCCGGAGAGCCCCTCGCCATAACGGCGAGGGGCTGCCTTACGTTGGGATGCCTCTAGCTCATGCGAGATTGCCATCTGAGCGCCCATAATCACTTCACCAATAGATCATGCATCTTCGAGCATAGAGGCGCTTAAATCGCCAGTCCGATGAAAGTTGATCTTCCTCCACGTTTGGCATATGATTGAACCATGTCAGCAACTGTAGCCACCGAAGAGCTCTTCTTTGCAAAGGCACTACTCGGCCGCATGGGTAGGCGATGGAAGATCGACGGAGAAGATCAAGAATCGGACACATGCACTGTGGAGGAGGCCGCGCTGGCGGCCCTGAATGGGAATGGCAGCTTCACTGGAGAGCTCGCCGACGCCATCGGCAAACTAGCATCCAGTGATCTAGGCCAGCGCTACTATGAGCTGGGCCAAAAGTCGCTACCATGGCCTTCGGAGACCGCGCTAGAAGCTGCAGACAGCTACCTCCAAGGCATCCCCAACCGGCTCTATTCAGCTCTCTACCTCCTGGCGCTCTCATCGGATGATCCCCTGGGGGAACCCAAGGAGAAACTAAGCGGCACCGATCTCCGCCACTTCACCACAAAGTCTGCTTTCACTGAAAACGGCTATTCCTATAGGAGGGAAACTGTGGAGATCTTCTTCCACACTTTTATTTCAGTGATTACGAAATCAGTGGTGATCTGGAGAACCACCGTCCCTAAGCCCTTCATTGAAGATAGGGTCTATACCCTCACAGCAGGTGCGGTGAAGGACTATAAGCAGCGCATTGTGACCCCCGCGCTCAAGCGGCTAGCGGAGACAAGGATAGTTCGGCCAAAGTTCTTCGATACAGAAACAGGGGAGCTCTTCTAGAGCTCATCCACCGAAGGGATATATTAACCATGGAAAACAAAAGCCCTGGAGCACCATTGGACCAAGCAAGGCGCAAAGAGCTCAGCGAAACAGAATCTCTGCTATTCGCTCTCCGAGAGGTCACGGCCATTCGAGAGCTACTTACGGTAAACCGCATGGAGACGAAGCCCCGCTCCCGCGCAGATCGGGCGCTTTTGAAGGTCTACAGGAAAGCAACAAAGGCTTCGATCTCGCTAGCTAGCGATCTCGTAGGCCAAGGTGTGGATTCCCTAGAGATCAATAGAGCCCTGGAGCAGGGGAAGAGCCGAGCTAAGAAAATACCCAAGGGAAAGGACAGCTATGAGTGACGTGCTTGAGCGGGAAAAGGTAGAAGAAGGCACTGATATCCGTGAGGATCTCGACGAGAGCCCCCGGTACGGAGAGCCCGGAGACCACGACAGATTCCAGCACTACTTCAAGAAGAAGGACGTGGACGATGCGATCTTTACGGGTAAGCCAGCAAAGGCGCTCTGCGGCAAAAAGGACATTCCAACGAGACCCACGAGCGGTCTAACCGTTTGCCCCACCTGCAGAGAGAACTACGAAAAGCTCCGCGACTGAGAGTTTTTCTCTGTCCTTGGCGCAGAAAAGACCTCCCGCGTTAGGATGGATTCATGACTACACATGTACTTCGAGAGCGAGATTGGGTTGTGGAACACCTCAACATCGCTCCAGCCACGCTAGATTCCCTCGTGGGTGATCGGCTCATCATAGAGCTGTCCCAGGATGGTGAGAGGGTTTACCCCCAAGTTCAGTTCTCCGAAGACGGCTTGGACGCGGTCTTTCTAGCAGCTTTGGGCAGCTTCAAAAAGACCAGCTTCACGGGCGACGAGATTTGGAGCTTCCTTGGAATCCCGATGCCCACAGAGGATCCACAGGGAGGCGAGTCTATTCTAGACTATCTCACGCGGACCAGAGACTTCCAGCGGGTGGGCTTTGCCCTTTCCTACCTCATCGACCTCCACTGGCTCTCCGATGCCTCAACAGCACGGACGGATTGGGGAACACCTGAAGATCCTAGCCGTGACTTCTCTTACAAACCCCAGCGGCGAGGTGGCAACCATGGCTCCTAGCGCAGACGGGGATCTCGCAGACGAGTTCGCCTACACGATCCTTTCCTACGAGAGCATGGCGGAAGTGATCTCATCCCGCAGGGAATGCCCAGAGCTCAGGGGCTACTACTACCACGGCCCCTTCGAGGATGACGTGGACCTCATCATTGGCCCCGACTACAGCTTCCTTCTCTGCGACCCCACCTTGGGGGAAGCCACCAACAAATCTGCCTACATATGTGGATTCAGGACCACCATAGAGCAAGTCAAGAAAATGGGGCTTAGCTCTGTCGAGGACAGCCAATGGACTGGCGAAAACTTTTGGAAAAGGAGCTAATAGCATGGCGAAAAAGACCAAGGAAGAGATTAGGGCCAAGTGGCAAAAGCTGGGAGAGATCTACGAAGAGCGGGAAGCCCACTCTATAGCGCTGGAAACAGCCTACGATAAGCTGGTGGCTAAGATCCGCCGGAGCGAGCCCGAAAAGGTGGCGGCAGCTCCCGAAGATCAGACTTTCGGCAAGCTGGCGGAACTCTGGGAAGAGATCCGAGTAGCCCACAACGAAGAGCGCAGCGCCCAGCAGGATCGGGATATCTACGCCAAGAAGGCTGTGGAGCGGGGCGCGGTCTCCGAATCCGAACTACCCAAGGTGGACATCTTCAACACCCGTGGCGTTCACAGCCAGGAAAAGCACGGCATTTCAAGGACGCTCTATAACCCTGACATCGAAGCGGGGGATGGCTTCACTGCCCACACCCGAGAGCTCCTCGAAGGGGAGCTAGCTGCCTGGGCAGACATCAGCCCCAGCGAAGCCCGAGAGCTCTTCGTGGAGCAGGCCGGCGAAGACGTGCTAGAGCTCAGCTTCGATGAAAGGGCTGTTGGTCTCTTCCAGCAGCACGGCGCACAGTGGAAGAAGGACCGGGTCTTCCTGGACCTCGAAACCACAGCCCTGGACCCCTACCTCGGCGAAATCATCGAAGTGGGAATCGTCCGAGTGGATCCATCTGGAAAGATCGTTCAGAAGTTCGAAGAGCGCTTCGACATTGAGCGGGAAGATGCCCGCAATATTCTAGGTGTGGGCGCTTCGGAGCTCCACAGGATCTGGCCCGAGGATCTCGAAGGCAAGAGAAAGTTCTCTGACCCGGAAGTTCAGAAAGAACTGGGCGCTATCCTCAATGCCGATGACATCGTTCTGGTGGCCCACCACGCGGCCTTCGAGCACTCATTCCTCGCTCAGCATCTCGATGGATACCACGCGGCCCACATCCGCGAATCCGGCGAAAGTCTCCGGCGGCGCAGAAAGACCTTTGAACATGGCACTCCCAGGATTCTCACCACGGACACGCGAGTGCTCTGCACCTATCTCACCAGGAGCCCCAACAACAAGCTAGAGGTCTTCTCCACTGCCAACGGCGTCTCCAAGGATGAGTACGAGAAAACCGCCCACGGCGCCTATGCGGATGCTGACATGACCCGCAGGACCCTATGGAATTTCCGGGAAACGATGCAGAAAATGCCCCGCGGAAATCGCCAGGTCATCGAAGGCTACAAGCCCAATCGGCGCTGGTGAATCTGACAGTTGATTGTGGCTTTTCTATGGTGTAAAATGGAGCCATGGAAACATCCGAAGAGCTTATCCGCTGTAGCCGCTGCCGACGGCTTCGCCGGGCTAAGTTCCTCCTCCAAAGGAAGAACTACTCTGGCAAGATCGTCTGGCGCTGCCGCAAGCGCTCCGTTTGCCACTCCATCGCCAAGCGAATCAACCCCGACTATAGGCGTTCGGTTCAGGCCCACGGAAAAAGGGCGGCCAAGGGCACCGAAAAGTAGTTTCCTTCGTTAGGGTGGCTTTCCCAAGAAAAATCTAGGAGAGCCACCCCATGGAACTAAATGCCGAGCTACTACAGCGATCATATGGCTTGGAGCCCGACCTCATCAGCGCAGCCCAAGAGAGCTTTAGCCAGCTGAAGGCAATCGCCATAGGATTCTCTGGGAAGATCTGTTCAGGTAAAGATTCCGTGGCCCAATCCACCTTTGAAGATTTCTTGCCCTTCTCCGAGGTGGAAAGAGACTCCTTTGGTGCAGATCTCAAGGAAGAGCTAAACCAGCTCATCCGGTTTTGCGCCAGAACTATCCACTCTAAAAGCACAGTTGAGCTCTTGGCCTTCTCCCATGAAATGCAGGCCTCCCCGGAGGCCATTGCCCACACTTTGAGCTTCATCGAAGCCGAAGTGGCCCAAGGTTCGCTTCGAAGAGCTTCCGACAGAACTGCTGGCTCCCGGCGGGCCCTCCAGCATTGGGGCACCCAGGTGAGGCGAGCTCAAGATCCCAACTACTGGGTGAAGAATCCTCTAGCTCGCACCCTCGAAAGGGCCGCACGGGGAGTCTCCAGTTGCTTCACTGACACGAGATTTGTCTCCGAAGCTGAAAGTATTCTCGCCATTGGTGCGCCACTGATCCGCTTGGATGTTAGCCCCGAGGAGCAGAGCCGCAGGCTCGCAGCCAGGGATGGACTTCAGCTCTCCGAAGATAGCCGCAATCACCAATCGGAAACCGAGTTGGACGACTATGAGCGCTTCAGTTTCCGCATTGACACGGATGGCTATGCCACACCCCAACAGGTGGCCCGAGAAATCGCCCACAGAGTCGCCGCAGAAGTTTCGGTGCTCTTCTGAGGAAACGGCTCTCCCGGGGTTTTCCTAGAGCAGGGAAATGCAATCCCAGCGCCGTCGCTAGAGCGGCCCATATAGCACGTCTCTAGATCGACTCCCGGCCCTAAAAAGCTAACGTTGGTCGCTAGAGGTTCGCTTCGATGAACGATGCGCAAGTTGGCATTTTTCACCAAAAGTTGACCCTCTTTCCTTCGTGGTGTAGCATAGAACCATGAACGCTAAAAGAGCAGAGGACTATCTCTCGGAGACCAGCATCTTCGTGACCCCTGTGGGTAGCAGACTCTATGGCCTCGCCAATGAGCATTCCGACTACGATTTTCTCTCCGTGGAGCTCTCTCCGAGCGGACGAAAGCTCTCCAAGCAGACTCTCAGCGGGGATTCCGATCTCCGAAGGGTTGATTTTCGGACCTTCTGGCAGGCCATCCATGTAAAGCCTGGCAATCTCTACCTCGAAGCACTCTATTCCCGGCAAAAGGTCCAGGGAGCCCACTGGAGAGAGTTTCGCGATCTCTTCGAAGGCTTTCGGCCCTCGGCTAATCTCGTGCGTCAGACCTTTCACAAGACGGCTGCGGGCACCCTCTATGAGGATGTCTACAAGCGAACTCGCCTGGGATTCTATTTGGCCTCCCGTTGGAATGCCCTCTACTGGTCTGGTGGCGAAAGCTACGATCCCACGCTCACAGGGGAGGAAAGGGAAGCTGTTGAGAGCCTAGCCCAAGAGGCAACGGCTCTAGGCTCCATGGAGGAGCGCCGGGAGTTCTTGGATAGCCACTTTTTCCTGGCCCGACAGCTCGCCCGAGAAAGCTACAATCTCACCATCTGATGGCGCGAGAGCTAAAGCCCAAAAAGCGATATGGGAGTCGCCACTTCTCACCCATGGAGGCAAACTTTGCGACTATTGAGCTATAATCTTGAGAAACACAGAGCCGCCAATGAGCTGCTCGACCTCGAACGGGCTGCCAGCCCCTCCATCATTTGCCTCCAGGAAGCTCGAACCGATGAGCTTCCCCCGAAGCTGGGTAGCTTAGAACTTTTTGCCGCAACCGAGAACAACCGGCTAGGACTAGCCATCTACGGCAATCGAGAGCTCTACGAGGTGAAATCCACTCTAGCGCGCGGCTTCAAGAAAACACTCCATGATCGGATAGCCATGCCCGCCTTCGAAAGGCTGCTTGGAGTAGACCTCCAGGAGAGAGCCAGTGGCCGATCTTTTGCGGTTGCATCTTTCCACGCTTCCCCTCTGACCTCCTCCAACAAGCACCGACGGCTAGAAATCATGGAAGGGCTCTCCACCCTCGATGAGCTCTCGGGGAATTCTGCCCTGCTCATGGCGGGCGACTACAACTACCCGATCTTCCAGGCCCGGCTCAACAAAACCCTGGAAGCAGCTGGCTACAAAGCTCACTTCAGCGATCTACGGACCTACCAGAAGAGCATCTTTAGGGGCCATTTCGATTTTCTCACCTCCAAGGGCTGTGAAATCGATTGGGTGCGCACTCTGCCCCGGGGAAGATCCGATCACAAGCCCATTCTCATGGAAACTCAACTTGCGATGGCTGTTTAGCGTTTTAGAGAAGTTGCTGACCAAGAGCCACTAAAATGATCCACCGCGGGATCTATAAATCTATAAGACCCACACTATTTTAGGTGTTAGGATGGCGCCGTCAAATGTCCGAAGGGATTAGCTAAATGGGCCGCTACGATGGACTCTCCAAGACAGAGCTCCGAACGATCAAGAGCCAGAAGGAACAGATTCTAGCCCAGTCAAGGGATAGGAGCTCCGAAATCCGAACTATGGCCCTAGAAGGTGCCTGTGAGATCAGCGCCGCTGGAGAAGCGCTTCGCTCGGAGCAGACCACTCAAACTGGGCTCATCGAAATCATCCAAGCCATCGATACCGTACTTTCTTCGAAGAGGAAGAAAAAGGGGAAGCTGAAAACACCATGAGCACAGCAATAGATAACCGAGACCTCTATGTGGCTCAAGATCTCGATGGAATAATCACCTGCAGCAGCTGCTCCCTGGGTGAAGGCGAAGGGGAAATGGACCAGCCCTCGCCTCGCTTCGAAAATGCTTCCGGCATCATCGGTCATCTCATGAAGCACCTAAGCCTTCGCCATGAAGTGCCCTTTGAGGCTATGAAAGAATCCTACTGGGACATTAGCTAATGTTCCGAGTAAAACCTAGAGAAAGATCAGACCATGAGCACAAAGCTCTATGACGGCCTAAGGGTGAAGAATCCACAGGTAGAGCTATTCTCCCTTGTGGAGCTTATCGCCGAAGGCGTTCGGACAGTTTTCAACAGAGAAGCTCAGAAGCTCGTCTCCCAAGAGCTAGCGATGGTCTTCGATTCACCCAAGGAGAGAGAACAGCTTTCAGCTGGCAGCTATTTGCTCTTCCACTGCGAAGATCGCTGGCTAAAGCACCAAGAAAAGCTGGGTTCCCAGCATACCCTCAACGATCCACTGCGATTCTCCATTGTTTTTGGAAAATCCTTTGAGGGCAATGTTCTTGCCTACCCTTATCACACAACCAAGGCCTACGGAGAGCTCCTCGAAGGCACGGGGCTCTTTGAGGAGTACGGCTATTGGAATAACACTGATGGTCCCGATGAGCTCACCGAGGACCAGTGGCGCGCCCGTGGCAAGGAATGGGACTCCATAGCCAACGATGAGGGCACCTTTGGTGATCTACCCATGTGGCAGTTGGGCAACTCCAATAGGCCTTTCTCACAGGTTTACATCTACGCCAGAGATTTCGACCCCAACCAATTCCTCGACCGCAAGCAGAGATTATCTTCTATCCTCACCAATGAGCTCCTAGCCATAGGGCAAAAAACCCAACTGCTCTCGGGCGATGCCAGTAACTTCTACAGCGAATATCTCGCAACCAAAAGGGCAGTAAAAGCCCACATGGAAGAGCTCGGAGAGGATCTAGAGCTGCCACCACTGCTGCCAGCTGATCTGTTCGAGCTCACAGCGAAAGAGCTTCCCGACGCCTACGAGCCATCCGAAAAAATTATGAGGGAGCTCTCCAAGAGACTACAAGAAGAGCTGAGCTCAAAGAGCTAACCAGGGAATTGGATCACGGCCCACTAGGGGAAGAGTTCCCTTGAAGTGGCCCAGGACCGCCATTTGATCCAAGCCATCTTCATGGATAGGTGCCAAGAGCACGGGCTCACCAGATGAGAACTCCAAAGCACCACCAGTGGCCACATAGATCTCCGCCTCGATGGTTCCCAGATACTCAACCCAAGCGGTGATCTGTCTGCGCTCATAGTAGGGCAACTCTGTGGCGTCTAGAATAGCTAAATCATCTCTGTCCACGAACTGACAGCGAACAATTGCTTCACCAGCACCGAGAATGGGACTTGCTGGTATGGCGCCGTAGGGCGATCTGAAACGAGCGTAACCCACCTCAGATGGAATCGTCGCCATTAGAGTGAGAATCTCAAAGCTCTTACCGAGGAACTTGTGGCGCAGCTGTGAAGGTGAACTGTTGGAACCTAGGGCAATGAGAGGAACTTTGCCCTCCACCAACCTCTCCACGATGGCGCTATCAACGGCGCTTATCGCGTGGGAAGAGATCAACGCGGACGTGGGCCACCAAGTTCCGGGATAGGTCTGGGGATTGATTCGAGGTGCTGCTTCTGCCGAAAAGGGATCTAAACTCATGATTCCATCTATCGTCATCTCTGATAGCAGAATAGCGCCAGTTCTTCCCTAAGTGCTGGATCTTCGTTAGGATGTATAAATCTAAGGAAAGGCTTTACAGGAGATTTCATGGCAAAAGATAAAGAAGTGGCCTACAGTGCCAACGACATGCACGAGGTGGATGACAAAGCCCACTACCTCATGCGGCCAAACTTGGTGTGGGATGGCGAGCTCGGAGGTCCCGATAATCCCTATTCTACCATGCAAAGAGTCTCGTTCAGAGAGGTTTACGAAAACTCGGTGGATGAGGCTCTCCAAGGCTTTGCAGACAAGCTTTCTGTCAAGATTTTCAAAGATCACTCCTTTGAGGTCTTTGACAATGGTCGGGGCATTCCCACCGACATCAACAAGACCACAGGTAAGTCTGGAATCTACCAGGCCCTTGGAACGCTCCGCTCGGGAAGGAACTTCGACTCCGCCGACGGAAAGAAGTCCACAGGCACCAACGGCCTTGGAGCCTCCGCTGTGGCCCTCTTCTCCAAGCGCTTCGACGTGACCGTTTACAGAAACGGCAAGCAGCACGAGCTCTCCTTCAAGGCTGGAGTTGCGGGCTTCTTTGACGGCGAAGGTCCCGACGCCAACTTCGAGCCCATCGAAGATGTCTCCTACATGAAGATCTCCAAGGATTCGAGAACGGCTGCCGAGCAAAAGGGCTGGAAGACCGGCACAAAGATCCGCGTGTGGCTCGATGAGAACTCCTATCCCACGAAGTACCACTACAATGACAGGGAGATCGTAGACAGGCTTCGAGCAACTGCCTTCATGGTGCCGGGGCTCAAGATCCATGTGGTCAACGAGCTGGATGTCACCAAGGATCCCACCACTGGCGAGGAGTCCATCTTCGATCAGGTTTTCGACTTCGAGGACGGCTTCTCGGACATGGTTCGCTACTTCCAGCCCGACCAGCCCATCATCGAAAAGCCCCTGATCTTTAGCGGCACTGCAAAGGTAGTCACAAAGACCCCCGTTAGACAGACGGATGGCACCTTCAAGAACGAAGATGTGGAAAAGGAGCTCAACTACACCGTGGCCTTCTCCTACGGCTCGGGCTACGACGACTCTCTCCACAGCTATGTGAACACTGTCAACACGGTTTCCCACGGCTCCCATCTCCTCGCCACGCAGAACGCGATGGTGACTGCTTTCAACGAGCGCTTTAGCTCCATGCGCGGTCTTCTCACCAAGGGGGACACTCTCCCTCGGGTGGACGACTACATGGAGGGCCTCACCATGGTGGTTGCCATTTACCTGCCATCGGCCCCCTTCAACTCCCAGTCGAAGAGCGCCATCAGAAGCCGCATTGTCCAGAATGCCCTCCAGGAGGCAGTAGCCGAGGACATTCGGGCCTGGATCAAAACGGCCTCCAGCCAGGAGGACCTCAAGAAGATCGCCGAGAAGGTGGTTACGGCCGCCAAGAACCGCCAGCAGGCCCAGAAGCAGAGAGATATCCAGCGGCAGAAAAACGAGCTCAAGCAGGCGACGCTCCCCGATTCTCTCCTGGACTGCGAGCTCTCGGGCACCGAGGCGGCTGAGCTCTACATATGTGAGGGAGACTCCGCTAAGACCTCCCTCAAGGCGGCCAGGGACAGCCGCATCAATGCCCTGCTAGGCATTAGAGGTAAGGTCATCAATGCCTACGGCTCAAAGAACAAGATGGCGGACGTGCTCAAATCCAAGCCCGTACAGGAGATCATCAAGGCTCTGGGTGCCGGCTCGGGTAGCGACTTCAACATCGAGCACATCCGCTACGGCAAGGTCTTCTTCGCGGTTGACGCCGACGTGGACGGTAATGCCATTGCCGTGGGGCTCTACGCCCTCTTCTGGGTGCTCTTCCGCCCCATGGTGGAGGAGGGAAGGCTCTACAAGATCGAAACCCCGCTCTTTGCTATCCTCACCTCCCAGGGGAAGAAGTCCAAGAAGCACTACGCCCGCGACGATGTGGAAATGCGTAAAATCTGCGAAAAGCTCGACAAGCAGAACATCAAGTACCGCGTTTCTCGACTCAAGGGTCTCGGTGAAATGGAGGCGGAGGATCTCGAAGAGACAGCCATTGACCCCCAGACGAGAATCGTCACTCAGATCACAACCAAGGACCTCGAGTCTGCAAGGCTTGCTCTGGACATCGCCATCGGCGATGATGTGAGCATCCGCAAGCAGTGGATCGAAAGCTCTGAGGTTGACGAAGAGGAGCTCATCTAAGGATAGCTTCTAGCTCTCGAAGGACAGCTAAGAAAGGGCCGGAATATTCCGGCCCTTTTTGCTGTATCAATCTCGGCTTGGGTGGAGCAGCTCCATCCCGCTGGAATCGCTTTAGATGCGATCTGGGGAGCCAAAACAGCGGAGACGTGTCATTTGTTGCACCCCGTCGATTTTGGCGCTCAGATCGCAACCCACGAACGCTGGGTGGTGACCTGTCGGCCTAGCTAGTCTCTTCCTCAAAGTAGAGAGAGTACTTTTCGGGCAGCTTCTTGGTTGTGATGGGAGGAAGACCCAAAGTGAGTCCAATGAACTGGCTTCCGCCGATTCGAAGAATGGACCCATAGCTCTTTTGCCGCACCTCTTCGAGCCAGCGGAGATAGCCATTGGGCTCATCTCTGAGCTCAAGCCCCACTCCACTGTTGAGGTTGGAGGCACCATGGATTTGGCCAAAAGGACAGGATTCTTCCGCAGTGATCCAAGAAGGATAGGTTTCCCGGAGGGGATCTGCCCAGATGGGGTTTGCGGCGAAGTTGGGCCGATGGCCCAGTTTCCACGCGGTTCCCTGGAAGTTGCTGTTAGCATAGCGCTCATTGATCGCAGCTGCCGCCTCCGCTGCGCTGGTTGGCTTCCCCAGCTGGAGCCAGAGCCCATGGGTGAGTCCACCATGGCTTACGAGCCTACCCTTATCCACGCCAGCTGTGAGCATGCTTGGCTCATTGGTTTCCGTAGCGAACCAGAGCCGCCGGAGAATAGCATCCCCCTCGGCATCTGTGATCTTTTCTGGGTAGTTGAGGGCTACGAGCTCGTTGGGTCCGGCTATCTGAAGCCAGTCCTCCTGGGTGTAGCGGTAGGCATTGACGAGCTTGAGCAGGGTCTTGTTTCGAGCTGCCATTGACTGGCCCATGCCCAGAAAATTCCCCAGCTGAACAACCCGATCTGCCTTTTGAGCCTCCTGGGAAACGAGCTCTCGCCAGAGGCCCGAGTTGCCCTGGAGCTCAGCAACGTAGAGAGTTCGCATCTGCACCTTCCTCTGGCGCTAGCGGAAGCGCCTTGATCTCATAGCTCTAGCCATTATTACAAAACGGCGCCAAAAATCCTGGGTAGAGGGGCTATTCCCCTGCCCCGAAGACTCAAAGGCAAGTGAGATCTTTTCGACTTCAGAGCTGGCGATTTTTTGCTATAGCGGACAAATTTGCCTAGATTGCGCGCTAGAAAGCGCTTTTAGATCTCTTCTATAGGGCGAGCGAGAAACGTGGTTAGCATAGATCAGATAGCTTGTCGGTTTGGTGTGTGCGGAAGACAAGATCTTTAGATACAAGATGCTAACAGATACCATAAGCTAGCTACAGGGACGGTGATATGGAGCTCCAACCCTAGCCCTTCCGGAGCTTCGGAAACCTAAGGGAAGTTCAGACAATGGGGAGAACTTTCGTTAGATTAGATTCTAAGCCATTTCGATGCCCGAAGAGCATCTGATCTGTAATCCAATGAGAGCCGAAAGGGAGATGCCAGTGGCCAAGGATATTCAAGCTACTGTGCTTCCAGACCCCCTTCCTTCTTTTGGCTCCAAGCCGAGTCCAAAGCAGCGCAAGAGCGCAGAGTTCCTAAAGCTCCAGGAGCTTACCTCCAGGAAGCTCACCATGGATAAGTGGGATCACATGGATGCGGACCACGAGCTGCTCTTGAGGGCAACTCTGGGCAAGACCCTCGAGGAACATTTCCATTTCTGCTATTTGGGCTCTGGAAAGATCCCCCTCTCCATGAAGCTCTCCAAGCAAATGAGAACAGTTTCGGGTAATGGCGCATTCTACGGAGCCAATGGCACCTCATGGCTTTCTGTGGCCACTCCCCCCTCCCAGGGTCCGTGGGGTGCTATCCCTAAGCTGGGGGGTCGAGGCTTTGTTCTCGACTTTGACATCACTAAGGACTACATCTCCACCGCTGGTGATCCAATCCGAGAAACAACTATGGCCGAGCGCCGCGCTGAAGCGCTTCGCAATGTGGCCACCATGGGTGAACTCCTGGGGGTGGATCTTCGCAAGAGCTATTGGCAGGCGTCCCCCTCGGGAGGCATCCACGTTTTTCTACTCCTGCCTGCTGGCGTGGATCCACGAGAGCTACCCCGGGGCAAGTTTCCACGGAGCATAAGCGAGTTAGCTGGCAGACGGATCCCCGGAGATATTCGCTCGGGTGGTAGCAATGGCATGATCGTGATGGCGGGTTCCAACTTCGGTGAAGAAGATGGCCAGAATCTTGTCTATAGCCCCGCTGCAGTGTTCAACATGGGCTCCCGAAACTACAGCTTCGGCAGAAAGATCCAGCTACTGGAGCTACCCGAATCTTCTGTGGATATTTTGAGGGAATGGCGGGGGAGATCGGGGCCCACCAAGGAACGCCTTGATGGTGACCCAGCTAAAGAGCTCGACTTCTTGGAGCGCTCTGCATCGGTGGGAAGCTATCGCGGTAGCATAGCCAATCAGAGGGTAGCTGCAGCGCTAGATGAGCTCACGGGCCCCTACCACCAGAAACGGGCTTTTCTTCAGGCTGCAGTTGGCTGCTGCGCCACTACAGATGAGCTCATGGATCTTTCCCGCCAGTTGGATATAGATCGGGATAGCTACAGGGGAGTGGAGCTTTCGGATAGTGATCTCCGCCGCGATTTCGAAAGGCTTCAAGAGCTAGTAGTCCACAGCCGCCACGGTGCCCACTGCTCGGCGAGCATTTCAGCTCTTCATGTCCGAACCAGCTCTAGCTCCGAGGGGGGTCGCCCTTCGGCGGAACAGCAACTTAACCGGCTGCGCAGCCGACAGGCTAATGGCAACTTCAGAAAAAGAAAGCCCGTTGGCTTTGACCTTCCCCGCTCTGTCCTTGAGCTAATAGGCAACCAACGCTATGAGGCTATGCTTAAAGGCGAACGTAAGCTCATTCCCGCCGTTCGCCGCCACGCTGTGGCTTTACTCGTGGGCTATTTTAGTCCCCTCGCCAATGCTGGCTCATCCTCGATGGTGGCTTCCCGGGAAAGATTGGGTCAGCTCTTTGATCTATCCCCACGGCAGGTGGGTAGTGCCCTTGCGCTGCTGAGATCATCTGGTATTCTTGAGTTGGTTTCGCGGCAGAAGCCAGGTCTAGCCGCCACCTATGGCGCTGGTAAAGCCAAGTTCCAAGATCGCAGACTCACCGCTAATCTTAGAACAGCTTGGGGATCTTCCGCTCGAGGCGAGACCACGGGCATGATGGGCTCTGCCTTCGACTACAGGCGGGGTGCCCTCATTCGTCCCGATGGCAGCCATTTCTCCAATGAGTATCTCATGGATCGCGGTGAAGCGCTCAGAAGGATTCTGGAAGTTTCCTCCATTGATTTGCCCCGCTTTGGGGTGGTCTCCATGCCTTTGCTGAAGCGCTATCTCCACCGTCAGATCGAGGAACCTAGAGCTATTGCTGACCTTACTGTGGATGGTACGCTTCGACCTTCTATGGATCAGAAGATCTATCTCGAGGATAGCTTCTTGGCTAGCCCTTCGGTACCCTCGGCTAGAAGACCGCTGGAGCCAATGAGCCACAAGCGCTCGCCAGCCTCCGTTCGCCGCTTTCCCAGGTTGAATCAGCAACAGACGGATAGCGTTGCTAGGATGGAACCTAAGCTCACAGTGGCGCCTCGACCTCCGCCGTGAGCCTAGGAATGCCGCTGCTCTCTGGGTAAAGCCAAAGCTCTACGATGGCTGTAACCCGCCAACAGCTCTATCCACGAATATCTCAAAATACCCCATATGGACTCTAGAAAGGGCATCTCTTGCTCCCCGAAAATCTATCCACTAAGCTCGAAATAGTTACCCTGCCCGACGGAGCGGAGGGGGTTAGAGCTAGCTTTGATTCCCCCGAATATCCCGAACTAGCGGGCTACTCTGTGGAGCTCATGGCGGACTCCTTGGCCCCGGGAGCTAGCTACAGGGGTCTGGAAGACACTACGAGAATCACAACAATGGTGGCTAAGTTCTACCGTGGCGTGCTCGCAGAGGTCAACACTCACAGGCTCTTTTCTCGGAATTCCGCTTCTTCGCGAGCCAAGTCCATCAAGGTGGTTATCTCCGAGGTCATGGAAAACCCCTACATTCCTCTCTTCACAGAGAACCGCAAGGGCATGAGCGGAGACCTTCTCGACCTAGACCAGCAGCGCATCGCCGCCGAGGGACAGCTGCTCATGAGGGACGCAGCCGTGGCTCAGGCGCTGGGTCTGCTCCTCAATGAGGCTGTAGATCCCCGCACCATTCGGGACACCTGGCGGGAGCTCGTGGATCGCTACTACCAGCAGGTCTACCTGGGCAAGGGGGAGCCCATCCCGGGCGCCCTGAACATCCACAAGCAGAATGTGAACAGATGGCTGGAGCCCTTCATGTGGCATGAGGCTGTCATCACCTCCACCCATTGGAAGAACTTCGTGGAGCTCCGGGATCACGATGAGGCAGATCCAGCTATCCACGCTTTAGGCCGTCTCGTAGCGGATGCCCTCGAGTTCTCTACTCCAGTGGAGAGGATCGTCCATGCTCCCTTTGGCCAGCGGGCGGCGGACGCCATCAATCCTCTGAGCACCGATGCCTTCGATGCCGCAGTTCAAGCTGCGGAAATCACTTCTGGTTCTGCCGCCCAGGTTTCCTACAGGCCTGTGAACAGCGATTCGGCAACTGACGCTGGAAAGCTCGCCAAGAGGCTACTAGCCATGAATCACATGTCTCCCTTTGAGCACGCCGCCTTCGATGCTGGCTGGCTAGAGGCCATTGGATTCCCCTTGGAAGCTGGCGACTCTCGCAACTTCTCGGATTCGTGGATCCAGTTCCGGGCTCTCGCTGAGAACCCTCGAGAGCTGATTTTGGAGCCCTGAAAATCAGAGCAGCTCAATGGCCCTTGAGCTGCTCATGGATTGATATGTGATCTCAGAATGCTAAACCATTCTACATGATCCACCGGGAGCCAGGAAGACGCACAGGCAGCTTTGGCAATAGTAGTAGTAGTTGGACTGCAACTGATGCTCAGTCCTGGCTCTCCGGTTGATCTCTACGGGCTCTAAGGGCCCCTTTTCTATCTAGGACCAGGTTTCACGGGAAGGCATCTCTTGGCTAATCTCAATGATCTCGCCGAAGCCTTTAAGGCGGCAGCCCGAGCATCCCAAGCCAAATCCGATGCGGACAAGAAGAGCTTCGAGGAGATCCTCTCTAAGAGCATCGCTGACGCTATGAGCCGAATCAATGGCGGCATGGTGGACTCCTACGAGCTCTATCCTTGGGTTGTCTCCAATGTGATTCTTCTGGCCGATCTCGAGGGCTACGAGCTCACTGAAACTATGGCATTTCTCCGGGAAATTTTAGAGTAGCTTTGCCCGGCTTGCGGTGGATGGATTTTAGATAGACCCAATACCTGCGAAGGCCCGCTATCACCATTAAGCGACCTTCGATCTATGATGAATAAACAAGGAAGCAGGGGAATGGATTTCCCCAAGAGAAAGGTGAACGATGGACAACCTCATCACAGCTACAGACGCCGAAGCTGTTATCTACACGAAAAATAACTGCTCGAAGTGCGATGACACAAAGAGCCTCATGGATTCCCTGGAGGTGAGCTACACGCTCATCAACATGGATGACAACCCCGACGCAAAGGTCGCCATCAAGAAGGCGGGATTCCGCCAGGCTCCCGTGGTTTTCACCAAGAGCTCCAAGTGGTCGGGTTACGACGAAGGTAAAATCCGATCCATCAAGGGAACTGCAGCTTTCCTGGATGACGATTCGATCTGGGACTAATCCTTCGAAATCACCTAGAGAGCCGGGATGCCACTGTGGCATCCCGGCTCTTTTCAGTTTAGCTGGCCCCTGGATGGCAACAAAAGTTGATTCTGAGCGCCGGGGCTACAATGGCCCTATCTGCGCCGCTGTAGCTCGACTTTCCCCCGTTGGAACCAACCTTTCGGCGATAGAGGTTCGCCACGATGCGTTATTGTGAAGACACAAGATTTTGCCCAAAGGTGGCATTTTCTGGAAGGTTTAGAGACTATGGCTAAGACACTTGTTCTCGTGGAGGCACCGAGCAAGGCTGTCCACATTCAGAAGTTCCTGGGGAAAGACTACGTGGTGAAGCCCACCGTGGGCCACTTCCGGGACATGCCCATGCCCAAGAGAATGACCAAGGAGGAAAAGGCTCGCTACGGCGACGTGGCTCAGGACCTCTCGGGCAACTTCGAGCCCCTCTACAAGATCTCAGAGGGCAAGTCGAAGCTCATAGCGGATCTCAAGAAGGACCTCAAGAGCGCTGACGAGCTCGTCATCGCTACGGACGGCGACGCCGAGGGGGCGGCCATTGGACTCCATCTCCTAGAGGTGCTCAAGCCAAAGATTCCCACCTACAGGGGAACATGGAATGAGATCACCGAAAAGGCGGTCAGGGCGGGGCTTGCGGCGAAGAAGAGGATCGACGTGGCCAAGCGGCAGCCATCCGATTTCTTCGGCCAGGCCGAGGCGGCCATGACCCGCGGCCAGTGGGATAGGCTCTTTGGCTTTAGGGCTTCTCAGCTCATGTGGAAAATGGTGGCTCCGGGCACATCGGGCGGTCGAGTTCAGACCCCAGGACTCCGGCTCGTGGTGGAGCGGGAAGAAAAGCGCCTCGCCTTCAAAAGTGTGGCCTTCTACACCATCAAGGGCAACTTCCAGGGCATCGAAGCAACCCTCAAAGAGTTCAACGGCAAAAAGATCGCGGATGGCTCAAAGATCGACAATGACGGAAACCTAGCCAAGGGCTATGTGCTCATCACGGATGAGCTCATCGACAGGGTGCTGGCAGCTCTGAAGGCAAAGGACTACGTAGTGGGTGAAGTTTCGTCAAAGCCCTACCGCAGGACCCCGCCACCGCCTTTCACCACATCCAGCGCACTCCAGTCCATCGGTGGTAAAACCCGCATGAGCACGAAGCAGCTCACAGCAATATTCCAAAAGCTCTATCAGAATGGCCACTGCACCTACATCAGAACGGTGTCTGTGGAAGCTGCTCCCGAAGCCATCGAGGAGGCCCGCAAGGACCTAGCGAAGCTCTTTGGTAAGCACTTCGTTCCGGCAGCTGCGAGAATCCACAAGGACAAGAAGCAGGGCAACAGTGGCCACGAGTGCATCCGCAACGTTCTGGATGACAGCACCGGCAAGCTGGTAAATCCCAAGCTCTCCGATGCCAAGGAACAGAAGGTCTTCGAGCTCATCAGGTTGAGGTTCCTAGCTTCCCAGTCCATCGACTGCGAAGGCACCACCTGGTCCACGAGCTTCGACAGCACCGATGGCAAGGCTGTTTTCACGGCTTCCGAAACGGAGATCCACGAACCCGGCTGGACAAAGGTCTACGAAGAGAATGAGGAAAGCTGATGGCGGCTAAAGCGAAGAGCGGGACTCTGAGTTTCACTCCAACGGAAGAGCTGATCCTGGAGGTGCTACAAGCTAGAATCAGATTGGGAGAGGACATTTGGACCTTCGATTCTAGGCTTGGACCATCTGTAGCCAAGCTCGAAGCCAAAGGACTTGTGGGCTCTAAAGCCGGCATAGTTGAGCACACAGTTCTTGTATGGCCAACTAGCGATGGAAAGATCCTGCTTTTCAGTGGCAAGTTCCACGAGCGGCTAGGCTCTAAGAAATTGGCTAATCGCCAAAAGGAACTCCGAAGAGAGGCAAAGATTCTAGCCAAGAGAAAGGCCAAGAAGGCATAGCATGAAGATCAAAGACCTAAAAACTGGCGCTGCCGTAAAGCTCACGAAGCTCACCAAGGAATCCAAGGAAACAAGGCCTCCCAATCGCTATTCCGAGAATGGGCTAGTGGCTAAGCTCGAAGAGCTGGGCATTGGTAGACCTTCCACCTTCTCCTCCATTGTAAGTGTGATTCAGGAGCGGGGCTATGTGAAGAAAAAGGGCAACCAGCTCTACCCCACAGCTCGGGGCTTCGCCATTGCCCGCATCATGGGTGATAAGCTCACAGAGTTCACCGCCTACGCCTACACTTCAGACATGGAGCAGAGGCTCGAAGAGATCGAAGAGGGCAAGGTAAGCCGAGAGCAGTTTCTGGCAGATTTCTGGCGGGGCAAGGACGGCTTCGAGGCGCTTCTGTCATCCCTGGAGAGCTCCATCGACTTCGATGAGCTCCGGGATTTGGCCACCATAGATTTGGGCAATGGCTATCGAGTTAAATTCAGCCGCTATGGCACTTTCCTGGAGGACTCCAATGGGGAAGCCAACGAGAAGGGCTACCTACCTTCCGCTAAGCTCGATGATGAGGTTGACATCTGGGACTACAAAGATCCAGAAGTGGCCGCTGAGGCCATGAAGTCTGCCGCAGTGAGAGCGGAGGGTCCTCGAGTTCTTGGATTGCTTCCCGGCGGCCAGTACCAGGGCTGGACAGTTCACGCCAGAGAGGGCAAGTTTGGCGCCTATGTGCAGGCGATCCATCCCGATGAGGTCATCGCCCGTGATGCTGGAAAGAAACCCTCTGCAAGCACGCCCGCGGCCGTGAGCCAAAAGCTACCCGAAGGAGTAGACCTAGCCACGGTGGAGCTCAAAGATGTGGCGGAGCTCTTCGCTGAGGTAAAGCTCCCCCGCTGGTCCCCAGATAAGAAATGGCTAGTGGGCATCGGCAAGCGGGGAGCCTACATGGGCATGAAAAAAACTGCGAAGTCGCGGCCCGTTTTCAAGAGCCTACCCGAGGGTGTGGATCCCCGCACTGTGTCCTTCGATGCGGTGAAGAAGCTCTGGGAAGAGGCCGAGAAAAAGTGATAGATCCAACCGAAGTCTTATCACGATATGGTAACCCCATGAGCAAAGAACTTCCAAAACTTGTAAGCACTCTTGGTCTCTCACTAGCTCTATGCCTGGGCTTCGGCGCCCTAGCTCCAGAGGTCGCCTTAGCGGCTCCCGTTCCTTCGGTTGTGGAGGACGATGTGGTGAGATCCGAGACCATTCCCTATGAGCATAAGGTCATCGAGTCTTCGACTCTACCCCAGGGTACTAAGGTCATTATTCAGAAGGGGGAAAACGGCTCCCGAGACTTCTATGAGGTCGCAGCTGGTAAGAATAGCCCCATAGCTGGCGCTAAAACCATCAAAGAGAGAATTTCCAAGGAGCCCGTAGCTGAGGTCACCCTCGTGGGGACAGCTGCGGTCGTAGATGGGGTTTCCGATAAATCTAAGGCAAAGAAAAAGGCCGAGGATAAGGCCGCCGCAGAGAGGGCTGCCGCCGAAGAGGAAGCTCGCAAGGAAAAGGAAGCTGCTGAAAACAGCCTTTCGGTGACTAGTGCTCCATCCTATACGGGTGGTGGCTCCAAAGAGGAATGGATGACAGCTGCCGGCATTCCCGAGGGCGACTGGGGCTACGTCGACTACATCGTAAGCCACGAGAGCGGTTGGAATCCCAATGCGGTAAATGCATCTTCGGGTGCAAGTGGCCTTGTCCAGGCCCTTCCCTGTGGTAAAGTTCCGGGGAACTGCTTCGATCCCGTGGATAATCTCAAATGGGCCGACGGATACGCCAAGGGTAGATACGGGTCTTGGGCAGGTGCCTACCAGTTCTGGATCTCTAACCACTGGTGGTGACCGAGAAATACGGTTTCCACAATTGGTAGAATGACGGTAACTACAGCCATTCTGATATAGCTAAAAACAACAGCTTCTCTAGCCGAAAGTAGTCCAAATGACTCGGAAAAAAGAACCACACTTCCTCTTTGACGTGGACACCACCATCTCTGTGGTGCTCAACTACGAATCGGGCATTTACGGGGGCTTCGTGGCCGACCTCGTGAATCTCCATGACAACTTCGGTGTGGACATCGCGGCCAACAAGGAGGCAGAGGTTCTCGGCCCCCACACGAAGAAAGCGGCTCTCTTTGGGTCGGCCGAAGAGCTAGAGGCGCTCCTCGATGGTAAGGAAACCGTGCTTCTCACGGTGATGGCCGCCAATGGGGTGAAGCCCGACATCTTCGACGAGTATCTCCCCGTTCTCGCCACTAAGAAGGTGGCTCTTTGGATGCCAGCGCGCTCTTACAGTAAGAACACCAAGGACGATCTACTGAGGATCATTAAAAACCCCTCGGTAGTGGACTATCTGGTTCTCGTGAGTAAGAAATGTGGCAAATCCATCACAAACGTCTACTCGAAGCTCAACCAGAAAACTCCGCCCATTATCTATGGCAGCCTCACGGACTTTCCCCCCTACGATGCGGAGAGCTGGAAGCTCAAGGAGGAGAGATCTGATGTGATTTCTTTCGGTAGAATCGTGGCCTCCAAGGGCATTCGTCAGCTCATCAATAGCCTCGAGCTTTCGGGGGAGTTCCGGTACTCTTACTACGGCGTTCGCTCGAAGATCAGGGATGGAAAAGTTTCGGGAAGCATGAGTGAAATCCAATGCCTTGCCCGCGACAGCTTTGCGGACAAGCGGGTGCCCGCTAACATCACCGTGGAGGACCACGATGGCGCCAGAACCTCTGAGCCATCCAACGATAAGATCAACTTTTTCGGCTACATTTCGGGCCGGGAAAAGCTCGCAGAAACAATCGGATCGGCATTGCTTCTGCTCTGCCCCATCCTTGCCCGCGACCCAAAGGAGAGCGAGCGGACCCACGAGACTCGAAAGACCATGTGGACTGCGGGCTTAGAGAACTCCGTCCTCGAGGCCGTTAGCCAGGGAACTCTCGTAGCGCTGAGCCAGGACTACGTGGAGGCAGTTGGTTTAGATCGCTGCCCTGTCCCCTGGCCCATGGACACCTACAAGGCCTCTTCGGAGCTCAATGGGATCTATGAGAAGGTTTCGGCGCTATCCAATGAGGGCTACCGAGCTCTGGCTGAGGCCCAGATCCGGTCTCTGCAGAGCCACATTGCGGAACAGTTCCTAAAGCCTTCGGATCTCGAGGGATCTACGATTACGGCTGGACCTGTTAAGCTGATCTGAAGCCGGGGCTTCGTGCTTCGGCCAGGGCTTCGTTAGGATGAATCCATGGCGAAGAAAAACCTCAAAGAAGTCGTGGCGGAAATCAAGGCCACTGTGGACATCGTGGACTACATCCAGGGTTCCGCGGTTAGTCTGAAGCCCTCCTCCGCAGGGAAGTTCAAGGGCCTCTGCCCTTTCCACGGCGAACGCACTCCCAGCTTCTCAGTTGACAGCAACTTTCAAAACTACCGCTGTTTTGGCTGTGGTGCCGGTGGAGATCTGATCTCCTTTGTGAGCAACTATGAGAATCTATCTTTCATGGAGGCGCTCAGAAAGCTCGCCGAAGAAGCTGGCATTGAAATGGAGCTCGAAAGCTCCGAAGAGCGCTTCAACTATGCGGCCATCAGGGACTGCGCAAAGGCCACAGCCAACTTCTTTGTGAGAAACTTCCGGAAGCTCCCCGAAGATCACAGGGCAAAGAGGGAAATAACCGAGCGGGGTCTTTCTCTAGATGGCATGATCTACGGCTATGCTCCCGAAGGCCGCCGGACTCTCTACGATTATCTCAAGGGGAAGGGATTCTCCGATGAGGTCATTCTTCAGACGGGTGTTTGCAGTCAGTTCGAAGGCAAGAACAATAAGCCCTTTTTCTCGGACTTCTGGCACGGTCGGCTCATGTTCATCATCACGGACCCCACGGGCAAGCCCGTAGGTTTCAGTGGCCGCAAGCTCTTCGAGGAGGACAAGCGAGGAAAGTACGTGAACTCTCCCGAGGGCCCCATCTTCGACAAGAGCTCTGTGCTCTTTCACCACTCGGAGGCCAAAGTCCCCGCCAAGGAAACCGGCGAGCTCTACGTTGCAGAGGGTCAGTTCGATGTGGCGGCCATAGCTGAGTCGGAGCTACCCAATGTGGTTGCTTCCTCGGGGACGGCTTTCACCCGCAAGCAGCTGCTCATCTGTTCGCGGCTCGTGGGGGAAACTGGCAAGGTGATCTTCGCCTTCGATGGCGATGAGGCTGGCCGCAAAGCAGCCTACAAGATCTTTTCATTGGCGGGAGACCTCCAGAGCCAGTGCTATGTTGCCACCCTTCCAGATGGCAAGGACCCCTGCGACTACAGGTTGGAGCATGGCGCCAAGAAGCTCAAGAAGAGACTCCAGGAAAAATCCGTCCCCTTGGTGGAGTTTGTCCTCGCTGTCATAGCTGATCGCTACGATCTCGAGGATCCATCTCAGAGCTCCCGCTATCTCGAAGATGCCGCCATTGTGCTTAAAACGGTGGCTAGCCCCTCCCTGCGATCCAGCTATATGAGGAGAGTTGCCCTGAAAGCCGTGGTTTCCTTGTCCACTGTGGAGGACGCCGTGAAGGCCGCAAAGAGCTCGGATGAGCTACCTCGCGGCCGCCGAAGCTCTGAGGCCGATGGCGGCCAGGGTGATTCTGGAGATGATCGCAGAGAGCTCTTGGGCTTCTCCCAGAAAGAGGAGGCCTTCCTGCAGAAGCTGGAGAAGGATGAGCTCACTGGTCTCGCCGCTCGGCTTTTGAGGTTGGGCTTCGAGAGCCGTGAGCTCCTTCCCCGCATCGCTAACATCGAGGCCGTACCTAGGCCACTGAAGGCACTTGCGTCTGAAGTTGACAAACTCAATGGCAAGCCACTGATCCCCGAGAGCCTTAGGTTGCCCCTCATTGCCGCTAGCCTCGTGGAAGCTGATTATTTCCCCTACATCAATGCTATGGGTGAAGATGACCGCTCTGATCTCTTCGACCACATCGCCCAACAGCTCAAAGATATCTCTGAAGGACAAGATCGCAGAAAGAGAATCCAGAGGGTCATGGACACATTGGGCGATAGTTCAGATTTGGAACTATTGAAGATGGCTTACGAGGAGCACAACTACCAAGATGGAGATTCCTAATACCCCTAGCCGAGAAAACGGCCCTACCCTAAAGCGTTTCCGCCAATCCACCACTCTACTGCAGCTTCAGGAAATCCTTTCGAACAAGTCTCTGAATTGGCGACTCCAATCGGCTACTTCGTCCCACACATTCTCCCAGGACTCTTCCAACATCACCACTTTTGAAAACATAGTGGACTATCTGGGGGAACTCGATGACGGCAAGCCACTTGTTGCGAGTAGCTTTTTGAAGAGCATTTTCGAAGTTGCGGATGGCCGCTGGGAAAAGAGCTCCGAGAGCATTATTTCCGAAGCTGACTTCTATGGGAATCTCGCCTACGGGAAACCCGATTTTGTGGTAAACATCCAGAGGGTACTCTTTAGCTACTGCGGAGAGGAGTCTATTTTGGAGCTCCACATGGAGGGGAAATCTCTTGTGTTAGCCACGGGAGATCTCTCGGGCCGCACGGAGGCTCTCTTCGGAGATCTCGTAGAGCCCGAAGCTCTGAACTTTCAGCGCTACATGGTTAGCATCTTCGATGCAGAGTCTGCGAGGATGAGAAGCGATATGGAAGTTGTCACACAACAGCATTCATAAAATAGCAAGAGAAGGTTGGCTAAACCCATGGCTAGAGACGATTTCGAACTCCATGTCTCTGAGTTTCTCGACCTGGATCCGGAGGGACCTTCTGAGCTCTCCACTGACGAGGATAGCATAGATTTCAACGCCCTTCCCTTTTCTGAAGAACTCGTGAGAACGGGACAGCTCGCAACTGGCTTGGAAAAGAATCTCGAATCCTATCTCTCCCGAAACAGGCTTTCGCGAAGGGCTAAGAAAAATCTAAGGTCACTGGCGGTTGAAAACGATGAGCTCGAAGCTGAGGTCAGCACAATCGAGGATAGGCTCATAGCTGCAGCCTTGAGCTATCACAAACTCGTCGCCGTTTTCACGAAGGAAAAAACGGCGCTCGAAGCGGAAGTGATCTTTGACGAAGACCCCTATGATTCCCGAGTAGTTTCAGTGGATAGAGAATCATTGGGTGCTCTCAGCTCTAGGGAGGAAGCCAATGAGCTCTTCGAGGAAATGGGTACCCTCGAAGAGCAGAGGCGAGAGCTCAATGCCAAGAGAAGGGCTATCCTAACGGACGCTAGAGCTACCCTGGAGTCCTCTAGGGCCAATAGCTACGGACCTCTTCTCAATGCCATCGATGAGAAAATCCTCGCCATCGGTGGAGTTCAGGACATCACCAAAGCCAACTTCACCGTGGAAGAGGAAAAGAGCTTTGACCACGATCTCGCAGAATTCCAAAAGTATGTTGTGGGCGACTTCGACCCCCTCGAAGAGGAGGATGACTATGACCTTCCCCCGCAGGACATTTCCCTAGAAGATTTCTCCGAGGAAGATTTTAGGCCAACAAGGAATGCGCTCACCGAAAATGAGACCTTCGACTGGGGCGGCCACTTCGGCGGCTCGTCGGAGGTCGGCGAAGCAGAGGAGGCTAGCGCCGTGTCAGAATCAGTGGAAAATGTAGATGATGTTTCAGATCTCAACGATTCCTCCATCAGCCCACCCACAGAGCTCATCGATCTCGATTCCCAGTCGGATGATGGCGAAGATGGTTCGTCAGAAGCCGCAGATGTCGATTCTAGCGCCGAAACGGATGAGGATGAAGACGCTATTATCTTTGAGACTCCGGTTCTGGATAGCGCCTCCTGGGACTCCGAAGGTGATTTGCAACCAGTGGAAGAGCTGGAGGATCTAGGCCCTCGGGAAGAGCTCGACAGCCTCACAGAGGAGGCCATCGAAGAGCTCCCGGAGCTCGAGGGAGTCCCTCTAGTGGATGACGGCGAGGAAGCTGACGAAGTTTTCGCGGAGGACGGCCAGCTTGATGAGATCGTAGAAGCCGATGTCCCGGACTCGAAAGAAGATGCTCCACTGGCGAGCTTCGATGATGTTCGCGAGCTTCCGGCAACTCCTATTCTCGATGCTGGCGCTATCTATTGGCAGATCGTAGAGGAACTCGGCTTGGACCCTCTGGCGCCAACACAGAGCCTCGAAGATGCCACTAGTTCGGAAGGCACATCCGAAGTTCCAGTGGAGGGATTCCTCAACCAAGCTGACGGGGAAAGAGGTTGAGCTTTGGCCCTTTTCGAACGGGAAGAACTAAACCACGAGAGCAGCTCCCAGGCAGATTCTAGCGCGGGAAAAGTTCTTCTCTTTGTGCTGGGTATTCCCCTGCTCCCAGCTGTGCTCTTCGGATTGCTGTTCTATTGGGTTTTTCTGAGAACTCTTAAGTTCCGTCGGAGCGTGTCAGCGCTCGTTGCGCTAACCATTGTAGCCGCAGCGGGTATTTTCATGGCCACTAGCCAAGCAATACCTCGGCTCATGTCTGCGGTAATGGATTTCAGCAATCTAGGGGAAAACTGGCCTCAAACTCTCTACTTCGCTATACCCTTTTCTTTGGCGTTGGGCGCGCTTTTGGGTTTGGGTTATATCCTCTGGGAAGTGAAGGACATTCTCAACAATCCCCACAGGGTGGAGCTTCCCGGCTTCTGGACCTACAAGCTCAAATGGAGGAAAACTCCCTTGGAGCTCTGGAGAATGAAGCGCTCCATAGCTGCGCTCAAATCTGGCTCTCTCATGGATGGAGACAGGAGTCCTTTGGGCTACGAGGAGAGCAAAGATCGGGTAGGCTACCGGTTTGTGGAGGAAGCCCGCCGGCACACCATCATCACGGGAGCCGCTGGTTCCGGTAAGACCATTTCCATGCTGGCCCTCATGCGGGCTGACATCGAAGCTGGAAGAACTGTTGTGGCAGTTGACTTCAAGAGATCTCCAGAGTTCGCAGCGAAGCTGGCAGCCTGGGCCCATGAGTTCGAGATCCCCTTCTATCACTTTGAGAAGGGTAGCCCCGAATCCTATAGGATCCAATACTCCGAGGGGCAGTCCACCTACGACCCCTTCGCTTCGGGCTCTGGCTCCGAAATGGTGCTCAACATGCGAGAGTATGACAGCGCTTCGGCCGTCTATAAGCAGCACATGCAGCAGCTGCTTCAAATCATCTTCGCTATGATGGAGCAGGCAGATAGAGCCAAGGCTCCCGAGGTCGACTGGGACCACGGTGGAATCTACATGTTGGCCTCCTGCCTCACGGACGCTAATCTCAATGATCTTCTCATCGCCTGCGAGGGAAAGCCGATTTTCCATGAGGCTTCCGAATATGTGCCTCTGGCGCTCTCTTCGAAGAGCGGCATGGAAAGCCATGCGCTGGAGCAGCTCCGAGGCCAGATGAGAACCATTGTGGCCTCCGCCTATGGCCGATGGTTCAAAATCGGCGATGGCAGCCGCAACATCGATCTCCTAAAGATGATGACCCAGAACCAGAACATCATCCTCTTTTCCTTCAACTCCGAAGATGAGCCTGAGCTTTCCCGCTATGTGGGTTCCATGATCTTCGCTGATCTTCGAGCAGTTTCTAGCCACATTAGGAACATGAAGGCCAGCAGGGATACCAATGTCTACGTGGACGAGTTCCAAGCGGTGCCACCCACTGCGGTGACTGGACTTCTGGAAAAGGCCCGAGAGTCTCGAATCGCCATGACATTGGCCCAGCAGGCCTTTGAGCAGATCATCACCTCCACCCAGGGAGGATCGGGCACGGGTGAGGCCTACCTGGATTCTATTTTGGTCACCTGTTCCAACTTCCTTATCCATGCTGGAATGACCCAGAACTCTGCAGAGCGGGTGTCGAAGCTCCTGGGGAAGGAGTGGAAAACCGTCTATGCCCGTACCAACAAATCCTCGGGCAGTTTCCTTAAAAACAACTTCTCCAATCGCCGCGATCAGATTGTCTCTGCTAGCAACCAAGAGGTCTGGCGGGTCGAGCCCTCGGAGATCATGCAGCTTTCAGCTCCATCTTCAGCCAATGGCTACAAGTCCACTGCCATACTCGTGAGCAAAGCCGTGGCGGATCCCGCCGTGGAAGCCAAGGGGACGATTGCCCGCACACTTTGGATGATTCCCCCGTCCATTGTTCTCGATGAATATGTAACTCCGATGGTGGGGAATGAAGCTGTAGCCGAAGCTGAAAATCTCTACGCCAGCCCACAGAGTGAGCTCTTCGTAGCTGATGAGGCAGCAAATAGATCAGCTGATTCCGTAACCTTCGAAGAAAATGCACTACAGAGCCAGGATGAGTTCGACTTCGATCAGTACTCCCATGGAGATGAGGATCACCAGGTGCAGGGCTATGGTGATGATTTCGATGGCGCCTTCGAGCAGATAGATTTTTCTGCGGAAGAGGAAATCGAGGAAGATGATTTCACCATCGAAGAGATCGATGATGCCGACGATGATCTCCTCGGTAGCTTTGATCTCAAGAGCCCTCCTCCTTCTAAGCGGCCCTCCAGAGAAACAGCTCAACAAGCAGAGCGGCCGCCTCAGCGCCAACAGCCGCCCCGCCGTGCGCCCGAGGCTGAAACCAGAAGTCCCCAGAGGCCCATCGGAAAAACTGCTGGCATCCCCCGGGGTATTCCCAACTTTGCCGATGAGGTGGAAGAGGAAGCATTGCCCGATTTTTAGGCCGATCTGTGATATGTGAATAAGCGTGAGAACAAGAATTTTCTAAGGAGTTTAGATGGCAATTCCCACAGGTGATTCCTCGAAGCAGGGGAAGCCCAATGGAGTTCCCGCGCGCGGTCTCCCTCCACAAAACGGACAGCGAAGACAGGGGGGACTACCTCCCCTAGGGGGCCAGGGCCAGAAATCTGCAGGGGCTGGCATTCCGCGCCAAACGAGTGGCGCTCCCCAAAGCCGTCCTCGGGCAACGCCACCCCAGAGGCAGCAGGGACTCCCCAGCCCCCAGCCTCAGCAGGGAACCAATAGGTCCCAACAGACGCCCCCTCAGCGGAGGCAGCCGGCGCCTCGAGCTCCCCGCGCACCCCTGCCTCAGGACCTCGAAGATGAGCTCTTTTCGGGCATCACAGCTCCCGCCGATGACGGCTATGATCCAAACTCCTTGGGCTATGAAGACGATCCCTTCGAGCCCATCCCCGAGGATGAGCTTTCCTACGATGATGGAGAAGATGGCTACTACGAAGAGCGGCCCCAGGGTGGAGCGGCTCCCCAAGCTGGAGTAGCTCCACTCCCTCAGTCCCGACAGCCTCAAGCCCGCCGGAATCGCACTTCAGGAGCTCCCGTGGAGCCCCGTCAGGCGAAGGTGGAGGAAGAGGACTACCAAGAGGAGTTCATCGACGAGGAGAACATTGAGCTAAAGCCCTACGGAGGAAAGAAGAAAAAAGCCTCTAAGAAAGCTAAAGTCAGCGATTTCGACAACCGTAAAAACCTCGAGGGCCAGCGAAAGCTCTACCGTACCATCTTCGTCCTCGCTATCGTGGCTATTGTGGGTTTTGGCGCCTTTAAGACCTTCATGCCTGTGCAGGTTCTCACCGAAGATGAAGTTGCCACCATTGCCGCATGGACCAATGGAGATACGGGATTCCCAACTACGAGGGGAGAGGGCTTCGCACTTTCCTTTGTGGACACATTGGTGAACTACAGCGAAGATCAGCAGTCCAAGGCCAAGAGGGATGTAGCGCTCCAGTACTTTACCGGTGGCTCTGATTCAGCCTTTGCAGCCAACGAAAGTTTCTCGGTGATGGGAAACATTAAGCAAAGCATCATTTACGGCCCAGTGGTTTTGGAATCCGATGCTCTCACGGAGAATGCGGGTGCCTACAAGATCGGCATGCTTCTAAGCACGGCTCCTCTAAAGGACCCCGAGGGTGATGGCGTTCGCTACGACGAGCTCGCCTCCGAGCAGCTTCGCTGGGTCGCCTTCAATGTGAATGTTTACTACGATGTCTCCAATGATAGCTTTAGGATCGCAGAGGGGTCGCCCACGCTTCTTCCCTACGAGGAAGTAATCGCCGAAGATCTCCCAGTCGCTCAAAGCCTTGGAGAGCCAGTTGAAACGCCACCTGGTGATGCGAGCTCCATTGCTCTGGGCTTCATAAAAGAATACCGCCAGAGCTCCAAGAGTGACACCTCTGCCCTGGAATCTTACATCATAGGAGATGATCCTACCCTCAGAACTGGGCTCAATAGTAAGTATCAGTTCTCCACGATGGAGGACGAGGACGCTTCTGTGGAAATGACTTTCTACAAAAATGAAGCAGAAGCTGATGCTGAAACTCCAAGCCAGCTAAAAGTCGAAATGATAGTTCAGTGGGCAATCCCCATGGATGAAGAAGGCAAAGAGAGTGTGAAGTTCACTTCCACCTATGTGCTCACATTGGATTATTCGGGATCTGGCTACAAAGTTTCGAAGTTTGCTCCCTACTATTGGAGTGAGCAGGTACCCGAAGACGGCACAGAGGATGGAGCTGAATGAGTTCCTACATTCATTTCGCTAAACCCTCTAGGAAAAACTTACCTATTTGATATGAGTGCTGTTCAAGTGTCCCTCGGGGGATATTAGAACTACCCTCACAACTACACTCAGGAGACACACAATCATGGATTCTCTCATCTTCGCCCTTAGCGGCCTTCAGAACACCCTCATCACCCAATACATTGGCCCCATCGCATTGGTCATCATTGCGGGTGTAGCCATCGTTCTTCTCATTAAGCGCCAAATCGCCATGGCTTTGAGCTTCGGTGCTGTTGCGCTCATTGCAGCCTTCTTCATCTACGCTGGACCTGTGCTCTTCGGCCAGAACGGTGTGGGAAAGAAGGTAGGAACGAAGATCGGTAATCAGATCAACACCGTCGAAGTGGTGGAGGCGCCCGCTGCTGCCGCCGACTTCGTAGCTCTCCCCTGAGCTAAATAATCTGAGGGTTCCGCCAGGGGCCGTAGCTTTATCGCTACGGCCCCTGGTTTTTGCTTAGACGTGTGCGCACCACTGCTGCGATATGATTTTCATTGGGAATATCTACTAACCACAAAGGACTCAGAGTGGCTGAAGAAGAGCAGAAACAGCAGGCAAAGAAGGCGAAGAAGTCCCTCTTTGCCAAGGCCAAGAAGAAGCTCGACGTATCCGTAAAGGCTGTTGTGGATAACTTGGTCTTCTCCAAGAGGGAGGTTTGGGCCTACTACAGGCTCAGCCCCGACATGTTTGAGTTCATTTCGGACTCCGTTAAGGTCTCAAATGCATCTCGAGTGGCGACCGCGCTCACCTCACTTGTCGAGAATCGAAAAGATCCACTAGAGCTCCACTTCATTACCACCTCCACACCCGTGGATGTTGAAGCCTGGTATGCTCAAATCTCCTCCATCGTAGACGAGTGGGAGGGTAACAGCTCCGCCTTCGGCGAGTTTTTAGACCAGATGGCCGATCACCTCACCTCTCGGGAATATGCCAACAGAGTTGCATACATGGGCATCAAGCTGGGCAACAGAGGTGCCCTCAACATGGAGGATCTCAACCCGTTCCTCGCTGGCTGGAAAGGCGCCTGGGATTCCTTCATGGAGTGGGTTAACAATGCCACAAAGACCTTCGATTCGGATGTTTCTGCTGCCGAAGAAAAGGCCTTTCGCCAAAAGGCCGCTAAATACACTTCCATCGTAAGCAATGGCGCTCTTCGTGGCGCGCCTATTACCGCCGAGGAAATCCTCACTCTCATCAAGCGCCAGCTCTACCCAGCTATGTCGGCCCCCTACCTGGACATCGATCACGGCAATCGCTGGGGCGCAGGAGACCTCGAGCTCGAAACAGCCTCCGTTATCCGAAACAAGTTCCGCTGGTTGGAGATCAATCAGTTCGTGAATGGCAGGGAGTATACGGGCTACAGAGCGGCTATGTCTCTGACGAAGTTTGACCGAAATGCCGACTATCCCTCCACCGCTTTCCCCTTCCTCTATGTGCCTCAGATGCTCATGGGCTTGCCCTTCACTACTTACGCTAGAGTGAAGCTGCTCCCCAATGAGAAGATGAGGAAAGAAATCGAAAAGAAGAGGAAAGAGCAGCTCGACCAGCTGAAGTCCTTCCAGGGTGCGGCCAAAAAGAGCGCTGATGCCGCCGTTTCGGACAACTCTAAGATCGAGACGGATATGAGAGACCTGAGAGATCTCGACGATCAGACAAATGCTGATAAGACTCCTTGGGTCGAGGGGTCCTATAGAGTTGTTGTGGAAGCAACCCACGAGAAAGCTCTTAGAGACATCGTTTCGGCGCTGAAGCAAAAATACTCAGAGAATAGCATCACCAGCGTGCTTTCATCGGGTGATCAGCTGGACCTTTTCCTAGAGCAGATGCCTGGAGACACCACGAGGGTGAACGCCTTTAGGCAGCTCACTAATTTGAATCATCTGGCCACATCTGGATTCAACATCTCCTCTGACGTAGGGGATAAGATCTGGAGCCAGAACGAGATGGAGGCGGATCTCAATGGCTAAACGAAGAGGCAATAGGGGCGGCGGCGGCGGTCCCGCAAAGCTACTCATGTCCATAGTCGGACTGCTTGTGGTCGGAGGATTGATCTTTGCCTTCGCAAAAGCTAACAACATCAGTAGCGTTAGCTCTTTCATCGACTGGGCTCGCAGCTCCTCTGACAAGCTCGACAGCTGCATCATGGACAGCGAAGACGAGGCTCTCTGGAAGTGCGATAGCCCCTTCGGTAATGGCTCCAATGGGGGAGACCAATCCAACGGAGGTGACTCTTCCGAGGGAAATGGCGGTAGCACCGAGGGTGAAGCCCCCAATGAAGACGGCTCTAAGGGAGATCCCTCCAAAGAGGTCTCCGCTCTAGCGTCTTTGGTTGTAGCGGATCAGCAGAAAGTCGACTACAATCGAGAGGACTGGAAGCACTGGACGGGTGAGCGCTGCAACGACACTCGCCAGCAGGTGCTAAAAGCTCAGGCAAAATCCTTTGAGCTCGACTCCAAGGGCTGCAAAGTTGCCTCGGGAGAATGGGTGGACCCCTACACGGGCAAGACCTTTACGGACCCCTCGAAGTTGGACATAGACCACGTCTACCCGCTGGGCGCCGCGGCACGCGCTGGAGGCCAGAGCTTTAGCGCTGAACAGAAGGAAGCCTTCGCCAATGACACTAGCCAGCTCCTAGCTGTGAGCGCAAGCGCCAATCGCTCTAAGAGCGACAAAACCCCCGAAGAGTGGATGCCCGAAAACAAGGACTTCACATGCAGCTACTCTAAGCTCTTCGTCAATGTTTCAGCCAAATATGATCTCACAATCACTGCGGGCGATAAGAAAGCACTAGAAGCGGGGCTGAGAACATGCTGAAGACGATGAGATCGCGTTCTGAGCGACTTTTACAGGCCACACACAGGGAAACACATAGAGGGAAATACGCATCGCAGAACGCGATCTAAGACAGGAAGAAAAATGGTAAGGAAGACAGCAGAAGAACTCAAGAAACAGTTCAGAAGCCACCAGGATAGCCAGGTTTCCCTCATGGAGGCCATCGAGAAGCCTCTCAGCCTCGAGGAAAGGCTCAAGTTCTTGGCGGACATGGGCCGCACCGATCTCGTGGACGCCTTTAAAGAGTGGAAGCCCCGCGTTTCGAGAGCTAAGAAGAGGGGAGCGCCGCTGGATCAGCGAGTTTCCATCACTATCACGGGTGACGAGCGCTTTTCTTTGGATAAGGAAATGAAGCGGCTCAAAGCAGAGAAAACCGCTATTTCCCTTTCCCAGCTGATCCGCAACAGAGCCATGGGATCTGTAGACATTCAGGCTTGGCGGGAAATAGCCGTAGAGGCACTCCAGGAGATCGAAGAGATCGCCGCCAATTCTGCTAAGCTCCGCAGGCGCAAGTCGCAGCTCACAATCGTTCTCGATTCCGAAGATGACGAAGAGCAAATCTACTCCTACGAGCGAGAGATCGTCTCCATCAATCAGAAGCTCGAACGAATCACTGCTCAGAACAAAAAGAGAACCCACAGGCTGGCGGGTAGGATGAGCATGGCCGAGGCAGAGACTGTAAAGTGGCGTGCCCAGCGACTTCATCTCTCCGCTTCCGACTATCTAAGAATGATGATTTTTGGCCATGTCCCCAACTCGGATGCAGATTCCCACATGTCTCTGGATGCCAAGAGGCGCTTCTACTTGGCGATCATCGATGTGGCGGACAATGGTTGGGGTGATGTGCCCAAGATCTACAACTGCAAGCAGTGTGAGAACTATGTGGAGCGCATCCGTCAGCTCGAAGAGCAGCTCAAACAGAATGAGATCTTTGCTGGAGCTGGAGTCTGAGAAAGTGCTATTTCGCTTTTGGCCCCTGGCGATATGCACTTAGAGTTTCATAGGCCACAAGGAGCTAGATCAGCATGCTAAAAATCAGAGGCATCTTGAAAAAGATGCTTGCAAAGTCGAGGGAAGATAGGGGCTCTTCCGCGCTCATTTCCTTCATTTTGCTGGTGCCGCTCTTCCTCGGGCTCGTCATCACGGCGGTGGATGTTTCCTTCTACTTCTCCAACAGAGGCCAGATGGAAGCCATCGCCAGTGACGCTGCTCGAACTGTAGGTATCTATGGTGGCGCTGGAACCTCCGACATGGCCACTACCATCGAGAAGAAGTATGGTAACCCCACCGGAGCCTGCACTTCTGGCAGGAAAGATCTCAATGATGGCACGAGCGAAGAAAACACCGCTCGCAAGAATATGTTCAAGGAAATCCTCGGCTCTAATCCCGCTAATCACACTTCGGTGGAATGCAATGTGGCCGCCGCTATCGCTAATCAGCAGGGTCTTGTTTCGGTTTCCTTCGACAGAAGCATCAACCCAGACCTCGGCGTAAAGTGCGGTCCGGCTGTAGCGGCCACCATTGGCACTAGAACCTACTGTGACATCAACTACGCTTACACTGGCATGCCCGGATCACCTATGAGCTTCATCCAGTTCCGCATGGAAGACGGGCAATCCAGTGGCCTTCTCGGTGTGAATAAGATCACGAAGTCTTCGGAATCAGAGGTGGCCAACCCACCCACAACCTCTCGGGGGTAATAGATGAAATCCCCTCTAGCCCTCTGGCGAGCTTTCAAGGCTAAGTTTTTCACTGACAGGGCAGATAGCATCCTTGTGCCTGCGCTCATTTTGGCCCCAGTGATGGTGATTGCGGTGGGTCTCGCAGTGGAAGTAACCAAGAACAACTATGTTCGCAATGATCGGATTAACGCCATCCAAGACGCCGCCGTATCTGCGGCGTCTACCGCCAACAGCCGTGGTTCTTTGAGCTGGGAAGTACTCGACAGCGTGGTAAACGAGTATGAGCACCAGAGATTCGGGCAGAGGGTGTTTTCAGCTGTAAATAATGGCGATCTCACCTACGATGGGGGAGAGGGTCAGGAGACTCTTACCGATATGTTCGGCGGCCGCGAATCTGCCTGCATGGTCAATGAAGAAGACGGCATGCAGTACCCCTACTACACGGTCACCCTAAAGGAGGGTAGGGTCGATGATGCGACTACCTCTTCCTCGAGGACTATCAGCTTTTCTCGCACTCAGCCCACCGTTGCTAGCGCTAATATGAAGGCTCAGCTTGATCCAAGCAAGATCTACAGATCTGTTGAGGTCAAGGTGATAGACTCCACTCCAAACATCATCATGGGCATGATGGGAGCACCATGCCAAAACCTCACCCTCTCCGCAAGTTCTGTGACTTTTGCTGTCAACTCTGACCTCTAAAAAACTCTCCATCATTAGAACAGTAATTGGAGCCAAATCGTGTTAGATTGGCACTAATCACCGATGATGGGAGAGTCCATGATTCTAGGGAACTGAAGCACAACAGCACATATCTCAATGAGTAGTTCACCGAACAAAAGGACAAGAGTTGGCCTTCAAAAACAGATCAGCAGAAACCGCTAACTTCAACGGCGAGGGGGTGAAAAATCTCCTCAGAGAAGAACTAAGTGGCCAAGCTGTTGTAGCTGACACTTCGGCACTTCTCATGCGCGGCACTGATCTTCTAAGATCCCTGCCGGCTTGTGATCTCATCATTCCCGCAATCGTGGCAAAAGAACTCGAAGGCAAACGGACTTCAGCAAACGTGGGCTTTATGGCCCGTGAGTGGCTTCGGCTCCTCGAAGAGCTCAGAGTCTCCCATGGTGAAGAACTATCCAAGGGCGTCAGAGTTCCTCTAGACTATGCCGCCGAGGAGATCACTATTCGGATTGAGCCCAATCATAGCAACCAATCCGTGCTCCCGCTCCAGCTCCAGGATGGCTCCAATGATAGCACGATTCTAGCTGTCGCTCTGGCCATGCGGGATGAGCTGGCGGCGACAGGTGTTCAGCTGAGCTTGATCTCCAACGACATGCCCATGCGGCTCCACTCCACCATTGAGCTGAAGATTCCCGCCTACGAGGTTTCCTCCTCCACTGTGGACGCTGCGAAGCCCTTCTCGGGTCGAGTGTCCGTGGAGATAACAGACGAGGAAGTTGAAGAAGTCTTCGGTTCCCGGGAGACTGATAGGGAGGCTCTCGAAGACATCATCGCTATCGCTACGGATGAGCGGATTTCTCATGCGATGGTGGACGTTATCCACGAAGACAAGATCGTCAAAACAGTGATGTACTCTAGCTTGAATGGAGTGTCAGATCTCCCCCGAGCACAAAATCGCGCCAAGGGGATCTCGCCTAAAACGGTCGAGCAGCGAGTAGCCATGTCCTACTTGCTCAAGCCCGTGGAAGAACTGCCCATCGTTTCCATCGTGGGTCGCGCGGGAACGGGTAAGACCCTCCTCACCATTGCCGCAGGCCTCGAGGGGGTTAAGAAAGATAAGTACCAGAAGGTGCTGGTTTTCAGGTCCCTCCACGAAATGGGTGTTGGCCAGGAGATGGGATTCCTCCCCGGCAATGTAGAAGAGAAGATGGGGCCCTGGTCGGGCGCTATCATGGATTCGCTGGATGTGATCGCTAGGGCTTCCCGCAAGGGTGACCGACCCAGCAAGGCGGACATCGATGCTCTCAAGGTAGATGTGGAAGTTTCCCCCATCAGCTACCTCAGGGGAAGATCCATCACAGATACCTTCATGGTGTTGGATGAAGCTCAGAACTTCTCCCGCAATGAGCTGCTCAACATCCTTTCGAGGGCGGGCGAAGGAACGAAGATCGTGCTCCTCAGCGATTCCTACCAGGTTGACAACAGATTCCTCCAAAGCGGAGCTCGCTCGGAGGTCTGGTCAGTTGTGGATTCTCTGAAGTCTTCGGAACTTTTCGGCCATGTCACTCTCACCCAAACGGAGAGAAGCGCCGTCGCTGAATTGGCTTCGGATATTCTCGCTCAGTAGGTAGGGCTTTAAAGCCCTAGGCCCCGGTGAGCACCAAGTGTGCTCATTGGGGCCTTTCCCTATTGGATTTGAGGTCCATTTCGCTGGATCTAATCGCTCACGGGTGACCTTCTCCCGTCGAAAAAGGCCATTGCATATTTCTGGTACTGCGATATGGAAACCATAGCGTGGCCAAGATCTACTTGTCGCGTAGATAGAAGCTACTAGTGACTTAGTGAGTGTGATTTCTAGATGAAAGCAGGAGCGGGCTACCTCCGGGAAGGTTCGGTGGCGAGGAAGACTCCGAAGCCTCGGGGGAGAGCTGTTTTTGCCTCTGTACTCATGGTTTTTGCGGTGCTCTTTGGCTTCGTAGCCACGGGCCCCCTAGTTGACAGCTTTATAGCTAACTCCTCCAATGGAACCCAGGGAATGACAGAAGCTTCCGCTATGTTCTGTCAGCCTCCCAGCCAGTCTTTGGGTTTCAACATGGAGAATCCACGGAGCTGGAGAACGGGAGCTTCCACCTATCCCCTGGATAATGTCTCCAGCAGAACACTCAACGCCCAAGAGGTGGTTGGCAACGGCGCCCGCTTCGTTAACTTCTACGGCTTCGGCGTGCCAACGGGAACTTTTCTCTTCATTCCCGAAGATGAGGGACTGCCACAAGAGTCCGGTAAGGCATCCGAAGACAACAAAGACGCAGCTCTTGACACTGGAGTAATCGAGCGGGTAAAGAAAATCAGCGGCAACAGTGGAGTTGCGGTTGGCGACTGGTTCGAAAAAACCAATGGATCCCGCAGTGGAACCCAGTGTGCCTTTGGTTCGGTTGGAACTCTAGCCGCCAACGGAGTTCTTGGGCTCACCACGATTCTTACGCAGATCATGGGCGGCATTTCCTCCTTTGCCTTTACTCCCACCATCATCTGCGACTCCAGCAGCAATTCCACCGCACCTTGTGTGGATCTTGTTGGCATTATCGGTGGTGGCAATGGCAATCCCAGCGGCGGCATCATCGGCAATCTCACTAACAGCATCTACTTCCCCCTCCTGGTTATTGTGGGGCTTCTTGTAGCGGTTTGGATCATCATCAATGGCCTTGTAAAGAGGCAGTTCAGAGAAACACTCACTGGCGCTCTCTGGTGTGTGGTTGTGATGGTAGCCGGTGTCGCCCTGTTGGTTAATCCACAGATGCTAGCAAAGGCTCCCATGGCCGTGGGAAACACCATCGCCCAGTGTGTTATCGGCACCTTCACGGGTTCTGCAGGATGTGGAACCTCCGGAAGTAGCGCCCCCAGCACGGGTGAGCTCTGTGCCGCTGACACCGGCGGTTCGGGCATCAACAAGGCGCCTCTCACGATGGCGAATCTCAACTGTAAGCTCTGGGAAGCCTTTGTGCTTCAGCCCTACGCCCAGGGTTCCTTTGGTTTGCCCCTAGAGCAGCTCTATGTGGGTAGTGGGCACTCGAACACAGAGGCGTCTAAAATAGTTGAAAAAGCAGGTTTGGATCCCAACAACTTCTGCATAAGCCTAAAGCCCAATGGTGCCCCTAGCCAGTATGCTAATGGAACACTGAAAGTCAGTGGTGGATCTTCGATTTGCAACATTGCGCTTTACCAAATGCTTCTCCAGGTGGATGTGCAGAATGGCTCCGCCGTGGATAAGCCCAACAACATCGATCCCAGATGGCTCCAGCTTGCTATCTTTGCGGCATCCGATGACGGCACCTATAATGCCTGGGCCCCCAGCGATTTCCACGTCGGTCAAGTGGGGCTTGCCGGACTCGGGCTCATCGCCGCCGCCTGTGCTTCCCTGGTTATCGTGGTAACATCCGCCTTCGCTCTGGCCTTCTTCTTCATCTCCATTATCCTCATGGCCTTTGCACCGTTCTTCCTTCTGGCTGGTGTCCACCCGGGTAGAGGTAAGAAGATCATGCTGGGTTGGCTAGGGCAGGTACTTTCCAATCTCATGAAGTTCATCGCATCGGCGATCTTCCTGGTGATAACGGTGGCCATCTACTCCGCTGTGCTTTCGAGCGTTTCCAACTTGGGGGCAATGCTCATATTTGTCATCATCCTCACGGTTGCTTTGCTCATGTACCGCAGGGAAATCGTGGACATGCTGGGCATCATCGACCTCGGCGGAGAAAAGCTCTCCAACAAGTTTGGCGAGAAGGTCATGGATCGTGTGAAGAATACTGGCAAAACAGCTATGGCTGTGGGTGCTGGTGTCACTGCCGGTGCTCTCTCCAACGGCTCCATCAATCCCTTTAAACCCTCCAACTGGACTCCAGGTAACCTCAAGAGCAACCTTCTCGACAATGTTCGGGCAGGAACGGACGCCGGCCGTCGATCCATTAAGTCGAGGCCCGGCGCACTGGGTGAGGTCTTCAAGGCCTCCGACAGGATCTCTGCTGAGAACAAGAGCCGAGTTCGTGAAAACAAGAGGAAGGCCGATGATTTCGCTTCGGAGGCCAATAGGAATCTTGTGGACGCCCAGGCCAAAGAGGCGGGCATCGAATCCAACATTGCCATGGTTGAGAACTCTTCGGCAGCTAAAATCGAAACGCTGGAGGGGAACCGCCAGGAAGCGCTTAACAGGCAGATTGCCATCACTTCGGCCAAGGACGAATACACCGAAGCTCAGGCTGCCGGCCTTGAGGCCATCTCCAACCCCGAAGTGCGGGAGCTCCAGGATCTCCTCAACCAGATCAAGGATCTGGAAATCAATGCCACCATTGCAGAGGAAAGTGGCAAGCTGGAAGAGGCCGCCCAATTCCGCGAGCAGGCAGAGAACCTTGGAGCCAGGGCGGAAACCATTCGCTCGGAGCTCACCCAGGATGAAATCGACCTTGGCCAGCGGGAATACCGCCAAGAAGTCGCTGCCAACGTGTCCAGCGACAAGATCAACAGCTCCAATGTGGATATCTATGAGTCCCGCGTCCACGACGTGTTCAAGGACACCATGGCAACGATTGCGGGCACGGACTACCAGATCATCCAGGAGAAGGAACGGGCGCAGGCCGAACTCAATGATCTCAGCGCGGCCAAGATTACGGCTGCAGATGAGGTAGAGGATGCTAGAACAGCTTCCGAAAACGCCGCTGCTGCTGCGGGCTACGCCAACGAGGTGTCCAGGAATATAAGGCCCGGCGAGGTGGTGAGAACAGCCAATGTGCGTAAGCAGGAGAAGCTGATATCTGATCACCAGAACAACAGGCAAAAGGATATTCTTGCAGAGGCTGGGGTAGCGAAATCCGAAGCTGACAACTTTGCTGACCTCCGTGAGGATGCAGATAGCCGTGCGGATCTAGCAGTTCAGGCTGGAGCTAATGCTCGCGTAGCTGCAATGGAGGCTAGAGAGAACCAGAGAGCCACTCGACAGGAAATCGATGCTCGCACTGCTCAAATAGAGGACAAAGTATTTGCTGAAAGTTCCAGGGAACTCCAGCCGGCGCTTACCGAGAAATGGGCCCGAAATGGCGAGGGCTGGCAGAAAGAATATGCAGCTATCGCCGAACAGCGGATGAAGCTCACAGAACAGGATAGGAACATTTCGCAGATGGAAGCCGATGGAGCTTCCTCCTATGACGTGGATGTGGCAAAGCAAATGCGGAACGCCATCCAGGAATCCGTCAATGCTTCGGAAGTCCAGTTCAAAAAGTCCACCGGCATCAATGCCGCCGATGCTCGCACGGCCTTCAATGGGGCTCTAAGGGAAGAAATGGCCTCATCGAGGCCCGATCTCCTACAGCGGCACGAAGCTACTGTCAATGCCCAGGTGGAGCTAGAAACGGCCGATCTTCGTGGCCGAGAAGCGCAGTATGAAGCAGAGTTCCAGGCCCAGCGAAAGATCGTCCAAGATTCCCAAGTGGAACAGCGCCAAGCCGCCAAGGATGGGGAAATCTTTGACAGGGCCCACCGAAAAGCAACCTCGGCAGCAACCTTTGCGGAGCGAAAGACAGGCGAAACACCCCAGGCCGGAAAAGACGCGGATAGAATCCAATCCAAGACAGGTCGCAAGGTGCAATCCGCTAGAAAGCTCGGCGACAAGGCGAATGGCAACAGGGGCTTGCCAACGGGTAGCCCGACGGAGTCTGCCACTCAGGGTCCTCAGCAGGAAACAACCCAAGCTCCCCAGCAATCCACTCCAGTCACCCCTGAACCGCTAATCCAAACTAGGCCCTCCAAGCAGCCTCAGCAGCAGGCTCCCCGCGCTACCGAGCAGCCCTCTAAGCGACCCGAGCATAGCTCCCCGGCTTTCCCCAAACAGCCGAGCGAAAGCAAGCCAGCTAGGCCCGAGCGTCCTTCTAAGCGGCCCCAGCAGCAGGAGCCTCAACAGCAAGCTCCCGAGAGACCCGCTCAGACTCCACGAGCCACCGAGCAGCCCTCTAAGCGACCCGAGCATACCTCCCCGGCTTTCCCCAAACAGCCGAGCGAAAGCAAGCCAGCTAGACGACCCCAGCTCGATGGAGAAAAACCCGTCGGAGGAAAATCCACCAATGGAAACAGGGGCCCACTAGGAAAAGATGATCCTCTAAGTCTCAATGATAGCAACTTGACTAATTTTCTAGACGATGATATTCCACTTCCCGAACCGGACATTGAAGACGATCCCTACGCAGGTTTCGACCCCGACCGGATTCCCGAAGACCCAAGCGGCTTCGATGACATTAGGTAATAGGTAATGGCTGAAGATAGGAACAACCAGGAGGACAGCCTAGAGCAAGGCCGGGAGAATGTCACCCCCGAAGACGCTTCTAGAAATGATCCTGCTCAGGCCTCCAAGGGGGGAGCTGAAAAAGTGGGGGATAAGGCCAATAACCTTGGCCAGAGCATCCTCGACAAGGGAAAGAATCTCGGCGGTGGCCTGAAAGATAAGGCTGGCAGTGCCATAGACAAAGCGGCCGAAGGTGACGGCGCTACCGCAAAGGCCGCCCAAGCTGTTCAGGCGACCCAGCGGGTAGCTAAGACTGCCGCCGGAGTAGTTGACACAGTAAAGAACATCGCCTCCGCTACGGCGAGCTTTGTGTCCTCCCTTTTCAATCCCGCCACTTGGATCGCCATTGGCGTGATCGTGGCGGTAGTTCTAGCTACTTTGGGTATAGTCACGGGAATCCAGGTCTACGGCAAAAACGAGGTTGAGTGCTCTACCACTACATCTTCCGCTGGTGGCGATGCCGGAGACCTCGTCCTCGAGGGTTCCACCGAAGAAAAAGCGGCCGCGATGATGAAGTGGCTCATGACCCATAAGTTCGGTGGAGTCTTCGGTGACAAGCCGATGACTAAAGAGCAAGCGGCTGGCGTGGCTGGCAACTCCTTTGTTGAATCTTCTTTCAACCCTTCTATCCAAAACGACATCGGAGCTTCTGGTTTATTCCAGTGGTTGGGTGGAAGAAAAACCGCTCTGGATGCCTTCGCCGCTAGTCAAGGAACCCAGTGGTCAGATCCCACTACACAGATGCTCTATCTCGCCCATGAGCTCGAAACTAGCCACAGCGCCGCGGCGGAAGCTTTCCTCGCGGCGGGTCCCGGGCCCCGAGAATACGCCTACACTTGGGATGACAAGTTTGAAATATCTGGCCACGCTGCCATTGACCAGAGAATGGGCATGGCTGAGGAGTTCTTCAAGCTCAACATAGATGGCGTGAAAACATCCGCCAACAGGGGTGGCTCCAACTGTGATGCTGGGGGCGCTGGAATCAACTCCGAACTCGTGGGTAGGCTAATCCAAAGAGCAGAGTTCCTTCGAGATCACTCCGGAGAAGTGAGTACGGCTGTGAGCTTCATGAACAAATATGGCGGTTCAGCGGAAGGTATCGCTGGTCACGCTGACAATCCATGGGCCGTTGCCTGCCCAAACATCGTGGGCATCATTTGGGGGCTACCGCCCAAGGGGTTGGGTGCCATGGGCCACTCCAACGCTAAAGCTAACTATGACGCTATGAAAGCGGCGGGCATAGAGCCCGTTGCATGGGCGTTCCCCGGAAGCAGCTCTCCGGGAGCTGAAATATCTGATCCTCCTCCAGGGGCCATCGTACAGGCAACTCCTAACCACACCTTTGTGGTGTTGACCGAGCAGGGACACATCATTGACAACACTTGGACTGTTCCCGGCAAGGGCAAGGAGTTTACGCTTCTTGACGAAAGAGGCGGCGGTACAGGTGGCGCGCGCAGCGACATAACTGGCTGGGTACTTCCCTCCGAAAACTTCGAAGGAGAGTTTCTCAACGACCAAGATCTTGCCCCTCTTCCCGACTGGGCAACTTCTTGAGAAGCGTGATGTTAGGATGGCTCTGAAAGGAGTGGGAAATGGATAAGAAAAGGTTCCTCTTGGTTCTGCTTGGGTTTTTGGCGGCCATTGCGGTGCTTCTTGTTTTCATTTTCTCCAATGCTGGTGGAGGGGAGGATCCTGAAGTGACTGAAACAACCGAGCCCGAAGACGTAACGGTAGATCTCACCCTGAGCGCCATGGATAAGGACAAGATAACAACTGTGCTCAAGACCTTTGAGGAGAATGCTGGAACGTATGGCATTCCCCTGGAGACGCTCCTGGTTAAGGATAAGCTCATTGCCTACGCTGAAAACATTGCAAATCCCCAGGGGGTCTATACCCGCACAGACTTCATGGACATAGAGAAGGCCCAGAGAGCCATTAGCTCTGTGACTGATGAATACGCCAATGTCGAAGTCACTGACATAGATTTCAAGTACAGTGAGCCCTATTTTGTCTCCACCGTTTTCAAGGATGCTACTTTCCCCGAGCAGGCTGAGAGCAAGGTGGGCAATCGGATGGTGACTCTGGAGATCCCCTTCGAAACAACTGCCCATTTTGTTCACTACTACACCAATAGCACAGACGCCTTCGTGACCAAGCAGGTGGTGGGTGGTAACCTCACCATCTCCTTTGTGGAGAAGGACTCCAAATGGCTCATATACAGCGCTAGCGATGACGCTGAGGTGCTCCTCACAGACTACAGGTACACCGTGCTAAACGGTGAAGTCACCCCCAAGAACCAGAGCTTCATTCGGGCCTATGAGCGTAGCCGCGTGAACGAGTCTGGTGATCTGGTGGACACAGAGGATGTAGCTGCAGCTAGAGGACTCAAGTAGCCCCATGGATAAGAAAAAGTTCATTCTCTATAGCTCCATTTTGGCGGCTATAGCGGTGATTGCTCTGGGTTTCTTCCTTTGGCCTCAAGCCACTACACTCGATGATGATCTCGCGGGCGGTTCCTATGAGATTAGCAAAGAAGATAAGCTCCAAATCGAACTAGCAGCCTCCAACTTTGTAGGACTTGCAGGCATCATGGGTATCGATGTGGAAGCTGCACAGCAGGGAGAGGGAATCAGCGCCGAAAAGGCTGAAATGCTGGTTGTGAGCCAGGCTCTCAACTTCTCCGCCCCCAATGGCGCCAGTGACTACGATGGACTTCTCTATTTCCTCTCCGCCACTCGCGCCTACGAATCTGCCGCTGAGGTCTTTCTTCCCGGCTCAACGAGCTTTCCCACAGCTGGCAACACAGGCTCTGTGAACAATGAGCTGCTGACTGAAGATCTCGTAAGCTTTCACAGCTCCTATCTGTCCACGGAGTTTCCCTCTCGTGGATCCTATTACGTGCCAAGCGGAGCGGATGCAGAGGCAGCGCTACCTTCGGTCACAGTTGTCGTTTCCACGGATTCGGAGATAAGTTCCCGAAAGATGACAGATTTTGAGGCTGATGGCACAGCGACCATGGCGAAGACGAGCTGGGAAGGAACACACCAGACTAAGCTCAGATTTGTAAAAGATGGGGATAGTTGGCTCATCGAGTCTGTGATAACTATGGATGATGGCTTCCCCGTTTTCCCGATGGAGACCGAAGAGCTCACCAGGGGCAATCTCCAGCTGGCCCTGGAAAAGGGCCACACCACGGAGAGCCGAGTCCAGCTCTTCTCCAATTCCGACGAAGAGACCCAAACAGAGGAGTAAGCATGGCTGAAAACAAACCTCATACAGATGGCGATCTAACGGCCGCTAATACCGAAGATGATGTGACTGTCGATGGCGCCGCAGAAGTCGCTCAGACAGCGTCCTCGAGCCATCTAGAGGCCCAACAAGACAAATCCGATGAGAGCATCGCGCTCCAGGAGCAGCTGTTGGAGGACCTCGACAGCCAGGAGCCAGAAGGGGAAGCCCTCGAGGGGAGCCCCACCAAATCGGACGACTACTTCGAAGATGACGAGCTCGCCCTCTCCCGAGATGAAATCCTTTCGGAAGATAGCTCTTCGGTTATAGCGAAACAACAGGAGGGGGTTGTCTCCTGGGAGATATCGGGCGTCTATGACGAGAACGGCAAAGTTCGAAGCAAGTACGCTCTGCGAAATAGTCCTCCTTTGCTACAGGTGAGAGACTCGCTGGGCAATCAGGCTGATTTCCTTCTAACCAAAGATCTTTCTGGCTCTTTGGCTAAAAACTTCGATGATCTTCACAGAGCCTACTACGGCATTAGACCTCGCTCAGAAATGACCACTAGGGAAAAGCTCGGTGAGATCAAATCGGGGCTCCGAGATCACATGGGTAAAGTCATCGTGGTGGGCGGAATACTTTTGGCGCTCATCGTGTTTGGCATTTTTTACTAAGTCCGATCCATCGTTCAGCCAGACAGACATCGCCCAACTAATGGGAGCGTCAGCCCTTAGCTCAGCGATATTGGCTGTCATCTATAAGCTTCAGCCTTGGAAGGGTGGAAATCTGTGTCTAGCTCGCCTGGCATCAGCGCTTCAGAGGTGAGGATAGCCAAGAAAATCGCCTATAAGATATGGGCTAAAAAGGCTCTGCGAGCCATCTTGGGCCTCTTCGTTGTGGCGCTCATTGGCTATGCGCTCATAGCGGCCACCATGACTCGCTTCGTACCCACTAATTTGGGTGTGGTGGAAGTTGTTTCCCCCAACTTCCCCGGGGGCCAAGCTAACCCTGGAACAGTAGTGCTCATAGATCCCACAAAGAGCTACGATCCAAAAAACATTTTCACCAATCTTCTCATGGCAATTAGCCCCCACGCTAATGTGCTCAAAGTGGAGATCCTCGAAGGACCCTACGGAACTACGAATTGGGATAAGTACGACATTGATAGAGCCGAGGACTCTCCCCTCGATGGCGAGTACGTTTTCAAATGTCTAGAAGGCTGTGGCCAGGGTGAAGACACCATCACATATGGGGCGATGGATCCCCTATGGATTCTTGGCGTTCCTGTTGATAGAGAGGCTAGCTAACTATGGCGATGTTCGAGGAGCTCTTTAGCCGCCGCAAGCAAGCGCGAACGAAGAGGGTGGAGCGAGAAGTCGACGCTATCACAAAAAAGAGTGGCAAGAGTCGCCGAAATCCCCACTCTTCCATGACTGTGACCGCCTATCTCTGGGGCGCACGGTCCATAGTCACAGTAATCATTCTCATTGGTTTGGTTATCATAGGTATTCAGGGGTATGGCCTCGTAGATGATTTTCTTGTCCACTCTCCGGGATCCTCCACTCAGGAGCTCACCGGTGACAGTAGCGGAAACCCAGGGAAAGATTCTACCAATTGACTATCTTCCTGGTAACGGGAGCTAGAGACGGGTTGAAAGCATGAGCAATAGGCGCATGGAGCTACAGCAGCTATTGGATAGCGTCGCAGTGGCAGAGCACCCGTCTGGGCAGACCTCCGAGAAGATCCGCTCCATCATCCTCGAAGACCCCGAATACGCTCGCGGCTTTTTCAGCAGCATTGTCTCCAGAATGATGAAAATACTCTCCCCCGTTGTGAGCAAACAGGACGGCAGACCTTTTCACCTAGAGGCCGCTATAGTGGGCATCGAGGCTAAAGACCCCCGCTTGGTTCTTGGATTGTCCTTTTGCCCCAAAAGAGGGGATGATGAAGAAGCCCTTGAGGCTCTTCTCGCCGAAGAGATCGTGGGGGTAGCCTCCATGCGGGGCTTCAAAGATCTGCTGAGAGCGGTTGCTATCAACGGTTCTTTGAGGTTTTCCCAAAAGCCTTGAGCGCTAGCCATAAGCAATAGTCACAGACGATATAGTTCTACCTACGAAGGAGAGGCTATGAATGCTGACGAGACTACTGGGTCACCTCGAAAATCACCGAGGATCATACCGCGAGCGACAATGGTTGATGTTGTAGCTCCATCATCTAGCGGAGGAATCTCTGCCAAAAATCTTGCCTTCATAGCGCAGCTCAACGGAGAGCTACGCGCCGCAGGAGTCCTTGGCGATGGCGACACCATGAGGGGCATCCACGACGAGGATGAGATTTCGGAAGTTCTCAGGGATGCCGAAGAGCGATCTCTTTCGGAAGAGGAACTCAATCCCGAGTACTACAATCCTCGGCTTGACCAAGAGCTCATGGCTCTGGACGCCGATGAAATAAATCCCCTCATGCAGAAGTTCGATGACTATGAGGGTCTCGACTATAATCCTGCCTTCAGGGCTCGCGACCGCAGAGCCAGCATCCTCGAAGGAAGCAAAAAGCGAAGAAAGATCTAACCAATCGATCTACAAGCGCCTAGGCCCGAGTTGACAGTCCCCATTTCCCGTATTACAATGGGAATAACGGGTCATCGATCCCGCCCAAAGCGCTAGAGGTGGGTTCATGGCCCTTATGTGTTTCCAGGTCAACTATCTGGAACCAGTGGCATGAGCTTTCATCTCTCCTCCCCCGACTAAAGCCCCGACTAGCACAAAGAGACACACAGAATGAACCAAGAGCAGCAGATTAGCACTCCCGGTAAGTGGCAGATCAAGGCCGCCCCCTACCTCAGCCTTGAGGAGGAGCTTGCCCACGGAGAACTCATTCAGAAGAAGCTGGCTGCAGAATACGCCCAGCTTCTGGAATCAGAATCCTTTGAGAGCTATGAAAAGCTCAAAGCGGAAACCAATGGCGGTTTGAAGGCCATGGATATCAAGCGTCGCCAGCAGGTGTCTTCGGCTCTCGCTGGCGAGCTCAATGGTAAGGAAATCGATAAGCTCATGGGCTGGGCGGATTCCCTGGAGTCCTTTGGCCCCGAAGCGGTGGCCATTCTCAAGGATGGCTGGACACCAGAGAAGATCCAGAGCTTTGAAACGCTCTGCCAAAAGCGCGGCATTTCAGTGGGAATCCACGCGGGCAATAGCGCCATGACAGCCCGAGAGCGCTCTATGGCTATCAGCCGGGGCAATAGGGCGGCAGATTCTCTGGTCCGATCCAACGTGAAGCTGGTCTATAGCGAAGCCAATAAGCAGGCTCGCGCCCTTAACCGCATGGGCGACTTCGAAGAGATGGCCTCAGCTGGCCTCATTGGCCTTTGGAAGGCTGTCCTTAAGTATGATCCCCGCAGGGGCAACAAGTTCTCCACAGTAGCTACCCATTGGATTCGCCAGTCCATTGTCCGCGAGAACAACAACACTTCCAGGCTCGTGAGACTTCCAGAGAACAGGATTGCGGACCTAACCAATCTGCTCCGATTCCGGCGGGAGCTTCCAGACGGCACTACGGAAGCTGAATTCCTGGAGCAAGCCTCAAAGAAATTCAAGCTCACCCCCGAAAAGATCGAAGAGATCTCCAATGCGGCAAACCGCCACACTTCTCTCAACAAGCCCGTGGGGGATGACGGAGAAAAGGAGCTACTCCACTACGTGGCTGGCGCTGCAGAGCCCGCCGAGGAGAGAGCGGTCGAGAACCAGATGATGACCATTCTCAATGAGGCCATCGACTCTCTGGAGCTCGATGAGGCTAGGATTCTCTCCAATGCTTTCAAGATGAGCCATTTCGGCGAAGAGCCTCAGACAGTCGCCGACTATTGCCGTGTGAATAAGATCACCTCTTCCCATTACCGTCGAGTTTCTTCGCGGGCAATCGCCAGGGTTCGAGAAGTTCTGGACTCCTACGGCGTAGAATTTGGAGACTTCTTCGACTGACATTCCGAGGGTATAACATAGGATCTCCGACTTGCGTTAGGGTGAACCAATCGTTCGCAGCAATCCATAATAGGTAGGTCCCATGGCGAAGTCCACCCGAGCCAACAAAGTCGCTGTAGCCTTTCATATTCCAGCAGACTACTCTACGGAGAAAGCGCTCCTAGAGCTCAATCCAACCATCGAAGATCTCTTTGGAGCTGATGCCCGTAGAGTGAAGACAACTGTGTCGATTGTGGATGAAGTTATGTGGGCCATAGATGGCCCACTTCTAGAGAACCATGACACCAAAGAGGCTTTTTTCAAAAACCTCCAGCGGCTACTCGTTCGAACTGCGATTTACGAACCCCACTTCACTCAACTTCCCAGCTTTGATGAGAGCGAGCTCTAAGATGTCAGTATCAGCAATGATGGGCCCTTCTGTCTACACGAAGGCTCAACTCGCCAAGGAACCGGTCGATTTTAGAATCGAGGCCATTGTTTCCGATGGCATGTGGTACTCCATTGAGAAGTGGAAGAGGCTGGCGAGTGTTACCGAAGAGCAGCTTCAAGACTGGATTGACCGGGGGCTCAAAGGTGGCTATCTTCACCAATCTAAGACGGGAGCAAAGTCCTATCGGGTGGGCCACGAATATGTGAATGAGTGGTACAGGAAACATCCAGTACCCCCAGGTAAGCAGCTGTTGAGTTTTCTCTTCCCTCCTCGACTCTGGGGTGGCATCACAGAGGTGGAAGGGTTCCTTCAGGCTCCTCTCCGGGAAATCAGCATTGTCTCCTTTATCTGCTCTTCGGAGGTGGCGGCAGAGGTCACTGAGGCGCTTCGAGGTGTGGCTCGGGTGCGAGTTGATCGCAGGGGAGACTACAAGGCCTACGGCCTTTCTGTGCCATACATCAAATCCATCATCGAGGGTGTCTTTGCGAAGTACCCATCTTCGGAAACTGGAAGAATCTATTCCCGCAATAAGTTCTTTCGCAGGGAAATGGTGGATTTCCCCAAGGCCTATGCAAATGAGATCGTGAACTTCTATGTGGAGTTCAGCAAGTCTCTTACGAAATCCCAAAAGGAAACCATACAGATCTTCCTCCCCAACCCCGAGGATCAGAAGACACAGATGGTGATCTGGGTAATAACCGCCATAGAGAAGCTCGACGAGAAAGCTTCGGTGCCCTTTAGTGGGTATCTGGATTCCGTGCTCAAGAGGTGGCCTTTTGATCTACCCATGGATCTCCTCGGCAAGGACCTCAGCTCCTTTCAGAGGGAAAGATCGAAGGCTATAGCCAGGCTTCGGGAAAAGCACGGCGAAGATAACGCCAAGAGCTTCCCAGCTGCGGAGATTGCCCTGGAGATGGGCATCAACACAGAAGAGTTCTCGGATTTTGAAGAGAGCCATAAGGCTTGGGCGCGATCTCAAAACGCTACGAGCCTCACCTGGGCTGAGACCTCCGAAGAAAAGCCCGCAGAGGATCTCATGACTGCAACCTCCTCTTCCTTCGATTTTGGTCTCGCCCACAGAATCTCCAAGGCCGCCGTAGAAGCCGCTCTGAAAACGGGCCACTATGACGATGCCTTCGCTATCATGGAACAGCTCGATATTCACGATGTGGACATGGCTAGGATAGAGGAGCTTTCTCCTGAGTTCATAGTAGCGCTAGGAGAGGCTCTCACAGATTAGGAGTAAGAAACCAATGGCTGAACTTTCTCCCGCAGAGAGGGATTTCCTGAGCACCAGCGCTCAGGGAAGATCCTATCTTTCAGGGGAGAAGCCCGAGCCTCGTAGGACTGTCCGCGAACAGGCGTCTTCGAAGCTCGGAGAAATAGGTGCGGGACTTATTAGATCCATACCTCTCATCCTAGGAATAGCCACCATCGCCGCCACTGTGATTTTGGTCTATTTTTACTTCATGGTAAGCACCTATTTGGGGGGAAACACCAGCGAATCTTTGGAGTCTCTGAAGTCCTATGGGGGCGCTCTTCAGCTAGATGATTCCACTATCAGTGCTCTCGAGTCACTGGAGAGTCTCCAGCAGACTCTTCCTTGGATCATTTTTGGAGCACTTTCCGTGGGGTTTGTCTTGACGGTGCTTTCCTTCTACATAATCAGGAGAAAAAATGGCTAAGAAATCGACCAGCCTCAGCGACCTCGAACGGTCCAAGGGAGTAAGGATCACGCCTCTCTACAAGGTGCTTTTTGCTCTGCTTCTAGTGCTAGTCATCGGAGCAGGTTTCTTTGCTGTGTCTCAGTCTATTTCCGCCAATAGCGCTAAAACCCAAGAGGACCCCACGGCTGTGGAGCAGATGGATAGGACTCTCTCGGGTAAGAGCCTCGATGAAGACCGGGCAGACGCCCTGGCATCAGCCACCGCCCTTCTCCAGGCCACCGGCGCCACCCAGGACCTAGAGGAGACCGAGGTCACCGTTGAGAAGATGGATGGTGGCGATTTCAGCATGTTGCCAGAAGACTTCGATTCACGGGTCAGGTACTACGACTCCTATGCGGGGGATGAGGCCTTTAAAAACGAGGTGAGGATAAGCGTCTTCACCCTGGCTGCCTATGCAAAAAACGCGGCGAAGACGGATGAACTTGCACCCGACGCTGGCAGGCTATCAACCGTGAGAGTCGACCAGGAGACTGGCATCGCTCAGGTGCCCTTGGAGCTCTATTTCGGCAGCTCAAATCTGCTGAGCCTGGAGATGGTCTATGTGGACGGCCAATGGCTCTTGGAGCCCCACAGTCTCACTAGCTACATTCGTCTTTCCTACCTCTCTTCCCAGCAGTCCTCGGAGTAGCCGAGAGTTCGGAAAGGGCAATCTCAGCACCGCGTCTAGAAGCGTGCAGATAGCGCCGCTCTAGATCGACTTCAGCGCTGTAAAAACTGCCATTGGCGGCCCAAGGCCCACTTCGCATGATGATGCGCAAGTGGTCTATTTTCACCAAAAGTTCGCATTTTCAGCAGCTGTTTTCAGCGGCCAATCTACGTTAGGATGGCAATGATTTTAGCACACTGCTATAGGCTAGGAGCAGAGATTTGAGCCTACTACTGAAGAGCATCGAGCTCTCCAACATTAGATCCCATGAGCACTTCATTTTTGAGCCAGCGGAGGAAGGCCTCACGGCCATTTCTGGCCCTACGGGTTCGGGGAAGTCCACCATCGTGGACTCTTTGGCTTGGACTCTCTTCGGCACTAAGCCAAAGGGCGTAAGCAAGAACTCCGCCATCGCCCGCGAAGGCATGGATTTCAAGGAGGATCGCTGCTTTTCCCGCATTGAAATCTATCTGGGAGAGGATCTCCTCAAGGTGGAGCGGAAGATGATCTCCAAGGGCGGGGCAGCTGCCTGCAATGTTTGGCAATGGGATGGAGACCAGGAAGAGTGGACCCACATGGCTGGAGAGTCGGTGTCCCACGCTGAAGCCTACATTCGCAAGCGGCTAAAAATGGACGAAAAGGGCTTTCTCACCTCCGTGCTGGTCCAGCAGAAGCAGGTGGATCAGCTGATCTCCGCCGGGCCTCCCGAGCGGGCAAGGGTCATCGAAAAGCTCACGGGAATCTCCGCCATCAGCGCGGGCATTGTGGCGGCTAGGCAGGAGCAAAACAGCATTAAGAAGGCCACCCAGCTCTCCAATGTCGATGAGTCGGAGTATGCCGCAGTCAAAGCTAGTTTGGCCAAAGAAAAGGAGTCTTTGAACGCGCTAAAGGAGCGCTATGGGAAGGCCCAGGTCAAAATCAAAGAGGCCAAAGAAAAGCTCTCTAGCCAGGAAGACAGACTAGAGCTGGAGGAGGCCAATTTCAGCGAAACAAGCGAAGCTCGCAGGGAGCTCGAGTCCCTCGAAGTGAAGATCGAATCTCTTGAGTCTATTCTCGAAGAAGCTATCGAAGAAAAGAACGAGCTCCGCGGTAAAGTGCCGCAAGGCGCTCAGGGTGGAGACTTCGAAGAGTCAACCAGGAAAATAAACGCTTTGCGCCGTAATCTAGCAGAGCATAAGGCGGCTTCAAAGTCGAACGAACGGCAAACAGCTATCTCTAGGAAATCCCTCGAAGAGCTGCAGAAAAATCTGTCAGCTCTTCCAGAGGTAGATAGTGCTATCACCATTGAGTCCCTCGAAGAGAAGCAAAAAGAGCTGGAAGCAGTAGAAAAAGATTCATACAGCGCCGCTAAAAAGCTCGATGGGAAAATAACGCAGCTAGAAAGCGCTATTGAGGTTGTTTCCCATGGAGATAACTGCCCAACTTGTTTGCAGAAAGTGGAAGATGTAAAAGCCGCTGTGCAGTCTCTCGAAGCTTCCCTAGAGGGCTATAGATCTACTAAGAATAGCCATTTGGAGGACTCTGAAAAGGCTTCTAAAAAGATTCTGAAGATCAGAGAGCAAATCAAGAATCTCAATGCTCGCTCAGATTACGAAGAGGCCATTAGGGATACGGAAAGTGAGCTCGAAGGGCTTGTTAGTGCCCTCAGGGAAATTAGCTCTTCTGTAAAAAAGGAGGAGGTCGAGCTCAAGGCCCTTGAAAAAATCCATCGGGGCTTAGAAGCCGAAGAATCCAACAGGCGGCTCTATGCCGCCTCTCTGAAGAGGGTTCAGAAGACCATAGAGGACATTGAAAAGCTCAAGGCTAAACGAGCTAATGCTGAGGCGTTGGTGGCTAACTCTAAAGCCCTATCCGAATCAAAGCTCAACAGCTTTAGGAAAAAGACCTATGAGCTCAGAAATCGCTACCAAGCGATGGTAGTTGCCATCAGCGAGATCAAGTCCGATGCGCGGCTATTGAACCAATCCATTAAGCATCTGGATGAGAAGAAGGCTCTGCTTAAGCGCGAGCTCAAAAAGCACAAAGATCTGTTGAAATCTCTGGAGACATCAACTCTCACCCTGGAGACTCTCACAGAGTTCCGTGCAAACAGGGTGAAGACAGTGCTTCCGGCAATTGAGGCCACAGCTTCGGAGCTTTTGAGTAGATTTACAGATGGCAAGTTTATTGGCTTGAAGCTCGATGAGAAATTCAATGCTAGTGTAGTTCTTTCATCGGGCGTCGAACGGCCCGTGGGGCTTCTCTCGGGTGGTGAGCTCTCCGCTGCCTCCATTGCCCTGAGGTTGGCTATTAGCACCATGCTGAATGGCTCCGATGGCAGAGGACTCATCATTCTCGACGAGGTGCTTGTCTCCCAGGATGCGGATAGATCTGATCTCATTCTTTCCACAATTGGCGATGTCTGTGAGGGGCAGGTAGTTCTCATTGCTCACGGTGAGGGAGTGACCGCCATTGCCGACAAAAAGGTGGAGATGGCGACTTCCTAGATCGCCGCGATATGGGTTCTCGTAGTCTAGAAGCCGTGGAAGGACATTTTTAGCATGCCTCATTTTTCCGATGACAGGTTTTGGAATAGCTGCCTCAATAAGCTAGCCCATTCGGGCGCTTCCGAGCTGGTGGCCAACGGCCCAGGACAGTTTTTCATCACCATGAATGGCATAAAGCAGAAGCTGGATGCTCCTCCCATGAGCGAGAGAGCCTATGCCAAGTTTGTGGCTGACCACATAGCGCCCCTTATCCACACCGATGAGGAGTTCGACGAGCAGGGCTATCTTCTCGAAGGCCGCTACGAAGTTTCTGGCCCTGAGGGCTTCGAGGGCAGATGCCACATAGTTACTGCCCCCGCTTCCTATGTTCCTCTGGTGACTATGACAAAGATCTCGGGCACCGGAAGCACCATAGAGTCCATTGCTGCTTCGGGTTCCATGACCACAGAGATGATGAACTTTCTCATTGCGTCTGTTCGGGCTAAGCTCACCATTGTTCTTTCGGGTCAGTCGGGAGCAGGTAAAACCACAACGCTTCAGGCTTTGTCGAAGTACTTCAGCGATCAGGATAGAATCGGCGTAGGCGAGGACATCCCAGAGATTCGACTTAGCCAACCGAACTGTTTCTATCTTCATTCAGTGCCCTGGAAGCCCGGCTTTGACCCCAACAAGACGGCGGACCTCTCATGGGTTGTGAAGCAGTTCCTCCGGATGAGATTGGATAGGGGAATCATCGGTGAGACCCGAGGTAAAGAGTTCGCCGACTTCCTCGTAGCGGCCAACTCGGGTATGGATGGATCCATGACAACCATCCACGCCAACGACCCATCGGGTGCCCTAGACAAGATGACCCGCTTTGCGCTGCAGGGTTCCGAGCTCCAGCCCATTCGCTCCATCAACAAGGAAATCGGTAGCGCAGTGGATCTCGTTGTTCAGCTTGCCCGCATCGATGGGAAACACAGAGTAACCCACATCCAAGAGATCACTAACACTGTTTCGGATTCTACAGATTCCAAACTGGCTAGCCAGACGATCTACGGCTATGATCGCAAAGCTGACAACTGGGAGAAGAAGAACGTTCTCGGCGACAAGCTCAAGGACAAGTTTGCTCTCGCTGGCATTGACATTAGACCTTTCCTCTCCTCCCCCGTGGGCTCCCGGGCCAATGCTCATCAGGCTCCCCTAGCTCAGACAAAGGAACCTGGCGACTTCCAGGGTAACCCCTTCGGAGCTCGAAACATCTAATCCAATGACTCCAGATAAGCTCACCGTTGAAGATCTCAGGATCTATGTGCCGCTGTTTCAGGCGGGAGAGGCAGCTGCGGCTCTTCTCGACGAGAACAGGCCAACAGAGCCCGATGAGCTGGCTAGGGCGCTTTCTGAAGTGGGCCTCAAAAAACTCGCCTTCGAGCGAATCAAAGAGCTCACCTATCCCCTCACTCGCACAGAGATCATGAAATCCATAAGCAACAGCCATCTTCGGAACGAAGCGGAGGATATTTTCCCCGCCATTTACTACGCAGGACTCGGCGGCATGGAAAAAGGTCTTCGCAAGTTCGAGGTGGATAAGCTCAATGAATCTGCCACCAACTATCTCTTTCAGTGGATAACTGTCTATGCCAACAAGGAGCTTCTGACCTTGGAGGCCCCCATGGGGGTGCCTCCATCGAGATTCCAGAAGTATAAGAAAATAGCGGCGGTGCGAAAGAAGCTCACAGTGCTATTGGGCCATGATGCTACAGACGAAGAGGTCTATGATTTCTTCCAAACTGGTGGTGCGGATCTTCGAACCTTAAACGGCCCCATCAAAAAGGCAAAGGTTAACGCATCAAATCGAAAGATCACGCTGGAGATGATCCAAGAGCAAAGGGAAGTGGAGAAAAATCTCACCTTCGCTCAGATCTACACCGATGAGGACAACAGCTATAGGTCAGACGGGCTCATGGCTGTAGAAGATTCCGACCCATTCGCAGAAACCCTCATGGGTGCTTTTCTTGGGTCTAAAGATTTTAGCACTTTTTCGAAGGCCATCATCAAATCTGAACTTCAGCGGGAACTCACCGAGGCCGAGAGCGACGCTTTGGGTGCGGCTTCTGTTACAGCCCAACGAAGCATGCTCAATCTATGGAAGAAATACCTCGCTGATCCCGACGGCGACTTCCGAAAGTTCCTCGAAGCTAATATCTCTAGCGGCTTTTCCGACTTTGACATTGGTGCCGCTATTCGAGCTATGGAATCTAACCGCAAGACAACTAGAAGAGCTGTAAGCTATGCTAAGCTCTTCGGAGAAGGAAACTAAAGATGGACACTATGAAAATCATCGCATTGGTTGCTCTTGGTATCTTCTTCTTGGGGGCAGTCATGGGTGTGCTATTCTTTGTAAAGAACCTCAGGGACAGGCGCAACTATAACACCGAAGAGCTCCCCGACTTCGAAGGAGAAGCTGAGGAAGAAACCCTACCAGACGTGGAGGAATCTTCCTTTGCGAGCATCGGGGGTGAGTTCACCAATAGCGATGAATCAGTTTCCGAAATCTATGGAGAAATCTATGGAACGGATGAAAAGGCGGGTGGCCTACGTCGGCGCACTCGCCGCCAGTGATATAGGATCCAGTCGGATCTACCCAACGAAGTAAGGATACAAATATGGCAGAGCTACTAAGCAAGGGCGATCTCCTCAACGGAGTTAGCGAAGATGTCCCCGGAGTTTCTAAGGCTGATGTGGGAAGGATTGTGGCTTCCCTACAGGATCGAATCATGGCAGCCGTAGCCGAGGGTAAGTCCGTAAAGCTTTCGGGTTTTGCAGCCTTTGACCCTAAGACTAGCGCAGCTCGCACCATGAGATCTCCTCAGACCGGTGAACCCATCGAAGTTCCCGAACGCAAGAGCGTAAAGATCCGGCCACTGAGCGCTTTCATTGAGGCAGTTCGCAACGACTGACCTCAAGCACTAAGAGGGGTATGGAGCGAAAGTTCCATGCCCCTCTTTTTTGGTATGATGAGATTTCATACAGCTTCGAAATCCAAGGAGATCAATGGCTGCCGCCAATCACAATAGAGTAGTCTTTAACGTGGAACTTCCCGAAGACTTTCTGCAATCCATGGAGCAAGCCATGGAAGAAGAGCTTCAGATAGCCCAGCGGAAGTGGGGCGTTAGTTTAGACGATGAGCTCCAAGAGCGAGTTAAGAGACACAGCCTCAATCAGCTCGCCGCCAAAGTGGACCTTACCATGAAGGTCTCTTGGAACTTCCAGCGGGTGCTTCCCCTGAAGATCAAGGGGCTAACTAAAAGCGTTGCGGGAGAGATCCATAAAGATCTTCTGCTTCCCAGAGACTCCGCGTCCGTAAGCTCTCTGCGGCTGCTTTTGGATAGGGATGGCTACGAGGTGGACGATGAAGATTCGGATGGTGCTGTTTCCGCCGAAGATCTCCCCGATTCCGTTTTTCAGACGATCCTCACATGGCTTCGCACGGCCATTTTCTATGGCGTGGGCTCTTTCCGATGAGCGACCACGAAAAACCTCGGCCCAACTACAAGCCATCCAAACGTAGGATCCTCGATCAGGTGGCCGCCCATGCGGGCATCCGCCGGGACATCGTAGAAAAAGTGCTCGAAGGTTTCTATGAAGTCTTGGCTGAGAGAATCCTCAACGAGGGTAGCGTTTCTCTACCCAATCTCTTTTCTCTGAGGCTGGGGAAGGCAAGTGCGGGGCTTCGCAAAGAGCCGCACCTTCAGATCAGGATGCGGGCCTCCAAGAAGCTAAAGCAGCTCTTGAGAAAGGTGGAGGCTAATCCCGGCCTCACCATCGACGCCACCAACTGGCGTCAACAGCTTCGAGAGCTCGATAGTTCCCCTCAAAAAGGCATAGATCTTAAAGATTTTCTTGCAGATGACGGAGAAGAGTACTGATCCAAAAGCGATATTGACTCATCATCTAATCATTCTTCGATGAAGGGTTGTTTCCATTGCTCAGCTATGCTTCGATGCCTCTAGAGGCCCGCAAACTCGCCAATAAGTGTTTGGGCCGAGGAGTGCTAAAATCTGTTTTCAAGGGCGCTCAAGAGTACCACCTATTGCTTAAGATCGAAGCTGGTGAACTCGTCGGTTTTGGGCTATACCATTTCGAAGAAACCACAATGGCTGGCGAAACTCGGCTCCTCGGCATCGTGGATATTGTGCTTGTGGATGTGGCCAGCAGAAGGCAAGGCTATGGCTCGGAAATCACCTTTTCTATGCTGCGCAAGATGTCAAACTTTGGAGTTGAGCGCGTAGAAGTGCTCGTTAAAGAACCCACTGCGCTAGATAGGGATTCTGAGCCGGGGGTCCCACTAGCTGCTCCAGATGCTATCTTGGGGCTTTTGGGTTTTAGAAGGGTTTCGGCGCTTGATGGCTACTATGCCGCCGATTCTCTTAGGCACCGCTACGAGTGCGGTTTTTGCGGGAATGTGCCTGACAGTTGCAGAGCGGTGCTTTATGCCAAGGATTCTCTGAGCTAAAAGCAATAGATCTACAGCTCTCTGGCTGAGCCGATGATGATATGAGGGACTATTGGCTAGGCACTACTAGGATGAGGCTATGGATTTGAGGAAGCACCAGGGGGCAATCTACCTCGATGGCGCAGCTCTAGCTCCAATTCGTAGAAAACCGACTGTCCGCAAGTTTGGCCAGAACTTCGGGAAAGTCACCCTAAAGGTAGCGATGGTGCTTTTGGCCTTCGTGGTGGTGAGCTCTAGCCTCAACCTCACCCTTCTCGCCTCCACGGTGCTAGAAGCTTCTGCTACTGCCCCCGACGTGGGTTCCATCGAGGATGGCGAGGACGATGGAACTGCAGATGTGAAGAAAACACTGGAAGAGTCCATGGAGGCCTCGGGATTGGATCCTGAGGATCCCAAGCAGGTTGCGGAGTTCATGAATAATCATGGCTCCGAGGACGCTAACTCCTTCAAGGGTCTCTTTAAGCGCATCTTCATGCCCTCCTACATCAACTACGCCCCAAATGCCTATGTGCCGAACGGGCAGGATTTGGATTTCGGCTGCAAAGTTTCGGAATCCGCTAAAGGCACTATAGGCTACCACAACTGCGATGTCCCCAACCTCTCTGCGGAGTTCGTTCAGGACATCGCTCGCTTCCTCATCCCCTGGGGCGCCTACAATGCCAATCAGGAATCCGCAGTGGCCGCCAATCGGGTTTTCGGATATCCACCCAAAGCTGTGCTTCCCGGCAACGGAGATGTGCCTGTTCAGGAATCTTCAAGATCCTACAAGTACACTGGTCTTGAGCTCTTCGGCTATAACCTTTCCTACACCGCCTATAACGGAGAGTGGGACTACATAAAGGTAATGACCAGCGCTCGGACCATGGCTAACTTCGGCACCTTCGACAAGATCGCCATGGGTGGTAAGGCCGTCATCGATGGCGTTGCCTATGCCGCCAACGAGCTGGCCTCCGATGTCTCCCAGGGAAACATTTTTGGCGCCATCTCCGGCCTCTTTGGGGGCTACTTTGAGGGCGCAGCCACGGAGAGCATCTCCACTATTCTGGATACTTCCGACTACAACGTCTTTAACCAGTTAGCTTGGTATAGGCCCGACTTCGGAGCTACCACTTACGGCGCTCGCTCCATGAGCTCCGAAGAGCTTGCAGAGGAATCGCTGAGACAGCTGGAGTCCTTCTTTAACTCCTTCAACCCCGAAACCTATACCCTGCCAGAGGACTTCCCTAAGAAGGGCTCCAACACCCCAAAGCGGCCACTTGAGGCTATCTCTAGCTGCTATGTGATGGCGGGAACGTCGGGAGAGCTCAGTAGGCAATGGGGTAATACTACAGAAGCTCCAGGCCCCACCGAAGGAAACTGCAAGAGCCAGGGTGACTCAGTGAGGGCAGCCCTTGTCAATAGCCTTGATGCCGACGATGAAGACGACAAGAAACTCATCGATAAGCTCAATGGCATGAAGACCTACGAATGGGATGAAGATGGCGTACGAGCCCAGCAGTCCATCGCGGACTGGGCTTCTTCCACGGGTTACCCATCGAGGCTAGATAAATATGGCTTTGATTGCTCACTCCCTAGCGAGGGTTCGGCGGCTTCTAGAAAATCCTCCATAGATGCTTGGTACTCCTGTAAGGACAGCCAGTGGCAAGGACGCTATGACGCCACAATGGAGGCCGGAAAGAAGAAGGAGAACAATAAGTACTTTGAAGCGATGTTTGGAAAGCTGGCTTCAAAGTTCGTCGGTTGGTTCAGCTCTCAGAACCAGGACAAGAACTTCAATGCTGCCTATAACCGCTTTGTCTGTGTGGACTCCACAACCGGCAAGGACATGCGGGACGCCAACGGCAATCTGCTGAGGGTCTACAATAGCAAGGGTGACCCCACTGGCAACTGTGGAGAAATCCGCTCGCCCATTCAGAACGGACTTCTCGGCAACGGCTATCTCCCCACGGAGCAGCCTCAAGAGGACACTCGACGGACAGCCTTTGATCCCTTCGGCTCTTTTGCCACCGTGGGTGTGCTCACTGTGGCAGATGCTTCGCTGGGCATTGCCAGCGCGATGACTCAGTTCTCCAACACCATTTTGGGTCTGGCATTTACTCCAATCCTCGATGCGCTGGATCTTCGAGACACCATCGTTGGCCTCATCGAATCCTTCCGGGATTCCATGTTCTTCCCGCTGGCGGGTCTAGTGGCAGCGCTGGGTGCCTTCACCATTCTCTTCCGGGCTCTCCGATCCAACGCCTACACCGAAGCCTTCACGTCCTTCCTGTACATCCTCGGAGCATTCATCCTCGGCGTTGCCCTGCTCTCTAAGCCCGCAGTAGTTCTCAAGTGGGTTGACGAGGGCCCGGTGATGGTTGAAAACACCATTCTTACAGCTCTTTTCAACAATGACGACTCCAATGATCAGCTCTGCACCACCAACGGTAGCGGCTACAAGGGCAACGGATCGGGCGGTAAAACCATCACGGGGAATACCGGCTTTGACCCCAATGGCTCCGTTCGAGTGCTCATGTGTGAGAACTGGCGCTCCTTTGTTTTCACTCCTTGGGTCTACGGCCAATGGGGCACGAGCTATCAGAACCTCTACGCCAATGGGGCAACGGGACTTCCAGCGGGTGCTAAAACCCTTTCCAACACTAACGGTGATCTCGTTGGCACCGCAAGCGTCAACTTTGGCTCCAACACCATCGTAAAGAACTGGGCAACCTACCAGCTGGCAACTCAGACCATCGGTACTTCCACCACTGCGGACAACTCAAAGGTTTCTGGCCTCACCAACAAGAACTGGTATAGGATAGTGGACGCGCAGATGGGGCCAAACAATGGCGCTGGCACCGACTCGCGCTATGCAGAGAGCTGGTCCAAGGCAAATGGAGACATGGTATCTGCTATCTTCATGGCGCCAGTGGCTTCGGTGGTGGGAGCCGTTGTGGTTATCTCCTACACCATAGCCAAGCTCACCCTTGTCTTTACTTCGATCTTCCTTCTGGTGATCTTGCCCTTCATGCTTCTCTTGGGAGTTCATCCCACCTTTGGAAGGCAAAAATTGAAGGCCTATGGCGGCACCTTGATCTCCCTCATGATTCAGAGGATCTTGCTTACGGTGCTCCTGGGTGTGCTTTTCAAGTTCCTCTTCTCCATCTCCGCTGCTGCCACCTCCTACTTCCTCATAGCGCTGCTCACTATCATTGTTTCTTTGGTGTTCTTCTTCTACCGCAAGGAACTTCTGGGATTGGTGCAAAAGGCCATGGACGAAGCAGCCGGATCCTTCGCCGGCGGCAGGCTCCATGACGTCCGCCAAATGGTGGCCGACCACACACCTAAGGGCGTCAAGAATGCACTCTCTTTGGGTGCGGCCAATGCCAAGGGCATGGCTTACGGGGCTGCGGCTGGCATGGCCCATGGCCAGAATCTCAAAGAAATGAATAAGTCCCTCAAGGACATTCGCCACAACTTCTCCCAGAGGGCTTTGGGAGCTCAGAAGAACCAGGGCTTCGCGGGTAGCCAAAAAGCCCAACAGATCGCCACCAAGGTGGAAAGAGAGCTCAACTCTAAGTTCGCAGGAAATGAATACGAATCTGCGAGAAACCGCATCGAAGACGAGGCCTCTACCACCACTGGCTTCTACTCGGATGGGGATGGCAATGAGATCACCGACAGAGAGTACTCCAAGCTAACCGATGAGCAGAAGTCCAACTATGTGGCCATCGACAAGGAAGTCACCACTCGGGTGAATATTGACAGGGACAGACGTTCCGGTGGCGCAGTTTCCGATGAGATCATCACCAGTGAAAACGGGGAGGCCACTGGTGCCCCCGTGACGAGAGAGCACAGACGTGGCATCACTGGTAGGAAGACAAGCGTCGGCTCTAGTGCTGCTGTGAGGAGATCTCTCCAGAGGCAAAAGGACCTCGAAGATAAGCTCGCAAGATTGGAATCCAAAAAGACCCGACGGCTTCAAAAGGGGGAAACCAGAGCCCTCATGGCCATGGGCTACAAGGAAGTCAAGGGCTACGACGAGAGCGGTCGAGCCATTGAGGTTGCTGAGAACACGGCAACTATGACGCCAGAGCGTCGAGCTGCCTATGAGGCAGATAGGGCTAGGGTTCACATGGCGCTGGTAGTGGCCGGCAATGATGGTAGACTTCGGCGAACAGCCAAAGATCAGGCTAAGGTCGATAGGACTAGCAACAAGCTCGACAGTGAGGCCCAGAGAATCGTAGACAACGAAAAGCTGAGGCCAGTTGAAGAACGAAGAGCTCGTAGAGAGGAAGCCTTCGTGGAGCTTTCGGGTCTCGTCACCGAAGCCGTCAAGGATGCCAAAGAGGCATCCGATGAGCACTGGAAGAAAAAGTTCGAAAGAGAGCGCCAAAGAGAGCAGACTCGGGAAGATAGAAAGTTCCAAAAAGCTGTGGATAGGCTCGATAGAGATAGGGGAGGAAAGAAGTAGCTATGGCAAACTACCAGACTGATGTAGCTCCCCGATCCACTAAGAAGCTGGGTGCCGCTAGGCCACTTTCCCTTGTGCTTCTTCTCACTCTTGCCTTTGCAGCCATTGTGGGAGCTCTCTCTAGTGGGGTTTTCGTCCAACAGGCTTCGAAGGAAGCCAACGCTCTAGATCCCATCAACCTCGTGGTTTGCGGCTTCTTCGATGAAGACTCCCCCGTGAGGGTGATCTACAGGGTTACTCAAACCGATGACCTCTACTACGACCTCCAATCGAAGTCTGCAGTGAGCTCCGGTCGCAGCGATGTGAACATGGGGCTCAACTGGATACTCATGGCCACTGGCTCCGATTTTGACGCGGTAAACGAGGATATTATCGGTCAGGAGATAGAAAAGGGCGGGGTGAGCCTGAGGCCCGAAGCCGAACTCACCGAGGAAGAGCTCAGCCAGCAGTGGAACTCCGGAAGCACAACCTACAGCGTCTATGACCGCTTTGGCATGGCCGGAACTGTTTTCACTTCCTACAATGGTGAGTGGAAGTACTACTCGGTAGATCCCTGTGCGGACTCCGAACCCGAGGACCTCCACGAGGGTGCCTACTACGATGATCGGCTAGAGCCCCGCTCCACCTGGGAGGATCGCGCCGATTCCAAAGACCCCAGAACTATTCAGCACGTCAAGGGTGAAACTAGCCGTTTCTTCTTCGGCTTCGTCACCCTTGTGGCAAACATTATCTTCTGGATAACCAAGCTCATCACCACCCTCACCATCGCCTTTGTGAGCTTTTCCTTCTCGGACATTGTTTCCCTGATGGGGCTTGATAGCCTACTCACAGATGGCACCACAACTGGTGGACTCTTCGGGAGCCTTTTCACCAATCTCTTTTCGCCCTTCATCATTGCCATCATCGCCATCACGGGCATAAAAATCCTCTGGGACGCTGTAAGGCGACAGTTCCGCCAGGCGATGGGAACGGCGCTCATCACAATCCTCATGTTCATCTTCGCCATTGTGGTGTCTGTGAAGCCCGCGTTCTTCGTGAATCTACCGAACCAGGCGGCTGTGGCGGTTCAGGCCGTAGTTGTCCAAGCCTTTACGGGTGGTCTCGAAGGCGGAGACGGTCTCTGCTCTACGGACATAGGGGTGAAGAAAGTCAATATCCAAGCTGGCACAGCTGGGTTGGAGGGGCAAAACTACCTCGAAGGCATCTCCAAGAACATGAGCTCTCTCATCGGCTGCTCCTTCTGGAACACCTTTGTTTTCAAGCCTTGGGCAGAGGGCCAATGGGGAACCAGTTGGAACGAGACTTGGGCCAAGGATAACATAGCCTCCTGGGCTCCCTCGGGGGCAAAGGCCATCAGCAATACTGAAGGCAATGCTGAAATGGTGGGAGATGCCTATGTGCCCCTGGGTAACGGCAAGGTCATCAACAACTGGGCAGTTTTCAATCTCTCTACAATGACCAATGCCCACTCTCCCGTGGGCCATGATGGTAGCCTTTCGGAATATAGCCAGGGCGTCGCCCACGACTGGTGGAGGATTGTAGATGCTCTCACTAACTACGAAGAGGAGGACGCATCCCGGAACGTCAGCATCGATGATCTAAACAGCACTGAGGAGATCACAGCTCCCACCGTTAAGGAAAACAATGTTGACAAAACGTGGGAAACCTGGAGTGGCAACAACCCCGGCACCAGGCTCATGGCTGCCCTCTCGTCCCTCTTCATCGGCGCTGTTGGATTGATTGCGCCATTCTTCCTGGGGCTCATGGCAGCTGTCTACTCTCTGGCTATGACCATAGTGATGGCTTTCCTACCCGTGATGCTTCTCCTTGGCTGCTGGGGCGGCAGAGGTTTCAACATCTTTAAGCAGTGGGCTTTGCTCCTCTGGGGTCTTTTCACCAAGAGGGTGGCAGTGGGAATCCTTCTCATGTTGTCCATTGTTTTCGTGAATGCCGCTGTGAAACTCATGGGCACCGTGGGCTGGTGGCAGGGTGCTCTCATGTTGGTGCTTCTCACCTTTATTCTCATCAGAAGCCGCCACACCATAATGAACATGTTTGCCGCCACCAATGCCGGAAGCTTTAGCTCGGTCGCTTCTCGGATTGGCCAGGGAGTCTCCAATGTAGGTTCTACAATAGGTGGTGTCGCGGCATCCACCGCCGGAGGTGCAGTCTACTCTAAGATTCGGGGTGGTAGCTTCCGCGATGGCGCAAAGGTGGGGCTCAAAAACGAAGCCGAAAACCTCAGCTACAGAGTACCGTTCCTGCGAGATGTTCGCATGTCGAAGGCGCAGCTCGAGTCGGGTAAGGGCGGCAACGAGCAGGTCTACGACCTCAACGGAAACGAAACTCAGTACTGCAACATGTGCGGTGAAAAGTTCGAACCCGGCTCCATGCTCACCCAGGGCCCCGACGGCATGTGGTACTGCCAGTTCTGCGCCGAGGGCGATGTTGAAATCGAAGGTGGCCAAGAGGTCTACTACAGCGGTAGGCCCGAAGGGGCAAAGCAGAAGCCCACCAATGTTGAGCCCCTCGACTCCTCCAGGGGTGCTGGAAAGATCACTCGAATCTACAGCTCCACAAAGCAGTCTCACTGGGATGAGAACAAGAATGATGGAACGCTGGACTTCATTCCCGAAAAGTTCATCAATACTGCCTCCGCCGCCGTTCGAGAGGACGTGCTTGACAAGGTCGAGGCTGTCCGCACGGCTAAGATTGCAGAATCTTCGCTCTACGGCTCCAACATCCCCGCAGAAATCCAGCCATACCTCAATTCGGGCATGATCCAATCTCTCATTGAAAACGAAGAGTGGGAAGCCGTTGCAAGCGCATTCATGGCTGCCTACTCCCTCAAGATCACAGAGCTTGTCAGAGAAAAGTTGGGAAGCTCCTTTGACAAGGTGGAAGATAAGCTCGAAGCCGCCCTCAATGCAAATCTGGCGGCGGTTCAAAATGACCCCCAGGGCCGCGCCACCGGAAGGCCCCATATCCGTCCAGATGATGACTCGACTGATGAGCCAAAGGATAGGTCCAACTAGACCATGGGCTTCGTTGGGTCACTAGGGGCAATCTAAGCATCGATCCATTGCAGGTCACACAAACACGCGAGCCTGGCCCAATCGGCGCTCAGATCGCAATCTGTGCGCATCTATGATATGGATCTGCGACTCTTCAGACTAAGTTAGGAAACCAATGGGACTCTTGGATAAGGCAAGGAACACCCTCTCCAACCTGGGTGGAGATGAGGTCATTCGCAAGGGCGATTTTGGCTCCATCGACGGCGAAGATGAGGTGGCTCCAGAAAAAACAACTAAGGAGCCCAAGCCTTCGCGCGCTAAGAAGGTTCGTCAGCCCAAGGCACCCCGAGCCAAAAAGAAGTCTCCCGACGAATCGCCTCGGAAGCTGGAAAGCACTCTAGGTAAAACCCGAAGGCTAGCCAAGAAGATGGAATCTCGAAGCGCCGATGGAGAGGACGCCCTCGAAGAGCCAGAAGATTCCAGAGTCTACCATCAGAGCCAGAAGGGCTCACAAGATGATGATAGCTTTAATAGCGCCGGTGGAGCTTTTGAGGAATCCTTCCATGATGTGGAGAAAGCTGAAGCCACCCAAGGATCTTCCTGGGGTTCTCGAAGATCAAAGGAAAATCGAGCTCAATCTGACGTTGCACCCGTAGATCAGGAGCAACTATCTTCCCTTTCCCGGGACGAAGGCCAATCGCCCCAGGAAATCCTCAAATCCATGAATATCCAAGAGACCTTCATCATTGGCGAAGATATTCTCTTCCTGGATGAGGAACTTCGCAACAAGAAGTTTTCCACGCAAGCGCCTTACGGCTATGACATGGGAGAAGTTGACTATTTCCAGGTCAAAACTCAGCGATCGGTGGCAGAATATGTGAGACTTCTTCGTCAGCGCAACGAAGATATCTTCAGGCTAGCCTCTAGACTCAGCGACCTCATGGTGAAGAACAATAATCTTCGCTTTAACGCTGAAGTAGCCAATGGCATTAACATCATGGCGGGCTCTGGGGATGATGACGCTCTAGCGGTAGAGCTAGATGAATCAAGGCTGCTTGTAGGTAAACTCAAGGAGGAAATAAAGAGGCTTACCGAAGGAGGGGCAACTGCTGCAGATAATAGTTCAGAGCTCGAAGAGCTCAGAAGCGAGCTCTCCCTGGAGCGGCGTAGAGCTGCAGCGGCCGAAGCGGAGGCCCAAGATCTCAAAGCTCATCTTCTACTCATCGAAGAGGAGTACGACATCGAGATCTTCTCCGATCAGGGTGATCTCAAATCGTCGGCAAATGGAAACAGCTATGAGCAGAGCTACGAGTCCTTTGGCCGCACCGATGCCGACAGGGCGGAACAGGAGCTCTACGCGGAGGAAGCTAACTACCAGTCGATGGGTAGGGACCACTGGCTACCTACGACAGAAGCGGGCACCGAACTTCCCCTTATGGACGAAGAGCTACCCAATGTCGAAGAGGACTACAGCGAAGACGACCAGCCTCTGGAGGACTTTGCCATCGATGATGAATCTCTGGGGGATTTCTCCACAGAAAATGGTGCAGACGAGAGCTTCGTTCAAACGGATGAGGTCTTTGCCAACTCCGCCTTCTCTCCCGATCCCTATCAGAGCCTCGATGAGTTCATGGAGGAAAACCAAGACGCTTTCCCCGAGGATGGTTCTGTGGGAGGCTCGGCTAGCGACTATGACGAGGATCCCGACGAAGACGGATTCCGCTATAGCTTTGAACGCAGCATCTAATGGCATTTGTCAGAATGGATCTGATTAGACCTCCGGTCCTACGCCCAAGAAAGAACAAACCATGACAGCACAGCTGGCCTATATCCTGGCGCTCTTTGCCATTCCCCTAGTAGCTTTAGCTTTTGCCGGCTACGGCAAGCTCAAAGTAAAAGCCTTTCTAGGTGTTAGCCTTTTCTTGGGTGCTTTGAGCTTGCTCTTGAGCTATCTTACCGTTGATCTCACAGCTGCTCTGTGGCAGCTGGGGGCGCTAGCGGTGGGGTCTCTGCTTTTTGTGGTTTCCATAGGCTTTTTCGGCGAGAGATTTTCTTACAGATCTCCTATGGCGCTCTTGGCGGCGGTGGGGCTGTTCCCCTGGGGTGTTCTGATCTTCCCCGAGGGCTACACAGCTCTCATCGTTTATGGCTCATTGTTAGCGGTCAATATTCTCTTTGCTTTTTTGCTTTCAAATGCTCGAAAGAACAGCATCCAAAGGCGAAGCACGAAAGCTGAAGCATCGAAACCCGCAGACCGATTTATCATGGTAGTGCCAGCGATGCTAACGGTTGTGGCCATGGCTCTCACCTTCTTCGCTCAGCTGGTCAGCTTCATCTAAAGTTTAGATGGCAGCCAGTGGGCTAGTCAGCTCTGGCTTTCTGGCGATATGCTCTGTGAATCTGCCAATGAACTAACCATGGAAATAGGAGCTATGACCGAAGAAAAACTCCCCGCTCAGCCAGAGGATCGGGCCAGCTCAAGCTCCCAGGCGGAGAGTGCGAAGGAAGCTTCGATTCCCGCCGGACAAAACTCCCAGCGAGACCCCATCCTCGAAGAGCTGCTTAGATCCAAGGGTGATGCCGAAGAGCCTAAGCCTCGAAAAAAGGGCAGAAAAGCCGGGGCTACGGGTACCAGCCTAGATCGAAAGAAATCTAGAGCGCCAATCATCGCTGCAGTTGTAGCGGGTGCATTGATTCTCGGTGGAGGCGCCACTGCTGGAATCATGTGGCTGACACCAGACCAAGCCCAAGTAGATCCCGATAGGGACGCTGATAAGCTCAAAGACGCCAATGGAGTCACCAGAGAAATTGACCCCGAAGAGGCGCCATGGAATAGCGGCGAAGAGGATGCTGCTTACCCCATAGATCTCGAAGATTGGCAAAAAGTCGAATCCAATAGGGCAGGCAGCAGCCCCGAAGAGCTTGCAGCTGTAAACAATGCTCTCTATGGATCTGATCTTTTTGCATCGGCTGGAATACTTCCGTCGGAAGCTGCTGGCTTCACATCAGATGATGCCCAAGCTGAACTCGAAGATGGCTCCCTGAATCCGCTCTACAGCTATTGGACCCAGGAGGTCTTCGTGGGCGAAGCTGGCGCTATCATTGAAAGATTCCTCAACCCCATCTACGGGGGATGGACCGTCTACCAGACGAGTGCACCGGGATCCGATGCGACCACTGAGCTCTTCCCCAACGTCTTCACGGATAGCTTCATTGACGCCGGAACTAGAGCTCCTATCTACGCTGACTGGGAAGGCAATGGGTACGGAAGAAGTGATCTCCAAGCCAACAACGGTATCTGGTTTGGTTCGGTGGAATCCTCCGAAACAACCTTCACTTGGGATGGCGATATGGAACAATACAGTGCCACCTTCGTGGGCAATGTGAAGTTCACAGCTTACACCAAAGATGGTGGTACAGCTACCCAAACAGGAGTACTTACCGTGGATTTTGTCGCTAATCCCGATGGCATTAAAGGTTCTGGTGGAAAAGTTCTTGTAGACAGCGCTAATCTCTCAATAGGTGGTTAACAAAATGAAGAAAGAGAGTATGATTGGCAAAGGCCTCAAAGGGCTTTTAGGCACACTAGCTGCTGGCGCGTTGCTTCTATCAGGTGTCGCCTTCATTGCTGGCGAGGCCCCTGGTCTCATCGAGTCCGCAGAAGCTGGAGTCTACGGCGGTGGTGGAGGAACCGGCGGTGGTGGCGGCGGCGGAGCCGCTGGGGCCATCTGGGTTCAGACAAACTTTGCTTCGATTGCTAAAGGTACCGTTGGAAACAAGCCCTCCGACTGGAACAATTCGGTTTGTCAAGCTAATTACCAGATCTTTGCGCTCGTTCCCAACAACTCTCGCATTATAGAAAGCATCACTAACCCCAATGATTCTTGGACTTTGAATCTTTGGGGTGTAGGCGGCTACAACCCCAGTGGCGCGTTGGGTGGCTCGGCTGTTCTCTCCGCATTGACAGCTGTGGGCGAAGGTGAAGGTTACATGTATGGTAAGAATCTTATCTGCATTAGCAATCCCGATGTGATCGAAGAAACCCAAACTCGCTACAAGGTTGTTTCCAGTTCTTCTAGCGACAGCTTCAGCTTCAATGAGCCCTACAGCTACGCAACTACTGTGTCTCCTCAGCCATTAAAGCAGAGTACTAAAGATAAAGTAGATCCCGTAGGGGTAAATAATCTCAACGGGCAGTCATCTTCCCAGAAAACAAACTATGCAAAAGTTTGGGATGAGTTCATCGCAGCTACTAAGAAGCCCGGAGCAAACACCAAGGATCTCGTCAAGCAGTATGAGCAGAAGTTCAAAGACGCTATCAAGGCTGATAAGAATTTTGACCGTGGAGATCTAGATCTCAATGAGGCCAATCAGGCAGGCCTCGCTGAGGGCGGTATTCTCAATGTGAATCAAACCAGAAGAATGGCAGTCGCTAACGTTTCTACCACTACTTCTAATTATCAGCTCCAAGCATGCCCATACGCTAGATGGAGCAAGAGCGGTTGGAAAACTAATGGCTCTTGCTCCAATGCCAACTCTGCGCCAGGAAATGCAGTATGGCTAGATAGCAACTCCAAGGAGCAGTACGAAAGCAATGATCCTCGAAAAGGTAGTTGGACTCGCTATGCATCTTCCTCTAATAGCCATCTAGACGCTCAGAGAAACGTTGGATTTTGGCAAATGATCTCCGCCCATTGCAATGAGATCGGTTTTGCTTCCCTCAAAGCTGCCATGGGAGATAATCTTGTCCCCATGGGAACAGAGGGAAATCTCAAATACTCCGGCGTTTACAGAACTGGGTTCTACGATGAGGCTCCGTCTGTACTGCCCCTCGGCCAGGATCACCCTAGTCTTTCAGCTGCTCAGAGAGCAACTGCTGACCTTGGGTTCTTCGACAAAGAATGTCCCTTCGATTGCACTTCTGCTTCGGGTTCAAATGCAACTGGCCAAAATGGAGCAAATAACAACGTAGGAAACTCCGGCTACAAAGCTGACCAGAAGGGCACCTGGGGAGCAAAAACGGGTGATGGAGTTAACTCCAACGCCCTAGAGCTCTTCCGAGACAACACTGAAAAAACCATCGATGTGGATGTTTGGTACCCCACCAACACCAATGGCGTAAGCTATAACGGAGCTGCCGCTAAAACAACCACCATCACCCGTTGGGCTCAAGGAACTCCCTCCATCGGCGATGAGTTCCAGACCTACTACCTGGATAAGAGTGGCAACAAGCAGGCTGTCTTCGACGCGAAGAACAAGACCAAGCAGGAAAACCAGAGGAACTACGATGGCGGGGCAGAGAGCTATAAGCGCTCCACTGCAACTCAGCTCGTGGGCGCCTACGACCACTTCATCGTTCAGGGTTCCTGGGCTTCCGATCCTGGCAAGCCCCAGTCTTTGAGCTTCGCTTGGGAATACTCACCCGCTGTTAGCTCCCCCGTGCCAGCATCTGTTGGCATTACGGGTAGCGATGTAAAGGTGGGATCCCTAGTGGATCGCCAGACCAATGTGGATGGTCGCTGCTTCAGCTACTTCGGCAAGGAAACAAATACCACCGCCGAAAAGAACACGGCGAAATCCACCATGAATAGCAATACTGGAACGGGGGCCACCACGGAGTTCTCCACAACAAATGGTGACTACAAGAACGCTCGCAACCTTGTGCTCAACTTTGTGAGGGCAACCGGAAGCTAAGCTAAACCCCCAGAGGAAAGGGAACGCCGAGTCTATGGATTCGGCGTTCCCTTTCCCTTTGGATGAGCTTTGTTAGGATGAGAACTCCAGAAAAGAGATGGAGCAGCCATGGCAAAACCCCCAAGTTCTCGTAGAAGCTACAAGGAGCTCAGGGCAGACCCCACCATTAGAGTGCCCTTCGTAGCGTGGATTCTCGATAGGACACTACTCTACGTTGCTGTCACTGTGGTGGCTGCATTTGCTGTAGGTGCTTTTCTCTATGAGGGCTACAAGGCCAATGAGGAAATTTGGGCTCCCGCTGAGAAAGACTCTCCCTACATGGAGCTCAACCCCTCACGAACGGCAGGAACTCGCTGGGCGGTGGATTTTGCAGCTAAAGACCGAAACATTGAGAACTGGGAAGCGGTCAGCTCCACGCAGCCAACACATGGGCTCCTCCAGGAAGCTACGGGAGCTACCGCCGGAGAAGTTCCCATAACCATGCTCTCTGCCACTGCGGGCTCTTCGGGTGCTACTAAGTCCGTTGTTCAGACCTATGGCGCCGGCCAAGCTAGACCCCAATACGATCTCTACGTGGATAGGATCTCGGCTCGAACTCCCATCGACAGCCAGGAGGTGGACGATTCAGGCATCGTGGGCGGCAAGTTTGACCATGGCTTCATCTTTGTAGCTGGCGACTCCATCGTGGCCTTTCAAACGGCCTCCAATGAGGAGCGGGATGACCTCTTTGGAACCGTCCTTGAAGATCTGAAAACAAGCCTTCCAGCATCGGGCTGTTTGGACATTTCGGGCGCCAACGGTTCGACTCGTAGTCTCTACTACGACGAGGGTTCCTTCACTGGTCTCCTGGAGAGCCAAGAAATAGACCCTGAGGTGACCACCACTAATCTGCCCACTGTGAAAGCTCTAGGCACTGGTGAGATCTCTAACCCCTACGCTGTTGAGCCCGAGGCTCCTCTGCCTGATAGTATACCTGCGCTACCTGCGGAGGTTTCGAAGCCCACAGTGGCTTCTATGCCCGAAACTGTGGATAGCTTCTCGGAGCTAGCTTCCTATAAAGTTCAGGATCCCGATGGCCCCGGCTGTGGCTGGGACTGGAGCGCTCAAAAGCCCCTGGTCTACGATGATACGGACCTAGCTATCGCCCAGGAAGAGTCCATCGTGGCTGTGCAAAACCAGGTAAATGACAAGGCTCAAGCCTACGTGGATTCGAAGATCAGCTGGGCGCGAAGCGTTGCTCTTATCTCCCCTCGGATCAACTCCTGGAATAGCTATGTGAACTCTGTAAACAATGTCCATGGCTTATGGGATAAGTTGGTTGCTGATAGAGAGGCGCTTAGACCCTCTTGGGAAGCATATGTGGACGCCCATGATGAGTGGTCCAGCTTCGACCAGCGTAAGGCGGACGCCACGAAGAGCTACAATGATGAGCTAAAGCTCTGCCGAGAAAAGCGCAAAGCCCACGATGAGTGGGAGAAAGAAATGGGCGAGTGGGAAAAGAAGTACGGTGGTGAGGAAGAGCAAGAGGAAGATAGGTCCACAACTCCAACCCCAACGCCGACACCAACACCCACCCCAACGCCGGATCCCCCGAAGGAGCCCGAAGATTGCCCTGAAGATCCTGTAAAGCCAGAGATCATGGACCAGTCCAAGCCAGCTGAACCCCAAGCGCCGGCTATACCAGAAGATGTGACGATTCCTGACTCCTGGCGGAAGCCCCAGTGAAGCCACTTGGAGTTCTAGTTTTCTGAGCTGCTTTGATGGTCTGAAAAGTCGATCTCAGCGAGGCGTCTACACCGGCCCTATATGGGCCAGTGTAGACGCCTTTCTGGTCTCTAGAGTTGAACTTTTTCTGAATCTGCTACTATCGCATGATGATAGGGCAGTCGCCGTAGTTCACCAAAAGTTGACTTTTTCTGTTCAGCTGAGGAACTGCCTAAAAACATCTCAATTTTTTCTTAGATTTGTGGCAAAAACTACTGGAACCTCGATAGGGTGAATCCACGTTGCCGACCACTCAGGGGCAACACCAACCCGCAGCTGAAACTGCGAAGAGAAAAGGAATAAGAAAATGGCTAAGGTATACTCCCCGAGAACTGTCGTTGGTACAGTAGTTGACGTTTACGCTCCCCGCGAGGTTGGCAAGGAAAACGCGACTGTCGTGAACTTCACTGTCGCGATCACCAGCTCTTACAAGGATGGCGATGAGTGGGCAGATCTTCCCACCGAGTTCGTCCGCTGCACCGCTTGGAGGGACCTCGCCGATAATGTGGTCGAGTCCTTCAACAAGGGCGATCGGATCATCGTAATCGGCCAGTACAAGATGGACAAGGCCTACACCAATGGTGATGGCGAAGAGGTCGAGGGTCGGGCTACTCTCCACGCTGACTTCGTTGGCGTGGACATCACTTATGATGCCGCTCACTCCGAGCGTGAGGCTAAGAACAAGACCACAGCTCAGAGCGATGACGAGGACGAGGCACCACGCAAGTCCAAGAGCTCCTCCAAGGGCAAGGCCTCCAACCCCTCGAAGTCCAAGGCAAGCTCCAAGCCCGCCAAGAAGGAAAAGAAGGAAGAGAACATCTTCGATGACGAGGACGATGTCTTCGGAGATGATGACGATGATGACATCTTCAGCTGATCTAGGATCTTGAAGCCTAGAGGGAACTAAGCAAAAGGGCTCAGCTAATCCAATGGGTTAGCTGGGTCCTTTCCCATTGCGCCAACTCTCCCTTGGGTTCAGCCATAGAGAGCCATGTTAGCATAATCCATAGAGTAAGAACCAAGAGACGGGAACATGATGGTAAGACCAGAATCCAACGGCGCTGAAGCTGAGAGTCGAAGTGACGAGAGCTTGGCCAAGGATGAGATCGAACCTCGCATAGGTGCTTCCTTTGGAACCATCGAAGATGAGCCACACCAGAGCTTTGACGAAATCATTGCAGAACCTGGTGGAAGAACTGCTGGCGAGGGAACAAATCCACCAGCTCCCCGCCGTAAGCGTCGCGGACTAAAAGTGCTACTCGTCGCCATTGGTTTGGTGGTTCTGGTAGCCGGCGGCTTTGGCGTAAACTACGCTTTAGATGCCCATAATGCTCAGATCGCCCAGGAGGAGCAACAGAAGCAAGTTCAGGAACGGGAGGCTAAAAAAGCGGAAGCCATCCGCGAAGCGGACAATCCGTTCTCAGTGCTTGTGGGGCAGGTTGATCCACCCTCGGCTTCCCCCGTGGAGTCGCAAGTGGACGGTGGCCAGCTAAAGGCGGGCGGCACAACGCTAACACTTAAGGACTCAAAGCTCACAGCGCCCGTCAACGGATGTGTAGTGGAGGATGGCGCTGATATCTGCCTAGCCGCCCAGGGCACAGTGGCAGATAGCGATGTTTCCATTTTTCTCGTAAAGGACATATCCCGAACTAGATTTCTAGAGAATCCTCTGAGCTTCCAAGAGCTCAAAAAGTCTGGTAGCACCATCGCTGCCTCCATGGAAATCGATATGGGAGATGGAGAGAGTCCGACTCCCGTTGGAGCTCTCACCGCCAGTGGTACAACGGGATTCATCCTCATTTTCCCGTCGGAGACCTCTGCCTCAAAGGTGGAGGAAGTACTTCAGGCAGCCACAGTAGTTTAGAAGATAAGGATAGCTAAAGCATGACTCTAGGAGTGGTAGCGCTCTCGATCTACGTGCTGGGCTTCCCAATTCTCACTTGGGCTCTTGCCTTTCTTTACAAGAGAGTCATCGTTCGTAGAGCCGAAGAGAAGATCCTACGAAAGAAGCTTTCAAAAAAGCCGCCCCAGCCAGTGGGGCCAAAGTGGTGGAAGCGCTTTAAGTTTACCCTAAGGGATAAGAGGCAGCTCATTCTCGGTAGGGGCAAGAAGAAGGAAGAAAAAGCCAGTGGTTTCGGCATTCGTAGAAACCTACTCTGGTGGATTCTCTGGCTGGGCGGCCTAGGATTGGCTGCGGCGAGCTTCACGGGCCAGTGGAGCTTTATCTTCTGGTCGCTATTGGCCTATGTTGTCGCCTTCTCCTACGCAGTTCAATCTGCCCATAAGGTCGTAAAAAAGCAGGAATACGTGGTCGGTAAGATCTACGAGATAGCCCAGCCTAAGCTTGGACTGCCCAATCAGGATCCCGCCGAAAGCCATGTCCGCATCATCGAATGGCGAGACTATGTGAAGCCCGATAAGGTGGAAATCGATGTTCCCACTAACTTCTCTTCGGATGGAGAAGAGAGCTTCATGAAACAGTTCAATCAGGTTTTCGGCAGAGAGACCGCATGGGTGCCCGACAACAAGCTCGACGAGGGCAAAATGGGTTGGGACTACGAAGAGGGCAAGGTCACCATCAGGGCTGTGCCTCCCCTCCCCATGCGAGCACCTTGGGCTGCCCACTATGTTGACAATCCTGCCATCGCTTGGAGCTTCTTCCCCATCGCTCTCGGCGTGGAGAACGGCACTACCCTCACCCATCCAGAAACTGGCGAAAGGGAATACGTGCTGGGCTTCGATCTCTCCGGCAAGCAGGCCGATGCGGCTAAAGCAGCCGGAGAGGTGATGTCTACAAAGATCACGGTGTCTCCAATGGTGCTCGTGGGGGGCGGAACAGGAGGAGGAAAGTCCCTACCGGTGGCGGAAAAGGTCGCTGTTATTCGTAAGAAGTCAACGATCTAAGAGGTAAAGTGCGGCAAAGAGTTTTGGACTATCAAAGTACCATGTGAAAAAGATTCTGAATAGCTGGTGGAATCTGCTTCGATAGGATGGGTCTATGAACACTAATATGCTTAATGAAAACATGAGAGACCTCAAGAACAGCTCTACCCGCGCCATTGCCATCGGCGAGCTCAAGAGCCTGGAAGCCCAGAAGCGGAGAGCCCGCCGGGGCGGTTTTAGGGCTCTGCTGGCCCGGCTCACCGGCAGAAATCACTGACCCCTTCGCACCGAAGCTCGGCCTCGATCTGGCGATGTTTAGAGATATGCTCCATAGGAAAAACTTTTAGAAGGAGCTAACAGATGGCTGGTAGATTCCACAACGGCCCCAATGGCCCCGGGCTTTGCAAGTCGACGGGAGCTAGGGGCTGCCCCTTCGATCCCGAGGGCACGGGCGCTAATCATTTTGGCTCTATGGAGGAAGCTCAGGAAGCCTATGAAGCTGAGCTCACATCTGAACATGGGCTTGTAGCGACAGCTTCTAGGAATCCTCGAGCTAAAGCTTGGACACCATCGCCCCACGAAGCGGCGCTCAAAGCTCGAAACGCAGAGCTTGCACGGCGGCTAGTGGAAGAGCGCGCCAAGGCCAATGTGGACGATGGCGTTATGACCGAAGCCGAAGATCCCGCGAAGCTCGAAAGGGGCACTCGACGGCTCAAGGAAGCTGTTACCTTCGCAGAAAGCAGAGGTAACACTGCTCTCACAAACAAGCTCTCTAAGGCAAAGGTGCTCCCTTCTGGTTCCTTCAGGGATGGCAACACTCGCATCGGCACTGATAAGACCATTCGAACATATGTGGCTGACAAGTATGTCGCCGAGGGTAGAGCAGAGATCGAGGGCGCCATTCAAGCCGCTATCGACAGGGGAGACATCACCGAAGGTAAGTACATGCACAGGGATGAGGCAGCTACCTACAGCCTCACGGTTGCTCCCGGTTTGGATCGCGGCGCCTACGAGAGACTTCCCGAAAGCCTTAGGGAAAAGATTAGTTCTCCCCGGCAAAGCCCCTCCATTGATCTTGCAAAGGAAAAGCTTCCCGCCGATCTCTACGAGAAAATCACCACTGACAGCCAGGTGATGGATTTCGTGGTTTCAAAGACTCCCGACATAGGCCAGTGGCGCGCTGGTAGGCCTGTAACCGATATCAGCGGAGATAGCTCTGAGAGTAGAGCCGAATGGGGTCTCATGAATCTCAGTGATTGGACAGCTCGAACGGATGCTACTTTCGGCTCTAAGAAGGAGCGCACAGCTGAGCTCAACCACGCCAAGGAAGTTATCAAGAGCTCTGCCGCAAAGCATGACGGCAACATTTTTTCACCCGGTAGGGCCTACGGCAACGGAGTGCTAGTCTCTGGCCGCAGGGTCCTCAATAGGGCAGCTATGGAGGAGCATCTCACGCCCGCACAGATCAAGTCCATTACCCGCAAGGAGCTTGCTCCCGACCCAGAGAAGGCCCGTAAGGTTCTTTCGGAAGCTGACTATAAAACTGTCTTTGAGAGGAACACCGCTTCTCTGAGAGTGACACCCAAGAGGGGAAAGTAAGACTGAATCGAAGACAGTTATCTTCGATAAGGTGACGCCACATCATCCAGGAAGGAACAGAAATGGCCACTAATCTTGCCGAGGCCCTAGCCGAAGACATCATTTCCTCAGGGCTCGCCAATGGAGGAGACCTTCCTGGTCAGCTCAGATCTCTAGATGGCGATGTGCTCGTAGAGCTAAGCCAAGATGGCTCTACAATTTCCCTAGCGGAAGATGGCCAGTGGGTTCTCGACCTCTCCACCACCGACGAGGACTTTAACGAAAAGTTCATTGCCAATCTGGCATCTCTGCTCAACTTTTAGCTCAGGCTTTTAGGTTTGGTGCAATTCGGGCGCACCAAAGAAAGGAGAATCTATGGGGACGACTATTCTCTAACCATAGCTATCCACGACGAGGGGAGATCATTTGACAGGAATTGGAAACAACTAATAGAACCCTATTCGCGAAGGTCCTGCAGCGTCATTGCTGCAGGACCTTCCTTATTTACCCTCTGAGCGGCTATCTAACGCGATCTGAGCGACCTGGGGCGCGCCTTGCAACAATGATACGTCCGTCCTTTTTGGCCGCTTCAGATTGTCGCTGAGCAAAGATGTTAAGATGTGCCCATGGAAATCACCGAAAAGCTGCCACAGATCGCCGTTGACGGCCCCTGGCGCGTGGAGAGCTACAGAACGGAATTGAGGCCTCTCCGTAGTGGTGGAGATTATCTATTGGTGAACCTCTTGGAGGAATCGGCCCTGGGGTTCTATGGTGAGTTCCAATCCACCCTTCGCCATCTAGTGGGCCAAGCGACCAGTGGTAAGCTCAGAGATTCCATAGAGCTCATCGCCTTCAATCGAAGAGACGCCTTAGATGAGCTCGCGAAGCTCAGGAGGCCTAAGCTGCCCGAAGAACTGCTTGAATCTTCTGGCTGGTCCCTGGGGGAGATTCTGGAGGCACTTATGGCCTACTGCGATGGTCTCGAAGAAGCGCTCCGGAAAACTCCCTATGGCTTGGCCAACAAGAAGTTCGATCTGCTGCTGCTCCCCTGCTTCGAAGATGATTTCCACGCATCCCAAACGGGAATGCTTCTCCAGAAATTCCTAGAGCGGGCGGCAAAGCTCAGAGTTGTTCCTGTGCTTCTAGCTACTGATCCAGCCATCGTGGACAGCTCTATTTCAGAGCTAATTTCCACGGAGATCTTCCTGGGCGCAGCCGCTATGCGCTTCTGCAGCGATAGCTATGCTATGGAGATAGCTCGTGGCAACCCCACTATGGAGGTTGCTGGATTTGCCTTGAGGAGAAGCTTCGAAGGGGCAAGCATAGAAGAGATCCATGAGCTTCTCTACCAGCCAACTAGAGAAACGGCCGCCCGCCGGGAAGAGGATCGTCTGGAACAGGAGCTCTACCTGGCTTATCTAGATAACTTGAGGGAAAATGGACGACAATAAAGCTCTAAGCGAAGAACCAGCCGTTGCAGGCTTAAAGCTCGCAGAAGACGAGTATCTCGAAATCATCACCATGGGCGAAGTGAAGTCCGGCGATGTGCTAGTGGGATCCCAGGGAAGAACCCAAGTGGTTGAAACCTTCGATGAGCACATTCCTCAGGACCTCTACTCGCTGGAAACCGATTCGGGTCTTATCTTTGAAGCCTCGGGCAACCATCTTATCTACATAGTTCACGCCATGGATAGGGACCTTCACAAGCTAAGACTGGCGACGGGTAAAAGCCTAGCCCAGAAACTCTCCAAAGAGGTAGTAGCAGAGCTCAAGGAGCTAGCGGAGGCCGAATCTACCCAGAGCCTCTATGTGGCCAATTTCATAGAGCTCATTGGAGATAGCACTCCCCCGATGGCCAATGCTGTGGTCAGGACTGCGGAGAGCCTTGGTCCTATAGCCGAGTCCAATATCTACGTGGATGATTTAGACAGTCCCGAAGGTAGCCCTCTCTATGATTCCGCTACTCCTCTCTACAGCTCAAAGCTCATGGCTCAGCAGCTGCTTTCACTTTTCTCCATTGAAAAATCTCGAAAGCGATGGCCACTCATCGTGGGAAGAGTAGTGCCCGTTTCGGAGCTACTGGACTACGACCTAGAAGACGTCTACATTCCCGACCCCATTCAAGTGGAGAAAAGCTGATGGCAAAAACTCAGAAATCGAAGACGGCAACTTTTCAAAGAGCGACTAAGAACAGCCAAAGGAAGAAGACCATTTGGCGGTGGAGCATCGGGATTGCTCTTGTGGTGATTTTTGGAATCTTCATCGGTTTCCTAAACCACAGCCAGAGCCAGAAAGCCGAAGAGCGGGAGAAAAGCCAACAGGAAGAGATCGCTAGCCTACCCGAAAACAAGCCCGATCTCATTTCCTCCACGGGCAGCTTCGCCATTGGGCAGGATGGCACCCCCATAGAGCCATCAGAGGCTAGGACCGATGTGCCTCGAGTGGAGTTCATCTTCGATCTCCACTGCCCCGGTTGCCACATGGTGGACACGGCACTCAATGAAAGCCTCGTGGACCATGTGAAGGACGGCTCCATTCAGCTCTGGCTAACTCCCGTGGCCTTCACGGCTTCCCATTCTACAGACTACTACTCGGATAGGGCGGCGTCCGCTCTGGTGACTGTTGCTCAAGACCAGCCAGAGAAACTGCTTCCCTTCATGGCTAAGCTCTACCAGGAATTCCCCGATTCCGGACCTTCCTATGAGCCCGTTTCCTATGAAACCATCGGATCCTGGGCTCAGGAAGTCGGAGTTTCGGCGGAGGTTGCTGATAGCTTCTCCGAGCAGAAATACCGCTGGTTTGCTACTGAAAATGTAGAGGTGCAGAAGAATCGTTTGGAGATCTTCCCAGCTGGAGAAATGACCACGCCTACAATCCTCATCGGCGGCAGCCAGGACGACATGGGTGTGCTCGAAGATTTCTATAGGGTGAGCTTCTCGGATTCGGACGTGGTCGGTACTTTCTCAAAGGCCTTCGAGGAGGCCACTGGCCAGAGCTGGTGACCTCATGGATCCGGCTCTCCAAGAAATAGCCACTGTGCTGGCCCTTTCGGGAGCCAGCCAGGAGCGCATCGAAGCCACTTTGAAGGCCGCGGTTGGCCCCGAAGCCCAAAGGAAACTCACCCGTGAGGAGTCCGACATCTTCGCTGGCGCCGTGGCGCGAGCGGTCGCCATGATGCCATCATTCAGGGACGCCATTGCCCTCATGCGCCCCTTCAAGGATCACACCTCTTCTACGCTCTATACGGATAAGTTCAGCCGCGTTGGCATAGGAGAGCTTTTCTTCCTGGATTCCGTGGATGTCTTCAGGCGAGCGACGCTTCTTCTCCACGAAGCTCTCCATGTGCTCAACAACCACTTCACCCGAGCAGCGGATTTTCCAATGGATCCCGAAAGCGAAAACATCGCCAAGGATCTGGAGATCAACTCCATGCTAGATAGGCATCCTCGGACGGACCTTTCAATGCTCTGCTTGCCCTCCAATGAGAACTTCCGCTTCCCCGAGTCGAAGAGCTTTGAGCAATATGCGGGCATGCTGAAGCAGAAGGGCATGGTTAAGAACCCCGATGAGATACCTGGTGGAGGCCAAAATTCCCCCGAAGCCGGGGACCAGGGGAGCCAGCAAAGCCCCCAGGGATTGGATGGAGGCGAAAGCGATGGTTCTGAGCCGGGAAATGCCAACAGCACAAACTCGGCCGGCGAGCCTAGCCAGAGCCAGGAGTCCAAGGGAAGCTCCAATGGAGACTCTTCAGATGATGGTGAACCAACTGATGGCTCATCAGATGGAGTGGCGAAAGGCGAAGAGTCCGATTCGAAGTCTGAATCATCCAATGAGGGCGCTAGCGGCATAGCTGAAATTGCAAAGCAAAGCGCTGAAAATCCTTCGGAATCCAAGCAAACTATTTCTGGCTCCTGCGATCACAGCACCAGTGAGCGGGAGAAAAAAGCCGATGAAATGGGCATAGAGAGGGCGTCTTCAACGGAGCAATCGGTTGCCCGCAACAATACTGTGGCGCGGATCCGCGAAGAGGCGGAAAAATCTAAGCAGAGGGGAGACCGCGCAGCCTTGCAGATGCTCCAGCTCATGGAGCTCGCCATGGGTCCCTCGAAGGTGGACTGGAGAACGGTTTTTAGAAGCATTTTGAGCCAATCGAAGGACTCCATTGTGCTGGGTAGGTCCGATTACACCTACAGAAGGATCAATCGGAGAATGTCTCAGGGTTCCTTCATCTTTCCAGGAATGGTCAAATATGAGCCCTCGGCCATTTTGGGTATCGATACTTCGGGTTCCATGACTCGCAAGGACTACGAGCCCGTGCTCGCTGAGCTCGAAGCCATCGTCCGCACCACTCTGAGATCTAAAGACAAGTTTCGAGCTTTCTGCGTGGACGCCGCGGCAACAGAACCTAAGGTGGTTCGTTCTGTAAAGGAGTTAGATCTCCGCGGAGGGGGCGGCACAGCTATGGAAGTTTCCATCAAGTCCGTAGAGCTCATACCTCTTCGAAACCAACCAGATATCTTCATCCTGGCTACAGATGGTGGCACTTCCTGGCCCGCCTTTAAGCGGGAGCTTTTGCGCCGCAAGGGCAAGTACAAAGTTCTGGTGCTCATCACCGATACAGACGCCTTTGAGGTGGCCAAGAAGACCCTCGAGGGCCTAGCGGATGTCATTGACGTTTCGGAGTCCAAGCCCAAGAACTACCCCAATTTTTAGATCAGAAATAGCCAAACCTTTCTTCTCCACCGTTGGTGCAGGGAGGATATCTTCGTTAGGATGATCCCATCGGATCTTTGAAAGAGAGCAGTGTAAAACTATGGCAAAAGCATCATCTGCAGACGCAAAGAGCAAGGCCATCGATGATGTCCTCAAGCTCATCAATAAGGAAATCAAGTCGGAGATCAGCGATGAGGTGATTTCCAAGTTCGGAGACAAGCCTCGAAACGTGCCCACAATCCCCACGGGTTCGCTGGTGTTGGACTCCATTCTCGGTGGAGGCTTTGCCGAGGGCCGCGTAATCGAGCTATTCGGCCCCGAAGCGTCGGGTAAGACTTCCTTCGCCCTTACGGCAATCGGAAACGTGCAGAAAAAGGGAGGTGTAGCCGCCTTCCTGGACGTGGAGCACGCACTGGATCCCTACTACGCCGAAACCCTTGGCGTGGATATGGATAATCTTCTTGTCTCGCAGCCAGAGTACGCCGAGCAGGCCCTCAACCTCATGCTGAGGCTCATCAACTCGGATGTGGTGGATGTGATTGTTCTCGACTCCATCGCAGCGCTCATTCCCAAGGCTGAATATGAAGGCAACTTCGAAGACCAGTCCATTGGTCTTCTTGCCCGGGTGCTTTCCAAGGCGCTTCGCCGCATTGCAGCAGATGCCGCCAAGAAGGGTGTCACTTGCATCTTCATCAACCAGGTTCGTGCGGCTATTGGTGGATTTTCGCCAATGGGAACTCCCGAGACCACTACCGGTGGTAACGCTATGAAGTTCACCGCTTCCCAGAGGGTTCGTATTGCTGGCTCCAAGCAGATCATGGAGGGCAAGGAAGCCATCGGTAAGAACACCACTCTCATCGTGAAGAAGAACAAGATTGCTCCTCCAGGGCTTCGCGGTGAAACTGTCCTCACCTTTGCCGAGGGCATCAACCAGGCAGCTGAGCTCATCGAGGTTGGACCGAAGTTCGGGGTCATCGATAAGCCCAACAATGTTTCCTACATCGAGAGGGAAACTGGGGAGAAGATCGCATCCGGAAAGGCCAATGCCATCGCTCGGCTCAAGGAAGACAAGGAGATGTTTGACAGACTTTCCAAAGCTTTTAAGGAAGCCGTGACTGAATCTGTCATGAAGCGCCGCGGCGGTGGCGCCCACGACCCCAAGTCGGATCAGAACCCTGAGATTCCAGCTGTGGATGAGGCAGCTGACGAAATCGACGAGCTCGAAGACTGATAGGAACTGCGGGGCTCGAAAAAGCCCCGCAGTTCTCCTAGGCGCCTGAGGATAGGGGATCCTTTGCTGAAGCTATTGGCAATCCTCACCATGGTCATTGACCACTTGGGAGCAGTTTTCTTCCCAGATCAAATCTGGATGAGAGCCATCGGCAGGCTCACCATGCCGATCTTTGGCTATGCTATAGCTCGGGGCTTTTTCCACACGAAGAATGTGGATAAGTACATTTTGAGAATGGCCTTGTTGGCGGTGTGTTCTCAGCTGCCTTTCACGCTTCTCTTTGGCCAGGGGCGGGATGTGGCTATAGGATCATGGGAGTTTTGGCAACCCACCCTTAACATGGTGGTGCCCTGGACCCTGGCGCTTTTGCTTCTCAAGTGGTCTCCCCTCTTCATAGCGCCAGTAGTGGGATTGCTCTACTTCCTGGTGCCTATGGATTACAGCTCCTTGGTGATTCTACTTCCCATGGTGATCTACTGGTTCTGGTTCAGAAGAAAAGATCCCTGGTTGGCGCTGATTGGCACCAGCGGAGTTCTTGGGCTAATAGCACTAAGCTTCCAACCGATTCAATGGTTCTCCCTACTAGCCATTCCTCTGATCTATCTGCTAGAGCCCTATGATGGCAAGCTGAAGATCAAGCGCTGGTTTTTCTACTGGTTCTATCCAGTCCACATTGCGCTTTTCTTTGGCGTAGCTCTGTTCTTGGGTTACCCAACTCTACTAACACCCGCCTAGGTAATCTTCGCTAGGATGGCTATCCAACTCTAATCCGGAGGAATCCTTTGAGCATCACCATTGCGGAACAGACCTTGCTGGCGTCCATGAAGGCGCGAATGCCGGTGGTTCTTGTTGGTCCTCCGGGTGTGGGTAAGAGCGCTAAGCTCTACGAGCTGGGTGAGAGGATGGGCTATGAAGTCATCACGATCATCGGCTCACAGCTGGATCCCACCGACATTGTGGGGCTGCCCAAAGCCGAAACCGTGGGGGAATCCGAGGACGGGGAACCCATCCACGGCACAGTTTATCTTTCCCCCTGGTGGCAGGTGAGGATACTTCTCAAGAAAAAAGTAATCCTCTTCCTCGATGAGATGTCCAACACCTCTGCGGCGGTTCGCGCTTCCATGCTTGCCATGCTCCAGTCCCGAGAGTTTCCCAATGGTCAAAAAATGCCCCGAGAGACGATCATTGTGGGCGCCATGAATCCCGCCGAGCAGGCCGCCGACGGCTATGATCTCGATTACCCCACCACCAACAGAATCAACTTCATCGTTTGGTCGCCCTCCATTGAGGAATGGAAAGAGGGCATGCTCAATGCTTGGGGTAAGACAGTTTCTCCCGAGGAGCTCGTATGGCGCCAGAAAATCGTGGACTTCATTTCGGATAATCCATCGGAGCTCCAGAAGCTGCCATCAACTGTGAGCAGCCCCGAGGCCTTTGGAGTAAACCCCAGAGACGCCTCAGAGATGGAAGTACTGAGATACGCCTGGCCTTCCCGCAGGTCATGGGACAATCTTTCGAGGACATTGCCTTTCGCCAATGACACCTTCGTTCAGGATGCGCTAGCTCAGGGTATTGTGGGCTATGCGGCCGCCGCGAAGTTCCGGGATTGGCTCCAGCGGAACTCTCAGATGTCTCCGCAAGAGCTCATGGCAAACCCCAAGGCCTTCGACTGGTCAAAGGCCAGCCAGGATGAGGCCAACTTCCTTCTGCGCTCCGTGCTGGACTCCATCAATGACTCGAAGAGCTCCAAGCAGGCCCTGATGGTGTTTATAGAAATAGCCCGCCAGGGGAACCAAGGCGTTGGAGCGGGATTCATCAGGGAACTTATGGCTAAAACGACGGAAAGTAGCCTCGGTAGCGATACTGTGGAACGTAACAGGAAGGGATTGCGCCAGATCACTCAGGCTTTCTCTTCGGTTGCTAGGAATATGTGAGACAAGGACAGAATATGGCAGGGGATAGAGAACCCACCACCAAGAAAAAGGACTCGAAGAATCCTGCAAAGGATCTCTACAATAGAGCCCAGGAGAGCCTCGTGGCTTGTCTTCTCGCCTCGAAGCAGGATGTTTCGGAGGTCTTTGAGATCGTTGGTCCCGACGACTTCGAGGAGCCTAAGTTCGAGCTCATCTACTCGGCGGCTATGGAGCTTTCCCGCCAGTCGGAAACCATCGATGCCTACACTGTTGGCAAGGTGCTCGAAAGCCGCGGTGAGCTCGCAACTGTGGATGGTCTTAGGGGGCTCCAACAGCTCATCCTCGAGGGCCACGAGCTGGGACTCGAAGCCCCCATCAAGATGTATGCTAAAATCCTCAAAGAATATGCCTCCAAGGAGAGAGTGCGTAAGCTCATCGAGGAATATGAGGAAGTCTTTCAAGGAGATTCCGGCCAGAGCGCTGCCGATGGGCTCTCAGAACTTCAGGCACGGCTCAATGAGCAGCTCTACAAGATCTCCAATGACTCCAACGTGGCGGAAATCTCCGATGAGGCCAATAGCTACGAAGAGCTTCTAGAGAAGCGGAAGCAGATCAGCGAAGAGAATGCGGAGCTCGCCGATGGTCTCCAGGGCATTCCCTCTCTGTTGCCGAGCCTCAACAGATACACCACCGGCTGGAAGCCCGGTCAGCTCATCACCATCGCAGCTAAGACGGGTGTGGGAAAGTCCGTTTTCGCCATCAATGCCGCCGTGGCGGCCATTCAGGCCAACAAGTCAGTCATGTTCTTCTCCCTGGAGATGAGCGTGGAGGAAATCAATGACAGAATATTCTCCTCCATCAGCTCTATTCCCATGAACGACCTCAAACAGGGAAATCTCGATGAGGGGCAAAGGGAGGTTCTCAAAGAGGCCATTTCCGAGCTCAAACGCTCCAAGCTAACCATCGACCCCGACCCCAAGCAGACAATAGATAGCATCCGAGCCAAGGCCCTCAAGAAAGCGCAGAGCGCCGATGGCCTGGACTTCATCATCATCGACTACCTCAACCTCATCACCCCCACGGGCCGCTTTGGCTCTCGCCAGGAAGCAGTTGCTGACATGGCTAGAAACCTCAAGCTGATCTCCAAGTCCTTTGAGGTTCCCGTGATGGTGCTGACTCAGATGAACAGGGCCGAAACCGACAACGAAGACGGCATCCCCACCATCGACAACATTCGAGAATCTGCAGCCACCGGTCAGGACTCCGACGTGGTCATCATTCTCCACAGGAAAAAGGCCATGGATGAGGACATTCCTCCCACCTATGTGGTGCTCGCCAAGCAGAGAAATGGTGAAGCGGATAAGATCATCAAGTGCCACTCTCATCTCGAATGTTCGGTCTTTCGAGAAATGATTGTGAAAAAGGATCTTGACGCCTATTCGGATGAGGAAATGGACTCCTTTGACGAGGAGCTAGAAAGCCAGATCGGTGATATGGACGATGAGTTGGGTGAGGAGGACTGGGATGAGTTCGACTAAGAAAAGATCCAGTGCATATGGGAGCACCGCCAAGGATCCCCGCTTCAATCCCTCCAAGATAAGCCCCCTGGTCTTCGACAACTTCGAAGCACCCATCGCCATTCGGGCAGAGGATAAGGCCGCAAACTTCTGGGCCCGCTACAACGAGCTAGAAGACCCCTTCGTGAGGTTTAAGAGGTTCTGGGATAGAACAACCATCGACTTTGAGATCCACATTCGCCATGTGAAAACAACTTATGTCAAAATGGTGCTGGAAAAGAAATGGACTGAAGCAAAGTTCGTAGCTATCACGAATGAGATCTTTGACAGGGGACTCAATCCCAACTCTTTCAGCTACGATCAGATGGCTAAGCTCTATGAGGCCGGCGAGATCGGCGGCCAAAGGCGGAGGAGAAGCCAGGAGAGGAGACGCAGGCGATGACCAAGGCTGACGGCGAACTAAGAAACCTCATGGATGGCGTCAAGGTAAGCGACCTTGACCTCATCAGCCACAATCCCACGGACTACGAAGCCTTCAGGGATTTCAATGCAGCTATGGAAGCCCGCTATGAGGCTACCCAAAAGTCCAAGAGGGAGTCGGTGAAGGCCAAGAACTTCAGCCGCTGGCTAGAATCCATTCCACCCCGCTGGCGGAAAGCTGCTTTCAAGCGCTTTCGTGGAGATGCCTCCGCCAAGAAAAGAGCTGTAGAACTATACAGAAACAACCAGCGAGCCTACTACATTGCCGGACCCCACACTTCCGGTAAAACCTATCTAGCCTACGCCATACTCACCAATCTCGTGGGCCAGGATAAGCTAAAACCCAGCGAGATTAAGGTCATCACGGAGAGCGACCTGCTTTCTTTGGCTTCGGGTGGCTGGGAAACCCGATCGTCCTACGAAGCGATTTTTGATCGCAAGTACAAAGCCTATTTCTTCGACAGCCTGGGATCCAAGGAGCGCTATGATGATCGCAGAGATCAGCCGGCGATCTCTAAGATCATAGAGGAAGCCTATAATAGATCCGCCTACTTCATCGCCACCAGCCACATGGATCTCGACTACTACTGCGAAGGAATACCCGAATCGGCGGCTGCGAAGCTCAAGCACATGGTGAAGGATGGTGTAGTGCTGACTGGCAAGGCCGATGACGGCTCAGATGAGCACAACAGCAAATGGGACTAGAGGTTGATTCTTCGTTAGGATTATGCTCCAGGCACTCAAACTACAATAGACAGGAAACCGATGGCTAAAGAAGAAGTAGAACTCGTGGATTTTGAGGAGTTCTTCGATGGCGCTTTCGGTAAGGGTGTAGTAGAGATCCACGACTACAAGGGGAAGAGGAGTTTCTTCGGAGCCGTTGGGGCCCTGGCCGCGATGGTGGTGCTTTCGGTTATCGCTGGCGCTCTCGTGGCGGTTCCTGGCCTTGTCTACGCTTCCGCCGCTGCGCAGCTCGCTGTCCCCGTGGCGGAGTTTTGGAAAAGCCTGCCCGAGGATCTCCCCGAAGTGTCCATTGGGGAACGCAATCGGCTATTAGACAAAAACGGCAACGTCTTCGCTGAGCTTTGGACAGAAGACAGGATCACCCTCGATTCCATCGATGACATCTCTCCCCACGCCATAGAGGCGCTCATCGACACAGAAGACAAGCGCTTCTATGAGCATGGTGGCTTTGATCCCATTGGTACTGTGCGCGCCGCCCTCTCATCGGGCGGTGGCTCGGGCATCACCCAGCAGCTGGTGAAAAACCTGCAGTTCTACGACATGGCCGGTCGAGACAAGCAGGATGAGGCCACGGAAGAGAGCTACAATAGGAAAATTCGTGAGCTCAAATACGCCATGAGCTATGAAGAGTCACACTCCAAAAATGAGATTCTTCTCACATATTTCAACACCGTTGCTTTCGGCAAGCCCACGATCTACTCCATTGAGGCAGCTGCTAACTATTTCTTCGACAAGTCCGCCAAGGATCTCGATCTCGCCGAGTCTGCGGCGCTCGTGGGCTCGGTAAAGAATCCTTCGATTTACAATCTCGATTCCACCGATGAGGAGACAATCAAGATCTGGAAGGATCGACAGGCTACGGTTCTTGCTCGAATGGTTGACGAAGGCAGCATTAGCCAAGAGGAGGCCGATGAAGCTTCCGCCCAAGAGCTCACCATCGTGCGCAAAGCTGAGTCCGCGGGAAATTGCTCCTCCTCTAAGTACCCCTTTTATTGCAACTATGTAGTTGAGTATCTCATGGACTCTCCTAAGTTCGGAGAAACCGAGGAAGAGCGGGCCGCCATTCTAGCCAAGGGCGGACTCACCATCAATACCTACCTGGATCCCGTGGCTCTGGAGACCATGGAGAACCAGCTTCGCAACGACCTGGGTACGGAGAACAGGCTCATTGCTCCTTCGGCGATTGTAGAGCCGGGCACTGGCGGCGTAGTCGCCATAGCCTCTAACAGGCTTTACGGCGAAGGACCTGGTAAAACCACCATCATTCTTCCCAACGTGGACGCAGCCACTGGCTCCACCTATAAGATGATTGATCTTGCAGCAGCATTGGAAGTGCTACCCGAAAGGGATCTAACTTTTAGTAGTGGCTGCCCCTACGTGCCACCCGCGGGTTTCGATGCTCCTCAGGGCGGCTTCAACAACTCCAATGGCTGCGGCTATCAGTCTGGAGTGCTCAACTATAAGCAGGCAACCGCTTGGTCCTCCAACACCTGGTTCCTTACCCTCGCAGTAAAGGCTGGCATGGACAACGTGTTGGCAATGTCCGAAAAGATGAATCTGCGGACAGATGGACTCAATGAGAGCTCTTTGGCAATGGCCATTGGCTCAAAAGAGAACTCACCTATCCGAATGGCGGCGGCCTATGCTACCTTTGCCAACGAGGGAGTTTTTTGCCCCGCTACTCCGGTCGCTTCCTATGCCTACGATGATGGCTCTTCTCCCGTGATGCCTGAGACCTACGACCCCACAGCGGACTCTTGTAGAAGCGTCATGTCTCCCTATGCTGCCTCCAGGGTGCTTCAGGCGATGCGAGCTAACACCTATCCGGGTGAGGTGGACGGAGCTTTTGGAACTAAAGGCTATATCTCCGGCTATGATGCCGTGGGTAAGTCGGGAACCAATGAGCATCTCAACAGCGTCTGGGCTCAGGTTTCCAAGAACTACTCCATTTTCGCCAATGTCTACGACATGGATAGCCCCAACAACGGCTTTGCTGGCTACATTCGCGGCGTCTATAACATGCAATCTCCCGCAACCACCATTGGCTCGGATCTTCTCAGGAATGTGGTTAGCGCCACTAACCCCCAGAGATCGTCGCTCAACTTTGACAGCAATGATCGGGATTACGTCGAAGTTCCAGTGGATAGAAGAGAGTTCTTCACCGTACCCTCCTTCGCGGGTCTTCAGCCCGAACAGGCTCTAGCGGTGGCTAGCTCCCTGGGGATCACCGTCCACGTGGACAAGGAAACGGTAGCCACTCCCGAGCACTATAGCTCAGGCGTTGTGGTGGAACAGAGCATAGAGGCGGGAACTCAGCTGCCTAAGGGATCCAAGAAGGAACTCATTTTGAAGCTGGGTGAGTAGCTGCCCTCTCAGCGGCCTCTAGATGCGATCTGAGCGACTTTATGGCAAAGTTCGCATCATGTATTCAAAACGCTGTTAGAGTGTCTCAGATTCGACGCTGAGGACAGCGCTATTCGTAGTTTTTAGTTATGATGAACAAGCAAAATCCAAGGATAGAGATAAGGAACAACCCAAGGATATGAAACTCAGAATTAACGCAAAGGACTTCGGCAACGCCATTGCCTGGGTTATTAGCCGCTTCGACGCTCGAGATGGACAGGCCTACATGGCTATCACGGTGGAAAACACCGGCCACGTCCACCTCACCTACGCCAACTCCACCTCTCTTTTCAAGTCACCTCTCGCTGCTCTCGAGGTCGACTTCTCGGAAGAGGAAACGGATGAGTCCTACTCAATCCCCGTGGATGGCACCTATCTCAAGAACTTCGCTTCGGTGGTGAAAACCATCGGTGCAGAGGAGCTTCTTTTCACCAAGGACCTCACTAAGCCGGGGCCCCTAAAGGTGAAAGCAGATAAGCAGAATCTTACTGTTCCTGTTTTCCTCACGAGCGTTCCCGCAGAACCCAAGCTCATCACCCTCGGTGAAGTTAACGACCAGGAGTTCTTCGGCACGCTCCAGCGGCTCGCTAAAGTTTGTACTTCGGAGTCCGAAGACACTGGAGCGGCCACGGGCGCAGTGGCGGTAAAGCTCGGAGAAGAAAACCTCAGCTTCCTAGCTACGGACACTTACACCATCGCCGAAACAACCCTGAGCTATGAGCCCAACGCTAAGAAGATTGCAAAGTTCAAGGAGAACGCCACCAACGATGAGACGGCTCTCATCCCCAAGGCGGCTGCTCTCACTGTAAAGCCTTCGAAGGTGGCAACTGACACAGTGGAGCTCGTCTACGAAAAGGAAGCGGGCAAGTTCGGCTACAGCTTTACCGACGGAAGAGTTGCGCTCTTCTCTCTGGATAGCTCCACTCCACTTGACATCACCTCTCTGAAGGAGAATCTTCTTGAGATCAACGAAAGCTCCGTTGATCTTCCCCTGGGAGAGCTCACTCGCTATCTCACGTCCATTGGAATCCTGAATCCCTCGGAGACGGACGTGGAAATCGAGATAGGGCAAAAGAAGGTTCAGATCCGCGACGTTCAAAACGCCAATGTGATGAGCCTCAAGCCCTCGGCTTCGGACTTCTCCGATGGGGAGACTTTCACCTTCTTCCGGGAAGTGCTTTTGAAGTCCCTGTCGGTGCTCACCAGTGATGCTGTGAGAATCTTCTTCGGCGCCTCGCCGGGTGTGGTGATCCGCCCCCTGGATTCTGACGACCTCGATGAGAACTTCTTCGTCGTGGCGGCCGTCAACGCCTGATGGATCTCATTTCCTTCCTCTCCTACGGGGCTGCCGCTATTGTTTCAGCGGCAGCCCTCTACGGAGTGGCGGCTCGTAGGCGGCGCCCCATCTACGAGGGTAGCAATCCAGCTGCTGATCGCATTGCTTTCAAGGTTTCGGCAATCGTTGGTACACTTCTGGGGCTCTTCATCGCCTCCATGGAGTCGATGGCCCCCGGTGGATTGGAACTCCTGGGCTTCGCTAGATCTAGCCTAGGAGCCATGGTGGCTTTTCTTGTGGCCCTTTCCTTTTACACCGATCACCGCTACCGCAAAGTAGACAGAGTGGTGCTTAGAGTGGCCATATTGGCGTCCATCGGCTTTGGCATTCCTCGACTCATTGAAATGAATACCGAGGCCTTTGTAGTGCTCTACATAGTGAGCATTCTCATAGCTTTGGCCACTATGTTTGTGCCAAGCATGGGAGACTCCGATGCTAGAGCTTTTGTGCTGCTCTTCGCCGCTGGCATTCCCACCTTGGGTGTGCTCTACACCTACTACGCTTTCCTTGTGGGCATCGGTCTCTGGCTGGCCTATGGCCTTGTCGTAGCCGCCAAAAAGCGCACAACTAAAGTTTCCATTCCCATGGTGCCCTACATTCTTACGCCGCTAGCTATAGCCATAGCGGCAGCATCCCTTCTGGCGCCACCACTTCTTTAGCTTCGTGGTGTGGTGCGCACCACGATATGAGCGCCAATAGCCTTGGCCAAGAAAGTGAGAAAACAATGACTGATATCCTCGAACTCATCGAACAGGATGGCGATGACCTCGAAGAAATCGCCGATGGTGAGCTTCTAGTCCTCGAGGACGACGGCAGCGAGCTCGAAGATTCTAGCGAGCTTTCGGAAGCTAAAGCGCGGGAGCTCACCAGCGCCATTCGCGCTGCGGCGGAGGCCACCTGCATCCTCATAGCCCGAGCCCACGAGGGCAAGGCCTACAAAGCTCTTGGCTATGCGACCTGGGCGGACTATGTGTCCAAGGAGTTCGAGTTCAGCCCCCAGCGGAGCTACCAGTACCTCTTCCAGTTCAAGGCCATCAAGGAAATCGAAGCGGCAGCTCCCGAGGGGACCATCGTTAAGCTCACCGAGGCCCAAGCTCGAGACATCAAGCGGGAGCTACCCTTCATCACCTCTCGGATCGCCGAAGAAACCGAGGGCATGGAAGTGGATGAGGCGGCAGATCGAATCGAAGAGATCGTTCAGGAGGCCAGAGACCAGAAGAAGGCCGATGACGCCGCCATCGCCCTTAAAGAGAAGAACCTCGCAGAGGCAGAAGAGGAAGGCTATAGGGCTGGCCTCGAAGCTGGCGCAGACGCCATCCTTGCTTCGGATGGCTTTGACCTTTCCGATGGCGAAGACGAAGACGAAGATACGGGCTGGGGAGACGATGGTGGAGATAGCTCCAATGACGGCCCTGGTTTGAGCCCTCAGGTGGCAATGGACCTCCACAACTTCGTGAATGTGCTCGCAAATCAGGGAGCACTTCCCGATCCCCAGGAGCTTGTGGATGCGGTACCCGACTCGAAGTTCGCTGACATTAAGGCTCAGGCAGTCAGAGCCGAAGAGTGGTTCCACAAGTTCAACGAGCTCGCCGAGGAGCGCGATTAAGCTCCATTTCATATAAGCCCTGCGATCTTTGTTATTGTGAGAACAATAGGGTAAACCACAAACGAGGAAGTCCAACTATGCGTGGAGTTAAGAAGATCGGTGCCGGAGCTGACATCAAAAATCAACCGCCTGTACCCATCAGCATCTACAACCCCGAAGATCATGTTCCTACCCTGGACATAGATACTATGGTAGAGGACTACAGGGACAGCCTAGATGTGGCGATCTCTCAGCTTCTAGACCCCGATTGTGGAAAAGTCATTGTGACGGGTTCTGAAGTTTCGGGTAAGACCTTCTTCGCAGCTCAAATGCTCTACAACTCCACCAAATACCTCGAGGATCGCGGCGAGGGCAAGCTAGTGCCGGTGCGAATCACCAAGTCCGATTTCAATGAGTTCGCACCACTAGTCGACTCTTTGGAGGACTACTTCCAGAAGGTAGCTGGTCATCTGGAAATCCGCGAAGAGCAGCTCTGCATCTTTACGGACAATGCAGAAGTTGCGGGAAAGATCACCGAGTCGGGATCCTCTGTAAAAACTATCCTAGAGGCGCCCAATTCCATGCTGAGTGCGATGCATCAGGCACAGATCGCAGGCATGACTTCAGCCTGGTCGAACTGGGCTATCTTCGATGTGGCCGATCTCTATCTCAAGCGAAAAGATCTGGTCAACATGACCTACGATGTTCAGGTGGACAGGCTCAAGGCTACCTACCGAGTCGAGCTCAAGAAGAAATATCTCGTCGCTCTCGTGAACGAAGTTATGAGCATCTGCGCCGCCCTTCGCTTCAACGGCGATGACCCCAAAAATCCCTACGCTCTCATTATCCCTGCCCACTTGGCTATTTTCACCCGTCGATTCATTCAGCTGATATCTAAGAACGGTGAGCCCGAGGGCAAGGACGAGCTCCACCAGGCTGTTGTGAGAACCTTGGAGCAATGTGCAGACATTGTAGAAGAGCTTCACAATCACGCTCATCAGATGCAGATGGAAGAGGCGGGGGATAGCTCCATCACCATTCGAGCATCTTCTCCCGAAGAGGCCCGAGCTATCATGGAACAGCAGGGTCTCACCATGGAAGATGATTCCTTCTTGGATGAGCTCTTTGAGGAAACCAGCAAAAAGAAGGACGGGGAAAAGCTCGAAAGCGACTTTAAGCCCAAGTTCCGCTCTATGACTGCCTTCGAAAAAGCCCTCAAAAAGAGCATCATCGGCCAGGACCACGCCATCGACCAGGTCGTGGACGCCCTGTCGCTGCCAGCGGCTGGCATGAACCTGCCAAATAAGCCTCTGAGAACTTTCCTCTTCCTGGGGCCCACGGGTGTGGGGAAAACTGAGCTCTCCCTGCAGATCGCCAACAATCTCTTCACAGAGCCTCTCAATGTGATCCGTCTGGACATGAGCGAATACAGCACCAAGGGTGCTACAACTGCGCTCTTCGGATCCACGCCCGGCTACATTGGCTACAGTGAAGACGGTGGAGAGCTAACCCGTGAGGTCGCCAAGAACCCCCACTCTCTGATTATCCTCGACGAGGTGGAGAAGGCCGATCCGTCAACCTGGGACTCGTTCCTCCAGGTTCTGGATGCCGCTCGAATGACTACGGGCTCTGGGAAGATCGTGGACTTTTCAAAGTGCGTGATCGTAATGACCTCCAACCTGGGAACTCAGGAGATGAGCGCCAAGACCATAGGCTTTGGTGAAGCTGTCAAGAAAAGCCATGAGGAACTCAAGAAGATCGCCAAGAACTCGCTGAAGCAGTACTTTAAGACAGAGTTCATCAACAGAATAGACGAGATCGTGGTCTTCAACCAGTTGGACAGCAAATCTGCTCGAAAGATCGTGGAGAAGGAGCTCAAGAGCGTAGGCTCACTCATCGAGCCCCGTGGCCACAGCCTTGCCCGAGCCTCTAGCGATATTCTCGACAGCCTCTTGGAGTCGTCGGAGTTCGCACTCTTCGGAGCTAGGGATATTCAGAGAACCATCCAAAAGAAGATCTCTGTTCCCCTCGCCAAGAAGATTCTCAGCTCCGGCAAGAGCGCTAAAAAGTTCAAGATCACGAAGTCCGGAGAATCTACCTTCGAGGTAGCTGAGGCCTAATTAGCTAAGGAATAGAATGCCTAAAAACGAGTTTGGCGTTGAAAGTAGCGAGTCCTCGGGCTTTGGCTTTGGCGTAGGAGACGACTTCGAAGACATGTTCGAAGACGCCATGAATCGATCGGTATCGGATGATGAGGTAGCTCCCGCCCGTAGAACTCAAGTTCATGAAGTCCCAGCCCCGGTAGAGGTTGAAATCGAAGAGGACTTTGCCGACTTTGATACTCCTACCTTCGAGGACACCCCGCCTGTGGTTGAACCTGTTGCTGTTGAAGAGACTCCCGCGATGGAGAGCTTTGACGACATTGGCAACGACTTCGACGGCTTCGGCGGGGAGACTTCCCAGTGGGATTCCTATGGCGACGACACCCCCGTGGACGGCAATCTCACAGATATTGCTGAGCCCGAAGTAGAAGTTGAGCCCGAACCCGAACCTGTTGCGGAAGCTCCGGCACCAACGCCAGAGCCAGAACCAGTAGCTGTAGAGCCCACCTCTAAGCCGTCTTACCAGGTGTCCGCCCCAGAGCCCACCGAAGAGGCTATCAGCTACATTGAACAAGTCATTCTCACTTCGGATGCGATTAGACAGCTTCCAGATGGCGATGAGAAAGCTGCCAACATTTTCATCACTGGCGGCAATCCCGTGGAAAGCCATCAGGAGTTTGTCCTCGCCGCTCTGCTCGCGGACAAGCAGATCCTCAGGACTACCGAAGCTGTGCTCGAAGCCAAGAAGAAGGACTCGGTGGATAGGGCCTTCTACATTCTGGGTCTCGATGAAACCACTTTCACAGAGCTTGGGGATCTGATTTCCCATGATCTCGATTCGAAGATCACTATTTCCTTCCATAGGGACTACGGTGGAGACAGACTTGCCTACGCTCGAAAGCTCGTGGATCTCCTCGAAGAGCTCACCCCAGCAAGCGTAAAGCGCTTTGAGGCCGTAGTGGCGGTGCTCAAAGCCGGAGAGCCCCAGGGATAGTGGCTGAGATAGATCTCTGGGCAAATGACCCCCTCCCAGAAGATTTCGGCGCCCATTGGGGTGAAGAGCTAGCAGACTCTTCTCCAGAGAAACCCGCTGCTGAAGTTGTAGCTAATGGCTATGATGACAGCAGGGAAGCTGAAAATCTCCCCTGGCTGGTGGTTGCCGAAAGGCGAGCAAAGACCGTTGTTCGGACAGCCTTCATTCCCGAAGGTGTAAGCACGGTGCTTCTCGAAGAGCCCAGCGGTCGGCTTTCTATCTACTGTCGCAAGGACCTCTCGGGGCTGGAGGCCTTCAGGAGCCTGTCCTACTCGGTCCACGAGGAAGTTTCGGAGGGGTGGCACACATCCGTGCCCCTCAACCCGAACATGGCCATGGTGCTTCGAGCACTCTTGCCAAAAGATGTGGAGATTTCCAAGGAGCTAAAGCTGAAGCTCAAGGCGGAAGCGGAGGAGGCCGTCTCTCCCAGGGCTGAGCTGTCCGAAAGCGGCAAGCACATCCACTTGGATGTGCCCAACGTGAAGTACTACAGGGATCTCGCCAACAAATTGGACGCCTATCCCGTGAAGGGTGGCTACTACCGGCTGCTCATAGATAAGGCATTGGACTTGGAGTCGCTAGCTGCCTGTCTGCTCCCAGATACGGGTCGAGCCTTTCCCGCCATTGAGCTGGATGAGGCTATCTTCGAGCTCAATCGAGAGCCGATTCCCGGCTTCACGGGAAAGATCGATGAGCTCAAGGACATTTCTCCAGCTGTTCTCAATGTGGTGGCTTCTGATCTGCAGACCTGGAAGCAGAAGAAAACTAATCCAAAGACCATGGTGGATAAGCTCGCCGATTTGGGCATCACCAATCTCCATGAGCTACTCTTCTGGCTGCCTCGGCGCTACATAGACAAGTCCGATCCACAGGACATTATGGGACTCATCGAGGGAGAGTCCGCCACCATTATCGGAGTGGTGAAATCTGCCACTCTCATGCCCAACAATGGTGGTTCAAAGTTCAGGGTTGAAACAGAATCTGGAAGATCTGTAGATGTGATCTTCTGGCGTCAATCTTGGCTCAAGAACAAGTTCCCTGAGAACTCCGAAGTCATCGTTACCGGGAAGTTTGGTTGGTATCGGAACCAGCCCAATCTCAGCGGCGCGTCCATAGATCACTCCGACGAAGTGGCGCTGCTCCCCATTGTCCCAATCTACAACCAATCGGGCACCAAGGGTGTGAGCACGAAGTTCCTGCTCTCCGCCATACGGGAGCTCATTTCCAGATTGGGTGATTTCCCCCTACCACCCTATCTCCAAGCCGAAGGTAGGCCCAACTACAGCGATACGCTCAGGGAGCTCCATTTCCCCACGAGTTTGGAAAACTGCAAGCAAGCCGTAGACGACATGGCTTACTACGAGCTCGTCCTCATGCAGGTTCAGCTACTAGCTAACAGAAGCACCGAGGATAAGCGGGAAGGACTCCAGCAGCGGGGCGGCGTTAGCAGCTATCAACAGCTTGCGGAAGATTCCTTCCCCTGGCCCCTCACCGACAGCCAGAGGGAAGCAGTGGAGTTCATCAACGAGTCTCTGGCTTCTGATGAGGCATCTAGAACTTTGCTGAACTCGGATGTGGGCACGGGTAAAACGGTGGTAGCCCAGCTCGCCGCCCTCCGGTCGGTGGATTCGGGCTATCAGGCTGTGCTTGCGGCTCCAACGGAGGTTCTCGCCCGACAGCTCTATTCCACTTTCCAAAAGCTCGTGGATGGCATGGCGTCGGACCAGAAACCATCCTATGGCCTCATCGTGGGTGGCATGCCTATCCAGGAGCGCAATGCGCTGAAAAAAGGCGCCAAGGATGGCAGCCTCGATGTGCTCATTGGAACCCATTCGGTGCTCACCGGCACGATCAAATACCACAATCTGGGGATAGTGGTCATCGACGAGCAGCAGAAGTTCGGCGCCAATCAGAGAACAGATATTCTCGAAACACGCACCGATGGGAAAATGCCCGATCTTCTCATGCAGTCGGCAACTCCCATTCCCCGCTCCACGGCGCAGGTCTTCTATGGCGACATGAAGATGATCGCCCTCAAAGGAAAGCCCAAGGGTAGAAAGCCCATCGAGACCTTCTGGACTGATGAAGACCCCAGAGAGGTTGTGGCTAATCCATTCCATGACATTTGGAAGGACATTCTCGAGGAAACCAAGAGAGGCAATCAGGCCTTCGTGGTGACTCCCATGGTAAATGAGTCGCCAAAGGTGGACGCTGCTTCGGTGGAGAACACCTTCAGAGCGCTGAGGGCAGTTTTTGGTAAGCGGGTCGCCATGGTTCACGGTCAGATGAAGCCCGAAGAGCAGAAGAAAACCATGGAGCTCTTCAGGGATAAGAGCTACGATGTGATCGTGGCCTCTTCGGTGGTTGAAGTTGGTGTGGACATTCCCGACGCCACGAGAGTTGCTATTCTATCTGCGGGTCGCTTTGGGGCCTCTAGCCTCCATCAGATTCGCGGCCGCGTGGGTAGAAACGACAAGCAGGCTCGATGCTATCTTGTGGATCTCGGCAGCACGAAATCTGCCCAAACTCGACTTCAGGCAATGGTTGACTTCACCGACGGCTATGAGATCGCAAAGGTCGACCTCCGAACGAGAGGTGAGGGAAAGATCTTTAGCACTAGCCAGTCCGGAGCTTCTGAGCTAGTTTTTGCCTCTCTGGCGCTCCATGCGGAGAAGATCCCGCAGGCCCAAGGAGAAGCCCAGAAAATACTCGATAGTGCCATGGCCACTAGAGCCCTCGAAGACGCCACCGAGAGATTTGCCAGCGAGAAGCGGCTTGCCTGATCTAACGGTGATATGGTGGCTTTAAGGACAGGGAGGAAACATGTTCAAAAAAGTTGTAGCAATAGCGGCCATTGGCCTTACGGCTCTGGCGCTATCCTCTTGTGATAGTAGCGATCCTGAAAAGACTCCTTCGCCTTCACCATCTACCGTAAATTCACAGGTGATTCTTGGAGGGGCGGATATTTGGGATGGTTCTAACCAATATGAAGGTGTTTTCGAGCTCAATGTGCTCAGAATCGCAGATCTACAATCCGGCGAAGTGATTATCGGTGGATCGAGCTCATGTCCTCCCGTGCCAACTGGAGCCACCTATGAGGATGGACTTCTTGAAATTGAGCTTTCGGAGGAGGACTCCGATCGAATCTGCACTATGGATCTCCGTCAGTATGGCATTTCCGTTGAGCTCCAAGAGGGGGAATGGGACCTCCAAACCAAGGCTCGGGTCGTCCAGGGCGACCGGGTCACAGATCTCGAGGTGATCTGGCCCGAAGAGAACAGCGATGAGGACGCTCAATGACCTATTTCCGGAAGTTCCTAACATGGTTGAGGAAGAACTACAACACCAGAGCTAGGAAGTATCTCCTTCTCTGGGGCCTAGTTTTTCTAGGTGCTGGAACAGCTGCGGTGCTTGTAGATATCTTCGTTCCCTTTGGTTCAGGTTGGAATCTCATTCGCACAGCTGTGCTTATGCCCCTGGCTGTCTCTATTTTTGCTCTGGGCTACGCCGTGAGCCTCACGCTCCACTACGTCAAGCGGGTGGATCCCGCATGGGTCCCCTACCGATCAAGATTTTCACCCATGTGGAGGCTGCGAATCGCCGCCATCATAGGCGCCGCCATGCTCCTATTGGTTTACGCAGCCAATGAGTCTCCGTTCTTCACTCTTTTCTCCTCTTCTGTAGCTGCTGGTGTTCTGGCTCTTGTTGCTTTCATTCGCCAAACTAATCACGAGATGAAGCGGGCCAGCCTGGGGATTCCCGACGCTAGAGATGTGGAATACGACTCCAAGGTTCAGGCTGCCCAACGGCGTCGAAAAAATGCCATTGAAGCAAAAGAGGCCGAAAAAATAGCCAAAGCGGAAGCCAAAGGGAAGCGCAAGGGTCGACTCTTCCGGCCCATTGTGTCTGAAACGTCTGAGGATTAAATCTAAGCGCAGATATCCCCCGGTGCACATCATTTTACCGGCGCTCCATTCTGGGCGCTTAGATCGCCTTCTAGCGATTTCATCTAGTTGGAAATCTTTGAGATTTGGCATTGCCCCATCAAAGAGCCACATCACTTTGTTTTAGATAAGCCTGTCCCCTTTCTCATCCCTTTGTTAGGGTGAGCTAAATGGCCACACGGTTGGCCGAGCGGTGCCTGAAAGTTCAAACCAGGCAAAAGTAATAGATCGATCCACGAACCAACGAGGAGTTATATTTTGTCAGTTTCAGGCGTAGAGAATGTTCCAGAGGAAGTGGATTACAGATCCCTCAATGCGGAGCTCAACCTCGTTGGTGCTGACGGCAAGCTGCAGTTCTCCAAAGACAAGCAGGCTGTCCGTCAGTACTTCCTCACCCATGTGAATCGGAAGACCCAGTTCTTCCACAATCTCCGTGAGAAGCTGGACTATCTCATGGACTACAACTACTACGAAGAGAACACCATTGAGCAGTATGAGTACAGCTTTGTGAAGTCTCTCTTCAAGAGAGCCTACGGCTACAAGTTTCGCTTTGAGAGCTTCTTGGGTGCCTACAAGTACTACACTTCCTACACCCTGAAGACCTTCGATGGCAACAACTACCTCGAGCGCTTCGAGGACAGGGTTGCTATGACCGCTCTCTATCTCGGCCAGGGCAACGAAGAGCTCGCAGAGTCCATCCTCGATTCCATCATGACTGGAGAGTTCCAGCCCGCTACTCCCACATTCCTCAATGCGGGTAAGGCCCAGCGCGGTGAGCTCGTGAGCTGCTTCCTCCTGAGAGTCGAAGATAACATGGAGTCCATCAGCCGGGCCATCACGAGCTCCCTTCAGCTCTCCAAGCGCGGCGGTGGAGTTGCCCTCAACCTCACCAACCTCCGAGAGCAGGGCGCTCCCATCAAGCACATTGAAAATCAAGCTTCGGGCGTAGTTCCCGTCATGAAGATGCTCGAAGATGCCTTCAGCTATGCCAATCAGCTGGGTGCCCGCCAGGGTGCAGGCGCTGTGTACCTACACGCTCACCACCCCGACATCATGCGCTTCCTGGACACAAAGCGGGAAAACGCCGATGAGAAAATCCGCATTAAGACCCTATCTCTCGGTGTAGTCATTCCCGACATCACCTTTGAGCTAGCCAAGCAGAACGCGGACATGTACCTCTTCTCCCCCTATGACGTGGAGAGGGAGTACGGCGTTCCCATGTCAGAGGTGAACATCACCGAAGAGTATGAGAACCTCGTCAACAACGGAAAGATCAGCAAGACAAAGATCAAGGCTCGTAGCTTCTTCCAGACCATCGCAGAAATCCAGTTTGAATCTGGCTACCCCTACATCCTCTACGTGGACAGCGCCAACCGCGCTAACCCCATCGCGGGGCAGATCAACATGAGCAACCTCTGCTCCGAGATCCTGCAGGTCAACACTCCGTCCACCTTCGAGGCGAACGGCAGCTATGACCACATCGGTAGGGACATTTCCTGCAACCTGGGCTCCATCAACATTGCCAAGGCCTACGACTCCAAGGACTTCTCGAAGCTCATCGATTCGGCGATGCGTGCCCTCACCGCCGTTTCGGACATGAGTGACATCGAGTCCGTACCTTCGGTGGCTAACGGCAACTCCAAGTCCCACGCGGTAGGCCTTGGCGCCATGAACCTCCACGGATTCTTGGCTCGCGAGGGAATCCACTACGACTCCCCCGAAGCCGTTGAGTTCACCCGGTTCTACTTCCACGCTGTGAACTTCGAGACCCTCAAGGCCTCCAACAGAATCGCCCGTGAGCGGGGAGAGAGCTTCTTCGAGTTCGAGAAGTCCAAGTACTACACGGGAGAGTACTTCGATGAGTACCTAGCCAAGGACTGGACTATCACCACTCCTCGGGTGAAGGAGCTCTTCGAGAACACTTCCATCAAGATTCCCACAGCTGCTGAATGGGCTCAGCTCCGCAAGGACATCAGAGAGCACGGTCTCTACCACGCCTACCGTCAGGCAGTTGCTCCCACGGGAAGCATCTCCTATGTGAACAACTCAACCTCCTCCATCCACCCCGTATCCTCTCCCATCGAGGTTCGCAAGGAGGGTAAGATCGGTCGAGTTGTCTACCCCGCCCCCTTCATGAACAACGACAACATCGAGTACTACAGGGACGCCTACAAGATCGGCCCTGAGGCCATCATCGATGTTTACGCTGCCGCTACGGAGTCGGTGGATCAGGGCATGAGCCTCACCCTCTTCTACACGGATGAATCCACCACTAGAGACCTCAACCGAGCCTATCTCTACGCTTGGAGAAAGGGCATCAAGACAATCTACTACGCCCGTGTTCGCGCGGCAGCAGTAGAGGGAACTGAGCTCGAAGGCACCGCACTGGAATTCTGCGAATCCTGCCAAATCTGAGATAACTCCCAGGGGGATCACGCGGCTTCATTTCCGCGTGATCCCCCTTTTCCTTCGTTAGGATGAGTTCATGACCAATGACTCCCTCAGCGCCTCAGACTACTCTATTGAGGTGCCCGACTTCAAAGAATGGTCGATAGCTAAGTACTACGATTACTCAGGCATCGATTCGGACTTTGAAGACCTCCAAGAGCTCAACCGACAGATAGCTGCTGCGCGAGCAGCTTTCTTCAAGCTTTCCAACAGCCTCAACAAGGCGGAGAGGGTGGCTCGGGAGAAGAAGGTGCTCTACGAAAGAAGATACCGGAGATGCTATGTGAACTCCTCCGAAAAAACCGAGGGCGCCAAGAGGATCAGCGCAGAGATCCAAGTGGAAGACCTAGAAAACGACTATCTCTACTATGACCAGCTCGCCAATGAGCTCAACAGAGCTCTCGGTGCTTTGCGCCAGGAGCTTCGTTCCCTTGAGGTTGCGGGAAATAACATCCGCCAGCAGATCAAGGTGAGCTAATGGATAAGGCATCAAAGGGCACCATCAGATCCATCATAGGTTTTCTCTTTTGGACACTTTTGGGTGTGGTGACAGCTCTGGCTATTTTAGTCGCTTTCTTGAAGTTCTCCCCCTACACTCTCGTGGATGTGCATGGCCCCTCAATGGAGCCCACCTTCGAGGACGGTAGTCTACTCGTTATCAGGAATGACCTCGAAGAGGGCGGGGTGGCAGATCGTAGCGCCATTGCACTCTTCTCCACTCCTAAAGAATGGCAGGTTGCTGCAAAGCTTCCCGAAGGTCCGGATCTCATAAAGCGGGTAGTTGCTGTCCCCGGAGATCGTGTGTCCTATGGCGATTCTCGGATCACAATCGAAGCCCAAGACGGTGAGAAATACCATGTGGCCAACGGGCAGCTGACGAACTGCGTTGTGGATGAGGGTGAATCCTTGGAGCTAGCAAAAGGTCAATATATGCTCGCGGGAGATAATAGAGCCCAATCCTTCGATTCTGTAGCCGCCTGGTGCATGGGTCTCGATCCAATCATAGATGAAAAATCCATCACCCTAGCAGGTCAGCCTACTTTCAACTTCAACTTTTAGGGGAACCAATGAAGCTATTTCTCGCCGTTAGCACTAATCCCGGCTACATCGATTTTCTCAAAGATAGAAAGCTCAGAGAATGGCAGCTGGAAAAGCCGAAGCTCGTGGAAGGCCTCAATAAGATTGGCGCTACCGCTCTATTTGGCAACGTCAGTCCCTATTGGATGGACATTTCCGACAAGGCAAGTGCTACAAAGCTGGCTAAAGATCTCCAAGCGGTTGGCTCAGAGCGGCTAGCCAAAAAGCTCAAAGATAGCGGCTTGGTGATTTGTTGCAGCGTAGATCTTGTAGGATCTCGAGAGCTCCAGAAGGTTGTAAAGGAGATCGGTGGCGAAGTAGACGCCCGCCGCAAAGATGACAGAAGCCCCTTTGAGGACGAGGTTTTCGAAGGCGTAGAGGTATCACGGGAAGTTCGCAAATACATTCTCGATTGGGCTGGCCAGGACCGCGCAAAGCCCCTGGGGGTGCTCAACTGGTTGAGAACTCTCTCCCCTGAGCGCCAGAGAAGAGTAACCATCGATCAGATCGCTATCCAGCTCGTCGGCAACGAAGGTGAGCTCGCGCCATTCCTAGAGGAGCAGATCTTCAAGGGCAACTACATAGAGGCAGTCTCCATTGCGCGCCGAAGCAATGCCATGCCGATCATCGCCAACCTCAAGACAAAGCTAGCTAAAATCTACAAAGTGTCCGCCCTTCGAGAGTCGGGACTCAACCTGAGCGGTGCGGAGCTCCAAGCTGCAGTGGGCCATGTGGGCAAGGGCTTCTACTACGTGGAGCGGGATGCCAAGCGCTTCTCCTTTGAGCAGGCCGAGAAGATGCTGAAACTTGTCATCGACTTCGAGGGCAAAGTGAAATCCGGAAGGGTTGTGAACGTGGACGACTCCCTGGAGGTCTTCCTCATTAGGCTATCCTTTCTGGCGACTTCAAAGGGCTAATCTTCGTCTGACCACACAAATGGGGCGAAACTTCGACACAATGAATCTATGACTTCAGAAGACACCACAACAGCCATGAGCCCCTATGGAAAGCTGCTAGCTGATCCATTCCTCGGTAAGAAGAGCTATAGGGAAGCTGTAGAGGAGGCTAAGATCACCTCCCAAGCCGAAGTGCTTGCTCGGCTGCTCAACGGTGAGAACCTCTTCATTTCGGGACCCGCAGGTTCCGGAAAGACCTTCATCATCAATCGCTTCATCGAGCTGCTGAGCTATGAGTTCGAGAACAGGGTAAACGTAGCTATCACAGCTTCCACAGGCATTGCCGCCCAGCTACTGGGTGGTCAGACCATTCACAGCTGGTCCGGCATCGGCCTCAACACTAAGCCTTTCAAGGGGCCTGTGGGCCGTGAATACAGCAAGGCGGCGGACATCATCGCCTGTGATGTGCTCATCATTGACGAGATCTCCATGCTCCCAGCGTACTTCTTTTCGCGGCTAGATAAGCTCATGAAGCACCATCGGAAGTCGAAGGAGCCATTCGGTGGAGTTCAGCTCGTGGTCATGGGGGACTTCATGCAGTTGCCACCCATTCCCCAGCGGCCCAAAGAGCCCGGCGAAGAGCCAGCTGATTCGAGATTCTGCGCACGCACGGACGCCTGGAAGGAAGCAAAGCTTCGCACTTGCTATCTAGATGTGATTCGCCGCTCAAAGGACACTAAGCTTCAGGAGATCCTCGAAGCTATTTCGAACCAGGGCAATGATCCGATTGAGGATCGCCAGAACATCGCTAGGGCAAAACGGGACCTGGAAAGCAGGATCAAGCCCGACGAAGAAAAAAACTCCTCCAAGAAATATGTGAGCCTCTACACCCTCAACAGGGATGTGGACAAATACAACGAAGAGCAGCTGGCGCTCAATCCGAACCCTGCAACTTCCTACAGCTTGAGGAAGTCGGGAGATTCACGGTACTGGGAAACCATCGTCAAGTCCAATGGACTAAAAGAGCAGTTTGTCGCCAAGGAGGGGGCAACTGTGATGCTCACCGCCAATCTCTCTCCATCCTTGGCCAATGGCTCTATCGGCGAAGTCATCGAGCTCCATACAGAATACATCAGGGTCCGCTTCAACAGCGGCACCACCGCAGCAATCGGCTATAGGGACAGCGTCCACAGGGATAAAGTTCAGGTGGGAAGCCGGGAGAAAAAAGGCAAGAAAATACCCATCTATGAGGAGAAGGAAGTTGCAAGGATCAGCTTCATCCCCCTAAAGCTCGCCTATGCCATTTCGGTCCACAAGGCCCAAGGCCAGACAATGGATGGCGTAAAGGCGGATCTCAGCAAGATCTTCACGGATGGTTTGGGCTACGTCGCCCTCTCCAGGGTGAGGAACCTCGATGATTTGATTCTCGTTCAGAAGCCCAACAGCCGGGCCTTCAAGGTCAGCAAGGAATCCATAGAGCTTTCGCGGAAAACCAAAAGGGCGGCGCGCAGAAACCGCCAGAAAATGCTCAAAAACATGGCTATCTATGAAAGATATCTTTCGGGGAACGAGAAAAAGCTCACGGGCATCTTCGACCAGGAGGGGGCTGAGGTGGACGAGTTCGCCGATCTCGGAAGCCAAAACCTTGCCCCAACCGATCTCCAGCTCGACGGGTTTGGCGCTGGCCTAGAGCTGCTACCCGAGGATTTTGTGAGCTATGAACAGCTGCTTGCAAACCCTTGGCTCAGAAGTAGCCTCTGGGAACCTCGCATCGAAGCTACAGCCAAGAGGGTTGGATCGGACTCTCCCAGCTTCATGGAGATGTCGTTCTAAGCTATGCCAGGGAAATCGAAGAGGGAGAATAGATCTATGAGAACACTTTCGGGAATCATTGCAGTGGCTATAGGCTTTGGTGCAGTGTTTTTGGGAGGCAACCTTCCCGTTCCCTCTGCGCCGCAGTCCATTGGGCAAGCTGCTAATGTCTGCCAGGATTTTAAGAAAGTGTTTAAGCACTGTGAAGTCGAAGAGCTCTTTTCCGACGAAGTAGAATCCGGTGAACTGATTTCCCAGAGTGTTCCAGCGGGATTCAATCTCTTCCACGGGGATTCTATCAGATTGAGTTACTCCAAAGGCCCCGAAAGAGTGAAGTTCCCCGACATTGTTCGGATGGACTACGACAGGGCCCGTCAGCTGCTCTCAGAGCTGGGCTTTGAAGTTGTCCGTGTCAGTAAAGACGCAGAAAGCACCATGGGCTCCAATCGCATTGTGGCGGCCTCCTATGATCGGGGAGAGCTGGCTCCCAGTGGTGCTCAGGTGGAACTTGTAGTTTCCACGGAGCAGGTAGAACTACCTAACCTCGAGGGGAAAACGCGCCAACAGGTTGAGGTGGACCTCAATGGCCTAGATCTCGAAATCATCTTCGATGAGAAAGAGAGCGATCAGACTCCCGGCATTGTTCTTACCCAGGATCCTCAAGCGGGAACTGTAGCAAAGGGTAGCACAGTTAGGGTGAGCTTCGCCAAGGCTCCAGAGATTTCTTCCATCAGGGTGCCGCAGGTTGTGGGGCTCACTGAAATGGAGGCCCAAGGCGTTCTAGCGGCAGAGGGTTTTTCCAATATATCCGTTGTAAAAGTGGAGAGCTCTAAAGCCGAGAAGGAGCTCGTAGATCAGGTGTTTCCGGGCGTCGGCAGGGAAACAGAATCTGATAGCACTATTCTACTCGTGGTGAAAGTTCCCGAAAAGTGACCACTACGTGATATGAAATCTCGATAATCGCCGAGCCACTTACTCTATAGCTGAGCTAGGGCTATTGTCAATGGGTATTCACGCCCCACATCCATACCACTTAGAGGAAAGGGTAGGGCTATTTCGCCCATGAAAAAACGAAGCAATAGAATACGGAGAGCTGTCAGCATTTCCACGCTGGCTTTGGGAGTCACACTCATCGGCCTTGCGACTACGCAGGCCACTGCCGCCATTTCTCCCCTCGAGGGCACAATCTCTATGCTCGATCAAATAGAGGATGGCTATGAAGCGACTATCTACATAGCAAGTTCAAAGGGCACAGAATCTCTGACGGTATCTTCTTCGAAGACAACCGTGCGCAATGTGCTCGAAGAGCGGGGCTACGATGCGGATTCCCTTCTAGCAGAAAACGGCGAGTCCATTCCCGTGGGCCACAGGCTAGCCAATGGCGAAAGCTACATGGCTTACGAGAGCGGCATCGAAGGGTCGTCGGAAGAGGTTTCCATTCCGGCGCCCACTGTGAGAAAGGATGATCCCTCTCTCTATGTGGGCCAAGAGGTGGCCTCTAAGAAAGGCTCCGACGGGAAAGCCATCAAGACCACCGTTGTCTACTATGATGTGGAAGATAGCCCATCTAAGAAATCGATAGGTCTAGCCGCTTCGGAGGAGAGCTACTACACCGTGACGGTGGCTCCAGTTGCCAACGAGCTTCGCGTGGGCACAAAAATCTGTGAAGCTGACTACATCTGCGAGATCCTAGATGCCATGGATGAGAGCTCCTTCGAGTTCGGGGACTATGGCCATCCTCTTGGAGATTCCCGTGATTGGACTACCTATTCGGGTAGCGAGTCCCACGATGGAGGAGCGGTGGACTTCCCTCTAGCTTCGGGAACTCCCATCTATGCGGTTGCTGATGGAGTAGTAGAAGGTGCCGGCTGGATGGGTAGCGGAGGCAACATGGCTCTCATCAAGCATGAAGATGGCTACACCACAGGCTATGCTCATATGGTTGAGCTACCCGTTGTGAAAACTGGAGACAAAGTAAAGAAGGGCCAACTCATTGGCCATGTGGGTTCCACAGGTCGGTCGACTGGACCTCATCTCCACTTCCAGGTTCAGCTGAATGGCGAGCGGATACCAACCTATGACTACATGGTTCTCCACGGGGTAAAAATTGGCGATTGCGTGGACGGCCCCTGTGAGCTCGCTCAGAAGTCTTCCTAGCCTTGGAATCGTGAGGGCTTTGAGCTCTAGCTGAACGAGATCTGTCGATCTCAGCGCTGCGTCTAGAGGGTCGAATCTATCGACCCTCTAGATCGCTTTAGGGCGCTTAGAGTTTACCATTTGTTGGTACTAGTCAACTTCGCATCATCATGCGCCAGCGATCATTTTAGAGCCAAAGGTGGCATCTTCGAATCCGAATCGGAGAAACCACACTTTGTTAGGATGATTCCAACTGTCCCCAGGAGGAAAGCTAATCTATGAGCTTCAAACTTGCCCATCTCTCGGATATTCACGCGGGCTACAGATCTGGCCGCCGAGTCAACGCCGAAGGCGTAAATCTTCGAGCGCAGGACGGCTATGACGCTTTGCGTAGCGCAGTGGACTCCATCATCGAAGAAGAGGTGGATGCTGTTGTCATAGCTGGAGACACCATGCACGTAGCTGAGCCCGATATCAGATCCCTCATCGAAGTTCAGACCCAGCTCCGGCGGCTCGCAGCTGCTGGAATAAAGGTCTACATGCTTGCCGGCAACCACGAGACAACTGACATCAGGGCAGATATAGCTTCTTCGAAGATCTTCGATGATCCCTGGAGGGGCATTCACTCCTATGCGACGCCCTACGAGAAGGTGGAAATAGCTGATGGCATTTGGCTCCATCTAGTGTCCCATCACATGTATGGAGACCAGGCTCACACCATGAATCAGGTGAAGTCTGTGGATGGCGCCATCAACATTTTCTCCACCCACGGCTCAGCCATCGATCCCCTCTTAGAGATGGCTCTCCACGCTGAAATGTCCCCCCGGGAGATCGTCATTCCCGATGCGCTTCTCGAAGATCAGGATTGGGACTACGTGCTGCTGGGACACATCCACGAGCGCGGTTGGGTTGGGTCGAAGGACAACAAGACCGACACCTATGGCAGCAGAATCTACTACAATGGTTCGATCCTCCGGCGAGGGTTCAGCGATAAGGAGGTGCCGCTGGGCAGAGGCTGGACGCTTTGGACAATCGAAGATGACGGCTCCATGAGCTACGACATTCGGACTGTTCATCAGCGGACTCAACTCGACTTTAAAGCTATCAATGCCAAAAAGCTTTCAGCTGCCGCTATCACCGAAAAAATCATCGACAATCTGCGAGCCAGCCAGGGGGATACGGGCACACAGTTCTTTGGAGAAACTGCCCCCATTCTTCGCCAGCAGATCACGAATCTCACGCCCGCCAAGCAGATCGGCTTGGACTGGAAGTCTATAGACAGAGAAACTGGCCACGCTTTCATGTTCCTCACAAAGAAGTCGCTGGACGATAGCATCGATAGGTCGGGTAGCACCGTAGATCCAGGAAGCTTCGCCCAAAGCACAGATGTGGTGCAGGTCTACGATAAGTGGGCAGAGAAATCTGAGATTCTCAAGGGATTGTCTAAAGATGATCGCAAGGAAACCCAGCAGAAGGCTAGAGCTTTTGTGCGCCAGGGCCAAGAGGGAGAGCTCGAATCAGATGACTGATGAAATGACTAAACCGAACGATGATGCAGGGACTTCGAAGGTCCCCGAAGAGCAGCCCAGTAGAGCCCAGCTGCGATCCCAGCAGAGGGCTACCGAGAAGAGCTCTCGGCCCCTCAAGATCACAGCTCTCATTCTGGGAATACTTTTGGCCATTGCGGCATTTGCGGTCTATGCCCAGGCCTATCTCATTCCCCAGAGAGACGCCCAAAGCATTCTCGATGGAGCGGTTGCCAATAGGGGTGCCATCGAAGCTTCTAACACGGAGCTGAAAACCTTCACGGGACAGGCTCCTCAGGGCGCTAACTCCGAGCAGAAAGCCCTAGCGCAGGGCGGGGAAATCACCGATCCCGCCATGTTTGTCTACACTAACGGCAAGAGCGAAGACAAGCCAGTTCTTGACTTCTACTTGAACTTCTCCGATCAGCGCTCCAGGGACGCCTTTATCTTCAACTCGGGAACCCTCAAGGCGCTCGTAGAATCCGGGCAGATCGAACTGCGAGTTCATTCGCTCTTGGATGGCAAAGCCTATTCTATGTATGCTTCAGAGGCCTTAGCTGAAGTTTTCGCTGCTGATAGCGGCTATGCATGGCAAGCGCTCACAGAGCTGCTGCGACAGGCTCCATCATTAGTCAGCATAGATGACGCCAACGCAATGGCTGCTGAAATCACCGAAACAATGGAAAACCTCGGAGTTGCGACGGTGAGCGAGGAATCCATACAGAATGGTACCTTCGCCTCGTGGCTGCTCACAGTCGGGGATGATCCTCAGCTCAACAGCGGAACAGGGGTGAGCTTGCCTCTGATTGTCAAGGACGGAAAGGCTCTCAACCTCTCGGTGGATGAGCTCAACAATGCGGATCTCTTCCGCAAGGCGGTGATGGAGTAATGGCTGTTAAAAGTTCTAGGAAAATGGCTCTCTGGATTCTGCTGGTGGCTACGGCAATCGCCGTGACGGCTGGCGCAATAGCGCTCATCAGCCAACCCGAACCGGTGCCTATGGCGCCCGGCCCATCCTACCACAACGAGGCTCCGGAGGAGGTTCTTTGAGCGTCGAGAGGAAGCGCACTAAACAGATTGTGTCTCTACCTTGGGGCATGAAATATCCAGGAGTTCGCTACGATAAGCAGCGCAAGGTAAATGTCTTCGAAGGTTCGAAGCTGCCATTGGGACTCGAGGATTTCGGCGCAGAAGACTTTTCCTACGAGCGCTGGATAGAGGATGACCTCAACGGCTTTGTTCGACCCCCTAAAAAGGGTGCCAACAAGTTCACCCCTCGCCCCCATCAGGTGGAAGCGGGCAAGGCGATCTTCAAGGCCTACGCTGCGGGCTACCAGGGATTTTTGGAAGCTGACAAAACTGGTCTGGGAAAGACACTGGCCTGTCTTGCGGGTTTGGCCTACATCATGGCTAAAGACCCCCGCTTCAAAGACGGCAAGAGGACTCCTAAGATCCTCATTGTCTGCCCCAAGAGAGTCATTCCCGTTTGGAGAAACACCTTGCGGGCATATCCCATTGTGGGGACTCGCGCTCGGCTCATGGTCACCAACTATCAGTCGCTCCAAAAGCTAGTAGAGCCGCCCAAGGAAGCTGCAACCGCTAAGAGGCAGAAGACGAAAAACCGGCTTATCGCCTCCAAGGGTAAGCCAAGGATAGACTGGGATTTCGTCGTCTTCGATGAGAGCCACTATCTCAAGAACTTCCCCAGCTCCACCATTTCTCTTCTGGCAACCAATGTGGCTCAGATGGAAACGCCCTACAAGCGAGGGAAAACGCCATTTGTGATCTCTGCAACAGCAACTCCAGGCGCCACTCCTCTCAACTTCGCCTGTATGGCTCCTTGGCTGGGCCGGCTTCTAGATCCCCAAAGTGAAGCCGCTAAGAAGCTCACCCCTAAGGGCTGGGGCAAGTTTCTCCAATCTATAGGCTTCTCCGTGAAGGAGGGCAAAGTCGGTTGGAACTGGGCTGTGCTCCCCTACTTCGGCAAGGATTCGGAGAATCCCAAGGAGCGGATCGCCTACGAGAAGAAATACCGCGAAGCCAAGGCAGCTCAGCGAAAGGATGCGGCGAGAATCGGCCAGGCGCTCACGGCCCCAGGAGCGCCTTTCATCATGAGATCCCCTTCGGACATCGCCGGCTGGCCCGAGCAGCAGGTCGTGCCACTGCCAGTGGAGCTCGATGGCGAGGGCAGAGCCACCTATCGGGAAGCCTGGGACAGATTCAGAGAGTTCCTGCGGCTGCCACCCAAGAAGCAGGACCCCAAGGCCCGAATGGTGGAGAATCTCCGCTACCGGCAGAAATCCTCTCTGCTAAAGGTGCCCGCCATCACGGAGCAGGTTGCCGACTGGGTGGACCAGGGCTACCAGGTCTACATTTCCTGTGAGTTCTCCGAAACAGTGCAGAAATATGCGGAAGGATTCCAAAAGGCAAAGATTCCCTACGTGGAGACAACGGGTGCCACCGAAGACGTGGAAGTGCCGAGGCTTCAGTTCCAAAAGGGTGAAGCGAAGGTGGTAATTTCCACGCTTCTCGAGGGCGTGAGCTTCCACTCCAACGAGGAGCTCCCCGATGGCACTAAAGCCACGAATGCTCCAAGAATCACAGTGATGAGCGATCTCCGCCAGAACAACCTCTCCAATGAGCAGGCCTTTGGTAGATGCCACCGCTCGGGAGAGAACTCTGTGCTCTACATCCCCTACTTCGCCGACACCGTGGATGAGAAGATCATTAGCAGCTTTGCCAACAAAACTGCCAACATGAGGAAGATGACGGGCTCTTCCGATGAGGATGCGGAGCTCCTGGAGAGGATCTTCGAAGAGGTGGCTGGAGAATGAGCTCACTTGTGGTAAATCGTCATCACAAAAAGCCCTATGATGTCTACATCGGAAGGGGATCTATTTGGGGCAATCCGTACAGCCTTGAGGACCACTCCAGGAGAGAAGCTCTAGAGCTCTATGAGAGCTATCTCAGAGCCAATGCGGAGCTCATAGGGAAGTTACCTGATCTCCATGGGAAAGTACTGGGTTGCTACTGCGCTCCCAGACCTTGCCATGGAGACATATTGGCTGCTTTTTCAACAGCTCTAGTGGCTGAAGGAGAGCTACCCGAAGAGCTTTTTAGCGCTAGTCTTTTCCACAGAAGCGGCCTAGCAGATTGGATTCGCTAATGGCTTTAGAGCTACTCGAGGGCGAAGGGCCGAAAGCGCTTCGCTGGAGCCAAGAGCTCATCAGCGCGAAAATCCTCGAAAGACCCAATCGCTATGTGGCAAGAGTAGCTCTAGCCGCTGGTGTTGAAGCCCGTGCCCATGTGCCGGTAGGTGGCCGCATAGGTGGACTCACCCTAGACGGTCTTCCATGCCTACTCTCGGGACCCTACGTGGGCCGCTCAACGGACTATACAGTGGAAGCAATAGGAAGCCACTATGATAGACTGCACTCTGATTTCCAGTGGATCTACATAGACCAAACGGCAGCCAACCGCCACTTCAAGAGCGCTGCGGCTGCCTGCGAGCTCGATGGCATTTTTGGATCAAGTTCCGCCATTTCTGAAGTCAAGGGAGAGGTAAAACTCGAAGCCAAGAGAATCGACTTCTATTTGCCCGATGGACCCCAAGATCCGCCCCTCTGGCTGGAGCTCAAAACGCCACTGATCTCATTGGACACCGTCTTAGATCCCGCCATTCCCCTCAAGGTCTTTCCCAGTGCTGCACCGTCCCAGAGAATGCCCCAGCAGTTCGAAGCGCTTGCCAGAAGAAAAGCTCTGGGAGATCGAGTGGCTTTCCTTGGGGTTTTTGGCTACAAGCCCAGCTCTGTGAGTTCACCAGAAGCCCGCTTCTTGGCTAACCTCAATCTCGATGGTTTAGTGGACAAGGGCGTGGCGCTGGGTATGGAGTTTTGGCAACTCCAATGGCGCATGGATGAGAACAGCCTTGAAGTGGAGAGCCTCCAGCGGCTCTTTTGTGATTGAGGTCACAGTACTTCTATAGCTTGCCATGTTAGGATGACCTATAGAGAACTCGAGAAGACCAATAGCTCTAGGGAGAGGGAAAACGATGGCGGAATCTGAGAACGTTAGCCGCAGAGAGCTACGCAACAGAGCTAAAGAGCTTTCCGAGAAGAAGCTCGCATCCGAAAACACCGATGGCGCCAACGAAGACTTTGAAGACGCGGGCTCCGAGAGCGCCACGAGCAGCCTTGAAGTCGCGGGTTCTGACGAGTCTGAAAAGATCCCTTTGGATAGAAAAACCAGACGGCGGAGGAAAATAGCTCTAGCAAGCACTGGGCTTGTAGCTCTTCTTGTGGGTTTCGGCATCGGCGGTTTTTGGCAGATCTATACTGTACCCTCGGCTCCTCCCATGGACGATCAGCTGAAAGTTCAGGAGGAAACCGCCTGTGAGCACTTCGACTTCGACAACTGCTCGGTGAGCTGGGAAACATCTAGCTCCGTAGAGCGGGGAGAGCTCATCGACCAATCGGTGGGCCCCGGCACCGTTTTCACCTATAGATCTCGAGCCATTCATCTCACCTACTCTGCTGGTCCCGAGAGCTCGACTATGCCAGAGCTAGTTGGAGAGGACGCTGAAAGCGCGGGGAAAGAGCTCTTTAAACTTGGCCTCAATGTGGGTTCGGTGGAGCTCGTCAATGACGCGAAGGCCGAACCAGGCTCCGTGGTGTCCCAGTCCGTAGAGGCTGGAGAGAAGCTCTCCAATGGCGCTTCAATCAATCTCAAAGTCGCTGCAGATTCCGTAGAGGTGCCCAAGTTCGAGGGACTTACCTACGCGGAGGCCCTTGTGGCCGCAGAAAAGCTGGGAGTTGAGCTTACTCTTCCCGACGGCCTAGAGGGCAAGGATTCTGACACTGTGATTTCTCAGTTCCCGGCAGAAGGCGAAGCGGTAGAGCAGGGTTCTTCAATTGCCATTACGCTTCTAGATGGCGACGAAGAAGCCAAGAAGGTGGCGGTTCCCAAGATCATCGGCGACTCCAAAGAAGAGGGCCAGAAAAAGCTACTGGACGCTGGCTTCAAGGATGTGACCCTCGTTGAAGTTTCCAACTCTGAAGTCAATGAGGAACAGATCACCCAGGTGGTTCCTGGCGAGGGACAGAAGCTCTCCACTGACACAAGCATTGTGGTCATCGTCAGCAAGCCAAATAGCTGATGCTGGCTATTGGCTCTATTTGAGCTAATCGTCGAGAGCCAAAAGTTCGGTTGACTTCGATAGCCCAGTAGCATATGATTTCAACTATGAACAGCAATGCAGAAATCTATGTGGCTACTGCCGATACGGTGGATGGCTATGGCATCTACGCAGCTCGCACCACCGATCTTGCTGAAGCCCAGGAGTTCTTCGAGCTCTGGAAGCTGGGCTCGGCGGGACAGCTCCACGTTAAGATCGTGGACCCCCAGGGTGAGATAGTTGCAGAACATCTGCCTGAGCTCACAGATGAGGACATCTGAATAGCGGGGGACACGCCGGAAGCCGCGGTGATGTTGCGCAGAGCTCTTCGGTTGTGTTAGGATAGTCTCATCATCGCAGGAAGCCAAATGCTTACGCTTTGATATGGAACTTTAGGAACCGATCCTAAAAAATAATCCACTTCGAGTTGACATGATCCACTCGTTTTGATATAGTGGATTCATCAACAACGACTAGCAACTAGGAAGGAATCGTGATGTTGAATAAATCCATCGCAAGTGCCAAGCGCGCCGATTCTATCCTGGTGCAGTTTAGGCCAGGGACATTTCGGGATAATATGTGTCAGGCGCAATCTGAGCGCCTAGAACATAATCTCTGGCCCCTTGGGTATACGTCATCCATCTAATCTGACTGCCCATCCACCTTCGGGATTCCGCAAAAGCCGAATCTCTAGAAGGAACCGAATCACTCGGTAATCACCAATCGCAACGATCTCGTCGATTGGATCGCTTCCAGAACTGCTAGGACCCGCCCAGAGTGGCGGCGAGGGTTCACCGGAATCTGATCCATCGAAGCTCACGCTGATCCATCCGCCTCTGGTTGAATGTAAGCAACGATTTGCTTCTCTCAACAACGTGTGATAGGATAGAAATCGTTGAAATCCTGGAAAACCAAGTGATTCCATCAAAGCTTACAATTTCATACAGGACCCCTCGGCACGGGGGTGGAAGCAAATGCCCTGACCCAATGCGCAGGTTGATCTCGAAAACGAATATGCGCAGCTTGCACCGAAGGGTGCTGGTGGTGTGAAAGCCAAAATCACATTACGCTAACAGCCCCGGGAGCACGGAAGATTCCAATGGAATCCGACATAACGACAGCTTCGGCTGGCGGGCGACGGAATCTATGAATCTCTCCGAAGGTCCATCTGGACGCTTCGGCCCTGCGAGGTGGGAGCGCCCCTCATGGGGAATACAAAAGACTTTCGGAAGCTCGTCTCCCTTGGAGAATGAGGGCAAATCTCTAGGGCATTCCGAGTTGAAGTGCTGATAGCCCAGCGCTTCGCATGGCCCATTAGAATAGTTGGTTAATTCGCCACCCTCTCAAGGTGGAGATCGTCGGTTCAAGTCCGTCATGGGTCACTTTGCAGGCTCTTAGATGCGCTTACTTTTATTTGGAAAAACACAGTGTTTCAACTTTCCTGCATTTTTATCCCTATAGCTCAGTTGGTTAGAGCAGCGGACTTTTAATCCGCGGGTCCTCGGTTCGAGTCCGAGTGGGGATACCTAGCATGGGCTCTTTGTGGTGCTTACTTTTATTGAAAACAGCCAGCGTCTCGCCTTTCCCATGCTGATAAATCACAGCATTAGAGTGACCCGCGAGGGTATCGCTAATAGCTCCGAGTCATGTCTCGGCGGCAAGGGTTAAGTCGATACTAAATACCACATGGACCTCTAGCTCAGTTGGTTAGAGCAACCGGCTCTTAACCGGTGGGTCGTGGGTTCGAGTCCCACGGGGTCTACGGTTGTGTAGCTTAGCATGGCTCAAAGCGCCTCCCTGTCACGGAGGAGATCGCGGGTTCGAATCCCGTCATAGCCGCAAAGTAGCATCAGTCGACTCGCAACCGACTGGTGCTTCTCTAGAAGAACTGGTGTAGGCGGGATAACCCGTTGCATACTGGGGGCGAGTAACCTGACGGCGGTTGGGTGAAAAACCCCCGGAGGTTGCTAGTAAGAAACTAGCAGTTCTTCGATTATTGGCCCCTTGGAGTAGGTGGTAATCTCGTCGCCCTTTCAAGGCGAAGAAGGCGGGTTCGAGCCCCGCAGGGGTCACGCTTCCTAGGAAGAAACGCTGCGCACGACTGGCTGAAGGTTGATAGGTCCTTCACGGGTTATGACCACCTGGGCAAAAGGTCTATGCCGACTTATACCGTAGGGGTAGCGGGGCTGGCTGTAAACCAGCTGTCATTTGACTCGGGGAGTTCGACTCTCTCAGTCGGCACAAAAGCGAAATGCCGGTTAGAATCCGGCCGGTCTGCATAGTGACTGTCGTCTAAAATGTACTAAAGACCCGCTTTTATTCTTCTCATGGTAGGAAATCATTCTCTACAGCTGAGAGTAAATGATGCAAGTTCGATGCTTGCGAGAAGAGCGCAGAGACGCTGGAGTGATGACCGCGTCTTTGGATGAAAAGAGATCCGGCGACTGGCAATGTCGGCAGCTCCGCAATGGGGCTGTAGTTCAAATGGCTGTAGTTCAGTCTCATCAGCTGGCTACAGGGGGTCATTACGGCTTTCGAAGAATGCTTTCATCCTTGCTTACATCTGATTGAAGCCTGCTGTGGTTTAGCAGAGGGGGACATAGTCCCCTGGGGGTCGCAACCTCGTGGTTCAAATCCACACAATCAGATACATGGGCCCATAGCTCCAACGGTAGAGCGCCTGCTTTGCAAGCAGGATGTTGTCGGTTCGAATCCGACTGGGTCCACAGAACAAAGGCTCTGTCAGATGAGGACGTTCTCAAACATGGGATTCTGGCTGCGGTTGACGGCATTACAGCAAGTTCCGGCAGGAACTCAAACATGCTATTCCCCTATAGCTCAATCGGCAGAGCGGGCGGCTGTTAACCGCTGACGGAAATCCTAAACGTCCTGGTTCGATCCCAGGTGGGGGAGCTGGGTACTAAGGCAGATCGAAGGAAGTCCTGACAGGCTTCTGGGCGACAAGGTAATCTGCTGGGCGGCAACTGCCCCGATGAAGTTGCTACCTGTGGAGTGCAAGGGTGCTGTACCGAGCGGCAAACTCCTCGACTGGTGGGGCTCCTTCGATCTCACCAATAGCGTTCAGCGTCAACTGGGTGCTAGTGCTTGGAATAGCACAGTGGCAGAAGAATAGCGCTAGCAGATTTCAGAAGCTATTCGGAAGCCACGCTTTGGGCCTCTAGCTCATCAGGTTAGAGCAGCGGACTTTTAATCCGCGGGTGCAGGGTTCGAGTCCCTGGGGGCCTACGACGGGATGGTTTGTCAGTTTTGTTTGGCGTGAAACGGAAACTGAACGGAGTTGCTTAGAGGTTCTTGCAAGGCCTTTGAGGCAGCTGAAAGCACGGCTTTCAAAGCCAGTTGGAGAACTCGGGTACCACGTCCGGGGGATCGCTGGAGGCGGTACTCCTAAGTTGGTGGAGGGACTGTCAATGCGGGTGTAGCATAGTGGTAATGCTCCTGCCTTCCAAGCAGGCTAGCCGAGTTCGATTCTCGGTATCCGCTCCGCGGTGTAGACTGGAGTTCGGTCCCAGCCTGGCCTCATAAGCCAAGAACGCGGGTTCAAATCCCGCCACCGCAACGCCTCCATAGCTCAGCGGAAGAGCACTAGGTTTCGGCCCTAGGTGCCGCGGGTTCGAATCCTGCTGGGGGCTCGGCGCAAGCGGGTGAATATGTAGCCACGAACTACGCTAGTCGATGGGAATCTGTCGACTCTAAAGAAAACTCATCTTCGAAGGAAATGTAGATGATCCGTAAGAGTCGGAACTCGGGATATGGGAAAGCTTGGTTAATCCGCCTGTCTGGGGGACAGGAAATCGCCGGTTCAAATCCGGCTATCCCGACGGAGTAGCGATTGCAAGCGCTGCTTTTCAAGCAGAAGGTCTAGAACTTCTGAACAGCATTTTGGATTGTCGTGAGGTCAGGTCGTGCGGGTTCGATTCCCGCTAGCTCCCACAAAAGGGAGCTATAGCTTAATCGGTAGAGCGCCTGATAGTAGCGACGAGTCAAAGTGTTTTGGGGACATCGTATAGTGGTAGTACAAGAGCTTCCAAACCTCTTAGCCGGCGTTCGATTCGTCGTGGCCCCGCGGTGCTGTAGTTTCGATTCTACGGCAACAAAAGTTGTCTGCACATTCACATACATGCGGACAATAGTAGTTCGCTAGAAGGCGTTCTGTGAACGCTGAAGGGCATCTCTGGCTGTGGGGGAGCTTGGCCACCCTGCTTCCCTCGGACGGAAGAGATCGCGGGTTCAAATCCCGCCAGCCAGACGTGACACGCCATAACATTCATGGTAGTTGTGTCGCTATCTGTTTTCATGTATTGTAGTTCTTGTTGCACCGCGCGACGAAATAAGCTCGTAAGGCGATGCTGTACATTTGAACTTTGAGAACACAATAGAGGAACATTGGGCGCCCATGTACCAAGGGGGCGACCGACCTTTGCAAGGTCAGTGCGGCGGGTTCGATTCCCGTGGCGTCCACTCTCGGCCTTTCGGGCTAGGGCTTTACTCCTACTCTGATTTAAGGGCCTGGACGAACTGGTGACTCGATAGACCCAGGGAGTTCGAACTGCTAAAGTGTTCGGCGGAGCTTCAGTCCCGAAGCCTAGGTGCGCCTAGGCAACTGATATGGGGGCACGCCGGAGTTGGAGAGCCGGGGCGGACTGTAAATTCGTTGTTTTTGCTGAGTGGGTTCGAATCCCTCTGCCCCCACTGCTAACAAGTGTTAGCTATTCCTCAGTAGCTTAATGGCAAAGCAATCGGCTGTTAACCGATGGAGTGTAGGTTCGAGTCCTGCCTGGGGAGCTCAACAGTTGGCCTCGGTTGTAAAACTGGTCTCTGAGAAAATACTTGAAGTTTTCTCCACTATCTCCGATGTAATCCGGTAGGGAGCCGGACCGCCCTGAGGCGATGCAGATCTAATTAATCTGTCTGAGAGCTCGACTCTCTCCATCGGAGCAATGCAAGTAGGCTGACACAGTGCTAAGTGCCGGAGGAACGCAGGAGCTCAAAGTTTTCAAGGTTTTGGTAAAACAAGGAGTCAGTTCGATTCTGACAGTTGCTAGCACGCGACTTGGTGTAATGGAGCATACTTGTTTGGCTTTGAAAATGGAGAGCTCATACATAGGAGTATAGCTCAGTTGGTTAGAGCGCTTCACTGATAATGAAGAGGTCCCCGGTTCAAGTCCGGGTATTCCTACGACGCGGTTGAAAGATACGCAGGTAGAAGGCACTACGTGGAGGAACTTTCAAATGGCCCCTTGGTGGAATAGGTAGACGCGCTGGACTTAAAATTCGGTTCCTTAGGGAGTGTGGGTTCGAGCCCCACAGGGGCTACAGCAATTCTTGGAATCTTCGATTGATTCTAGGTCTGTCTGGAATTCTGTTAACGGATTCCACCCTAGGAAGATAGACGCAGTGGCCTGCAGAATTGTTATGGCCTCATACCAGAATTGGAATATGGACTCGGCTCAGACCCGGGGGTTTGTGGGTTCGACTCCCACTGGGGCCACAGTCGCGGAAAGCATTAGCTTTCGGTTCTAGGGTAGAAATACGCTGCCCTATTTTTCCTCCGTAGCTGAATCGGGATAGCACTGGGCTCTTAACCAGGGGAAGCGGGATCGAAACCCGCCGGGGGAACGTTGGCGGGAAGTATTATTGGCCACTCAAAATGATCTTAGGATCATGGAAGAAAATATCCCTCAGCTAAAGCTGAAAGCGATCACTTCAACCAGAGTGCAGTTTGCTATGCGCCAACACTTGCCTCCTAGGCCTAGACGGCGAGGCCCTCCCTTGGTACGGGAGAGAGGGTGGGTTCAAGTCCCACAGGGGGCTCTGAGCAACATCAAGTTTGCTCTAAGCTGAAAGCAAAACTCTGGATTGACTATCTAGGGGATGAGGCCAGCGTCGATTCGTTGGACAATCTAGTCAATTGGAAAGATAATGTCTTCCTTCGCGCTTTCAGTCATGGTGGCCGTGGCAGAGCGGTTATTGCGCCGGACTGTGAATCCGGTTTTGGCGGGTTCGACTCCCGTCGGTCACCCGATAGTTGGCATCTGTTCGGGCAGAGAATTTAAGTGCAAGTGCTCGTGGGGTTCAGATCCCCCAATCCGAAGAACGGTACCATGTAGGATGAACTTGCCGCCAACTGTTATTCCCTATGGAGTTCCCCTGTGAACTCTAGGATGGCAACCTATGAGAAGCTAGCGCGAAAGTTTCTCATGAATAGCTCCCATGCCGACTTATACCGTAGGGGTAGCGGGGCTGGCTGTAAACCAGCTGTCATTTGACTCGGGGAGTTCGACTCTCTCAGTCGGCACTATCAGCTGGGAACCGGCAAGTTCCCAAACGCTGAGAAGGTTTCTAGAATCGATGGGAAGTTGCCGCTTTCGTGAAGTTCTAGAAGCAACGCTGGATTCTGCGCACTGGGGGCTTAACCCGGGAGGCGGGATGAAGGTTCTGCTCTTTTAGCTCAGTTGGTAGAGCGCCTCGTTTACACCGAGGATGTCGGCGGTTCGAGCCCGTCAGAGAGCACTCCTCAGATTCCGACAGCCTGGAGGAAGGTTGCTAGCAAAGGACGGAATCCCCGACGGTGTGCGGGAACTGCGGAAACTGTTCCGCTCCCCTTGGCTATGCTTCGGGCATAGTCATTTAGGAAGAGTTTTATGGATACGGGGGACAAAGCACACACCACATGGCACTTTAGCTCAGTCGGTAGAGCATGCGCCTGAAGAGCGCAGGGTCGTCGGTTCGATTCCGACAGGTGCCACAAGCTCATTCGGTACGCCGTTTGAGCACTGTCAGCAACCCTCCTTTCGAGAGAATCAGTTGCTGATCTGCCTTCGAAGCTCAGTTGGAAGAGCGCTCGGTTGAAGCCCGAGAGGATGTCGGTTCGACCCCGACCGTGGGCACTGAGAGATTGCAGTCCCGATCTCTCACTATTCACAGTTTTTACATCTGTTCAAAATGTATATTCCCAGGTGGTATGCTGGCAATGCCGTCCGTGCTCTGACCACGGTGCTACCTCGAGTAGTCGCAGGTTCGATTCCTGCCCTGGGAGCTTGGTGCTTTCTTCTCCTATGGCGATGCTGCAGCAGAGATCATAGAGCGGAAAGTAACCATCTGCACCGGTGATGGAATTAGGTAGACTTGCCAGAATGAGAGTCTGGTGTCCGTGAGGGCGTGCGGGTTCAAGTCCCGCTCGGTGCACTTGTCGTTGGAGATGACTATTCCCCCATGGTGTGATGGCAATGCCAGCGAGGCTTTGAACCTCGTGTCCTTTGAGGATCCCTGGTTCGATTCCAGGTGGGGGAGCTTACAGCGTAGAAATGCGCTGTAACATGTCGGTGGAGGACTATTCCGGGCTGAATATCCCGCCTCGCCGGCTCCTGGAGAATAGGTAAATACTGGTTTGTTACGCTTGCCTGCTAAGCAAGTCCGCTCGAAAGAGCGGTGCGGGTTCGATTCCCGTGTTCTCCGCGCAACACCTCTTCACAGAGAGAGGTGCACTAAAAATATGGAGTGCTCTGTGGCTCCATGAACTCAGACATAGGCGCATGGCTCTGAGCCAGAGGGTCCGTAGGACTATGGTGGCGAAGGCGCATCTCGGTAGAATGGATTTCACCCACCATTCAAAGTTAGCTCCGTGAAAGCTGACGTTTTCTGGGATAGTTTAAAGGCAAAACCTCGGTCTTTGGAACCGATGTTCTAGGTTCGAGTCCTAGTCCCAGAGCAATGTGAAGCCTGATCAAAGCGCGAAGACCGCCTATAGATCTTCGAAACTGGATCGGGAGTTGCAACCTTCACAGAGTCCTTCCGTGAGATGTTCCAGAACATCGAGTGGCCGAAGATCGTGATCGACAGCGGAAGGCAATCTGGGTTCTTAGCTCAATTGGTAGAGCACTTGTCTGGCTGACATGAGGTTATGGGTTCAAGTCCCATAGGATCCACGCTTTCAAGTAGGCCGCGCTAGTGAGCGGCGAAAGATTGCATCATCCCCTCTTGAGGTCCAGCAAGTGGAGCTCACTACTCACGCCTCGGAGAGGATGCCCGGTAAGCGAAAGCTACAAATCCGTCAGGCCACGGTGAAGTCTTCAACGCAGTTCGAACTGCCGGGATCAATTTTTGATAAACTTATGGGCCCGAGTGAATGAGCCTAGGTTGGCAACCTGCACCCGTATCCTGCTGGCAGGTGAGGGGATTGAGGAAATACGCGATTTCCGTGCAAATAGCCTGCAACTAGGCGCCCTGCCAGGGACCTACGACTCCCCCTGGCCGCCTCTTGTTGCGGGATCGCTTCGGCGATCCATTGGCCCTGTAGCTCAGTTGGTTAGAGCGCCGCCCTGTCACGGCGGAGGTCGCCGGTTCAAGTCCGGTCAGGGTCGCGTCGGCAGATTGACATCCTGCGGAGCCGTAAGCGCAAGCTATGCGGATGAGAAGCACAATAAGCTCAAGGTGTCTCGGCGGAATGCTAGAAGCTTCTAAAAGCAAATGTCCACTACTAGGCAAGAGCTCGAAGAATAAGGTGTTGGAATATAAGCACCGTGGGGATTAGTAGCCCCACGGGCTATCTATTTCTTCGCCTTTCCCGTGGTGTGACCGAATGGCTAGGTAGCTGCCTGCAAAGCAGTTTCAATGCGGGTTCAAATCCCGTCACCACGTCTGCGGAATAGCGCCGCACTAGAAACCGTAGGGGCTATTCCCTTTGATCGGTGGAACCTGTTAGGGCACAGGCAAAAAGCCCGATGGCCCCATCGTTTAGCGGTTAGGACGCTACCCTCTCACGGTAGTAGCACGGGTTCGAGTCCCGTTGGGGTCACGCAGCTGAAGCTCAGAGTCCACACCATAAACCTGAGCTGTTCTCTTCGGAGTTCAAAGCACGCTATCTTCGTTGGGGTTGCGTTCCGCGAAGAGGAAAAGATGGGAAGGCTTTTTAGGAAGCTGTGTACTTATGGAGTGCGCAACACAGGGGTTTAGCTGCAGGATTTCCCCGACTGAAAAGAAATGAAAAACTCCCGCACCAGCCGGTCTCTTGAAGTGGTGCCCGAAACGGCATCGTGCCGATAGGGACTGTGCGCCCCCGTAGGCTAATGGATAAACCGGTAGGCTACGAACCTTCTATTGTCAGTTCGAATCTGGCCGGGGGCACGGATAGGGCACAACCCAAGCAGAAATCTAATCGTAGCTGCGAAACGATGAAGCGATTTCCGAAGTGCAGCTATTCCTTTCGTTATTTGCTCGCAGCTAGACGGAGGAGTGGCAGTGGACGTTGGTGATCCACTTATCCACCTGCGACTATAGCATAGTGGTAATGCGCTGCCTTGCCATGGCAGTGAGGGGAGTTCGATTCTCCCTAGTCGCTCGCAAATCAGATGCGTTCTAGCTAAAGCGCTAGAGCTCGCCAGGCTCTAACAGATCTGAGTAGCAAAGAGATCATGGCTCGATCTCAAGCCAACCGGGCGGCTACAGAAGACCCGGAGGTCCTGGCTCGGAATCGGAAGAGCGGCCAACAGTCTGGTAGAAAAACTGTTCGCGTGTGGTTAGATTTTTCAGTAAAACATCTCTGAAACTATCTCAGCCATGGGTGGCAGACGGCTGTGCAGGTGATCCACTGGCACTGGAAAGTCCTGCGATTGTGGATGTAGCTCAATGGCTAGGGCACCTCGTTGCCAACGAGGAGATTGCGGGTTCGAGTCCCGTCATCCGCACAGGAGTACAGTGTCCAGTGGCAAGAAATTGCCGGCGAGGGCAGCCACGCCCGAAGTGGTGCTTTGCTAAGTTATAGGTTCGAATCCTGTTGCTCCTGCCATGCAGATGTAGCTCAATTGGTAGAGCGTCGCGTTGCCAACGCGAAGGTTGCCGGATCGTAGCCGGTCATCTGCTCGATCATGCTGGTCTCCCCGCCACTAAGGGAGACCAGAGAAATCAGATCGCTGTGGCGGTGATCTTGGATTTTTCAAAGTGTCTTCAGGCTCTAACAGGTTCGCTACCTGTTAAGAGTGGAGTGATGTATCCCTAGGAACTGCTCAACCAAACGCTTTGAGTGAAACCACATGCGTCCATAGTGTAGCGGTAACACAACGGTCTCCAAAACCGTTATCCTCGGTTCGATCCCGAGTGGGCGTGCGGTTTTAGATGCCCGTCTAACGCGCTATGAAAGAAGAGATTGGCAATGATTGCATCTCTAGCTAAAAGTCGCTGAGATCATCGCCTATGCCCTTTCAGGACCATTACTGGCTGTAGGGGAGCTTAGCCACCCGCTTCCCCTCGGACGGAAGAGATCGCGGGTTCGAGTCCCGCCAGCCAGACGCCAACGCCAAGGAATGGAATAAATATGGCCGCTAAAGAGCCGCCTAGGCTCCTGCTGAAAGATCGTGCTGAATGGCGCGAATGGCTCGATAGCAATGAGAATAGCTCTGATGGAGTGAGACTTGTCCTCGCTAAGAAGGGCGTCAGCGATCCCACCTCTCTGGGCTACTCAGAAGCTCTCGAGGAGGCGCTATGCAGCGGCTGGATAGATGGTCGACGTAATGGATTGGATGAGTTTACCTTCCTACAGCACTTCCTTCCTCGGCGGCCGAAGTCCAACTGGTCTCAGCGCAATGTTTCCATCATCGATCGGCTCGAAGCTGAGGGCAGGTTGAGGCAGAGGGGCAGGGATGAGGTAGAAGCCGCTAGGGCCGATGGCAGGTGGGCTAGAGCCTATCCAGGTCAGGCAAACGCAGTAGCTCCACAGGATTTCATGGAGGCACTCCAGAAGTCGCCCACTGCGCTCGCGCGCTTCGAAGCGATGTCTAAGGGGGAACGCTATCCTTTCATTCTCGAGATTCTCACATCGCCTGAGGGAACTCGTCTTTCCCGTATAGCGAAGATCGTGCTGAAGCTTAGTGCTTAAGCCGCGACACGCCGATGAAAAGACCTATTTGCACTAGCTATTCCGACTGTGTAATGTTGTTCTTGTTGCGCCACACGGTAAAACATTGGGGTGGTAGCCAAGAAGGTCAAGGCACCGAGCTCATAACTCGACGATTCGTGGGTTCAAGTCCCACCCGCCCCACAGGTTTCTGAAATCCTTTTCGGAATCCAGTTGACATGCTTTCCAAGGCATGTATGATCGAAAATGTTGGTTACGCGGCACGAAAATGCAAGGTGACCAACGCTTGAACTTTGAAAAGACCACAGAGAACCAAAAGATCTTACGGCTAGCCAAGGTGCTGGCCGAATAGTGCTAAGCCAATGCTCTCCGGGGTGATGCTGACAGCCTAGGGATGGAGAACCCGAAGCAGACCTAAGAAGCACTATTGATTACGAAAATCAGGTCGAATTGCCCCTCGGTAATGCAACCACGGCTAAGAATGCGCCACGAGCGCAGCGAATGGCAACCTAGTATGGTTGAACCTGATTTTCTTCCAAAATGTTGGTCCCCGCCTGACCGTACCGGGGATAAGCGCAAAGGTCACAAATCATGTCGCCAACACCTGGGAATGTCGTCTAGCGGCCTAGGACCTCACTCTTCCAAAGTGATTACGGGAGTTCAAATCTCCTCATTCCCTCGATCTGCAACATGATCGCCTCTAAAGATCACAGAGGTCTTTTACTTAGCATCAGCTTTATGAAGCTATACGCATAGAACTAACAGATTTTTGCTAACTGGTGAGCTTGTGAATCTAGGATCTGTAAAGCTATGTAGGGCTCGACCCTTGGGGATCTAGGTGGAACGCCGAAAGGCGCTAGTGATCCGAGGGAAGAGACATCGGGATATAGGAAAATTTGGTAATCCGCCTGCTTTGGGTGCAGGAGACTGGGGGTTCAAATCCCCCTATCCCGACAAAGATGGACTTTCGAAGCTCCGGCTGAGAAGGATAAGATTAGCCTAGGCTGCCACCGAAGCTAATCAAATGAGTGGCAGCTCATCCATCATGTTATGGGCCTCTAGCTCAATCGGTTAGAGCACCTGACTCTTAATCAGGGGGTTGTGGGTTCGATTCCCACGGGGCCTACTGTTCCCAGCGGCGGTGTAATACGACGCTGGGACGACTTGGAGAATAGGCGAATGCTGGTTTGTCGCGCTATCCTGGAAAGATAGTCTACTGTAATGGTAGTGCGGGTTCAATTCCCGTGTTCTCCGCCGCGGGAGGCGTCCGTTCCGATTCGGACAGCCTTTAAGCAGAGTAGAAAACCGGATGAGTCCGCTTAGCGAAAAATCCAACCTTCGAAGGAAAGCTTCTAGGCCAAGCTCTTGGTAGAGCCCCGCATTTTCTTGTGGAATAACCATGAATTTAGGGTGCCTCTCTTCAGGGCTCTTCATGGTTAGAAGAGAAAGGGAGTCGTGCAGCCCAGGCAAGGAAAGAGACGAATGTGGCTAGCTGCCCTAGGCCAGGGATAACGGTTAGTCCACTTGGAGGATAGTCAAATATTGGCTTGTTGTGTCTGCCTCGAAAACAGATCCGGCTAAAACCCGGTGCGGGTTCGATTCCCGTGTCCTCCGCTGCATCTTGGTGTAAGCAGTAGCTTCTACTCACTCTCATCTGCAGTGTCAGAGTGGGGAGTCGCCTACTGGCTATTTCATGTGAACGGGGTTGATCGCCTTCTAGCATGGAGTGGACAGCACGGTCGTCGTGGAGACGATTGGTGGGGTTAGAATCCTCGGGTGCAACTATTTGGTCCGTTAGTACAATTGGTTAGTTACGCTGGACTTTCAATCCAGAGGTTGCGGGTTCAAGTCCCGTACGGATCACAAACCTGAAAAATGGTTAGCGCTGGAGAGCTTTGTACTCATTGGCCGCGTAGCTTAGTCAGGCTCAAAGCGCCTCCCTGTCACGGAGGAGATCGCCGGTTCGAATCCGGTCGTGGTCGCGAAGATCTAGCACATCTTCAGTGCCTGTGCTCACTTGTAGCACAGTGGTTAGGTGATGACCAGTTTAAGATCATCTAGGGTCTATTCCCCGATGAGAATAGAGGCAATGGGTTCGAGAACTCTTCCGCCTATAGAGAAAATAAGAGAAGAGCGAAGCTGAAGGAAAGAGAAACCCAGATCTTCAGCGGGGTGCTGCTGATAGCTGTCAGCATAGTCCTCATTTTCACTGTGGGGTTTGACGCGCTTGTTCAAAGGTGTGTATAGTGGATTTTGTTGCTCACGCGACTCGTTCCATGAAAAATCCACAGTGAAATCATGCCGTTGTAGCTCAGTTGGTAGAGCAATCGCCTTGTAAGCGATAGGTCCTCGGTTCGATCCCGAGTGGCGGCACCATAGACAGATACCGATGAGGACAAGTACCCTCGGAGGTGGCAATGCTGTCTCATTGGCTGCGCAAACACCTGAGCAAAGCCCATGCCTCTTTAGCTCAGTTGGTCAGAGCAGCTCACTAGTAATGAGCAGGTCATCGGTTCGAATCCGATAAGTGGCTCGATAAATCTGAGAGATGAGATGCCATCCATGCGGCATAGCGAACTTGACATTAGGTTGGGGTTCGCCACCAAGGCTCAGAGCTTTCCACAGTTGATCGAATACTGCTGTAGATCGCAATGGCATGGACTCTTGGATCTCCCCAGGGCTTGAAGGCGCGGGATGATCCTGAAACCCGTAGGATTTAGGTCAGCTAGCCAAGCGGGTTGAAACTCCAGCTGACCACCTGAATCAAGATGTCTTCAAGATCTTGGTTCTTTGCTCATTTGGTGGAATGGTAGACACGCTGGCTTGAGGGGTCAGTGCCCAGTAGGGCGTGCGGGTTCGACTCCCGTGATGAGCACGATCCATCCACAACCCTTTAGAGCGTAGTGGCTCTAGGGATGGATTATTTGCCTCTTTGGTGGAATCAGGTAGACACGCTGGTCTTAGGAACCAGTGCCTTCGGGCGTGCGGGTTCGACTCCCGTGAGAGGTACGGCGCTGTGGACGCTGCTTGCAGGTGGCGATAATTGAAAGAGCCAACATCCACTTTCCACAGTGCGACGTGGTAGGTTCACTGCGTTCCTAGTCGGCTGCAACCGGCTGCAGTATTTGTAAGCCCTTCGAGTCCAGTTCCGCTCTGAGCGGTTGGAGCGCTCGAAGGCGGACGGATTCCGATGGAACGATCCGTCGTCGTAGTCTTGTAGCTCAATTGGTAGAGCAGCTCCCGCGGAAGGGGGCACGGATGCGGGTTCGAATCCCGCTGAGACAACTGTGGCTTAGCCACTATTCGCAGATTTCAGCAATGGAATCCCACGAGCCGGCCAAAGCGAATCCAAACAAACCGGGCGCCACGCTGCGTAACTCAGAGGCAGAGTATCTCGTTTACACCGAGAAGGTCGGGATTTCGAAATTCCCCGCAGCGACAGTGGAGTGCTTACTCCATGTGAAGACACGAGGCCAAAACGGTTGAGGCGCCGAGCTGATAACTCGGAGACAGTGGGTTCAATTCCCACCGTGTCTACGGATTGAAGTACCTAAAGCACTTATTGTTGACGTTCCTATAGCGCGTTAGCATTGATACATTGGTAATGTCAATTTATTTAGGAGTCACTATGAAAATACATTCTATAGGTGTATACAGAATCGTTTCTCCAAATAATTCCTGCTACATCGGAATGACAGCAAAATCCTTCGAAGAGCGATGGAATGCTCACCGAGCGAACTTTCGTAAGGGTCAGATGACATGCATAGGATTGCAGAGGGCTTTTGAAAAGCATGGTATAGACCATATGCGATTCGAAGTTTTAGAAGACATGCCAAGCTACGGTGATAGCGAAATTCTTCACCGAGAGCGTATTTGGTGGTTGCGACACAAGGCCTGGGATGTTAACCTATACAATGGAGAACCAACAGGTCGTGGAGCTGTTCGCCATACTGAAGAAACTCGCCAAAAGATTCGACTAGGTAGAGAAACCTATTTGGAATCTCAAGGTTCGCTTCAGAGAATAAAGCCATGTCTGAATTGCGGCGAACCTTTGACTGTTGAGGGCTCCAGGATTCATTGTCCGTCATGTAAAACTAAAAGGACAGATGATGGATGGATTTTCCCCACTCGTCGGTCAACCCTCAGATCGAATCATGATGAAGCCAAGAGGCTCTATTTGGTAGAAAAGCTTTCTACCCGAGAGATCGGAGAAATCTACGGCATCACACAACAATCTGCTCATAGAATTCTTCAAGAAATGGGCATAATTAAACCCAAAAAGCGCTGAGATTCAGCTTATGGTGGCCGTGGCAGAGTTGGTAAATGCGCCAGTTTGTGGAACTGGGTTTTGCGGGTTCAAGTCCCGTCGGTCACCCTGTCCCGGCTTCTTCTATTGATTAGACGAAGCTGTAAAAATGCTGTTGGAAAGCTCGGCAGCAGCATGGATTTCTCCACCAAAGGATAGCGGAACGTATGCCGTGAAAGTATGGACCGAGCTATGGCCTCCTGTTGGAATAGGTAGACATGCTTCACTCAAAATGAAGTGCCGAAAGGCGTGTGGGTTCGAGTCCCACGGGGGCTACTTCCGCAAGAATCGCTTTGCGGATGTTTGCAATGTTTAGACAACATGTAGTCGCATGTCTAAGCATGTTAGATTGCGATCTGAGCGACTTTATTCACTTGGACACGTATTTGTGTGTTCGGGCTAATAGCTTTCGCTAAACTGCAATCTAGCGTTGTGCTGGTGGTCTTGGATAACCACACCAGCGATGGAGGATAGGTCGATGTTGGTTTGCGGCGCCTGTCTTGAAAACAGATCCGGCTAAACCCCGGTGCGGGTTCGATTCCCGTGTCCTCCGCGGATATGTGATACTATATGTCTATGAGGGGCAGCTACCTCATCCTAAAAACACGGCACCGAGGCTGGGCCCTGAAAACTCGGGTAAAGGGTGAATGCTGCTGAATGCTACTTTGGTCTTGCAGCCATTCTTATAAAATGGTGATAGAGGGTTCAATTCCCTCCGGCGGTACTCTTGGTGCAGGCATGTTGTCAGCAACAAACACAGAGAACTATCTAAACCGAGGAGGGAATTATGACTAGCCAACAGCTTTCAGCTCTAACTCTGCCAGCAAGGTTGGGGTCAAGACTCTCAGCTCGAAAGCTGACTGAAGCCTCCCTCTCTAAGGACACCACCTTCGTGGCAATAGACGCCAGTGGCGCTCAAGCCATTTCTCCTGGCGCCATCGACGAGATTGTGCTTTCGCTCATGGAGAGCAAAGTGGAGAAAGTCATCGTGGCGAATGCTAGTGAGCGCTTTCATCGGATTTTTCAGAGACAACATGATCTCAGAGCCGGCAATGCTGGCAGTTTTTTGCTGATCTTCCAGGAGATCTCCGAAGAAAAACTCTTAAGAGCCTAAGTCAAGTTGACTTCCCTGTGGAACATGTGTAACATGGATTTTGTTGAGCCACGCGGCGGATTGATCGCAAGGTGGCTCACACTTGATCTTTGAAAAATCCACAGGGAACACACGCCTCTTTAGTTCAATGGTAGAACGGCCGTTTCGTAATCGGCTGATACGGGTTCAATCCCCGTAGGAGGCTCGAGATAGAGATTCCGGGTGTGATCCGGAGTTCTAGAGGGTAGCTCAATGAGAGCGTAGAGCTTCGGCTCTGAGATAGGGGTAGCCACTCCCCTCCCCGTGGACTAGCTCAAATAGAGTGCTATCTCACCTGTCTTCGTAGCTCAGCAGGATAGAGCGTCCGCCTCCTAAGCGGTAGGTCGCCGGTTCGAATCCGGCCGAGGACACTGATGTAAAGATTCCGCCAGCGGTTTCAGCATCTTTTGGAAGTATGTCCGAGCGGCCTATGGTGCAATCTTGGAAAGGTTGTGTGGCGTCAAAGCCACCGGGGGTTCGAATCCCCCTACTTCCGCGGTTTTCAAAATTTTCGAGGAATCTGTAGCAAATGTTCGATTCCTCGCTGAGATGCTAGGGGCAATGGCAAGTTCGCCAGACTCACGTCAACAGTGCGAACAGCTGTTGTAGGTCTGTTGCCATTGCCCCTAATAAAATCATGCCTTCGTAGCTCAGCGGAAGAGCAACTGGTTTCTACCCAGTTGGCCGGGGGTTCGAATCCCTCCGGGGGCACCGAGCGGTAGTTCAAGCTGGAAGAAGCTGCGGGAAGGAGTGCGATCCCGAACCAGAATCTGAAAGCCACAGCTGCGCTGATCGCACTCAGCGCTTCTGGAGTTAGAACACCGGGCCGCTAAACCCGGAGATGCGGTGTGAATCCGCCCAATCGAACACTTTTGTCGGTAAATGGATCGGCAAACTATGCTAGAGGAGTGATTCCATGGCTTTAAGGTCTAGGAAAATCTGTTCCCTCTGCGGCAAGGCAAAGATCGGCATCTGGGTCTTTACGAAGGATTGCTCAAACTGCAGAAAGCAGTGGAAGGCTTTCTACGCTGGCCAAACTTCAGTTTCTCCGCTCATGCGAGCCATAACCGCCGAGCAGATTGAGTTGGCTTCGAAGGCTGGAACAGATAGCTAAAAATGGCTGTCACATTGGCAGTTCGCGGAGTGGTTCTCCGAGGGAAAGAGGGGTTCGGCTCCCCGACGGAATCGGTTCAAATCCGGCTCTGGAGCGAGTGGATACGCGGTTCCCAATGGCAATCTTAGCTCAGTTGGTAGAGCACCCCTGCTGAAGTGGGGAGGTCCCTGGTTCGATCCCAGGAGTTGCCACGGATTCCCTTTGGGAATCTTCTAGGACTGAAGTGACGCTCACGAAAGCTTCAGAACAATCCTTGCGAATAGATTAGCTCACTGGCAGAGCACTGGAGATAGGCTCCAGAGGTAAATGGTTCGATTCCGTTATCTATTCCGCCAGCATCGCTCGGAACCGAAGGCGCCACGAGGAACCGGAAGAGCAAGGACACGGCAGTGCGAGACACGCCGTAGCGGTGCAGGAGTTTGCACGGGCTAAAAGCTCGTGATATAGTAATCTTGTTGCGCTAATCCGAAAGGGTTTCCAACATTTTGCCTCTGTAGCTCAGCGGATAGAGCAGTGGGTTTCTACCCCATGTGTCGCGGGTTCGATTCCTGCCGGGGGCACTTGAAAAATAAATATAGGTTTGGTATTCTGCGGGGAGTTCGAAATCCTCACAGAATAGTCGCTCATCATGTGATGTAAGCAAGATTCTTTCTTATATGGAGCTTCTGGTAACATGCAGATTTTTACTCTGATTAGCAAACATTAGGCGGTTTGTAAGGTGATGAGAATGGCGGTTAGCTAGAAATGCTAATGCACCCAATATTTCTACTGTTTGCAGATCAGTAAAACTGCACACAGTGCGGTAGAGCAGCTAGGTCAGCTCGCCAGTTTCATATGCTGGAGGTCGGGGGTTCAAATCCCTCCCGCGCAACAACACTCGGGCGACGGTCCGAGTGGAGGTTGGCTGAACAACGCATGGTTGTAGACCTGCGGCGTAAGGCACACTCGGGCTTAGCGGCTTCCATTTAGCGGTGGAAACGAGTGGTAGGCTCAAAAGGGGATCTATTGATCGCAATCTACTTGGCCTTGGTGGTAAAAACCATTCCACCACCTCACATCTGTGGACCGGGCGAGACTGGCAAAGGCCTCTCCCCGGTCCACACCTCTATTCTCCACTAGCACAATTGGCAGTTGCGACGGTTTCTGGTACCGTAGGTTCCTGGTTCGACTCCAGGGTGGAGAGCGCGGAGCTGTTCTAGCGGCTCTGGGAAGTGGAGCTCTGTCCGCAAACAGCTCTACACTGCACCCAAGGAGTTCTAGAAAACTCAGCAGCTCACATAAATGGCGGGAAGATGTCTCTTGGGTTATCCTTTCTGCCCCAGTTCTCATGGTGTAATGATAGCATGTTTCCTACTGCTGGATTCGGTTCAGGTTTAACTCCTGATGGGAGCACTGAGCTTTTGCTCTATGGTGGTGTGACCGAGCGGCTAGGTACCAGTCTGCAAAACTGTTAGCGGAGGAAACTCCCACGCGGGTTCAAATCCCGTCGCCACCTCGGCTGTTTGCGGTTCTTCGGAGCTCGTGATACAGTTATTCCAACAACTGAAAACAGTGGACTACTACGGTGCCTCTTCGGAGGGTCGAGGAAAGTCCGGGCTGCACCACCTATCCCTGCGGGAGAACTCTGAGAAGAGTTCGCTAAGGGCCTTGCGAGGGTCACCGCGAAGCACAGCCTAAGAAGTAGTGTGGGGAGAGCAGCAACCGCAAGCAGATCTTCGAGCGGAGTGGTTCTATGAAGATCGGGTAGCGGGCTTAGACAGATTGTAGTCACCCTGTTGGAGGCTGGAGGGCTTCCTCGAGGGAAACAGAACCCGGCTTACAGCTGTTTTCAGCACTCACACAACTTAAGACATAACTTAAAACTTTGGGAATCACTTCGAGAGAGCGAATATGCACAATGGGAAAAGGCTCTCCAGCTCCGGCGGGTAGATGGTTCGACTCCAAACCTGAGTGATTGTAATTGAGATAGAAGCATGGACGGATGGCAACAGTTCCCGGCACGCAAGCCGATAGATGGGTTCGAATCCCATCCTCTATCTCTCCCAATTTTGGCTCTATGGCGCCCAGAGGCCGAAGGCACCTCGCTCATAACGAGGGGATCGTTGGTTCGAATCCAACTAGAGCTACCGCGGAGGTCACCGCTTCAAAAGTCCCCCAGGACGGAAACGTAGCAAGGGTATGAGGTTGGTGGCCTGCCGCTTTTTGGGCCTGTAATTCAATGGTAGAATGGCTCCTTGACTCGGAGCTCATGTCAGTTCGATTCTGGCCAGGTCTACGCACGGGGCTCCTAGCAGGGCCTACTTTTACTGTCAATAAAAATTCCGGTTCAGCGCCTTTCCCCGTCGTTCTCAAGTCTTTTGTGTTCCTCTGTGGTGTAGCCCCGGCGGCCGTCGTTAGACAGCTGCCGGGGCTTTTACTAGGATATCTCATATGCATATACCAAATGACTGGGTGCTACTAGCAACAGTGTTATCACCACTTATAGCAGTGGGCATCTTTATTTTCACCGAGCGCAGATCGGCTCAAAGAGCAAAATCCGAACAGCTGCTAATAGCTGTTGAATATATCTATAAAGCCTGGAATGAGCTAAATTCAGATATACTCATTATGGTCAGAGCAGTACAGATGTCTGAATCTCAAATAAATTACTTACAAAAGGTGGCATCTCGCAAGGATAGATCAGCACACAAAGAAATGTTCCCCTTGTATGAGCTTACGATGGCAGACAAGATACTTCATGTGTATAAGGAGTCCCATCTAAGTAGGGCTCTTCTGTATTTGTATCAAATGAAAACGAGCACACAAGAAGTGTTTTCTATGCTTCTTGACACTACAGATCAAATGACATGGAAAGAAAAACAGGTGAAGGCATATGATCTGTCAGTAGAGTTTAGCGATTACAGCACTATCCTAGACTGTATAGTAAAGAGCAAAATCTCCAAAACATGACAGCTTGATTAGATAGCCCACTATGCTTCCCACCGGCCCGAGTTTCCATGTCCACCCTGAAACGGGTAATCCTGGTCGCTGTCGAGCGCATCTACATGCTTGCCCCTATGGCGCGGAAGACAGCCATTTCGACACCCAAGAAGAAGCTCGTGATTTCTACGAAGACTATGCGAGCAAACTGACAGACCCAAACCGATCTGTGGAATTTCACTTCGTGACAGATGATGAGGAAAGCGACTTCCTCGAAGGCGATTGCGCGCATCTCGCTCGAGCAATCCACAAGAAAACGGGCTGGCCCATGGTCATCATATCCACTGATAAGTCTGATGATCTCAAAACTATAGAGTGGGATCACATGGCGGTAAGAGCTCCCGACGGGAGAATAATAGACGCTTTTGGCATGCAAACGGAAAAGGACTTTAAAGAGGCATGGGGTGCTGGGAAAGCTAGAATCATCGACTTCGATGCCAAGCGGTGGGGAGATCTTCAGGACTATGGACAGGTCTTCGATTCGAGCCCAACTAAGGTGGCCAACAAAATATTGAAATCACTTGGCAGCCTGGGTCTCTACAAAGGCAGCTGAGATAGTTGCCAATTATCCCTCTAAAAGCCCACTAGTTGGACCCCATGGATTTTAGATAAGCCACTAGGAAAATCTACCAAGGGAAAAGAAATGGCCAATGTCTACCATGTGAACCCCGAAACGGGTAGGGCTAACATTTGTAGAGCTACAGAGAAGCGCGGCTGCCTCTACCGGACAGAAACGGGAGAAGTAGTTCCCCATTTTAGTTCCGCAGAGGAGGCCCGGAAACACTATGAGCAATCCATGGAGAACGAGCTCATACAGGAGCCGGAAAGCGCAGCTCCCCGCTACAGTTTCCTCAAAAATTTTCAGAAGCTCGAAGAAGAATTCGAAGCCGACTTCGACGGCGTTCCCAACAGGTTTTTCAACGCCGACCTGAGGGGGAATATCTATCCCCAGGAGCTCACAGACGACGAGCTGATTTCCCGGGAAGAGATCGACAACAAAAGGCGCCAGCGTAATTTGGAGCTAACCATAGAGAGGCTGGAGGAAATCCAAGGGCGTAGAGCGCTAGAATCCACGACTGCCAGGATGCTCGAAGAAGCCCGGGAGGAGCTCAGGGCCAACAAGCCTCTCAGCCTTGAAGAGCTGCAGGCAAAGCAGAACAGCTATCTCGATCGCTTCAACAGAGGCTACAGCTACACTAAACTCGGGCAGAGGCTCACCGCTGCCGTCTCGGCACCAGCTGATCTCAAGATGGACCAGGAAAAGGCCAAAGAGCTCGCAGAGTCCATTGGTCTTAACAATTTCCAGGAAGTCACTGACAGCAAGACTCTCACAGCCCTTGGTGCTGATGGAGGCTATTTCGCCACCCTGCCCAACGGAGGACAGGTCTTTATCGCCAGCGGCAATCTGGGCGGCAAGAACTTGGCCAAATATTCCTTCAGGGGATCGGAAGCCCGAGAACCCTTCGTGGGAAGAAGCTTCGTGCAGATGGACCTTCGCACCCTCGCCGGCAACGAGAGAATCCGTCGGCTTACGGGCGTGGATGTTGTAGCCAAATCCCTTGACGCCACTCTCGTGGAGAGCGGAACCACTCGAGATTCCAAAGAGGAACTCGCCAGAAAGCGAGAGCTCTCGAAAACCAACACGGAAACTGCCCGAGCTGACATCCTCAAGGCTATGAGAGCCCTGGAGGAAAAACAGCAAACTGGTAAGAACTTCAAATCTCAGCAAAAGTATTTTAGGAGCCAGCGGGGTTCCATTGCTACCGCCTTCGATGACAAGAAAAACCCCAAGGATAGCCACATCGCAGCTGCCAAGAGCTCTTCCCTCGCCAAGCACTTCAAAAAGATCGAAATCGATGGAGATGTGGATCTAGAAGAGTTCAAGCGCTTTGAATCGGACTACGCTAAGATCGCCGACAAGCTCCCAGAGATCCCAGCAGATCGTCGGCCCGACTTTAGGGTTCGCTATCTGGGCAAGCACAGAGCCACAGGGCTCTATAGCGCCGGCCACAATGCCATCGCCATAGATGTGAGGGATTCGGGTTCCACTATCCACGAGCTGGGACACTACTATGACATCGCCGTGAAGGAAAACGCCTCGCTCTCCAGTGAATTTTCTTCGATGGTGAGGGACTACAGCAGGACCATCAAGGTTCCCGCTGGGGCTGGAGGGAAATATGGCCCGGAGTACTATTCCACCCCCACAGAGGTTTTCGCGAGGGGCTTCGAGCTCTATGCCAGCGAGCGGCTAGGAGTGGAGAACAACAGCCTGCTGAGGGAGGGTAAGCTGGATAGATTCGACTATGAACCCATCACCTCGAACCCCTCCTTGAAGAAGAGAATGTTTGACTTCTTCGACCGAACGCTCAAGTCCAAAGAGCAAGGTTAGTAGTCTGCTGATGAGGCCCGGAGGTTCCACGTTCCTCCGGGCCTTCGGTAGAATCTAAACGAATATTGCTACACTATAGGAAAGACAAGAAATTGCGAATCACATTCCCCCGCTCGCTGAAGGTGGGATCCCTTGTGGCCGTTCTGGCTGTTGGACTATCTCTTCTCAGCTTCTCCCCAGCCTCCGCCGCGACCAATCTTGAGTCCCCGCTTGCGGATAAGTCCTATGGGCTTACTTCCTACTTTGGCTATAGATGCCAGCCAACAGCGGGTGCTAGCACCTTTCATGACGCTGTGGATCTTGGCGCCAAAGATGGGACCCCGATCTACTCTATAAGCAACGGGACGGTTAAGCAGGCTGTAACTACTGGAACTCCCTATCTAGTCATCGACAACGGGACAATTGATGGCCAGAAAATCACTACTACCTACATGCACATGTGGAATCCCTTGAAGCATGTAAAAGTCGGCCAGAAGGTGAAAAAGGGCCAAAAGATCGCAGAGGTGGGTAATGCGGGAATTTCCACTGGGGCACATCTACACTTCAGCGTCACTGCCAACGGCAAGAAGATTGATCCGCTGAAGTACATGAAGGATAGGGGTGTAGATTTCACCAAGCGGGCTTCCTACGTCTGGGAAAACACAACAAATTCCACCTGTGTCTATTACGCCACAGCTCGCACGGCGCTCAAGGCGAAACCGGAAAACACTTCCGACAACATTGGCATGGTCCCCTTTGGAGATAAGATCACCATGAAGCCCAATGGCATAGTGAATGGCTTCTATGAGGTGACCTATGGTGGCAAAAAGGGCTACGTCCACATGAATAGACTTTCGGCCACAAAGCCTTCGACAAGGCCGGCCGTGAGCACGGTAAAAAGCACCGCCGGTGTGACCTATGCCCCCATCTATACAAGACACATCTTCGACTACCCAAGCACAATCGAAAATCGCCGTGGCGTTCTTGACACCATCGACACCAACGAGCTCTTCACCACAACCGGTAAAAGGTCAGGCAACTATGAGGAGATCATCTACGGTGGTTTCAGGGGCTGGATGGTCCTCGATGGGGTAAAGAAAGTGTCCTTCACAAATTCATCCGCCAATGGGGTTGTAGAAAGTGTGACCCAAAATGCAAACAGAACGCTGACGATCAAGGGCTATGGCTATGACCGCGACAAGCCCCTCGGCTCCGTAAAGACGAATTTCTTCATCGACGGCAAGAAGATCAAATGGGTCTATGCCGACCTAAAGCGCACAGACGCCCAGCGAAAAATCGCCACAAGCGTGAGCGGCCCCAATGTGGGCTTCAATTGGACCTCTCCTGCTCTCAAGCCAGGCAAGCACGAGGTAAGAGTTCAGGTGCTCAATGCGGATGGTACAGCCGGCAACCATAGAACGATCTATACAAAGACCATTACTGTTAAGTAGATATCTCGAGTGGATGGCTACTATCTCAGTTTCTGAAAATGTCTTATAGCAATGATTTTTGAGGCGCCTTCGATAGTTAATAGAAATTTTGTCCTAGCGTAAGGAATAATCATGGGACTATTCGGGCCGTCGAAAAAAGAGCGTGAACTCGAAGAGTGGAAAAGTTCAACTCTAGCGCAACTGGAAGCAACCATTGCCTCTCAGAGAGCAACCATAGAGAACCTCGGTGCTCTCGATCACCACGAGAGACTCGCCCTCATAGAGAGGACACGCCTTGAGCTGGAGTCCTTGGAGCAGGAAGCCTCCAATCGCAAGCTAGCTATAGAGCGAAATCTCCAGTCTCTACAGCAAGAAACTAGCGCTCAATTTCAGTCCTTTAAAGCTCAATATGACCAATCGCACGCGGCTCTGATAAGAGTCTACAATGAAAAACAAGCGGAAGTTCAAGGGTTAAGTTCAAAGGTCATAGCACTTCAAGATACCATTGAGATTCAAGACCTTGGATTTTTCGAATACGATAATCCAGCTAAATCCTCAGTTCAATTGGCATCTGAGCTCGAGAGAGTAAGATCTCGAATCAAGGCCATGCTCAAAGACAATAGTGCAGCCACCGTTGATGACAACTTCACTTTTAACAACAGCGAAGCTCAAGGTAGGCGCTTTGCGAACGACATGAGGAAACTGCTACTGAGAGCCTACAATGCGGAGGCAGAAAACGCCATCAAATCAGTGCGAGCGGGTAACATTCAGGTGTCTGCTAAGAGGTTAGAGCGAACCCGTGAAGTCACTCAAAACTTGGGAAAGTTCATTGGCCTAGCGATCTCCACGGAGTTCCACACCCTTAGGTTACAGGAAATCGAACTAGCCCATGAGCATCTCCAAGTCCTTCAGCTGGAAAAGGAGCTCGAGCGCGAACGCAAGGCCGCCCTCCGAGAAGAAGCCAAGGTGGAAGCCGAAATCAGGAAAGCTAGAGCCGCGAAGGAAGCGGAGCTCAAGCGCATTCGGGAAGAGCTAGAAGCCAAGAAGAGAGAAGCGGAACAGCGGAAACGTGAGCTGCTCATGAAAGAGCGAGACCACTATGAGAATGTTGCTGAATCCACAGAAGTTCAAGCAGACGAGAAAATGCTGGAAGCCATCAAGGAGAAGCTCGAAGATGCCGAGCGAGCAATCAAAGATCTCGACTACAGGGAAGCGAATGTGCGAGCTGGCTATGTCTATGTGCTGAGCAACATCGGCGCATTTGGAGAAGACGTGGTCAAGATCGGAATGACAAGAAGGCTTGATCCTAAGGAAAGAGTCAAGGAGCTCAGTGGTGCTTCTGTGCCTTTTGTCTTCGACACTCATCTCATGGTATTTAGCCAAAATGCCCGCGGGCTAGAGCACGAGCTGCACAAGAGATTCAGCGCCCAGCGAGTGAACAAGGTGAACCCTCGTAAAGAATACTTTCATGTAAGACCCGAAGAAGTCCTAAAAGCGCTCGAAGAGATGGATGTCACTGTGGTGGAGTTTACCCAAGAGGCAGAAGCTTCGGATTATCGCGCCGGGCTTGATGGCCAAAAGGCAGAATCTGAACAACCTCAAGTCTAGAGAGGAAACAGTCCTGCTTGGATGGGTCATGAGAACGCTCAGATTGCGTTCTGAGCGATGTTAAGGCCGCTTTCGATAGTCTGCACGTCTTGATCCTTTTGGTGACATCTAACGCCTCCCTGGCGCTAGTTCACACTTCGCTCCAAAAATATTATATAATAGCTCTAAGCACAACTGCCCACAAAAGAGGAAACATGGCAGAACTCACATCACAGCCCGTGAACGACGGCACGGATGCTCAGGACCACACCTACGAGGTGGCTAGACACAAGCTCATCTATGCCTTTAGCCGGGACGATACTCCTAAGCTCGCTGGGAAGCTCAAAGTGGGAGACGCCAGCATTGCAGCTAAGGAGATTAGCAGCTACAGCCAGGAGGAGCTCGATGCCGCCGCAGAGGCCCGCATCAAGGAGTACACCGACACGGCCGGCGTAGACACGGAGCTGAGGCTAGCTGAACTCGCCATTCGCCACGACAAAGAGGGGCACCTCGAGGGATTCCGGGACTACGATGTTCACCGAATGCTTCTGAACAGTGGGTTCAGCCGCTATGATGACCCCAACCCCAAGCTCAGTGGGCGAGAGTGGTTCAATGATGTGACTCCCGAGGACGTTAGGGCTGCAATCGCCGCCGTCAGGAACAATGAGGACTTCATCCTTCCCCAGGATAGGGTCACCATTAGCCTCTACCCCCACCAGCGAGACGCTGTGGACAAGACCCTTTCGGTCTTCAAGGATGGTAGTGCTGACGAGCCCAAGCGCATGCTGTGGAACGCAAAGATGCGATTCGGCAAGACCCTGGCCGCCTACGGCTTTGTCGACGAGGCTGAAGACGTGAAGCGCGTTCTTGTGATGACCCACAGACCTGCGGTCAATGATTCCTGGTTTGAGGACTTCAAGAAGTCTCCCCTTCCGGCCAAGGGCTACCGCTACGGATCCAAGCACAATGGCAGCAACTTTGCTGACATGGTGGAGACAGACTCCTTCGGAATCACCTCCCCCAAGAGCGAGGGGCTCATCTGGTTCGCTTCCCTGCAGGATTTGAGACTCAGTGGCTTTGACGAGGAAGACCTCTCAAAGAACCATGAGCTCTTCGGCATGGACTGGGACCTCATCATCACCGATGAGGCCCATGAGGGCACGCTTACAAAACTTGCCAACAGCGTCTATGATCGGCTTCGCACGAAGTACTCTCTGGATCTTTCGGGAACACCCTACAACCTCACCGTGGCTGGAGACTGGGACATTTCAGGAGCCCATCGCTATGTCTACGATGATGTCTACAGCTGGAGCTATGTGGACGAGCAGAAGGCGAAGCGCGAGTGGGTGGCCAAACATGGCCTAGATGCTCACAATATCTATGAGATCTTCCCCGAAGTGGAGTTCCGCACCTATGACATCTCAAGCGTTCTCGCCGATGTTCCCGATGGCCACTTCCCCAGCATTGAGATCAATGAGCTACTCAAGGTCGGCGCCGACGGAAAGTTCCTCCATGAGAAGGCGGTTGTGGCCCTCCTCAGAAAGATGGCGGGTGATGATCTCTACACAAAGATCAAGCCCGAGTCCTTCCCCTTCCACGACGACTACCAGTGGATGTTCCGCCACACCCTCTGGTGCCTGCCATCTGTTCCTGCAGTCAACGCCATGGAAGAGCTCATGGGTCGAGCGAGCTCGGGCTTTGCTGGATGGAATATAGTCAATGCTACGGGTCTCGGCAACAAGGAAGCAGCCAAGGAAAGCGCCGATGCTCTGGCCCGCGTGCGAAAGGCCGTAGCCGGAGACAAGCCTTCCGTAACCCTTTCCTTCAGAATGCTCACAACTGGCATCAGCGTTCCCGAGTGGACAGCAGTCTTCATGCTGAACAACACCACCAACGCCATGGGCTACATGCAGACTGCCTTCCGGGCCACCACCCCCTGGAAGCTACCCAACGGCAGCTACAAGAGCAAGGCCTATGTCTTCGACTTCAATGTGGACCGCATGTTGGGTGCCATAGTGGAGGCAGCCAACAACTCCGGCTCCAGCGGCGAAGATGAACCCGGCGGCGAAGAGGGCACCGATGCCACCGGAGGAAGCAGCCGATCCAAGATCGAAGATTTCCTCAAGTACGCAACTGTGCTCACCATGACAGGAGCCCACTTCGAAAAGCCAAGTTCCAGCAAGATTCTAGAAAAGATCAACGAGGCCTATCTCGAAGATGTCCTCGAAAAGGGCTTCGAATCTCCCAAGCTCTTTGATCGCAAAAAGCTCAACGAGTTCGACATTTCATCCGCCACTCTGTTCAAGGCTCTGAGAGCCATGCAGGGCAAGAATGTGAAGGCCGGCGAAGTGTCAGTTTCGGATCTCACCGAGGAAGAGCGCGAAGAGCTAAACGCGAAACTTGCTGAGATGCGGAAAAGGGCCGCCGAAGCCGCCGAGAAGAATCTCCCCAAGGACGAGGAGCTCGACAAGGAGATCAAGCAGGCTCAGGACGAGCTCGAAAGCGCCGAGAAAAAGGAGCGTAAGAACCGCACCAATGCCATCAGCATTCTCACAGGCATTGCTTGCAGGCTGCCCATGCTGGTGCTTGCAGCCGATGTGGACGAGATCACTCCTGCGAACTTCCATCTGCTCGTGGATGAAAAGTCCTGGCAGGAGTTCCTACCGAAAAACCTTCTCCGCATTAAGCCCGAGGGCACTCCTAGCCTAGAGGAGCGCATGGAGGAGGCCCTTGGCAATGAGGGCAATGTGCTCTACTGGGAAGACGTGGCCCCGTTCTTCAATGAGGTCATCTTCACAGGCGCCTGCGAGCGAATCAGGCTCATGGCGAAGGTTGCCGATAGCAAGGAACCCTTTGAGCGCGCCATTCGGATGGCAGCCATGTTCTCTCTCTTTAAGAACCCCGACAAGGAAACGGTGCTTACACCTTGGCGCGTGGTTGTGCTACAGTACATCTCCACCATCGGTGGCCTATGCCCCATGGATCTCGAAAAGTCCACGGCCAAGGAGTTCTTCTTCTATGTCCTCGAAGAGGCCACAGGCGAAGTTACCTCTGTGCCTTCCCGCACTGCCGTTGGGCTGGTGGACGACGGAACCCACAGTTTCTCCGGCGTCTGGGTGGAGCCCCAGAGGGGCGAGAGCGCCCTCCCCGAGGGCTTTGTTCCCCAGAGCAGGGCAGAGATGAGAATGCTGCTAGAGGCCAACAGTAGCGCCTACAGGTTCTGGTCAAACCCCTATTCCACCAGCTATGACATCAACTCCAAGACGGCGCTCTACCCGCTCTTTGCGGCCATGAACTTCCACTATGTGCAGTCCCTGCGGGAGGCCGGAAAGCCCGTACCAAAGCGCGGCGACTACTACGACCCCAGCGGATTGGGCCTGGAACAGAGCCGCAGGATCTGGAAGAACGTTGTGGACACAAATGTCTTCCTCAACTGCCGCGTGGGCTATTCCAAGCTCATTGCCCAGCGGGTGCTCATGGGCTTCGACAGGAGCCAGGAGGTCAACGCCACGGTGATCGATGTGCTAGAGCTCAAAGCTGCCCTGGAGTGGTGGAACGCGGGTGGCTCCATTGAACCTCCCAAGAAGGGCGCCCGAAAGTCCAGCTACATGCCCGACTGGTGGAGCGAAGTAGAGGGCATCTACGACACCATTGGCGCGGTGCTTCGGCTCGCCAGCCCCAAGTTTATTGGTTACCATGTGGATGGGGAGCTGCGGCTGAAGCTCCAGGAAGCTGGCTACAGCCCAGCAGATTTCCAGAAACTTTTGAAAACAGTCCTGGCCGAGGATAGCCAGGGAGAGGACCCATCCATGAGTAAGAGCTCCGGCGGCGAGGCTTCCGACAGGATGCTTGCAGTGAAGAATCTGCTAGAAGCTGTTGAGACAGCTGGAGAGCTACCGAAGTTTGACCTCACGGCGGGGAATCCGCCTTACCAGTTTAAAGAAGAAGGCGTAGAAAGTAAAAGAGGAGGGAAAGAAACAAAAATCTATCCTCTATTCTGGCTCTCTTCATTAGAGCTCAGCAAACAATCTGTTATGATTTTCCCAGACGGCTGGCGGTTCGCATCAGGAATGGGAAGTATTTATGAAGCGCCAAAGATGAGGGACAATATTCATCTAGTAGATGTGTATCCTCTCGGATCAACTGCATTTGAAGTTGGCATTTCAGTTGACATAGTGCATAGCGATTCAGACTTCATAAATGATGGTTCTATAAAACGACATTTCCTACAAACACCAAAACTTTGGGAGAGACTCTCTAAGAACTACAGTTCCATTACAGGTGCTTTTAATGGCCAGAGAAATAACGGTCTTTTCGGAGAGGGAGAGTTTGTAGAGAAAAAGAAGGGGTTCCCCTCCTACATTCATGACTCAGAGGTACCTAATTCGATAAAAGTTTATCACGGAAAATCTATGCTTGAATTTTGGGTAGAAAAAAATCACCCTAACTTTAAACCAACTAACAAAATCAAGCTTATTTTGCCGTCAACAGGTGCATCTAGAGCATTTAGGGACTCACACATAATTCAAGCTAATGAAGAATATAGTGATTACTGGTTTTCTGCATTTTTCAACAGCATAGAAGAGGCTGAAAACTTTAGGATCTATTTGGGAACTAAGATTTATAGATATCTCCATCAAAAGGGCGCTGTTTCACAAAATGCTACAAAATCCACTCATAAGTTTGTTCCTGACCTCAAGGACTATTCTAGCGATAACAAGCTATTCAAGAATCTTCCGAATAACATAGATGCGGCAATTGTAGAACTAGACGAAAGACTTAAGAAACATTTTGAGATGTCGGAAGAAGAAATATCTGAGATTTTCTCGTCTTGAGGCATTGTGTCTAAAACGATGCGCTGACAGATGAAGACTGGGACTACATCGTAGAAACAGTTAAAGCAAGCGATCCTAAGGGAGAGAAATGAGAGACAATAGAAACGACTTTACGCCTCAACCTCTAGTGTTGATTTATGAGGGAGAAATATATGGACATAGGAAAACTCGCCCTAACCCTCAGGGAACATGCCCCCTATGTGGCGATTACAAGCCAATAATCAGAAGTCACATAAATCCTAATTGGGCTTGGATAGCTCCAAAATGGCTAAATGGAGGCGAGAAAAAAATTCAGGCCGGTCAATGGTTCTATCTTTTATGTGGATCTTGTGATGGAATGCTTGGGGAATACGAAGCTAAATTAAGAGCTGCAAGCTATTTGCAACCCAAAGATTTTCAATCTCCTATGCTCTTTCGTGAAATAAGTATTGCGCTTATTGGCATACTCTGGAAATCTTCTGTTGCTAATAGGTTTTGGACTGAAAATCCCGATGTATTGCCATCTGAAGAAGAATACAGAATACTAGATATACTCAAAACACTGAAGAAAGACAGAGAAAAAGGGCTACGTTTAGTTGCAGACACTTATCACTGGAGTGGCACTAAAATGTTCTCTAAAACTATCAATCCCTTTAGCATACAAACTATTCCATCGATGCAGAAAAACTTAAACTGCATTGGCTTCGTTGTTCTCGCTGGAATCAGATGGGTAATTAAAGAAAAAGGCGAAAGAATCCTAATGTCAGCCCATGTCTTTAATGAGAATGAAGGTCAATCTTTTGAGGACCTTTTATTCAACTTGGATTCGGAGGCGTCTGAAAAAATGAAAAAACTAGCAGAAATGACAGCAGAAAATGATCCGTGTCCTTGTGGTAATATGAAAAGAACAGGATTAGGTGAAGATGTTGAAAGAAAACTTTTTACTGATTGTTGCAAGAAAGGTTGGCTTTCTGAACCATACACTCCAGTGTATTACATAGATTACCGCTCTAAATAATTTGTAATTCCTCCCTTCGTTAGCATGACTCCATGACAGACTTCACCCTCTCCACGCTTCCGGCGCCGCTGCTGACACGCTTTCTACAGCTGCAAACAGCCTCCGCCGCGGCTCTGAAGGCCCACCGCTCTAAGCTCAGCCCCACTGCTGTTAGCATCATTGAGCCAACTGTTAGCAGCGCCATCTGGGCCACGGACAACTACGAAGAGTTGGGCCATGGGTTCTCCACAACCATTGCCGACACGGTGGCGCAGAAGGGCCAGGAGGCGCTGGAGCTCATTGTGCCCCGCAAGGACAAGGCCAAGGCCATTCAGAAAAAGCGCACCAAGGACAAGGCCGAAGTCTTCACTCCCTCCTGGGTCTGCAACCTGCAGAACAACCTGGCGGATGACCACAGCATTCGAGAAGGCGCCTTCAACCGCACCGAGGATGATGGCAAGAGTTGGATCCCCAGCGACGGTGCGGTCTTTGAGAATCTGGAAGAAGCCGTTGGCTACATCACTTCTCCACGGCTGGAGATCACCTGTGGCGAAGCGCCTTACCTGGTGAGTCGCTATGACACCGTAACCGGCGAGGATCTACCGGTTCGGGATGGCCAGAGCCGTTTCCAACGGATCGGGCTCCTTGACCGCAAGCTGCGAGTGGTTGCCGAAACTGCTGGAAGCTCCTGGGAGCTCTGGCAGCTGCTAGCCAAGGAGGCGCTCAAGGCTACCTACGGCTACGAGTGGCAGGGGGATTCGCTACTCCTGGCCCGGCTCAACTTGCTCAACTCCTACCTGGACTACCGCCGGGACTACTTGGTCAGCCAGGGCTACGAGGAAAGCTCCGCCTCCGAGGCGGAGCTACTAGAAGTTGCAGACATCATCTGCTGGAATATCTGGCAGATGGATGGGCTGAAGATGGTGCTGCCGCTGAGCTGCTCCGACAGGTGTGTCCGCTGCGACAGCTCGCGGCTGAAAGAATCCCACCAGAAGTACTATGGCCATGACGGCGTGGTGCCGCTCATCAGGTTCCGCGGGGACACCATTCCCTTCGAGGACATGGTCTACTACAGCACGGGCGCCAACGGTGGTCAGGCCGTAGCGGCCCGCAAGGAAGACAAGCCCTCGCCGCTGGCGGGATTCTTTGGCTGATTGCAGATTCTCGATATGACCCCGCAACAGTACCGCATCTTCTAAGGGGTAGCTCATATGGGCGTCGCTAGTTTTCTTTTTGGCAGCTCTGCAGACAGTAGAATTCCAAAACACCAAGAAAAGGCCATTGTCTATCTTGACCGCCATCTCGCCGATGATGACAAGTTCATCGGCAAAGTGTTCAAGGGCCTCTCTGAGGGTCGGACAAATGTTCAAATTGCCGACAAAGTTGGCCACAAGAACACCAAGAGCGTGACTGTTTTTGAGTATGCGATTTTAGGCCTCAGGGGAGACATACCACTTGATTCTGTTAGGTACAAGAGCCGAGAACAGCTGATCTACGCAGCTGAGCGCTATTTGAAGAACACCACTAAAGTTGAGCTCAAGGACTATCTCGAAGGTCTTCTAAGGGAAGCCAAGGCTCCAGCCCAGGAAGACCACAAGTTACCCAAACCTCCCCGAGCTACTGAGCCCGCTCCAATTCTGCGAAGGCTCACAGAGGAACCTAGCAGATCCTCAGCGCTAGATGGTGGCGAGAAGCCAAGTGCAGAGCCCAATCGGGAGCTAGAGCAGAAGCCCGGTGTCTATGTCTACAGCTACCCACAGTACCTAGCCATGGAGACCATAAGCCCCGGCGGCACAGCGCTCTATAAGATCGGCGCATCGGGCAGTGTGGCTCAGAGGCTAGAGCGCCAGAAACGTCAAACTGAAGTGCCCGAAGATCTTGTGCTTGTCCGAGTTTTTTACCATGATGATCCTTTCGAGATCGAGAAAAAGATCCACAATATTCTGAAAGCCGCCAACATGCATCAGAAAACCACCCAAGGCGGGGTCGAATGGTTTAGCTGTAATCTCGCCACAATCGACGCCATAGCGACCGCCATGGGCCTAGGGTCTTCGGCTCAATGACAGCGGCGCTGCAGGTCGCTGCAGAATAGAGCTACTTAAGGGGAACAACCATGGAAGAGCTATCAGATTCCGATCTCATTGAAAAGGCAAAGATTGCCGCTAGGCGCTCAGCGAAGAGTGACCCAGAAAAGTCCGAAATCATTGAAGCGCTAGCTTTCAGACTGAAAGCGGCCATCGCATCTTCTCAGATCAGTGAGCCCCTGGAAGATCCTGAGCCCACGCGGCTGGAGCGTCAGCTTGCTGCGAAGCTTCGAATGAGGACGGACAAAAAGCTCCGCAAAATTACTCCGGATTGGATTGTTGCTTTGGCCAATGTCTAGGCAGCACTAGGTTCCTACCAATGCGGCATCTACAGACTGACATCTATCACACTATTTACCAATCTGTGATATAGGACCATGAGGTTGCACCAAGGCCTCTAACAGCCAAGAGCTGTGAACCGACGAAGAGAAGGAGTTTCTCATGAGTAAGTTCGATGAAATCAAAGGTAAGGCCAAGGCCGCAGTTGACAACGTGAAGGATCGCGTTGAAGAAACTAAAGAGGAGCTAGAGCGCAAGGCCGATGAGGCCAAGGGCTACGAAGAGGTAAGAGACCGCTAAGCACCTCGCTTCCCTCTAGGTTTTATCCTGCCGGTTGGATTCCTTGTCCAACCGGCAGGATTTTCTTTGGGCAAGCATTGCTCCATTCCATTTTGCAAGGCCTTTGTCAGAGCTGTCAGAAATGGCTTTCAGAAGGCGCTGGGCGGGCATCTGAGCGCGGTAAACATGTCCTGCGTAACATTGTGCATCTATGGCTATAGCCACGCTCAGATCGTCGCAGGAAATCTCTCCCGATCTCGCGATATGGTGGTCTTTTAACAAGCTGAAAGAAACCACAGGTAAACCCCATGGCCCTAAACCGCTCAAAAGTTCTACAGGATCCCTCCAAGGTCTTCGATGATCTCACTGGAAAAATCAATGAGCTAATGGACACAAACCCTCCCTCCCATGATCTTGGAGAGAGGATTTCGCAGCTATTCCGCGATCATGGCGTAAAGCCCAACAAGAGTGGCATCCGTAAGATTGTAAAGGACTATGTAAAGCGCACGGGTAACTAAAAGTAAGCTAAAAAGCATGAGCTGTTTTCTCTACTGATATGCTAAACACCTCTGATTTCAGAGGTATCGCTCTACGAGGAGAAAACAATGTCCCCCAGGAGAATAGCTGCAGCTCTTGCAGTTGCTACAGTTGCACTTCTAGGTCTTACGGGCTGCGTTGAGTTAGATTCAACAGTCAGCGTAAACCCGGATGGCAAAACTGCTGAAATAGTCAGCACCACAAGCGTGGCTAAATCCATGGCTGCTGCCCTTGCTACGTTCGGAGAAGAAGATACAGATATAGACGCCACCAATCTCGACGGCGCTTGCGAGATCTTGAACAGCCAAATAGAGCTGGCCGCCGAAACGGGAGAGCTCGATGCTGATAGCCCCCTACCTGAACGCTGGGTAGAAGACGGCAATCGCTGCGTTTCCGTTTCAACCGCTGAGGTAGTCTACAACGAGAGCGGCATTCAGGAAATGAAAATGGATGGCGCCGTACTTGAGGATGAAAGCCTATTCCCCTACACAATCAAAAATCTTGGCGGTAGCACCCTTGTTGCCACTGACATTGCGAAAGATCTCGGAAGCGAATCATTAGATCTGGCTTATCTTGATGGGCTGAGCATCACCGTAAGCTTCCCCGCCAACGTAGAAAAAGCCAACTTCGATGGAACCATTTCAGAAGATGGTAAAACTGTAAGCTGGGATCTAGAAGCTATCAAAAAGGCGAAAGAAGCAGGGGCTACCCTAGAGGCAACTGGCTCTCTGGGTGGCGCCAATACGGCGCTAATCATCGGTGTAGCGGCCCTTGTGGTCCTATTGGTGGGTGGAGCTGTTTTCCTCCTCCTGAGGAAGAAGAACCAGCCAGAGCCAGATGGCAGCGTTGCAGATGAGGCGGCAGCCCCTAGCTCCACTGAGGCGCCTGTAGCCACCAGCACAACAGCTGAAGATGATTCTACTGAGTCAGAATCGCAGCTTCCCCGCCCGGACACTCAAATCTAAGCTTACGCTGCGATACGTTGGGTTCCGCTAGAGGATAGCCAATGGGGTAACACCTCAAATGCCCTCTAGTGGAACCCTGGAATCAGATATTGGTATCCGAATCGTGGTTGTAAGATAGTGGGCTAGGATAAAACACAATCAGCTAGAGTTGACAGGTGCTCTCCAGGTATGTAGGATTGCTGTACGCAATATTCCGTTCCCCTAGAGAAAGACTCTCCTGTGAAGAAATCCAATAAGATCCTCGCAGTCGCTGGCGCCGCTGTAGCAATGGTGGCTGTGCTTGCGGGCTGCACGTCCCACTACACAGAGCCCTCCATGATCGCCCTCCGCTATTCGGGCGGCATCTCCGAGGGTGGAAAATTCGTGGAGTGCGTGGAACCCGGCGAGAAGCAGGTTTCCAACGACACCTACTACAACTACCCCACCACTCAGCGCGAGGACGTATGGGACTCGGATCGCTTCGACCCGGAGAACCCCTCCGCTGGCACCAACTCAGCCGACCAGGGAGATCTCCAGGTTACGGACAAGGGAGGCAACATGGCCTACCTCAAGGTGAAGGTAACCTTCGTCCTCAACAGCGACTGCGATGTGCTCCAGGACTTCCACAATAAGATCGGCAAGACCCGAGTGGCCTATTTCGATGACGAGGGCAGCTACGGGGATGGTTGGATCTGGGCCATGAACAACTACATTGGCACAGCCACAGAGGAAACCGCTCGAAACGCCTCGGTGAACTACACCGTGGAAGAGCTCTGGCTGGACCCCTCCGTTCGCCAGAGCCTCGCAGCTGACATCCAGGAGAAGATCCAGAAGGCAGTGGATGATCGCACCGAGGGTGACAACCAGTTCTACAAGATCGGAACTGTCTCCATCTACAATGCCTCTCCGGCGGAGGAGTTCCAGGACCTCTACGAAGAGCGAAAGAACGCGCAGGTCCGCGCTGAGACTGCCGAAGCCAACAAGGCCGCTCAGGTCGCTGAGGCTCAGGCAAAGACCGAAGTCGCTCGGGAAGAGGCAAAAGCTCGTGCTGCTGAAATCGAGGGTTGGGGTGGCGCTGACGCCTACCTCAAAAAGCTGGCAATCGATGAGGGCATGAACCCCTATCAGCCCAACTACGGCGAAAAGCCCACCGTCACCACAGAAAGCAAGTAGTCTCCGGGGAGGGTGGCGCCAGTTCAGCGCCACCCTCCTTTCTCGGCTCTAAAGTTAGGTTAAATGATGCTTGCATCCACGTTCTTCCTCATGGTGGGGCTCATCACCGGAGGTGTAGTAGTCGCCGGTGGCGCGGCCATAGCAGTTCCCCTGCTCACCCGAGAGCGTAGAGCTCGGAAGCGTGCGCTGAAAGAACTTGCCCCGAGCCGTGCTAAAAATTTACCACCCTCTGTGGACAACATTCTCGAAGGGCTTCGGCGGGCCCTAGAGAAGCTCTTAGATGTCCAAGAGTACAAAACCGCTACGGCGCTTTCCAGCACTATTGCCCTCACTCAGGAGATCTTCGAAAAGCTTTCCCGTCGAGGAGATAGCCATCAGGTGAATCTTGCAGTGGTGAGCTATGGAGGGCTTTTAGACAAGCTCAACCGCGCCCTGAGTGGCGACTATTTCTTCGACATGCTCGAAAATCCTTCCCATTGGACTAATGTGGAAGAGCGCAAGAGCTCAGTGAAAACTGCAGTGAAGGTGGTAAACGCCGAACTTCTAGATGCAGTTCGCTCCATCAACGGACTCAATGAGGCAGACTTCACTTTGGCTATCGAGACCATTCTCCGCCGGCAGGAAACAAAGGACCTACTCGGGGATATTCTCTAGGCTTCCAAGAGTCGCGCTCCATTCCAGCATTTTAGAACCTAGCCTATGAGTACCACTAGAAAGTTCCACATCAACCATGATGGCGATGTGAGGCTCTGCAAGGCAGAGAAGAGAATCTGCGAGTTCGAAGCCAACGGTGGCCACTTCGATGATCCTCGGGAAGCCCGAGCGGTGGCGGAAGCCAAGTTCGAAAGCCAATACTCCCTAAGAGCCCAACAGAAAATCCAGAAACAGGAACGCAAGGCCACTAAAGGCCTGGAGCGAACGGGTGTGATTAGCCTCGAAGAGCTGCGGATAGCCATGAGCTCCGGAGAGCGGTACTTGGAAATCGGCGGAGTTCCTATGCCTCTCCGCAAGGACAGATTACAGCTCTTCATGCGGGATGAGCTCAAATGTGTGAAATGCGGATTAGCTGCATCTTTCGCCGCAGGGGAGCGAGTTCGAGGCACCGAAAGGAACTGCCACCTCAATGTCTACGGCACTCGCGATGGGAAAGATGTGCTATTCACAAAGGACCATATCCTACCCAAGTCGCAGGGTGGTCCTAACAAACTCGATAACTATCAGATCATGTGTCAGCCCTGCAACGAACAGAAGGGCAATAGCAACTCCCAAGATCTTCGAGGTGCTGAAAGGGGCCGATCTAAAACCATAGCGGCAGATGTGGCTCTAGAGAAAAAGCGTCGTGAGGTGCTTTCCCAGGCCCAAGGTATACTCAAAGCCATCAACCGCGAAGACGAGTGGCTACCTCCCGTGGATGATCCTTCTGCGCCATCTGATGGCTCTGTCCTCGAAGAGGATGGCTACATAAAATCAATGGACCAGCTAAGAGAGCCAAGAATAGCTGCTGGCAACTGCATTCTTGTTGCCGAATCCGTTCTGGAGTTCAACCGGAATCGAAAACTTCTAGCCAATCTTTCGGTTGTGCACCAGGAAGTAGAAGGCCCCAATCTCAATGTGCACTATGCCAATCAGTTCAGGGACCCAGAGGGCAAAGAATGGGCCATCGACTACAGCTACTCTCAGGTGGATCCCCAAGCAGCCTTCCCCCATGTGGCTCCACTCGAAGACTGGCGAAAAGCGGTAGCCCAAGCGGGTCAGCAACCTATTTCTGAACTCCAAGCTGATTGGAAAGCCACTCGCTAGTGGCTTCGATAGGGTGCTCTCAACGAGCTTAGGAGATAGCCATGACAGTTCTTTTTCATGTTGCGGGCAATGCCCATGTTAGCCACGCTCCCGAGAGGGCAACGGTAACAGTACAGATCGCAGTTACAGATACAGAGAGTGGCGCTGCCTACGAGAGTGCCGTTGCTTACCACAATGAGGTCGTAGCAGTTGCCAAGGAGCGGGAAAGTTCAGGCGCCGTCGTTAGCTGGGAAGCAGAAGCCCCCACTTCCTACTCCTACAGAGATCATTTTTCTAGCCCCGATGGGGAATCTTCCGCTCGAACCGTCTATGCAACTCGAACCGTAATCCGAATCGTGTTCCAGGATTTCAGCGCCATGGGGCGTCTGCTGGCGGACTTTTCGGACAATGAGTTCACGGCGATTACAGTGAGCTGGGATCTCACAGAGGAGACCCGCATGGAGCTCGAAAGATCCGTCCGGATTCAGGCGGTGCAGAATGCCCGTAGGCTTGCTGAGGACTATGCCGAGGGGGATGGGATCAGCGCCACAAAGGAGAACTTGCTCCTAGAATCCATCTCTGACCACCGCGATTCTAGCAACTTTGGTGGTGCTACACCCAGAGTCGCGGCGGCCACCAGAAGTTTAGCTCCGGTAGCCGAGTTCAGCCCCAGGGAAATCACAGTGTCTGCTTCGGTGTCTGCGGTTTACAGGGCTCTGGAAGTCTAATGAACTAAAACCACTGGGTGGAGCTACGGCCTCATAGCTCCACCCAAAAGACGCCATTTCTAACATTTAGTCAAATGCGACACGCCGGTAGATGCCAAAAATATTAGACAAGTTTTTTGGCAGCTTAGCCTTCGGATCTAGAGCTCTTTACTTTGAGCCATTCGAGTGGTATTTTCATTGAGTCTATGCGCTTTCCGACGAATTCCAGAAAAATCATGGAAAGCTGTTGTGTGGGTTGCTGACCCTGTGATATGATTCATTTAACGCACGATGATGTGCGCCTTTTGTGCTGAGTTCTTCATCTTCGTGATATGGTTGTGTCAACACACCCTAAAAGTGGGGTCCAGACACTAGGAACGGCCATGATTCACAAGATTCTCCACACTCTCAAAATGGGATGGATGTTTTCTTGGAGAGGAATCCTTTTCTCCGCTTTCTTCCTCCAGGGACGCCACACGGACGCCATCATGCTTGGTGCGATTGTCCTAGCCTTTGTTCTGGCCTTCGTTTTCAAGCGTAGTGTTAAGATCTTCCCCCTTCTGAAGCTCATCACTGGTCGCCAGTGGATCTACGATTTTACTGACCCGCAGAGCTATGTTTCACAGCCGCGCCAGCAGCCATCTCAGACCAAACAGCGCCAAACTGGGGTTTCCCGGCCTCAGCCTCTAGCCGCTCCCTCTGCAAGTTCGGCGCCTGTGATTCCCACTGCCACTCGCAATGGTAAGACAACGGGCTATGAGCCTCGAAATCTGGCCGCCATTCCCGTTCCCCGCGGTGGACTCATGGTGGGCACCCCCGGCGCTGGTCTCCAAAGTGCAACTAACATGAGCCAGACGAACATTGCCCTGGGAACCACTGGTGAGGCCAACTTCGCCAAGGTGCTTAAAAAGAAGGCGATGCTTACCAAGTTCCACACCATCTGGTCGGTTCCGGTTCCCGATGCTAACGAGTTCAAGCCTGGCCCCTACGGCACTGACATCGACTGCGTCATCGGAACTGCCACTGCTATCTTCCTCGTAGACCTCAAGAACTACAAGTCGGGGGATGTACGCTATTACTCCCGAGGCAACATGCTCTACTGCGAGGATGTCGCAACGGGTAACCAGGTGGGGCAGCCCAAGGAGATGAGCCGCAACATGGAGATGGCCACCAGCGTTGCTCGCAAGCACTTCCCCCACGCCAACATTGTGCCTGTAGTTGTCTTCATGCCCACCGACAAGGGCGAGGGCGTGCTCGACAATGTTGTGTGGCCCGGAGGCGTTCCCGCCATGAATCTGACGGATTTCCTTCAGGTGCTGGAAAGCCAGGGGGCAGCTCAGCCCTACGGTAACGGGGACCCCAACACGCTGGCCGCAATCCGTTTCGGAAGGCTGGCATCTCCCGCGCCGAAGACGCTCTACAGTCGCTAAACTTTCAGCGCCTTGGATCCAGGGCCCACGCCTCTTAGGCGTGGGCCCTTTTCCTGACCTTTGTTAGGATGTCTCCAAGAGCTAATCCACAAATCCGAGAGAAAACAATGCCAGCAAAAAGAACCCCCAACGAGATCGTTCGAGAGTTTTATGGAAGCTTCGAAGAGCCTATCCATGATGGCCCACCGTCCGCCGAGGCAGAGGTCATTCCCGATGACCGCCTGGAGCTAAAACATGACCTCATCATCGAAGAGGTCTGTGAGCTCTTGGATGCCTCTTACAGCAATGTGGTGGGTAACATCATGCGCGAAGCGTGGGCCTACGCCAAGAGAATCGGAGCTCTAGAGAATCCCAAGAGGGATCTCGTAGAAATGTTTGATGCAGTTTTGGACATCGATGTTGTGGTGAATGGTCTCGCAATCGAAACCAACATGCCCGTGGTTGATGGCCTCGCCGAAGTCCACAGGGGAAACATGTCCAAGCTCGGCGAAGATGGCAAGCCTATCCGCTCAGACGGCACTGATGGCTATCCCCTCAACAAGATTCTCAAGGGCCCCAACTACGTCGCTCCCGATCTAGTTACTGTTCTCGAAAAGCACGGATGGGAGCGTCCATGACTCGCCGCAATGGTCTGGCCCTGCTCGTCGGCTTTGTCGTCACCTTCACCCTAGTCGCTGGAGGGTGGCTGTTTTTTAGCCGAGCCAATGCTCTATCACCTCAGGAAAAAGCCGTAGATGACGCTCTAGCCGCTGTGATAGATCCATCCCACTACGAGGAGACGATGGAATTCCTCGAATCATCCACCATCAAAGAGATCGGTGATGCTATTCCCGAAGAAAAGCTCGAAAGTGGTGATCTTTCCTTTACCGAGCTCTTTAGCTACGCCTCCGAGGAAACGCAAGAAGAGCTGCTAGAAGATGCTAGGGCTATCAGCAACTTCCACGAATTTGTGGATGTGGAGGGGCTTTCCACTACTCAGCAACTGGCCCTAGAGGTCTGGGCGCTATCTCTAGGACCCTCTCTGAATGTCATAGGCACTGATTACAACTTTAAGGGCGCAGTCACTGAAGATGGTCACTTCGAAAGGTCGAAAGTGACAGGCGATGGAGACGGTGCCATTATGGCCCAATTCCTCCCCGAAAAGTTTGATCTTGTGAAGCAGGACGACGGCCAGTGGAAGATCCCCGGTGAGGTGCTTCTTAACCACTGGGAGGATCAGCTCTAGAGTGGCTAGTTGAACTGGGGGGGAAGCAGCAGAGTCTGCTTCCCCCTTTCAGCTGCTGCTTGTGGGGCTTGTCTCGGCTGAGCTTGAAAAGAAATCTCGATCCGGAGTTGACATGTTCTTGGATCGTTGATATAGTAGAACTACAACAACTCAACAGGGATTTTCCCACAAGGGGATGACATTGGTTTCGATTGCGCTGGCATGAAGGAACGATGCAAGCACTCTTGGGTCAAAGAGTAAAACGGGCCCAACACAATAGCTGCAAACGCTACTAAGAACGATTACGCGCTTTACGCCTAATCCATCACTCTAATCTGTCGCTGGTGTTCCGGCTAATCTGAGTGATGTCATTGAGAACATCCGAACTCGGCGACTGATCCGTTCCGAGGGGTAAAGGATCAAAACTTCTAACAATGGATAGGGTCTCTGTGATCTAGTTAGAAGTAAGAGACAGAGACTAAGCTTGTAGGATCACCTGAAAATCATCGTAAGACCCGGGTTCGAATCCCGGCATCTCCACTCCTAAGCCGCCCAGGCAAAAACCTGGGCGGCTTTTTGCTATATCCTCCAAGCGCGCACTCTGATAGATAGCATTTAGAGATCTTTTAGAAGATTTTCAAAAACTCATTGGAGGAAAATCATGGCTATCCATGTAAACACTAACACCGGCGAAACAGGAACCTGCAGAGCTAAAAAGGGCCAGTGCCCCTTCGGTGGCGAATCCGGCACTGAGAACCACTACGATACTCGCGAAGAGGCGGTGGCTGCTGCAGAGAAGCACATGGAGTCTGTCTACAAGGATGTCCACAAGGGCTATGTAGCCAAGAAGGTGGACGGGCTGGGCCTCCCCACCGACATGAAGAAAAAACTTATCAAGGAAGCTGCAGAAGGAAAGCTCTACGGTGCAATCGTAGGCCGAACCATGGCTAAGGATTCCGACGAGCTCATCCGTAAGCAAGTTGCCGAAAACATCAATAGCCAGAAGCTGCTTCGAGACATGTCAGACGACGATTCCGCTCGGGTTAGGAAAGCCGTTGCTCAGAGAACTCGCAATCGCGCTGTGCTAGCAAAGCTCGCCAACGATTCCGACGCCAAAGTCCGCTACGCCGCTATCCACAACTCAAATACCCCCGTAAAGGCTCGTAAAGCCGCTCAGGCAGCTATCCGTGAAGCCAACCTTGAAAACCTCAAGAAAGCTCGGAGCGGTAGTTCAGCAAACGCAACAGTCTGAAATCACTAGCGCAGAATCTCAGCTTCGAAGAGACCGCTAAGACTAAGCCAGGAGGAGGAAGCCGAAACGCCGGCTTCCTCCTCCTTTTAGACAGTTTCTCAGCTTTCGATAGGATGAATCGTCAGGTTAATCTCAAAGATTGGAACAGCTATGGCTACAGCCTTCGAAGCTCTTGAACAAACCATTAGGAGCTTAGGCTCTTCAGGCGAAGGTGGCATTACCCTCAATGATCTCACCATTCTGGAGGAGGAAGATGGGAAAGCTATCGCCTTTGATCTCATCGGCTCCGAGTTCTACCTCGCCGAAGATGGAACAATCAGCACCGTCGCTGAAAACGAGGAGGGGGAAATCCAGGCCTACGCTTTAGCGGATGAGCTCCGAGACCAGCTGATCCAATACCTCAAGTGGCGAGTGAACTTCGCTCGCAAGTTCTTTATTTGAGCTGTCATCCGACAAAAGCGATCAACCTGTCAACATCTTTTGAAAGAGGTATCCTGTGGTACGAGGCGTGCGCACCCAAACGGTGAAATCCAGCATCCTAGAAGTGGTGAAAGCTCACCCCACTTGGTTTACCATTTCAGCCATCGGCTTCATATTAATTTTTGGCGTGGTGGCCATCAATGATCCATCTAAATGGTGGATCGGCCTCTTAGTAGCTGCGGGGCTCAGCTTACTCATTTTTACCGCCATAAACGGCAGAGTGGTGCTCAAAGCAATCGGCTCCGTCTTTGTTCTGGCTGCAACCGTAGCAGGTGCCTCAATGATGGGGGCCTATGTCATGGGATCACCCTTCTATGGGCTAGCCTGGCCATCCTACCAGATCGCAGTCTACCTCGCGGCCTTGGCTTTCAGCTATATTGCCTATTCGGGCAGAGGCCGCTGGAGCTACCTGGGCATGGCTTCCCTGGGGCAGTTTGCGCTCACCAGCCTATTGCTTATCATCGGAGCAGAGCCCTATCTCTCCGCCATAGTTGGTGGAGCTGCAGCGCTGCTGGGCTTCGTTCTTATCTATCTCCTCAATGGCCGAACGAGGATCTCAAAAGAAATGCCTCCTTCGGCATTTACGGCAGATTTCGCAAAAGCTGTAGCCAAAGGGGCGGAAGATCTCGCCCTAAACATACGAGTCGTACCGCCTCGAGGCAATCTCGGCAGCCATCTCATCATCTACGGGGAGCAATCGGTAATACTCTATCCCATCGAAATGAATCAGCCCTTCGGGCTCACTGGCCGCAAGCTCTCTCAGCTGGGCTACCAGAGTAAACCCATCAATCCCTGGCTGCTTAATCTCTCCTACGCCACATCTCCCGCCTGGAAGGCGAAGGGCGCATCACCCGTGCTCGTGCTGGTGGATGTGGAGAGAAAAAACGGCTCGGAGGGTAAGATCATTGGAGTCTCCCTGCCCGACTCGAAAAAGCGCGCTGTAGTGGGCGTTCTCCCAGCTCCGGCCCTGCGTAGCGACAGAGGCTCCTACGGCTCTAAGCTGCTACTCTCCGCCTTTAAGCTCGTGGAAAACTACTCCGATGAGCTCACCGCCAAGCAAAAGAAGGCCCTAGGTAAAGTGGGTCTCAACCTCGATGAGATCACCGATTTCCAAAACAATGCGGACATCAGCGCTGAGAAAGAACCTTCGGAAAGCGCTGCCGATAGGTAAATCCTAGGATCTAATGTTAGGGTGGATCTATACAAATCTAGCCTAGAGGAGTTCCATGGCCGCCGAGTTTATCTCTCTCCACACCCATTCCCACGCTTCACTGCTGGACGGGTTTAGCACCAATGCGGAATACGTGGAAAGAACTCTAGAGTTGGGCATGAAAGGCCTGGGACTCACCGACCACGGAAATCTTCACGGCATCGCCGATTTTCTCCGCACCACCAAAAGTGCTGGCATTTTGGGAGTTCCCGGCTGCGAGTTCTATGTGGCTCCCGAAAACCCCCAGGGAGCCTTCGTCCAGGAACCGGTCTTCTACGGCCCCGGAGGTAAGAAATCCGGTGGCAATGATGTCGCCGCCAACGGCGCCTATCTCCACTTGACCATCTGGGCCTACAACAATGAGGGGCTGCACAACCTTTTCCGGTTGTCTACCTTCTCCTACCACCCCGATCGGGTCCGCTCAAAGCCCCGAATCGACTTCGAGATGCTAGCTGAAAACTCCGAAGGGCTCATCGTCTCTACGGGTTGCCCCTCTTCGGAGATCAGCACCCGTTTCCGCCTGGGCCAGGATCAAAAGGCCTACGACTATGCGGGAAGGCTCGTGGATATCTTCGGGAAAGACCGGGTCTTTGTGGAAATCATGGACCACAACATGGACATCTCCCTGGAGCGGGATCTTCTGCCCAAGCAGCTTAAGCTCGCTCGGGACATGGGGCTAAGCCTCTTGGCCACCAACGATTCCCACTATGCCCGCGAAGAAGATGCCCACCACCACGAGGAAATGCTCGCCAAGCAGTCGGGTAGCCGCATGTCCGATGAGACCTATGACAACGGCGGCAATCGCTTCGCCTTCTCGGGTAGCGGCTATTACCTCAAGAGCGCCGAAGAGATGGCGGCTATTTTCCCCGAGCGTGATTTCCCCAACGCCCTCAAGAGCTCCCTAGCTATCGCTGAAATGATGGAGCCCGATCTTGGCATCAAGTTTGACCGCCACTTGAGGCCAAATCCCGAAATCCCCGAGGGAGAAACAGTCACAAGCTATTACCGCAAGAAGGTGAAGGCAGGTCTCAATGCCCGCTACAAGGGCGCAGATGCCGAAACTCGCCGGAAGGTGCTAGAGCGCCACAAGATCGAAGATGAAGTCATCATCTCGTCGGGCTTCGCGGGCTACATGCTTGTGGTTGCTGATTACCTCGACTTCGCAAAGGAGAACTTCTCCATTCGGGACGAAGATGGCAACATTCTTGCGTCCGCCATTGGTGGCGGCCGTGGCTCGGTGGGCGGCAGCATCCACGCCTATGCCCTGGGCATCTCGGAGCTCGACCCCGTGCGCTTTAACCTCATCTTCGAGCGATTCCTCTCTGCGGGCCGCGGAGCAACTCTCAAGATCACCTACGAAGATGGCACCTCCGAGGACATCATCGTGTCTGACCACAAGACCCTCAAGGACGGCCGACAGCTCTATGTCCATGAGCTCGAAGTGGGGGATGAAGTGGAAGTTCCCATTCGGCTAGATAGCTGATTTGCTGAAACAGATTCATCGCCATCGTTAGGATGGCCCTATCTCTACTAACAGGAAGACCTCCATGCCTAAGGAAAACTACCTCGAACTCTACAAGCGGCATCTGCCTCGCCGCTGGGATGACCTCATCGGCCAAACTAAGGTTGTGGCCAGCCTCAAGTCAGCAGTAAAGGCTTCGAAGCTGCCCGTTGCCTATCTCTTCTCGGGTCCCCGGGGTACAGGAAAAACCTCCGCTGCGAAGGTGCTGGCTTCTGCCATCAACTGCCTGAATGAGGATGCTCAGAAGAGAGGCGACGCCTGTGGCGAATGCGAGGTCTGCACCAATGTCATCGCCAACAAGCAGATCGGTGTATTCTACGAATCCATGGCCAACAGGGGCGGCGTGGATGATGTCCGAAAGCTCGTGGATAGGGCTCGACTAGCGCAGCCCGTCAAGAGAGCCGTGTGGATTCTAGACGAGGTCCACAACCTCAGCGCTGCGGCCTGGGATGCTCTCCTCATTCCCCTAGAGTCCACAAGCATGCCAGCGCTTTTTGTGCTCTGCTCAACCGAGTCCCACAAGATTCCCGAACCCATTCTTTCCAGGGTTCAGGCGCGTAAGTTCAATCTTGTTCCCATGGATATCCTCACAGCCCATCTCAGTAGATTGGCCGAAGAGGATGAGCTGGACGCCGACGAGGAGATCATCATTGCTGCGGCCCGTAAAGCCCGCGGTTCAGTTAGAGATGCACTCACGGCCCTCGAAGAGCTTCTCTCCACTCAGGATGTGGATAAGAACTACTCGGAGCTGCTCATCCTCGCTCTCCAGGACATGAAGGTCCTTGAAGCCATGAAGGTGATCCAGGACTACACGAAAAACAGCAATGAGAAAATCCGCTATCTGGCGGAAGATATCTATGTCGACCTCAGAGACCTCCTTCTCCTAAGAACCAAGGGTGGAGAGAAGCTCGTAGATGGGTCTCCCGTCGAAGATCTCGAAGCGTTCAAGGCAGCGGTAGATGCCAATAGCCATCTAAACCTTTTGGAAATCATCGGCGACGCAACTACAGCGATGAGTGTAGGCGCTGCGGACCACAGGGTGATTCTCGAAACCGCCATACTCAAATACATCAGAAGCGCCAAGAGAGCCAAGCGGGGAGGAGCCTCTAAATGAAACCAGAAACTCAAAAGAGTAGCTTCAAGAGGATCAGCTCCATTGAGGTAATCCACCCTGGTTCAGATCCCGATGTTGACAGCGACTTCGCCACCTATGTCCGTGAGCCAACGCTGAAATATGTGAGCGAAAAATACGGCCATGTCTCCAACATCAACACCTTCCAAATCCTGAAGGCAAAGAAGGCCTTCAAGGCCATGTGCACCATCTATTCCGTGCCATTTGCCGAGGCCAATAAAGTCTCTGCGCTCATTCCCGACAGCACGACGTCTCTCGCAGATTTCTACGATCCCTACAGCGACTTCTACGCCGATGGAGCCGATTTCAGAAATGCCACCACGGGTGACGAATGGACACCCATCATCGATGGAGCACTCGCCATCGAAGGCCGCATCGATTCAGTGGGAATGCACGCCTGTGGCGTGGTCATCAGCGCTAAGCCGCTGGCGGATGTGGCGCCTACGAGAGTGAGGGAGGGCCAGCAGGTAACCCAATGGACCTACCCCGAGCTCGAAGCCATGGGGCTCATCAAGATGGACTTTCTGGGTCTCGACACGGTCGACCTCATTCAGCATGCCGTGGAAAACATCCGCAACGTAGGCAAGAAAGCACCTTCTATGCCTGAGCTCATTCATGGACCCATGGATGACCTCAAAACCTACGAGCTCCTGGGCCGCGGAGAGACCATCGGCATTTTCCAGCTTGCGGGAAACGGCATGGTTGACCTCCTCAAGCTCATGAAGCCCGATAACTTCATGGACGTGGTGGCCTGTAACGCGCTCTTCCGGCCTGGCCCCATGGGTATGGGTTCCCACACCAAGTATGCTCTCCGCAAGAACGGCATCGAAAAGGTCGAGTTCCCCGTCCATCCAGAGTTCAAGGGTTCCGCTCTCGAAGACATCCTCAAGGACACCTATTCCCTGGTGGTTTACCAGGAGCAGATCATTCAGATTGCCAACAAGATTGCCGGCATGACCCTCCAGGAGGGTGATGACCTCCGAAAGGCCATGGGTAAGAAGAAAAAGGCCGTCATGGATTCCATGAGACCTAAGTTCTTCGCCGGCGCTCTTGCCAATGGCTTTTCAGATGAGGCTATTACCGCCCTCTGGGATACCATCGAAACCTTCGCAGCTTACGGATTCAACCTCTCCCACAGCGTCGCCTATGGCATGAACAGCTATCAGACAGCATGGCTCAAGGCTAACTATCCCAAGGAGTTCATGGCGGCACTTATTGCTCAGAATGTGGGCAATAAGGAGAAGACTCTAGTTAATCTCCAAGAGGCCCGCAGAATGGGCCTGCGGGTGGGCCCCGTTTCCGCCAATGGCTCCGAGGTGCGAGTTTCACCCATGAAAGATGGCCAAGAGTTCGACATCGTTTATGGCTTTGCCGGACTTAACTCCATCTCTGTGGACAGCGCAAAGATCATCGTGGAAGAGCGAAACGCCAATGGCAACTTCAAGTCAACCCAAGACTTCATTGAAAGATGCTTCAGAGCAGGAATAACCACGAAGGCAGTTTTTGAAAGATTGGCCTACGCTGGAGCCTTCGATGAGTTCGGTGACAGCCGCCGAGGAGTTATCGAAGCAATCCCCAAGATCATTGCGGGTGCCAAAACTAGCCGCACTCGAGGGACTTCCCTCCTGGGCATGATGGCGACCCAAGGTGGGGGTTCCGCCACGCTAAAAATCAGCCAAAAGGAGTTCCCCTTCGATGAAAAACTCCGGCTAGAGGCGGACACCATCGGCCTCTACATTTCCGCGCACCCCATGGACAAGATCACCCCCAGCGACCTCGGGAAGCTCGGCGCCGCAACTATTAGTGATCTCGAAGCCTATACTGGGAAGGCAAGGCTCTTTAGGGTGGTTGCTATTCCCACGGAAATCACCAAAAAGACATCGAGCCGAGGCGGCAAAGCTATTCTGGTCCAGCTAGAGGACTCCACGGGTAAAATCAGCGGGAGAATCCACAGGGATCTCGTCAAGGCCATTGACAAGCGCATCGCCCAGGAGAAGTTCAAAGAGCTCTACTGCAAAGGCCAAACAGAACTCCAAGAGCTCCACAGGATTTCCACAGACGAGAACGTTCCACCCTCGCGGGAAGAGCTTCAGAAAAACAGGATCTATGTATTCGACATCTTCTACAGACCCGCCTGGAATGAGCAGTCCACTCCCGGTGTCGCTATCATGGATTTCCAAGAGCTCGCACTAGCAGATGATGGAAGGCTTCCCGTCAGGGTTCGCTTCCCCAGCCGCCGCACCAAAAATGGCGCCGAAAAGAAGCTTTCCAAGGAAGAAATAGTCAAAGCCCTCGATGAGGTGGAGTCAGCTCTTATCCGCAAGGGCAAGGGCGAAGATTCCGAAAGTTTCGAAGTTTCTTTGCCGCTGCTAGTGGCTCGCTATGTGGAGGGAGAAGTCACTCGAAGGATACCCAATGAGGCGGCCTTCGACAGGGCAATGGAACTTCTCTTCGAAGAGCCCCAATCCAGCAGTGCCAAAAAGGAAGGCTCTAGCTCCAAAAAGACAAGCAAGGGAGAGCTCATTTCTGGAGCAACTCGCAAGAAGAGGCCCGGCGCGAAGTCTGCTACGCAAGCTGAAGGTGTTCGAGAGTGGCCTCCCCGTGGCGTAGAAGAGACCATCGAACAAGGTGATCTCAGCCCCGCAGAGGAAGCCAAAGCGCTCAATGAGCTTCGCTATTTCGACCTGGGTCGCAAGAGCTCAAAGATCCTAGCTACCGTGAGGCAGGTTCTGGGTGAATACGGCGTATCTTACGAAGATGTCGATAGTGGCTATGCGATTCCAGTGGACGAAAGTTAGGAGAAAGCCATGGTGTCTCCTCAGCATTCAGAGACGCCATCTGGAGAAGAGCCGCTTCCCGACTTTGAGGTGCTAGATTACGATCTGAGCGCCCCAGAATCCAAGGGTGATAGCACTTACGAAAATGTGCCAAAAGGCTCTCAAATCGAATCTGACGATGATCCAGAGGGTATCTTCTACCTCTACGACGGTGAGTTTGAAGATAGGCAACCAGTTTCCACACCCGACGATGAGTTCCTCCAAGATTTCAACTCCATGTTCGATGGTGCAACCCAGGGAGAGGACATCCCCGGTCTCTCTAGCCCTGGGGAGAAAAATCAGAGCGACCTAGCCACTGAACCAGAGCCAGAGGTGCTAGCCAAGAGCCTCAAAGAGCTTCCCCCGGATCTCATTTCGGCAGAAGAGCTGATCCTAGAAGATTCTCAGAGCTTCGAAGAGGCACTACCAGATCCCACCACCTATGAGCTCGATGGATGGGATGAAGACGAACCTTCTAGTGGCTCTTTCTTGGACTCCCCAGCCATTGAAGAAAGCGAGCACGCCCAAGAGATCTCACCGTCCCATGAAGAAAATTTCTTGGCCGATGATTCGCTATCTTCTGACCTCGAAGAGGATTTCGACGGCGAAGAACTCGAAGAGATCAGCTTCGATAGCGACGAAGAAGACTTCGATGGAGATGATTTTGAACTAGATAGTGATGACGAGCGGGACTTCGAAGAGTTCATGAAGCTCGCCACCGGGAATGCGAACACCCTCGCCGACGAGTTTGAGCCTGAGGAAGCAGATGAAGATGAGGACGACTTTTCCCTCGAAGACATCGATGGTGAAGAAGCTATAGATGCTGATCCATTCGGAGAGCTAGACATCATCGATAGTGGGGATAAAGATAACCTCGAGGGAGTAGAACTAGAACTCGATGAAATAGCAAACCCATCGGAGGAGCAGGCCTTTGAAAATGGAGATTCGGACTTCGGATCTGCAGATGGCTATGATCCCCTCGCGGAAATAGATCCGTTCAGCGACGAGGCCATGGAGCTCGAAGAGACTCGGCGAAGGCTGGCAGAGGAAGACACACAAGAAGCTGAATCTGACGAGCCTGGCAAGGCCCAAAAGAAGGCGAAAAAGCCCAAGAAGTCCTCCAAACCGCGAACTTCTGGCGCTCTAGGGAAGCTGCTTTCATTCCTGCTTTTCCCCTGGAGAATCTATGGGAAAATCGTTGGCCTGGTTTTTGGTGTGCTCACAAAGATACTAGGCGTGCTTGGCGGTCTCCCCTTCGTAGGTAGAGTGTTCAAGCTCGCAGCATCAGCGCTTGGAGCAATCCCTTTAGCCGCCAAGAAAGCCATCGTTCTTCTGCTCATAGGTGGTGTCATTTTTGGTGGATCCGCTATTGTCTCCAGCCTTATTCCAAAACCCTCGGGAACCATTGAGCTTCCCGATTCCGGAGGCGCAAGCTTCAAAGATGTGACTCTAGAGGGCGACCTAGTGAAAGGAACCCTAGAGAATACGGGAGACGTGCGGGCCTACATCTACCCATCGGTTACCCCCAAGGAGAGAACCCTGAACCCACTGAGCTGGTTCAGCCCTAAAGAGCTTGAGCGCTGCTCGGGGGAACTCCAAGAGCTTGCCATCGGAGAATCCAGGGAAATCACTTTCCCCTGCGCCGTAGATGGTTGGATAAGTTTAGACGTACTACTCGAAGAGGGTTGACATCGGGCTGTGTCGCAACATATGATAGCAATGCAGCCAATATTCCATAGGAGCTATCATGTCCAATGCTGATTTCAACCCCGAGCGCCACGCTGAAGCGCAGGAAGATCTCCAAGCCATCAAGGAAGACTGGGGAGCAATCTGGGACGACTTCGATCAGATCCGGATGGATGCTGACTTCGATTTCTGAGCCGTAGAAATTTCCGGGAATAGGCCCAGAGTCTCCAGCGTTCTCGTAGGTGAAGGTGCTCTAAAGGGCATCTTCGCCCAGTACTCGAGAATAGCGTTCGCAAAGGAGACGAAAGATGTCTGCACTTACACTGTTCGGAAATACTCCCAGCATCCTCACCCGGCCTCAGCTCGGGTTCCCTGGCTCCCTCTTCGAGAGCATGGAGCGGAACCTTCGAGCGCTTCGGCCTGAGCTCAACTTCGCTCCCGTCGCTGAGCTCAAGCGCAGCGGCGACGATCTAGAAGTTGCCCTCGAGCTCCCCGGCATCGATCCCAAGGAAGATGTCCAGCTCCGGCTCCAGGGCAATCGGCTCGTGATTTCAGGTGAGCGAAAGCGAGAGAAGAGCGAAAACGGCTACACTGAGTTCAGCTACGGAAGCTTCAGTAGAAGCATCGAGCTGCCCTCCGGGATCACAGAGGAACACATCGCCGCAAGCTATGACGCGGGTGTGCTCCGAGTAAAGATCCAGGGCGCGCTCGGAGATGAACAGGGAGCGCGAAGCATCCCCATCGCAGTGAGCGCCGAAGCTAACCAGGGAAAGCTAGAGATGAGAGAACAGGAAGGCGGAGGCGTGGCAGAGAGTGCTGCTGCAGATAGCGGAGCCTCCGCAACCGAGAGCTGAGGCCTGTAGGCTTCAGGGAGGGGCCGGCCATCGGGCCGGCCCCTCCTGATTTCCCGAGACAGAAATTGATACTTTGAATACATGAACGGAACAGCAGAATCCCCAATGCCCAGTCTACCCGACTGGCTAGAGTCCCTCCTCCCCGAGCAAACTCAGCCCCATGTGCTCTCCACCATCGAAGCGAATGGCGAGCGGGTGCTCAGGGTGACGGCCCCAGGCGGCGAGTTCACAGACTTCCAGAAGCTGGCGGAAGTGGACCATGCCCGCCACAGCGAAGGCTGGGATCTCACCATAGAGGATGATGTCTACGAGCACTTCGGCGAGGACCGGGGCTATGGCATGCTGACCTATCCCTCGGAGCCGGAAGGCTATGTTGGAATGCTCATGGCTCAATCTGACGGAAAGCGCAGGGCCTCTCTTGAGCGCTCCTATTCAGAGTTCCTCGAAGCAAAGCAGCTCTATGACGGGGATCCCAAAGACTTCGTCAAAGCATGGCGCTTCATAGATTGCCACCCGGCCTTCTGGACCGCCTACGACCTCCAAGAGCATCCCTGGTACTGGGAAACCCAGGGCTATGGCTCCAAGCTTCGCCAGGAGGTCTATTCAAGCAGCAAGGACGGACTCCCCGTGGTTTCCCTCGAGGCCGGCGGCCATGTGCCCCACGCCACATCTCCCAGCGGAAAAGCCTACAGCGAGCACTATGGAGACTGGAGGCTCGAGGTGCAAGCTCGAAGCTTCGAGGAAGCCGTCATCGAGCTCGCCTTCCGAGTCTCCAAGGCCTTCGATGCCCAGGGCAACAGCCTCGATGAGGACAGCTTTCCCTACGAAGCTCCTGAGTGGATCAATGATCTCAGAGAGCGACTCGACGGAGAAGACTCCAAGCGATAGTCTTTTCTAGAGAAACTATCCATCTCAACAGATAGAGAGCTAACGCTACAATGGCAGAAGAGATCGCAGTTATCCCACCCAAGGGCAACATCGAAGGCGTCAAGCCTCAGGTGGCCCAGAAGGTCTTTGAGATGCTCAAAAAGGGCCGGCGCTACTTCGGCTCTTCGGGAGCGTCACTAACCCATTTGGCCTCTAACAAGGAATACCAGCAGCGCTTCGGGGGAGAGGATTTCGATTCCGGTCCCGCACGCATCGGCCTCGAAGGTGAGCGCGAAACCACAGCCTTTCTCAAAAAGTGGATCAAAGACAAGCCAAACGCTGTGCTCATCGATTCTGCCCACATCCGAGGATGGGGCAAAGAAGAGGTGGATGAAGAGACCGGACTCATCGAGGGTGGAGACACCGATCACATTCTCATCATCGGCAATGAAGTTCATCTCATAGATAGCAAACGCTGGAAGAAAAAGTCCAACTATCAAGTTGCCGATGACGGCTCGATTCTCAGAGCTAATAAGGCGTTCCCCGGTGGCAAGGTTCGAGCTACTGAGGCCATGCATATGTGGCTAGACTACCTCGATAGCGATGCCCGTGTGACCACCTTTATCTGCATTCAAGCGGAGGATGTCACCGTATTCCGCAATAGAAACTGGTACACCCACCAGTTCAGACTAGTGGAAATCTCGCGTTTCGGTGAACTCTTGGATGCTAAGTACAACACCATTGCAGACGAAGACAAAGAAACCATCAACAGCACACTCGTGGCCCAAGTAGCTGTGAGCGCTGTGAAGCCCTATGACGAATACGAAAAAGTCTTCGGAGATCTCAACAAGCTCAAGGATTTCCGCTAAACATTAGCGACAGCTTTGAAGCATCTTCAGCTAGCAGAGCTTCGATATGGATTGAAACTTACAACCACCACAGAAAGTGCGGAAATCAATGGCAAACTTCATTCTTGGCAACGAAGAACGTGCCCTCGAATTAGACGCTAAGCTAGCGGAACTTCCCTTCCGAGACAAGGAGACACTGGTCTCCATGTATAACTCGGGGCTCATCAACCGGAAGAACGAGGAAGTTGTAGAGCTCGTTAATCTCATGGTTGAGGCCTATAAGGGCCTCGAGAGGCGACCCGATGAGATCACATTCCTCAGCGAGGGTGAGATTTCCTCAGAGGAGCTACTTGCAAAATCCGAAGCCTTCGTGCTTCTGCTTCGAGTGAAGCGGATTCTCCAAGCCGCCTCTCGCAAGGGCTTGGTATCCAACGGGACACATGTCTACATCTCCAAAGCTGGCACGGTGGCTGCGATCTCCGAAGCCAATGGCGAAGAAGGCACCGACGGTTCTGCAGCTGACATCACCGTCTCCCCCGAAAAGCTCCCTAAGATCTCCAAGGAAGCCTGGGACGAAGCGGCTAACCTTCTGGGACTCACAGGTTTCGGCGAGAATGAGGCCTTCGAGGCCGCAAGGATTTTCCAGGTAAATGAGTCTGCAGTGGTGAATGCCCTCAATGCTCTTCGATGAGCTTTAGGCTTAGGGGGCTGGTGTCAAAATATGACATCAGCCCCTTTTGCTTTTTCTACAGCGTAGTCCCATTTGACAACGGCTGGCTGTGGATGTATATTTGGATCTAGAACGGGTACCTCCGGTCCCGATCCCCACAGAAAAGGCTAGCAACTGGCATGAGCCCAGTTGGCCTTTAAAGACTCTAATCCGAGCCTCTGGGGCCCGGTAGATAGGATTCACCCCATGGAAAAGATCGCACTCAGCGATGTTGATGGCACCATCATCCGCGGTTCCCTCGTCCTCGATCACGCCTGCAGTATCCATGATCAGGGCATCGTCAACCTCGGAGAGCTACCCAAGCTCTGGAGAGAGAATCCCAAGGATGAAAAACTCATCGTTCAGCTGGCAGAGGCCTACAGAGCTGCCATCACGGGCATGAAGCAGAGCGATCTGGGGGTGAGCAAGTTCCTCAATGAGCTCTTTGCAGATGAAAGCAGGTTCTACAGCACCCGGGATCGGCTCAAGGAGCTCCAGGCTGAGGGCACCGATGTTCATCTGATTTCAGGATCGCCCAGCTTTCTCCTCGGTCCCTTCGCCCGCCGCCTCGGCATGAAGCACGCCGGAAGCCGCTACTTCCGAACTCGCCCGGGCCACTTCACCGGGAAGATCAAGCTCATGGCCATCGGTAGCGCCAAGAGGGAGTACGTGGCCACCCTGGGTGTGGATCGCTACGGAAAGGTCTACGCCTTCGGAGATACGGCCAGCGACGCGCCGCTCTTTGAGGTTGCGAGCCACGCCACCCTCGTGGACCCGTCCGCGGAAACGGAAACGCTCCTGGGTGCAAAGGTCCATTCCATCATCCGCCACTGAGGTAGGATTTTGAACTAACAGACCCGCGTCTACAGCGGCGCTATGAGCGCCGCTGTAGATCGAGTTTTTGCTCTGATTTTCCAAAAAGTCTGAAATAGGTTAACTTCGATGCATCACCCGACCCAAAGCCAAAATGCCCAAAAGGTCATCCTGCCTAAGCCCTTTGGGGGAGTGGACTCCTCGGGAAAGTTCCTCTTCGAAGTCCCGCTTCTCGAAGCCCGTGTGCTAAAACGGCCAAACCGCTTCATCGTCCTAGCAGAGGTCAATGGAGAGCAGGTTGAGGTCCATTGCCCCACTACGGGAAGCGTCGGTGGATGGCTACTGGATGGGCTCAACTGTCTGATCTCTGGCCCCTATCCTACGAGCCAGAGAAGAACTGCCTACACCCTAGAGGCCCTGGAGGTTCCCCTCGCCAATGGGGCCAAGAGCTATGTGGGTGTCAACCAGAACCAAGCCAATCGCTACGTGGAAGCTTCGGTGCTTTCGGGGCTCTTCGAAGAGGCCATCGGAGAGTTTCACTATTTGCGAGCTGAAAGGAAACACGGCGCGGCTCGCATCGATTTCAACATCAATGGAGACACCTTCCTAGAGGTCAAAACTCCGCTGAAAATCATCAATATGGATACGCTCGTGCCGGCGAAGTCAACGGGCTATGGTTCGGTGGCGGGGCCAGCATCCACGGAACGACTTCTGCGCCATGTAAAAGAGCTTACGGCCGCCCTTGGCGAGGGCCAGAAGGCCATCCTTCTCAGCTGCTTCATCTACGACGCCCCCACCTTTGACCCTCCGGCAAATAGCGCCTACACAGAACTAACCACGGCTCTACAAGATGCTCGCAAAGCCGGACTCGAATCCTGGCAGGTCAACTATGAGATCGATGGCGAGGGCATCCGCCAGAGTTCGCTCCAGCGAATCAATTTAGGTAGATAGCTGCAAAGTCCTTCAGCGACTATTTCGATAGGATAGATTCCTAAACTTTTCACAATCACCATCTAAACCAAGGATAGTCATGACAGATAAGATAACAGACTTCGACTGGCGCTCCGTTGAGCTAGAAAGAGCTGTGGATTGGAATACGGTATCAGATTTCGACAAGCAGATCTGGGACCGGCTCAACTCCAACTTCTGGCTACCCGAAAAGGTGGCGGTCTCCAATGACATTCCCTCGTGGAACACCTTTACAGACTACGAAAAGCTCGCCACGTCCAAGGTCTTTGCGGGGCTAACACTCCTGGACACCATCCAGGGAAAGGTGGGAGCGCTATCCCTGATTCCCGACGTGAGAACTCCCCACGAAACGGCCATCTTCCTGCAGATCGCCTTCATGGAAGAGGTCCACGCAAAGAGCTACTCCACTATCTTCAGCAGCCTGCTTTCTTCCCAGGAGATCGAAGACATTTTCAGATGGACCCGCGAGGATGAGCACCTCAAGAAGAAGGCCGCCATCATTCTTCACTACTACCGAGGCGATGACCCACTCAAGCGCAAGATCGCCTCGGTGCTCCTAGAGTCCTTCCTTTTCTACAGTGGATTCTTCATGCCTCTCTACTGGGCTTCCAAGAGCAAGCTCACCAACACAGCGGATCTGATTTCCCTCATCATCCGCGATGAGGCCATCCACGGCTACTACATTGGCTACAAGTTCCAAGAGGCTTTCCGAGAGGAATCGGCTGAACGACAGCAGGAGCTCCGCCAGTTCGCCGAGGATCTTCTCCATGACCTCTTTGAGAACGAGGCCCACTACACGGAGAGCATCTACGACGGCATGGGCCTCAGCGAAGAAGTAAAGAACTTCCTCCGCTACAATGCCAACAAGGCCTTCCAGAACTTGGGCTTCGACTCGCCCTACTCAAAGGAAGAGTCCAAGGTCATGTCGGGAGTGCTTTCGGCGCTCAACCCAGAGTCCATGGACACTCACGACTTCTTCTCGGGATCTGGTGCCAGCTACAAGATGGGCGTCTCCAAGGTCGAAGAAGCCAGCGATGAGGACTGGGACTTCTGATTCTAGGAAGCTAAACTGCGGCGCACTAGCTAATGTTAGTGCGCCGCAGTTCTGCATTCTCCAACCTTAGGCGCTAAAGAACACTCAACTCTAATAGCTCGCAATCTGAGCGCCTCTAATCCCCAAATGCGGCAATGATACATCTAAGGCCTAAACTTCGCTTAGATCGTTAGCCGTGACCTGCTAATGGCACGTTAGAACACGCCTAAAAGGGAGGACAAATATTATGGTTAAATACCACATCAGCGACAACGGGACCCCGGGTAAATGCAGCGCGGCATCTCCGGAGTCCTGCCCCAAGACCCAAGCGGGAGACTCCTTCCACACCGAGGATCTCCAGGAGGCGCTCCGAGAGTCCGAGCGGCGCTTCGAAGCGGAGCATGGAGCAACAAGCACAGTTGAAAAACCCCGGCTAGGGATTAGGGAGCTCAACCAGCTCGTAAAAACAACTACCGACAGATCGCTCATAGAGGATGCCCTCAACCGCGGCTCCGACATGACCATGCGGGCCCTAGCAAAGAACCCCCATCTCACCTCCGAAGACCTGTCAACAGCCTACGACAGGGCTGGAGAAAAGGGTCGAGCAGAGCTATCGGTTCACAAGAACTTCCCCCTAGAAAAGCTCACTCCAAGCGAGTTTGTGGAGGCCATGGATCGCCAGCTTTCCCTCGGCGCTGGACGCCGATTCCTCGAATCCGACGCCATCGGTGACGGCCACGTGGAAGCCATTCAGAAGAAATACCGGGGCCGCTACGGCAACAAGGACTTATACTACATCGGCCAAGCTCTGAAAAATCCAAACAATCAGATTACAGCGCAAAAGCAGGAAGAACTCGCCGAAGAAAGCAGTGACTTCCGTGCCATCGCCAGCCGCAACGGCAACTACCCACCCGATAAAATCCGAGCCCAGAGCCTCAGTGAGCTCAATTGGGGAGACCACGTGGGGGATAAGACTCGACCCGAGCAGTTGGCCGCCTATGGGGACAAGGTGCTCGGCAGGGAGAAGGAGTACGATGGCTGGCGGCTCGCCCAAGCAGTAGCTTCCCATCCCTCCACGCCCCCTGAAACCCTGGCCGCCTTTGCCAAAAACAATGTGGAACTAGAAAGGGTCTACGCCAATCCCTCCACCCCCGAAGCTGTGAAGCAAAAGCTCCTGGACGAGAATCCCAAAATCAGACAGGTGGCGAAGCTTTCGAAGCTCCAGGAAAAGCACGGCGATCTCGCAAAAGCCATAATAGTCCCCGGAAGCAGCCGCACTGTCTCCAAGGGTCGCTTCGGTACCTACAATGAAACAACAATGGAGGTGGATCGGGTAAAAGTTCGGGAGCTTGGCCTCGACAGCTCCGATGTGGTTGAAATCCTAGGAAAGGGCTTCAATGTAGGTGGCGGCTACGACGAGAAAACCGGTATCTTCAGTGGAGCTGTGGACAGCTCGGACTGACGCTCCCGGAGTAGCTTAAACTGCTCCGACTTCATTGCTTCAAGAAAACCCTGTTGCCCGAAGTGTGGACAGGCAAAAACTCTTCCCTCTACATTCCCGTGAGCAGGATTTCAGGTAATGACGAAGGTTTCTCCGCATTGGCTGCAGCTTCTCTCATGGGTCTTCGAGCAACGGCGCTTGCGTCTACCATTGGGAACGAAGTGGTCCCCACAGACCTCGCAATAGCAGAATGTGCTGAGTTTTCTTGACTCACGATATGTCCTTCCACATGTTCATCGTAACGCTAGAGAGGCCATAAGTTGCGGATCAAGTCGATCAATAGAGTTGAATCTAAGCCATCTAGGTGCATCTCTGTGGATGCGCCTGATAGGCTCTTCGCCGCTGGTGGAGAAAATGGCCGAAGCGTGCTCACCCACAACTCGGTTGTTCAGCGTAATATTATTTTCTCCTGCATAATGCGGCCTGACCACTGGCGTTTTCTCGGCATAGATTTGAAGAAAGTTGAGCTTTCATCATTCCGGGCCTATTCCAACGTAGTTCTAGGCATCGCCACAGAGCTCGAAGACGCCCTCACTGTGCTACGCTTCGCGCAGGCTACAATGATGAAACGCTATCAGGAGATGGAGACAATTGGCATAAACAACTTCCTGGATATGCCGGATCACGGCGCGGCGCTACTGGTGATGGTAGACGAGGCCGGTGAGCTCCTAAGTCCCTCGGGCGTTAAGACCGAAGAAGGAAAACACGACGATGAGCTAAAGGGAGAGGCGCAGATGATTATCGGCTCCATCGCCCGTCTGGGCCGAGCAGCCGGTGTCCACTTAGTCATCGCTACCCAGAGACCAGACGCATCACTGCTTCCAGGTGAAACTAAGGCCAACCTCGGCTGCCGCATCAATGCCGGTAGAACCAACTCCACAGCTTCCTCCATGATTTTGGAAAGCGGCGAAGGAACCCGTGTGAAATCCCACCCCAAGGGTCGGCTCTACCTCAGCATCTACGGCAATGGGGACCACGGCCAGGGCTTCTTCGCCGAACAGTCGTGGATCGATAACTATCTCAAGGAGAAGGGCCTCAACCTCGATGGCACTCCCCTTTCGGAAGGTTCCCGCAACTCCCGTAAGGCCAATCTCGTGGACATGGAGACCTTCGGTGACGGCGACCTCGACAGCCGCGAGGGCATTGACACCCAGGCGGCCATCGAGGAATACATCGCAGAGGGGGATCGCAAGTCCTCGAACGAGGGACTTGATAGTGGAGACTCCGATGACGACTTTGAGTTCGATGACGGAGACTTTGAGTTCGAAGATCTCGAGGATGACACATCCAGCGCTCCGGCTAAAGAAACAAAGCCCGGAGACATGTCTGCTCCCATTGTCTTTGAAAAAAGAGAGAAATCTGACAAGTTCGCGCGGCCCGAAGAGGATTGGGATGCGGATCTCGATGCTCTCATCCAGGAGAACTTCGACTAATGCTCTACGCCCGCCAGTCGGGCTGCGATGATCTGAGCGCCTAAAGCGATCCCCAAAGGATCACATCGTCCAGCGGCTTCTAGGCCGTCAGATCGCAATCTGAAGCCGCCTAGAGGGTATCTGAACCACCTACCTGCCCGCGCAGCATTTGTGACCCTACCCTTCGGCTTCGATAGTATTCTTTGCAGAAACTCACACCTAAGGAATCCACTTTGACAGATTCAGCGAATCAGCCCTCCCCCGCCGAGAGCGAAGATGCAGTAAAAAAGCCCTATAGCCTCTGGCTTGGCTTGGGCGGAGCACTTTTGGGTTTTCTCCTCCCCTACGCTGCGGGTAATGGATTGAGCTATTTGCTCATGGCCCTCGGGGTCCAAGAGCTCGCCTCCGGCGTGGATCTCTTCTTCTCCTCTGTGAGCTTTGCCCTCGCTGTTGTGCTCTTTGTAACCTTTGCCGGGAAATGGAAAACAGTTAGAGACTTTCTCAGCTTGAGGAACTTCCACTGGAAGCATCTAATACTAGCGGCTGTCTCAGCCATAGCACTCTACGCCATCGCCATTTTTCTCGGAGTAATCAGCTGGAAGATATCCGAGTCGACTGGAATTAGCCTGGGGGAAAATCAAACCACCCAGAAGATCAGCGACGCAGTTGGTAGCGCCACCTTTGTGCTCGTAAGCCTCGTGGCTGCCCTCACCGCTCCCCTTGTGGAGGAGCTCTTTTTCCGGGGCGCACTCCTGAGCTCCCTGGTTCAGGAAAAGGCTAGCAAGCTGCTCAAAATCGGATCCGTTATCTTCGTGGGTGCCCTCTTCGGATGGTTCCACACTCAGGGCTTCGATGGAAGCCTCGCCAGTTGGATGGCGATGCTTGTTCCTGCCGTAGTAGGCGCTTGGTGCGCTACGCTCACGCTGAAAACCAAGTCCATCTATCCGGCGATCATAACTCACATGCTCTACAACAGCATAGTCCTCCTTTCGGTTGCTGGACTTCTCTAGTTGAACTTCGTTAGGATGTAATCCAGAAAACGAGGCTAAGGCCCTAGGGAAAGAACAAAATGACAGAAGAGATCACAGAACCCCTCATTCGGATGACCAAAGATGGGATCCGAGTAATAAGCGAAGATACCTCTAAGGAACTGGCTCGTAAAAAGCTGTCAGCATCTACCGTCAGTGGGCTCCAAGGCTGTGCGGCTTCCTGGCTGGCGAACTCCTTCGTTCTCCCCAAGGTCCTGGTGGACGACTCCCTGGATAACGCAGCTCGGAGAGGTTCGCTTTTCCATCAGGTCATGGAGAACTACTTTGATCTTCCCGCCGAAGAGCGAACCAAGAAGGCCATGGTTGCGACGGTGGACTCCGTACTCAATGAGGCCACTGACGACTACGACTACACAGATCTCGCTGGCAACAGGGATGTGGTTCTCTGGCTCCGTGGTGCCGTCAATGGCTACTACAACATGGGCGCCGACACGGACCCCGCAGATGTGGTCATCGCCGAGATAGAGTCCACCCGCAGGGATGGCACCAAGGAGATCAAAAAGGGCCTGGAGATCTTTGTCATGGGGCAGATCGGTGAGGCCAAGCGTCCCACTTTGGGGTTCATCGACCGCCTCAAGGAAATCGAAAGGGTTGAGGGCTCTCCAGTTTCTACGGTTGTGGGAGTAGAGGACTGGAAAACCGGCGCAAAGGTAAAGCGCTACAACCCCAAGAGCCGCGCCAAAAGCCCCGAAGGTCTTGCAGAACAGCGCCAGCAGATCATCTACGCCATGCTCCTCGAGCAGCAGTATGGGGTGAAGGTTGGAGAAGCTAGGCTCATTTTCCCCGTGGCCCGCGAAGTGGTAACGGTGGACCTCTCCGACGAGAAACTGCGGGCACGGGTGATCGAAGATGTGGAAAACGCTGACGCACAGCTCACCGACCACATCGAACGGAATCTTTTCGAGTACTCTCCTGGAATCCTTTGCTCCTGGTGTCCTTTGGCTAAAATCTGTCCTGCGGCAAAGCAATTCCCCCGAGTTGAGAAAGCAGTAAAGGCATGGGCCGACCAGCCAGAGCCAGCAGAACTAGCGGCAGCTATTGATTTTGGCAACAAGCGTCGCTAATTCTAAGGGGCATTCAAAGGTCGATATTCTGCTATCGGATCTTTAGAATGCCCCATTAGAGAAAGCTCAGTTGAGTGAAGTTCTCCCAATAGCATGTGAAGAAATAGGGGAAAGCCGTGGCTAAAAAGAAGGAAGCTCGAAAGGTCTCCATAGACCCCAGTAGCCCACTCAACTTCGAGGAGTTTACGGAGCTCAGGGATCACGCCCTAAAGAGCTCCATATGGTATCTGGATCGCTATCCCTGCCACAGCTCCAAAATACGCCAGAGGCTGCTGGATAAGGGCTATCCCGAAGAGCCGGTGCGCTACGTGGACCCCATCGAGGGAGAGCTCACCATCAGCTTTCCTGAGGCGACTATCCAGGCTCTCGAGGACCTGGCAAGGCTGGACGACGAGCGCTACGTGGAGTCTAAACTCAAAGGCATGGTTTCCCGAGGCAAAGGGCTATCCCAAGCCAAATGGGCCCTCCGCTCCAATGGCATCCCCGAAGAACAGCTCGAAAGAGCCGCCGAAGCCATAGAGGGTGAGCTAATCGAGAGGGAGAGCGAAGCGCTGGGGAGAATGGCCGAGAAGGCGATGAGAACGGCGCCCTATCGCAAGGCCCAGGGGGAATGGCAAAGGAAGATGGTGATTTCTCGCTATCTCATGGGCAGGGGATTCCAGCGGGACTCCATAGATCTTTGGCTAGACAACAACGAAGAACTTCTAGGAGACAACTAACCATGGCAAAGGACTTTAGCGCGAGCACTATGGACACTCGCACCTTCGAGGACCACGCTGAGAAACTCCTCAAAAATCTACTCTATGGTAATCGGAGAGTTGCCGCCATAACTTCCAAGGAAGTTCAGCTCATGGGCTACAAGTCCCTGCTACAGCAGCTCAACAGAGACTTAGATCCCAGCATTAGCCAGCTCATAGAGGAAATGAGAACTTTCGTCTACCCCTCTGACATTGCCCTATTCCTCATAGCTGCCTCTAAGGAAGATCTCATTCCCCAGGCATCCGATATTCTAGACTCCATCAGGCAGGATCGCAGGCTTATGAGCCTCAATGACCTTCTAGCAGCCCTTGCGGAAACCGCCAACATGCCTGGGGCCTGGGCGGCTTCGCTCTTCGGGGAAATGGACGCCGAGCGAGACGCCACCCCCGAAGTCTTCATCCAGAAATCCACCATAGACCTCTCCGCCATGCGCCGTGGCATGGGACTCTAGGCGCTATCTCATAGTTTTCGATAGGATGAAGCCATTGAAAACTTTCAAGCAAAAGTTCGAGGAACCAAATGGCAGAAGTAGAAGAGACCAGCTCTGAAGATCAGATTGCAGCAGAAATCATCCAGAATCCCGCCAACGAGTGGATTCTGAATTCCTATTTGCCCTATGCAATCTATACTATCCGCGACAGGGCTCTAATCCTCGAAGACGGCTTCAAGCCAGTTAACCGCAGGATTCTCTGGGCGCTCTACCAGAAGAACGTCACACCCAAATCGGCCTACCTCAAGGCCTCCATTGCAGCGTCCGAAGCTAACAAGTACCACCCCCACGGCGACTCCTCTATCCAGGAGGCCCTCGCGCGCATGGCCCAGGGCTTCATCCAGAGAGTGCCCCTAGTTGATCCCTATGGATCTGTGGGTAAAGTTTCCGGTGACGTTGCTGCTGCAGCCAGGTACTGGGAATGCCGGCTCAGCGAGGCTTCCGTTGACCTCCTCAAGGATCTCGACGAGGGCGGCTTGGAAATTGGCCGTAACTTCGACGGTTCTCTGCCGGAGCCTATGAGACTTCCCGCTCGCTGGCCCGTGGGAATCATCAACGGCACCCAGGGCATCGCCGTGGGCTACGCTGCTAAGCTCTGGCCCCACAACCCCACAGAAGTAATGAACGCTGCTATCAAGCTCGTGGAAAACCCCTCCATGACCATTAAGCAGCTCATGAAGATCATCAAGGGCCCCGATTTCCCCACCGGAGGCGAGCTTTTCGGCACCGACGGAGTTGAGGAATACCTCTCCACAGGTAGCGGCACCTTCACAATCCGAGGCCGCTACAACATCGAACAGCTGCCCCGCGGCAGAAACCGAATCATTTTCTACGAGCTTCCCTATCAGGTTTCAGCGGAATCCGTAATAGTCGCTATCCGAAAGGCTCAGGCCACGGGTAAGAGCCGCCTTTCGGACATCACCGTCATGAAGGATCTCACGGATCGCAAGAACGGCCTTCGGCTCAGCCTTGAGACTAAAGCGGGAAGCAACATCAAGGCCATCATGGCTGAGATCTTCAAATCCACACCAGTGGAAACGAAGTTCTCCACCAACTCCACCATGATCGTGGATGGTGCACCCGTTGTTCAGAATATGCTCGAACAGCTCCAGAACTTCATCAACTTCCGTCGGGTGATTGTCAAGAACAAGGCCATCAGCAGACTCGGGAAGATCGCCGGAAGAATCCTGCAGATCGATGCCCTACTGGCGGCGCTTGTGGACATCGACAAGGCCATTTCCATCATTCGGAACTCCGCTACGGCCGACGAAGCTCAGAAGGGCCTCATCAAGCACTTTAAGATCAATGAGAAGCAGGCCGATTACATTCTCTCCATGCAGCTCCGGCGGCTCACAAAGGCTGACTCCAGTGCGCTGGGGGATGAAAAGGATAAGCTAGCCGAAGAAAAGGCCGCCTGCGAGGCTATTCTAGCGGATGACCGCCAGGCCCTTGACGATCGAGTGAAACTTGAGCTCAAGGAGACCCGTCGAATCATCGGCGATGAGCGCCGCACGGTCATTTCTGGGCTCAGCAGCGAAGAGGTTAAGGAGCAGGAAAAGGAGATGGCCCGCCACGCTCGAGCCGCAGAGAAGGATCTCCCCTGCTACATCACCAAGCTGCGCAGCGGCAAGCTCATTAGGACCTCCCAGCGGGACCTCTATGACGAGAAGAGCATGGAGCTCGAATACGGTCCAGTGGTCGAAACCATAAAGACCACCACTCAATCCATTCTTGCAGTTGTCTTCAGTGATGGAACAGCCAAAAAGATTCCCGCTAACTACTTCCCCGAAGACAAGCCCGTGAGCAACAAAGAGCTCGACTTCGAGAACGACGCACCGATCGTGGGAGTCAGCAAAACGGAACTGGGCAGCTACGACGTAGGTCTAGCAATCGCCACAGCTAACGGCGAGATGAAGATCTCTAAGGTGGATTTCGGCACCAAGGATGAGTTCCCCGTAGCCAATCTCGGGGACGGCGACTCCATCGTGGCCACCCTCTGGCTCGGCAAGTCCATCAAGGGCAAGAAGTTCGTGCTCGTGAACAGCAATGGCAACGCCGCTGCCTTCGACGCCGAATCCATCAGGGTTGCAGGCTCCAAGGCGGGGACTGTAAAGGCCATGAACGTGGCCAAGGGCACAGATCGAATCGTGGCTCTAGGACTCGTAGAGAAGCCCAATGAGACCTTCATCATCACCGAAGGTAGAAAGACCCTCAAGGTCACACCCATCCGAGAGATTCCCGTCAAGGGCAAGGGCGGCATCGGCGTGGTTGTTCACAAGTTCAAGGCTGGAGAAACCAAGAGACTCAAAACAGCCTTTGTGGGCGAAACACCTGTTGCCAGCATGTCCATTTCCCCCAATGTGATCTCACTTCCCGCGGCGACTAAACGCGGCACAGTGGGCAACGACCTCGATATGGGTATCATTTACGGGTCCCTGGTGGCCCCCAACAGCTGACGAAGGGATCCCCTCTTGGAATCTCCCACTAGCCACCAGCACGAAGAGTGCTTTTCGCTTCTGGATATTGCTCGCAAAAAGCTCAAAAGTGATGATGGATTTTCGGGCTATCTCCATGCAGTGACGGGCGTGCTCGCAGTCCAGTTGATCTTCCTGGTGGGGCTACTCATGGGTTGGGGACAGCAGTTCGCAACCGTGGGTAGCCTCGCTCTGGTGGTAGCCTTCGCGCTGGCACTCATCGGCGCGACGCTTTATCCAGATTTGGATAATTCCAAATCAACGAGCCACAGCGCGCTGGGATTTGTAGGAGAGGGGATCAGCTTCGTTTTCCGCGCCACTTCGAGTCTCATTCAGGTTGTGGTGCGCACACCTAAAGATGATGCATCCCCCAACCCACACCGGGGGTTTTACCACACCACGCTCTCAGCTGTCCTCATCGGACTGGGCGTCTGGCAGCTCACTCGCATTTCCCTACCCGTAGAGCTGCCGTTCCTCGGGGAAATCAGCCTAGGCCGGGTTTTTGCCATCATCTTCCTGGGGACAATGATTCTCCTCATGCTCTCGGCTCTAGCAAAAAGTCGCATGAAGAAAATCCGAGGCATTGCCCTCGTGGGGGAGCTTGTGGCCTTTGCCATTTCCGTTGTCGTCGCCTCCCTTCTTCTGAGCTTCATTCCGGCTCCAGCCCACGGGGACCTCTGGCTAGGCATCGCCATCGCAGCAGGAGGCTTTGTCCATATCCTTGGAGACACCTTCACCCGCTACGGAACACCCATCTTCTTCCCCCTTGCGGTCTTCACCAAAAAGCGCTTCTGGTGGTACACCCGCTTCGGTAGGATCGAATCGGGTGGCGAGGTTGAGAAAATCATAGTCTGGGTTTGCCTTGGACTGTCTCTGCTGATCTTCCTTTTCTGCATCGGAAAAGTTTTCCTTTTCTAGACGCGCGTCTGATCGATCGGACCCGCAAGAGCGCATCATCATCACAGATGACGAATATCTTCGCGCAGAACGCGAGCTACAAACGTCTAGAGGGCATTCCCTCGATAGGATGAGCGCATGGCTAAATCAAAGACAAACTACCAGTGTAGAGAATGCGGAAAGACCTACACCAACTGGTCGGGGAAGTGCCCCAACTGCAAGGAATTCGGCACCCTAGAAGAAGTTGAAGTCAGCTCTTCTGGCAAAACTGCCGGAGAGGTGCAGAGCTCATCGGGACTAAAATCGGGTGGCTCACTTAAGCCACTCCAAGCGGCGCGCACCCTCTCCCAGCTCAAGAAAGTTAATGTTGCACGGACGCCAACCGGCATCGGCGAATTGGATCGGGTCCTAGGCGGCGGCTTCGTGGACGGCGAAGTCGTACTTCTCGCTGGAAGTCCCGGAGCCGGCAAGTCCACTCTTAGCCTCAGGCTCTGTGAGATCTTTGGTGCTAAGGGCACCACTGTGCTCTACTCTTCCGGAGAGGAATCGGAGAGCCAGATTCGGCTTAGAGCGGATCGGATGGGCATCACCGAAGAAAACATCCGCATTACCCACGAAACCAATCTCGAAACCCTCATAGGGCACATGGATGATGTTCAGCCGAAGTTTATGATCGTAGACAGCCTTCAAACCATCGCCTCTTCGGAGCTAGCGGGCTCCATAGGCTCCATTGGCCAATCCAAAGAAGCGGCTCACACTCTGACGAGACTAGCCAAGCAGCGGGGCATCTCCATGGTGCTCATCAACCAGGCCACCAAGGGCGATGGAAGCGATCCAACCTTCGCGGGTTCCAACCAGATTGCCCACATTGTGGACTGTGTGCTCTACATCGAATCCGACAGAGACACTCCTCTGAAGTTCCTGCGCGCAACCAAGAATCGCTTCGGTGATGCCACGGAAGTGGGCATTTTCCAACATTCGGAGACAGGTCTCGAAGAAGTTGCTGATCCATCGGGTGTGCTCATGGACGATGGCGAGCCACTGGCGGGAGAGGCCACGGGGTTCATATCCGAGGGAGTGCGCCAGATACCCGTGGAGATCCAAGCGCTCGTCGCCGAGTCTAGCCTGACCAATCCACGAAAGCAGTTCTCCACTGTGGACACTGGCCGTGGGCAGATCATCTGCGCCATCCTCGACAAGTTCACTGACTTGAGGCTCTATGACTCCGATGTCTTCGTGGCCACAACTGCTGGAATCCGCGTAAAGGATCCTCTGGCGGATCTAGCCATAGCTGCAGCGCTGATCTCCTCAGCAGAAGACAAGCGCCGCGGTGACAGAACCATCTACATAGGGGAAATGACACTCACCGGCAGGGTTAAGGGTGCCATGATCAGATCTAAGCTTCGAGAGGCAGAAAGATTGGGCTTTGACAGAGCTGTAGTTCCCGTGTCAGCCAAGGACCAGATCCCTCGGGGCATGAAAATGCGCGTAGAAACCATAGACTCCATCACAGAACTCCCCAAAATCGTCTAGTTTTGCGGTGATATGGCGATGTGACACACCCACCAACAACAACAAAACCTAGAACCACGGAGAATACCATGATCGCTCTAATCATCCTACTAGTAGTCGTCGCCGTGCTCATCCTGTGGGCGGTGAGCCAATACAACCGCTTGGTTTCCCTGCGCAATATTGTAGATGAGTCCTTTGGGCAGATCGACACTCAGCTCCAACGGCGCTTTGACCTCATCCCCAATCTCGTAGACACGGTCAAGGAATACGCACGCCACGAAAGCGGAGTCTTTGAGGCAATCACCGAAGCTAGAGCAGCCGCCCAAAAGGCCGCCGCCTCCCAGACCCCAGAGGGCTACGCTGAGGCGGATAAGCTGCTCAATGATGTGGCTCTGAAGATCAATGCTGTAGCCGAGGCCTACCCTGACCTCAAAGCTTCCAGCAACTTCTCACAGCTTCAGGAAGAGCTTGCCTCCACTGAGAACAAGGTGGCCTTCGCGCGCCAGGCCTACAACGATTCCGTGAACAACTACAACACAAAGCGGGAGCAGTTCCCCTCCAACATCATCGCCAGCATCTTCAAGTTCTCTAAGCGTGAGATGTTCGTGGTGGAGTCCGAAGAGGTGCGCAAGGCACCTCGGGTGAACTTCAGCTAACCATAGGCTCCCATTAGAAATATTCAGAGTGATAGCCCTCGAAGGAGGTATCCGTGGATCAGCAACCACCTCTGGTGAGGGAGGATTTTAGGGTAAGGCTAGGTAAGCTAAAATGGGGAATCAGCTTTTCCTGGTTCATCAACTTTCTGATCCTCGCCCTCACCGTTGAAGCCGCGCTAATCTTTACGCTTCTCAAGGATAGCGCCACCAACCAGGAAATCGGTAGTTTTCTCCTGGACACGCTTCCCCTATCAGCTCTCATAGCGGCAATAGCAATCACTCTAGTATCAGCGTTTTCTTGGAAATCCATAGTGGCACGGCTAGAAACAGTCAATGCTGATCCACAGACCCAGCGCTACCTTGAAAACATAGTAGAAGAGATGGCTCTGGCGGCGGGACTGTCCCGCGATGAGCTACCTAAAGTTGGCGTCATAGCCGATAGAGAACCCAACGCCTTTGCTATCTCTGGCCCTCGAGATTCTATGATCGGGGTAACTACGGGGCTCCTGGATACCCTCAACAGGGAAGAGCTCCAAGGCGTAATAGCCCACGAGCTAGGACACCTCATCGCAGGGGATAGTAAGGCCATGACGAAGCTCATAGCTATGGCCTCGCTCGTGGGGGTATTTTCGGGTATAGCCTCAAGAATGTTCATGGGGAGAAATAGCGATAGCAAAAACCCTCTGGCGATTGTACTCATAGTGCTCTCATTGGTTTTCCTAATGGTTGCACCGCTTCTCGCGGGTCTAGCCAACGCCTCCATGCAGAGAAAGAGAGAATCACAGGCGGACGCCATTTCGGTCAAGCTCACTCGGAACCCCTCTGCTTTGGCGCGCGCCCTGCGAAAAATTGAAGGCGCCCATGGGCAGCTTCCTCCCGAGAAAAACTCCGTGGAGACTGCCACAAAGCAGCTAGCTTTTTTCTCAAGGAAACACTACCGAACCCATCCCCCTACAGATGAAAGGATCCATGAGCTCAAAAAGATGGGCGCAGACCCCTCCATTTGACCTGTAGATCTTAGCCAAACACGATATGGATATCCATCATGGGACTACCAACATCTATTCCTTCGGGTGGCGACGGACGCGACACCTTTAGCTCCCCCCAGGCGAAAAATCCAAGACCACAGAACCAGGCACCTAGTGCTTCTGCTGATGGGGTCCCACGCCGGAGGCAAGCTAGGCCAGAATCGAGATCTGCAGCACAGAGCTCTGAGACGCTCTCGGAATTCGAAGAGTTTAAGCGCTGGAAAGCTCAAAAGCGCAGAGAAGCCCAACGAGCTTCGGAGCCCGAAAAAACGGCCCTTCCGTCCACTCGGGAACCATCCTTTGAAAGGGATGAGACTGTCGACGAGATCAAGGATGGAGCGCTATGGCGAACTGACCCAAAAACGGGGAAGCGCTATAAGGTACTCATGGCAACCCCCAAAGAGGCTCTGGTTGCCTACAGGAGAAACAAGGGTGCCCTTCCCATTGAGCAACTCATGAAGCTAATTGAGGTCGATGAGGATTTTGCTATAGACGATCTCAATGGAACCGCAGAAAAGTTCATGGCTCATCTTAGAGTTCCTCCTTCGCCCGAGGAAAAGGAAGCCCTCATTAGAAAGAAACAACAGATGGCCAAGGCCCAGGAGCAGGAAAGAGCAGCTCTGGACCAGGAACTCGAAGAAAAGTTCGGCTCACTAGAGCCCGAAAAGGACCCGTTCGGAGATGAGCCAAAGCCCAAGCGAGGTTTTCTCTCGAAAAATAGGACACAGGAGTAAAAAATGAAAGGTGCTCTTTCATCAGTTGGAGCCATCATAGGCTACATAGTGCTGGCTGGCATTCTGGTTGCCATAATGGTGATCTACAATTGGGACCCCATTGCATTCATCAGCACAACGGTCAATCGCATCTCTGAGGTCTTCTTGGGCTGGGATTGGTTCCGATCCCTCGTGGGGGCTGGAGTGATTTCCAACCTCCCCTAGTGGCGCAATGTCTCCCATCTGCGTTATAGTGAACTAACTATAAACGCACTGGGTTCGCCCAAAGGCCCTAGAAAAGGTTGAGAAATGAGTAATGAAGATCGCGCCTGGTCATCCGCACCAATCATCGCATTAGACGGTGGAGATCCACCTGCAGAAGTCAAGGTCATCCGAGGCTATGGCTATGTGGCTGAGCTCAAAGAGAAGGATCGTGCCATCAATGTGGTCTTCATGGCCCATGACAAGAAGACAGGCCAGCCTCGAGAGTACCTGCCCGCTGCTTGGGTCCCCAAGACCGAAGAAAAGCTCATTTCCATCCTCAAGGCTTCCCACGCCAAAGAGCGAAACATCTTCTACCGCATCGAAATCCGCAGACAGGACAAGATCGACCGCAAGATCCCCATCGAAGAGCTCACTCCACTAGCGAAGGCAAAGGACTCCATCTTCAAGGGTCTTGCTGCCATCAAGGTGAAGGAAGATGATGAATGGATCTTTGCGAAGGCGGCGCTCACCAATCCCCTCGAAGACCCATCCGATGAGCGATTCCAATCCGCCGTGGGTAAAGCGCCACGAAACTTCTCTGGCCAGGGTGGAGGCTCCGAAGCTCCCACCCACAGCCAGAACTATCGGGGCATTGAGCCTCCCGGCTACATCACCGTTCTTCGAAACGGAGAGGTCAACCCCGGCGCCTTTGCCGTTGCCCAACCCCTAGGTGCCTACAGCCTCGCCACAAAGCTCATCCGCGAGAGCGGCTTCGACTTCGACAAGAAGCAGCGGCTCGCCCTGGCCAAGGGCATCCTGCAGATCTGCAGCTCCATGCAGCTATCCATCTGGGATGGCAAGATGGAATCTGTAGACATTGCTGCGAACAGCTTCTCACGCGGCCGCTATTTCCTCGAAGAGGTCATTGCCACCGACGAGCCCCTCACTGAGGATCTCTTCGAGGACACCAATTTCCAAGATTGGCGAAATAGAGTGGAAGCTGAAGCACTCAAGCTCTGGAAGTGGTCTATTAATATGGTCGCTAAGACCATAGAAGTACCCGAAGATTCCGAAGAAGAGTGATTTTGCCGAAAAGGGGTTCAGAAGTTATTAGATAGAGCTTCTGGATCCCTTTTCGAGCGGTTAGTACGTTTTGATATAGGATCTTGCTTAGCAACCCCTCTTTCAAACAGGAGATCAAAACACCATGGAAAAGTTTTTCGGAAACCTTTCGGCTGCTTTTGCCTCTGAGAAGGAACTGAGCGACAATGCAGGCTTCATCGACGAGATTCTATTCATCGTCGGCATCGCTCTCGCGGCAGTCGCTATTTCCTCTTGGATCGGCGGCGCCGCAATGAACAAGGGTGCAGACATCGCGTCTTGCATCGAAGGCCAAAACGTGAAGGCTGGAGCATCCCAGAACGGCTACTGCAAGGGAACCAGCACTCACGCCAAGACAAAGGGTAAGTCCATCACCAATGAAAAGTCCTACAAGGACCGCTTTGGTGTGATTACTCTAAACCTCGGAGCCTAATCTCAACTGCTCCCCAAAAGGGCGCCCCACCGGCTGGTGGGGCGCCCTTTTGCCGCTTGGATGATATGGATCTCATCAACTTGAAGCGCTAAAGGAAGTCCATGGATACCAGCATCTACATCTACGCCCTTGCTGTGCTGACGGGTCTCATTGTCTTTGTGTTGGGCTATACGCTCTTCATCCCCCGCCGCAGGGACAAGTTCCTACCCGATAACGAGCAGGAAACTTCGGGCAACGGCGCCCTGCGGGCGCTCACAATCCTCAGCTCCGAAATCTACGATGCCCTACCATCGGGAAACCGACAGAAGACAAAAAATCAACGGAATCTCATTCGCATAGAAGACCTCTTAGTGCGATCGGGTAACCCTTGGGGCCTAACTGCTAGCGAGTTTGTTTTCATGCGCTGGGTAACGGGTCTCATAGGAACCATCGCAGGTGCCGCGATTTGGTTTGCAACCTATGTCTTCGGCGTTTGGGCTCCCTGGTATGTGGTCGTGGCTCTGGGAGCCTTCGTGGGGTGGCTCTACCCCAATATCCTTCACAAGGAAAAGGCAGCCGATCGAGATCTCGACTTCAAGAGAAATCTTCCAGAAGCTCTAGACCTCATCATCATTTCAGTGTCTGCCGGTAGAACCCTCAACCAGGCAATCCGTGACACCGTTCCTCACCTCAAGGAATCTCACCTCCGCTCAGAGCTTGCAGCCGTAGTTCGAGCAGTTGATTCAGGCCGAACCATGCGTGACGCTCTAGATGACTTCGCTGCCCGGGCGCCCTCCACAGGTGTTGTCACCTTCGTGAAGTCCCTCCAGGAAGCAAACGATCTCAATGTTTCGCTCCAGGGCACACTAAAGGCCCGTTCGGATGAATCTAGAAATGAGCTCTTTGCGCTCATCCGAGAGAGAACTGCAGCGCTTCCCGTTAAAATGACTGCCGTTCTTACCCCCACGATTTCCTTTGCGCTTATGATTATTCTTCTAGCGCCATTCGTCACTTCCCTTATGCAGATTCTCCAATAAGAAAGGCAGATCAATGACCTCTGTTAGCTCTACCACAAGCGGCTTCCTAGGTGGCTTTCTAGACGAAGACGAAGACGAAGTAGTCGTCAAATCCAACAGGGATCGTAGCGCTCTGGACGACTCCGAAGATCCTGTAAAATACGCCACTCCGAAGGATCGACTCGAGGAAGTGGCCACACTTAAAAGCGACAGTAAGTTCACTGAAATCGAACGGCTCATCTCTGCCAATGTTCGTGCCCTACGTGAGCGCTACCCCGAAGGTGGCCTCCGCTCATCCCGAGTCATCACCTCCAAGGTTCTCCTCGAAGCGCCAGCGGGGTTTTTCGAGCGCTTCGATGAAGTGGTCGCCGAGGGTACCACTTTTGTCCAAAATATGCTCGCAGACCGTGGTGGCTCTGAAATCGTAGGCCGAAGCCAGGAGAACCCCACAGATGAGGCAATGCAGGAAGCTGCTTACAGATCCGTGCAAGCCTTCACGATGGAATACCTGGGAAAGAAGGTCTACGGAGGCATCGACAAGGCCATCATCAGTCAGCTCATAACAAATGAGATCATCGGCTTTAGCGCTATTGACCCACTTTGGCGCGACAAATCCATCAATGAGATCGCCGTAGATGGCCCCAAGAGAATACGCATTGAGATATCTGGCCACTGGCGAAATGTCCCCAGTTGTCGCTTCAGGGATGCAGCCCACATGAGCGTGCTTCTAGAGCGGCTTTTCCAATCCGTTGGAAAGTCGCTCTCAAGAATGACGCCCAACGTCCAGGGTAGGCTCCACGACAACTCTAGGCTCAAGGGTATCCATCAGATCACCATGCCTGATGGGCCTGCTCTCAACGTTCGTCGGCACCCCGAGAAGCACTGGACTCCCGCCGACATTGTGGCGCGCGGATCGGCCTCTCCGGAGATCATGACCGACATTGGCAACTTCATCCACAAGGGTTGCTCCTATCTAGTAGCTGGCTCTACTTCTACGGGTAAGACCTCTATGCTCAATGCCCTCTCTGGATTCTACAGGGATGACATGAGAATCATCACCATCGAAGATTCTTTGGAGCTGAAGCTCAATCCCAATAAGATGCTGGTTCCGGGAATGGAAACCACACCAGGTGCCCCAGATAAGAGCTACCTAGGTGTGGGGCTTCGTGATCTCGTAAGAAACTCCCTACTTATGGCTCCCGATGTTATCATCGTGGGTGAGGCAAAGGGAGGAGAGGCCTATGACCTCTGCCAGGCCCTCAACACAGGTCACGCCGGAGCGGCAACGCTCCACGCTGACAACGCTCAGCACGCAGTCAACTCCCGGCTCTTCGGCCTCATCGGAGAATCGGGCGTGGTAAGCGCCGACGCCGCACTACCCATGATTGCCGCTGCCTTTGACTTTGTGATTTTCCTGGAGCATTCCCTTGAGGATGGATCCCGAAAGATCGCCGAGGTCGCTGAGGTACCCAACTACCCCGAATTTGACAAGTCCAATAAGCCCTTTATTAACACTCGCACGATATGGGAAATCGACCGGGAAAACGGTGGCTGGAGAAAAGTCAACGAAGTTAGCGACGATCTAAAAATCCGCAAAGGTCTCAATGGAAACAACTTCCTCACTTGGGAAGAGCTCAAAGAACTAAGTAAGGTCTAAGCAGCTTATGGAAATCGGTTTGAACCTCATTCTAGCAGTAGCCGCTGCTGTTGCCATTGGTGTCATTGCGGCGCTGGTTGTCATCATGGTCTTCCGGAACACTCAGGCAAAAAACCCTGAGGTAAAATCTCGAGAGATCATGGATGCTATCCTCACCAACTCCGAAGAGTATGATGGTGAAATGGATTCCGAAGAGAATGCCGCTCCCCGTCGGTCACCCTTTGACAAATGGAACAGAACCTGGGGTAAAAATCTCAACCAGCTCTCTGGCGCCTTTACGGAAGACGACCCCAAGGCTGGATTTACAGTCATCGCCATTTTTGTGGCAATCACAGCTGTTGTCACTTTCTTCTTTCAGAATCTGATTGCGGGTGCCATGATCGGCGCCATCGTAATCTTTACGCTTTACGTATTCCTGAAAAACCGTGCCTCCAAGCGGGATGATGTGATTCGCCAGCAGCTCACAGGATTCCTCTACGCACTCAAGAGCAACATTAGCGCCAATGAGACTCCCGAGCGAGCCCTCATGAAGGTAGTGGACGAAATGGCAGAGCCGCTCCACTCAGAGCTCGTAGTGGCTAAAAATCAGATTCTCTCCAATGTGGGTTTCAGCGAAGCCATGGTTCACATGAGGGAAGAAACAACCTCGGAAGATCTTCGTTTCCTCTGCTCCTGCATGATTCAAGCGGCCTCTACGGGAACATCCCTTGAGGGTCAGATCGACACCATACTAGACTCCGTGGAGAAAAAGCGGCGATCAACCGAAGAGATCGCCCAGTCTACAAAGTCCTCCAATATGTCCATGTATGCTTCGGCGATCATTCTTCCAGCGGGCTTCATCGGAGTCTATATTCTCGACGATACCGCCAAAGACTACTGGTTTGTTGATCCGACATCCTGGATTGCCCTAGCCGTTGCAGCAGCCATCTTCTTTGTGGGCATCAGACAAGCCAGAAAGTTCGTCGCAAAGGTCAAAGAGCTATGACAATAACCATCGTTTCTACTACCACAACTGATGATGGTGTGCGCACATTAGTCTTCGACATTCTCCGAGCTGATACTCTGTCTTCGAACCAGGCTTCTCATCACTTCGTAAAAATGAAGCTCGTTAAGCAGCTTAGGGAAGCTGCCATTGAGGCGGGATTACAGCTCCACGACTCCAAAGACCACAGTTCAGTGAAAAAGAGGGTTCAAGCTCTCCAGGATAGGCAAAACTGGCAAACCAAGAAAGCCGCCATAACTAAAAAGCTCAAAAAGCAGGGTAAGTCCAAAGAAGAAATCGAAGCAGAGCTTGAGCTAGCAGTTGGGGACAAGGCCTCCTACGAAGCGGCTAACGCCATTGATGTGCCATTTCTCTACGACAGAGCTCGCGTTCGAGTGCTCGTCGGCAACACTGTCAATAGGGATTTCGACCCACCCAATCTCTGGCCCACGGTGAAGGCCCTCACAGACGGACTCACGGACTGTGCCTGGTGGGAGGACGACAACTTCAATCACCTCTCTGAAGTTTCTTTCAGCTATGGGGAAAAATCTGACCAAAAGGGCCACTACAGATTCACCCTCGTGGTGGAACCGCTGGATTGAGGTCGATGATATTGGATAAGTCGACGCACACCAAAAGAGAGGTGAGGATCTAATGGGCCTTCCCGTAATCAACATGACCTCCTTCTTTAACAGGGAGCTGTTCATCTACTCCCTGGGAGACATGAGCCTCAGCAAGCCCGTCTCACTCAAGAAGGCAGGATTCTTCATACTGGGGCTCATCATATGGACAGCCCCGCTGCTGCTTATTTTCGGCATCAGCTTCAATGTTGTCTATCTCGTTCTTCTCTTCTCTGTGCCGATAGCACTAGCAATGGGTGGTGACAAGCCGGTCTTCGATGGAAGAACCATCATGAATGCCACAAAGGTCACCGCCAAGTATCTTTTCAGCCCCAAATGCTACACCGACTTCACGGTTAGCGACACGGATAAAAACCCCGAGTACTTCGTCCAACAGGAGGTATGGATCTCTCGGCGCCGTGAGCTCATGAAACTAGCCCAGCTTTGGGAAGCGAGGACAGCAGCCAAATGACAATAAAGTTTTCAAGTAGCCTCTTCGTTGCAGAGACCATGTCTGGTGTGCCTTCTGCGGTATTTTGGGATATGCACACATCCATCTACAATGCTGGTAGACCCGTAACAACCATAACTGGCGCGC